>ERZ827186.118-NODE-118-length-110522-cov-5.054387_pt1 | contig 110522 bp, 98 predicted proteins | sample MGYA00519918_ERZ827186 | MGnify/ENA primary metagenome ERZ827186 (study PRJEB31778, sample SAMEA3449275) | human gut metagenome | biome: human gut; feature: human-associated habitat; material: faeces | place: United Kingdom | collected 2010/2012 ...
TCGGTGATCTTGTTTTCAAAATCGGGTGCAGGAAGTCGTGTACTCATTTAAATTTACCAACCATGATTTCTGCAGCTTCTAAAAGATTGCGTGCCGTGTGAGTGCATTCGGCTATGGGCTCAGGGCAGCAAAGGCCGTCTTTACCCACAAAAATACGTGTGCCGACGCCTGCAGCCAACGCCGCTTGCATGTCCCCCGGTTTATCGCCCACCATGAGGCTTGACTTCATGTCGATCCTCCATTTCTTTTGGGCGCTTAAAAGCATGCCGGGTTTCGGTTTGCGGCAGTCACACTCCATTCGGTAGGCGGGAAGCGCTTTTTCAGGATGATGCGGACAGAAAAATATGTCATCTACACGAACCCCGTTTTCTTCAAAGCACTCTTTCATCCATTGGCAAAGTTTTTGAAAGTCTGCTTCGCTGTAGTAGCCTCTTCCGATGCCGCTTTGATTGGTGGCGATGATCAAAAGAAAGCCTGCCTGCTGCAGCAGACGACACGCCTCGAACACCCCGTCGATGAAAGTGAATTCTTCCGGTTTGTGCACATAGGCGTGATCAATGTTGATCACGCCGTCTCGGTCTAAAAAAGCAGCCTTTTTCAAACTCATTTGGCTTCGGCAATAGTGGGGTCAGCGCTGACGTCGCGGTAACGTTTCAAGAGGTCTGCCACGTAATCGGCCGTGCCTTCTTCAACGCTTCTGAAGTGAACATCACAGCCCGCCGCACGCAGTTTGGTTAAATCGGCCTGTGTATAAGCCTGATATTTACCTTTTAATGATCCCGGGAAGGGAATGTAGCGGATAAAGCCTGCCTTAACGGCTTCTTCGAGTGTGAGTTTCTCTTTACCTTCGTGAACACGCAAGGCATTGACCACACCCAAGGAGACGTCATTGAAAGGCTGCGCACGACCGGTTCCACAGTTATAAATGCCGGTAACCGGTTTATCAAAGAAGTGCAGATTGACGGCAACCACATCGTCAACGTAGACAAAATCGCGCTCCTGTTCACCGTTACCGTAGCCCAAGCAGCCTTCAAACAGACGCACGTGGCCTTCTTTGCGGAATTGGAAGAATTGGTGGAAAGCCACGCTTGCCATTCTACCTTTGTGCTGTTCGTGCGGACCGTAAACGTTGAAATAACGAAGACCGATCACCGGAGCTTTGACTTCGCCCTTGGCAAGTTTGGCACGCAGCACTTGGTCAAAAAGGAATTTGGAATAACCGTAGACGTTAAGGGGCCCCTCGAAACGACGATCTTCGACAAACGTCGTGCTTGCGCCATAGGTGGCAGCAGACGATGCGTAAATCATCGGAACGCCTAACTCCTGAGCCCAATTAAAGAGTTCCAGAGTGTAGCGGTAGTTGTTTTCCATCATGTAGCGGCCGTCGGTTTCCATGGTGTCGGAACAGGCTCCCTGGTGGAAAATGGCTTCAGGTTTGGCAATTTTGCGGGCGCGAACCAATTCGATGAAGTCGCGCTTGTCAAAGTAGTCCGTAATTTGGCACTCGGCCAAGTTTTTGAATTTATCGGCGTGGGTGAGGTTGTCGACTGCAATCACATCGGTATAGCCACGCTTATTTAAGGCTAAAACATTATTGGCGCCGATAAAACCGGCTGCGCCCGTTACGATAATACTCACAATGATTCTCCTGCAAAAAGGTCTTCATAACCTTCGGGAAAAAGTTCGTCAAAACTCACGGTTGCGGTACCGAGTTTACCCACAACGATGCCGCCGGCACGATTGGCAATGCGCATAGCTTCTTCAAGAGACTGACCCATAGCCATCATCGTGGCCATCACGGCAATGACCGTATCGCCTGCGCCTGAGACGTCATAGACTTCAAGCGCTTGGGCGGGAATGGTTTTTTCGCCTGCATCCGTATAAAGCGTCATGCCTTCTTCGCTGCGAGTCAGAAGAAGCGCCGTCAGATCGAGTTTTTTACGAAGCGCATGGGCTTTTTCGGTAAGCTCTTCTTCAGTTTCCCAGGCGCCGACCACTTGAGCCAATTCCGCTCGGTTCGGTGTGATAACCGTTGCACCGCGGTAGCGATCGTAATTACTGCCCTTGGGATCAATTAAAACGGGAATGTTTTTCTTTCGGGCACAATCAATCATGCGGGCGATGTGATCCAAGCCGCCCTTACCGTAGTCCGAGAGGACGACGACTTCACAATCGTCGATTAACTTTTCATATTCACTGAGGTGATCGGCAAGAATCGCAGTGGTAGGACGATTTTCAAAATCAGCCCGAAGCATTTGTTGCTGACGGGCAACAATGCGTAATTTGACGGTCGTTTTGAGAGCGGGGTCAGCGTGCAGGTGCGGCTCAATGCCCTTTTCTTTTAAAAGGCGCTCGACGATAAGGCCTGCTTCGTCCCGTCCGACAACGGACAAAAGCTTGGCTCGGGCACCCAATGCGCTGATATTGAGGGCGACGTTAGCGGCTCCCCCCAAACGTTCTTCTTCCCGCGTGATACGCACAACCGGTACCGGTGCTTCAGGGGAAATGCGGTTAGCGTCGCCAAACCAATAACGGTCGAGCATGGCGTCGCCTGCAACAAGAATCTTCTTTTGGCTGAAACAATTAGCCACGTTGTTATCCTTCAGTAAGCTATTTTTCGACAATTGTAAGCATCGTGTTGCGTTTTTGCCTGAAAAACCTGTTTCTATTGGTTAGAACAAGTACCGACTCTGGCGCCTTGAAACGCGTCAACGTACAATTTGCTCAACAATTGTTAGAAGCGTCTGACTTTCAGGCGATCTTTTTCCATACAGGTGCATACCCATGACCGGTTCCATTGCTTTTTTGTCAGAAACACGATCCGACTGTGATTTAAATGCTTGCGGACTCACGCTCAATATCGGACGCCAGCGCTTAACTGAAGAAGAATTCAACGCACTGTTGCTCAAAGCACAAAAAGAAGGGGTACTCGAGCGTCAAGTCAAAATGCTCAAGGGTGAAGTCGTCAACACGTCAGAAAACAGACAAGCCTTACATACCTCCCTTCGTTCAGAGGATCCGGCAAGTCCTCACTATGAAGAGGTCAATGAGACGCGCGAGCGTATGTATGCGTTAGCCGAGGCGGTTCGCAACGGTCAATGGTTAGGGGCAACGGGTAAAAAAATTACCGATGTGATCAATGTGGGAATCGGTGGATCGGAGATGGGACCTCATGCGGTCTATCACGCTTTAAGAGACATTAATCCTTCTATTCGGTTGCATTTTTTGTCTGCGGTTGATGGGGTGCTCGCCGATCGTATTCTCGGTGTGCTCAACCCTGAAACCACTCTTACCATCATTTCCAGTAAGAGTTTTTCTACTCGTGAGACGATGCTCAATGCGGAGCTTGTCAATGAGTGGTATGAAAAAGCCGGCATCCGTACACAAAAAGAACGGGCCTGCCACGTGTTTCTCGTAAGCGCCAAGGAAAGTGCCTGTCAGGAAATGAATTTGCCGGAAGAAAACCGTTTCCCGATCTGGTCTTGGGTAGGCGGTCGTTTCTCTGTTTGGGGCGCAATCGGTCTGCCCTTGGTGATTGCTTTGGGCCCTGACGTTTTCAAGGCGTTCTTGCGCGGTGCTCACGAAATGGACCGCCATATGATCGGCGCCAAGCCTGAAGAGAATTTGCCCTTGACGCTTGCGCTTTTGTCTTATTGGAACTCTACGAAACTTTCCATGGTGAGTCATTGCCTGCTTCCCTATGATGAACGTTTGCGTTTGGTGGTGGCCTGGTTGCAACAATTGGAAATGGAAAGTTTGGGTAAAAGTGTTCGTCCTGATGGCTCGATCATTACCACGCGTACCGGTCAGGCTGTTTGGGGTGGCTTCGGCAATGAAGCTCAGCACTCTTTTTACCAGTGGTTGCGTGACGGCAGCAGCCGCACAAGCATCGACTTGGTTTGGTGCGACGAGCCCGGACACACCCACGCCCATCACCACCTGGTCTTAAATGCCAATGCTCAGGCTCAGGCCGAGGCGTTGGTGACGCGACAAAGTCCGTCGGAAGAATTTTTCAATGCTGTCACGACGATTCGGATCAAAAAACTGACTCCGGAAACATTGGGCGCGTTCATGGCCTTGTATGAACACAAGACCACGATGTTGGCGACTCTCTATGGGCTCAATGCCTTTGATCAACCGGCTGTGGAGTACGGTAAACGCCTGTGCCGTGAACTGGAAGCCAAGTTAAGTTGTTAAAAGGAATCGTAATGCGCCGCGCCTTGATCGTTAAAACAACTTCAATGGGGGATGTGATACACGCATTGCCCGCAGTCGCTGATTTGGCGCGGGCCCAACCGGAGTTGAGAATCGATTGGGTGGTTGAAAAAAGTTTTGCTGATATTCCGAGACTGAGCCGCTATGTCGATACTGTCCACGAAGTGCAGGTGAGACGTTGGCGCAAAAATTTTTTCAGCTCTCAGACTTGGAAAGAGGCCGGAGAGGTCAGAGCCGCCTTGCAGTCTGCCCATTATGAACGTGTGGTGGATTTGCAGGGGCTTTTAAAGAGTGCCGTGATCGGTCGTTGGGCTAAATCGTTTCTTTTGGGTTATGACAAAGACAGCATTAAGGAGTCTTGGGCGAGTCGCTTTTATGACAGAACCTTCTCGGTATCAAAGTCTTTGAGTGCCGTGACCCGTTGCCGAATGCTTTTGGCAGCAGCTTTTGATTATGACTACCGACAATTTCCTTTGGATTTTGGATTAAAACCGGTCGAGAAGGAAAAATCGCCCGAGCCTTATGCGGTGTTTTTGGTCAATACCAGTCGTGAAACAAAACTGTGGGCTGAGTCGAAATGGGTGGAACTTGCCAAGGATTGCAACGGACGGGGTTTTAAGGTGCATCTATTATGGGGAGCACAGCCGGAATACGAACGGGTAAAGCGTATCGCACAGCTTGCAGGTGACTTTTGTACCGTATTACCCCGTATGCCGATTCGAGACTGTGCCTCTGTTCTTCAGCGGGCGACCTTTGTTGTGGGGGTGGATACAGGCCTCACCCATTTAGCTGCTGCAACAGATCGACCGACCGTGGGACTTTTTTTGGACTATCCGGTTGAATTGGTGGGCTTGACCGGACAGTGCGTTCAAAGTTTGGGCGGAGTGGGTGCCGACCCATCTGTTGAAGAAGTAAAATCGGCCTTAAAGCGTCTCGGCTTGAAGGACTTTTCTTAAGTTATGAACATTTCCCCGCAAAGTTATCGATTTTTAGTGCCGGTATTGTTGCCGGCAGCGGCTCTTTACCTTCTTTGGCGAGCCAGAAAGCAACCCTCTTATCTTAAAAACTGGGGGGAGCGGTTTGCCTGGTCTGACTTTCCTGCTCCGAGACAAGGTCATCCCGTGATTTGGGTTCATGCAGTCAGTGTCGGAGAAACCAATGCGACCCGACCGCTTATCCGCGCAATTTTGGATCAATGGCCCGATTGCGATATTTTGCTCACTCATATGACACCGACCGGACGGGAAGCCGGTCAGAAAATCGTGCAGATGGCGCCGGACCGTATTCGCCAGTGTTTTTTACCTTATGACGCAGTTTTTGCTGTCAGAAAGTTCCTGAAACAAACCCGACCCTCAATGGGACTCTTGATGGAAACGGAAGTCTGGCCGACGGTTTTGGAAGAGGCGCATTCATTGGGCATTCCGATTGCGCTGGTCAACGGCAGACTGTCTGAGAAGTCCTATAACCAGGCAATGCGTGTGCCCGATTTGATGAAAAAAGCCATGGGGCGCTTTAACGCCGTTTGTGCTCAAGCTGAAAGTGATGCTGAACGCTTTCGTGCCATGGGAACCGTTGAGCCGGTGATTACAGGGTCGCTCAAGTTCGATATCAAGGCACCGGAAGAAGCTCTTAGCCTTGCGCATCGTTGGAAGTCTCGAATGAAGAACCCCGTTGTGATGTTTGCCAGTACCCGGGACGGTGAGGAGGCTTTGATTATCGAGGCGTTGAAAACGAGAGCTAAGTCTGATGTGACCTATTTATTGGTTCCCCGTCATCCCCAGCGTTTCGGTGAAGTCGAAGAAATGCTTAAAAACTCCGGCCTGAAGTACCAAAAACGATCGAAACTTGCGGATGTCACGGACATCCGAGAGGATACCCAAGTTATTCTGGGTGACTCAATGGGAGAGATGTTCTTTTATTGTGCTTTGTCGGATATCACGTTGATGGGGGGCAGTTTTAAGCCGTTCGGTTGCCAGAATGTGATTGAGCCGGCCAGTGTCGGAGTACCGGTTATCGTGGGTCCCAGTACGTTTAATTTCTCGATGGTTGTACAGCGAGGAATAGCCGGAGGGGCTATTTATCAGGTCGACGACGTGGCACAAGGCATTGAGTTGGCCCAGGCGTGGTTGGGTAATGCAGATAAACTCCGCGAGCTCAAAGAAAAAGCCAAGGCATTTTCTGATGCCTATGTCGGGGCAACAGAACGAACAATGAAGGTGTTGGAGGTGTTATGCAAGTAAAGACCATCCCTAATGTACTGACAATTGCAGGCGTGGACCCCTCTGGCGGTGCGGGAGTTTTGGCCGATATTAAAACGATCAGTGCATTGGGCGGATACGGTTGCGGAGTGATTGCCGCGCTGACTGCTCAGAACACCCGTGCGGTAACAGGAGTGTGTCCCGTGCCGGCCGCTTTTGTAAAAGAGCAATTGGATACTCTTTTTGCAGACGTTCGAATTGATGCGGTAAAAATCGGTATGCTCTCCGATGAAGTGGTGATTAATGCAGTAGCCGAGGCACTGAATCGATATCGTCCTCGCTTTGTGGTTTTGGATCCTGTAATGGTCGCTAAAAGCGGCGACAGATTGTTGCCGGAAAATTGTGTTCAAGCCCTGATTCATCAACTTTTGCCTCTGGCAACAGTTTTGACACCGAACTTGCCCGAGGCAGCAGTTTTGGCCCAAGAGGTAGAAATTCAGTCGGAAGAGGAGATGCCGACTCTTACCCAAAAGCTTTTACCCAAGATGAAAACAGGCTCTTGGCTTTTACTTAAGGGCGGTCATTTGACAGGTAAAGAAGTGCCGGATCTATTAACCGATGGGAAGGATCATTTTGTTTATCGTGCCGAGAGAATCGAAACCAAAAATACTCACGGTACCGGTTGCACGCTGTCTTCAGCCATTGCCACGCTGCTTCCTCAGTGTGAAACGGTACCCGAGGCGGTGGAAAAGGCAAAAAAATATCTTTGGGAGGCTATTCGTTATTCAGATAAGTTAACGGTGGGACACGGTCACGGGCCGGTTCATCACTTTTACAAAACTGTAACCATTTGATTTTATTGGCGAGTTTTAAAAATCTAAAAAATTTTTATTCAAAGGGTTGCATTTGCAAGGGCATGTCTGTATGATTCCACTTCTCTGGCGGGTTAGCTCAGTCGGTTAGAGCAGAGGAATCATAATCCTTGTGTCCGGGGTTCGAGTCCCTGACTCGCCACCAGAATTCAAAAAGCCCAGGTGCTGAAACACCTGGGCTTTGTCCTATCTGCTGCTAGCTCGCATCACCTCAAATCCCGTGATTTCAGGCGTTCCGCTGCAATCACCCCATCCAACTCTCTCGACAAATCCCACCGTGATCTCGTGCTCAAATCAAGCCCAATTGCACACGAATTTTTGCGTTTTTTCGCCCAAAGGGTGAGTAAATCGAGAGCCCAGGGGTGAGTGCGCACATCGCGCGAAGCCTTGGCACCTGGACGATTGCGTGGCATTGTGTGTCCAAAGGGTGAGTAAATGGCACGCCAGAGGGTGAGTAAAAGGTGAGTAAGACGCGCATGTCCACGTTATCGGACGGCACCCACGCCGTAGGTGGTGTGGTCGGTTTGCGAGTCTGTAAACACGGTCAGAAAATTCGCTACCTGATGCGTTGGAGTCGTCAGGGGATTCGACATGATTACTACCCTCCTCGTGATATTTCGATCACGCGAGCACGGAAATTCAGCGCTGAGTTCTGGTATACCTCAAAACTTTCCTGAACGTATAGGTCAATAACGAAAGGGGAGGTTTGGGTGTCGAACTGTAAAGATAACTGTCGAACTTATACAGTAAACTGTCCAACTTATACAGTGAACTGTCTAACTGTACAGATAAACTGTCAAGTCAGTGTACAAGCTGTACAGTATGGACTCCTCTGATTCAATGTGCTTTAGATTTCAATTCTGTAGCCGATTTCTTTGACCAAAACTCTGTCTTGATCAATGTTTGTGCCCTGAGTTGTCAGCATGTCGCCTTCAATTGCACTGTTAATCCCAGCATAGAGGGCAAGACGTGTTGTTTTTTCAGATAAGCGTCGCCTGCCGCCGGCAAATCTCAAATAAGCCTTGGGATTGGCAAAACGGAATAAGGCGATGGTTCTTAAAATTTCTTCTTCTGAAATTCGCTCAATATGTTCAAGAGGTGTGCCGGGAATCGGCTCCAAAATGTTGATCGGTATTGATGGGACGTCCAAAGATCTCAAGGTCAGTGCAAGTTCAGCCCAGGCTTTTCGATCTTCTCCCATACCGATAATCCCGCCGGAACAAATTTCCAATCCTGCCCTACGGGCAGCCAAAAGACTTTTAACTTTGTCTTCGAAGTGATGAGAGGTACAAACCGAAGGAAAGTAGCTAGGCGCGGCTTCAAGATTACAGTGGCAGCGGCAGACACCGGCTTGGGCTAACAGCAAAAATTCTTCGTAGGTTAAAAGTCCGGCAGAAATACAGATTTCAACTGAACAATTTTGCTTTATCTGTTTCACAATTTCTGCTGTTTCCCGTACCTCTCTGGGAGAGAGTTTTCGTCCGCTTGTCACCAATGAAAATCGGGTAACACCGGAAGCTTCTGCTGCTTTGGCACACTTGATAATTTTCTCGGCATCGAGCAAAGGATAGACTTCGCACTTCGTATTAAAGTGCCGGGACTGAGCACACCAACGACAATTTTCCGAACATTTCCCGCTTTTTGCATTCACGATGGCACAAAAATTGAAAACTGGATTGGCAAGCGCCACAGTTATCTCGTGAGAAGCCTCTATTAAGTCATTTAAGGGAGCCTGTGCGGCTTCCAGCAAATCATCAAGGTCGACAGGTTCATCATTGAGGGCACGACTCTTGATCGAATTTAAAATTTTTGTTGATGAGGACATTGCGGTAACTCAAACAAATCAATAGTTTCCCCATCTTATCAGAAGCAAGAAAAACGCCCCTGAATTCGAAGACCCAGGGGCAAATCTCATGTCGTTAAATATGAGTTTTTTCTTTAGCTATTTCTTTTCACCGGGGACGATGAAAATCGGCATTCTGCAAGTCGAGACCATGGCACGGGTGGAACTGCCGAATACAAGCTGACCGATGCGGCCTTTGCCATGAGAGCCCATTACAACCATGTTGAGGTTTTCACCTGCGTAGTGAGTGAGCGTTGTTTGCAGTGAACCGCGAAGTTCAACCGCTTTAGCTTCCAGACCAGCGGCTTTTAGCTGTGCCAAGGGCGACTCGATGGCAGCTAAGTATTCCTCTTTTTCATACTTAGGCAGAAGCTTATCGAGCTCTTTGATGCCCTTATCGAGTAATTCCAGAGGAACGGTTTCTTCATCGGCGTGAACGTAAATCACTTCAAAAGAAGCGTTCTTGCCGAAAAGCTCTTTGTTTTCAACAACAAATTTTGTGCAAAGATCTCCGAACCCGGAACCGTCAACAGCAATGCCGATGGTGAGATTTTCATCGCGCGGCGTGTAGTGTTCACGGCAAACCAAAACCGGGCAAGAGGCTTGGGCAATAGCTCCCAAAGAGACCGAGCCCAAATAGAGGTTCTTCAGAGCACTTAAACCACGAGCACCCATCACGATCAGATCAGCACCGATTTCACGGGCATAATCGGCAATAACTTTTGCGGGATGACCGATTTTGCTGGTTTTGATGACATTTTCAGGCAAAGTGGCAATGTCTTCTGCCATGTCGTCAAACACTTTCTTGATTTTGTCGTCGTAGTACCAGGTCTGAACGTCAAAGTCGCCTTCTTCGGTCGGATGTTCAATATAAGTTTTTTGAACATAGAGCAACTCAATCTGAGGCTTTTGAGTTTCGAGCCAAGTCTTTCTGCTCGTCACAAATCGAATCGCTTCGCGACAGTCTGCACCACCGTCAATAGGAATTAATACACGCATAAAACACTCCCTTTTGTCGTCAATAAACCCTTATAACTCAATAACTTATAAATATTATTGAGTAATCTTTCTTACAATTTCAGTGTACGCCTATCTAGTAAAAACGATTAAGGGTTTTTACCAATCTTTGACAAAAGGCAAAAAAATCCCGGACGGGATTTAATCCCCTCCGGGAGGCATTCAATATCGGAAAAAAGTTTGATTATTCGACGTTCGGAACAACCAAAATCGGCAGATTAGTGGCAGCGATCATTGAGCGCGTGGAACTGCCGAATACAAGTGAGCGAAGAGCGCCCTTACCGTGAGTTCCCATTACCATAACGTCGAGGTGCTCATCGGCATACTTCGGAAGTACATCTTCAGGATTGCCGATTAACTTGACGGCTTTGACCGGAACGCCTGCGATATCGAATTTTTCAACAGGGATCTTCACAGAAGCGTCAAATTCCAGCCCTTGAATTTCTTCCCACGTCATCTGCGGCGGAATCGGTCCTTCATTGACGAAATCCGGAGCGTAGAGCGGATCATCGGGCACGACGTTGATGATTTCAAAGGTGGCGTCCTTGCCGAAAAATTCACGATGGGCAATTAAGTAATCGGCGCACTTGGGACCGAACGGGGAATCGTCAACCGACAAACCGATGTGAAGGCCTGAGGGTTTGACTTCCGTCGTTTGACGGAAGACGAGGACCGGGCACTTGGAGGAGGCAATGGTCGATAACGATACCGAACCCAGGTAGAGGTTTTGCATAGCGCTTAAGCCTCTTGCGCCCATCACGATCAAATCTGCCTTTTGCTCATTGGCATACTCAGGGATGATGTGCGCAGGATGACCCGTGAGTGAAGTCTTTTTAACCGGGATAGTGAAGGCTTCAATTTCGGGGGCAAGAGTGGCCCAGAGCTTTTGAGCGTTCACTTCATAGAAAAACTTCAGATTGATTTCACCGCGCTCGCTTGAAGAATCAATGACCGGTTTTTGAACATAAACCAATTCCACTTCGGGTTTGTCTTGTTGCAACCACTCTTTTTTCGAGGCAATAAAACGAATCGCTTCACGGCAATCTTTGCCGCCGTCAACAGGAATGATCACACGCATAAATCAGATCTCCATGTTATGTTTGATAATCGAGAGAGAATGCAAAAAATTCTTAAAATTCAACATGTTGTGAAGACGGAACTTTTGCCTCTTTTCTTACTTCCAGTGTACTCTCATATCGAGCTGTCCGAGCAATTTTTTTGCCTTCCTCTTTGATCGGAAAAAGGGAAGGAAATTAAGGAAAAAGCCTTGAAAATCAGGCTGAAAAGCGAAATTGTTCGGACTATAATTAAAACTTTCTTTGACTTATGACAAGCGAATGATTATGCAAGATTTGTCCCAGATCATCGCCCAAGCTCAGAGCAAGTTTTAATTATAGAAAAAACCGGTTCCATTACGGTTTTGATGAAAGGTCTCTCCAAACTCACGCCCCAAGAAAAGCGTGAAATGGGACAAGCCTTAGGCGGTGCCAAGCGTGCCATCGAGCAAGCGCTTGAAGCCCGCCGTGAAGAGTTGGCCAACGAAAAATTGGCAGCCCGCCTGGCTGCTGAAGCGCTTGATGTGACGTTGCCCGGTCGGAAGTACCCGCAAGGCGGTGTTCACCCGGTGGTGATGACGCAGATGCGCATTGAGGAAATTTTCCGCTCCATCGGTTTTGATGTGGCTGACGGCCCCGAAATTGAAACGGACTGGTACTCGTTTACCGCTTTGAATAATCCTCCCAACCACCCGGCTCGTTCCATGCAGGATACGTTCTACGTGGATATGAAGGACGAAACGGGCAAGCTTTTGCCCCTGCGCCCGCACACTTCTCCCATGCAGGTTCGTTATGCCCGTACGCACACGCCTCCTATCAAGGTGCTCGCTCCGGGTCGAACCTATCGTGTAGACAGTGACGCCACTCACTCGCCGATGTTCCACCAGGTCGAAGGCTTGTGGATTGACACCGACGTGAGCTTTTCTGACTTAAAGGGCGTTTATACGGATTTCTTGCGTCAATTCTTTGAAACCGATGAACTGAAGGTTCGTTTCCGTCCGAGCTACTTCCCGTTTACCGAACCCTCTGTCGAAGTCGACATGATGTTTACGAGCGGGCCGAAGAAAGGTCGCTGGTTGGAAATTTCCGGTGCCGGCGAAGTGCACCCCAATGTGGTTCGCAATTACGGCCTTGATCCCGAACGCTATATCGGATTTGCTTTCGGTTCTGGCCTGGAGCGCTTGACGATGCTGCGTTACGGTATTGACGATCTGCGTCTTTTCTTTGAAGGCGACTTGCGCTTTTTGAAGCAATTTAATCGTTAATGGCTCAACAATTTTTAAAGAGAAAACAAGATGTTATTTTCCGAAAGCTGGTTACGTTCCTACATTAATCCGGATCTGACGACGGAAGAGTTGTGTGAAGCCATGACGATGGCGGGGCTTGAAGTCGAAGAGGTCAGTTCTGTGGCCCCGGCCTTCAGCGGCGTGGTGGTTGCTCGAGTCCTCTCGGTCAGAGATCATGAAAATTCCGATCACCTGCATATCTGTCAAGTGGATGTGGGCGAGGGCGGCGAGCCCTTACAGATTGTCTGCGGCGCTCCCAATGTGCGCGAGGGCATTTTGGTGCCGTGCGCCAAGATCGGTGCAGTGTTACCGGGTAACTTCACAATCAAAAAGGCAAAGATGCGCGGAGAAATCTCCATGGGCATGCTTTGCTCGGCTCGCGAATTGGATATTACCGAAGATCACACCGGTCTTTGGATTTTGCCCGATAACTTGACAGTGGGTGAAGATATCCGCACGGCCTGCCACTTGGACGATAAAAAGATTGAAATCAAGCTCACCCCGAATCGTGGCGATGCTTTGTCCTTAATCGGTGTGGCGCGCGATCTGCATGCTATTACCGGAGCGCCCTTGACGCTTCCTGAAATGCCTGAAGTGCCTGCCAACTCCGATACAAAGATTGATATCAAGATTGAAGCACCGGATTTGTGCGGTCGCTACACCACGCGCCGTATTGATAACCTCAATATTCACGCCCCCACGCCGCAATGGATGAAGGATCGCCTGGAGAGAAGCGGTCAGCGCAGTATTTCTGCATTGGTGGATATTTCCAATTACGTGATGTTGGAAACGGGAGTTCCCACTCACTTTAGCGATGCCCAAAAGATTGCGGGTGGCTGCTACACGGTCCGTTGGGGTCAGGAAGGTGAAAAGATCGAACTCTTAAACGGTCAGACTGTGGACGTTGACCCGGGGTTCGGTGTCATTTGTGATGCCAGCGGCCCCAAGGTGCTTGCAGGCATCATGGGCGGCGAAGATACGAAGGTTACCGATGAGACGACCTGCATTTCCATTGAGTCAGCTTTCTGGCATCAAAAGGCTATTCAGGGTCGCTGCCGCCGCCTGAATTTCTCAACCGACGCCGCTTATCGCTATGAACGTGGCGTGGACTTCGGTCAAACCGAACGGGTTTTGCAGTACATCACGCGGTTGGTCACGGAAATTTGCGGCACGGATACCACGGCTATCGGTCCGGTGATCGATGGAGTGACCGTTTTGCCCGAACGCCGTGAGGTGACGATGCGCGCTGATCGAGCACGCAAGGTCATCGGTATGGATATTGACACGGCCACGATGGCTGAGTGCTTCAAGCGTCTTGGCTTTGAATTCACGCTTGCCGATGAAGTCTTCCATGTCAAAGCGCCGACTTACCGTTTTGATATTGAAATCGAAGAAGATTTGATTGAAGAAGTGGCCCGTTTGGTGGGTTATGAAAAGTTGCCCGATGTGCCGCCTAAGGCTCGTGCTTATATGCACACGCGCCCTGAAGGCATGCGAAGCGTGCACAGTCTTCGTATGAAGCTCGCTGATTTGGGTTATCAGGAACTCATTAACTTCAGTTTCGTCCCCCGTGAATGGGAAAAGGATTTTGCCGGTAACGACCATCCGATCGAATTGCTCAATCCGATTGCGAGCCAATTGTCCGTGATGCGCACGCAAATGATCGGCGGCTTGGTGGATATTCTGAAATACAACCTTAACCGTAAGGTTACGAGCGCAAAGCTTTTCGAAGTGGGCCGTATTTTCCGTCGTGATGACTCGGTTCAAACAACTGAGCATTCCGTCAAGGGTGTTGATCAACCGGTCCGTATCGCAGGTCTTCTTTACGGCGACGCGATGGGTGAACAATGGGCTGTGCCCGCTCGTTTAGTGGACTTCTTTGACGGTAAGGGCGATGTGGAACGTTTGCTTGCACCGTTAAATGCGACGTTTGTGGCTAAGAGCTTCCCGGCTTTGCATCCGGGTCGCAGCGCTGCCATCTTGTTGGATGGTAAGGAAATCGGCTTTGTAGGCGAGTTGCACCCCAAACTTCAACAAACGTACGGTTTGCCCCATGCGCCTATCGTGTTTGAAGTGGATGTGGCCTCGATTCTTCCGAAGAGCGTGCCCTGGCACACGCCCGTCAGTAAGTTCCAACCCGTGATGCGCGATGTAAGCGTTGTGGTGCCGCACGGAGTGACGTTTGAAGCGTTGCAGCTTGCTGTCACAAAGGCAGCTCAAACCGACAAGCGTTTGGCCGGTTTTGTCTCTCTTGATCTCTTTGACCTTTATCACAAGAAGGCCGAAGACGGGAAACCAGCCGAAACCAGTATGGCCTTCCGCCTGACGGTGCAGCCTGAAGATGAAAACTACTCAGGCGAAGAGGCCGAAGGGGCCCTGCAGGCTGTTGTGGACGCTCTGGCTTCGCAAGGCGCCGTGCTGCGCCAATAAGCCAGGGCTTTAAAACTCAGAATTCGGGGCCTTTTTTAACAAAGAGGCCCCGATCAGTTTAAAAAGTAAAAAAATAGCTGAAAAATCAAAGGAAAATCATTTCTTTGGTACAATGCTCGCATTGTAAAAAATCACGACTAAAGAGAGAGTGAGATGGAAACAAAAACCATGACAAAAGCGGATTTGGTGGAGATGCTTTTTAACCGTATGGGCATGAATAAGCGTGATGCCAAAGTGATGGTGGATGCTTTTTTCGATGAAATCCGTGAAGCGTTGGAAAAAGGTCGCACTGTGAAATTGTCCGGTTTCGGCAATTTCCAATTACGTGACAAAGCTCAACGTCCCGGTCGCAATCCTAAAACCTGTGAAGAGATCGCGATTACGGCCCGCCGCGTGGTAACTTTCCATGCCAGTCAGAAGTTGAAGGAAGCGGTCGCCAAGACCCACCCCTCTTTGCGCGAAACCAACACTAACCTTTAATGCTTCGGGAGGACCATTATGGCTTCTGAAGAACCGGTACGCATGCTCGAGGGCGAGTCAAAAGACTTCGAGCTTACCGAATTGGATGCTCCGGAAGAAGAACTTCTGGGGCGCTACCTCCCGATCGGAGATGTGGCAAAGTCCATCGGTGTGAATCCTTCCGTGCTTCGTTTCTGGGAGCAGGAATTTCCGCAGCTTCGGCCCACGAAGCGTGGCAATCGCCGCTACTACTGTTCGGAAGACGTGGCGTTGATTCGCACCATTCAGCACCTGCTTTATGAAGAGCACTACACCATTCTGGGTGCCCGCAATAAGATTCATGAGTTGCAGGTTCAAAACAAGGTCAAAGGAATCTTGGATGAAAAAGCAAGTGCGCCTTTGCAGATGAAACCTAAAGAACCTGCATTGGATCTGGCGGCCACACTTGCCGAACTGAAGGCCATCCGCAATATTTTGAATTCACCCGCGCTGGAGGAGTCCTTGCGCCGGGAGCAGCAGGCCAAGGAGAAAGCCGAACGTGACGCGGTAGAAAATTTCGCCTTGGTATCGGAAGATTTAAACGAGCTCCTGGCGAAAGAAGCACAGGAAGAGGCGTTGGCTGCACAGACAGCTGATGAAGAAGAGGTGCAGGAAGAAGTCACGGCGCCTCATTCCTACGACTTGGGGGCCATCGGTGTGGACAGCGACAATTTCCTGCAGCCCAGTCCTAAGATCGGGGATTTACCTATTTCCACAGCAGAGAAAAAAGAAGAACCGGTTAAGGAAGAAAAGCCCAAGGTGGATACGTCCCACTTGGTGGTGCCGCCCCTGCCCGGTGAGCGTCATGGTTTCACGATCGGTATGAAAGTGCCGAAGAGTCAAGACCAATCGCTCATTTATGGTTCAGCTGTTGTGTGGAAGAAAAAATAGCAGTAGGACAGACAAATAGTTTGCCAAATAGGATGGGATTGTGTAATATTCCCATCCTTACGTCGGGGCGTAGCGCAGCCTGGTAGCGCACTTGCATGGGGTGCAAGGGGTCGCGAGTTCGAATCCCGCCGCCCCGACCATTGAATTCAGAATATGAGACCGCTTTGCCGGTCTCTTTTCGTTTAAGCCTTCCTTCCTCTAAATATCTCGTTGGTGTTGGTTGTATCAGAGTGGCGACTTTTATTTTAAGGGGCCTCTCTCTGCATAACATAGCGACAATAGGCTTGTTGGCTAGTTTTCAAAGAAATATTTCCTGTAAGTCGGACAAAAAGTCCCATCCTTTATCCGAAGCAACAAATCGCTTAAGGGGACTATCCATCAGCCCCAGATTTTGAGCTTTTTGAATGTTTTTAGAGATGTTTGTTAATGAAAGGTCTGTACGTTCTGAAAGAAGCTCTAAAGGAACGCCATTTCTCAAACGAAGAACGTTGAGCATGAATTCAAAGCCTTGTTCTTCTTTGGAGACAACACGCTTATGGGCAACGGGTGAGTTTTGAAGGGCGTGTTGCATATAACTTGCCGGTTGCATATAACGGGCTTGACGAAGAATCTTTCCGTCTTCTAAAGTGATCTTACTGTGAGCACCGGCTCCGCAGGCAATGTAATCACCGAACTGCCAATAATTGAGATTATGTCGACAGCGTTTTCCCGGTTTGGCGTAACCGGACACTTCATAGTGCTCAAACCCAGCGCTTTCTAAAGTCGAGGCGACCAGATCCTGCATTTGGTCAATCGTATCGGGATCGGGTATGCCTTCGGGAACGTGTTTGGCAAAAACCGTGTTGGGCTCTAACGTGAGTTGATAAAAGGACAGGTGAGTGCTTTGAGATTGGATGGCCTCCTGAAGTTCAATTTCGAGCTCTGAGAGCGTTTGACCGGGTAAGGCGAACATCAAGTCCAAATTGAAGTTGTCGAACGTTTCCTGTGCGATTTTGATGGCTCTGTGAGCCTCTTTTCTATTGTGGATCCTTCCCAAGCGTTTTAAGAGCTCATCGTTAAAGCTTTGTACCCCCATGGAGAGGCGATTAATGCCGATTGATTGGTAGGCTTGAAAATGTTCGGTATCTACTGTACCCGGATTGGCTTCAAGCGTAATTTCGATGTCGGGATCGACTGAAAAGTTCGTTTGGACTGTGTCTAAAAAACGTTCTAATTCACCGGGTTGAATTAAAGAAGGGGTGCCGCCTCCGATAAAAATACTGATCAGGGGGCGATTTTGAGCCAATTCAACAGATGTTTTTAGGTCGGCAATTAAGGCGTCAATGTACGCGTGCGAAGGATCCTCGTCGCTTGGCAGGGCGTGAGAATTGAAGTCACAGTAGGGGCATTTTCTCACGCACCAAGGCCAATGAACATAAAGAGAAAGCGGGATGTCTGCGCTTCTCATAGTGTCCAACGCTTTTTCATTTCGTCAATCAGTTTCACCATCGCTAGCCCTCGGTGACTGATGGCATTTTTTTCTTCTGCTGTGAGTTCGGCAGCGGTTTTACCAAGTTCCGGTAACAGGAAATGGGGGTCATAGCCAAAACCACCTTCGCCTCTCGGGGTGTCGATCACTTCACCATACCAACGACCTTCGGCAATGATGGGCTCGGGATCGTCAGCACTTCTGACCGCAACCAGTAAACAGGTGTAATGAGCACCTCGATCAGAGGCTCCCTGAAGCTTTTGAACCAGAAGCGCGTTATTTTTTTTATCGTCTCCGGGCTCTCCGGCAAAACGAGCCGAGTGAACACCCGGCGCTCCGCCTAAGGCATTAACGCAAATCCCGGAATCGTCAGCGATGGCGGGCAGGCCCGTGAGACGTGCGGCGTGACGCGCTTTAGCCAGACAATTTTCTAAAAACGTACCGTAGGGCTCTTCAGCTGCCGGAATATTGAATTCACCTTGCGGGTGAACTTCAACATTGAGAGGTGCTAAAAGTTTATTAAATTCACGAAGTTTTCCTTTGTTATTGCTGGCTAAAACAATTTTCATATTCTTACTCCGTTAGGCTTTGATCGCTTCTTTTTGAAGTTGAATGATCTGAGCAATAGCGTCTTTCGCTAAAGCGGTCATTTGGGCCATTTCCACTTCAGAGAAGGGTTCACCTTCCGCGGTACCTTGAATTTCCACAAAACGACCGTCATCGGTCATGACAAAATTCATGTCCGTTTCGCTGTTGCTGTCTTCGGGATAATCCAGGTCAATAACGGGGACGCCTTCATAGATGCCCGCGCTGATGGCGGCTACCTGTCCCTTGATGGGGCTTTCTGTGATTTGACCCTTATTGAGCATCGTTTGAACAGCTAATGCTAATGCTACCCAAGCGCCGGAAATCGAGGCGCAGCGCGTGCCGCCGTCAGCTTGAATGACGTCACAATCAAGCTGAATGGTAAAGTTATCGATCTTGGTGCGATCCACCACGGCACGAAGGGCGCGGCCGATTAATCGCTGAATTTCCATCGTGCGGCCGGATTGTTTTCCCTTGGCGGCTTCGCGGTCACAACGCGAGTGCGTAGCTCGGGGCAAAAGGCCGTACTCAGCTGTGACCCAGCCTTCGGCTCGGTCTTTTAAAAATTTAGGCTTCCCTTCAATGACAGAGGCCGTACAGATCACTTTGGTGTTGCCCACTTCCACAAGCACGGAACCCTCGGCATGCATGGTGTAGTGGGTGGTAAAGCGCACGGGGCGCATTTCATTGGGTTGGCGGTGAGAAGGACGTTCAAACATAGTTCATCGATTCCAAAAAAATTATGCATTGGTTTTATCACGCTTTTTAAGCCGTGGTTCAAAGAGCATCGAGCCCCCCATAGCTTCGGTCCAGGGCCCCTGGACGTTGGGTTGCGGATGCCAGTGTTGCGCGGCATCCTCACTCATGTAAAAGCCTTTGTCTGTTTGGGCAAAAAGCTTATCTCCTCGACCATCAAGCGCAACAAACATGCCGATTTCTTTACTGATAAAGCGGGGATGCCAGAATTTTCCTTCTTGGCTTGAGACATAGATGCCTTTTTCGCAAGCGGCAAAGAGCTTTCCCTGAAAGTTAAGAAGCGAGAAGAAATGACCGCAGGCTTTGCCGTCATACTTCAGTCGCCAACGAGAGCCCGATGAGGCTTGGAAAATTGCATCGTTCGTGCAGGCATAAAGCATATTGTCAAAGCTTTCGATGTCAACGAATTCCGCTCCCTTGCGTTGAGGACTTACCTGTGAGAATTGGGGGGCATCCGGTGCTGAACTGTAAATGCCGGTATCGGTAACAATAAAAAGATCCCCTCGGTGAAAGGTCAAACCTCTCCAAGCCCCCATCGGTTGATTTTGATCCTCGTAGAAGATGGACCAGGTCTGTCTGGAATCATGACTGATTTCGATTCGATTAAAGAGGTAATTAAGCCGAAAAGAGGCATTGGGGGCATCAATAACTAAAGGCATTCTTTTTGTTTCCGATTAAGTACCCGAAGATTGTAAAGCAAACTGAATATTTAACGTGAGGAATGCCCTCTAGAATCGGAAAAGAGGTCGAGTGGAAGAGTTAAAGATTGTTGTATACAAACAAAAGGCTATTAAAAACAGTGTGTTAGTTCGAATATTTTTGATAATTGAAGATTTGAGAAAGTATGTTTGTTGTTAAAAAGATACAAGAAGAGTCTATTAAAGCTCTTTAAATTTGACACGGGGGGGGTATATGGTAGGAAAATTCCAGACAGCAAAGCAAGTCTCTACTGCTTTCTATTTCTAAAAAGACATCTTCTTTGAAGAAGGAATTTTTATCATGAAAAAGACTTTAGCTGCTGTCGCAATTCTCGGCGCTTTTGCCGGCTCTGCTCTTGCTGCCGATGTTACCCTCTACGGTCGTGTGAACCTTGGTGTGCACTATGCTCATAGTGATGTAAGCGGTAACGCTGATGACACGAAGAATGTTTCCTCTGACAACTGGGGCCTCCGCTCTGGTGACGCCACGGGTTCCCGTTTTGGTATCAAGGGTGAAGAACAAATTTCTGACGGTTTGACCGTTGGCTTCCAATTGGAACACGGTTTCAACGCTGATGATGGCACTGATGCCGATTCTTCTAAGGCTTTCTCTCGTGAATCCCGTTTGTATGTGAAGACCGATTACGGTACGGTGCATATGGGTCGCTTCGGTGCCTTGGATTCCGGTACGGGTTCTGTTGACGTGACGGCTGGCTTTACGGCTTCCGGTTCGGGTTATGGTGACAACATTGTTGACCAAAGCCGTGTGTTGAAGACCTACAGCCGTTTGGATAACTCCATCGCTTACACCTCTCCTGAATTTGCTGGTATGCAATTCCATGCAATGGCTTCTCTGGGTCAGGGCGACTATATGAAAGATGGTAAATGGGTTACGAGCGACGGCGAAGAATCCACTCACGAAGTTGATCGTTACTATGGCTTGGGCGTAACGGGCCAATGGGGTGCTTTAGGTGCTGGTTTGGTAATCAGCCAAGTCGATATGGGTAAGCTTGAAGGTAAGAGCCTCGCAGGTACCGTATACGAAGATACCGATGATGCCTTGAATGTCACAGCTTCTGTGAATTATGACTTTGGTATCGTGAAGACCTTCTTGGCTGCTAACTACTATGACCAAGGGGAAAATCAAGACAAGAATGGAGTTGTCAGAGATTATTCTCAATGGGGTGTTAGCTTGAGCGCTTCTGCTCCGATCGCTTCCGGTACTTTGGAAGCCGCTGTTGGCTATAGCATTGGTAAGGATGACCTGGCTAAGTCCGGTGAAGAAGACGAAGTTAAGGTCTTCAACGTCGGTGCTTACTACAAGTATCCGTTGAGCAAGCGCACTTATGTTTACGCCGGTGCCGGCTATGACCAAGAAGAAGAATACGGTGTGAAGACCAAGACGACGGAAGTCATGACTGGTTTGGCTCACTACTTCTAATTCTTGAGAAGTCTTCTAATCTGAGTTAGACAGTTTTCTACTACCTTCTGTCTGATTTAGACTTAGTTGTGAAGCGGGTTCAAGGAATTATTCCTTGGATCCGCTTTTTGTTGTAAAAAAACAACTTATCAAAATTACCTCGCGAATATCTTAAAAAGTAAATAAATTCAAATGGATAAGATAATAATATGAAAGTTTGAAGGTAACTTGGGTCATATAGATAATAGGGCATTTGTTTGACTAAGTTGTTTGATGGGAGCAACAATGCAACTCAGGCAGAAGGTATTCTGCTTTTTCCTCTAGAGGAAAAACAATTCGTTTTTTCATATAAAAAGGTAGTAATTATGAAAAAGACTTTAGCTGCAGTCGCCGTTCTCGGCGCATTTGCCGGCACGGCTTTGGCTGCCGACGTTACCCTCTATGGTAAGGTTGACGGTGGTTTGAACTACACGCACGTTAGCGAAGAATCTCAAGACGGTCATCACGTCAGTTCTTCTAACTCCGACGACTTCTCTGCTCGCTCCGGTCAAAACTCCGGTTCTCGTTTCGGTTTGAAGGGCACGGAACAAATTTCTGACGGTTTGACGGTTGGTTTCCAATTGGAAAACGGTTTCTCTGTTGATGACGGCAAGATGGGTCAAGGTTCTCGTCTCTTCGGCCGTGAAGCTCGCGTCTATGCTAAGACCGACTTCGGTGAAATCGCTTTTGGTCGTATGGGTGGCTTGGATTCCGGTTTGGGTTCCTATGACTTGATCGGTGACGCTTCTGTCTTCGGTACCGGTTGGGGTGACTACGCTGGCTCTCTCGGCAACTTCTTTATCGGTTTGACCGATCGTTATGACAACATGATCACCTATAAGTCTCCGGAATTTGCTGGTTTGACCTTGGTTGCTCAAGCCTCTTTGATGAAGGATTCTGGCGGTGAAGGTGATGAAGGTAGCCACTTGGCCGATCGTTACTACGCTATCGGTTTGGGCGCTGACTACGGTGCCTTGACGGGTGCTTTGACTTTCAGCATGCAAGACTACGGTGGCTTTGCTGATCGTTACACTGGTTTTGGCTATGAAAACGCAGCTCACAAGGTTACCGATGAGAATGCTAACGACTCTGATGGTTATACCACCAGTGCTTATGTCCAGTACGACTTTGGTGTGACCAAGGTTTCTTTGGGCGCTCAATACTTCGACAATGTTGCTCAAGTTCGTGGTTCTACGGCTGCTACTTGGGCTCGTGATGAAGATAACAATCTCAATGATTGGAAGTATGCTGACATCAGCTGGGGTATGACTGGTTATGGCGTGATGTTGGGTGCTGTGACCCCGATCGCCGGTGGTAGCTTGTACACCTCTTTGGGCTATGCTGACTACGAAGCCTCTGACTTCCAAAAGAGCGAAACGGTTTATGACAAGGCTGACTACAAGGTTTACGGTGCCGCTGTTGGTTACAGCTATCCGTTGAGCAAGCGTACGTATGTTTACACGGCCGCCAGCTACACGCATCAAACCTCTAACTCTGGCGAATTGTCCGATGGTGTTAAGGCCAAGGATCTCGACACCGACGTGACGGAAGTCATGATGGGCTTGGTCCACAACTTCTAATCTGATTGTGTAAGTATTGAACTTACTGATTAGTTAAAAGTTAAGCCCCGGGAATTTCGGTTCCCGGGGCTTTCTGTAAGCATTGTCAGCGTGATAGCTTGAAACTTATTAAACAATCATTGAGTAAGTACAGCATCGACATTTTTATCTTCTCTGTCTTCAACAATTAGAGCCGATATATTCCGAACCGGAGAAGAATTTTGTGCCTGCCTGTCTGCTATACTTGCGATCCTCTTTTAATTAACAATAATTTGTTTTTAAAGAACAAATTTTATTTTGTGCAACGGATATAAACCGTGACCGCGAAAAAAATCTACCTTCGCAGCTTCGGCTGCCAAATGAATGAGTATGACTCTGAAAAAATCGTTGACCTGATGGTCGATAACGGTTATGAGCGTACCGATAAAGTCGAGGAAGCTGACCTCGTTGTATTAAATACCTGCTCCATTCGCGAGAAGTCTCAGGAAAAAGTCTTCTCGGAATTGGGTCGCATTCGTGATACCAAACGCGAAGCGCATAAAGATGATATGTTGATTGCCGTGGGGGGCTGCGTGGCAAGCCAGGAAGGTAAAAAGATTTTGTCTCGTGCGCCTTATGTCGATATTGTTTTCGGACCGCAAACGCTTCACCGCTTGCCTGAAATGGTCGCGAAAGTTAACAACACACACAAACCTCAAGTCGACATTCGTTTCCCTGAAATTGAAAAGTTTGATCACTTAGCTGAACCCAAGGCGCGTGGTGCCACGGCCTTTGTCTCCATCATGGAAGGTTGCAGCAAATACTGCTCCTACTGCGTAGTGCCCTACACCCGTGGTGAAGAAATCTCGCGCCCTATGGCAGACGTTTTGATTGAAGTGGCGAAACTCGCCGCCCAAGGCGTTAAAGAAGTGACGCTTTTGGGACAAAACGTCAATGCCTATCGTGGCAAAACACCCGATGGCGATATCGCAGACTTTGCGATGCTGCTTGAGTACGTTGCCGAAATTGACGGTATTGAGCGCATTCGCTACACCACATCTCACCCGAAAGAATTTACTCAACGCTTAATTGATGCGTACGGCAAGATTGATAAATTGGTTAATCACGTGCATTTGCCGGTGCAGTCGGGTAGTGACCGTATTTTGGCCGCAATGAAGCGCGGCTACACGGTACTTGAATATAAATCCATCATTCGACGCTTAAAGGCGATTCGTCCGGATATTTCGATTGCCACAGATATCATCGTGGGCTTCCCCGGTGAGACCGAAGAGGATTTTCAAGCCACGTTAAAGCTCATGGACGACGTGGGCTTTGATGCAAGCTTCTCCTTTGTCTATAGCCGTCGCCCGGGGACACCTGCTGCATACTTAAAAGACGATACGCCTCAGGAAGTGAAATTAAAGCGCCTGCAGATTCTTCAGGCAAAAAACGATGCCAAGGCCACGGAAATTGCGCAATCTATGTTGGGTACTGTGCAGCGTGTGTTAGTGATCGGCCCCTCTCGTCGTGGACGTGGCATGATGGCCGCCCGCACCGACAATAATCGTATTGTCAATTTTGTGGGAGATGAGTCCCTTACTGATACGATGGTGAACGTCAGAATCACCGAAGTCAATCCCCATACGCTTTTGGGTGAACGAGTTTAAGAATTGAAAATGGCTGAAGAAAAAGTTTTGTCACTCAATTTGGATTTAAGCAACACGGCCCTAGCAAGTCTCGTGGGACCGATGGATGCCAATTTACGTCAGATTGAAGTGATTTTGGATGTCTCGATTTCTCGGCGAAACAACCAATTTCGTATTGCGGGTGATGCGGACAAAGCTCGTGAAGCGTTAAATGCGTTACAGACTTTGGCGCTTCGCGCGGAAAACGCTGCCGAGGAATTGACAACCGATGATGTGCAGCTCTTTTTTGTCGGGGAAAATGCTAAGAAGGTGGATGGAGACTCACCGACCACGCCGGTGCTGCACACCAAACGTCGCGAACTTCAAGGCAGAACCCCCCGGCAGAATGACTACATTCAGGCGATTTTGGATAACGATATTGCCTTTGGTATAGGACCTGCCGGTACCGGTAAGACGTATTTGGCGGTCGCAGCGGCCGTCGATGCCTACGAAAGAGATCGCGTTGAGCGCATTATTCTCACGCGCCCTGCCGTAGAAGCCGGGGAACGCTTGGGGTTCTTGCCCGGAGACCTCTCCCAGAAAGTGGATCCCTATCTGAGGCCCCTTTACGATGCTCTTTTTGATCTCTTGGGCTTTGATAAAACCCAAAGGCTTCTTGAGCGTCAGACGATTGAAATTGCGCCCTTGGCTTATATGCGTGGACGCACCTTAAACAATGCGTTTGTGATCTTGGATGAAGCGCAAAACACGACGCCTGAGCAAATGAAGATGTTTTTAACCCGCATCGGGTTCGGCTCCAAGGCGGTGATCACGGGAGACGTCACGCAAATTGACCTGCCTCGTGGTACACGCTCGGGGCTTGTCGAAGCTCAAAATGTTTTAGCCGGAGTCCGTGGGATTGCGATGACGTATTTCACCGCAAGCGACGTTGTTCGTCACCCACTTGTCGCCCGTATCGTTGAAGCGTACGCTAAAGCTGATGAGAAAAGGCAGTTGGCGAAACTTGCCAAAGAGGACAAATAACCATGTCGAAAAAGAAACTGCAATTTAACATCTTTGAACACGGTGACTTTAAGCTTCCTTCGACCAAAAAGATGAAGAAGTGGGTCAAGGCTGCCATTGAGCGTGACACAGAGTTAAACGTGATGTTTGTGGGCGAAGAAGAAGGACGCGCCATGAACGCTCAGTACCGCCACAAAGACTATGCGACCAATGTGTTGACATTTGACTATCAGCACGAACCCGTGGCGATCGCGGATTTGGTCATTTGTGTGCCGGTTCTCATTAAAGAATCTAAAGCCCAGAATAAGTCCTTTGATGAACACTTGGCTCACTTACTCATTCACGGGACACTGCATGCTCACGGCTATGACCACATGGAGTATGCCGATGCCAACGTGATGGAAGATAAAGAAATCGGTGCACTTTTGAAGTTGGGTTTCAAAAATCCTTACGAAGACCGGATTTTGTTAAAAGGGAAGAAGTTGAAACTGGAGTTTTAAAAAAGCATTCAGTGAATTTTGAGGGAATGATCGGTATCCGTTCACCCGCCAAAGTCCGGGATGAAGTTTGGCGGGCATTTAACGCTTTGCAACCATAATTTAGAGGTTACGGGCAAAGCAATGATGACAAAACCCTGATAACATTAGCTTTCTTGTTGTTTAATTGTTTTAATCTACATGAGTACAGAACCCCCGCTTAAAGCGACCACAACCAAACACCGCTCTTTATTTGAACGTATCTCCGGTGTCTTTCACCGACCCACACGCGAAGACTTCATCGACACGCTCCACGAAGCCAATGAACAGAAGTTGATTGACGATTCCGCCTTGAAGATGATGGAAGGCGTCATGCAGTTTTATAACTTGAGAGCGTGTGACTTAATGGTGCCTCGCTCTCAGATGCAGGTGGTGGATTTAAGCGAGAGTAAAGATGTGTGGCTGCCGCAAATGATCGAAGCAGGTCACTCCCGTTTCCCGGTCATTATGGACGGAGACCGAGATAATGTGATCGGCATTTTGCATGCGAAAACCATTTTGCGTGTGCTAGTCGATCCGAACTTTAAAGCGAAGGACCATCTTCGTGCAGTGAAGTTCATTCCTGAAAGTATGCCGCTCAATGACCTTTTGCGAGACTTTAAGCTCGAGCACAATCATATGGCCATTGTTGTGGATGAATTCGGCAGTGTCTCAGGCCTCATCACCATTGAAGACGTGCTCGAGCAGATTGTGGGCGAAATCGACGACGAATTCGATGAAGTAGACGAAGACGCCGACAACATTTTGGAAGATCCCAAGCACGGTTGCTGGCGAGTAAAAGCACTCACCGAAATTGAACAATTCAACGACTTTTTCTCTACTGAAATCAATACCGATGAAGACTGCCACTGTGAGACGATCGGAGGCTTGATTGCAGACCGCTTGGAGCACATGCCCAAGATCGGTGAAACGGTGGTGATTGAAGGTTTCCGATTTACAGTTTTAAGAGCTGACGAGCGCCAGGTTCGTTTACTGAAAGTGGAAAAGCTTCCCACGACCGACTCTCTTAAAAAAGAATAAAAAATGATGCTGTTGTCACCCACTCAAAAGTACTATCTCTATCGCCTTGTCTTGAGTTTTGCAAGCGGTGTGTCGCTTGCAAGCGCCTTTGCGCCGGCTAACGAACCGATGTTTGCGTTTGCCGCACTCATTGTGATTTTTTATTTGGTAAGCGTCAGTGAAAAGGTCTCTCATGCTGCACTTTGGGGAATGGCTTTCGGTTTCGGATGGTTTGTAACCGGCATCAACTGGGTCTACTTCAGCATGTACCACTATGGCTACATGCCGCTAGAGTGGACCTATGTGACCACTTCTGTTTTTTCCTTAGCGCTTGCGCTTTTCCCCACGGCGGCCTTTGTGTTCGTTGTGAAATTTATCCGCAATCCCATTTTGCGCATGGCTTTGGCTTTGCCTGCTGCTTTTACCTTTTTTGAGTGGTTGCGAGGCTGGGTGTTAACGGGTTTCCCGTGGTTAAATCCTGCCTACACCATGATTGACTGGCCTTTTGCGGGCCTGGCACCTTTTATCGGCAGTTTCGGTGTGCTTTTAGGGATGTCAACAGTCGCAGGCCTTTTGGCTGCTATTTGGACACTTCGAGGCAACTGGATTTATATCGCTTCTTGCGTCATCACCATTTTCTCTATTTTGCTGCTTTCCATGGCAGGAAAAGAAATTGTTTGGAGTGAACCTGCGGGTGATATTAATGTGCGTCTCGTGCAGCCCAATTTGGAACCTCGCCTTTTGCAGCAGTCGATGAGCGAGCGCTTTGATGAGATTTATTTCTATCTTGATAACGTCGCCGTAGAAAAGACTGCGGTGGACGCAGTGATTTTGCCTGAGTCTGCTTATCCCTTGGCTTGGCAGCAATTTCCGCAAGCTCAGCAAGACAGGCTTATCAATTGGGTAAAGACGGAGAATAAATCCCTTTTATTTAATGCCTTCTGGTTGGAAGAAGGGCGCTACAGTAACGCCGCGATTGCCCTGGATCCCCAAGGGGAAATGTCGTTGTACAAAAAGCGTCACTTGGTCCCCTTCGGAGAATTTGTGCCGTGGGGATTCCGTTGGTTTATCGATTCGATGCGCATTCCGATGACAGACTTGGCTAGGGGCGAAACCTCTGCTTTAACCATGAATTTCGCAGGCCACACGGCTGCCGTCAATCTTTGCTACGAAAACCTTTTCGGAAGCGAGTGGATTGAGGCCTGGGGGAGTGCGTCGCCCGAGCTTTTGATTAACCTCTCGAACTTAAAGTGGTTCGGGCCTGAAAAAGCTTCTGCGCAGCATCTGCAAATCTCTCAGATGCGGGCGCTGGAAACGGCACGTCCGGTGTTAAGCGTCACCAATAGCGGCAGTACGGCCTTGGTTAACGAACACGGACAAATCGTCAAGAGCCTTGCCACTGATATCGAGGCGACGCTCGATGTAAAGGTCACCACGATGAAGGGAGAGGCTACACCCTTTGTGAAATGGGGCAATTGGCCTGCCGTTCTTTTATCAATTTTGATGTTATTAGGTGCTTTTATCTGCACGTTTGCCGAAAAGCGCAGGCAAAAGGACTAAAATTAAACAATTTTCAGGGCTCAATCGCCCTTTAACCGATTTCTCAATTTTTGGATTTAGCCGATGATTACATTTCAGGAAGTCATCCTGCGTTTGCAGCAGTATTGGAATCAACAGGGTTGCGCCCTTTTGCAACCGATTGATATGGAAGTGGGGGCCGGTACGTCTCACACGGCGACCTTTTTAAGAGCCTTAGGGCCGGAGCCGTGGCGCGCCGCTTATGTGCAGCCGTCTCGTCGTCCGAAAGACGCCCGTTATGGCGAAAATCCCAATCGCTTGCATCAACACCATCAATTCCAGGTGGTGCTCAAGCCCGCTCCGACAAATATTGTGGATTTGTATTTGGGGAGCCTGCGAGCACTCGGCATCGACACGGAAGTGAACGACATCCGTTTTGTCGAAGACAACTGGGAAAACCCGACCTTGGGTGCCTGGGGCTTGGGCTGGGAAGTCTGGATGAACGGCATGGAAGTGACGCAGTTTACCTACTTCCAGCAAGTAGGCGGTTTGGAATGCAAGCCGATCACCGGTGAAATCACCTACGGTCTTGAACGCTTGACGATGTACCTGCAAAACTGCGACAACGTTTTTGACTTGGTGTACACGCGTTGGCAGGACGCTGACGGTTCGACCCGTACGCTCACCTATGGTGACGTGTTCCATCAAAACGAAGTTGAACAAAGTCATTACAACTTTGAAGCAAGCGACCCCGTGAAGCTTTTGCATCAGTTTGACTACTTTGAAAGTGAAGCCAAGCGCTTGATGGATTTGAATCTTGCGCTTCCGGCCTATGAAATGGTGCTTAAAGCCGGTCACACGTTTAACCTGTTGGACGCCCGAGGCGCCATCAGCGTGACCGAACGCGCCGCCTATATTGCCCGTATCCGTACGATCAGTCGCTCGGTGGCACAAAGCTACTACGATGCCCGCGAACGTTTGGGCTTCCCGATGTTGAAAAAGAATTCCTAAGAGGCTAGAGAAAAATGACCAGTTTGTTAGTGGAATTGCAAACCGAAGAGTTGCCGCCGAAGGCTCTTAAGAAACTCTCCGAAGCGTTTGCGCAGAACTTGACGAAGAGCTTAGCCTCTCAGCACTTTTTAGCCGACGGCAGCCAAACGACGGTTTATGGCTCTCCGCGTCGTCTGGCTGCTTTGGTGACGAACGTTTTGGCTAAATCGCCCGATGAAGCCTTTAAGCAAAAGCTCGTTCCCGTGAAGGTGGGTTTGGATGCCGAAGGAAACGCCACGCCCGCCCTTTTAAAGAAGATGAAAGCCCTGGGGATTGATGCCGATGTCAAGAGCTTAAAGCAAGTCGATGACGGCAAAAACGTACAGCTCTTCTACGAAGGCATTCGCCCCGGTGTTGAATTGGCCCATGGCCTTCAAACCGCTTTGGAAGCTGCAGCCTTTAATCTGCCGATTCCGAAGGTGATGCATTACCAATTGGCTGACGGCGAAACGACGGTGTCTTTCGTGCGCCCGGCCAAGCACTTGGTGGTGCTCTACGATGAAGACGTGGTGCCCGTGTCCCTTTTGGGACTCAAAGCCGACCGATTGACTAGCGGCCATCGCTTCCACACGCATGAATTGATTGCCATTAAGAGCGCTGACGGTTATGAAGAGCAGATGATGACCGAAGCCAAGGTCATGCCTTCTTTTGCCAAGCGCCGTGAAAAGATCGTGCACGATGTGGTTGAAGGCGCCCGTGCGATCCATGGCGAAGCCATCATGCCTGAAGATTTGATCGATGAAGTCACGGCGCTCACCGAGTGGCCTGTGATTTATGAATCAAGCTTTGAAGAAGAATTCCTCAAAGTGCCTCAGGAATGCCTGATTCTCACGATGCAGCAAAATCAAAAGTATTTTGCCGTGCAGGACGAAAAGGGTCGTTTGATGAATCGCTTCTTCCTTGTGTCTCAATTGGAAGCCAAGGACGGAGGCGATGCGATCAGCGCCGGTAACGCCCGTGTGGTGCGCGCTCGTTTAGCGGACGCCAAGTTCTTCTACGATCAGGATAAACTGCAAACGCTTGAAAGCCGCATTCCGCTTTTAAAGAATGTGGTTTACCACAATAAACTCGGTACCCAGGCCGAACGCGTGGAACGCGTTAAAGCTATTGCCGCTAAGGTTGCTGACTTGATCGGAGCCAACCGTGATCAAGCCGTGCGTGCTGCCCAGTTGGCCAAAGTTGACCTCTTAACCCTGATGGTCGGAGAATTCCCGGAATTGCAAGGCATTATGGGCGAATACTACGCTTTGCATGACGGGGAAGATGAAGAAGTGGCTCTTGCCATTCGTGAGCACTATCAACCGCGCTTTGCGGGTGACGCCTTACCCTCTACGCCCGTTAGCTTGGCTGTGGCTTTAGCCGATAAGCTTGAAACCCTTTCGGGCCTTTTCGGTATCGGTCAGATGCCCACGGGTGATAAGGATCCGTTTGCGCTTCGTCGTCACGCCTTAGGTGTTTTGCGCATGTTGATTGAAAAGAATCTCAACGTGGCAATCACCGATCTCGTTAACATCGGCTACGAAGCGATGAAGGAAGTCGCAAACGTTAGGGACGCCCGAGATGAGCTTCTCGCCTTCTTTGAAGATCGTCTGCGCGTGATGTTCAAGGACAAGGGCTATAGCGCTCAAGAGGTTGATGCGGTGCTTGCAACGCACCCGACGATGGTGCTCGATGTCCCCGCCAGACTTCAGGCTGTTCGTGCTTTTGCTCAATTGCCTGAAGCTGAAGCCTTGGCTGCAGCCAATAAGCGTATCGGTAATATCCTTAAGAAGACCGTTCCTGAAACCGATGTGGTGGATGTGGCGCTTTTTGATTCCGAAGCAGAAAAAGCTTTGTACGAAGCACTGTGTGTGGCTGAACCCAAAGCTAAGGCTCACTACGAAGCCGGTCGCTATACGGACCTTTTAAAGGGACTTGCTCCCATGAAGGCGCCGGTCGATCACTTCTTTGAAGACGTCATGGTCAATGTCGAAGACGCCCGTGTGCGTGCCAACCGTTTGGCACTATTGTGGCGTTTACATCGTACAATGAACATGGTGGCTGAGCTTTCGCGCTTAGCAAAGTAGTTTCTTTGTAGAAATCACTTCAAGCGAAGGGCTCCGTTACGGAGCCTTTCGTATATTGGGAATAAATTATGTCAACGATCCGAGGTTGGATTTACTACCTGGTTTTAGCCGTGACACTTGTGCCGTTGGCTATTGTCCTCATCATTTTGTACCCCGCTTCCCTTGCCTTTCGGTACCGTCTGGCGATGAATTGGGCACGTTTTATGCTCAAGATGGGAGAGGTCATTTGCGGGATGCGTTATCAATTTAAGGGACTGGAAAATTTTCCCACGGACGGCACGTCGGTTCTGGTGCTCTCCAAGCACCAATCCGCCTGGGATATTTTCGCCTTGGGTTCTGTCATTCCCCATCGCACGAGTTTTGTTTATAAAAAAGAACTGCACTACGTGCCGGTATTCGGTCAAGCGTTGGCAACCTTACACATGATGGCCATTGACCGCAAAAAAGGCTCCCGAGCCTATGAGCAATTCACGAAACAGGGGCAGGAATTCCTTGCGAAAGGCTGGTGGCTTGCGATGTTTCCGGAGGGCACTCGTACAGCACCGGGACAAAAAACTCACTACAAATCAGGCGGCGCCCGTTTTGCTGTGGCAACGGGTACCCCCATTATTCCTATTGCGCTTAATTCCGGTGAGTGCTGGCCCAGAAATTCGATTTCCAAAACACCGGGTTTGATCACCTTGTCGGTCGGTCCGATGATTAAAACCGAAGGGCGAACGTTTGAGGCGGTGCAGGAAGAATTAGTGGCCTGGATCGAAGGCGAAATGCACGTGATTTCACCAGAGCTCTACGGCAGTAAGGTCACTAACGAATTCGAAAAACCGTAAGGACAATTTCGTGAAGCAATTGGCGTTTGATTTTTTCCAAGATTGGCTCAATGAGGCCAAATCGGCGATCCGTGAGGTGAAGAAAAAAGAGCCTCAGGAGTCCGACGGGTCTTCTCATTTGTCCAAAGAGCCTTCGGTGGGAAAAAAGGATTTTGAGTTAACGCCCGTTGTGAACTATCGGCTCGAGCGCGCCAAACGCAAAAGCGTGGGTTTCATAATCGATGAGAGAGGCCTGACAGTCAGAGCACCACGCTGGGTTTCGGTTGCTGAAATTGAAAAGATGCTTCAGCAAAAAGAGGGGTGGATTCAAAAGAAACTCGCAGAATTTGAGCGTTGGCAAAAAGAAGTCGGTATGCAGAGCGTGCGCTTTGTCGACGGTGCGCAACTTCCTTATTTAGGACGCCCACTAACATTGCGCCTGGATCCTGCGGCAAAGTCCGTCTTCTTTTCTGAAGGCGCTCACGCTTGGGAATTGATTGTCAATACTGCTAAAAACACGCAGGAAGAGCGGGTTAAAGACTGGGTGCAGGTCTGGTTTAAGAAAGAGGCAGAACGCTATCTAGGCGACCGTATTCAGACGATAGCCGGTCATGCATTAGTGAGTTTCAGCGGTTGGGGTTTATCGAGCGCAAAGGGGCGCTGGGGCTCCTGCAGTGCCGATCGCCGCATCAGACTGAATTGGCGCTTGATTCATCTGGATCCACACTTAATTGACTATGTGATTGCGCATGAATTGGCCCATCTTGATGAAATGAACCACAGTGACCGATTCTGGAAGCGGGTGGGAGAGATTTATCCGGATTATGAAAGGGCCCGACGGGCCCTCAAAGGTGTGTACATGCCGATGTTGCCGTTTTAGGCGATATTGGCAAGCTTTACAAACGTCGTCACATCTAAGGCTTCGGCACGCAGTGCAGGATCCACACCTGCGCTTTTTATTTGTTCTTCCGTGAGTAACTTGCCTAACGCATTGCGAAGCGTTTTGCGCCGTTGATTAAAGGCCGCCGCGACAATCTCAGAAAAATGCTCCCAATTGATGGGGGGCATCTCATCCGGATTTTTCGGAATCATGCGCACGATGGAACTTGTGACTTTAGGCGCAGGCGTAAAAGCGCCAGGCGGCACATCAAACATCTTTTGCATACGATAGCGGTACTGAAGCATCACCGAGAGCCTGCCGTAGACTTTGCTGCCGGGCGTAGCGACCATCCGATCGACCACCTCTTTTTGCAGCATGAAGTGCTGATCAATCACGCGGTCAGCGACCGTCATCAGGTGAAAGAGCAGGGGGCTAGAGATGTTGTAGGGGAGGTTGCCGACCACACGCAGCCTCGCATCAGGATGCACCTGGGTCCAATCAAGTTTGAGTGCATCGGCTTCAATGAGCGTGAGCGTATCGGGAAAGGTCTCTTTTAGCCATGCGGCGAGATCACGATCGATCTCAACCGCTGTGGCGTGACCGGCTCCGGCAATCATTTTTCGGGTGAGCGCTGCCTGACCCGGTCCGATTTCGACAATGGTGTCTTCGGGTTTTGGGTCTATTGTGCGGGCGATACGCTCAATCCAATGCTCATCGTGCAGAAAGTTCTGCCCGAAACGCTTTCTTGCCCGATGGCCGGCTAAACCGTTTTGCATGAAAGATTCACCCCTTAGAGCTCGTCGCGACGAATTTCAACGTAAGCACGGTCACGCAGTTCACGCTGCCAGGTAGCCGTTGCTTCAGCCAGTTTGCGCTGACGCAGAATCTGACGGGCCATAAAGCGCATGCGCTCGGCGTCCATCGCCTCTTCGCGGCGATCCACGACTTGGATGAGGTGGTAGCCGTACTGAGTTTTGATCGGTTGGCTCACTTCGCCGGGTTGAAGCTTATTCATGGCCGCTTCAAACGCAGGTACCGTATCGCCAGGGTGCAACCAACCAAGGTCACCGCCTCGGGTGGCTGAGCCGTCCACGGAGTGCAGACGGGCGAGCGTTGCAAAATCTTCTTTGTTGTTGACCAAACGGTTACGGATGTCGTTTAAGCGGTTAAGAACCGTCGCTTCATCGGTGACCGGGGTGACAGCCATCAAAATGTGGCGGGCGTGCGTTTGGGTGACAGGGCCGCCAGCCAGTTTCGTTTTCACGCCGTCGCGTCGACCGTTGACTTTGACGATGTAGTAGCCGTCAGAGCTCACATTCATGGCAATGCGGGAGGACTCTTGGCGAGCGTCACGCACGGCAGAAGCCAGAGCAGTCGGCATCTGTGAGAGCGTTCTCCAACCGAGATTGCCGCCTTCTAAAGCATCGCTAGCTTTGGAGTAGCTGGCGGCCAACTGACCGAAGTCTTCACCGTCTTGGGCACGCTCGAGGATATCTTCAGCCGTATTGTGGGCAGCGCGCAACTCTTCTGAGCTCATCCCTTCAGAGGTCGGAATCCAGATATGAGACACGTCGTATTCGATCATATCATTGATGTTGTAGCCTGCTTGATCGGCCAAAAAGGCATCGATTTCGCTTTCAGGAATCTTGATTTCTTCATCCACTTCACGTTCACGCAAGCGTTGCGTGATGATTTGAGAGCGAATTTCTTCTCGGAATTGCGGGAAAGTGACGCCATCTAAAGACAAACGGCGGCGAAGTTCAGCCACTGAAATCTTATTTTGTTGAGCGATCTGCTCGATCGTGGCATTAACCACACCGTCATCGACTCGGATACCGGTTTCGCGTGCACGTTGAGCAATGGCGCGTTCAAGGATTAATTGTTCAAGAACCTGAGCGCGCAGCTGCGGCATCGGGGGCAATTGAATTTTTTGACGGCGAAGGTTGAGCGCTGCCGAGTGAGCGCGCTCAGCCAGTTCCCCCGTCGTGATCACATCGTTATTGACTACGGCTACGACGGCATTGAGCACCTGAGGGGCCGGTGCCTGGGAGGAATCAGCCTTCGTTTGAGCCATACAAACGCTTGCAGAGAAGGCGGCAAGCAACGCCATGCATTTCATCTTATTCATAGTAGTCATACAGTCCGGCTGCGCCGGGTTGATCGGTAACAGGTCGATAGCCCGGGATGGCACGACGCAAGGTTTCAAGAGGATCGGAACCGATGCCGCCCAATCCGGTCAACTCCAGTTGAACATAGAATCGGTAATCGTATTTGTCTTCGCTGTCGAGCACCTTCTGGCCCACAAAGCGCAAAGCCCAGCAGTCTGCAGCGTATTCGACACCGGCGATGGCATCAACGGTTTTGCCGGCATCCAAGTCGTAGTTGTAGCGGGCTAAACCATAGAAGGAGTTACTGAGCGGCCACTGCACACCGAAGTCAATCTGACGGATGCGGTCCACTTCCGGCGTGGTCTTCAAATCGTCGAAGCGATAGTAAAGACCCACAACTGAGGAGGGTTTGGGCTGCCAACGGATACCGGCGTTCATACGCGTGATACGCGTCTCGGTGGTGGAATACTGCGCCGTGGTCGAGAACGTCACGTCTTTGGTTAAATGGGCTGTGACGTTTGCCAGATAGTCGCTCTTTCGGTCTTCATTGATACCTTCGGCTTTCAAATAGCGATATCTGTACCAATCGTTAATGGTGTACTTATTTAACCCTACGTTCTGGTCAGAGAAGTAAAAGCGTTGGCCGATGGAGGCACGCAACCATTCAAAACCGGTTTTGCGATCCAAATAGCGAGAGGTCAAAATAAGTGACAACTGATTGGCTTCGGATACTCGGTCATGACCCGTGAACTCGTTTTCCAGGAAGAAACTGCCGAAACTCAAATCTGCGTAGGAGCTATCAAAAACCGGCATGTGACTTTGGTCACGATAGGGGGTGTAGACGTAGAAAAGTCGCGGTTCAAACGTTTGAGTGGCGTCACTGCCGAACCAGGAGGTATCGCGCTCGAAAATAAGACCGCTATCCAAGCTGAAAGTTGGGACAGTGAAACTGGAGTGCTTTTCATAGCCCACGAAATCCTGGAACCCCTTATTGAGATTTTCTAAACCTGTGAGGTTATAGGAAACGCCCGTAATCATGGCCTTCGGGGTAATGAACCAGGCGGCACCCCTCATCGGGTAGGCGATGGAGTGGTTCATATAGAAGCGATCGCCTTCGGGCTTGTAGTCTTCTTCCTGATGCTTAAAGCGCGTGGCTTCCAATGTGCTTGAAATTTCAAAACCATGGAAGTCAGCATAGTAGGCGCTCCAACGGAATTCCGGGACCTTTTCATAAGGTCTGTCGACCGGATCGTGGTCCGTACGGTCGAGCACTTGGTTCTTACGTACGCTCAACGATGCATTCCAGAAGTCTTTGCCGTAACTCATCGAGAGGTCTTGCGGCAAAACGGATTCATCGCTTTCGTTAAATTCGCCTGAGAAGTCATCGAGGTAGTCACCGTCGCTGACACGGTTGTAATTGGCTTTGAAGTTAATGCCGTTCCACTTCGCCCAACCGTCAACTTTCGCACCGTACCGGCTGTCGCCTTCACGGCGGTCATGTGGCATGTAGTTGTAGACCATCGTGGCACCCATGTTGGGAGTCAGAAATCGGAATTCGTTTCCGAGAATAATGCCGTGGTGGGTGACGAGGCGTGGCGTAAAGGTGTAGTCGTAGTTCGGTGCAATGTTCCAATAGATGGGCTGTGCATAATCAAGACCCAACTCGGAACTCATGCCGATCGTAGGCGTCAAAAGACCGCTTTGACGGTCGGTGCCGACCGGGAAAAATGCATAGGGTAAGCCCATCACCGGTAAGCCCGCCAAGTGAAAACTCATGTCATGGGCCGTGGCCATGTTGGTCGTTTCATCGATGGTGAGCGTATCGGCTTCAATCCACCAGGCTTTGCTGCCGGGTTTGCAGGTTGACAAAGTGGCTTGACGCAATTGAGTGGATTCGCCGCTTTCAAATCGGGCGTATTTACTTTTACCTTGAATGCGCCGGGCCGGATACTCGTAGCTTGCGTCCTGCATTTCGCCCGTTTGGGTTTCAATCTGGTAGTTGAGCTCGGGGCCCGCAAAACGCACGCCGTCGCGAAGCACCACGGCGTTACCCTGAACGTCTACGGTATCGGACGATTGGGTGTAGGTGATATTGTCACCGCGAATGAGGGTACGGGCGCGGCGAACCTCAGCGTCACCACGCAGAATAATCTCGTCATCGGTCGTTTCCATTTGGTCGGCCGAAATAAAGCTTGCACTGTTTTCGTTGACAAGCTGAGAGGAGTCACTCAAGGAGCTTGCGGTACGAAGACGCACGGCGTCACTGGCCTGCGCATGAGCGTAGCTTGCGCAGGCAAGCGCACAAGCCAGGCTCAGCATTTTGAGTGCCGGCAGCCCCTTGCGGGTAGTCTTGGAAAAATCCGACATGAAATGAATGAATTAGGTTTGTCAAACAGTTTTCGCCCATTATAGCGGAAGCGTTTGGCGCTCTTGTTGCATCGTGTCATAATTTCGCCCAGGAATTTGTAAGAAATCATCGGGGGATGCATGACCGAACGTCAAAATGAACGCCATGAATGGTTGGGTTCGATTGCCGAACAATACAATCTGGATCTTTCAACGGAAAAACCGGCCAGCACGGATGCGGGCTTTCGAAGCTACTTCAGAGTGGCCGACCGCGACGGCAAAACCTATATCGTGATGGATGCGCCGACCGATCATGAAGACGTTCGTCCCTTTATTCGCGTGACCTCGTTATTTGAAAAAGCCAAACTCACGGTGCCCCATATCTACGAGCAAAGTATCGAAAAAGGCTTTTTGCTCTTAACGGATTTGGGAGAAAAGACTTATCTCAATGTTTTAAATGAGGATAATGCCCGCGAATTGATGCAGCAGGCTATTGACGCATTGGTTCAGTGGCAAAGTATTTCCGAGCCCGGCGTGTTGCCCGAGTATGACCGTGCCCTTTTAACACGCGAACTCAATCTGTTTCCTGAATGGTATATCAGTAAACATCGCGGTAAAACGCTCGATGAAAGACAAAGCGCTTTGTTAAAAGTATGTTTTGAGCGCATTCTTCAAAATAATTTGGCCCAGGCCAAGGTCTTTGTTCACCGCGACTATATGCCCCGTAACCTGATGCCCATGGCTTCGGGCGGCCCCGGAATTCTCGATTATCAGGACGCGGTCTACGGTCCGGTTTCCTACGATATTGCTTCACTTTTACGTGATGCGTTTATCAGCTGGAACGAAACGTTTGTGATCGATATGACGATCCGCTATTGGGAAAAGGCTCGCAGTGCAGGCATTCCCGTACCGGAAGATTTCGGAATCTTTTGGAAAGATGTGGAATGGATGGGACTGCAGCGTCACTTAAAGATTTTGGGCATTTTTGCACGTTTGAATTATCGCGACGGCAAGGAAAAGTATCTTGCCGATACCCCGCGCTTTATCAACTACGTTAGACAAACCGCCCATCGCTACGATGAATTGAAGGCTCTGCTTTTCCTGATTGATCAGATTGAAGACAGCGTGCCTAAGTACGGCTATACGTTTTAGGAGTTGACCGTGCGGGCAATGATTCTAGCGGCAGGCCGCGGCAAGCGAATGAGGCCTCTCACCGATGTGTTACCAAAGCCATTGTTGATGGCAGGTTCTCGGCGCCTGATTGACTGGCCTATTGATGCCTTGGTGCGTGCGGGGATTACCGATGTAGTTATCAACACGGCGCACTTATCTGACACTTTTTTGCCCGCACTGGGACAGTCCTATCGCGGTGCCCGCATTACCTACTCGGTTGAAGGGAAAAATTACGACGAGTCGCTCGAAACCCTGGGCGGGATTGCCAAGGCTTTGCCGCTACTGTCTGACGGCAAAGAACCCTTTATTGTGGTGGCGGGCGATATCGCTACCGACTTTGATTTCACCACACTTTTAGGTGAACCTGCTCAAAGAATTCGAACGGGTGATGCCTTGGCTCATTTGGTCCTTGTCCCCAATCCCGATTTTCATCCCGAAGGGGACATGGGACTTGTTGACGGAAAAGTGACTCGGGTGAATCGCTCTTACACCTATTCGAGTATCGGTCTTTTTTCTCCGAGCCTTTTTAAAGAGGTGCCCGTGGTGTTTTCCAAACTTTTCCCGTGGTTTTACCGTTTCATTGATGAGGGACGCGTAACTGGAGAAGTTTTCAACGGTTTTTGGGAAAATGTGGGGACCCCCGATGCGCTTGAAAAATTAGTTCAACGTGAAGCTAAGTCGTTGAATTCTTCAAAGAAAACACAATAGGTAGAGTCAGGATCGGACGTTTTTGCCTTGAACTTTGCTTTGAATCAGACAAAGAGCAGAATTTGCTCAAAAAATAGGCACTCTCGTTACAATGATGTCATTGTCTCGCAAAAGTGCCGGAGTATTTTTAGAGAAATTTTCCGATGGGAATCAATCTGGGACGGTATTGCATAGGGGGCTCTCTTTTCTTAGCACCGATGGCGGGTGTCACCGATGCGCCTTTCAGGCGCCTTTGCCGGGAGTTTGGCGCAGATTACGCTGTAGGTGAGATGGTCACGAGTGCTCCCCAGTTGAGAAACAGCCGCAAGACATTGGCAAGGGTAAAGTTTTTTGACGCCGAAGAGCCCCGTGCGGTTCAGCTTTTAGGGGCGGATCCCGCGGCTTTAAAAGATGCCTTTTACTGGGCGTGTGAAGCCGGTGCCCAGGTGGTGGATTTCAATATGGGGTGCCCGGCCAAAAAGGTATGCAATGTAGCCTGCGGCTCGGCTTTGATGAAGGAAGAGTCCTTGGCACTCGAAATCCTTTCGGCGCTGGGTGAGGTCTCAAAGGAGTGCAAAGTACCGGTTACTCTGAAGTGTCGTACAGGTTGGGATGAGGCGCATAAAAATGCCCTCACTTTTGCTCGCGCTGCCCAAAAGGCAGGCTTTTGCATGGTGACCGTTCACGGCAGAACGCGTGCCGGCGGTTTTGACAGCCCTGTGGAATATGACACGATTGCCGAAGTGGCTCGATCGGTAGAGATACCGGTTGTGGCAAACGGAGACATTACCGATGCCAATCGCGCCCGGGCCGTTTTGCAGTACTCGGGAGCGGCTGCCGTGATGATCGGCCGCGCGGCGCTCGGCCACCCGTGGCTTTTTAAAGAAATAAAAGAGGCGCTTGACAAAGGATGCGCCCGAGTGACCTCCCAAGAGGAGAAGGTGCAGGCGATTTTAAAGCACAGACGTTGGCACTTTGAGTGCTACGATGAGCCGGTAGCCGTGATGACCTTTAGAAAGCACCTGCTTTGGTACCTGACCGGTTGGAAGGGGTTTGAAGCGGTGCGAGCCCGACTTTGCCAAGCAAGTGATGCCCGTACTCAGGGCGAGCTTTTGCAAGACTATTTTGCCGTCCAAGGATGGCTTTGATTGACTTTTCTCTCTGATTTTGTGTTCGTTGATATGGTTTCCGATACAATCAAAAAACAAGAGGTCCTGACTGAGAACCCGATGATGTCTCAGACGTCCGATGCCATCCGCGATGAGTCGCTTGAGGCAGCCGTGATTCGTAATTTGCATGCCTATTTTGACACGCTCGACGGGATGCGTCCCCACCATGAGCTCTACCCGATGGTAATCCAAGCAGTGGAAAAGCCCTTACTGGAATTTGCCATGAAGCGCACCGGGCACAATAAATGCGCCGCCGCACAGCTCTTGGGAATCAATCGCAACACGCTGCACAAGAAGTTGCAGTTTTATAAGCTCGGCTGAAAAAGCGCCGGGTCGTACGGATTTTGTTTTTTATTTTTTCAATTTAATTTTTAAGGACAATTCATTATGCGTAAACAAGCTTTATTGAGTGTTTCGGATAAGACCGGAGTGGTGGAGTTCGCCCGCGAGCTCGCCGCTCTTGGCTATCACTTACTCTCGACGGGTGGCACGGCCAAGATGATTGCCGAAGCCGGTATCCCCGTTCAGGAAGTGGCCGATTACACGGGTTTCCCTGAAATGCTCGACGGCCGCGTGAAGACCTTGAATCCGAAGATTCACGCTGGGCTCTTGGCTCGCCGTCCGGATCCGGCTCACATGAAGGCTTTGGCTGATCACGGTATTGATCCCATTGACATCGTGGTTGTGAACCTTTATCCGTTTGAAGCTACGATCGCCAAACCCGATTGCACGTTTGAAGACGCTATCGAAAATATCGATATCGGCGGCCCCACGATGATTCGTGCGGCAGCGAAAAACCATGAAAGCGTGGCGGTGGTGGTCGACCCCGCAGATTACGCAGGTGTTTTGGCTGAATTAAAGGAAAAGGGAGAAGTGACGGCTGCAACCCGCCTTCGTTTGGCTAAGAAAGTTTTCTGCCACACGGCTCGCTACGACGCCATGATTTCCAACTACCTCACCTCGCTTGACGATGATTTCCAAAAGAAGGATTTCCCGGAAAGCTTCACCCGTCAATTCGTGAAGGTTCAGGACATGCGCTACGGTGAAAATCCGCACCAGAAGGCGGCTTTCTACCGTGAAGTCCACGTCGGTAAGGGCTTACTTGCAAGCTACAAGCAACTGCACGGCAAGGCTCTCTCCTACAACAACATTGCCGATAGTGACGCAGCCTGGGAAGCTGTGCGTCAATTTAAGGAACCGGCCTGCGTCATCATCAAGCACGCCAATCCTTGCGGCGTGGCTGTGGGCGCTGACAGTGCCGAAGCTTACGCCAAGGCCTTTAAGACCGATTCCAAGAGCGCTTTCGGTGGCATCTTGGCCTTTAACACGACGGTCACCGCCGCTTGCGCTGAAATGATTTCGAAGCAATTTGCAGAAGTCATCATGGCGCCTGCTTTCGATGAAGGCGCGCTCGCTATTTTGGAAAAGAAACCCAATTTGCGACTCCTCACAATCGAAATGGGCGAAGGCCACAACGACTACGAATTCAAGCGTGTGGGGGGCGGCCTTTTGGTGCAAACGCCCGATTTGCAGATTGTCTCCGAAGAAGCCCTTCGCGTAGTGACGAAAAAGCAACCCACCGCTCAACAGCTCAAGGACATGCTTTTTGCCTGGCGCGTAGCGAAGTTCGTGAAGTCCAACACGATCGTTTTTGCCAAAGACGGCATGACGATGGGCGTGGGTGCAGGACAAATGAGTCGCGTCGATTCTGCTCGTATTGCTTCCATTAAGGCTGAAGAGGCTGGCTTAAGCTTGATGGATACGGCCGTGGCGAGCGACGCCTTCTTCCCGTTTAGAGACGGGTTGGACGTGGTGGTTGATGCCGGTGCAAGCTGCGTGATTCAGCCGGGTGGTTCCATCCGTGACGAAGAAGTGATTCAAGCTGCCGATGAGCGCGGTGTGGTCATGGTCTTTACCGGGGAACGTCACTTCCGTCACTAAGACAGGCGAGCGGTTGCGTCAATCGTAACCAATCGAAAAAATGGGCGCCAATCGATCAGACTGGCGCCGCTTTTGCTTTAAAATCAAAGAACTTTAGTTCAATTTTTGTGATACCCGTTTTAAGGGATTGATCATGCAGATTAACCGTCGAACGTTACTGGCCGCAGGCGCTGGTCTTGCCAGCGGGGCAAGTTTGCCTGCCTGGGCTCAACTTCGCATTGAAATTACGGGGGTGGGTGCCAATCAAATGCCGATTGCCATCCCCCGATTTCAGGGAACCAATGACTCGCCGTTGGATTTGTCAACGGTTATCACCGCGGACCTCGAAAGAAGCGGGGCTTTTCGTGCACTCAAGATAATGGGTGAGTTGCCTGCTGAGGATTTGCAAAAACCTCGTGCAGATTTCTGGAAAACGATGGGCGCCACCGCTCTGGTGATGGGCTCGATTGAAAAGCTTGCCGATACGCGCTTTAGTATCAACTATCAGCTTTTCGGAACAGCGGAAAATAAGATCATTGATGAAAAGCAGTTTGTGGCAAGCACCGGAGACCTGCGACTGACCGCACACCGTATTGCGGACGCGATCTATGAAAGACTCACAGGCGAGAGCGGTATTTTCGCATCCCGTCTGGCGTACGTTTTGCAACGCGGCCCGCAATCTTATGAGTTGGTGGTAAGCGACTGCGACGGGGAAAATCCGCAGACGGCTCTTCAGAGCAATCAGTCGATCATTTCGCCGATGTGGGCGCCGAACGGATTGCTTTTGACCTACGTCTCTTTTGAAGCCAATAAGCCCGTGATTTATCTGCACGACGTCCGCTCGGGCGAGCGGCGTCTCATTGCAAGCTTTAAGGGCAATAATTCAGCTCCGGCTTTCAGCCCCGACGGTAAAACGATGGCGGTGGCCCTTTCCATGGGAGGCGGCACGCACATTTATCTCATGAGTACAAACGGCACCAATGTCAGACGCTTTACCCATAGCCAAGGCATTGATACCGAGCCGGTCTTTAGTCCCGACGGTCAGTATGTGTATTTCACGTCCGATCGCGGGGGCTCGCCTCAGATCTATCGCCAACCTGTGGCAGGAGGCGCTGCCGAGCGCGTGACCTACAGTACTGAGTACGCGATCAGTCCCGCCGTCAGCCCCAAGGGCGATAAACTGGCCTTTATTTCCCGTTTTAACGGGGCGTTCCGTGTGACGCTTTTGGATCTCTTGACGGGTACTCAGTTGGTTTTGACCGATACGGTGCGAGACGAGTCTCCCACCTTTGCGCCTAACGGTAAGATTTTGGTGTACGCCACCGAAGAGGCCGGTCGCGGCGTATTGGCGACCGTGAGTCTGGACGGTCGGGTAAGAACCCGTCTGACCGGTCAAAGAGGGGATATTCGTGAACCCTCTTGGGGACCGCTTTTGAAATAATTTCGATGAAAAATTAATGGAGTTTTAAATGCAATTGAAAAGCAAAATTTTGTTGGTGAGTTTGGGTTTAGCCGGTGCCCTTTTGACGGGCTGTTCCTCCGTGGACTTAAACCCCAACGGACCGGATGCTCAGTATGCGGGCGATCCGTTCTCCAATCCGAATTCGCCCTTGAGCCAGCAAAGCATTTACTTTGCTTTTGATAGCTACACGGTTCCTGCCGAGTCGCAAGCCATGATCGAAGCGCACGCTCAGTACCTGGCTACGCATCCGAGCGCTACCGTTGTGCTCGAAGGCAACACCGATGAACGCGGCGGTCGTGAATACAATCTCGCCCTCGGTCAAAAGCGTAGCGACAGCGTTGAAAACCGTCTGCAACTGTTGGGTGTCCCGGCCGACCGTATGGAAAGCGTGAGCTTCGGTAAGGAACGTCCCCGTGCGTTGGGCCATGACGAAGAGTCTTACCAACAAAACCGTCGCGTAGACATTATCTATCGCACGAAGTAATTAAAGGGAAGATAAGCGCCCGGATGACGGGCGCCTTCTGTTTTATCGGGAACTGAAACGAATAAGGACAATATGCGTCGGACACTAGTGGTAGCGATGATGGTGGCGCTCGCAGCGCAGACAAGCGCTGCGTGGGCGTTTGCCGATGATGAAGCAAGAACCGCCATTTTGGAATTGCGTGAACAGTTAAAGGCGAGTCAACGCGCTCAGGTTGATCTGATGACTCAGGTTGAAGCGCTTCGCTCGGAAAATCAGCGCATGATCGGCCAGATGCAGGAACTCACCCGTCAGGTCGAAACGATGGATAAGCGCCTGATCGAAGTCGAGCCCGCACGGGTGGAATTAAACGGTAGGGTGATCAGCGTCAAGCCTGCCGAACGGCGTGACTTTGAAAATGCGATTGCACTTTTTCAAAAGCGTGATTTCACTGGTTGCTTAAAAGCCCTCAATACCTTTAAAAAGACTTGGCCCAAATCGGCTTATATGGCCGATGTGGACTATTGGCGCGCTAGCTCTTACTACTCACTCAATGACTTTAAGAGCACGATCACGGTGACCAACAATCTCTATCGAGTCTATCCGCGATCGGCAAAGGCCCCGGAAGCCCTTTTGATGAAGTCTTCCGCGGAATTGAGTGAAGGCCAGATTGATGAGGCGAAAAAGACGCTCAACACGCTGATTAAGCGCTACCCGAAGTCCGACTCTGTTAAAACGGCTAAAGATCGTTTGGCACAGATTCAAAAGCTCGGTTAAGCGTTAAGGATTACAATTAAACTGATTTTTATCCTGAGGAATGCTCCTCGTTTTTTCTTTAGAGATACTTCAAAATGACTTGTTCTCGCTGTGGGCAGGATATCCTGCGTGATCCGCTTCAAAATCGTGGTTCGGCTTTTACCGAAGAGCAAAGAGACCAATTGGGAGTGAGAGGGTTCTTACCCGCTCGCGTGGAAACGCTCGAAGAGCAGGCTCGTCGTGCGGTCGCCTTCATGCGTACGTTCCCCATGCCCATCCAACGTTACTTCTATCTGGATGCGTTGCATAACACCAATGAAACGCTCTTTTTCAAAGTGGTCTGTGACAACATCGAAGAAGTGATGCCCATCATCTATACGCCGACGGTGGGGGAAGCTTGTCAGAAGTTCAGTCACAACTTTCTGCAGGCGCGCGGACTGTTCATCTCTGTGAAGGAAAAGGGCCAGATTGGTAAGATTTTGGACAACGTCAAACAAGATGACGTTGAGGTGATTGTGGTGACCGACGGTCAACGCATTTTGGGCCTGGGTGACCAAGGCGTCAACGGCATGGGTATTCCCGTCGGCAAACTCGCTCTTTATACCGCTTGCGCAGGCGTCGCACCGGAAAAAACGTTGCCTGTAGTCATTGACGTGGGCACCAACAATCCTGCCTACCTCGCCGATCCCCTTTACATGGGCTTGCGTCAGGAACGTGTGTCGGGTGCGGCCTACGACGAACTGATCGATGAGTTTATGGTAGCGGCTCGCAAGCGTTGGCCCAATGTGCTCATTCAGTTTGAAGATTTCGGTAACGCCAATGCGTTCCGCCTGCTTGCCCGTTGGAAAGATAAGAGCCTTTGCTTTAACGACGACATCCAAGGCACGGCCTGTGTGGCATTAACGGGTTTTTATTCCGCCATGCGTGTGACGGGTGGGAAACTTGCCGATCAGCGAGTGCTCTTTTTAGGTGCAGGTGAAGCAGCAACCGGTATTGCCAACCTGATTGCCGAAGCCATTGCCGATGAAGAAGGCATGCCCATTGAAGAAGCCCGTAAGCGCTGCTACCTTTTTGACTCCAAGGGTTTGGTCATTGCTCAAAGAACGGATCTGTCCGCTCATAAGCGTCAATTTGCCCACGAGGCACAACCCGCAGAAAGCTTCCTGCAGGCGATTCAACAGTTGCGTCCGACTGCCATTGTCGGCGTGGCCGCTCAGCAAAATGCGTTTAACTCCATGGTGATCGGAGAAATGAGTGCAATCAACGAACGTCCAATCGTGTTTGCGCTCTCTAACCCGACTTCCAAGGCTGAATGCACGGCTGAAATGGCTTATCAGTTCTCCGACGGTCGTGCACTCTTTGCCTCAGGTTCCCCCTTCGATACGGTGAACTATAACGGCAAGACTTTCGTTCCCCGTCAGGGTAATAACTCTTATGTGTTCCCGGCTTTGGGCCGTGCAGCCACCTTTGTGAAAGCTAAGACCATGCCGACCGGCATGTTCCTGGCAGCTGCCCGCAAATTGGCTGAGCTCGTAAGCGAAGAGGATCTGGAACGCGGCAGTCTTTATCCGTCTTTGGGCGACATTCGCCCGATTTCGGAAGCCATCGCCGTGGCCGTGGCCGAATACGCTTATGAAAAGGGCCTGGCAAGCGGTGAGAAGCCGCAGGATCTGCCTGCTGCCATTAAGGCCAGCATGTACACGCCGGGTTACTGATCTTTTTCAGGCTCATAGCTTCTCGGGCGGGGCTTGTCCCCGCCCGTCTTAATAGAGATCGATTGTGAATCCAAACGCCTTGATTGACGTGGCACCGGAATTGATTCCTGATACGACGCCTTCGATTGAAGATGTCGTGGCGGTGGCACGCTTAAAAGGTGAGCCGCTTTTACATTTCCCGGACGATCTCTATATCCCGCCCGATGCGCTCAAACTCTTTTTGGAATCTTTTGAAGGTCCTTTTGACCTTTTGCTCTACCTGATTCGTAAGCAACGGCTTGATCTCAATGAAATTTCAGTGGCGGCCGTGACCGATCAATACATGGAGTATGTGGAGCAGATTCGTGCGCAGAACATGGAGTTGGCAAGCGACTACCTGGTGATGGCAGCCGACCTCATGATGATTAAAAGCCGACTGCTGCTGCCTGTGCCCGTGAGCGAAGACGGCGAAGAGGAAGAAGATCCGACGGCACGTATTCTTCGTGAAGTGGCCGAATACGAAAAAATCCAGGTGGCGGCGCAATTACTTAATGCGCTACCGACAATGGGTGACGGCTTCTGGCGGGGTTTTGTGGCAGTCGACGAAGAAGAGCAGCCCGAGCCAGAGGTTTTGCCTCAGGAATTGGCTAGGGTTTGGCTTGCCGTTGTTAAAAATGCCGATTTAAAGATCAACCACACCGTCTCCAGACAGGAATTATCCATTCATGAATTCATGTCAGCAATTATCAGGCGTGTGGAAAAAGATCGGTTTGTCAGTTTTGAAGAATTGGTTCAGGACCACCTGACAATGCAGGAGCGGGTGGTGAGCTTTTTGGCGATTTTAGAGCTCTCACGTGAAGGATTGATTTCCATTACTCAGGCTGCGCCCTATGCGCCGATTTATTGCTCTAAAAAGTTTTTGTCGCTTCAGCCCGAAAAACTCTGACGCCAAAAAATGTGAACAATTTGAAAATCATAACGTTGAGTTAACAAAAATCGCTTAAACTTTAGCGGTCTCGTTTTTAATTGAGGAAAAAAGACATTATGGAATGGTTGACCGAGCTTATTACAACGATGCACTGGGGTGCCGTGGCTCAGATCATCATGATTGACATTTTGTTGGGTGGCGACAATGCGGTGGTGATCGCTTTAGCGTGCCGCAATCTCGAACCCAAGCAACGCCGTCAGGGTATTTTCTGGGGTGTATTCGGTGCTATCGCCTTGCGTGTGGTGTTGATTACCTGCGCGGTGTATCTGTTGCAGTTGCCGCTTCTGAAGGTGGTGGCCGGTCTTCTTTTGATTTGGATCGGTGTGAAGTTGTTGATTCCGCACGATGAAGAGGATAAACATATCGAGGCGAGCACCAAGGTCTTGTCAGCTATTAAGACCATTATTGTGGCTGACCTTGTGATGAGTATCGATAACGTAATCGGGATCGCGGGTGCCGCTCAGGCCGCTCACGAACATCATCAAACCCTTTTGATCATATTCGGTTTGGTCGTGAGCGTTCCCTTCATCGTTTTCGGCAGTCAGATTATTCTGAAGCTGTTTGACCGATTCCCCATCATCGTAACCTTTGGTGGCGCGCTTTTGGGTTGGATCGGCGGCGGTCTGGTCGTGAGCGATATCTTTATGGCCGAACACATCCCGCAAACCAACGTCGTTCACTACACGGCTTGTGTGGTAGGCGCCATATTGGTGGTGCTGATAGCCAAAATGTGGGTCAATAAACAAAAGGCCAAAAAGATAAGCAGTTAATCTCTTATCTCATTAATACTAAAGAGGCGATCGGCTAAGGAGTCAATCGCCTTTTTTATAGGAGCCGGGCAAGCGTTACTCGTATTCTATGCTGAGAATCGGAACGGATAAGCAGGACCTTTGTAAGCGTTTTCGTTTGTGAGCTAAAGTACCCGATCGCACATCAAGAGCCATTTCCAAATAGGGATAATTTCAATTAAATCTGTATCTGTCTCTATTGTTTTTTCTTCATCCAGAGTAATGACGATTCGACGGGTAATTGGAAGTTCTTTACTCATTTTTTCAAAGGCGCTGAGCTCTCGCCTCATCGTCTTCGGATCTAAATCAAGACGGACACAGACTTGAATGGCTACTTGAGTTTTAGGAACATAAAAATCAACTTCAACATCCCTTTGATAAAAAAACACCGCATCATCATCGCCGTATCGACGTCTCAACTCAATGGCAACAAGGTTTTCAAGCTGATCGGCTGTAGGATCGGTATTTAATAGCTCAACAATTCCGTTATCAACAAAAAAGAATTTTTGTTTGCCTTCTCGATCCTGAAGTTTGCCAACTATATTTTTAACCGAGAAAATCAAACAGGAGTCAATCGTATACTGTACATAGTTAATGCAAGTGTTTTTTGCAATCTTTACGCCACAAGAGGTCACGATGTTGGTGAGTCGTGAATATGACACCGATTGACCGATGCTTTCGGCGATTTTTTTTAACAAAATCCTCAAGGGAAAGACATTACTGACTTTATTGCGGACAGCAATGTCACCCAAATAAATTTTTTGGAAAAGAATATTCAGATATTCCAGTTTGTTGTCGAGGTTTAAGCATTCAGGGAATCCGCCATATCGGAAGAAAGAATCAAACTCTCGCCGAATGAGTGCGCCGCCGACTGTTGATAGAACATCTTTTGGAGTCGCTTTAACATTTTTAGTGTTCAAAAATTCAGAGAAATTCATGGGATAGACGTTAATTGTGAAAAAACGTCCCCCCAGTGCAGCGGCTACATCGACGCTTAACATTTTTGCATTTGAACCGGTGATATAAATCTGAGCCCCTGCATCGGCCATACGGCGAGCAAATTTTTCCCATCCATCAATCAATTGAATTTCATCCAGAAACAGGATCGGTAATGCCCTGCGACCGCTGAGTTCTGCATGTACAGAAAGGATTTGATTAAAGTCTGAAACATCAAATCCCAACAAGCGTTCATCCTCGAAATTCAAATACAGCATTTCATCCCAAGTTTTACCTTGTGCCAGTAATTGTTGTATTTTTTGGTACAACAAATACGACTTTCCACAACGTCGTACACCAACTAAAACACAACGAGGAAAGGAATCAATCTGAATTTCACGGGGAAAAATTGTCTTTGATTCAACCAACTCCCTGTTATCTAAAAGAATTTGACGCAAAAGATTGGGATTAATCATGCAAAGACCTTTAAAAGAAATGAAATTTGTTTGATATATTAAACAAAATACTTAATTTTTGTCTAATGTATTGAACGAAATTATTTAAAATTGTTCGATCTATTGAACAAAATAGGTTTTACGCCTTGCTAAGGATCTATCTCAACGGAAGGTACTGCGGTTGTTTGCTTGTATTGAGTGTCGAGAACGAGTCCTTTTTTGGAAGTGAAAAAAGGCTATTCTGACTCGTGAGAAGTTAAACTAAATTTGAAGTTGTAAAAAAGAAAACGGAGTGTGGGAAGAATTTTCCCAACACTCCGATGCAGACGCCTTAGACGATGTCTTTTAATTCACGTCTGAGGATCTTGCCGACGGCGGTCTTGGGCAAGGAGTCCACAAAAATAATTTGTTTGGGGATCTTGTAGCCCGTTAACTGTGTACGGCAGTATTTCTGTACGTCTTCCTTGGTAATGGAGGGATCTTTCAAAACGATCACGGCTTTGACCGTTTCACCGGAGCGTTCATGCGGGACACCCACCACGCCGCACTCGAGCACGCCGGGCATAGAAGCGATGACACTTTCAACCTCGTTGGGGTAGACATTAAAGCCCGAGACCAGAATCATGTCCTTTTTGCGGTCGGTAATAGTGATCTTACCGTCGGCATCCATATGACCCACGTCACCCGTACGAAGCCAACCGTCACGGAAAACACCTGCTGTTTCTTCAGGACGGTTCCAATAGCCGCGCATCACCTGCGGACCCTTGACACAAATTTCGCCTGTGTGCGTATCAATGTCTTCGGGGCCGGAACAGAGGCCTAAATCTTTAAAACCGTCACCGCGGATCGTCACTTCGGTGTTCGGTAACGGGTAGCCCACAGAGCCGTCCCAAGGGGCGTCAGGCAAATTACCGCAAACGCCGGGCGAGGCTTCAGTCAGACCGTAGGCTTCCAAAATGCCGATACCGGTGGTTTTCTTCCAACGCTCGGCAACCACTTTTTGAATCTGGGTGCCGCCGGCTACGGCCATCTTAAGGCGCGAGAAATCCACGGAGGCAAACTCGGGATTATTCAAAAGGGCGTTGTAGAGTGTGTTCACACCGGTGTAAACCGAAAACTTCCAGTGCTTGCATTCATTGACCAGTCCCTTGATGTCGCGGGGATTGGTGATTAAGACGCTGCGGGCAGTCCAATTTAAGAAGGCTAACGTCGCCGTGAAGGCAAAGATGTGATAAAGAGGCAGTGCGCACATGGCCACTTCTTCACATTCTTTAAATGAAACACTGATCCAGTGACCGGTCTGCTCCACATTGGCTAAAACGTTGCGGTGCGTGAGCATTGCACCCTTAGACACGCCGGTCGTTCCGCCCGTATATTGCAAAAGCGCGACATCTTCATTGGAAATCTCAACCGGACTGAAACCTTTGCGATGACCGATAGCCAAGGCCTGACGAAAATCGACAGCGCCCGGCAAGTGCCATTCGGGCACCATCTTTTTCACGTGTTTGACCACCGTGTTGACAATCGTGCGCTTCATGAAGGGGAAGAGATCACCCACTTGAGTCGTGATAATGTGTTTGACCGGTGTGTGCGTGAGGACGCGTTCCAGTGTCTTGGCAAAGTTCTCGATAATGATGATCGCCTTGGCGCCGGAGTCTTTGAGTTGGTGTTCGAGCTCACGGGCGGTGTAAAGCGGATTGACGTTTACGACGATGAAGCCCGCGCGCAAAATGGCAAAAAGCGCAATCGGATACTGCAAAAGGTTCGGCATCATGATGGCAACACGGTCACCTTTTTGCATGCCGGGCAGTGATTGCAAGTAACCCGCTAAATCGCAGGAAAGCGATTGAGATTCTTTAGCGGTGAGCGTTACGCCCATGTTGGTGAAAACTGGGGCGTTGGGGTGCTTTTCGGCAATACCGTCAAGCAAAGCCGGAATATTGGCAACGCGGTCAGGATCAATCCGGGCAGGAACGCCTTTCGGATACTTGGCAATCCAAGGAAATTCGGTCATCTTGTTAGAGTCCAATTTTTATAAATAGAAACTTATATTTTAACCAAAGAAAATCGCCCGCAGTGGAGCGATTTTCCCTAAATTTCAATGTGATGCGAGATTAGCTGAGCGTCAGGCAGTGACGAGCGTAGCTCTTGACGTCTTCCCAGTCCGTGTAGTCGATCACGGCATCCATAGACGTCGGTCCCTTTGTCATCTTCATGATGAGTTGAATCATCTTCGCATCCAACCAGCCCCAATTCGGGTAGTCCACCTTACCGGCGATGCACTTCACATCACGCGGTTTCCAAGGCGAATTTTGGAGGAACTTTTGCATGTAACGGTTGCCTTCGGGCGTGGCCTTGATCGGCGTGCGAGCAACAACCGATACGTTGAAGAAACTGTGCGGCTTGGCATCGAGTTCATTTTTGAACTTGGCCAGGAAGTTGTAGAACACTTTGGGATAGGTACCGTAAAGCACGGGGCAACCCACGATAAAGAGATCATACTTGTCCCATTGCACACCTTCACGGTCCGCTTCCATCACGCTCATCATGTCGGCTTGGTTGCCTTCGGCGATCACCGTTTCCCAAATGCGACGAGCCACACGGGCGGTGTGTCCGCTGCGGCTGTGATAGAGCACGAGCACAGATTTCATGTTTTTCTCCTACTGTTTTTTCGTCCGAGTGCATGCAGCCGGACGAAAAAAGACAAATGCAAAGCCTATAGGGAATGAAACGACAAAAGATGACCGAAAAAGTTATCGTTTTCCCTAATATTGTTCGTAATTACCCTGAATCATTTTGGGTACGTCGAGCATTTTAGTGCAGAAATATTGCTTCAAGCTTAAAGCGAAGATTAAGCGTTGAGTTTCAAAATCCAAGCTAAAAGATCTTTCGGATGGTGAGCAACGATATCAGTATCCCAATCATGAATCGGAAAGTCCTGTCTTAAATATCCCCAGGCGGCAGCGGCAAAAGGCATGCCGAGCGCGCGGGCAACTTTGCAGTCACGGATATCGTCTCCGACGTACGGGGTTTGCTTGGGATCGGCCTGACAGTGGTGAAGTGCGATGAGCATGTTGTCGGGATTCGGTTTCAGTTTTCCCGTGGCATCACCGCTCACAATAACGCTTGCGCGATCAAAAAGATTGAGTTTTTTGAGAATGGGATCGGTGAAACATTGAAATTTATTGGTGACGACACCCCACTGCCAGCCGTGATTTTCAAGTGCATCAAGCAGTTCAGGCACGCCGTCGAAACAGTGAACTTTTTCCGCACAGTGTTCTTGGTAATCACTTAAGAAACGCTCTTTTAATTCGTTAAAACGCTCGTGTTCCGGGGTGATGTTAAAGCCGATTTTTAATAAGCCCCGAGCGCCGGAACCGGCAAACTCCCGAAGGGTATCAAAGGGAAGGGGATCGAGGTGCTCCAGAACTCTCAAACGATTCAGTGAGGCGCACAGATCCGGAGCACTGTCAACCAACGTGCCATCCAAATCAAAAAGGATCAACGGCATAGGCATTCCTTGAAAAGTCTAAAAACTGTCTGTTCAATCTCGATTTGTCATTTTAGAGATTCTCAGCACGTGTATGGATTAAAAAAAGGCCCGCAATCTCTGGACTGCGGGCCAAGGGAGCAAATGAAGTCGTTAATTAGCCGAAGAAAATTTGGTTAAAGACCAATGTTGCAATCAGTCCCAATACCATCGGAATCCACGTGCGGCGTACGATTGCCATGGGCGAAACGCCGGCTGCGCCTGACACGGCAATGATGACGCCGGCCACCGGGCTCATCGCGCGGATCATGCCGCTAGCAAACTGCATCGGGGTGACGAGCGCTTCAACGGAACCGCCGAACCCGGCAGCCACATCCGGAGCGAGCGAGGCAAAGGAAGAATAGGCACCGACGCCTGAACCCGTCAGGAACGTCACAAGAGAAACGATCGCAGTCAACAAAACGGTCATCACGCCCATACCGGCGCCGACACCGTTGGCCGAATTGATGATGACATCAATTAAGCCGGAAGTCTTCAAACCGGTTGCGAAGAATTCTGCGCAGATAATCAGAGCCACAATGCCGGTAAACATCTTGCCCATGCTTTGGAACATGGCCATGGCGTCTTTGAAAATCTTCTTCATATCACGCAGACGGATAATCTCAACGATGACCACGAAGACCCACACCATAAAGAGCGAGGCAATCGTATCGAGTTTGACCGAGGAGACAACAAGCTTGGAGAAGATGATGAGCAAAGCGATCGGCAGCACCGGGAAGATGGCATACCACTTGGGAACAGTGGGCACCTCGACTTTTTTGACGTCCACCGTTTCAGCAACCTGATCGTCACCTTTCTTGTCGTAGTAGCGCTGCACGAAATAGTGAGCGACAGCGGCCACGATGAGGGTCGGAACCGCCAGAGGAAGCTGATACTGAACGAGGTAGATGATAGGGTCAAGGTTCGCCACTTTGGCGGCCAGACTTGCAGTCCCTGCAGTCGGCGCAAAGGTCATGCCGGCCGATGTGCCGATCACAGCCGCAGCCGCCGCACCTGAAACACCGACAGCTTTGAGAATCGGAAAGAGAGCCACCAAAAGAAGCATGGCAAGGCCCGCTGCAGACGGAATCACGATCACCAGCAACTGACCGATGATATAGCCGAAGGCAAGCACAAGGTACGGTGCTTTGAGCGCTGCCAGGGGTTTAACGGCCACGTCAACCAGAGCCTTGGCTGCACCGATGCGGTCCATGTAGGCCGCAAAGCCGCCCGCCGTCATAATCAGAAAGCCGATACCGGCACTTTGTTTGGTTGCAATGGATTTGAGCGTTGCAAAAATATCAAAGAGCCAGAAACCGGACGGTTTGACTCCTTTGGGTAGAAAACCGAAACCAGCGAGTGCCACACAAATCAAAATAGCCAGGCCGGCAAAGAGCAGCACCATATGAGTCTGGTAGCGTTTAATCAAGGCCCATCCTGCGATGACCGTAACGATCAAGGCTATGAGAGGCAATACAGCAGTCATTTTGAAAACTCCTTAGAGGTAAGAAAGCGGTCAGAGATAAGCGGCAAACTTGGCTTCCAAATCCTTGATTGCCTCGTCGACTTGCTTGCGCAAGTTTTCCGTTTGGGTTTGTTCTTTTTTGAGCTTTTCCGTGAACTCGACAAGCATGGCTTGAACTTGATCGGGTGCGGCGCTGCCCTTTGTTTTGCGATTGGCGATGATCTTTCTCGGATCAAGGGCATCTAAAAATTCCGCTTCGCTCATGGGAAGTTCCTGCGGACCCTCGGGGAACTCTTCCAGGATTTCTTCCTTGTAGATGCGTTGCATTTGTTCGTAGGGGAAGTCCTTGGGTAAAACGTTGTTGGCGCGGGCCCACGACACCATACGGCTTGCAACGTGATGGCCGATACGGAAGGGTAAGCCGTGGTCGTGCATGAGACGATCGGCAATTTCCTGAGAAGCCGTCCAGTCGCTATTGAGTTCTTCAAGTGCACGATCGGGATTGATTCGCAGGGCGTTGAGCACTTTGAGGAAGCGCTCGAGCATATTGACCGCACTTTTAGCCATGCGGCTGTTTTTCGCGACGCTCTTTCCGTCTACCATGCCGGGGACAAGGTTATGAACACGTGTAAAGACGGCTGTCATTTCGGAGACAACGTCGCTTGCATCACCTCGGCAGTTGTTCATCAGTCCGGGATTGCGTTTTTGAGGCATGGCTGACGACACGTAGGTATTTTCGCCGCCTTCTTGCAAAATGATCCAGGGACGGCTTTGAGCGTACTGAACCATGATGTCGTTAATCATGGAACCCACGTGAATGCCGATACCGGCAGCAATGCTGGAAACCTCCAAAGAAAAATCCACGGGCGTTTCGCATGTGCAGTCAAAGGCGTTTAAACGGGGACGGTCAAAGCCCAGTAATTCAGCCATGCGGTCTCGGTTTAAGGGCCAACCCGTGCCATTTAAAACGGTCGCTCCCATCGGGGACTCGTTGTAGCGCTTCAGACATTCGTTGAGGCGTTCACGGTCACGCAAAAACGCCGCGACAAAACCGAGCAGATAATGAGCATAACTGTTAGGTTGTGCGGCTACGCCGTTGGTGTAGTTGGGGACAACCGTATCGCGGTGCTGATCGGCCAGCGACAACAATTTGCTGATTACGGCATCAAGCGCATCACAGATTTTCATCGTTTCTTCGCGAACAATAGCGACACGCATGGTTGAGAGAATATCTTGACTTGAACGGCCGGCGTGCAAAATTGTGACTTCAGGGCCTGTAGCAGCAATCACCATCGGTTCGTAGGTGATGTACTTCTTGACGCGTTTGGCGGGATCCGTTTCAGCTTCTTTTTCAACCGTAGCAATACCGCGTGCTGCGAGTTTTGCAGTGGCCTCATCGAGCAGGTTTTCCTCACGGTTTGAAACGACACTTGCCTTATTGATCTGAGAGATCCAATAAAACTCATCATGAATCATTTTCGGTGACTCCTCTTTAAACATTGCTTGTCGGTGTCTCAGTATCGGAATAACAGATCAATAAGACAAAGCTATATAAGCAAAATCACTTTGCGAAATGCACAAAATATGTCAAAATCGAAGTATCAATACTTCATTGAAATAAAAAGGAATTACTCTTGTCTAAACTCGATGATTTGATGGCGTGGCGCTATTTGGTGGCTTTTTCAAAAACAGGAACGTTGCAGGCAGCCGCCGATATGCTTGGTGTGGATGTTTCCAATATTTCCCGAAGCATCGCCGCTTTGGAAAAAGCGCTTGGGTGTGATTTGATACGGCACAATGCTCGTCCGATGCAACTATCTGATACTGGCAAAATGGTAGTTCGTCGCATGGGACAAATACTAAAAGCTCACGATTCGCTTATGCAAAAGATCATTGACGATAACAGTGCCTTGACAGGCAATATTCGTTTGTCTTCTGCTCCGTGTTTTGCAGCCAGACGACTGACGCCGCTTTTACAGCGATTTCAGGAGCTGCATCCCGGCATTACCGTAGAAATTCTCAGTGGTTTTAAACCGATTGATGTTCAAAAAGGCTTGTGCGATGTCGCCACCATTACCGGAGAGCCTACGCTGCCGGGGCTCTGCTACATGAGCCGAGGTCGTAACGTTTATCTGCCGGTTGCAAGCCCCGCCTATATCCAAAAGCATGGCATGCCGATTGATCCGGTTAGTCTTCGTCAGCACACAGGCCTTGTTTATAACGGTCCGGTGCGTGAAGAAACCAAGGTACTCTACCGAGGTGATAAGGCTTCTCCTATTGTTTTTGCCTCATGCATTCGCTCAACCGATATTTTGGCAATTCGCAATGCTCTGCTTGAAGGCATGGGGGTGGCGGTGGATATGCCGCTTGTGCAGATTTACGAGGATTTGTTGGCCGGGCGTTTGGTTGCCATTTTGCCCGGATGGTTTCATCCGCCGGTGGAATGCTTTATTGTGGCCAGTCACGAAGCTTGGCATATGAAACGCGTGCGCATTTTTCTCGAGTGGTACGCCAAAGAAATGCAGGCACTTTTTGCCTCTTATGAGTCTCAAATTTCTGATGTGGTCGGTTTGCCTAAAGACATTCAGACTTATGACCGAAATAAGTTGTATCGAACTTAGCGGCTGAAGTCCAAAGAATCGGATAAAAAGTCAGCTTCGGTTCCGAAAACAGAGTATAAAAAAGGCGCCCCGAAAATCAGGGCGCCTTCAACTAATGAGACTGTCTCATCAATTATTGAGCGCGGGTGCCGACCACTTCGACAACAGCACGGCGGTTCGGAGCCAAGCAGGCAACCAAATCAGCCTTCGTGCCGGTTTGTTCGCACGTCACGACAGGATCAGCGGAGGCCTTGCCTTCGGTTTGGATCTTGCCAGCAGGCACGCCTTGGGCGACCATGTAGGACTTGACGGCTTCAGCGCGGCGTTCGCTCAACTTTTGGTTGAACGTGGCCGGGCCGGCGATGTCGGTGTAACCGGTAGCCATCACGACTTCAACGTTAAGGCCGGACATACGGGCGACCAATTCGTTGAGCATCTTCACGCCTTCGGGTTTGACGCGGGCGCTGTTCAAGTCAAAGAGCGTGTCGGCAGCCAACACGATCTTGCCGCTGTTGGCGATATCAGCATCGCATTCGATGCCTTCGGCCAAAGCGGGTGTCCAGAAGCCGGTACGCCAGCAGAGGTCGTAGTTGCTCATCACGGTTTGACCGGTGGTGGACTTCACGTACGGGAACACGTCAGCGGCGCTAGCCATACCGCTCGTAGCGAGCAAGGCGGCCAAAGCGGCGCTCAAAGCTAAAGTTTTTTTCATAATACAAATTCTCCAATTGGATTTTTTGCGGTGAACAACAGACGACCGCACACGTCTTAGCGGTGTCCCACCGCCCTCGCGAGTGGCTTTTTGGGGACACTGACAGAAACTAAATTCTATTCTGCCACGTTTTCGTTATCTTCTGTGCTTTTTCTCTTGTGAGCGGTTGTAACCCTATGGATTGTTGTTTTTTGACAACAAGCTTGCCGTCCACCCAAACGTGAGTGATGTCTTCGCGTCCGGCACTGTAAAGCAGCTGCGAGGCCGGGTCGTATATCGGCAGAGTGTCAATATTACCTAAATCGATGGCAATGACATCGGCATCTTTCCCTTTTTCAATCGATCCGATCCGATCATTCCAACCCAACGCTTTGGCTCCGCCCATCGTGGCTGCATAAAGCATGTCGCCCACTTTCATCTGAGTAGTGTCCCGGCAGACCGCTTTGCCGAGCATGGCTGCGAGCCGCGTCTCGCCCAAGAGATCCACCTTGTCGTTACTGGCTACACCGTCGGTGCCCATGGCTACGTTAATGCCCATTGCCATTATCTTGGCAACGGGTGAAAAACCGCTGGCTAATTTCAGGTTGGAGCACGGGCAGTGTACGGTGCTCGCTCCGGCACGAGCTAAAAGCGCAAGCTCACTGTCATCGGCATGAACGGTATGAACGGAAATAAACCTTTCGTTTAAAAGCCCCAGTTTTTCGAGTCGTTGAATCGGACGCATACCGTACTGTTTGAGTGAGCCTTCAATTTCCGACTGTGTTTCATCCACGTGCATGTGAATGTATGCATTGTGCTTTAGGGCAAGTTCGCGAACCTTAATAAGTCCTTCATCATCGACTGTGTAAGGGGCATGAGGGCCGACAGTAACCCGAACGTGGCGGTCATTTTGAAAACGTTCAAACAAGGCTTCGGCACAGGCAATGTACTCATCCGTGTTTTTTGCCATCGCGGAAGGAAAACCGATCACAATGCCGGAGACGGAACACTTCAAGCCCGCTTGAGTTAAGCCCCGAGCCACATCTTCACTGAAAAAATAATGATCGCTTGCGCAGGTAATGCCTGATTCAATCATTTCGGCGCCTGCCACCAGGGAGCCTTCGTAACAGAACTCAGGACTCATTAACTTACCTTCAGCCGGCCAAATCTTTGTTTGCAGCCAGTCCATCAGCGGTAAATCTGCCCCCATACCGCGCAAAAGGTGCATCGGGGCGTGTGTGTGGGCATTAACAAAACCGGGCAAGACAATATGATCGGGTAAACGCACGATTTCATCGGCTTGAATAGGACCGGTCTCTTCTGTCGGCACAACCCCGATGATTTTCCCTTCATTGATGAGAATACTATGGTGGGGCAACACCGTTTCTTTATCGGTCATGGGCATGACCCAACCGGCCTCAATAATGGTTTGAACACGCATAGAAAACCCTTTAATAAGCAATCAATCAGTCAGCCCAAATTGTAGCCTTTGGGAGGTCAATTCTGGTTGATCAATCGAATTTTGAAATTATTGTCTGCTTGGTGTTACCTAACCCATTGAAAAATAAAAAGAAAATAAGACTTTTAACATGCGCAATTTTGGGAAAATCCTGATAAAATCAACAGGTTAAAAATTTTAAAAGATGGATAGTCAATCAATGTCTGATAACGAAGATATTAAGAATAACGAAGAGAACGTTGTGTCTGAAGAGTCGAGTCAATCTGATGTGCCGGGCTCCATGTTAAACATTGCTCAAGAGCTTTTACCCGTTTCGCTTGAAACGGAAATGAAGCGTGCGTATTTGGATTACGCCATGAGTGTGATTGTCGGCCGTGCACTGCCCGATGCCCGTGATGGCCTCAAGCCCGTTCATCGCCGTGTGCTTTATGCAATGGAGCAGATGGGTAACACTTACTCGCGTCCGACCAAGAAGTCGGCTCGTGTGGTCGGCGATGTGATTGGTAAATATCACCCTCACGGAGACACGGCAGCCTATGACACGATCGTTCGTATGGCCCAGCCCTTCTCGCTTCGTTATCCGTTGGTTTATGGTCAAGGTAACTTCGGCAGTCTCGACGGTGACTCCGCAGCTGCCATGCGTTACACCGAAGTGAAGTTGCAGAAGTTGGCCGGTGAAATGCTCGCCGATATCCGCAAGGACACGGTTGACTTTATTCCCAATTACGACAATACGGAAAAAGAACCGACCGTGCTGCCCACGCGTTTGCCGCATCTGCTCATTAACGGCAGTGCCGGTATCGCCGTCGGTATGGCAACCAACATTCCTCCGCATAATCTGCGCGAGTCCATTGATGCCTGCGTGCATTTGTTGAATCACCCCGATGCAACGGTTGATGACTTGATTAAGTTTGTGCCAGCTCCTGACTTTCCTACCGGGGGTACCATTTTCGGTTTAAAGGGTGTCATTGAAGGCTATCGCACAGGTCGCGGTCGTGTGCTCATGCGCGCCAAAACGCACTACGAAGAATTCGATCACGGCCGCCGTACTCGTATTGTGGTCGATGAGATTCCGTATCAGGTCAATAAGCGTGTGTTGGTCGAAAGCATTGCGCATTTGATCAACGAGAAAAAGATTGAAGGGATTTCCGATCTTCGCGATGAAACCGATAAAGACGGTGTGCGCGTAGTGATTGACCTGAAGGCAGGCGTTGTGGCCGATGTGGTGCTCAATAACCTCTACAAACTCACGCAGCTGCAGGACTCCTTCGGCATCAATATGGTGGCCCTGGTTGACGGTCAACCTCAGCTGTTGAATTTAAAGCAGATTATTGAAGTCTTTTTGATGCACCGCCGCGAGGTGGTGACCCGCCGTTGCCTTTTTGACCTGAAAGAAAACCGTGCCCGCGGTCACATTTTGGAAGGTCTTGCGGTGGCGTTGGCTAATATTGACGATTTTCTGGCGATCATTCGCTCGGCGCCCACACCCGATGTCGCCAAAACCGGTTTGATGAGCCGCGGTTGGAATTCCGCTTTGGTAGGAGAGCTTTTAAATCGAGCGGGAGAACATCGCTCCGACTTCCGCCCGGAAGGTTTGGATGAAGCCTTCGGTCTTCGAGCCGACGGTTTGTATTACCTTACCGAAACGCAAGCCGATAACATTTTGCAGATGCGCCTGCAACGCTTGACCGGTTTGGAACAAGACAAGATCATTCAGGAATATAAGAGTGTGGTCGAGGTGATTGCAGACCTTCTCGATATTCTTGCTAAACCTGATCGCGTTCGTCAGATTATTGAAGGCGACCTTATTGAAATCAAAAATGAGTACGGTGATGACCGCCGCTCGGAAATTGATCCGACCGGTGATCCCAACTTTGATCCGCGAGATCTGATCCCGCGTCGCGAAATGGTGGTGACCATGACGCGTGACGGCTACATCAAGAGTCAGCAGCTGTCTGATTACCAGGCACAGCGCCGTGGTGGTCAGGGTAAGAAGGCCGCGACCATGAAAGAAGGCGATATGATCGATCAGCTCTTTATTGCTAATTCGCATGATCGTATTTTGTGCTTCTCCGATTTCGGTCGCGTCTATTGCTTGGACGTTTATGCGTTGCCGGAAGGCTCTCGTACGTCCAAGGGGCGTCCCATTATCAATTCCGTTCCCTTGGCTGAAGGCGAGCGCATCACGGTTGTGTTGCCGATCAAAGACTTTGACGATCAGCACTTTGTCTTTATGGCTACAGCCAACGGTGTGGTGAAAAAGACGCCTTTGAAGGATTTCGCCAACGTTCGTCGTTCCGGTCTGAACGCAGCCATCCTCGATGAAGGCGATCATTTGATCGGCGTGGCGATTACGGACGGTGAGCACGATGTCATGCTCTTTTCCGATGCCGGTAAAGCCGTTCGCTTCAGTGAAACCGATGTCCGTGTTTTAAGCCGCAAGGCACGCGGCGTGCGAGGCATGGCGTTAGACGAAGGCCAGAAGGTGATTGCCATGCTCGTGGCCGACAGCGAGGAGCAGACGGTGCTCACGGCAACTGAAAACGGTTTCGGTAAGCGCACGCCTGTGATTGAATACACGCGTCACGGTCGCGGCACCAAGGGCATGATTGCTATTCAAACGTCAGAGCGTAACGGTAAAGTCGTGGCGGCGACTTTGGTTGATGAGGCCGATGAAGTGATGCTCTTGACACAAAAGGGCAAGATTGTTCGTACGCCCGTAGCTGATATTTCGGTCTTAAAGCGCGCCACTCAAGGGGTGACGTTGATCGGCTTAAAGGACGACAGCCTCGTGGCCGTGCAGCGCATTGCTGAAAAGGATGTGGAAGAAGACAAGGCTGAGGAAGAAAAAGAGGCTTCCCGGACCGAGCAAACCCCGACGGTTCAAACAGAAGTGTCTGAAGTGAAACCGCAGGACAATTAATCCTTCATGAGCTCTCCTGTCTTGCAGGAGAGCTCTTTTTATTTCAAACGAAAAAATGATTCCGGTAATTACGATAGATGGGCCGACGGCCTCAGGAAAAGGTACGGTGGCTTCCCGTGTAGCCGCAGCCTTAGGTTTTTACTATTTGGACAGCGGAGCGTTGTATCGTCTGAGCGCCTATAAGGCCCTTAAGGAAAACGCCGATTTGGGCAATGAAGAGGTACTCGGAGAGCTTGCAGGCGCTTTGGCTCCGCGATTTGAATCAGGACGAATTTTTCTGGACGATGAGGATGTGACCGATAAGATCCGTGCCGAAGAGGTGGGGGTGGCAGCCAGTAAAGTCGCCGCATTACCCAAGGTTCGGGCTGCACTGCTCGATGTTCAGAAAAGGGCGCGTCGTGAGCCGGGGCTGGTGGCCGATGGCCGCGATATGGGCAGCGTCATTTTTCCCGATGCACCTCTTAAAGTGTTTTTAACTGCGAGCGCTCAGGCTCGTGCACAAAGACGCTTTAATCAGTTGAAAGAAAAAGGAATTGTTGCTAATATCGACACCCTTACCCGGGATCTGGAGGAACGTGATCGCCGTGATATGCAGCGACCCGTGTGTCCTCTTGCGCCCGCAAAAGATGCCAAGATTCTCGACTCATCCGAGTTGACAATCGAAGCAACGGTAGCTCAGGTCCTTCAGTGGTACCGGGAGCTTACCTGATAGAGTGTGACGCCTGTCGTCGACTCGCCCGGCAAACCGGCAATGGGGCCGGCCCGGTTTTCTAACCCGGTGCTTTTTGTGTTTGCACAAAAGTACTGATATTTATATTTACACATGTCTGAAAATATTAACCAACCCGAGTCTTTTGCTCAGCTTTTTGAAGAAAGCTTAGCTCGTCAAGAAATGCGCCAAGGCGAAGTCATCACTGCTGAAGTGGTGCGCGTGGACTACAACTTTGTGGTCGTTAACGCCGGTTTGAAGTCTGAAGCCTATGTGCCTATCGAAGAATTCAAGGACGATCGCGGCGAAGTGTCCGTGAAGCCGGGTGATTTCGTGGCCGTGGCTATTGAACAAGTCGAAAACGGCTACGGTGATACGATTTTGTCTCGCGACAAGGCCAAGCGCCTTGCCGCTTGGATGAACCTTGAAAAGGCCCTCGAATCCGGCGAACTCGTCACCGGTACGATCACGGGCAAGGTCAAGGGCGGTCTCACGGTGATGACCAACGGTATCCGCGCTTTCTTGCCGGGTTCCTTGGTTGACACCCGTCCTGTTAAGGACACCACGCCCTACGAAGGCAAGACCATGGAATTCAAGGTCATCAAGCTCGACCGTAAGCGCAACAACGTCGTGGTTTCCCGCCGTGCTGTGGTCGAAGCCAGCATGGGCGAAGAACGCGCCAAGCTCCTTGACACGCTCAAGGAAGGCGCCATCGTCAAGGGTATCGTCAAGAACATCACCGATTACGGTGCCTTCGTTGATTTGGGCGGTATCGACGGTCTGCTCCACATCACCGACCTCGCCTGGCGTCGTGTTCGCCATCCGAGCGAAGTGGTTCAAGTCGGTCAGGAACTCGAAGCCAAGGTTCTCAAGTTCGATCAAGAAAAGAACCGTGTGTCTTTGGGCTTGAAGCAATTGGGTGAAGATCCTTGGATCGGTATCGCCCGTCGTTATCCGAAGGGCACGCGCTTGTTCGGTAAGATCACCAACATCACCGATTACGGTGCCTTCGTTGAAATCGAAGCCGGTATCGAAGGTTTGGTGCACGTCTCCGAAATGGATTGGACCAACAAGAACGTTGATCCGAAGAAGGTTGTTCAATTGGGCGATGACGTTGAAGTCATGGTTCTTGAAATCGACGAAGAACGTCGTCGTATCTCCTTGGGCATGAAGCAATGCAAACCCAATCCCTGGGAAGAATTTGCTCAAAGCCACAAGAAGGGTGACAAGGTTACCGGCCAAATCAAGTCCATCACCGATTTCGGTGTGTTCATTGGTTTGACGGGTGGCATCGACGGTTTGGTGCACTTGTCTGACCTCTCTTGGACCGAACAAGGCGAAGAAGCTGTTCGCAAGTACAAGAAAGGTGACGAAGTTCAAGCCGTTGTGCTCGGTATCGACACCGAACGCGAACGCATCAGCTTGGGTGTGAAGCAATTGAGCGGCGATCCGTTCACCAACTTCACGAGCACCCACGAAAAGGGTTCCGTGGTGACCGGTACTGTCAAGAGCGTTGACGCCAAGGGCGCCGTGATTGACTTGGGCGACGAAACCGAAGGTTACTTGCGCGCCTCTGAAATCTCCTCCGAACGCGTTGAAGACGCTACGACGCAATTGAAGGAAGGCGACAGCGTGACGGCCCAGATCATCAGCATCGACCGTAAGAACCGCAGCATCCAATTGTCTATCAAGGCAAAGGACGCCAGCGAAGCTCGCCAAGCCTTGGATCGCATGAACCAAGACGCTCAGAGCGCTTCCGGTACGACCAACTTGGGTGCCTTGTTGAAGGCTAAGCTCGAACAAAAGTAATCGGAGATAGGCATGGTTATTGCCATGACGAAATCCGAGCTGATTGAACGGCTCGCAAATAAAAACGCGCGATTGTCCGCGCGAGATGTTGACGAATCCGTTAAAGCGGTTCTCGATGCAATGACTTTGGCGATGGCCACGGGAAGCCGTATCGAAATCCGCGGGTTCGGCAGCTTCTGCCTGAACTACCGCCCCGAGCGCGTGGGTCGCAATCCCAAAAGCGGCGAGAGCGTGGTGGTGCCGGCAAAGTATGTGCCGCACTTTAAGGCGGGCAAAGAGATGCGTTTGCGGGTGGACGGCAACAATTCGACGCCGAACTCCTAAGCGTTTCTTAACGTCAACCTAAGTTCAGAATGGGGATTCCGAGAGTTTTCGGAGTCCCCTTTCCACATAAACATCCTTGAGAATTTCTCCTAGGTGAAGCTCCCTAGGAACTTCCAACAACTAAGACAATCACTCTAGAAAGCCTGATAATCAAGGGATGGGCGCTTAAATATAATCAAATGAGGCATACGTTTTTTTGTTTGCCCTCTCTTGTCTGATTTGTTAAGAGCCTATTATGTATAACTTTCTCGCTGCATTCTGTATCTGCGGTTTCGTCGTCATCCTCGGCGAACTCATTTCGACCTGGACCAAAGCGTGGGTCCCTTCAGTATTTGCCTCAGCCTGTATTTTGCTTGTCGGTTACTGGACCGTTATTCCCTACGACTTGGTTAAAGATTCCTATTTAACCCCCTTCGCGGCAACACTGGCCATTTATCTGCTGATCGTTCACATGGGTACGGTCATCAGTTTAAAGACCCTGATGGAACAATGGAAAACTGTGGTTATGTGCCTAGTGGGTCTGGCGGGTATGTGTATTTTAGCCTTACTGCTTTGCCCGCTTTTTATGGATTGGGCCTACATTGTTGCCGGTCTTCCACCGCTTACAGGCGGTATTGTGGCGGCGACCATTATGCAACAGGCTGCAATTGACCACGGTTTGACCTCCACTGCGGTTTTTGCCATTACGATGTACTGTGTGCAAGGCTTTGCAGGGTATCCTCTGACCGCTATTTTCATGAAAGCCGAAGGGGCTAAACTGCTTGAAGAGTACCGCTCAGGTCAGCGTGTTTCTCAAGATGAAGTCTCTGCTGTTAAGAATGTCACTTCTTTGCCTTCGAGTAATCGTCGTGGTCCGTTAGCCTTGCCCGAATCTTTCAACAGCCCCATCGTGATGCTCACCAAGATCGGTATGGTGGCGTGGCTGTCGATGATGGTGGGAGGCTTCACCGGTATCAGCGGAGCGGTCTGGGCCTTGGTTTTCGGTGTGGTTTTCTGCTCTTTGGGATTCCTGGAACCCGATATTTTGCATCGCTGCAATTCGTTTAACATCCTGATGTTTGCATTGACAATGTTTGTCTTCGACGGATTAAAAGACTGCACACCTGAGATGCTCATGGGCATTATTGTTCCGATGATTCTTTTGATCGTGATCGGTGTGTTGGGGATGGGAATTTTCGCTTGGGTGGCTGCCAAAGTGATGAAGATGTCCTTCCCCTTGAGTTTCTGCAACTGTCTTACGGCTTTATACGGTTTCCCGTTTAATGTCATTATTACCGAGTCGACCTGCAAGGCGATGGCTAAGACGCCCGAGGAACATGAGTTCCTGATGAGCAAGATGTTCCCCTCTATGATCATCGGCGGTTTTGTAACGGTAACGATTACTTCAGTGATTTTGGCAGGCTTCTTTGTTAACCTGTTCTAATATTGTTTTTTGTCCGGGGCATTGAGAGATGTTCCGGACGGTTTTTGAAAGGAATACAAAATGGATATTCAGTTGCTTGGGAAGAAATATCACGACTATCTTATTGAACAACGTCGTTGGTTTCACGCTTATCCGGAGGTGAGTGGACAAGAGTTCGGCACCGCAGAACATATTCGTCAGGAGTTGGATAAGCATGGTATTCAGTGGCGCGAATGCGGAATGAAGACAGGAACATTGGCCACGATCAAGGGAGCAAAGCCGGGCAAAACCATCTTACTTCGAGGCGATATTGATGCCCTTACGGTTAATGAAGAAACTGGTTATGAATTTGCCAGTAAAAATCCCGGCGTTATGCATGCCTGTGGGCACGATTGCCACATTTCGATGCTTCTGACTGCGGCACTCATGCTCAATGAGATTAAAGATGAATTATGTGGAACTGTAGTTTGCGCATTTCAGCCCGCTGAAGAAATCGGAAAAGGTGCCAGTGCCATGATTGAAGAAGGGGCGCTCGAGGGAGTGGATGTTGCCTTCGGGATGCACGTATGGTCGGATATACCAAGCGGAAAGATTTCCATTCGTGAGGGCGCAACGATGGCCTCGGGTGACCGCTTTGAAATCCACGTACAAGGTAAGGGCGGGCACGGTGCCACGCCGCATCTCTGCGCTGATGCCATTGTGATGAGTGCGGCGATTGTTCAGAACCTGCAGACAGTCGTCAGCCGTGAAATTTCACCGGTAGAAACGGCAGTGTTGACAGTAGGCACCATTGAAGGCGGCACACGCTGGAATGTTGTTTCCGGTTCTGCAAAACTGACCGGAACAACCCGCTGCTTCAGCAATGAAGTGCGCGCCCAATTCCCGCAGGCGATGAAGCGTGTGGTTGAAGAAACAGCTAAAGCGATGCGCGGAGACGCAACGCTAATCTATGAGGAGCTTGTTCCGCCTACGATTAACGATGTCAAGCTGGCTCAAAGCGTGCGTAAAAGTGCGCAAAAGATTTTGGGTGAGGACAGCTTATACGACTATCCGGTCACGATGGGCGGAGAAGACTTTGCCTACTACCAGCAAAAGGTACCGGGAGTCATGGCGCTGTTCGGAGTGGGTAATCCTGCCTGTGATGCGGTGTATGCACAACATTCCGGTTGCTTTAAAGTTGATGAAGATGCGCTCATTAACGGGGCTATGACGCATGTTCAGGTGGCCTATGATTTTCTCAACAGCTGAGATATCTTTAATCTGATCTCATGACTTCGCAAGCCTCGGCCTGTCGGTCGGGGCTTTGCCGACTTTCGGTACGTATAATGAAAATTCCCTTTAACGGAATGGAAAAGATGTTAGTAGAACGCAAAGATTTAAAAAATGCCAAGCGCATTGTGGTGAAAGTAGGTTCAAGCACGATCACCCATGCTAACGGGAAGTGTGATTTTGCCCGCATTGACAAACTCGCCCGTGAACTGGCTGATTGGCAAAACCAAGGTAAGGAAATGATTTTGGTAACGTCCGGCGCCGTGGCCGTCGGTGTCGATCGCCTCGGCTTGCCCGAAAAACCGAAAACGATTCCGGGTAAGCAAGCCGCTGCTGCTGTCGGTCAAGGCATTTTGATGCATACCTACGAAAAAATCTTTGCTGAATACGGACAGGTGGTTGCACAGGTGTTGCTGACCCGAATGGAAACGATCGATCGTCATCGCTACACCAATGCCAGAAATACCTTCATGGAGTTGCTCCGCCAACGCGTAATTCCTATCGTGAATGAAAATGATGTGGTGGCGCTCGATGAATTGAAAATCGGTGATAACGATAACATGAGCGCACTGGTGGCCAGCATTGTCGATGCCGATTTGGTGATCATTTTGTCAGATGTGGATGGGTTATATACCGCAAATCCCCAAACTCACCCTGATGCCAAATTGGTTTCCCGGGTCGAGGAAATTACCGCAGAGATTGAAGCCAGCGCCGGTGGTGCAGGCAGCAGTGTCGGAACCGGCGGCATGTTTACCAAAATCCAGGCCGCCAAAAATGCCACCACTTCCGGCATTAATCTTGTGATTGCTTCCGGTTCGGAAAAAGACGCAATCAGTCGGATTCTAGAAGGCGAGGAAGTGGGAACACTTTTTGTCTCGAAGGAAAACAGACTGCAGTTCAGAAAACGCTGGTTAGCGTTCGGAGCCCGTATCATGGGTAGCGTAACAGTCGATGAAGGCTGCGAGAAAGCGATTAAAAAGGCAGGCGGCTGCAGTATTTTGCCCGTCGGTATTGTTGGGGTTAAGGGAGACTTTGAGGCCGGCAATACCGTGAGCGTTCTCACGAAAGAAGGTCGGGAAATCGCCCGCGGACTTTGTCACTATTCTTCTGAAGAATTAAAGAAAATCATCGGTTGCCAATCTTGTGAAATCGAAGAAAAAGTCGGACACAAGGCTTTCGATGAAGTGATACATCGCGATGATTTGGTTATTTTGAATTAGGAGAGAAGAATGCCTGATATACAAAGCCTTGTAAGGGAAAAAGCCCAAGCGGCGCATGATGCGGCAGTCGCCATGAGTATTCTTCGTTCCGGAGAAAAAAACAGGGCTCTGTTGGCAATGGCTGACGCTTTAGTCACTCATGCAGAGGAAATTCTCAAGGCCAACGCAGAGGATATGGCACGGGCCGAAGCCAATGCGATGAAAACTTCCATGCAGGATCGTTTGCGTTTGACGCCCGAGCGAATTGCGGGTATGGCAGAAGGATTGCGGCAAGTCGCGCAACTCAAAGATCCGATCGGAGAAGTGATCGGAGGCTCGACTTTGCCCAATGGGTTGACGATTACTAAGGTGCGCGTACCGATCGGCGTCGTGGGGATTATCTATGAGGCTCGCCCCAACGTGACAGCCGATGCGATTGGTTTGTGTCTGAAATCGGGTAACACTGTAGTGCTCAAGGGCGGCAGTGAAGCTCTTCAATCCAACCGTACGATTGCAAAGATTTTGTCTGAAGCTGCCCAAAAAGAAGGGGTACCTGCAGGTGCTGTGCAGTTTATTGACGTAACGGACAGGCAGGCGGTCACCGATCTTATTCGTATGAATGGGTTAGTTGATGTGGTGATCCCTCGGGGCAGTGCCAGACTGATTCAGGCGGTTGTTCAGAATGCGACGGTGCCTGTGATCGAGACGGGGGCGGGGGTTTGTCACACGTTTGTCGATGAAACGGCTGATTGTGATATGGCTCGAAAGATTGCTATTAACGCCAAGGTGCAGCGTCCGTCGGTTTGCAATGCAATGGAAACGCTTTTGGTCCATGAAAAAGTGGCGCAGACTTTCTTGCCGGCTATGCTCGAAGATTTCTTTAAGGCCGGCGTGACGATTTTCGGTTGTGAGAAAGCGCAAAAGTTTGATGACCGGATTCAACCGGCTAGCGCTGAAGACTGGGCAACTGAATACGGTGATCTACGCCTGTCGGTTAAGATTGTCAGCGGCATTGATGAGGCTTTGAGTCATATTGCCCGATACGGAACCCGTCACTCAGAATGTATCGTCACGCGTGATATGCGAAACGCTAAGCGCTTTCAGGCAGAAGTGGATGCTGCCGTTGTCTACGTCAACGCCTCAACTCGCTTTACCGATGGGTTTGAATTCGGTTTCGGTGCGGAAATCGGCATCAGTACCCAAAAGCTTCACGCCAGGGGACCGATGGCATTGCCGGAATTGACTTCCTACAAATACCTTGTCAGCGGAGACGGACAGATCAGAGGCTAAGCCAAGGAGCAGAAAAATGAAGAAAGTGTTAATAACTGTCTTGCTCAGTTCGATTTTTGCGATGACTTCGGCTCACGCATTGGAAAATACGATCAAACCTGAAGTCACCGATCTTGGAATAACGAATCCTAAAACGGGTCTTATCGTTGGAAACTCCTATTCTTTCTATAACTGTGGCGTTCACAGTTATCTGCGCGGTCTGACGCGGGAAACCAAGCAGCCATGGAAGGCAAGAATCCTTACGATGAGTTCGGCAATGCTTTCCTACCACAACGTCAAGGACTATCTGACGCCCGATAAGGAAATGGATCCTTATGCAAAAAGTCATCCCATGTTTGATGTGGTTTTCTTACAGGGACAGAGCTCTGAGCCGATTAATGCCAAGCGTCAGGCAACGTTTAAAAAATACGTGGCCGAGCACGCCAAGACCATTCGTGAAGCCGGTGCAGTGCCCATTTTAGTGGCCACATGGGCTCGTCAGGATAAACCTCAGGATACGCGAGCCTTGGCTGACGAAACCATTAAAGCCGCCAATGCCAATCACGTCATGGTACTGCCTGTCGGTCTGGCTTTTGCTGAAAGTCTCAAGATCAGACCGGATTTGATTATGCACCAAGAGGATAAAAGCCATCCGAGCGCAGCAGGCTCTTATCTTTACGGCGCCATGATGTATTCGGTGCTTTTCAAAAAGAGTCCTGAAGGGTTGAAGTATCAGGGCGGCTGTGAAAAACCGCTCAAAGAAGCTGATATCAAGCACCTACAGACAGTGGCTTGGAAAACAGTGAAAGAGTTCTACGGTTGGTAGATGAGAAAGAGGGCAAGGTGAAAAATCCTTGCCCTCAACGTATTAGAAGTTCAGTACTCTAGACATCAATGTCAACGAGTTCGTAGTTGGCTTTACCCATGCCCAATTCGCGCATGGCGGTCAGTTGATGCAGACCGTGGCGTGATTCGATGCGTTCCACCAAGTCGTGGTTCTTGTCTTTACCCAGCGTGTACACGAGATCCACACAAGCCTGATCAATAGCCAAAATGTCGGTAGAAGCAACCATTCCGATATCCGGAATCGTGGGTTCTGCAGCCGATAAACCGGCGCAGTCGCAGTCAACGGACATGCGGCGCATGACATTGATAAAGACAATGTGCTTGCCGAAATGATCGCAAACCGCTTTGGCAGACTCGGCCATGGTTTCCATCAACATTTCTTTGCCGGGCCATTGATCCCAAGGCGCATTGACATCTTTGACCGCATGCACCTGAGCCTTGCCGATTTTGCCATCGGCGCAACCGATGGCGATATTTTTCATCGAACCGCCGAAGCCGCCCATTGCGTGTCCTTTAAAGTGGGTGAGCACCACCATGGAATCGTAATTGACGATGTTCTTGCCCATGGAGACTTCTTTAAAGTGCTTACCGCCTTTGACGGGGAGCATAACCGTACCGTCTTCATCCATGATGTCAACCGGGCAGAAGGTCCATCCGTTGACTTCAAGCGTTTTACGGTGTTTTTCGGTTGTATCGCGGTCACCGTGATACAGCGTATTGGTTTCAACAATCGTGCTGTTGGGAATGGTTTGTTGGAAGTCTTTAACCATTTCACGAGGCAAAATGTTGGGACCGTGTTGTTCACCGGTGTGAAGCTTAATGGCAACTTTGCCTTGAACTTCATCGTTAATCAGTGCGTAGAGCTTTTTGAGGTGCTCGGCATCAATATGGCGGGTGAAAAACACTTTGGCTTTTTCGCCCTTAAAGTCAGAGGTAACTTTTTTACTGCCGACGACAGGAGCCTGAGTTTGTGCGGAGGCGATTCCGGATAAGGAACTTAAAACCGCAGCCGACATCACTCCTCCCATGGTCTTTAAAAAAGCACCGCGAGAGCATTTGTATTCAGACATGACTTATCCCCTTAAAGAAAGGAACGATCCAAAAAAATTTTATCAATTTATGTTCCACCTGCCTTGCTCAAAATCTCTTTCAAAATTGCCCACTTCTGTTTGCTGTTCACTTCGGGTATGGACTGCGGCTGTCTGAAGTCATAGTAACTACCTAAAGAAAAGCGCCTATTTCAGTGTAAAGAAATGATCTTTCTACGCTTTTTCACTTATAGGAAAGAGTCATATCCTTCATACAATTAAAGAACACGATGAAATAAAAGAGAGAAATATATGGATAAAAAAGTTGCAACGAGATATATCCCGATCGGTTTGATGCTTTTTGCCCTTTTCTTTGGAGCCGGTAACCTGATTTTCCCGGCCTCGATGGGACAGAATGCAGGTGTTAACGTTTGGTACGCTTTGATCGGTTTTTGTATTACAGGTGTGGGTATGCCGCTTTTGAGCGTGATGGCCATGGGGTACTCAGGATGCAGTGATTTGCAAGAGGCTGCGGGCCGCGCGCATCCCCTCTACGGATTGTTTTTTACGATTGTCGCTTATTTGGCCATCGGTCCGTGTTTTGCGATTCCACGTACCGGGACGGTCGCTTTTGAAATTGCGGTCAGTCCCTTCTTGTCGCCTGAAAGCTTGAACATCGGTTTGCCGATTTTCCTGGCAGTCTTTTTCCTTATTTCTTTTTGGCTGTCGGCCTCGCCTCAAAAATTGGTCGATCGTATCGGTAAATTGCTCACGCCGGCTCTGGTGCTGACTATTGTTTTACTCATCGTTCAGTCGTTTGTCTCACCGCTCGGTGAAGCTCAGGCTCCGACCAAAGCGTATGCAACTCCTGTTGTAGCTGCTGTTCAGGGAGTCTTGGACGGCTATAACACGCTCGACGCCATTGCCGCATTTGTGTTTGCGACGTTGGTGATTAATGTCGTTCGTGAAGATTGCGGTTTGACGGATCCTGCCGAAATTACCAAGCAGGTATACAAGTCCGGCATTGTGGCAGTGGCTCTGCTCGCCTTTATTTATATTTTTATTGCCAAGATCGGTGCCGAGAGTGTGCCCGCAATCGGTATGCAGTCAACCGGTGCACCGGTTCTGGCAGAGTCAGCCAAGATTTTGTTCGGTAATGCCGGAGCGGTCATTTTGGCTGTCATTGTGTTGTTGGCATGCTTATCTACCGCCATCGGTTTGATTACGTGCTGTGCAGCCTATTTCTTAAAGCTTACCGGCCGCTTTTCTTACATTTATTGGGTTTCTGTTTTCTCGATCGTCTCTTTCCTCGTCGGTATGTTTGGGTTACAAACAATCATTACCTCGACTGTTCCGGTTTTGATGTTTATTTACCCGTTGGCCGTTGTATTGATTGTGTTGCTCTTTACCCATAAGTTCTTTAACGGTCGGCAATGTGTCTATGCCTTTACTGTGGCCTTTACCTTTGTGATGGCTTTAATCAGCGGGTTGGAGACAGCCAACATTAAGTTTGACGCTTTGGAAAATTTCCTCGTCAATTATGTCCCGATGCATACTCTGGGACTGAGTTGGATTTGGTTTGCCTTAGTCGGTTATATTCTGGGCTTAATTTGGATGAAATTAGTGCCTGAAAAGGCTGATTGAAATATTTCCCAATGAGGTTGATCTCCGGTAGAGCAAAAAAGATTCTCTATCGGAGATTTTTTGTGCGGCATCAACGATACTTTTAACGTTAAATATTTTCGGCCAGAACGTGTTCTTCGTTAAAGTGCGGGATGAATTTGGCACTGTCTGTGCGGCCCACCTGTATGAATCCTTTTGTAATGCCGATCTCCCGCGCGTGACGAACAACCTTTTGGTATTCAAGGGTTGTGAGCGGACGATTGATTTCCGGGTGCCTGCAAGCCTTAAAAAGGGGCATATATTGATTCATGATGGAAACATAGACTTGATCGCCGAACGTCTCATGAATCCAGTCCAAGCACCGACAGCTGTCGCGCCACTGCCAGGGTAATACAAGGTGCCTGATGATGAGGCCTCGGCGAAGAAGTCCGGTGTTATCGAGCTTGCACGGCCCGACCATATCAAACATCGTCCGGATCGCCTCTGAAGCATAGTCGAAGTATTTGGAGACCCCGGAATATTTTTCACCAAGCCGGTTATCAAAGTATTTCAGGTCAGGAAGAAAAATATCAACGAGCCCCGAAAGCATACGGAGCGTTTCAGGCAATTCATAGGCGTTTGAATTGTAAACAACAGGAAGTTTCAACCCTCTGTCCTTAGCGTCAAGCAGTGCCTCACGTATTTGTCGTGTGTAGTGACCGGGCGTGACAAGTTCAATGCAGCAAGCTCCTCTTTGGGCTTCTTCAAGAAAAATGTCTGCTAGTCGTTGCGTTGAAATTTTAAGTCCATGCCCTTCAGTGCTGATTTCATGGTTTTGACAGAAACAGCAGCGCAGATTGCAGTGCGAAAAAAAGATTGTGCCGGCCCCTTTTTTAGCCTCAAGAATGGGTTCTTCCCAAGTGTGCAGGCTTACAAGCGCGACTTCAACATCGTCGCTTGCATGACAAATGCTTCGTTTCAATCCTTGGGGCGTGGAACGGTCGGTATTGCAGCGACGTGGACAAAGGTTACAGATCATGTTCAGACAATAATTAACGTTTTTTCTCCAGCATTCTATTCCTGAAATATCCGTCTGTATTTTCTAAAAAGGCTGATCGGAGTGTCACCGTTGATAATGCAAGAAAAAGAAAACTCTTAAGTACGGTTTAGGTTATGATGGAAAATGATTCGGTTTCTAAAGTTTTAGGATTTCGCTATGCGTGAGGAAACTTTACTGGTTCATGCCGGTCGACACATTTCAGACGATTACGATTTCGTTAATCCACCGGTCATTCGAGCCTCGACTGTTCTGCACAAATCGGCAGAAGATATGCTCAATCGTGCAATGCACGAGCGTGACATGATTGAAGATAAGATTCCGTACGGAACTTATGGTTCTCCCACTCACCACGCTTTCTATAAAGCCTTGTGTGCTCTTGAGGGACCTAAAGCTAAGGGTGCCTGGGCATTCCCTTCTGGATTGGCTGCCTGCACAATTCCTCTTTTGGCTTTTCTGAAGTCAGGCGATCATGCACTTTTTATCGATACGATCTATGGACCGACAAGAGAATTCGCTGAAGAAATTTTGAAGCGAATGGGAGTGGAGGTGGAATTTTTCCCGCCTTCTGTTGCAGAAAATATTGCTTCCTACTTCAAACCCAATACAACTTTGTTAATGATGGAAACACCGGGATCACATTCTTTTGAAATGCCTGATGTTCCTGCGATCGCTAAAGCCTGCAGGGAGCATCATGTGATCAGTGTCATTGATAACACCTGGGCAACTCCGCTTTACTTTAAACCGTTAGAGGTTGGTGTGGATGTCGTTATTCATGCTGCAACGAAATACATCGGCGGTCACTCTGATCTCACCATGGGTGTGGTGATCTGCAACGAAGAAACCTGGCCGCGAGCTTATCGTACAATTGTGCAGACCGGTCAAACAACCGGTTGTGATGATATCTATCTCGCTTACCGTGGCCTGCACTCGATGGGCGTTCGAGTCAAAGCCTCAACGGAAAGTGCAAAGAAAATTGTCGATTGGTTGCTGACACGAGATGAAGTTGAACGAGTTCTGTGGCCGGCTCTGCCTACCGACCCCTCGTATCCGATTTGGAAACGAGATTTCAAAGGTGCAACGTCTTTATTCGGTGTGGTCTTTAAAGAGCAGTACGCCAATCAACTGGCTCCCATGATTGACGCGTTAAAGATTTTTGGCCGAGGCTATTCTTGGGGTGGCTACGAAAGTCTTTTAATTCAAAGCTATGGGACAAGAAATCAAACGCCTGTGCCTTTTGAACGAATGGTTCGAATCGCAGTAGGCTTAGAAAATCCTGATGATCTCATTGACGACTTGAGACAGGCGTTTGAAAAACTCCGTATCCGCTAAACCCGACTGATTAGTGCCGGTGGATGAGGCGTAAATCTGGTCTTAAAAGAATGGCAAGAGGATCTCATTGTCACTTTTTTCCGACAAACTCGGAGGCAAGGGCCGCTCCCAGGATCAGGATCGCGCCGGCAACCCCCGCAGTCGTTATTGGCTCCATCAGAACGAAAACCGAAAGAAGAATCGCAACGGCCGGATCAATATAGGAAAAAATGGCAATGCGGGCGGCTTCAAGTTTGGGCAGAGCGGAAAAATATAGCCAATAGGCAATGCCTGTGTGCAAAATTCCCACTGCCAAGGTTAGGCCTATCGTTGTAGTGTCCAAGCTTAAGGTACCAAAATCAACCGTTAAGACTACATATGGCAAAAGCACAACGGCCGCTACAGTCAACTGTACGATGGTTGAGTCGTAAGGATCGAGGTCCTTTAAAAATTTGTTGTTAATGACGACTCCTGCGTAGAAGCAAGCGGCAATCAGTCCCATAGAAATACCTTCTATGGCGATGTTTTGAGAGTTTTCCCAAATGCCGGAAATAAGTGACATGCCCAAAAGTGCACAACCGACACAAATCCATTTTGGCAAGGGAACGCGTTCACGAAGAACAACAGGGGAGAGCAGAATCAAAATGATCGGGGCCATGTAATAGGCAAGCGTTGCCGTGGCCACACTGGTTAATCGGTACGCCTCAAATAAAAAAATCCAGTTTAGTCCCAGCGCAACACCGGCAATGACCAAGTGTCTGAAATTGCCCCTTATGGTCGCAAAATTAATGGGCTTTTTTAAAGCGGCTAATACCAATAATAAGAACAGAGTTCCCAAAGCACCGCGGGATAGAGCAATGACCGTGGAAGGCAAATCAATAAATTTGACGAACAGACCTATTGTTCCGAAGATGGTCATTGCAAGAAGATACTGAGGCATATTGTTTTTCTAGAAATTGAATCAGATTAAGAGTAATGGCTGGAGAAACAAAAAATCAAAAATGTATTAAGTGGTTTTAGCTACAGTAAGCAGAACAATTTCTCGATCCCAACCTCTTGCGGCTTCGTAGTATTAGTCGGTATAGAAGAAAAAGGTGGGATGAATAATCAGCTGTTTTTGTCCATCATCTTGCCCATCAAAATGAAGGAGGTTTGCTGAAATTTCAGGAGCTTTAAAAAAAAACAGTGCCTCTTCGGGAAAAATGGGTAAACCTTGGTAGTAACCCCAAGCTGGGAATCTCCCCTTCTTTATTAACAAACAAAATAAGTTTTAAGGTGGGCCAGTTGTAGCTATTTCAGTAAAAAAACACAAAGGCGTTGTCACTTGATACATTTATTTCATCACCAAAAACATATAAGGACAACGCCATGACTGTTAGTTTAACAACTTCTTTCAGTCCTGCAGAACAATATTTCCAATCTCGATATCCCGGTTACACATTGACAGGTTTCTCCAGAGATGACGACGGACTGCTGCATTACCATTTGAAGCCGATGCAATCTCTCGTGAAGTGCCCGATATGCGGGCGATACTGCTACAAGTTCCACGAATGCCGTATAAAACACATTATGGATTGGGACATTATTGAAGCCCGTACAGTCATAATTGATCTGGAGATGAGAAGATTGCGTTGTACGTGTGGTCGAAGATCCTCTGAAACTGACCCAGACTGGATTCTTCCCGGTCATCGCATAACCAAGCGCTTGGCAGCGTTTGTTCAAAAAATGCTCAAAATGAGAATAAGCAACAGCGATGTCTCTGAGTTTACGGGAGTCGGTTGGGAATTGATAAAAGTGTTGGATAAAGCGGCTCTTAAAGTTCAATATGACAAGATCGCTCTGTCTGAAGTTGAGCACATCGCTATTGATGAAATCAGCATCCATAAGGGACACAAGTACGCGACCGTAGTGATGGATCTTTCGGATCGTAAGGTGTTAGAGGTCCTCAATGGTAAGCGTCAGCAGGATATCAGACCGTTCTTGAAGAAGCTCAATCAAAAAGCAAACATTAAGTCTGTCAGCGTCGATATGAATGCAGGATTTCCTGCCGTGATTAAAGAGGAATTACCACAAGCAAGACTATGTTACGACTTATTCCATGTCATGCAGATGTTCAATAAAAACGTGCTCACGATGGCTCGCAAAACCAGCATTGAACGAGTGCGCCAACAGTGGAAAGAAGATCTTCATAACAAGAAGATCTCCGTTGTTGAGCGAGAACAAAGAATCCATGAACAGCTCCGTAGCTTACGCAACGCCGAGTGGCTTGTTGTAATCAATCCAGACAAGATGACAAATAGGCAGCAAGACAAATTGGATCAGTTACGCAATACCAATGCTTTGTTTAGAGACTTATATCCATTGGGCGAGTTGATTCGTCAAATATGGAGGGCAGAAAGTCGAGCAACAGCAGCGGTATTGCTTAATACGGCAATTGAAGTTTGTCAGGCAGTACAGGCAGAACACAAATTCAAACCTATTCAAAGCTTTGCCGAAATGTTGAAGAGGCGAAAAGACGGAATTTTGAACGCTTGCATGGTAGGCTTTGGCACCAATATTCTGGAAGGTGCTAACAACACAGCAAAGGTAATCAAGCGTGTAGCTTATGGTTTCCGAGATTTTGAATACTTCGCCTTGAAGTTAAAGGGGGGCTTTTCCAGGGAGAAAATTAAAAAAATTGACTGTTAAACAACAAGAACTAATACTGCTTTGGGACGGATACGGGGAAACCCTTGGATTTCCCCAAATATAATGAAGAACCCAATCGCCCTAATTTGCATTATTGCGACTATTCGTCAATTGAACCAAAAGATTGATGCTTTAGTTTTCCAAATCTTGGAATTGCAAAAAATGATGATGGCAAATTTTGGAAATGGCTCAACAAAGGTTATGGACACAGTAACAACCTCTTTGGGAGATAACGAAAAAGAACCTGAGGCATCTTCTTGAATGTTGTTCAGAGTTTTAACGTCGTGCTCTATTTTGCTCGTAACGTAATGATTTTTAGGTAAAACTTTCAAATGCGTAAAGTATTCTGTTTCAGAAGCATATCGAAGCTTATAAACAAGTTTAACGCTTGCGCACTCAGTAACGCTTCCAGAAACTTTTTTTGGCGTTTTAATTGTTTTTACCCGATACAAAGAGCACCCATTACCGAACATTTGAATAACACCGCAAATAGCAGCGACCACGGCTGCAATTATCCCTATTGTTTGTTCCATTTTCCCCTCGTTGGTTTTGGTTTGTAGATTAGGCACTTCAAATCATACCAACGGGGGGAATCACAAAGGAGAAATGATGTATACTTCAATCGTCACGGAAAAAGACGTGACCGGGATTGGCGTCCCGAACTACCCACTGGCGCTGGTCGCCCTCTTTTGTACGGCTTTTTTATTCACTAGCGCATCGGCACCCTAAGAATTTTTTAGGGTAGCAATCTCCTTTACGGGGGAGGCTTGCAGGGCATCGAAAGATGCGCCGCCACCAGTGGGACGGTACGCCAACCTGCAAGTTCTCGCCCACCCTGATTGGCGTCGGGGAGCGAGCTTTATCAATACCACTGGAGATTGCTATGCAATTAACACAAATCACACCGAGAGCTTCTTCTCATAATCCATCTGTTTTTAAGTTTGGCCACAACGAGATACGAGTTTTTGAAAAAGATCGTGAACCTTGGTTTTTAGCGGCAGATGTCTGTAAGGCGCTTGAACTGACAAACCCGACTACTTCTCTCAAGGTTTTAGCTCCATCAGAGAAAAATAAAATCGATATCGGACGGCCTGAGAAGGCTAACGTGATCAGCGAAAACGGTCTCTATGTTTTAATCCTTCGCTGTCAGGACGCTATCAAGGAAGGTTCAATAGCTTACGAGTTCAGAATTTGGGTGACAAAAGAAGTTCTCCCCGCCATCCGCAAAACTGGGCAATACTCAGCTACCGAGGAATCCTCGGAAGCTGCCACCCTCACCCCTGCCCAACAGCTCGCCATCCAACAGGCCGTAGGACGTAGGGCGCAAAAGACAGCCAACCACTATCAGACGATTTACCGTGCAATCAAGCTTCGCTATCAAATCGCACGGTACGATCAGTTGCCACAAGACGAGTTTGAGGACTGCTTGAAGTTCATTGAAACGGTCGATCTGCACGTACCCGAAACACCGGAGCAACCCAAGCCCGTTACAGCCCAATGCCCGATGTTAACAACGCTCTCTCGGGAAGACTGCGAGAAGCTACTCTCATTTGTTTACGACTTTAAGTATCTGCACCGCAGGCAGCTTGAAGCCACATACGAGATGCTCAGAGCTGTTCAGTCGCCTCTCGCTCCGAGATTCTATGAGTTCATGGCCAGTTGGTCGCTTGGCAATCTCGAAAGCGTTTTGGCCAAGGCTGGCTATTCCGTCAAAAACCTTGATGCCTACAAACACCTGATGGGTTTGCAAGCTTAGGAATGGGAAGCCCCGCCGAAGCCGGGCTCTACGTTATTTAAAATAAGTGATTATTAAAAGTTTGATGATTTCATCAAAGTTGTTTAAAATGCAACGACAAATGAGAAAGGCGGATAGAAATGCTCGTAAAATTTTCTGTTGAAAACTTCAGATCGATCAAAAAAAGAGAAACTCTGTCTCTAGTTTCGGGACGTGAGCGGAGAAGCTCCGAGCGCTTGACACCTATTAAAAAGCAACGAGGTCGTTTGGTACCGGTGGTGATGATACAGGGTAAAAACGGTGCAGGTAAGTCAAACATCATTAAAGCATTATCCTGTGCACTATCTACAATCAGGAACAATCCGCAGCTTGATGAGAAGCTCGGTGCAGTACCTTTCAAGCTGTGTAGTGAGTGTTTGACAAAGCCTTCAGTCTTTTCATTTGTGTTTGTGGTCGAAGGCGAAACATACTGCTATGAGTTTTCTATCACACGGGACGAAGTTCAGTCCGAGACGCTGACGTGGATTAAAACGAAAACCAGTAGCGTGTTGTTTTCTCGCATGGGACAAACAGTGGACGCAAGTGGATTGGTTGGCTCTGAGCAGGAAAGAAATGACCTGCGGATTATCGCACAGGGCACGCGGCCTAATCAGCTTTTTCTTAATGTGATTGCACAGCAAGCGGCAAATGTGGAGGAGTACTCTTGGTCGCATACGATCAAATCCATTTTTGCATGCCTCACAAAAGGTATGGTGATATTGACTCCAACCATGAACAAGACCCTTAATGACAAAAAAAGCCTTGAGTTGCTGTCAAAAGTCATACCGTTGTTTGATACTGGAGTGAATTCGGTAAATTTGGTAGAGCTTCACAAAGACGCTGTGGATATGCCCGTCGGCTTTGAAAATGTTCTGGGTGTTATTCCTGAGGGAGTTTCGCTCACTCTCCCGGGTGGTTCTATCTTCATCAAAAAATTGCAGGGGGAAGTTCATTTCTATGAGGTGAATACTAATCACGCCAACGACAAGGGAGCTGAAACACCTTTTAGATTAGATGAAGAGTCTGACGGCACAATCCGCCTGATGACGGTACTGACCTTTTTAAATATGCTCTCAGAAGGAGAAAATGGTAAGACGGTTGTTGTTGACGAAATTGATCGAAGCTTACACACTACATTGACCGAAAAATTGATCTCAGATTTTTTGAAATGGGTGGCGTTGACCCACAAAGGGCAGCTTATTTTCACCTCTCATGATTCGCGCCTCATTAAGAGCTTAGACCTTCGTAGGGATGAAATGTGGTTAGTTGATAAGGATGCAAGCGGAGCCACAAAGTTGTACTCGATGGCTGAGCGAAACGCCAAGAGTTCGAAGGACAGTGTAGGGTTACGCGTGGATAAAGATTTGATGGAGCTCTATTTGAAAGGTGAGTTGGGAGCAATTGCCAAACTTAAGGAGGAGAACTATTTCCTTAGAGCAGCACAGTAAAGATTAAGCGCCAATTATGGCAGCTTAACTCTACATAAGATTTGAGGACTTAAGTTGGCGCTTAAGTCCCCAATAAATCGTGAGGTGTGAAACGAAGCTACAACTCACGGCGTTCAAAATCGGAACGTTGACATTGTATCAACGAATTGAACGCTTAGGGGAAACGCTTCGGGCTTTTTTTTGAGGAGAATCAAAATGACGCAATTGTCATTATTCCCCGAAGATGAAAAGCAAGAAGACTTTGGCGACTTGGTCTTTTGCTGGTCTTTCCGCCATTGGAGAACCGGCAGGATCATCCGAGCCAAGGATAAGCCGTTTTGCTTTCCAGCTTGTGGACGTAAGCATTAAGTTTTAATATGTCCAGACCCCGTTTCGGCTTCGGCCTCGGCGGGGTTTCTTGACATCTTCTTTAAAATCGTTAAAGTTATTTCTAACAATTTGTATGGTCCGTTTAAAAGCACGTTGAGTCACGAGCGCCTTGGGGCGCCGTTGGCGTGCCCGGAAGAAACGTAAAAAGAAGCCCGAAGCTAGTAGCGACGGGCTTTTTCGTTTAAGGCTTGAGCAATTTTTTGCAAGCGTCGAAGAGAATGAAAATCCAAATGGCAATCCAAGGCAAGAGGAAATTAGCAACAGCCCAACGCCACTTGTGAGGGATATTTCTTGTTTCGCATTCATATAGGACGATCGTCGGACAAATTGCCCAGCCTAAAAGGATAACATGAAGGTCTGGTCTTCCCTCAAAGTAAGCAATCGCAAGGGCGCACGCAAGAACCCAGAGTGATTTGCCGGGGTTACTTAAAACGAATTTAAACATTTCACTACTTTTGAAGTGTTAAAGTGAACGATCCACCAAGCTTTATCAGGGCTGACTCAACAGCGTCAATGCTGGCACTATCCCGACTCAGGTCGACGAATCGTCCGGCTTCGCTGTGCGCAATTCCGAGCTTTTTGGCAACGTCGGCAATCTTTAAACCGTTTTCGATCATAAAGTTCCAAAAAAGTATCTTCGCCTGAACCTTTGCCGGTACGTAGTAAGCAAGTTCGCCTTTACGTACTTTAGAAGGAAGCGGTATTGCTTTTTTCTTTTTGCGATAACTGACGATCATGCAATATGGGACAAACTGAGAAGCCATTGCCTTGGCTTGCTCGTACGTGTCATTGGTTGACACGTATTCTGGCAAGTCTCGGCAAAAAACCTCAAAATGTCCGTTTTCGTTCTTTTGAATTTTTACCCCGTAAAACATAGAATTCCTCCCGAGGTGATGTTTTTGTGAAGCTCCCTCCCCCTTTCGGGGGAAGGGTTTTATTTACGAGGTTCTTTTGAGCGGTTACTCTCATTCCGCTTGCTTTCTCTGTATGTACGGCTCACTGTGATTTTGACGATCCCGAAGTCGACCGTTACAGAGATCTGCGTTTCTACTTGCTTCACATATCATCACCTCCTTTCATTATGTATAAAATAATACAGTATTTGCTTTAAAAAATCAAGCAATTATTGTATTATTTTTAAGTTTTTTAAGCTCGCTTCGGCGGGCTTTTTTCGTTTCTGGAATAGCTCAGTAGGTAGAGTAGATGACTGTTAATCATCGAGTCGCAGGTTCGAGTCCTGCCTCCAGAGCCAACATTTTCAACAGCTAAAGTTTTCTCTCCCGAGAAGCTCCTCGCGGGCGGTGTGTAAAAGCATCGCCCGTTTCTTTTTATGAAGAATGAACGAACTATGCAACGGAAAAAGACCGAGAGGGAGACAGAGAAAGCTGACTCCCGAGGTCGCTGAACTAATAATCGAAAGACTCGCTAATGGGGAGTTATTGAGAGCAATTTGTAGAGATTTGGATATTGCGCCGTCAGTTGTCTATCAATATAAGCTCGACAACAAGGAGTTTGACGATAGCTTCACGCGCGCGCGAGATTTTGCTGATGAATTGATGGAGGAGGATGCCATCGAAATCATTGATGAAGAGTCCCCGACTGAAGATACAGAAATCGAATACGCGGCTGATGGGAAGCCAATTGGAGGGAAAAGGAGACGATCAGATAACGTGGCAAGAAGTAAGGCTAGAGCAGAAATTCGTCTGAAGATTGTTGCGAGACGAAAGGGCGGATTGATGAATCGAAAGATCCAAATAGAAGCAGATGACAAGCGAGAGGACCTTTCCGATGTCATGAAGGGAATGAGCATGGACGATTTGATGCGCTTTGCTGGCTTAAGCGATGACTCCGACAGCTAATGATTACAAAAAGGCAGCTATTTTTGAGCTCAAGCGAAGAGCTGCCCGTGCAGGTTTTGCTCCTTTTGTGCTTTTTACGACTCCTGGCTACAAAATGGGCTGGGTGCATCGTGAAATTTGCGAGACGCTTGAGCAGTTCTTGCAAGACGTGCGCGATAAAAAATCGCCACGGTTGATGATCTCAATGCCCCCACGAAGCGGAAAAAGAAACGATGGACACGGACACTCGACGCAAGACACGAGCGTTCTGGGCGTTAGTTGCTATTTGCACTTTTGGCATCGGCATCGCTGTCGGTCATTGGCTTTTGTAACTGTCGGAGGCGTTGTGATTAACGCTTTATCAAATCTTTTACCGCATTCGATGGATAGGGTAATGATGACTTTTGGCGGGGTTGTCGGAGCAATGTTTTCTTTTGCTTTTGGTGACATCGGACCGCTGTTGATCTGGCTTGCTGTTTTTGTCGTTCTTGATTACATCACGGGGATTCTTTCTGCGCTTAGGAATAACAAATGGAGTAGTAGAGCACTTTTTTACGGGACAATCCGGAAAGTCACCATTTTTGCGATGGTCGCGCTTGCGCACGGGCTGGATGTCGCACTCCACAATATCATCCACATTGATTTTGTGCAGTCCATCGTGCTTGTTGCGTACATTGCTGGTGAGTTCGGATCTATCATCGAAAATTTGAAAAATGTGGCCTTGGTCACGTTGTTCCTCCCGTTTTCAAACATATCCTCGATGCGATCAATCTTTATCTTGACAAGCAAGTCGATAAACACTTGCCGCCAGAGGCTAAGAAATGAAATTACAGAACTTAGGCGCTTATGAACCCGCTCTTGCAGCGGGTTTTATTTCGTCTTTTGAGGGCTGCCGTTTATCTGCATATAAGTGCTCAGCCGGAGTCTGGACTATTGGCTATGGTCATACCGAAGACGTGAAGGAAGGAGACACTTGCACTGAAGAGCAAGCAAAAGCTTGGCTCATCGATGACATCAGAGAGACGCAGACTCTTCTTGCTCACTACGTCAACGTGCCCGTAAGCGAAGGGGAGTTCATAGCTCTTGTGTCGCTTGCGTTCAATGTAGGCGTAGGCGCATTGATGAAGTCAAAACTACTTCGGAAGTTGAACTCGGGTGACAGAGAGGGGGCGGCTCAAGAGTTTTTGGACTTTGATCTTGCGAACGGCAAGCGTATCGAGGGTCTTACAAGACGACGCAAAGAAGAACACGATCTTTTTCTTTTAGATTCGCTTGATGCTTAACTTCAAAATATCGTTTGATCATGATTGATACTTTAAAAATTGGAGGGGTCGGTTGCATGGTCGGACTTCTTGTCGCGGTTGTCGCTGCTCATTTCTGCTACGGCTTGGGGTTCGATCACGGGACAGCAGAAGCGGAAGCGCGACACGCATCTGCTGTCGAAATCGCACAAACGGAGGTAAAAAAAGATTATGAAAAGCGTATTCAAGAGCTCAGTGCTTCTATTGAGCGCCTTCGCGATGACAATGCTCAACGGTTGCGCGAGCTCAACGACTTCAGTCACGCCAAGACAGATCTGGCAACCTGCCACCGTGACCGACGCGACCTTGGCCGACTGGCGGTGCGAGGTGAAGAGCTACTCCGACGAGCTGACTCGTATCTTGAAGCTCTCAAGTAAAAATGGACAGTAGACAGTAAGCTGTACACTTGCTGTAAAACTTTTACAGTAACTGTTTAGTCTCCCGCTCTGCGAAAGCATCGGGCCTGCTAAAAAGCCGGGGCTTTCGCTCCGGCTTCAAAAAGTTACTATTGCTTCTTTATCTTTGAGAAGCAAAATTCTCCCCAGTCCTCCAAAATTTCTCGCATCTCACCGATCACAGCGCGTCTTAAGTAGGCGTTGTTGTACTTCTCTGTAACGTGATCCAAACAGTGCTCGATTGCTTTTTCTGAGTATTGCTTGTGTCCGTATCTCACAGAATCGTAAGCCCACGTTTCAAAACTCGCCCGCGCAGTTCCGTGCAAACTGATGTTTGGAGCCTTCCCTCCTCTCATTAAATTGTCGTCAACGAAAGGATCAAGCCCTTTTTTTATTCTATTAGCGTTCATTTTCTTTATAAAAAGGTACGCAGCACTAGTGCTGAGAGGAGCTAAACCTCCTTTTCCGTCAGACTTTGAGAAGACAAAATTTCGATCATCGCTAATATTTATATAGCGAGGTACTGTTTTTAAGACGTCCACAGCTTGTCTCGACAGAGGAGTTTCTTTGTCGAACTTTATGACACGCTTCACTTTCATTTCATCTCGCTTGGTGACTTGAATCGGAGCATCTTTGTGGTCTTTGGTATCTAAAAAGATTTCAGACCAAAGCACAAGACGCGCATTTGCCGCCCGATTGCATGTCAAAATTGCAAACTGAATATACTTGGCAACAATCCCGGTGTGAGTTTGTAGCTCCTCAAAAAGATCAGGGATTAGGTCTGGAGACAGGGCGGGCTGATGCCCTTTTTGAGGTCTTTCTGAATCAGGCGGCAAGAGATCCCTGAGTTTTCCTTTTAAATCAGCGGGGTTAGGCATGGGCGGAATCTTCCCACTTCGGATAGCAAAGTCAAAAGCCCTCTTCATTTCTCCAAGCACTCGTTCAGGAGTGTCAACTAGTGTCCTCCATGACTCTTCAAAAACCTCTGCCAACATTTCTGGGGTTAAGTCCTTTGCCGGCATCTTTCTTATATTTTCAGGGATGTGAACCCGCATCCATCCGGACACGGTTTCCGTGTGAGTTTTTGAAAGTTTTTGCCCTTTTATGTTAGATGCTTGCCAAAGTCGATTTTCTCCAAAATCGCAATAGTCGTACATCATCTTTTGTACTGAGTAAACTTTTTCGACCTTTTTAGCTTCATTTTTCGCCTTTCGGGCTTCGATGGCATCCAGCCTCGGGTTCTCTCCCTTCTTGACTTTATTTCGCCATTCAAGAGCTGTTCTTCTCGCTTCTTCAAGGGAGATTTCTGGATAAGGACCGATGGAAAGATACTTCAAATTTCCGTCAACCGACATTCTGAGCTGAAATGTTCTGCTGAAGTTGCCGTCGCTGATTGGTCTTACTTTTAGGATTAGCCCTTTGACACCTCCGACAGCAATAGTCTTTTTAGCTACTCTGGCATGTCGGTCTGTCAGAATAGGAACAGATCTATTCGCCATATTTTTCTTCTCCCAAGGATTATCTAATGTGTCTCTCTAATGTGCCCGCAAAAATGGGCACATTAAATTTTGAGTGTTTTTTTATGAAAGCGGGCACATTATGGGCACATTATTGCACGCCTTAGAAAGAAATAGAATGAAATAAAATGAAATCGTTTGAACGATATTGAAATGGCACTATTTCAAGCAGTTTCAGGGGTTTTACGACATAGGTTGAAATAGATTGAACGTGTTTGAAATAGAACAGAAAGTGAATTCTGGTGGAGGCGGCGGGAATTGAACCCGCGTCCAGAAATCGTCCATAGCTGGATCTACATGCTTAGCTAAAACATTTAAAAAATCTTATTCCGCTTTACGCCCTTTAGCAGGCTCTGACGAAACCAGACGCTCTAAAGTCTCGATACTCCCGCAGCGTCCTCGGGAACATCCAGCCTGTATGATATGAAACCACTGCCGGCGAACCGGCCCGGTCTAGAGGCAAACCGGTGTGGTCCTCGCCTAGATTAAGCGGCGAGAGCGAAACGCTTATTGTTGGCGTTTATTTTGTTTCCAGCGGATTTACAAGGTGACTGGACCTTGGCATGCACCAAGCCACTTCGTGACCCCTGTCGAAACCAGGTCGCCCCCGTGAACTTGTCGGACTGACAATTATGGACGAAAAAGAAAAAAAATGCTTGTGTTTAGTGAACCGTTTGTTTTTTCTGAAAAAATAGTGACTAAGTCTCTCGCATGAGATCACTTTTTGCATTAAAATGCGCTTCGCTTTTGTTTTTAAACAAAACTTTTTTATCAAAACGAACTTTCGTTTTTTATTTTTTACGCGTCCCCCGAGACGCAAGGAATTATGGCAAAAGAAGATCTGATTGAAATGAGTGGTGTCGTGCTGGAAGTGTTGCCCGATGCCCGTTACCGTGTAAAACTTGACAATGGTCATGAATTGGTTGCTTACACCAATGGCAAGATGCGCAAGCACCATATACGCATTCTGGCCGGAGACAAAGTTTCTTTGGAATTGTCTCCCTACGATTTAACGAAGGGTCGCATTACCTTCCGTCACATTGAAGGTCGCCCCGCTGCTGCTCCCGCAGCCGGTGCCAATCGTCGCCGTTAATCCACAGCATTCGCAAATGTATCAGGACGCCTGAGCCAGTCGGGCGTTCTTTGTTTGCGTGTACAATCAACGCAAGCCATTCTTAACCGGAATCATTCATCATGGAATTCGAACTTTGGTATCTGATTGTTGTCCCAGTGCTTTTTGTGGCAGGTTGGTGGTTCAGAGGGTTGGATCAACGCCAACGCGAGCAGGAGCAACGGCCCGGTACTTATTACAAAGGCATTAATCTTTTATTGAATGATCAACCGGATAAAGCGATCGATGCTTTTATTGAAGTGGTTAAGCTTGATCCTGAAACCATCGAACTTCATCACGCCTTGGGCAATCTTTTCAGCCGTCACGGCGAATTTGACCGAGCGGTTCGTATCCACAATCACCTGCTCAATCGTGAAGACTTGCCGACGCACGAACGTTCATTGGCCTTGTTTGAGTTAGGTAATGATTATTTGAAAGCCGGTATTTATGACCGGGCGGAAAACAGTTTTCAACGTCTGTTGAAGGAACCGGAATACCGCTTGGACGCCATGCGTGCACTTTTGAAGATTTACTGCACGGAAAAAGAGTGGGAAAAGGCCATTGATATTGCCAACACGTTGGAAAAACAGGCAGGCGAAAACCACCAGATGGAAATGGGGCATTTCCATTGCGAATTGGCGGTTCAGGCGATACGTGGCAAACAATTCGATAAGGCAAAAGAGCAGCTGCAAAAAGCACTTGAGGTGGATCGTAAAAGTGTTCGCGCATTGATTATGTTAGGGGATTTGGCCATGCTTGCCGAAGATCCGAAAACCGCTCTTGAACATTGGTCTCAGGTAGAAAAAGTCTCTGCAGAGCACTTGACTTTAGTAATGGCTCAGATGGCCAAAGCCTATGAAATGATCGGTCAGCACGAACAGGCGATGAACTTGATTCATCGGGCTTTGGACGATCATTCGGGAGTCGAGACGCTGTCCATTGCCCTTGATTTGATTGCCAAGAGTGAGGGTGAGCAGGCTGCGCAAAAATTCCTGAAAGAAGAATTGATACGTCGACCGACCTTATGGACGTATGAAAAGTTGGCTCAATTGCGTCTGAAGGCCAATCCGGAAGACACTGAACTTCAATTGCTCGTTACATTGCTCAAACCCTATGTCAGCCGTCCTGGTCGTTACCGCTGTGCTCACTGTGGGTTCGTGGCAAAGGGCTTTCAGTGGCTTTGCCCGGGTTGCTCCTCATGGGGAAGTTATTCTCCCAAGCGTGAGGAAGAAGTTTGATCAAGCAATTAAGGTCAAGAGAATTCAATCTTGGCCTTTTTTGTAATTATTTACATTTTTGAGAATCTTCTTTCACACTCTTTACAGCAACATTGCGTACACTTCACATTCATGTGATTGCCTTTATTGACTAGGAAACATCAATGTTTAAACGAATCGGTTTATTCATCTTGACCAACTTGGCCATTTTGGTGATGCTGTCCATCATCTTGAATTTGGTGAGCTGGTTTTTCGGGGTTGATTTCTCGCAAATTGCCGGTGCAGGTCAAAACTATGTATCGCTGTTGATCTTTGCCGCAGTAATCGGTTTTTCCGGTTCCATCATCAGTTTGATGATGAGTAAGACTATCGCTAAGAACTCTATGGGTGTGCAGATGATTGACATTGAGCACCCGCGCAACGAAGTGGAACGTTGGTTGGTTCAAACCGTTGCGAAATTGGCTGAAACCAAAGGTGTGGCGATGCCGGAGGTGGGCATTTACCATGGTGAGCCCAACGCCTTTGCTACCGGCCCCTCTAAAAACAATTCTTTAGTGGCTGTCTCTGACGGGCTTTTAGCCAGTATGAATAAGGAAGAAGTGGCGGCTGTTTTAGGCCATGAAATGAGCCACGTAGCCAACGGCGACATGGTGACGATGACCCTTATGCAGGGCGTGATTAACACGTTTGTTGTATTCCTGTCACGCGTGATCGGCAATATCGTGGATCGTGGAATTTTGCGCAATGAAAGCGACGCTCCTGGAGCCGGTTACTACATCACAAGCTTGGTTCTTGATATGGTCTTGGGACTTTTGGGTTCGATGCTTGTGGCCGCTTTCTCGCGTTACCGTGAATATCGTGCGGATGCCGGTGCAGCCGAAGCTTTAGGATCGCCCATACCGATGATTAACGCTTTGGCTCGCCTGGGAGGGCAACAACCTTCCGAATTGCCGGGCAACGTCAAGGGTTTTGGTATCAGCGGCGGAATGGGTTCCCTTTTTGCAACGCATCCCCCGATCGAAGCTCGTATCAAAGCGCTTCGTGAACTGCAAAATTAATCGGATACGAGAATAACACTAAGCCTGCCGCTAAAACGGTGGGCTTTTTGTTGTGTACAAAAAGACAGTCTTGAATAGAACTGAATTTAAGATATTCGGGATTTTTGGGAGGAAAGTTTGAAGGGAAGGTTGATGGGGTGGGAAATGGGACTCGAACCCACGACAACCGGAATCACAATCCGGGACTCTACCAACTGAGCTATTCCCACCATCAAACTTGGCCCGCCCGACAGGATTCGAACCTGTGACCCTCGGCTTAGAAGGCCGATGCTCTATCCAGCTGAGCTACGGGCGGCTCGACAACTGTCGAAACGTGGTCGGGGCGAAGGGATTCGAACCCCCGACATCCTGCTCCCAAAGCAGGCGCGCTACCGGACTGCGCTACGCCCCGCCTCAAGTGCGAATCAGCATTATGCAGGAAAAAAAACGGAAGTGCAATAGTTTGGGCAATTTTTTTCGAAAATCCTCTATCTTTAGCTCTATCAAATGAGATGCTGGTTGGTACAATCAAAGACTATTTTATGAGTGAAAAGAAGGGCAATTCAATGAAGTGGTTGTGTGCCGGTCGAGAGCTTGATCTTTCATTTCCCTTGATTATGGGAATTGTCAACGTGACTCCGGATTCTTTCTCTGATGGGGGAGAGCATGACGATTGTGACGCTGCAGTAAAGCACGCTCTGAAGCTTTTGGATGAAGGGGCCGATATTTTGGATATCGGAGGAGAGTCTACCCGTCCGGGAGCGGCAGAAGTCAGCGAAAAAGAGGAATTAAGGCGAGTTATCCCGGTTGTTGAAGCGTTAGCAGCGACCGGAGCAACGATTTCAGTTGATACGAGCAAACCTCTCGTAATCAAAGAGGCAGTAAAAGCCGGAGCGCACATTATTAATGATATTCGTGCACTTTGTCTTCCTGGAGCTTTGCAGGCAGCGGCAGAAACCGATGCGGGGATTTGTCTGATGCATATGCAAGGCGATCCTCAGAGCATGCAAGAAAAGCCGACCTATAAAAATCTTTTGCAAGAAGTGGAATCTTTTTTGTTGAATCGAGCCGCCGAGCTTGAAAAAGTCGGGATTGATTCAAGTCGAATTTGTCTGGATTATGGATTCGGATTCGGAAAAACAGTGGAGCAAAACTTTACGCTTTTAGCCAATACGGCGCGCTTTGCCCGACTGCCTTATCCTTTACTCGTGGGATTGTCCAGAAAGTCCAGTTTAGGAGCGGTTACAGGTAGAGGAGTACACGACAGACTTGTATCTTCTGTGACCGGTGCACTTTTAGCCGCCCAACGAGGAGCTTCTATACTTCGGGTTCACGATGTGGCAGCCACGCGAGATGCGTTTACAATTTGGCGTATGACAGTCAGTCAAACTCAAAAGGAATAATTTTATGACTCGCAAATATTTTGGGACGGATGGAGTCCGCGGCCGAGTGGGTGAAGCTCCGATTACACCGGATTTTGTATTGAAGTTGGGGCAAGCAGCCGGTCGTGTGTTAAGACGGCATATTGACGGTCGACGCCATGTGCGAGTGGTGATCGGCAAGGACACACGTGTATCGGGATATATGTTGGAAGCCGCTCTTCAGGCGGGATTTTCCAGTGCAGGTGTGGATGTCGTGTTGTGTGGTCCGATTCCGACCCCTGCAATCGCCTACTTGACTCGAGCTCAGAGAGCCGATGCAGGTGTTGTCATCAGTGCGAGCCATAATCCCTATCACGACAACGGTATCAAATTCTTCTCTGAATCCGGTGCAAAATTGCCCGATGAGGTGGAATTGGAAATCGAAGAAGAACTCGATAAAGGTTTTTCTTGTGTTGAAAGTCGAGAGTTAGGCAAAGCCTGGCGCTTGGAAGACGCCTCCGGTCGCTACATCGAATTTTGTAAATCGACTATTGACAGTGATGTTAATTTGAAGGGATTGAGAATCCTGGTGGACTGCGCAAACGGAGCGGCTTATCACGTGGCTCCTGCCGTTTACCATGAATTAGGGGCAGATGTTTTCACTGTCGGCGATACACCGGATGGCTTTAATATCAACGATGGAGTGGGGGCTACACACACGGAGTCTCTGTCCAAGAAAGTGTTTGAGCGCGGATGCGATGTGGGTATTGCACTGGATGGTGATGCGGACCGCTTGATTATGGCCGATGCTAACGGTCATGTTTATAACGGCGATGAACTGCTCTACGTGATGGTGCGGGATCGCATGATGCGTGAAAAGGTTCAAGGGGTAGTCGGGACATTGATGACCAATTACGCTCTTGAAAAACGCTTTGCCGAATTAGGGATTGATTTTGTTCGCGCGAAGGTCGGAGACCGCTATGTGTTAGAGCAGCTTAAAGCCAGAGAAGGTTGGATTTTCGGTGGCGAAACGTCCGGACACTTATTGGTTTTGGACTGCCAGACAACCGGAGACGGGATCGTAAGCAGTCTTCAGGTGCTTGCTGCAATGAGACGCCAAAATAAGAGTTTGGCTGAGCTCACAGCCGATTTGAAACTTTTGCCTCAGGTACTGATTAATAAACGTATTGAAAAGGGCTTTGATTGGAAGTCGCATGAACCGATGCAAAAGGCGTTGCAGGCAGCCCAGGAACAGCTCAACGGACGCGGTCGGGTCCTCATTCGTCCTTCGGGAACCGAGCCGCTTTTGCGCGTAATGGTTGAAGCCGATGATAAGGCGTTGGCTCAATCACTGGCTCAAAGCATTGCGGATACGCTTTAAGAAAATCGGGCCGGTCCTTTTCGGATTCGGCCCGAGCTGTCATTGATTTAATAACCAATTAAGAAGAGGCGGGGCGAGCATCGGCGCAACAAAAGCCGTGACGATACCCGCCAATCCCATCGCAAGCCCTGAGAAGGCGCCCGCCTTATCGCTGATTTGAAAAGCTCTTGATGTGCCCATGCCGTGCGCAGCAACCCCTAATGCAAAGCCTTTGATGTAGTCTTTTTTTATACCGAAGAGCTTAAATATTATTCCGGCGAGCAAAGAGCCCGTGATACCGGTCAAGACGACGATTCCGGCGGTGAACTCAGCAATACCTCCCATTTTTTCGGAGATTCCCATAGCAATCGGCGTAGTCACGCTTTTAGGTGCCATGGACATAATGCTTTCGAAAGAGGCGTGAAAAAGTACGCCAAGTAAGACGGTTGAGGCCACGCCCACAATACAGCCCACTGTGACACCGATAAACAACGGAGCCCAAAGTTTTGCCAGGCGCAGACGTTGGTCAAAAAGCGGAACGGCCAATGCTACAGTTGCCGGTCCAAGAAGAAAATGAACAAATTGCGCTCCGGCAAAGAATGTTTCATATCGGGTATGGGTGGCAAATAGGATCACAAGAAGAATGGCCACGGCAATGACAAAGGGTGACAACAAAGTAATAAACCCGCTTTTTTGGTAAACCCAGATACCGATTTGATAGGCAAAAAGAGTCAGGCAGAGCCATAAAACAGGGTTTTGAGCCAAATGACCCCACAGCAATTCAATCGTCATCATCGACTCCCATCAGTTTTGCACTCCATTGAATGACAAGGGCAGTGACGACCATGGTAATTGCGGTGCCGATCACCAAAATGGCGGCAATAGCCACCCACTCAGCGCAAATTCTGTCCCAGTGACGTACGATTCCAACGCCTGCCGGTACAAACAAAAGTGCTAAGTGAGCCAGTAAAACAGAAGCGGTTAAACGCACTCTTTCAATCAAATCGTCTTTAACCAAAAAACCGATTAACAGAAAAATCATGCCGAGAACCGGGCCGGGTATCGGCCAACCGAAGCCGTACGAGAGGGCCTCGCCAATGAGCTGCAACACTAAAAATAAAACAATGGAAATGAGCATAAGAGGTTAGGGTTATTCCTAGGGAGGAGCAATTGTGTCACCAAGTCAGAAAAAAAGCTACGTTCAAAAAGTGTCTTCTTTGCTAAAAGGCAAACAATTGAAAAGATACTTGACTGAAAGTGGAAGTCGATGGAGGAAAGTCGAATTTTGACGGAATTTCGTTTTCGTGAGAACGATCTCGGCCTCTCGTTTCTCCTGATTTTAAAGTGAAAATAATGAGACCAAAATAGAAATGATTCCAATCGATGGTCCTTTCAACAGGAGGTTATCTATGCAAAAAACTCGTTGTGCATTAGCCGTCGGTCTTGCGATGATTACAGGCGTTGCCTACGCTGTAGTGCCGCAAGTGAGCACCGATGTACAAAAGGCAGCCGAGACAATTTATAAAGATCCCGTGATGCAAAAGATGCTCACCGAGCTCACGAGCGATGAAAACGCCCAATTCCGTTTCAATACTCATATGGAAGTAGCGCGTATTGCTTCACCTTCCCGTTATGAAATGCGTCGTGCTGAAGAGCTTGCCCGTCGTATGGTTGAGGAATGGGGTTTTGATAAAAGCGATATCATGACCACGCCCGAAGGCATTATTAAGGGCGCCGGTATCCAGAAAGTAGACGGCATGCCGGTCTACAACGTCTGCGTTCGTATCCCCGGTACTTACTCTCAAGAAAAGGGTGCAAAGAGTTATAAAGGACAATTCCCGAAAGTCTTGCTCGAAGGCCATACCGATACAGTGAACCCGGCGAAGTTGCCCCCGAAGAGCAACCCGTACATGCCGGTGAAATTACAAAAGGCCTCGGAACCGATTGTTGCCTCTCCTCAAGAGCTAGCTGCACTTAAGGATGAATTGCATTTCGATAAGAACGGCAAGATTATCCAGGACGAAAACTACAAGAAAGCATACGTTCGCTATGCCAGTCTTGAAGACGCTCAAAAGAAGGGCGGCTATCGTATCTATGTGCCCGGATTTGCCGATGCCATGGGTAATACGACCGGTGTGATGACCGCTGCCATCATGATGAAGAAGTACAACATCAAACCTGTGTATGACATCTGGGTTTGCGGTACGACCGGTGAAGAAGGTAAGGGTAACCTCTGCGGAATGAAGCAGCTCTACGGTTATAACCAGGATACGGGTAAGGGCAACAATGCGTTGAACTTCGTGGCTAACTACAGCTGTGACTCAACGATGCCCGCAGACAGCACATTCAATTACCTCGGTTCTTATCGTTTCGAAATTCAGTATACGGAACCCGCCGGATTTAAGGCCGGAGACAAGGCTCGTCCCTCTGCCGCTATGGCAATGAGCCGTGCGATTGCTGCTATCTCGGACTTGAAGACCGAATGGGATACAAATAAGAAAGCTGAAAAGACGACCTACACGGTGGGTGTTGCCGATTGCGATGAACCCACTGACGGCAGCCGATCTTCGAAGTGCACCCTGATGGTTGATATGCGTAGCCCCACGCAAGCTCCGCTTTCTGCAATCCGTGCTCAAATCGAACCGCAATTTAATAAAGCCGTTGAAGATGAAAACGCCAAGTACGGTGTGAAGGCAACGGATAAGAACGCGGTCAAGATGAATCTTGTCTGGTTCGGTGACCGTCCGGCATATCAACGCCCGAATTTCAATGACATCGCCGCTCAAGCTTTGAGGGTTGCCAATAAGACGGTGGGCATCGACATTGTGAAGGACTTCCCTGAACATGCCTACTCGCTCAATGACAATGTGCCCGCAGCAATCGGCGTACCGACAGTTAACATCAACCTCGGTACTGTGGCCGCCGGCGGTGGCGGACATACCTGGTACGAATGGGGTATTCCGGGTAACGGCGTTGATGAAGGTAAGCGTCAGATGCGCTTGATCATGTTGGGATTGCTCTCCGCAGGTTATCACACGAGCGACGGCAAGGTTGTTGAACCGGGTGTCGGCCCCATGGGTAATCGCACGACAGAAGAAATTTATAAGTAATTTAGGAGCACGAAAATGAGAAAAACACTTTGTGGAGTCGCTCTGGGAGCTTTAGCTCTGATGTCTGGTGCCGCTATGGCCGCAGGATCAACTTTAACCGTTGATATTTTGGGCCCCGGCGGTCACTCCAACGGTGATTACGGTAACGTCAATGCCGTACACGCTCCTGCCCGCGCTGTGATGAATCTTGAAAAAGCCGTGCCCGATGCGGTGGTGAGCCACATCAATGGCGGTGCATCTGTTAACGCTATCGCGGCTGATGCTCACTTTAAGATCATGATCACGGGCAAAGATGCAGCTGATGTGAAAGCCAAGGCAGAAAAAGCCACGAAGGCTGTTATGGACGGCTGCGCGGCTGAAAACGCTTTCCGGGGAGTCAAGCCCGGTGCGAAGAGCTCCGACGGTCAGGCGATTGACATCCGTTGCACGGTTAAGTAATTAACTGAGTGTTTCGGATAATCCCAAGCGTTGCTCAAAGCAAGTTAACGCTTGGGATTTTTTATAGCAATACTAGATTAATATCAATTCAATATTAATTAAATATTGTCAGACAATCAGTATTATCAATTTCTAAACCTTGACCTTGCCTGACTATTTAGAAAGAGAATAGGGGAGTGCTCTGGCTTTAAATTGAGCACCCTTAGCCAGGAAAGTTCCCGCTTCAAGACTCTTTAACGACACCGAAGCGAGCGTTTCGGTCCGATTGTCAACGATTGCACTCATCACCACTTTACCGATGGCATTCTCTGCCTCAAACACATCGTCACCGGGTAACAGTTCGAGAGCCGTCTCACTTTCGATCAAAATCATTCGACGGGGAGTGGAGCCGATATGCTGCATACGGGAAATAATTTCCTGACCCGGGTAGCAGCCTTTATCAAAGACAAGACCGCCGATTAATTCCAAATTGATCCACTGGGGGATAAAGGCTTCTTTTGTTTTCTCAAACACCCAAGGAGTGCCCGTTTCAATTTCACTTCTAAACCAAAAAGCTTCGTCCTCCTCCGGTTTAAAGCGATCGAGTACGTTTTCGGTTTTACCGATTACCATCGTGCGTTTTTGACTTTCCCAATCGGCTACACGGGCAATCGTCATTTCCCCATTATGAAGAACATGATTGGATTCGGGAAGAGCGATTTCAGGATTGACAAGACCGAGAACTGAAAAATCATCCGCAACACGGATTTGCACCTTGCTTCTCAGAATAAACATTGAGAGACGTTTGACAAAACCGGCCACCAGATCACAAGGAATGATCAGATAGTAGTGATCATCCTTTTTAAAAACACGCATGAGCGCCAATATTCTTCCCTGAGGTTGGCAGTAGGCTGCCAAACGGAAAGTATCATCCAAATTTTTTATGTGATTGGTAAATTGCCCATGTAAAAAAGTCTCGGCATCTTCTCCGGATACTTCCAAAACAGACAGTGACTTTAAAAGGGAGCACACTTTTGCAGTATTAATAACTGAGGTCTTAAAAGAGCCGAAATTGTGATTTTCCATGAGCAACTACTCCAAAATTCAATGCAGGCTGATATTATGAAGGCTTCAAAAAAATAGTGCGAATTTTCTCTACATGTTTAGGTTTAATAAGGACTTTTTTAAAACGCTCAATCGGCCGAACAAACGAGCCTGGATTATCGGCGCGGTGGCAGCTTTGGCGGTTATTGATCTTTTTATCATCAGTGCCGATCAAATCAGTTTTACCGATGAGGCGCTCGCTAAAAAAGAAATCACCTTTAATGTTCCGCCCGGCACACCGGCAGCACGCATTCCGGCTATTCTTGAAAAAGCCGGTGTTGAAGTCAACGATTTTTATTTCAAACTTTCGTTGAGAATCACCGGCGCTCATAAAAACCTTCACGCCGGTTTATATCAGGTCTTTCCTGATGATACCGTCTCCAGTATCACGGATCGCCTGGCCAAAGGCGAGGCTTACCTCATCTCCTGGCGTATTCCTGACGGCTCAACCTATTGGGAAGTGAGAAAGAGTTTAAATGCCATGCAAGGGATTAAGCACGATTCGGCTCAGATGACGTCCGAAGCACTCCTATTTGCAATCGGCGCTAAGGAGCAACACCTTGAGGGCCTCTTTGCACCCGATACCTATAATTTTCACGCCAATGTCTCCGATCTCACGATTCTTAAAAAAGCCTATGAGCATCAGCAGGCTATCCTCACAGAGGAGTGGACCAACCGATCGGCTGACTGCCAGGTAAAAACGCCGTACGAAGCCTTGATTTTGGCCAGTATCGTCGAGCGTGAAGTCGCACGAAGCGAAGATCGCGCCATTGTGGCGGGAATTTTCTCTAATCGCTTGAGAATAAAAATGCCGCTACAAACCGACCCCTCGGTTATCTATGGTGAAGGGGAGGCGTTTGGAGGAGACATCAAGCGTGAGCATTTAAGAAAAGATACGCCTTACAATACGTATCGGTTTGTCGGATTGCCTCCTACACCGATCGGCAATCCCACCCGAGAGAGCATTCACGCCGTGCTGCATCCGGCAAAAACCGACTATCTCTACTTTATTAATAAGGCAAACGGTGACTTGGTTCCCAGTAAAACTTTGACCGAACATAACCGTGCCGTGCGCCGCTACATTCTCAATAAAGGACATTAAACATTATGCGAGGGCGCTTTATCACGTTTGAAGGCATCGACGGAGCCGGAAAAAGTACGCAGATTGATGTGATTGAGGCAACGCTACGGGCTCGAGGGTTAGAGGTCATCCGTACGCGGGAGCCGGGCGGAACGCCCTTAGGTGAAGTGATTCGCAAAGAGCTTTTATCCGTATCAATGGATCCGGCAACAGAAACGCTTCTTTTCTTTGCCTCCCGCGCCGAGCATATTGCTCAGGTGATTCGCCCCGCACTTGAGCGCGGAGCCTGGGTTTTAAGCGATCGTTTTACCGATGCGACCTACGCCTATCAGGTGGGAGGCAGAGGTTTTCCTGCAGAAAAAGTCGAAGAGCTGGAACGCTGGACCCACGGAGACCTTCAGCCCGATCGCACGGTGCTTTTTGATATTGACCCTGAGGTCGCTGCCAAGCGCGTGGCCCAAGCAAGAAACCTTGATCGATTTGAAAAAGAAAATCTCGATTTTTTCACACGGGTGAGAAACGCCTATTTGACACGCGCCAAACAGTCGCCCGATCGTTTTCTTATTGTCAACAGCATGCAGGATAAAGAGACGGTGAGTGACATTCTGCGCAAGGAGTTCTCAACATGGGCTTAGCCGTTTACCCTTGGCAAGAGGAGTTAGCTCGAGAACTCGTGAGTTTTCGCAATAATCTCCCCAACGGCCTTTTGATTTACGGACCGCGTGGCATCGGCACCATTGACTTAGTGGTTGCCTATGCCAAAAGCCTTTTTTGTGAACACCCCCACCGCGACGGCACGCCTTGCGGAGAGTGCAAAGGCTGCAAAATGGCCAATGCTTTTACGCATCCGGATTTGCGCTATGTGGTAAGCGAAGCGGAGGCTATCCCTCGAGGGATTCCTTTTGAGCCGCCGTCCAACGCCTCAAAAGACAGAAAGATTTATCGGGAAATTCTCATTCATCAGCCTCGAGAATTGACGGACTTTTTAAATCTTGCCCCACACATTGAAAACGGACGCCGAATTATTGTGGTGTATCCGGCGGACGCCATCCGAGCTGATGCTGCCGCAACGTTTTTAAAAAGTTTGGAAGAACCACCTGAGAGAACGACCTTTTTGCTTGTTGCAGACGATATTGATCGGGTGCTGCCCACGATTCGCTCGCGCTGCAGACTTTTAAGAGCCAAGGCGCCGACGCACGAAGAGGCTTTGTCTTGGCTTAAAGCACGTGGCATTCGTGATGCTGAAGAAGCGCTTGCTCGAGCCGCTGAAAGGCCTTGTCTTGTGACCGATGAAGAAGCCATCCGTCAAAACACAGAAATTGACGCCAAAACGCGCGAGCAACTGTTGACACTCACTACGATGGCCCCCGAGATTCGTCTGGCGCTTTTGAAGACCCTTTCTCAAGGCTCTCGAATTGACCCCACCAAAATTGCGGTTAAAGAGGGACGCACCGCTTTGCCGGTCTCTGCGGTTTTACCGGTACTTGAGCGCTGGAGCTACGATCTTTTAGCGGTCAAAACCGGACTTGAACCACATTATTTTCCGGCCTATTCTCCGCAGATGAAGCAGCTCGTGGCAACGGTGGATGCTGACAAACTCTTTAAATATAACGACAGCCTTAAAGCCATGAGGCGTGTGGTCACACACCCCTTAAACGCTCAACTGATCATTGAACAGGCGATTTTGCGCTATCGCAAAACGATGGCCAATCAAAATTTCGATTGATTGCAGCTACATGGCTTTGAGTTTTCTCATCGCGCGGGCCACTTCACTTTCTTCGGGCGTGAGGTAGCGGCTCGTGGTGCCGACGCTTGCGTGGCCCATGGCGTTTTGTACCACATTAACTGGCATTTCTTTCAGAGCCGTGGTGGCAAACGTATGCCTTAACCAGTGCGTGGAACTGGCCCGAAATTTTGCTGCGTCCAGCGGATGCTCGCTTTCAACATGGGCAGCGACTGCGGCTAAAAATTCTTCGAGTGTCCTATAGAGTCCTGAGCGACTTAAAGCCGTGCGTTTAGCCTGCCCCGGCCGCAGCTCGGTTTTTCTGCCTCGTCCTAAAGAAGCCAAAAGGGGAGTGTCCTCATCGACGATGCCCAATCCCGGGAGCGACCGAAAGGCAAGATAATGATTAATGAGGGCAAGCTGCTCGTCTTTGAGTGGTAAGCGTCTCACTTTATCGCCTTTACCCACGACTTCAATAACGGTAATGCTGTCATTGTCGATGCGCCGGCTGGCAATCCACGAGGCCCTTGCCTGAAGCATTTCGCTTGCCCGAAGGCCCAGACCTTTCCCCAACATCAAAATAACGGCAAGCCTTGCGTGTCGCTCATCATCGTCCATTGACTCAAAATAGTCATAAATAAACTGCCATTGCTCTTCGGTGAAAGACCGGTCCGCAAAGGCCTTCGGGGCTCCTTCGCCTTCAAGATAGGGCACTTTGGTAGAGATTTGATCGAAGGGGTTATAGAGGATATAGCCCGTTTTCTTTAAAAAATTGAATAACTGGCGCACAACCGTCACGGACATTTTGCGTGATGTATGCGAAAGTGGTCCGTTAAAAGGTCTCCAATTTTCATTTTCGCGCGGCGTGTTTTTGGCACCGATCCAGTCGTGCTGCGGACAGTGCCAGCGTTTGGCCCAATCGCTTTCGGCAAGTCTTCCCAACTCTTCGAGCCATCTGAGATAGTCCGAGGCCTCCGTCACACCGACTGAACTCATGGCAATTTCTTTTTCAACGGTGCACCAAAGCAAAAACCGTTCGGCTTCTTTACGGTAGACACCTTGAGTATTGGCGTTACCCGCACGAGCCGATAACCAGGTCTTTACCGCCGAGAGATCGTCGGTTGCTTCAAGACTTTTCATGGCATCGTTGCCGCGATTAGAACCTGTTTTACCATCCAATCCTAATGAAAGCGTCAATTTCTCAAGCGGTTTAATCCGAGGATTAGACGGGTAGGAAAAAGAATCATCCGTCTCAGTTTTGGTATCAGCCTTTTTACTTTGTCTGATCAGACCGTTATCGAGGAGCCACTTGCTGATTGCTTCTTTTTCTTCTTCAGTGTCGAAAACTTTTCCCAATTCGTTCTTTTTAACGAGTTTGGTGAGGTCAGAGACTCTTACACAGCGGTTTTGCAGAGCTTTAAAAGCCAGCTTTTCATTAAAAACCTCCACCAGCATGGTTTGGGAGGTGACTTTGGCGGGCATTTGATCGAGAAAAAGACTGTCCATACGCAAACTTATGTTGAATAATGATTGTTATTGTAGGTTGATTTTATTTAATATTGTTGTTTGTCAAAACAAAAATAGCGTTTTTTCTTATGCGTCGGTTTCTGATTACGTGTGTGGCCATCATGGTCGTGATCTTTTCTGCGATGGGTGTGGAATCACTCATCATGGGTGATCACAACTCCATTTTGAGGCAGACCCTCACCAGTCCTGTCAAACAAATTATTGACGGCTCGCGCATCAATTCCAATCAGGTTGTTGTGGCAATTGACACCCAGATTGATCCGTACATGCAGCGTACCTACTTTAAAGCGACGATTGACGCAATTGATAAAACGGTGCGAGGAGCCGATAAGTTTTTAGTGCTCAAGTTTCTTGATCGCGACGCAATAGCGTCTATGCTAGTTGACAATGAGATTGATTTTGTCATCAGTGAATCGGACTTCTATGCTGATCTGGCCTTTGAAGATAAAGTCAAAGCCATAGCGATGCTTTGGCGTCCTCAGGCGAAGTCGCCTAGCTATTCAACCGCCTCAACAATTGTGGTGTCAAGTGACAGTACCAAAATTTATACGCTTACCGATATTGCGACGGGCTCCTATCGCGTAGCCGGTACCGCCGAAGAATCCTTTGCCGGTTTTACCGTTGCTAAAGAGCCCTTTGTCCAAAAAAATCTTTCCTGGCAGGCCGCCTTTAAAAACATCGCCTTTACTTCTAACCGTGATCCGCTTGAAGTGCTCAATGCCGTGAAAACGGGCAATGCTGACGTGGGAATTGTTCCTGCGTGCTTCATTGAAGTCGCGATGATTCAAAATAAGGCGCACTTAAGTGATTTCAGAGTCATCAATCCGCAGCCGGTCTCCGACCTTGCCTGTCAGCACTCAACTAATGCGTACCCGAGTCTTATGGTTTCTTACCGCAATGGCGTCGACAGTAACTATATTCTTGAAATGACCAATGCTTTATTGGGAATTAAGCTTCCCTACGGTGCAACCTGGAGCATGCCGGAAAACACACGTGCGCTCTATGACCTGATGTACCACTTGAGAATCGGCCCTTATAACAACGTAACGTATTCGGCAATTTATCGAACTTTAAGCGAAAACCGCACGATTTTTATTACCGCCATTTTCTTAATTGTGGCGGGCTTTTTCTATAACCTCATCATTTCAGTTGAAGTCGCCTCGCGCACGAAGGCTCTGAAAAAAGCACTTGCTGAAAAAGACCGGATCTCTAAGCAGCAGGAGCAGACAAACGAATATATTTCGAGGCTTGAGCGCACGGGTATTGTGGGACAGATGTCGAGCATGATTGCCCATGAATTAAAGCAACCTTTGGCAACGGTCTCCAATTATTCGCGAGGACTTTTGCGTCGTATTGAAAAGGGGACGGCTGACAAAGACACCGTTATTCGTATTCTCAAAGAGATTGAGTATCACACTGAGCGTGCCAATGATATTGTCGATCACGTCAGAAGTTACGCCAAACCCCATGAAGTCAAACGTGAAGAGCACGACATTCGCGATATTGTTGCCAAGACCGTGGCCACGTTTGAAAAGTCCGGCCGTACCACTGTACCGGTGGTCGTTGAAGGGGTGCAAAAAGCCCCCATCGAAGCCGATGATTGGGAATTGGAATTGGCGATTTTAAATCTTTTGAAGAACTCGGCCGACGCTTTCACCGAAGTGCATCCTGCCATGCGTGACACCTCCGAAGACCTCATTCGAATCCGCATTGAAGATCATGAAGATACCTGGTGGATTCGGGTGATTGATAACGCCAAACATGTCGATGAGGAATTTACCAAGCAGTTCTTCCAAAAATTGGAAACGACTAAAGCTCATGGTTTGGGCCTGGGGCTTTCAATTGTGAGTTCTCTGGCAGAGCGTCACGCGGGCCGAGTCTGGGCAGAACCCAATCCGGGACGAGGCGTGATTGTGACGATTGAACTTCAAAAATACGTGCCAATTGAAAAAAAACTTAAGAAGCTTTAACTTATTTCGGGGCTTTGAAAAAAGCCCCACTGCTGATTTCCTTATTTCAAATCCAATCGATACAGTTGATCATTTTGGATAATCAAATCACAATTAACACTGGAATTTTTCTTTTCAAAATTGTCAACAAACCCCAACAAATGTAAAATCATATAGCGGTTTACGAAGATTTTCTTCATAAAATCAAATTTAATTGGGGTAGTTATGTTACTTGAATTTCGTGTTTCGAACTATCGAAGTTTTCGTGATCAACAAATCTTTTCAATGTCGGCTTATCCCAGGCACGAAGAGGGTCTCGATACGCACGCGTTTAAGACAGGTGTAGAAAATATCCCTCCTGTTTTGAAAACAGCTGCGATTTATGGGGCTAACGCAAGCGGTAAATCAAATCTGCTCAAAGCCATTCAATTTATGAGGGGTTACGTTCTTCAAACAGTTACGAATCCTCTTTCCGTTTTGAATGCAGCATTCAGCACATTTTTGTTTGATACTGACTCTGTCAACAAACCGTCATCATTTGAGATCACGATTTTGGTCAATAAGGTTCGCTACCAATACGGTTTCAGCCTTTTAAACGGTCGGGTAATTGAAGAGTACCTTCTATCCTATCCTCAAAAAGTTGCTCAAACCTGGTTTAACCGTATATGGAATTCTCAAAGCGGGCAATATGAGTACACATACAGTACTTTTTTTAAAGGCAGCAAAAAGACGTGGGAAAAGATGACCAGAGATTCTGTGCTGTACTTAAGTACCGCTGTTGCCTTGAATAATGTTCAGCTCAAACCGATCTACGACTGGTTTAAAGATCAATTGGTTGTTATTAATGACCTGGAACGTCTGAATCAAAACTTTACGGTCAACCAAATTAAATTGGGCAAGGCCAAAGATGCGATCATTAAGCTCATGCAATCTGCGGATTTTTCAATTGATGATATTCGCTTGCTGACAAAAAAAATTCCCAATAAAAACATCACAATTGACGGGGACAATCAAGTGCAGGTGATCGACCAAGAGATCGATCACGACTTTGTGTCATTGGGCCACAAAACCGATTCCGGTATCCGTTTTTTAAATTTAGAGCAAGAGTCTTTAGGTACACAAAAATTCTTCTTTTTAGCGGGTCCGATTTTGGATATTTTGAACAAGCACGTCACTATTTTGTTTGATGAGCTTGATAACAGTCTGCACCCTAAATTGGTAGAAAAATTGATTCAGGCTTTTGAGACCATTCCTGATCAGGAGGAAGGATCTCAACTGATTTTTACGACGCATTGTGACGGGTTGCTGGAAAATCAAACTTCATCGCCCCAACAGGTTCCGCTTTTGCGACGCGATCAGGTTTGGTTTATTTCAAAAAATGAAACACAATCTTCAAATGTGTATTCGTTGCTTGACTTTAAAGTCAGAAAAAATGAATCGGTACGAGACGGCTATCGTAGAGGTAGATTTGATGCAATTCCTTTTATTGATCGGTTGAATAACGCAGGATAGATATATGGCAAAAAAGAGACACCATTCTTTGGATAGACGCAATGCAGGGAAACGACCGACCAGGGATCGCATTCTTATTATTACCGAAGGAGAAACTGAAAGAGCCTATTTTGAGGCTCTCCGACGGTATTATCGTATCCCTGCTGTTGAATGTAGGGTAATGCCGTCAGGAAAAGGCACCTCTCCTAAAAATATAGTTGATTACGCGGAATCCTTGCTTCTGAATGGTTTTACTAATAATCAAAGACTGCTTTTCCCTCCGAAGGCATTTGAAAAAGTCTTCGTTGTGTTTGATGAGGATAATGATCCATTAGCTCGAATTACCGCAATCAAGAGAATTAAAGAGCTATCAGGGAAGTACCGGACACAGGAAAAACAGAATATTGAGTTTACAGCGGTTGACTCTATTCCGAATTTTGAATTGTGGTTCCTACTCCATTTCGAGTATTTGTACCCACAAAAAATGCTTCCACTAGATTCTATTGAGCGTTTAAAACGATATGTCCCGGATTATGTTAAACCGATGTCGACAATGTTTGACAAAACAAAGGATCAAATTTTTTTAGCCGTAAAAAGAGCGGAAAAATTGCTTGCAGATGATAGCCGGCAGAAAGGAGATATCTGTACAAACATTCATCTGAGTGTTAAAGCGTTGCTCCAATCTGAAACGGGTTGATCGGCTCGCCATTAAGTAAACCGGATTGTCTCTCTGAAACAAACCGGTTTAATTTTTTAGAGTGCTTTTTTAATTGAACGTGATGTCATACTGCTCCGGGCTGTAGCAGCTTTCAACCTGAAGTCTCACCGGGCAATTGATGAAATCCTGCAAAAGATTGAGCGCCTCGGCCTCATCTTCCAAAAAGAGGTCGATGACGGTTTGACTGGCAATAATGGCAAATTCTTTGATGCCCGGGTATTGACGCCATTCTCTTAAGACTTCACGCAAAATTTCATAGCACACGGTTCGGGCAGTTTTAATTTCGCCTCGTCCGCCGCACAAGGGGCAGGGCTCGCAGAGAATATGTCCGAGTGAATCGCGCGTGCGCTTTCTCGTCATCTCGATGAGCCCGAGTTCGGTAAAGTTGCTCATCGTGATGTGCACCCGGTCGGTTGAAACTGCCTTTTGCAGTTCAGCTAAGACTGCCGCCCTGTGTGAGTCTTTTTCCATATCGATGAAATCAATAATGATGATGCCGCCCAAATTGCGAAGTCTTAATTGACGGGCAATGACTCGCGCGGCTTCAAGATTTGTTTTGAAAACCGTGTCGCCGAAATCGCGCTTTCCGACATAAGCACCGGTATTCACGTCAATTGTGGACATGGCTTCGTTTTGATCGAAAATGAGATAACCGCCGGACTTCAGATCTACTCGGCGGGAAAGCGCCTTTTCAATTTCGCTTTCGATGCCGTACTGCTCAAATAGCGGCGTTTCGGCCGTATACATTTCCAACTTATCGGTCACGGTCGGCACAAAGGTTTGAGCAAAGGTTTTGAGTTTATCGATATTGTCATCCCAAGCATCGACAAGCACTCGAGTGGTGTTTTCATTGACCATATCACGAAGGGCACGCTCTTCAAGGTAGAGGTCCTGGTACAAAATACCGGGAGCAGCTGTTACCGTTATTTTCTCGGCGATCTGCTTCCAGAGTCTGCCAAGATATTCCATATCGGTGAGAAAGTCTTCGCTTGTGGCCCCTTCGGCACAGGTTCTCACAATGTAGCCGCCTTTTTCGCTCTCGGGTCTCACGGCTGTAATGAGGGCTTTGAGTCTGTCGCGCTCAACTTCATCTTCAATTCGTTGAGACACACCGATATGGGGCTCTTTGGGCAAATAGACCAATTTGTGGCCGGCAAGCGAAATGGTGGTTGTAAGTCTTGCGCCTTTCGTACCGATCGGATCTTTGGAAACCTGAACGATGACAGACTCTCCTTCATGGAGCAGATATTCAATGGGTTTATAGGAACCGTCATCCTGGCGGGCCGTATAAATATCATGAACGTGTAAAAACGCCGTGCGCTCGAGACCAATATCGATAAAGGCCGATTGCATGCCGGGGAGCACCCGCATCACTTTTCCCTTGTAGACATTGCCCACTAAACCTCGCTGCGCGCGACGTTCAATATGGAGGTCTTCCAAAATTCCGTTGACCATGACTGCCACGCGGGTTTCCTGGGCTGAGCAATGAATGAGAAGTTCTTCGTTCATATTTTCTAAGAAATTAATTCAGTTCTTCAAAGGACGGCAGACCGTCTACTTTTGATCGACGTAAAAAAGTGCTCTCAGTTTTAAAAAGTCAGCAGGAATATCCTGCGCATGATCAAAACCGGTGATCAAAAAGAGTACCGCCTTGACGGCAAAATTCATTAAGGAAAGGATCTTTGGGATTAATATCATTATCAACCACCAAAATTTTTACCCCGAGCTCCTCAATAAAATCTTTATCCAAATCCGAATAGGCTACGTAAGAAAACCCTGCCGCACGGGCAGCAATGTAGCGATTGGCGGTCGTGGTCTCGATAATCATCTGATTCGGATAGGGGCATTCCTTCATCATTTTGACAAAATCCTCACCCTTGTCGATATCCAGCATCAGTTGGGGATGAGCTTTTAGGATCGGAGCCATGTCCGTGAGTAAAACCGGCGTGAAAAGCTCATGAATTTTGCTCTCTCTGATTTGGCTAACCGTGGGAGGGAGAATCCAGCGATTGGAGCCCGTCTCTTCGTTAAAGTCGTCAATAGAATGGGCTCCGAAATAATGACCGTCAAGCGTTTGACGCATATCCATTTCAATGAAACGATAGCCCGAGTCGATCGCCGATTGAACCGCTTCAAGGGAATTGGTGTACCGAAATCCGTCAATTTCGCCTGCCGCATGAGCCATATATTTTTCTTCACCGATTTCAAGAGAGGGGGCGGGTGCGATCTCAATCAACCCCAACCGGTAGGCTAAACCGTAGTGCCACTTATACGAGTAGGCCGTTGCCCACAAGGCAATCGTGAGCAAAATCAAAGCGACCAATATAAAGGGTCGAATAACAAAGCGTTTCATAATCAATCCTTTCTGTCTGAATTATAGGTGGCAAGACTGCCTTTCTGCCAAGGTAATATTTAGTCTCCCTTTTGTTAAAATGTGCACCGATTTTCCTGTTGCGAATACTTTTTCAATCGAGTTAAACCATGTCTGATATTCAATCAAGCGGACAAAAGGCTCTTCGTGCTCAAGCCGGCATGGGGCTTTACGTGTGCCCTCAGGATCCCGAGGGTCTCAATTCACTTTATTACACAATTGAAGTCAACGATGCGCAGGGCGTGGCCTTTTTGCGGCGCCTTCTCACCGTTGATGTGAAAAATATTCACCGTGGTGAAGTGCGTCAGAGCTTCATTCTCAATGCATTGGGGCTGATTACGGATTTTGTTTGGGTTGCCCATTTACCCGATGCCGATGAGCACTTCAGAGTGGTTTTCCAATCGTTGGATACATTGGCTTGGATGCACCAGGTTGCCAAAGCGTTTGACGAAGACTTCAAAACCATCAAGACTGCCAATGCGCTTTTGTTTGCCGATCAAACCAATACCCCTCACGGACTTTTAGCTGACGGAATGGTTCAGGTGATGAAAACCGGTCAGGGTGAAGTGCTCGTGATGCGTGTCGGCAACATGAGTCTTTTGCAAGGCGAAGCGAAAGTATTTGAAAACTTTACGCATCCCGGTATTGAAATGCTCGATGAATTATCCGCTCTGTCGCTTTGCTATGCCCAGGGGCGCCCCTTGGCTTTTGCCTGGCAAGCCCAGGACATGATGCCTTCGGACATGGACGGGGGCCGCTATATTGACTTTTCAGATCCCGCCCGTATGTTTATCGGCAGGGCTCTCACCGAAGCCCGCATGAAGGCAACAAAGCCCAAAAAAGCCGTTGCTTTAACCTCTCACCAAGAC
>ERZ827186.133-NODE-133-length-102919-cov-10.501721_pt1 | contig 102919 bp, 91 predicted proteins | sample MGYA00519918_ERZ827186 | MGnify/ENA primary metagenome ERZ827186 (study PRJEB31778, sample SAMEA3449275) | human gut metagenome | biome: human gut; feature: human-associated habitat; material: faeces | place: United Kingdom | collected 2010/2012 ...
ACCTATGACCCTCTGCTTGTAAGGCAGATGCTCTCCCAGCTGAGCTATGCTCCCACTTAAGCGCTTTGGATTATCTTATCCGCTGCGACTTCTGTATTATATTCAATAAATACCTGTTTGTCAACTGCTTTTTTTAGAGTGATGAAAAAAGTTTAATGCCTTTTATTTTTCAATCCCAACGGCTGTGCTTTATCTTAAAATCGCCCGGCGGATGCCGGGCGGGTTTAAGATGCTATTTTACTCCGATATCAAAGCGCATATGCTTGTTTTGGAAATTGATCTTTTCTGCTGCGGCATAGGCAAGTATGCGGGCCTGCCGAACACTGTCCCCCAGCGCCGTAACGCCGAGCACCCGTCCGCCGGAGGTTACCGTGCGGCCGTCTCTGATGGCCGTGCCGGCATGAAACACCAGCGCCCCCGTCTTTTCCGCCTGCTCAATGCCGGATATTTCAAAGCCGGTTTCATACTTTTCGGGATATCCGCCCGAAGCCAGCACAACGCACACCGCCGCCTTATCGCTCCAGCTTATTTTTACTTCGTCCAAACGCTCATCAATAATCGCTTCAAAGATATCAACAAGATCGCTTTTAAGCCGCGGCAGCACCGCCTGTGTTTCCGGGTCGCCGAAGCGCGCATTGTATTCCAGCACCTTTATGCCGTTTTTTGTAAGCATCAGCCCGAAATACAGCACTCCCTTAAACGGACGCCCCTCTTTTTCCATGGCTCTGACGGTAGGCAGCAGCACATTGTCCATAAGCCATTTATCATTGCTGCTGTCATACTGCATACTGGGGCTGAAGGCGCCCATGCCGCCGGTATTAAGCCCCATATCGTTATCCAGCGCCCTTTTATGATCCTGCGCGGTAACCATGGGCACCACGGTTTTGCCGTCCGTAAAGCACAGCATGGACATTTCGGGACCTGTCATATATTCCTCTATAACTATTGTGCTGCCGGCGCCGCCGAAGGCTCCGCCCTCCAGCATATTCTTGGCCGCCTCCGATGCCTGAGAGTAATTCTCGGCGATTATAACCCCCTTGCCCAAAGCAAGGCCGTCCGCCTTTATCACAATGGGCATCGGCGCGCTTTTAAGATATTCGTCCGCCTCCGCATAATTATCGAAAATGCGATAATCCGCCGTGGGTATACCGTATTTTTTCATAAGCTGCTTGGAAAAGCCCTTGCTGGCCTCAATGAGCGCCGCGGCTGCGGTGGGCCCGAAGGCCCGCTTGCCCGCTGCCTGCAAAGCGTCCACCATTCCCATTGCCAGCGGATCATCCGGGGCCACGACCGTAAGATCGATATCGTTTTTTACCGCAAAATCCACAATGGCGCCGATATCCGTCGCCTTTATGGGTACGCACTTTGCAATTTTTGCAATGCCTCCGTTGCCGGGAGCACAGAAAAGCTCCGGCTTATGCCGGCTCTGCGCCAGCTTCCACACAATAGCATGCTCGCGGCCGCCGCCGCCCACAACAAGTATTTTCATATTTTTCACCGCTGTTTCTTTATCAATGACGGAAATGCCTGCATCCGGTAAACACCATGGCAATTCCGTGTTTGTCCGCTTCCTCAACGGAGAGCTGATCGTTCTTTGATCCGCCGGGCTGGATTATGCAGCTTATTCCTGCCTTGGCCGCCGCCTCAACGCAGTCCGGGAACGGGAAAAACGCATCCGACGCCATGGCCGCCCCCGTGCAGGGCTTAAGGCTGTGCTCAATGGCCTGCTGCGCCGCCCATATGCGGCTCACCTGTCCCACTCCCATGCCGTAGGACTGTCCGTCCTTTGCTATTGCAATGCCGTTGGATTTTACATGCTTGACGATTTTCCAGGCAAAGAGCATATCCTTCATTTCCTGCTCTGAGGGGGAGCGCTTGGTTACCACCTTAAGCTCGCTTTCGTCAAGCAGCAGGCTGTCCGGCTCCTGAACCAGCAAACCGCCGTCCACCTTTTTTGCCGTATATGTGCTTACGCACGGCTCACTTATGCCGTCAATGCGCAGCAGACGGATATTTTTCTTTTGAGTGAGTATTTCCAGCGCCTCATCGGTAAAGCCCGGCGCCGCCACTATTTCAATGAATATTTTTGATATCTGCTCTGCGGTAGCCCGGTCGATTTCCCTGTTGGCGGCGATTATTCCGCCGAACACCGACACCGGATCGGACTCATACGCCTTTTTGAAGGCTTCGCTTATGCACAAAGCGCTGCCCACGCCGCAGGGGTTTGCGTGCTTTACCGCCACCACTGTAGGGGCGCTGAACTCCTTAAGCAGACCCAGTGCGCCGTCGGTGTCGTTTATGTTGTTAAAGGAAAGCTCCTTGCCGTGCAGCTGCACGGCGGAAGGCAGCGCGCCGCGGCAGGGGCCGATTTCCTTATAGAATGCCGCCCGCTGCGCAGGGTTTTCGCCGTAGCGCATCTGCTGCACCAGCTCGAATGTGGGGGTAAAGCTGCTGCGGAAGCCCTCTACCCCTGCCTGAGTGCGCAGATATTGGGTAATAAGTGCGTCATACGCCGCCGTATGCTCAAACACGCTGTAACAAAGATACAGCTTTGTCTTGAGGGAAACCTCGCCGTTTTCCTTAAGCTCGTTTATAACAACGGAATAATCCTCCGGGTTTACCACCACGACTACATCCTTATAATTCTTTGCCGCCGCACGGATCATGGTCGGCCCGCCGATATCAATGTTTTCAATAGCCTCGGCCAGCGTTACCCCCGGCTTGAGGATCGTCTGCTTAAACGGATAAAGATTTACCGCAACTATATCTATTGTATTTATTCCCAAGCTTTCAAGGGTAGCCATATGCTCCGGGTTATCCCTCATTGCCAAAATGCCCGCATGAACCGCCGGGTGCAGCGTTTTCACCCTGCCGTCCAGGCACTCCGGGAAGCCGGTAAGCTCATCTATCTGCATAACCTCAAGACCGGCCGCCTTCAGCACCCGGTAGGTTCCGCCGGTGGAGATCAGCTCATACCCGAGTTTTACAAGCTCGGAGGCAAACTCCGTTATGCCCGTCTTATCCGATACGCTTATCAATGCTCTTTTTTTCATTCTTTTCTCTCCTTTATGATTACTTTCCGTCCGTTTACCTCTATGGCTCCTTCGCAGAACAGCCTTACGCTCTCCGGCAGAATAATGTGCTCCTGCTCAAGTATCCTATCCGCCAGCGTCTGTGGGGTATCCTCCTGCTTAACATATACTGCGCGCTGCATTATAATGGGGCCCGTATCTATCCCTTGGGCAACAAAATGCGTGGTGCAGCCGCTAACCTTGGCTCCGTATTCCAGCACCGCCTCATGCACAAAATGCCCGTAGTAGCCCTTGCCGCAAAAGGAAGGTATGAGGGAGGGATGTATGTTTATTATCCTGTTTTCATATTCCCGCACCACCTCGGGCGATATAATCCCCAAATACCCGGCCAGAACACAAAGGGATATGCCGTTTTCCCTCAGTGCCTCCAGCGTTACCCTCTCCCGTTCTGTGGGCTCTTTGGGCAGCACAAGTGTTTTTATGCCCGCCGCGTGCGCCCGCTGCAGCGCATAGGCTTTATCAGTGCTTGAAAGCACAAGCCGCACGCGCCCTTTTATCTTTCCGGCCTCTATTGTGTCCAGCAGCGCCTGCATATTGGAGCCGCCGCCGGAGACAAATACCGCAATATCCGTCATTTGTCCAGCTTCACTCCCTCGCCCTGTATAACCTCGCCTATTATGTACGCCTTTTCGCCCAGCTCCTTGGCCTTTGCCGTCACCCTGTCCGCCAAGGCCGGCTCCACCGCCATAACCATTCCGATGCCCATGTTGAAGGTGTTGTAAAGCTGCTGCGTTTCCAGCCCGGAAAGGCGCGCAAGCATATCAAATACCGGCAAGCTCTCCCAGCTTCCCAAGCTTATGCGCACGCCAAGGCCCTCCGGCAGTATGCGCGGAATATTCTCTATAAAGCCTCCGCCGGTGATATGTGCAATACCCTTTATTTCGTATTTTTTAATCAGCTCAAGCACGGGGCGCACATATATTCTTGTGGGGGTAAGCAGCGTTTCTCCCAAGCCCGCACCAAGCTCCGGGCTGTATTTGAGCAGCGTTTCTTTATCCGTTCCACACAGCCTGCGCACAAGGGAAAAGCCGTTGCTGTGCACGCCGCTTGACGCAAGCCCCACCAGCACATCCCCCGCTTTAATGTTCTTGCCGTTGATCACACGGCTTTTCTGCACAACGCCCACGGAAAAGCCCGCAATGTCATAATCACCGTCCGCATAAAAGCCGGGCATTTCCGCCGTTTCTCCGCCTATAAGCGCGCAGCCCGCCTGCACGCAGCCCTCGGCTACGCCCTTTACTATCTGTGCGGTTTTTGCCGGATCAATATGCCCGGAGGCTATATAATCAAGGAAAAACAGCGGCCGCGCGCCCTGACAGACTATATCGTTTACGCACATTGCAACGGCATCAATGCCGATTGTATCATGCTTATCAAGCACTATTGCGTATTTGAGCTTTGTGCCCACGCCGTCAGTGCCCGCCACCAGCACCGGCTCTGCGCAGTCCTCTCCGTTCAGCTCGTAAAAGCCTCCGAAGCTGCCCAGATCCCCAAGCACATTTGCGCACATGGTTTTTTTGACATGCTCCTTCATGAGCCTTACCGCCTCATAGCCTCTTTCCACATCCACTCCGGCATCCTTGTAGCTTATCGCCATTTTTATTACCGCCTTTCACAATTCCGATAATCGCGCTTATTCTTTTTGCTTTATTATTCCGTCCGCTTTGCCGCCTGTTTCCTCTGCCCGGCCCAGTGCATGGCCGCTTTTATTGCTCCGCCGTCATTTGCTCCAGCTTTTCCTGCGCCGCCTCAACCGACGCCCTCATTTTTTCCTTATGCTCCTCCAGCCTGAGCGCCAGTGCTTCGTCGGACAGCGCCAGCATCTGCACCGCAAGCAGGGCCGCGTTTTCCGCGCCGTTTACGGCTACGCAGGCAACCGGGACGCCTGAGGGCATCTGAACCATGGATAAAAGCGAATCCACGCCGTCCATCAGGCTTGATTTTATCGGCAGCCCTATAACCGGAAGCGTGGTATACGCAGCCAATACACCGCCCAAATGCGCCGCCTTTCCCGCAGCGGCGATTATCACGCCTATTCCATTTTGCTTTGCCCCGGCAGCAAATTCCGCCGCCAAAGCCGGAGTTCTGTGCGCGCTTATCACCTTAGCCTCATATTCCGCTCCGAATTCCTTAAGAGTATCAATGCATTTTTTTACCGTATCATAATCCGATATGCTGCCCATTACCACTGCAACCTTTTTCACAACAGTACCTCCGTGTTTAATGTTGAATGTTCCCTGCAAAAAAGCCGTTATGTTTATCTTTTTAATGCTTTCTACGCCAATGTTACAGCAAAGCCGTGTCAAGGTCAAGAAATATGCGAATTATTTTTTATTGATTTGTTTTATTGTTCGTGTTTTTGAAAAAGGCGCTTTACTGGCTCAAGAGAGGCCATCGGTCGGCAGCAGCTGCTGCCGACCGCCTCATGATTGCAAAAATGCGCTCATGCATTATTGAAGAAAACATAAAAACGCGGTATAATCAATATGCTCCATAAAGGCAAAACAAACTCATAAAATCGAAAAAGGTGCCGCCGATGCTTATACTGTACATACTTATCGCCGTCATGCTTCTTATTGCAATTGCCGCCTATCTGTGCTATCGCATTGCCATGCGCGTGCCAAGGCGCGGTACGGAGGAATTTTTCCGTCTGCCCGATACCGAGCAATACACCCCTTATGCCCAAAAAACAAGGCAGCTGATACTGGACGCGCTGTCTGTTCCCTCCCGGGAAGAAAGCATAACCTCGTATGACGGGCTCAAGCTCTGCGGCAAATGCTGCTTTTCCGGCGAATCCGCGCCGTGGATCATTATGCTTCACGGCTACCGCAGCCGTGCCGAGCGCGATTTCTGCGGCGGACTTAAATTTGCTCTGGAATCGGATTATAATGTTCTTTTGGTCGATCAGCGCGCTCACGGCAAAAGCCGGGGGAAATATCTCTCAATGGGCATAAAGGAGCGCCGTGACTGCCGCATGTGGGTGGACTTTCTCCTTTCACGCTATCCGAATGCACAGATTCTGCTTTACGGCGTGTCCATGGGTGCCGCCACCGTGCTGATGTCCGCAGCGCTCGGCCTGCCCGATGCCGTTAAAGGAATTATTGCGGACTGCGGGTACACCTCGCCCTGCGCCATTATAAAAACGGTGCTGCGCAAGCGGCATTATCCCGTATTTCCGTTGTATGCCCTGATTTATTTGGGCTGCCTGCTTTTCGGAGGCTTCCGCCTTGACAGCGCCTCCGCCGCCGAGGCAATGGACAAATGCGATATTCCCGTTTTGTTCATTCACGGCACGGACGACCGCTTTGTGCCCTTTGATATGAGCCTGGAAAACTACCGCCGCTGCCGCTGCCCCGAAAAAGAGCTGCTTTCGGTTCCCGGAGCCGGACACGGCATGAGCTATATGGCGGATACACCAAAATATCTTGAAACGGTTTCCTCATTTATAAAAAAAGTTCTGGCGCGCTGATATAATCATATTATTGCACGCGTGTGCATATATGCAATAATCATAAAAACGGGGAATGCTCCGCCGTGCGCGGTCATACCCCGTTTTTACGATCCGAAAAAATTATTCTGTATCCGTTTATGCCAGATGCTTCAAATGCGCCGGCTGCCCGGCGCCGCAAGTCCGTCTTCCCGTTACAGGGTCGCCTGCGGCATAAGCCCCACCATATCGAATTCATCAGGGTTCTGCCTGATTATATAATCAATATAGCTCATATACATATGCGCAGTCATCAGATATCCCTGCGGCTTCATATGTCCGTTCAGATAGAAATTCTTTTCAAACTCTTTATCGTATACCGGCGCATACTGCGCAAAGTCTATAACATGGCATCTTTCATGTCCTTTGGCAATATCATATATAAGCTTGCCGAACTGCTCCAGGCAAAAGCCGTTCCAGCCGTCCCTCGGCATTACCGTAAGAAAGAAATACGCTCCGGGCGATATTTTTTCATACCGCCTGATTATCTCCTCATAATACGCCGCAAAGGTTTTCTTTTCCGTGTATATATCCCCGGCCGCTCCCATTTCCTGACGCTGATTTACAATATCGTTTACGCCCAGAGCAATGATATATGCCTGACAGGCCAGCTTTGGGTTCCAATAGCCCTGACAGGCAGCAAAGGCTTCCACATATTCCGAGGCCGTCATTCCTCCCCGCGAAAAATTATACACCTTGCACCCGGTCGCCCTTGCCATAAACTGTCCCCAGGAATAATCGTAGCGGTCATAGTAGTCATAGCCCCCATGCGGGTTGACCGTCTGGAATTCCCCGGACGCAAGGCTGTCCCCCACGCAGGCCACCGTTCTGAATATGCCGAAAAAGCCGCCGTCCGGCTTTATAACATCAAGCGGCCTTTCCTTTTCATTTTTTATGTATGCCGAAATATCCATATTTCCCTCCGACGCATTATTTTCAAATTTACATACAGCCATAAAACCGCCAAAGCAGCAGCTTAGGGCTATTATAACATAAAAAAATCCGAAATCAACCCGCAGGCTTCAATTCCGCTCCTGTTTTTTTAGCAAGGGGTTCAGCACCTTGGTTACCGTCACATACCCTACTGTGCGCGCGCCCTCCTTTATGGGCAGCCTTTTTCCCTCCCAAAGGCAGTGGGGATAGTATTCAGGCGTGATAAAGGTAACGGTTCCCGCTGCAGTTCCGTCGGGCGGCACCGAATTTTGATTATAATAGTGATGCACTCCCGATGTAATATAGCCCTCTTTTATCAGATGGCCCGGCCTGTAGCCGTCAGAAGCCGGAGCTTTTCGAACGCCGCAGAATTCAAATACGGCCTCTATATCGGGTTCGCGTTCCAAAACGCCGGTGCTTTTTCCGTCATTCTTTTTCATACCGTTCTCCATGCAAAAGCAAGCGCGCTGCATTTCAAAGCTTTGGGTCAAACACTGAAACGCATGCTTTCGACAATTGCATCGCATATTTCGATTTCCTTTGTTTTCTTTTGACTCTGATATGTTATCATCACAATTTTCGGTTTTTTTGCCACCACCCATAGTTTTACAAACCATTTGTCCTGCGTTATGCCGGCAGCATGCAGTACGGTTTTTTCCGTACCGCCATGTATGAAAAACATGGATTTATCCACCGTTATCGCATTTTGTTCAGTAAACTTTTTTGCCATAACCGTTATCTGCTCATCAATCGACCTATCCGCCAGCATATTATAAAATGAAGCCGTCATTGCCCCATCTCCGTCCGGATCGTAAACAGTCAGCGTATCGCCGTCCTCCTCCGCTATCCAGTGCAAAGGTATTTCGTAATCCAAATATCCGTTATGCTTCAGCCTTTTGCCGCCCGCCTTTTTCTTTTTTTGAAAATACCCGATTTAAGCACTGCTTCTTACCCTCCCGTCCGCCATCCTATATTTACACCGTATCATTTTGCTTATATAAAGCTAATAACGCTGCCCGCATCATAATTTTCCGTCTTCCTTCCATTTGTTCAGCACCGTTTCCGCACTGAAACTGATGAACGGATTTGCATTTTGCCGGGATATACATTTTAATACCATTTTCGCTTCTCGAACCCTCTTTTTAAGCTTCAGGCAGCAAACGGCTGCTTCAAAGCGCACCCTGTCATCATCATAATTCAGCAGATCCGTATATACCGCTTCGGCATACCCGTCCTGCTTTTTTATTTGCTCAAATATCTGCATCAGCTTGTCCACGCTCTTATTGTTCCGTTTAACTTCGGCTTTCGTTTCGCCGAACAAATGCAGGCACAGCTCAATAATTCTTTCCCGAGTTTTATCCATCCGTATTCCGTTTCTGTTTTTTGAAAAAGCACTTAATGAAAGCATTCCTATGTAAAAAACGGTGCTTTTGTTGTTTTTCACTCCGCAAAGCCAAGCTCCTTCATAGCCGCAAGAAAGGTGTCGGCTTCACCGCCCGGATTCGCCTTCCTTGTTGCCTCGATAATATACCACGGATACTCAAGGTCATGAATGATTATAGGAATCGGTCTTCCGAATTTGCCCTCAATAAATCCGCTGCTTTGCAGCTTATTTGCAACCGCCGTTATTTCGCCAAGCAATTCGTAATATCCCGCAGGCCCCTTGCCTATGTACCGCATCTGACTGTCATAGTCGGCATCATAGTCCTCATAGCCGATGTTGTCTATGCCGTTTTCCTTATACCAATTAAACAGCACCTGCATCCCCTCATCGCCCTCAGATGCCTGAATTACCGGTATTTCATCCTGACGCCAAAAGGCGTAATTCCAGCGCTCCTCCGATAATTCATCAGCACCGGCGCAATCGCTTTGCGTATTATAGCTCACGAAAAACTCCGGAACATTCGTATATCCGCCATATTCATTTTCCTCATTTGCATAAACGAAAAACGAAACAGCGTAAATGTCTTCCTCGTCCCACTGCGAAATGATTTCGCGCAGCTTTTTTTCAAGATATGCCCGTAAATCCGTCATAAGCTCTTTTGCCTCCCCGTTCTCTTCTTGCTTTTCAATGCGGCTCTTTTCCTGCCCGGCCGTTTCAGCCCGCTGAGCGGTTGTAGGCTCATATGCGCAGCCTCCGAAAACGGTTATGATCACCATCAGGCACAATACCGCCGTTATTCTGCGGCCTTTCATCATATTAACCCCCACAGTCTCTATTTTTCCTTTATCATTTTAAGATTGTTCACCCACACCTCGTCCCCAAGTGCGCGGGCGCATTTCATGCATATTCTGTAATCATGCTCAAAAAGCTGCTCTGTCTGCATTGCCTTCAATCTTTCCAGTATGCAGAATGCCCCCGGCCAATTCATATCCTGAATCCATTCCATAAGCTCTATCATGTATGGCTCAAGCTCCGCATTTGTTTTCATAGACAGCACCTTTGCACAGTTGTCCCATGTGTTAAGACCTGCAGGGAAGCCCGGCTGCAAGAAAACATTTATATATCTTATCCTTTTTGCAAGCTCAATTCCCCGCTCCTGCTCTTCACTGCTTCTGTCCCATTGCAGCAAATCCATTATATAATCAATATCCAGCATATTCCCGCTCCTTGTTTTTATAAAATGCTCTGCCGGCAACCGAACCGACCCGCATGGTTTTTACCTCTTTAACTGCGCAATTATCAAAGCCGCCGCAATGCTTCAACCTGCCTTTGCACTTTCTTTGAACATACTGTCCGCTCCGCGCCGCTCAGCACCGTCTGAAGGTTGTCCCCCGTATTGCAAGCACATTCCATGCTTCTTACCGATTTCGTATAAAAGCGAACTTCACTCAATATTTAACCTCCTTGTTCATGCCCTCAATGCAGCAGCCATGATAGCCCGAATAATATAAATCCTCTGTATATCCGATTGCTTTACCCCCTGAATATGTTGCATGCAGCCAGTAATTAAGCGCACCCAATCGGAAAAAACCAGCATACTTTATACCTACGGGACGAATGGCCATGCGATTATAATAGGCATTATCGCCCTTAATTCCGGAGTCCTTATATTGATGTTCTGGATTATAAAACAGCTCGCCGAACATAGGTTCTGTGCCGTTATGTCTTCCGTATAAAATACAGAAACTGTTTATATCCTCTTTATTATCTGATATAACATAAACAAACCCACCCCTCACGGCAATGATATAATCATAATCACTGCGTTTTATAAACAGCGGCGCCGGTACATCAATTTTTTCGCCTTTTTTGTAAAGCCTTAACCCCGCCTCAAAAGCCGCTTTTTCAACAAGCTCTGCGCACTCTTCATTATAAAGTTTGCTTTCGACCGGATTGACCGTTTTTACCGAACAACTGCTGCACCCGCAAAGAGCAGCACAATAAACCAGCAAGCACAAAACCGCAGTAATTCTGCTAATCACTCTTGGCATTTAATCACCCCCAGTACGGAATATCGAAGCTGACACTCCACGAAAACTGCCGCATAAGTTGCGCATTTTCCAGACAGAATCCTATATCATTCAATATCTTATTTTTGATAGTAGTATTTTCGTTGCTAATAAACCATAATTCCGAAAAGTCAAATACATCCGAAACCGTTATCCTAAGTAAATGTTTTGACCTTATGCTCTCACCGTTCCATGCGGTAAGCTGATCTCCCCACGCGGCGTTATTATACTCATAAACCGCCACCGTGCCGCACGCCGGGTTTTCATCATCGGTATATCCGTACTCCGTGCGCGAAAGTATGTTTCCGCAGTTATCATAGGCATACACACAGGTTTTCTGCGAATACGGGTTATCCTCCCGTATCAGCTGACCCATGTTGTCATAGCAATACCGCGTGACATTCTCTCCGTCGGTAACAGAGGTTATGTTCCCCGCCGCATCGTAGGTGTAAACAAGGGTGCTGCTTACATCCCCCACCGTCGCGCTCAATGTAAGCGGCAGCGTTGTTCCCCGTTCATAGGTATACCCGTAAACAAGGGATTTCCCGCCCACGGCGTTTATGCTTCTTGAGGCAAGCCGATTAAGGCTATCGCTTGCGCTGCTTGTGTTAATCAGCATTTTAGTAGCCGTTGCATCGGTTATAGTCACTCCGTACACCCGGCTCTTATACGGCTGATTGTTGCTGCCGCTGCCGTAATGATACGCGGTTCCGAGCTTCTGCCCCGGCAGCATAACCGAGCTGCTCTTCAGGTAATCCTTGCTGTCATAGCTGAAGATTATCCTGCTGCCGTCAGTGCATTTCTTTGCCGCCAAGCGCCCGCGCATATCGTATACGAACTCATATGCACGATTGCTCCCATATTCATAACTGCGCAGCATCCGCCCTGTTCTTAATTATTACCATACTTAAGTGTCACAATAACACATATAAGCTCCGCTCAATATTTTACCTCCTTGTTCATGCCATCAATACAGCAGCCAAGATAACCAATAAAGCACATGCTAATAGTTTTCTCTCGGCCGGTGTTTTTGCATATACTCAATACTCTTTTTTGCTGAAGCACGGATATCCGCATCATCCTGTGCGGCATAATTCCGCAGCATATCCATGTTTTTCGCCGACGGATAGTATTTCAGTCCGCTAAGCGCGGTAAACATCAGCTCCCTGCATATTTTTTCAAAACGCAGCTTTCCCCGTTCATCGCTTTCCAGCCCGAATTCCGCCGCCGTAAGAAACGCCGGCTTAAGATAAGAAATCAAAACGCTTTCCATATCCTTGCTTTTCCACGATGCCAGCATTCGCATTGTAAGCGGCAGGTAAAACACATCCACAGGGCAATGCGCCAGCTCTAAAAGCCGGTTCTGCATTTTCTTAGGCCTAAGCTGCCTGAATGCATTATCATATCTTACACATATGGCAGCAGGCATAGGTTTTCCCGCCTTTGCAATATAATAATCAGACGCTTTGAAATGCATATACATCCCAATCACAGTATCGACGCAGTTCTTCACCTTGTCATATACAAGCTGCGGAATCAGATATGCCCTGACATATTCCGATTCAAACAATTCTATGTATTCGCGCATTATTTCACCGGAAGCATGAAGGTTCATATTGTCCACCTGAGCAAGATAATGAATATCCGTCCCCAATTTTCGATTTATTTCATCAAACATACGCCCAAGAATCAATCGGTCATGCTCTGAGCAGCAATAAAGTCTGCCCTGCTTTTCCTGCTCAATAAAATCCGCTAAAACCCTTTCCATTTGCATCTCCTACCACAAATACTTGATATCCCATCCTGCTTCTAAAATTGATTTTGCTACTTTAGTGTTCGGTCTTACAAACAACTCCATCTTCAAATCATTTACATGTGCATAATCAGCAAAATCCCTTAATTGTTGCGTATTAGATATGTACTTAACATTTTTGACCTCTGTTAGTTTGACATCTGTTAATGCATCAGGAATCCGAGTTCGACCATTAATCTCTATCGATTGCTTTGCTTTAGGATTAATTCCGGCCAATTTTTCTCCGGCTTTTCCCATCGCATTTGAAGATCCCGTAGTTGCCGCATGTACTTTTGCATACTTAAGCGCTGCACCTCCACACGCAGACAAACTTCCCATCATAAATCCATTACATGCACCATCAATGGCGCCTTGTTTGCCATTTTTTACATAACCTATGCCCGCACCAGCCGCCGTACTAACAATTACACTGCCAACTATTTTGGCTACTCCGACCGCAACAGCTGCCGCACCACCACCCGTTGCTACAGTAAGAGCTACCGCTCCGGCTAATGCCACCGCTCCCACTGCAATTTTAAGCCAATTCGGCAATGACAAGTTACCTTCTGCATCAAAGCGATTAACCGGATTGTTCTTACAATATGCAAACAGATTATAGCTCAACAGGCTTCCATCTGCCCCTATATAATCAGCATCATCCGCATTTATAAATCTTCCCGTTTCCGGGTCGTAGTAGCGGGATTGCAGGTAATACATCCCCGTTTCGCCGTCATAGTAATACCCGCGATAGCGGAACGGATTCAGATTTGCCAGCGCACCGGTTGCGGATATCACCCTGCCCCATGCGTCATAGGTGTAGCTTGCCTCCACTGCGCCCGTCTGCCCGTTCAGCACCGCAAGGATATCTCCCTGCAAATTCTTGCGGTAGATATACAGATTATTATTGTACTTGAATCCTACCGCCGACCCGGTTTCATCGTACAGGAAGTATAATATATCCTCCCCGCTCTTTTGCGCAAGTATCTGCGAGCCGTTTATATAATACTGCGTGCTTACGCCGTTTACCGTTTTGCCTATCCTTGTGCCGCTCTCGTCATAGGTGTAAGTGACATTCAGCCCCTCTGCGGTTATGCCCGCAAGCCTTCTGCCCTGCGTCCAAGTAAGGCTTCTGCCGCGGTATAAAAGCGGGTTTCCTATTGCATCATATGTTATGCTCTCCCCGTTCCATGCGGTAAGCTGATCGCCCCATGCGGCGTTATTATACTCGTATACCGCCACCGTGCCGCCCGCCGGGGTTTCCGCATTGGTGTAGCCGTACTCCGTGCGCGAAAGTATGTTTCCGCAGCTGTCATAGGCATACACACAGGTTTTCTGCGAATACGGGTTATCCTCCCGCATCAGCTGACCCATGTTGTCATAGCAATACCGCGTGACATTCTCTCCGTCGGTAACAGAGGTTATGTTCCCCGCCGCATCGTAGGTGTAAACAAGGGTGCTGCTTACATCCCCCACCGTCGCGCTCAATGTAAGCGGCAGCGTTGTTCCCCGTTCATAGGTATACCCGTAAACAAGGGATTTCCCGCCCACGGCGTTTATGCTTCTTGAGGCAAGCCGATTAAGGCTATCGCTTGCGCTGCTTGTGTTAATCAGCATTTTAGTAGCCGTTGCATCGGTTATAGTCACTCCGTACACCCGGCTCTTATACGGCTGATTGTTGCTGCCGCTGCCGTAATGATACGCGGTTCCGAGCTTCTGCCCCGGCAGCATAACCGAGCTGCTCTTCAGGTAATCCTTGCTGTCATAGCTGAAGATTATCCTGCTGCCGTCAGTGCATTTCTTTGCCGCCAAGCGCCCGCGCATATCGTATACGAACTCATATGCACGATTGCTCCCATATTCATAACTGCGCAGCATCCGCCCCGCGCTGTCATATTCATAGCCGTAGGTTTTTACGCCGTTCACGCTGGAGCTTACGGCGCGCCCCAGCTTATCATACTCAAAGGTTATCTCCGTGCCGTTGCCGTAGCCCGTTTCCAGCAGCAGCCCGGTGACATTATCGTACACATTGCGGGAAAGCAGCGCACCGCCCACCTTGGTTTTTGTGCGGTTCCCGAAGCCGTCATATTCAAAGGTATACTGCGTGCTTCCGCTTGTAATGCTGCTCAGGCGGTCGTTTTCATACGCGTACTGCACCGAAGCGCCGTTCTTGCTCACGCCGGTCAGCTCGCCCGTTTCATTGTATGTGTAGCTTACCGTTCCCGTGCAGTCCGTCGCCGTAAGCAGCCTGCCGGTGTTTGGGTCATAGGTATACTGCACCGTGCCGCCCCGCGAATCCCGCGTAAGGGCAAGATACCGCCCGTCCTGCGAATACTCCGAGCGCGAGCTTATGCTTTCCGGGTGCCCGTAGGCCGTATCCAGCAGCTCCCAGGTATACTGCCCGCTTAATGTGCCCATGGTCGGCAGCGCCATAAGCACATCCTTGCCGTTATAGCTTGATGTTGTAAGATAAAATGTATTTGCAACGCTTTTGGGCTGGAAGCTTGTAACCCCCGCCGAGCTGTTTATTGTAAACAGCTGATTATCCTCGCTTACCGAGTCCTTTTGTGCAAAGGCAAAGGTGGGCATGGGCAGCGTGACCCCGGTAAACACCAATGCCCGCCCGTCAGAAGCTATTATTTTCCAGTAATCCCCCGCCTTTTCTAGGGTGTACAGCTGCTCCGCATTGCCGGTGTAGGGCATAACGCAGTCGTTTTGGCTGTCCAGAAAATACTTGTTTCCGCCCCGGTTGCGTATTAAATAGGTTTTGCCCTCAAAAGGCCCGGACGCCGCCGGGAAAGAGCCTCCCGTACCGATTGACGACAGCACATTCCCATAGCCGTCATAGGTGTATTCCGTTTTAAGCCCCGACGGGCTTACCGAGGATATAAGCCTGCTGCGGCTGTCATATACATAGGATGTCGTCTGTCCGTTTTCATCGGTGGAGGAGGTGATATTCCCCTTTTCGTCCGCCACGGTGCTGCTTGCGCTCTTTCCGTCATTCTGACCCGAAATGAACCCGTTTGCATCATAGGTATAGGAATTCAGCGTGCCCGAAACAAGGCTTACCCCGCCGAAATTCGCCTGCCCCATCTCATGACTGTACTCCAGCCTTGCCGTAACCGACACCGGGGATTTATCTCCGCTTGCCGTGTTGAAGGACACCGCGCCGTACTGCCAGCCGTCCACCGCCGCATTGTAATCATAACGGTATTCCGCCTTGGTGCCGTCGCTGTAATTCACCTGCGCCACCAGCGCAAACGACGGCATAACCGAGGCCGCAACGCTGTACCCCGACGAAGCCTTCTGCACCTTTTTTATCTTCACGCCCGCCGGCACGGCATTGGCCGCCCGCGCCCATGCGCTTAAGGTAAAGGTGTCCTTCTGCGTAAGGGCAACCGTCTGCGATATCGTGCATACGCTCTCCGTGCCGCCGCTTGCCGACGCACCCCATACGGGCATCACCTTGTAGGCGCTTATTCCGGCTTCCGTCCACGGATACGCCGAAGCATGCCAGTCAAAATCCCCCGCGCCTATCGCGCTGTACGGATTTGCGCTTTCGCTCTCTTCCAGCTGCGCACAGTCAAACAGCACCGTTCCTGCAAGATTATATTTTCCGAAATATATCTTATACGCCTCGTTTGCGCTGCTGTCCTGCGAACAGGTGTAGGTAAAGCTTACGCGCGACCAGCCGTCCGCCTCCCCCGTAAGCTCATCGGGAGATATGATTTTATAATATGAAGCGCTCAGCGTCTTGTCCGCCGGAGCAATGCCTATAAGTATGCCGCCGCTGCCGCTCACCGTGCCCAGCGTGCGAACATATGCCGACACCGTATAGCTTCTTCCCGCCTTTACCGGCCGCATGCGCGCAAAGCTCTGCACATATGCGCTCAGCCCGCTTTCCGATGCTCCCGTTATGCCGCCGCTGGAGGCCCCCTGCAGCCTGTAAGCAGTATTCAGTGCAAACACCGCCCCCGCGCTGTCCGTGGTGGTAATGCCGCTCATGGTTTCAAAGCCGGGTCTGAAAAGCAGATTCACAGCGCCCGTGCTGCCGGCGCAAACCGAGGTTATACGGTTGTTCGCTGCGGTATACCGGCTGTAATCGGTGCAGTCATAGCCGTAGCTCTGCGCGCCCAGCACCCGGTTTACGCTGCCCGCCAGCCGACTGTAACAGGCGGTGGTGTGTCCGTATGAATCAAACTGAAATACCGATATTACATCGTCCTCGGTGTCAAACTCTCCGTCCGCACCCGGCGATGTAAAGGTTGTGGAGGCATCCAGCCCGTAGCTTATGCGTACCTCCGCACCCGGAGTCTGCCCCGCTTTTTCCGAAAATCCGCTTACCCGCAGCGCCCTGTCGGAGGTGTAGGAGTATTCTATACAATAGCCGAAGGGATCGGCGGCGCGTACAAGCGGGTTTGCATTGTCCGCCTGCGAAGCCGTATCCATATATGTATACAGGCTGGTTTTGCCGTCGGGATAGGTTATGCCCGTCAAATGTCCGGCTTCGTCATAGGAATAGCTTATGCTTTTCCCGTCCGTTTGGCGCACCGATGCCACTCTTCCGCCCGAAAGCATTATGTCTATATATGCCCCCGCCGCATCCTGCACCCTTATGCTGCTTTGCGAATATGTAACGGTTGAGGTGTTTTGGTTTGTATCCGTAATGCCGGAAAGCCTGCCCGAAGCATCAAAGGTAAGCCTGCTGCCCGCGCTGTCCTGCAGCGTATACCCGTCCGCCGACACCGAAAGCCTGTATCCCAGCCCGTCCTCATCCCTTAGAAGCGCGCCGTCCTTTATAAAATAGTGCTCCGTGCCGTCCGCATCCGTATATACATAGGGGTAATCCGCCGCCACGGCCGCAGGCGACGGCTTCACCGTCTGCGCAATATTCAGCCGCCACCCCTTGCCGCAGGGTATCACGCCGTCCTCGCGGTTTGCATCATAGCTGTTGTACACATGGCTTACGCTTACCGGGTTGCGCCCTCCCGGCGTGGAGGCATCGGGATGCACAAATACAAGGTTGCCCGTGTGATCGTTCACCCTTGCGCTTCCGGCGCGCCCCGCGCTCTGGCTGTGAAAGCTCCAGTAATCCTCCAGCCCCTTGGCGTTTCTGTATTCCACTATAAGACAGGGCGCATACTGCGTAGTGGTTCTGTCGTTATAGTAAATTGCGTGCGCCGTTGGCGAGGAGGCGCTTATGTTCTCCCGCACTCCCCGCAGCACAAAACCGAAATTGCTGCTGTTGCCCTCCGCACAGGAAACCGGCTCGTCCGCCGCATACCATTGCTTTACCGCCTCGGTCACATTCCATTCCACCGGCACATCATAATAGTACTGGCTGTTGGGCTTTTTGGATCTCACATCGTACTGATAGTCCAAAAATGCGCCGAAGTTGTCGTTTTTCTGCATATTCCAGGTAAGCGTTTCCGCATTCCATGTGCGCTTTACCTGCGCTATGCCTATCGCTTCCTCCGCAGCGGTATCGCTGTTATAGCGCCCCTGCTTCTGCATAAGCTTTATATAGGCGCCCGTAACCGTATCGCTGCCCGAAAGCTGCGGCAGCTCCACCGATATATAGGTTCTGCACCATTTGTACGCCGAGGATTCATAGCCTGCGTAGAGTATCTTTTTATCCTTGCCCAGGTTGGGCATGCCGGAATAATCCTCGCCGTTCTTGTTGCCCGAAGCAAGATACGCCGTCTTTATTCCGCCTTCATCGGTAATGCGCTTTATGAATATTGCCGGGTCCACCCGCACCGGCAGCGCGGCGGTTTTCATATACTCCGCATCCACATTCACGATAAGGCCGTACACGCCGTTTCCGGCATCCCGCAGAGTATAAAATGCATCGTAATATATATCGCCCAGCGCATCGCATATGTACGGCGCGGGAATTACAAACACCACGCCCTCACTGTCGCTTATCTCCGCATCCCCCGCGCTGTTTAGGCTCATAGCAAGGCCGTGCGAAAGTGTGTATACAAAGCCGTATTTATACTGTCCTCCCCTTGAGGCTATGATTATATCCTCCTTTATGCCGTTCCACGCAATTTTATACTCAAGGCTTGCATCGGTAAACACTCCGTCATAGCTCACCGTACCGGAATTGCTTTTCAGCAGTTCCTGTGCCGAAAGCAGGCCCGTTCGCTCGGGTGAAGCATTGCTCACCTTCGCCTGTGATGTGCCCCCAACCCTGTTGCCGAGAGCGCGGAAGGAAACGCTTTTCCCTTCCCACTGTATTACGCTGCCGCCTTCATCCTCCCCCGAAAGCGCAAAAGAGGCGGAAAAAGCCCCCTGCGTATTGTGCAGCCTTCCGTTTTTCTGCACAAGTCCGGGTTCATTTTCCACCCACTTACCGTTTTTTATAAAATGCACCGGCGAAGCATAGGTCACCGCCACGCGGCTTTTATCCCGCAGTATAAAGTGCTTGCTTACCGCATCGCGCTTTTCCGTGTCCTCCCCTATTACATCGTACAGCTTTTCCTGCGCTTCTTCCCCGCTTTGCGCCTCTTGTGCCTCTTGTGCCTTCGGCGTCTGCTCCAGCGCCTCCGCTGCTGCCCGAAGGTTTTCCGGCATCCACAGCACAAGCAGCATTGCCGCAAGCAGCGCAGCAACTGCTTTTATGCAAAACGCATAATGTGCCCGCCCCGATGATGTCCCTTTCGTCCTCATAATACTCCCCCTGAAATTATTATGCCGTATGCTTTTTCCCGATCGTCTTTTCGCGCCTCCGCCCGGCCTTTGCCGGAATCAAATGTCATTATGATATTATTATAAAGCACCGGTGTACTAAAGTCAATACTGCAAATAATTGTTTGTTATATTTTATATTTTTCGGATATGCTTTACTTCTTTATATGGTAATACAATGTTTTTTGTCGTTAGGACTTGATTTATACTTTAAATACCTATATAATTAATATATAAAAATATGTCCCGTATCGGCTTTGCCGCCGCACCCGCCCGTCACTGCTCAGGTGTGACCTTTAATGCGCAGATGCCGATGGACATTAAAGAAAGGCAGTATCAAAATGAAAAAGAAAAATCTGTTCACGGCACTTCTTGCGCTGATGCTGGTCTGCTCCGTGCTTATCTGCACCGGATGTCAGAAAGACCCCGCGCAGACAACCGTCCCTTCTGCGGAGCCCACGCCTTCCGCTCTTACAGCGGCTCAGGTGCAGCAGGATCCGTCAGCCGCACTTTTAAGCGCATATACCAAAACCGCGCAGAGCGTGGCGAAGGCCTCGCCGTTTGCCCCCCTGTCCGGCTTCCTTAAAAAGGGCAAGCTCACCGCAAGCATTCCCGATATGCTCAAAAACGAGCTTTATTACGACCTCGAAAACAAAAGCTATGCCAACCTGCTTACTCTGACTCTTGACGGTCAAAGCATCGACCTTTCCCTTTATGACCGCTCCCCCGAATGTGCGGTGGGCAGCAATTATCTCTTCGGAGATGCCGTTTACGGCCTGAATCTTAATAATCTTTCAAAAACCGTTCCCGCCTCGGCTATTTGGGAAATGCTGGGCGTTTCTTACAACGATGTGAAGTCCATGATTGAGCCTGTGCTTGAATCCCTTAAAAACGCCGCGGCTTTCGATATTACAAAGCTTACGGAAAAGCTCAGTCAGGCCATTGAAAACAACTGCACAATTTCCGCTGCCGACGGTCAGGCGGACACCGTGGTTATCACCGTAAGCTTCAATAAAGAACAGCTGCTCGCCGTTTCTCAAAAAATTATAGATACAGTTAAGGAATTCATGACATATTTGGGCTCCGCCTCCGGCAGCATCAACGGCGCCGAATTTGACAAGGCTCTTAAAGCCCTTGAGGAAGGCTTGGCCTCCCTTACCGATGCCTCTGCAAAAATAGATTATGTTATAAACGCTCAGTCCCGTCAGCTCATCTGCATTGCCTTCAGCTGTCAGGGCAGCGCCGAGGGTGAAACCTTCAGCCTTTCGGGCGATTTCAACATGGGAACCGACCCCGCAGGAAGCGAAAGCTATATCTTCTCCGTAACAGCTCAGGCTACCGGCGAGGACGCCTTCTACACCTCAATCAACGCCGTAATTGAGCGCAGCAGCAATGCCGACGGCGTTGTTTCGCGCAAGCTTACCGTTAAAACGGCTTCCAAGCCCGACGGCGAGTTCACTGCTGCGCTGGCGGCCGAGTTCACCCTTAACCGGACAACCGGCGAAATGGTGCTGCGCGCCGAAAGCCATCCCTATCAGTTAAGCATAACCGGCACCGCCGCCGTAAGCGAAAATTCCTTCAGCATGACCATTGCCGATATAACCGTCAGGAACGACTCCTCTGCGGAGCCGCTTTTCCGGCTTGAGCCCAACCTCAGTCTTGCGCTGACGCAGCTTCAGAGCATGCCGCAGATGCCGGAATATAAAGATATTTTCTCCCTTTCCCAAGAGGAATACACACAGCTTCTTGCCGCGCTTCAGGAAAAGCTTCCTCCCATAATCGATTTGCTGCCCGGCATCCCCGGCGATAACGGCGACGAGGGCGATTTCTGATTTGCACATGCATCCGCCCGTAAAAAGGCGGCTCATAAACCGAATCTTTCATATAAAAAGAAGCCCGCGGGCTTCTTTTTATATTTTCCCGATCCGCCTCTCTGCATCATTTTCTTTGCATAGGGGCTACTGTCGATGCCCATTCGTAAGGAAAATTGCGGAAACGTAAATTTTTTACGAACGAGGCGCTTCGTCGCTCCTAATATATATCAACGAAATATCATTTTCTGTTTTATTTAATACAAATTATGAAAAGCAAGACGAAACGAAACTTTTGCCTTTTTTGTTTTCGGTAAGCTTCCAAGGCAAATTTGCCTTGCTAAAAGGAAAAATATGCAATAATATTTTAAAGCCTATTGCAATGCGTGAAAATATCTGATATAATTAATTGTGCGATGTGAGGAAGGGGGTGACTGTTGTAAACGGTAATGCAACAGGTGCCGTCATATCGGCATCGGCATAATGCCGTTTTTACCGTGTTAAGCCATATTTTATACGGTTTTTAAGAAACAAACATGAAATCATAACAGAGCGGAGGGACTTTTATGAAGAAAAAATTATCGGTGCTTGCAATCTGTCTTGTAATGGTAATCGGATTGTTACCGACCGTAGCCTTTGCTGCGGAAAACTATGATTTGTATGTAAACGGCGAACAGTTTACAAGTGAAAAGCTTTCCATTGCCTGCGGAGAGGGAAGTGCAGCCTACGACCCGGCCGCAAAAATCCTTACCCTTGACAATGCAGTAATTACAAACGGGGGCAAAAGCGATGAGAACCCCAAATACGGAATCAGAGTGGTCGGGGATGCCGATCTGACGATAAAGCTTGTCGGCACAAACAGCATTACTTTAGATAACGGCGGCGGAATTTTTGCAGACGGCAGCAGTGTTAATTACAACATTATCGGCGACGGTAAGCTTACAATAGATGTAAAATGGGACGCTCTCTACACGCTCAACGGCAACATCAGCATATCCGAAGGCGCAAAGCTTGATATAACTTCTGCCAAGGGCTGCGGAATTACTTCTTATAATAAAGGAAGAATTTCCATTGACGACGCAAAGGTCATGGTTGCTTCGTATTACACTGCCGCAGACGCCAAGGAGCTGGAGATTAAAAATAACAGCGAAGTTGTTTTGAGAGCAAACGCGGATCAATTTAACGCAGTGTATATGGGCAATGAAAACGGCGCGGGCAAAATTGAAATTATCAACTCCAAGGTGGAAGCAACAAGCTATTATCCCGCTTTGTTTACCGAGGGTAATCTGACGGTTAACGGCGGCGAGGTAAAATGCACCTCTACTGCGGACAGCGCAATATGGACACGAGGCGATATTCTGATCAAAGGCGGCGCCAAAGTAACCACTGACGGTAAATTCCCGATGGGCGGTAACGGTACCTTCACCGTAGAAGAAGCAGAGATTGATGCAAAGAATACGAATGAGAATAATGTCCCTGCAATTTTCGATGAATGTGTGCCTGTAATTGCCGACGGTTATAAGCTGACCTATGCAAAAGCCGTAGACTCGGAAGAAACAGAAATTGACCTGCTTTCCAGCGGTACTCAGTACTTTGCACTTTATAAGAATGTCCATTTCATAACAAAGGCCGTCTATCCGGTTACCTTCGTTGTAACCCCCGAGGGGCTGACCAATGTGGTTATTAAAGTGAATGGACAGGAGATTAACGGCTCTGTGAGCCTGACGGCGGGAACTCATTCCGTTGAAGTTACGGCAGATAACTGCGAGGTATACAGCGGCAATATAACGATTACTGCCGATACGGCAACCCACACTCAGACTATTGTAATGACTTATTTGCCTGCCGATTATACCAAGGTTGATGAAGCCATCGCCGAGGCAGAGGCTCTGAACAAGGACGACTATAAGGACTTCACTGCGGTGGAAAATGCGGTTAATGCCGTTGTACGGGATAAAAACATTACACAGCAGGCAGAAGTAGACCAAATGGCCAAGGCTATTCAGGAGGCAATAGCCGCTCTTGAGAGAAAGCCCGATCCGGATCCGCCGACCGGCGAAAGCAGCCTTGCTTCGTGGGTTGCCCTGCTGTTTATCGGCGGCAGCGCGATCATCGGTGCAATGCTTGTAAGCAGAAGGAAAAAGTACAACATCTAACAAAAACGAATTGAATCATGCGGCGGCTGTCGGCAACGGCAGCCGCCTTTTTTCCCTCCCGCCTGAGATGCAGTTGTTATTTCTTACGGTTCGTTTGAAAATGCATCGCGGCAGCTTTCCCGTTTTTACGGGCAGGCTTTGCAGCCTTAAGGGCGAAAACTAAGCCGGCAGGCTTACGCAAAAAGCCCGCTCGGATAAATGCTTCCGGGCGGACCTTTATGATTTTTAATGTATGCGCACAGTATCGGGGCTTCTCCGCGCCTCTTAAAAAAACAGAATTATTTGCTCCTTTGAATAATTATTTATTTTCATAGCCTTCCTTTTGCATTGTAAACAGGCGCGCGTACTCGCCGTTATGCTGCATAAGCTCCTCATGAGAACCCATTTCCGCAATTTTGCCGTCCTTCATAAAAATTATTTTTTCGGCAAAGGTAACATTTGAAAGGCGGTGCGAGATAAGAACTACGGTTTTATTCTCCGCAAGCTCCAGCAGATTTCGGAAGATTCTGTACTCAGCTTCAGGGTCAAGGCTGCTGGACGGCTCGTCCAGCAGCAGCAGCCCCGCCTTTTTTATGACGGAATGTGCAATTGCCATTTTTTGCTGCTCTCCGCCCGAAAGCGTAATTCCGCCCTCAAATTCGGGGGAAAGTATCGTATTCAGCCCATTGGGCAGGGTATCGACCTTTTGTGAAAGATCCGCGCGCCGCAGCGCGTCCGACACCTTGAGCTTCTCTTCCTTATCCGTACCTGCTTTTCTGAGAACATTTTCCGCAATTGTAAGGCCGTAAATGTTATAATCCTGAAACACGCAGGATATATTGTTCCTATATGATTCGGCATTATATTCCTTTATATTCTTCCCGTTTACTGTTATTGCGCCGCTTTTACAATCATACAGCCTGCAAAGAAGCTTTATCAAGGTGCTTTTTCCCGCACCGTTATAGCCCACGACGGCTATTTTTTCGCCCTTACCGATTTTGAAGCTGACATGATCCACCGCATTGTTTTCCGCTTCAAAATAGGAAAAGGAAACATCGTCAAAGACTATCTCCGGCGCCTCTCCCTGCACCGTAGGCAGACCGGTATCGGATTCGATTTTGGATTTATAATCCAGCACCGTTCTTAAATCGTCAATAAAGAGACTGTTCTCATGCGCCTTGGATATCAGCCGGAAAAAGCTCTCCAGCTGCCCCGGCAGCATGGCCTGAAAGCTCTCTAATGCCAAAAAGGTGCCGAGGCTCATATTATTGTAGATCACCTGATAGGTGAGAAACAGAAGTATTGCAACATTAAGCAAAATATTGGATATAAGCCCCTGCACATTGAACAGACGGCGTGTTTTTCTGCCGTATATTTTTATATTTTCCTCTTTTAATTTTACGGCGCTGTTGTACTTGTCCAAAAACAAATCGGACAAGCCGGAATCCAGCTTAAGATCCTTTATAAAATGCGGCTGATAGAAAATGCGTTTTACATATGCCTGTATACGATAAACTCCCGTATTTGCCACATTTTCTTCGTGCATAAGGTTATTGTTTTTAAGATTAAACACAAGGCTGAGCAGCATGGAAAGCAATACAAAAACGAATATAAGAGGGCTCATGATGCTTATGGAGCATATGAGCAGCACCAGTGCCGCGATCGTTCCCGGAAGGCCTATTATGAAACTGAAAACGGATACCGCCCGCCTCTCCGCTTCATTAAACGCGCGCGTGTATTTATTGTAAAAATCGCTTTGATCAAAACACTCGGCATCTATTTCTTTCATTTTATTAAGCAGAATATTATTTATTCTGCTGTTATATTTAAGCATTTTTTTGGGGGAATATGTATTATTGAGCCAGTTCATTGTAAAAAGCGAAATGCTTTTTAAGGCAATGTATACAAGGAAGATATAAACCACGGTATCAAATTGTCTGACCGTAGTAATATTGTCAATGACCGCTTTTGTCAAAAGCACGGATATGGGCTCAACAACTTTTGAAAAGGCAGATACGGCAATTTCTACAAAGAAGGCCGCCTTATCGGTGTTCCACAATATTTTGAGCATAAAAAATGTGTTGTTTATAACCCGTTTGCAATTACTTAACCACTTTTTCATCTGTCCGCCTCCTTTGTCTTTTGCCGCCCTGCTTTGCCGTATTGCGGAAAATGTACTGCAATGACGCTTTTTGTATATTATAACATGCTTTTTTGAAAATCAATACAGTGACGAATATATTTGCCTTTATCTTGCTTTTCGCCGATAAAAAACACCCGCGGCTCATATGGACTGGGTGTATAAAGGCACCGCGCGTAAAACCGAAAACGGCTTTATGCGCGGCGTTTGTGCTTATATGACGGTGCGCCGCAAAGGGGCGCCGTATTTGTGTTATGCCTCTTTAAGCTTTGCAAATATCATGCGTCCGGCGCTGGTCTGAAGCACGCTGGTGACTACGCAGTCCACCTCTTGGCTGATAAACCGCCGTCCGCCCTCCACCACTATCATGGTGCCGTCCTCAAGATATGCAACGCCCTGACCGGGCTCCTTGCCCTCCTTGACTATTTGCAGGCGCATTTCCTCGCCGGGCAGCATAAGCGGCTTTACGGCATTGGAAAGGTCGTTGAGGTTGAGCACCCGCACATTCTGCATTTTACCGATGCGGCTGAGATTATAATCGTTTGTTACAAGATCGGCGCCCAGCTTCCCGGCCAGCTTTACAAGGCGGGAATCAATATCCTCCTCTAACTGCGCCGTTTCATCGATGCTTAAATTCACATCCTTCATGCCCTGAAGGCGTGCCAGCATATCAAGGCCGCGGCGGCCGCGGGCGCGCTTGAGGATATCGTCGCTGTCTGCGATGCGGCGTATCTCGGAGAGCACCATGTTTGAAATGATGATCTCCCCCCGGAGAAAGCCAAGCTCGATTATATCCACCACACGGCCGTCGATTATTACGGAGCTGTCCAGCACATAGCGGCAGGGCGCGGGCTTATCGCCGTCATCGCTGAAGCGCACCTCGTTTATGCGGGAGCGCGCCACACGCACACCCAGAAGCGCAAAGCTGGCATAGAGCACTATGCATATGGACAGGGTGATAAGGGGGGCGTTCAAAAACAGCATAAAGGGCAGCGTAAGCAAAAAGGCGATTATTACCCCCACCATGAAGCCGCACACGCATAAAAGCAGCTCCTTGAAGGGCATTTTGGAAAGCCCGCGCTCCATGCCGGAAAGGGTATCGCTCAGCCATTTTACAAACCCGGCGCTTAAAAGAAAGAATATCAGCCCGAACACGACAGCCGCCGCGCCGTAAATAACGCCGGTGGCAAGCGGCGTAAGGGCTATGCCCCATTCGGGATGTGCATTTGCAAAGCCCTCCAGCGCCTCCACTATGCCCACTCCGAATACCGCGCCCAACGGGAATGCCAGTATTCTTACGATTTTTTTCCACATATTATTTTACCGTGCGCTTTGCGCCCTTTCGTATTATTAAATCATTATATGCTTTATATTCGCATTGTCAGTTGCTCAGATATGCCGCAGATTGTCTGTTTCTCGGCTGTCAAGCATCCGCCGGGCGGCCTTTTCTTTTTCCCAAACCGAAAAAGCCCAGCGCCTGTTCCAGCGTGTCGGCGCGCATGATTTCCGCCCCTGCGATATCCGGCTCCTTTGCGCCCGATGCCGGCAGCACGATGCGCCTGTACCCAAGCTTCATACATTCCGACACGCGCGCCGCCGTCCCGCTTATGCTACGAAGCTCGCCCGAAAGGCCGACCTCGCCCATAAAAACGGTGCCCGCGGGAATGGCAATATCCCTGTACGCCGAAGCCACCGCCGCAAGCAGGGCAAGATCCGCAGCGGGATCGTCTATGCGTATGCCGCCGGCGGCGTTTACATACACGTCTTTATCGTAGAGGATATAGCCCGCCCGCTTTTCCAGTACCGCAAGCAGCATTGCGATGCGGTTATAATCAAAGCCGTTTGCCGACCTGCGGGGAGCGGGGAACGCCGTTTTGCACACAAGCGCCTGAACGTCGCACATAAGCGGGCGAGTGCCCTCCACGGTACACAGCACCGAGCTGCCGGCTGCCGTAAGGCCGCACAGCAGATGCGCGCTTGGGTTGCTTACCGGCTTCATGCCCTGCTGCGTCATTTCAAACACGGCTATTTCGTTTACGGAGCCGAAGCGGTTTTTTACCGCGCGCAGTATCCTGAAGGCACCGTTTTTATCCCCTTCAAAATACAGCACCGTATCCACCAAATGCTCCAGCACCTTCGGCCCGGCAAGGACGCCCTCCTTTGTTACATGCCCCACAAGGATTATTGCCACCCCGCTGCTTTTGGCATAGCGCATAAGCCGCGAGGTACATTCCCGCACCTGACTTACGCTGCCCTGAGTGCCGTTTGCCTCCTCAAGATATACCGTCTGCACGGAATCCACAATGGCAAGGCGGGGTTTTACTCTGTCAATTTCCGCAATTATGTCCGAAAGCTCGGTTTGGGCAAGCATAAGCAGGCTGTCGCAGCCCACGCCCAGACGATCCGCCCTGAGCTTTACCTGCTGCGCCGATTCCTCCGCGGAGGCATATATTACGGTGTCTCCGCCCGATGCCACATTTCCGGCAAGCTGAAGCAGCAGTGTGCTTTTGCCTATGCCGGGATCTCCTCCGCACAAGACAAGGGAGCCAGGCACAATTCCGCCCCCGGCAACCGCATCAAGCTCTGCGATGCCGGTGGAAAAGCGCGGGTGGGACTGCCTGTCTATCTGAGAAAAGGGTATGGCGCTGCTGCGGGAGGAATAAACCGGGGCGCTTTTTTTATCCGGCTTTATATTTATTTCCTCAAGCGTGCCCCACTGCCCGCAGCCGGGGCATCTTCCCAGCCATTTTGCGCACTCGTAGCCGCAGCCGGAGCATACGAATACGCTTCTATCGCCCTTCACGATGCTGCTCCCGCAGTGCCGACAAGCACTGCCGCAGCTATTGCCGCAACAAATATAATGAGCATGCAGCCCAGCACAACGGCATCCTTTACCGTGACGGTAATGCCCGAACTGTTTTTGAGCAGTCCGCGGTTTTTATTTTGGGTATCTGATCGGATATCTGACATTCAATCCTCCGAAAGCAGCACGGCGGCCATGGCCGCTATGCCCTCTTTTCTGCCGGTAAAGCCCAGCTTTTCCGTGGTGGTGGCTTTGACATTTGCTCTGTCCTGCGGCAATTGCAGCGCTTTTGCAATATTTGCGCGCATATCGGAAATATACGGGCTTAGCTTGGGTGCCTGCGCGATAACGGTTATATCGGCGCTGCTTACGCGCAGCGCACGCATTTTCAGCATATCCGCAACCCTTTCAAGCAGCTTCATTGAATCGGCATTTTTATACTGCGGATCGTTATCGGGGAAGCACTGCCCTATATCGGAAAGCCCCGCCGCACCCAGCATTGCGTCCATAAGCGCATGCAGCGCGACATCGGCGTCGGAATGGCCCTCCAGCCCTGTTTCGTGCGGGATCTCCACCCCGCACAGCACCAATCTGCGCCCCTTTACAAGGGCGTGTACATCAAAGCCGTTGCCTATGCGCATTTTGTTTTCTCCGTTATATGTATTGGCATCGCCTGCGTCGGCAGCGCCGCAGTATGCCTTGCATTCGCGGGCTTGCTCGCCGTCCGCGCCGTCTTGACAGGCCGACTCCTCCGAACGGCTGTCCGGGCACAGGGCGCGCGCAAATACGGCGTCCTCCGGCGTGGTAATTTTGATATTGGCATAATCGCCGGGGGAAAGATATATTTCCTCGCCCGCTGCCTCATACACGGCGGCATCGTCGGTGCAGGCGGCAAGCGCATTTGCGTCCATATGCGAATAAGCGCGTTTGATTTTTTCAAGGCCGAAGCACTGCGGCGTCTGCATCTGATACATTTCGCTGCGCTTAAAACAAGCCTCCGCGCGCCCGAAGCTGCAGCGGCGCACGGTGTCCTTGCACGGCACCGCCGCCACGGCGCTGCCGTGCCTGCGCGCTGTTTCTATGCAGCCCTCTATGACACTCGGTGTGACAAACGGGCGGGCGCCGTCATGCACCAGCACAATGCCGCCGCCCTCCAGCTCCTTAAGGGCCGCCGCCACGCTGAGCGCCCGGCTGCTGCCCCCCGGCACTACGCGAAAGCCCGTGCCCTCCAGCTCGCGCGACATTCTTTGCAGGCTTTCCGGCGCACAAACGGCGATTTTTTCCTGCGCAAAGGGGGCTATTGCCTCCGCCGCGCGGCGCACGACGCTTTTGCCGCCAAAGGACATGAACAGCTTGTCCTGCCCCATGCGCGAGGAGCTGCCCGCCGCTGCCAGAACGGCAGCAACCGCCTGTGTTTCCTTATGCTTTTTCATTGCAGCACCCTGTACATATCCTGCGCTCCGCTCTTTTGCACGCGCTCCTCTGTGCTGAGCACCTCAAAGCGCGAGGTTTTATCGCCAAAGCGTATGGAGATTATATCCCCTGTTTTTACCTCGTAGCCCGCCTTAACGGGCTTATCGCCCACGCACACCCTGCCCGCGTCGCAGGCCTCGTTTGCAACCGTGCGCCGTTTTATTATTCTGCTTACCTTGAGATATTTATCTATTCTCATATTCCCCTCATTTTCCGGCATACGGCGGCACGCCCCGTTTGCGCATTTTTTTGCCGGCAATGCCTATATGCTGATATTGAGTATATTATAGCCTCTGACTGCGCAAAAAGCAACAGCGGGCTTGCTTAAAGCCCTGCGGGCTGCTTTTTACGCATTGTTAAGCTGATAGTAGAACCCGCGGCGCTCCATAAGCTCCGCATGCGTGCCCTGCTCCACGATATTGCCGTCCTTCATAACCAGTATGATATCCGCATTGCGTATGGTGGAAAGCCGGTGGGCCACTATAAAGCAGGTGCGCCCCTGCATCATGCGGGCAAAGGCATCCTGAATTTTCATTTCGGTGCGCGTATCTATGCTGGAGGTGGCTTCATCCAGTATCAGCATGGGCGGCAGCGCCAAGGCAACGCGGCTTATGCAAAGCAGCTGCTTCTGACCCTGAGATATACTGTCGTCATCGCTTATAACGGTATCATAGCCCTTTGGCAGCTTTACAATGAATTCGTGCGCATGGGAAAAACGCGCCGCCGCCTCAATTTCTTCATCGGTGGCATTCGGTCTGCCCAGTGCAATATTCTCCCTGACCGTACCGCTGCACAGCCATGTATCCTGAAGCACCATGCCGATATTGCCCCTCAGCGAGGCGCGCGATATCTCCGTTGCGTTAATGCCGTTCATGAAAATGCTGCCGCTCTGCGGATCGTAAAAGCGCATAAGCAGGTTTATAAGCGTTGTTTTGCCGCAGCCCGTGGGCCCGACTATTGCAACGCGGCTGCCGCAGGGGACCTCAAGGGAGAAATCCCGTATAAGCGGCTGCGAGGGCACATAGGAAAAGCATACATTATCCATGCTGACCCGTGCGGGGCCGTTAAGCTCAAGCGGGCCGTCCGCGCTTTGCAGCGGCGCATTCTGAAGCTCGAAGAGCCGCTCCGCGCAGGCCAGCGCATTCTGAAGCTCGGTAAGCACGGAGGATATTTCGTTAAAGGGCTTGGCATACTGGTTTGCATAGCTTAAAAGGCAGGAAAGCGTTCCCACCGTCATTTGCCCCCTTATTGCGGCAAGCGCGCCTATAAGGGTTACCGCGGCGTACACCACCGCGTTTACAAACCGTGTGGAGGGGTTTACAAGAGAGGAGAAAAATGCCGCCGTGCGCGAGGTTTTTTCCACCTGTTCGTTAAGCTTTCCGAAGCGTTGGCACGCCGGCTCCTGCTGAGAGAATGCCGCCACCACCTTGCGGTTTGTGAGCATTTCCTCCACAAAGGCGGTTTGCGCCGCCCGCGCCTCGGACTGCCCTATGAACAGCGAATGGGTGCGCCGGGCTATGAACCTTGCTATAAGCAGGGAAACCGGAGTAAGCACCGCCACCGCCGCTGCAATAACGGGCTCCAGCGCCAGCATGAAGCCCAGAGTGCCCGCAACGGTGAGCACGCCGGTAAACAGCTGCGTAAAGCCCAAAAGCAGGCCGTCCCCCAGCTGCTCGGCATCCGAGGTTATACGGCTGATTATATCGCCGCGCTCGCGGGAATCGATATAGAAAAGCGGAACCCTTTGCAGATGCCCAAAGGCCTCGTTGCGGGCATTGCGCACAACATTGTAGCATATTCTGTTGTTGATTATTCCCGCAAGCCAGGTAACAAGCCCGCCGGCAGCGGCCAGCACCGCAGCGGCGGTCAGCCTGCCCACTATGCCCTGCGCACCCATTGACAGCATATCGTCTATGGCGCCGCCCACAAGAATGGGGATATAAAGCGTTGCAGCAACAGAGCAGGCGCTAAGCAGCAAAGAGAGCACCAGCAGCAGCTTGTATTTTCCGATATAGCCCAGCGCGGCACGCCATGCGCTTTTGTTTTTAATTCTCTTTTTCATGCCTTTGCCGCCTCCTGTGACTGATATATCTCGCGGTACACCGCGCAGGAACGCAGAAGCGTTTCGTGATCGCCCAAGCCCACCGCTTCGCCGTTATCCAGTACCAGTATTCGGTCGCAGTTCTGCACGCTGCGGGTACGCTGGGACACCGTAAACACCGTGGCCCCCAGCGAATTGACGGCCAAGCGCACACGGGCATCGGTGAGATTATCCAGCGCCGAATAGGAATCGTCCAGTATCATGATATCCGCGCGGCGCACTATTGCACGGGCTATTGTAAGCCTTTGCCGCTGACCGCCCGAAAGGTTGCGTCCGCCTGCGGTGACGGCAAAATCCAGCCCGCCCTTTTCCATAACGAAATCCTTGGCGCAGGCAAGCTCCAAGGCCTGCATAAGCTCCTCGTCGGTTGCGTCCTTACGCCCCCAGAGCAGGTTTTCCCTTACCGTGCCGGTAAAAAGCGTGGCCCTCTGAGGCACGAGGGCTATCCTTTGCGTAAGCTGCTGCGCGGGATAATCCTCCACGGGCACGCCCTCCACCAGCACCTGACCGGATGTGCAGTCGTAAAAGCGCATTATAAGGCTCATAAGGGTGCTTTTGCCGCTGCCCGTAGGCCCGATAATGCCGATATGCTCGCCCCGTTTCACGCTTAAGGTTATATTCTGCACCGCTGCGCCGCCGCTTTCCTGACGGGCGGCGGCATCGCTGCCGTTTGCGGAGTAAACAAGCGTTGCCGCGCGGAATTCCACCGCCGGGGCCTCGCCCGAAGGCTGCGCCGGGATGTCCGTTTGTATTTGCTGCGGCTGTGTTTGAAGCACCGTTTCTATACGCTTGGCGCAGGCCAGCGCCTTTGTGATATTTATTATAAGGTTTGCAAACTTTATAAGCTCAACGAGGATCTGCGACATATAGTTATAAAGGGCTATCACCGCGCCCTGCGTAAGCAGCCCCGCCTCCACGCGGAGAGCACCGCTGTATATAAGCCACACTATGCCAAGATTTATTATAACAAAGGTAAGCGGATTCAAAAGCGCGGCTATGCGGCCGGTGCGCCGCTGATCCGCCGCAAGGGCGCCGTTTTTTTCGCGAAAGGCGCGTATTTCTTTATTTTCAAGGCAGAAGGCGCGCAGCACGCGTACTCCAGCAAGGTTTTCCCTTATGGAAAGCACCACTTTATCCAGCCTTTGCTGCACCTTTTTATACATGGGCAGGCAGGCAAGCATTATTGCAAATATCACAACCGCGAGCAGCGGTATTGCAACGGCGAACACCAGCGCCGCCTTTGCATCCACCGTGAAGGCCATGATTGCCGCGCCCAGCACGATAAAGGGGGAGCGCAGCAGCAGGCGCAGGGTAAGGTTCATACCGGTCTGCACCTGGTTTGCATCGCTTGTCATGCGGGTTATGAGAGTGGAGGCGCCCATGGCGTCGGTCTGGGCAAAGGAAAGGCTGTTTATGTGCCTGAAAAGCGCATCCCTGATGCCGCGCACAAACCCGGCGCTGGCCTTGGCGGCAAAATACTGCGCCGCAACGGTGCTTGCAAGCCCCACAATGCCAAGGCCCACCATCAGCAGGCACATAAGCGCTATATAGCCCGAATCTCCGCCGCCGGGGGCGTTTATGCCCTTATCGATAATATCCGCCACCACAAGGGGTACAAGCAGTTCAAAGGAGGCCTCCAGCAGCTTGAACACCGGCGCCGCAACGGCCTCCTTTTTATAATCCTTCATAAAAACAAGCAATTTCTTCATAAACGCAGTTATATCCTCGATATGCCGGGCAGGGCGACCTGATCGGCGCTGTTTTTGTTTATTTTATCACCTTTGCGCGTTATTAGCAATATGTTTCCGCCGCCCGCGCCTATGGCGGCGGCGCAAGGCATGCGATACGCTTTTTACAATGCAGACAGCCCCGGTTTTGTGCCGCTTGCCAAAGGCCGGACATTGACTGTTGACACGGCGGGCAATAAACGGTAAAATATGATTACGGTTTTTTGCCTTGCCCTGCCGCGTTTTATGTACGCATTCGCGCATGCTCCGGCAGATGCCGCATTGTGAAAAGCAAGTTGAATTTTTCAAGGAGATATCTTATGGAGTATATAAAAGAAACTCTTGATACGCCGGTATCCGCGCAATATGATGTTGTAGTGGCCGGCGCAGGCCCTGCCGGAGTATGCGCCGCCATTGCCGCTGCCCGCGGCGGCGCGCGCACCCTGCTTGTGGAGCGCTACGGCTTTCTGGGCGGCATGTGGTCCGCAGGCTTTATTATTCCGCTGTTTGATTATGCAAACAAGCAGTACATAGTTACCGAGATAGTGGATGAGGTAAAAAAACGCGGCGGCTGGGGCGGCTATTATGACATTGCCTTTGACTTTGAGGTTATGAAAAAGGTGCTGGACGACATGGTTACCGGCTCCGGATGCAAGATTCTTTTTCACACCTTCCTTGCCGGCGCTTATCTTGAGGGCGACAAGGTGGCGGGCGTTATTGTGCAGAATAAATCCGGGCGCAGCATAATACGGGCAAAGGTAGTTATAGACTGCACCGGCGACGGCGATGTTGCCGCCGCTGCGGGCGTGCCCTTTACAATGGGCCGCGAAAGCGACCACCTCTGCCAGCCCGTTACCTGTATGTTTATGATAGGCGGGCTTAAATTCCATCAGCTGCACCCCTATCATGTGCACGACATAGTTATGGATGCCGCAAGGCGCTGCGGGGTGGAATTCCCGTTTTCCTACAAGCGCCCGTTCATGCTTCAGCTGCCCAACTCCGACCGCTGTGTTGTGATGTGGAACCATGTGCGCAAAAAGCCGCCTACGGATGCCGTTGCCTTCAGCGAGGCGGAGCTGGAATCCCGCGAGGAGATACACTCCATAATGCACTATCTTAAAACCTATGTGCCGGAATTCAAGGATATTGAGCTTATAGCCATAGCGCCGCAGACCGGCGTGCGCGAGACCCGTCATATTCACGGCATGCATGTGCTTACATGCGAGGAGCTTGTGGAGGGCACACAGTTCCCGGATGCAATATGCGATGCAAACTTTGCAATGGATCTCCACCTGCCGGACAAGAACGAGCAGGAGAACATATATATAAAGGCTCCCTATCAGATACCCTATCGCTGCCTGATCCCGGAGAACCGCGACGGGCTGCTGGTGGGCGGACGCTGCATAAGCGGTACCTTTGAAAGCAACGGCTCCTACCGCGTAACCGGGGACTGCATGGCCACAGGTCAGGCTGCCGGAGTTGCCGCCGCACTGGCCGTGAAAAAAGGCATATCTGTGCGCGATGTTGATGCCGCCGATATCCGCCGCGTTATCGGAATGAAGTAAAAGCATTATGTAAAAACAAGCATGAACGGCTTTTATAACGGCTTACATGAACAAACGATATATCCCGACAGATGACATATCCGTCGGGATATTTTTATAAGCAGAATTTACTTTTTGAAGTTCGGAAAATGCAAAATTGTTGCAAAATATAAAAGGGGGGCATTGACTTTGCCCGCCGCCGTTGCTATAATGAATTACTGTCCGTATTGCGCATTGCGCCGTGCTGCTTTTGCCTGCGGTTTTGCTTCCGTTTGCTGAATACACAGGCGTTATACGGCGTTGCAAGTATTTATGCATAAATATGTTCATTTCTGTACTGATACGCTGTTGTGCGATTACTGCGTGTTATATGGAAAACGATTTTATTGCCATATACAACGACGCTCAAAGGCAACCATGCAAAAAGGAGGAGACTCTTATGCCGGATACAAGCCAGAAAAACACCGCTGCACAGCAGCGCGGCAAAGGCATGCAAAGCACGCGGCAGCCGGAAAAGGCAGGCGCCGAACACATCGAAACCGTGCGGCAAACGCCCGTGCCCTCTCGGCGGTTAAAGCAGATCTTTATGGTTATATGCGGAGTGTTCTTCCTGCTGCTCTACGCCGTGCTGAGCGTATACAACAGCGCATTTTCCTGCTTCAAGGCATATATCGTGCTGCCTCTTGCCCTTGTTGTGATATGCGCCCTTTATTTTTTATACAGGCTGCTGTGCCGCAGCACGGATTTTCTTGAAAGAAATCTGCGCGCGCTGCTTTTTGTACTGCTGGGCGCTGCTGCGTGCATAAGCCTCGGAGTGGGAATATTTGCCCGCTTTACCCCCGCCTATGACCTTGGCGCAATATACTACGGGGGATATGAGCTTGCGCAGACAGGCAGCCTGGGCAGCTACACCGAATACTTTGCCATGTTCTCGAACAATCTCGGCGGACTGGGCATCTTTACGGCGCTTTCTTATATATGCTCTTTATTGGGCATAAGCGATATGTACATTCCGGCCCTGCTTCTGGGCATATTCAGCACCGTGTTTTCCGCGGCGGCCATGTTTTTTGCCGCGCGCCGAATGTTCGGCACGGCCTCCGCATTTACGGCGCTTATCGTCTTTTTGCTGCTGCCCTCCTTCCCCACTTTAGGCGCGGCCTTTTATACCGATGTGCTCTCCATGCCCTTTGTTGCGGGCGGACTTTTAATGTATCTTAAGGCCCGAGAAAGCGCACTTGCGGGCGCACTGCGCTCCTCCCTGCTGCAAGCCGCCCTTTGCGGCATTATACTTGCCGCCGGAGCCACCGTAAAGGGAACGGCCGCAATATGCCTGATTGCCGTTATTATTGACTATCTTCTTATAGGTGCGCGCGGGCTGCGCCGCGCAGCCGCCGTGCTTACCGCCGTACCGGTGTTTGCGCTGACCCTTGCACTGGCTTTGCCGCTGCTTTCCGGCGCGGTGCCGGCGGAGCTTGCAAATGCCAAGGGCATACCGTGGACGCACTGGGTGGCCATGAGCGCGCACGGCTCGGGGCTGTATGATCCGTATGATTACGAAGCCGCAAAGGCCCGCCCGGACAAGCAGGCCCGCAAGGAGGCGGACATTGAAATAATTAAAAAGAGATATAATGAAAACGGCATAGGCGGCACGCTGAAGCTGTGGAGCGGCAAGCTTATGCGGGATTTCGGAAACGGCACATTTTCCGCCTCGGACTTTTTGGACGACAGCCCTGCATACGATACCGCAGTGCAGCAGACAGTGCTCAAGGAGGGCCGATATTACAATATATTTGCAAACCTTTGTCAGGGAATTTATATAGGCTTCATGCTGCTTGCCGCCGCCGGAATTATTAAAGGCGCGCTGTGCGGGCAGACAAAAGCCTTTATGCCGGCGCTGTGCCTGTTCGGGCTGGCGGTATTTCTGATGTTTTGGGAGGCCAGCGCACGCTATGTTACAAACTTTCTGCCCGTTATGCTGCTGTGCCTTGCGGGCAGCCTTTATTCCCTTCCCGTAAGCAAAAAAGCACGGGCAAAGAAACAAAAAGCCGCAAAGCAGGCCTGAAGAACAGAAAAATGCCCCGAAGCAGCATGGCTTTCGGGGCATTTTTTATATGTTTATTTATATATCTGCATATCTGCGGCTTTGTAAAAACAGCAGACCCGCAGCTTTGAACGGTAACGCCTTGTAAAGAGGCCGCCGGAAGCGGCATCAGCGGATAGGCGAGCCTGCCTGCACCGCCTGCTCCGGCGAAATAAGCACCGGGCCCTGCTCATCCTCCGCGCACAGCAGCATGCCCTCCGAAAGCACGCCCCTGAGCTTTGCGGGCTTAAGGTTAATAACCGCCACAACGCTTTTGCCCACCATTTCCTCGGGGCTGTACCGTTTGGCAATGCCGGAAACTATCGTGCGTTCACGGTCGCACAGAACAACGGATTTAAGCAGCTTATCGGAGCCTTCCACTTTTTCGCATTTGAGCACGCGTCCCACGCAAAGCTTAACCTTGGCAAAATCGTCAATGCCTATCTCGGCATCCGCCTGCATGGGCTCTGCTTTTTTATCCGCATTTTTCTGCGCCTTCTGCGCGTTTTTTTCCGTTTTTTCGGCTTTTTCCTGCGGTGCGCCCTTAAGCTGCTCCAACTCCGCCAGCTCCTTTGCCATATCGATTCTGGGGAAAAGCGCCTCCTGCTTCTTTACCCGGCTGCCGGGGCGCAGCATGCCGTAGCAGCCCGCGCTCTCAAGGGTGAGCAGTGCCTCGTCCTCAATGCCCAGCCCATCGGCGATGGCCTTGCAGGTGGAGGTCATAACGGGAGATATAAGCACGGATACTATACGCAGACACTCCGCCAGATTATACATAACGCTGCCCAGCCGTTCGCGTTTTTGCTCATCCTTGGCCAAAAGCCACGGCTCGTTTTGGTCGATATACTTATTGCAGCGCGAAATCAGCCTCCACACCTCGCTAAGCGCCACGGAAAAGCGCAGCGCCTCCATGTTTTCGCAATACGCCCCGTGCACCTGCTTTGCCAGTGCCGCAAGCTCTTTATCCAGCTCGTTCGGCTCGCCCATGGCGGGTACGGAGCCGTCAAAGTATTTCTCTATCATTGCCACGGTGCGGCTGAGCAGGTTTCCAAGGTCATTGGCAAGGTCGCTGTTTATTCTGGAAAGCAGGGCCTCGTTTGTAAAGTTGCCGTCCGAACCGAAGGGCATTTCCCTCATAAGATAGTATCTTATGGCGTCCACACCGTAGCGGCTGCACAAAAATACCGGATCCACGACATTGCCGCGGGATTTGCTCATTTTTTCCCCGCCGATAACCAGCCAGCCGTGTCCGAACACCTGCTTGGGCAGGGGAAGCCCCAGCGCCATGAGTATTGCGGGCCATATAATGGCATGGAAACGCACTATTTCCTTTCCCACAAGGTGCAGGTCGGCCGGCCAGAAGCGCTTGTAGAGGGAATCGTCATCGCTGTCATAGCCCAGCGCCGTTATATAGTTGCTCAGTGCGTCTATCCATACATATACCGTATGCTTTTCGTCAAAGGTAACGGGTATTCCCCACGAAACGGAGGTGCGGGAAACGCAGAGATCCTCAAGACCGGCCTTGAGAAAGTTATTCAGCATTTCGTTCTGCCGCGTTACCGGCTGCAGGAACTCGGGATGCTCCTGTATATGCTGTATTATTCTGTCCTGATATTTGGAAAGACGGAAAAAATAGCTTTCCTCGCGCGTTTTGCTTACCTCGCGGCCGCAGTCCGGGCAGCAGCCGTCCTTAAGCTGGCTTTCCGTCCAGAAGGACTCGCAGGGAGTGCAGTACCACCCTTCATATTCGGATTTATAGATATCCCCTTGGTCGTAAAGCTGTTTGAATATCTTCTGAACGGCTTTTACATGGTATTCGTCGGTGGTGCGGATAAATTTATCGTATTTTACATCCATCAGCTCCCACAGCTGCTTTATGCCGGCCACGATATTATCCACATATTCCTTGGGGGTAACGCCCGCCTCGGCGGCTTTTTTCTCTATTTTCTGCCCGTGCTCATCGGTGCCGGTAAGGAAAAACACATCGTATCCCATCATTTTCTTGTAGCGCGCCATGGTATCGGCCGCCACGGAGCAATAGCTGTGACCGATATGCAGCTTATTGCTGGGATAATAAATGGGTGTGGTGATATAATACTTCTCCTTCATTTTTCTTTCCGCCCGCACTGCGGGCTTCCCTTTCCTGAAAAATTTTTGGGCAGCATAAAACGCCGAAATACGGCATATAAAATGCATAGACAGGCGCGCAGCAGGGAAAAACAAAGCAGCCCTGCCGCCCAGGGGCGACAAAACCGCTGTACCACCCTGATTCTCCGCCTGAATATAAAAAACCAAACGGACTCATGCGCCCCCGTAACGCAGGGCTTGCGGCACGGACTGTTGGCCCGTGCAGGCTCCGCAACCATATTCCGCCGCCCCTGCCCGCCGGCTTTCACCTTCTCCGGCTCTCTTATAGGGTAGTATGCACCGCGTACTCATTGTTTCACTGCCGATATTATTTTTGTATATATAATTATAATGCCCCGTTTGGCTGCTGTCAACCCGAAATTTCTGCGGATATCTGCCAAGTGCAGCCAAACAGCCGCACCGCTGCTATTTTATGCCGCTATGCCTTTATGCTGTGCGGGTCAAACGGCTTTGCCCCGAAATCCGGCGCATCGCATTGCGTAAGGAAGCCCTCCAGCGAATCCCTGTCGGAAACGGTTATGCTCTCAAAGCCGAAGCGCGTCATAAAGCGCTCCAGTATAATAACCCCGAAGGGAAGAATATCCGCCCTGTCGGTTTGTATGCCTTTAATGCACAGCCTTTGCTCAAGGGGCGCAAACAGCTGCGTTTCCATGCTTCTTATTTCGTCAAGCTCAAGCACGGTGTCCTGCACGGCGGTGCTGTACCGCTCAAGCCCCAGCTTCATGGAAGCAAGCGTGGTGGGCGTGCCCGATACGCCTATAAGCCTTTGCGCCTGTTCGGGGTGCAGCGGGGCGTATTCCTCTATTACGGGCGCGATAAGCGCCTCCGTTTGCCGCTTTATGCCTTCGTCTACCCCCGCGCGGCCGTCAAAGCGCTCCTGAAGCCGCACCGCGCCCAAACGGCGGCTGAGTGCCCGCACCTGCATATGCTTTACCATAACCTCGGTGCTGCCCCCGCCGATATCTATCACCGCATCGCCCTCGCCGTTTGCCGCCCCGGCAAAAGCAATCAGCGCTTCCTTGGCACCGGGCAGAATTTGAAGCAAAACGCCGCAATCGGCAAGCATACGCTCAAACTCTGCGCTGTTTTCCGCCTCCCTGACCGCCGCGGTTGCATATACATATGCCTCCCCTACGCCCTGCTGCGCCGCCTTTTGCAAAAGGGAGCACACCGCCTCCGCCGTGCGCCGCATAGGCTCCGGCTGAAGCCGCCCCTTCGCACTGCCCTGCCCCAAACGCGTGGTTATAACATATTTCTGCATGGTCTTGCCGCTTTGTATCCCCAGACGCACGCTGTTTGTACCGATGTCTATAACGCCTTTAAGCATAAAATTCCTTCTCTCCGTATGATCCGCCCCGGAAATATCCTTTGCATTTTTACGGCGGCGGATACAAGCCTTACGGATAGATTTTATAACACTTCCCCCGAGCGGTCAATTGATTTTATCGCCGGCGTTTTAGCACTCTCGGCGGCAGAGTGCTAAAGTTCACAAAATGATAACAAAATCAGGTATAAATTGTAATAAAGAGGTGTTATTATATACGCGTTGAAAGGGAAAGCTAAGGGCATGAGAAAGGGCCCGGGCAGATGCCGCAAGGCAGCAAGCATCCCTTGATACACACTGAATATACAAGCTATAAGGAGTGAGTTTTATGTTTGAAATTATGCCTTTTGAAAGTAATAAACGCAGAGCTGTATTTAATCCCTTCCGTGAGATGGACGAATGGGAAAAGGCCTTTTTCGGAAAGAATGAGCTTGCCGAATTCAAAACCGATATCAAGGATGTAGGCAATGCCTACGAGCTGGAGGCCGATCTTCCGGGCTTCAAGAAGGAAGATATTCATGTAGATGTGGAGGGCGATTATCTTACCATTACCGCCAGCCGCAACTGTAACAAAGAGGAAAAGGACGAGAAAAACAACTATGTCCGCAGGGAGCGCAGCTACGGCTCCTTTGCAAGAAGCTTCGATGTTTCCGGCATTAAAACGGAGGATATCTCCGTGGAATATAACGACGGCGTGCTTAAGCTGAATCTGCCTAAGCGCGAAGCGGAAAAGCCCTCCTCCAGAAGACTGGAAATCAAATAATTTTATAAATCAGCTTTGATAAAAGCCGTGCGGCAGTGCCCGCGCGGCTTTTGTTTTGCCTGTATTTATATATTGCCGGTTAGGATTATTCCGTGCGTGTATATCAGCGTTTTATAAAGCCTGTTGCTTCAAAGCTTTCCCGCAAGGCCCGCTTGATGCGCGGCAGAAATAAAACCGAAAAAAGCGCCGTCGGTACGGACAGACACAGGCACACGAACGGAAAAAGGGCACTGCTGCTGACAGACAGACGCACAAACATAAAAAGGGCGCCGCTGCGCGGCGCCCTTAGAAGGCCTATTCAAGAGCTTTGCTTTTTAATCAGTCCTTCTTCTTTTTGGTGGCAACAACCACAACCACAACAATGATGGCAACAACAGCTACACCGATAACGATCCAAGCCCAGGTGGGGAAGGAATTGCCGGCGGAAGGAGCAACGGTAGAGGACGCAGCCGGAGCTGTGGTCTCATTTGCGGGCTCCTCGGTAGGAGCAACGGTGTTGTCGGGAGCGGCGGTGGGCTCGTCAACCTCGCCGGTGATACCGGTATCAAGGGTATCGGCGATGGTGAACATGTTTATCCACTCGATGGTTGCATGGTTGGTGTTGCTGTGGTTTTCAACGCCCATACCGATGCCCCAGAAGTAACGGTAGCCGTCATTCTCATGGAAGGAAATGAAATCTCCGGCGCCGCTGGTGGCTTCCTCATCGTCGGGCATGCTGGTAAGACGCTCAACCGGAATGATTACATAGCCTTCAAAGTTAGCGGGAACGGTGACATACCAGCCGTCAACGCTGTACTCAACGGTAGCGCGGCTGTATGCGCCGTCGGACTCGTTAGCCAGAACAACGGGGAATTCGTTGCTGCCGTTGATGCTTATGCCGGTGGTAGAGCCGGTGGAATCAAATGCTACATGAGAGGGACGGATGCCAACCTCTTCGCTGCCGTTCTTTACCTGAAGAACCATGTACTTAAGATCATACATATCGTTTTCATGGCCGAGGTAAGACTCCCACCACTGGCCCGGGCCAAGACCGTCGGCACGATCGCCCGTGCAGGCATAAGAAACGCTGGCGGCAGTGCCTTCCACAACATCAATCAGGAAGGTTTTGTTCTCGGTCTGCTCAAAATCGCCTTCGCCGCTTATGTTCATAACTTCCTTAACGCTGAAGCCTTCGGTAAATGTACGCAGCACACTCTTATCAAAAGCAGGAGCTGCAGATGCGGTGATTCCCATCATAGCGCAGACAAGAGCCGCGATAATGACGAACACCAAAAGCTTTTTCTTCATTATAATCTCCTCCAAAGTTTTTTTATATTTTAACATACTCATTTTACATTGTGAATATACAATTCGCACAATTTTATTGCACAATATTAAGATTGTGTTAAAAAAACGCACATATTTTGTAACCTCCGCTGTGTATATTCAGCCTGAAAAATCGCCGAATCCGCCCCCTTTGCACGGCTTTTGCCGTTTTTTGCACCGCTGCGCGCGTTTTAGTTTTGCTTCGCTGCTGAAAATCAGATGAAAATCATCGTCGGGCAGCTTCTTCGCCTCCTTTTTTGCGTATTTTGCGCCCTCCCGACGGCTTTTGCACAAAAACATTTTTCCCCCCGCTTCTCTTTATTCTATTGCGCTCTTTGTATGCGGGTTCCCGTTTTTTATGCCGGCATGCATATTTTTCGGACGCAATTTGCGGCAAATATCGTCATTCTTAATTGAAAAGAACCCGAAAGCACGCGGAAAAATGCATTATTTTGTGCTTTTTTGCCCCAAAAAGCAATAAGACCGCGTACGAAAGCCCGACGGCTTCAACTTTTTTCGCGTGTTAATATATGTATACTGATGCAAAAGCGCAGACATCGCCTTTGCAATGAAGCTTATGCGCCTGCCTTTGAAGATATTATTCCCTGCCGATAAGCAAGCCGGCGCACCGGCAAAAAACTTTCGCCCATGAAAAATTTAACGCAAAACGGAGGATAAAGCCATGCAGAAGGAAAACCGCGTTACACTCAGACGACCCTACCGCCCCGAAACGATGCGAAAGCTGCGGGCGCTGTATGCAAAAATCGGTCCGGCTGCTGTATGTACGGCCGCCTGCGCCCTGCTTGCTGCCTGCCGTCCCGCAGCCGGGCTTGCCCCCTTTGCCGTGTGTCTGCCCGGAATATTTATTGATTCCCCCCTTGCGCTTTTTGCCGCCGCGGGCTCTGCCGCGGCTGCCGTTGTGCTGGAGCCCTCCCTTTACAGCCTGACAGCCTGGTGCATACCGGTGCTGCTGTATTTTTTCTGCGTGCGGCTGCTGAAGCATAAAAACCTCACCGCCATGCCCTGGCGCATGGGTGCGCTGGTTCTGTGCAGCGGCATAGGCCTTGCCTGCAGCCCGGAGGCCCGGATGTACGATATATTAATGGCGGTGCTGTCCTGCATAGGCGGATGCGCGCTGCTTCCACTGCTGAGCGGCGCCCTTAGCGCCTTTGACTCTTTAGGCAAGCATTCGGCGCTTACCCGCGGCGAGCTTGCCTGTCTTGCCGTTCCCGTCTGCGGCGTGCTGCTTTCCCTGCCGTTTGAGGGCTTTATGGGGATATCTCCCGCACAGCTTTGCGCCCTTTTCTGCATTTCTGTATGCTCCCTTTCGCTGCCCTCCGGCGGAGCGGCCTTTAGCGGCATATGCGCCGCGCTGTTTCTGCTGAAGGGTCAGACCCCCGCCGCCGGGCTTGCAATGGTGATAATGTCGCTATTGGCATATGCCCTGCGCCGCATAAGCCGAGTGGGAGTGCTGCTTGGCTATATAGCGGGCGATTTTTTTGCCTCGCTGCTTATTGCCGGCTCGTTTGTACCCCTTATTCCGATACAAACCGCAATACTGTCCGCCCTTCCCGCCCTGTTTTTCAACAAGCGCCGGTTGGAGCTGCTTCGCGGGCTTGGAGGCAGCGTGCTTATTCCCACCTCGTCGGAAAAGGAGCTGGCGGCAAGAAGCGCCTTTGAAGCCGACCGCCGCATCAAGGGCTGCGCCGAGGTTTTCAACCGCCTTTCCCAGATATTCTGCGAAGAAAAGGAAAACAAGCGCTCAAAACGGCTGGAGCTGTGCTCCCATGCCGCAAGCCGGGTATGCAGCCAGTGCAGTAAGTACGATTACTGCTGGAGGATGCGCTATTGCGATACTTATTCCGATTTCAAGGCCCTTGCGGGCATGATATGCGCTGCGGGCAGTGTTTCCCCCTACGATGTCAGTAAGGACTTCAAGGCCCGCTGCGCGGACTGGATAGGCGTGCTGCTTGATATGAACGCGCAGAACGCCCTGCCCGGAGAGCAGACGCACGAGCAAAAAGGAAACATGATGATGTCCCGCCAGTGCCGCAGCATAGCCGACCTGCTGACCGACCTTGTAAATCAGCGCAACGCCGTACAGTATGATTTTGACGCAGAGGAGCGCTTAAGCGCCGTGCTGTGCGAAAACGGCATAGGCGCAAAGGATATAGTGTGCCGCTGCAATAAAGGCGGCCTTGAAAGCGTAAGCCTGAGCCTGCCGACCTGCCGCGGGGACAAGCCCTGCCTTAATCTGCTGCCGGAGCTTTTGAAACGCGCCTTTAACTGTGACTTTGCCTGCGACGAAAGAAACTGCTCCTTGGAAAACGGCGGGTGCAGCTGCGTGTTTACGCCCGTTCCCCGCCTGAGCGCGCGGTGCCACGCCGCCTGCAAGATAAAAAACGGTCAGAATGTCTGCGGCGACAGCTTCTCTCTGATGCCCCTGCCCGGAGGAAAATACCTTGCCGCCCTGAGCGACGGCATGGGCAGCGGCAGTCAGGCTGCCCGCGAGAGTGAAAACGCCGTGGCTTTGCTTGAAACCCTTTGCCTTGGCCGCATGGAGGTGCGTCAGGCATATGATACGGTAAACGAGCTGCTTCAGCTGCGCCGAAAGAGCGCCGAGGTGTTTTCCACCATGGATGCCTGTATACTGGATCTTTCCCGGGGTATATGCTCCTGGGGCAAAATAGGCGCCGTACCGGGATATCTCGTGCGCTCCGGGCGCGTCACCACCGTTACGGGAAGCGCGCTGCCCCTGGGTGTGCTGTCCGACCCCGAACCCAGCATCAGCGACCGTGTGATTAAAGAGGGCGACCTGCTTGTGCTGCTTTCCGACGGCATATACGATGCCCTTACCGATTCCTGTCAGGACGGTATTGCCCTTATGCTGCCCGAGCTTTGCAGGGGCGATGTAAGCTTTATTGCCGGGGAGCTGGTGCGCCGCGCCCTTGCCAAAAGCGACGGCACGGCAAGAGACGATATGACCGCCATTGCAATACGCATAACCGCCGCATAGCATAAAGGGCGCAGGCAAGCCGCATTAGCCGCGTACGCAAGTATATATAAATTCGCAAGGTATATAAACATATGCGTAAACTTATCAGTACGGCAAAGGCCGCCCAAGTAAGCAAGCTTGGGCGGCCTTTTTGCTGCGCTTTTATATTCTTTTAAGCAATTCCGTTCTTTTATCTTTATATTCCTGCTGTGATATCTTACCCTGTTCGTAAAGCTGTTTAAGGGCTTCTATCTCTTTTGACGGGCCTGCGTCAACCGGCTTGCTTTTTACAAAGCAGGCTCTGCCGAAATTAAGCAATATAATAATGAAAGCGGATATCAGAAGTACATCTCCGATGCACCGCGCAATGTCCATCGCCGTTACATAGCCGTAGGAATAGCTCCTTACTTCCTGAAGAACTCTCATTACGGCAAAAACCGTCAGAAATACCGTCCCCGCAACGGCAAAGCCCTTGACGGGTTTTATTTTGATAACAGCAAGGCATATCAATAAAAGGAGCAGCGCCGCCGTTTCAATTATGCCTATAATAAAGCCGTTATCAAGGTAAGAAATACCGCTTCTTACGGTCAACGCCGCCCAAAAGGCCAAGCCGATAATGAAAAGCACATTCCCCGTCTTTTTTGCATTGAATGCAAGGCAAAAAAGCGACACGGCCATAACAAAGGGCGGAAACGAATAAACCGCCGTTTCCAACAAAAAACTGCGGAAATATTTACCGCCAACAGCGATATACACACCGATTTCATTAAAAGCAAAAAAAGCAACAGATGCTATAAGCAAAATGCCCGCCATTATCAGTGATATTTTCTTTTTCATTTTTGTTCCCCCTCTTTTTTCCTGTAGACGCTTTTTCAAAAATGCGCGCGCTCCTTTTTCCGTATTATATCATAAAGCGCAATGTGTTTTCAATGCCGAATTTTATAACGCAAAAGTATATTGAATGCAGCCGCCTCTGTTTACCCGCACTGCGGCATAATGCTTTCCCGACGTTGACTTTAGCCCTCCGTTGGTGTAAAATAGCAGTACTTCTATAATATCTCCCGCCGCAATGCGCCTTTTTCACGGAATCGTAATTTATCCGCATGCCGCCCGGCAGACGCCGGGGAATTTCAGTGCCGCCCATAATATGCGGGCGCGGAAAGGAACACCTTTGTCGTTTATCAAACCGGCAAGCGCAGCCGGATGCGCTTTTTTCGCACCGCCCGGAATATATCCCCCCGCCGGAATGTATTCCCCGGCTCATTTTATATTTCTTTCCTTTTCCGTGCTTGCAATTACGGTAAGCCTTGTTTTGCTCATGCGCGTAAAAAAGCCCTCCGTGCTGCTGCGAAAAATAAACAAACGGCTTACCGTGCTGCTTTGGGTGCTGGAGATTGCCAAGATAGCCTTCAATCTCGCAATAGGCAACGGCGATAACCCCAACACCTATGTGCCGTTTTACTATTGCAGCCTTGTGCTTTATGCCGGAATAATGAGCAGCTTTTTTCACGGACGCATACGCCATGCAGGGGATGTTTTTCTTTGCACCGGCTCCATCGTGGGCGGGGTATGCTTTCTTTTGATGCCGCTTACCTCCCTGCCCAATTACCCGGCAATTCATTTTATTTCCTTTCACAGCATACTGCTGCACACCGTTATGGTGTTCATGGGGCTTGCCCTGCTGATAACAGGCTCCGTGCGGCTTTGTCTTTGCGATATAATTCCCTACGGCATAATCGTGCTTGCCGTATGCGCCGCAGCGCTTGCGGTGAACATTCCCTGCGGCAGCAACCTGATGTTTATAAGCCGCAACTTTCCCGGCACGCCCATAGAGCTTATCTATAAGGCCTGCCCCGGAATTCTCTTTCCGATAGTGATGTGTCTGGGGCAGGCTACCCTGCCGTTTTTGGCGGTATACCTGCTGCTGCCTTCAAAATGCCGGCTTAAAAAGAAGAACTGCGCAAAAAAGCGTAAAGTGCCTGATTCTTCGTAGCTTGCCCGATTTTCCCGCAAGCAGGCAGCCGAAAAAGCAAAAATATCCCACGGCGCGGTGGGATATTTTTTGTATCCGATTTTATTCCGTAATAAAGCGGCTTAAAACTGCGTTTCCTCCTGCCGCAGCTCTATGCGCACCTCCAGCCCGTCCCTTGAGGAAACTATAAGCGAGGCCGGTATTTTTCTTACCTCGCCCGCCCTCAGGCTTATACTCTCCTGGCATCTTAGCTCCGCGCCCCTGACCTGCGCCGATATATGTGCGCTTACCTCTCTTTTGGTAAAATTGCAGCATTCCAGCGTTACCGGGTTTTCCCCAAGCCCCGGCTTTCCGTGCACACCGCCTCTGCCGGAGGAGGGCACCATAACGGAAGCGAAAAGCCCGTCGCTGTCCTCCGGCATTCTGCGGCAGGCCGTCCTGCGTGCGCCCGCGCTTTTGAGCAGCCCCTGCGGTATGCGCCCGAAATGCACCATTACCGGCGCAGGGCCGACGGTGATATACAGCCCCTCACGCTGCGGCACAAGGCAGCTTTCCCCGCCGCATATATCCGCCACCACCGTGGGCAGGCGTACCGGCAGGCAAACCTCCGTGCTTTCCCTGTTCCAAAGCAGCAGCACCTCATCTCCGCCGGTGGAAAACGCCGCGCTGCACACGGGCAGCTCCGCCCGACCGATATACCTTGCCCGACCTAAATTATGTGCCAACGCCGCAAACACCGAAAACGCCGGCTGCGGCTGAAGCGGCACTCCCATGCCGGAAAGCAGGGAGGGATATTCCGTTTCAAACATTTCCGCGCCGTCAAATATACGCAAAGCATCCCCCGCCGAGGTAAGGGCCTCACATATTCCGCATGCCTGACCGTATTTTTTTGCATAGCCGTCGCCTGCGGCGGTTTTTCCGCTCCAGTAGGCTATTTTTCCGCTGCCGGAGGCTGTGCTTCGGCTTTCGGATGCCGCATCGCCGTCAGCCCTTTCCGTATCCGATAAATAATAATCCTCCGCAATATCCGCAGCCTCAAACAGCTCCGCCGTGCTTTTTTCCGTTTTTATGCCGTTTATTGCCGCCGCAGTGTCCGCTGCCTCCAGTGCGCATATAAAGCAGCGGGCTATTGCATCCTCCTTGGCGCCGGCACCCGACTGAAAATCGGCAAAATCCTCCCTTGCAGCCTGCTCCCTTTCGCAAGCGCCTCCCTTAAGCTCCCACATGCTGCACATTTTGCCGATACGCTCGGCGGAATACTTTATTTTTCTGTACAGCTCGCCAAAGCCGCTGTCTGCCGCAATTTGTGCAAGCTCGTCCGCCTCTGCCGTAAGAACCGTGTACATCCCGTATTCGGCGGCGCATGCAAGCATGCTCTCCGCACGCTCGTCCCCGCCCAGTAAAATGCCGTTTGCATTAAGGCGCACCGCGCCTGCGCCGGCGGCAGCCATAAGTGCTATATAATTCTCCGGCTCCTGCACGGGGAGCAGGCTTTCCTTGGTTATTTCCGCTCCGAGTATTCCGCTTGGATGTTCGCTTCGCGACCACGGTATAACGGCAAAGCTGATATTAAACACATTCCCCTTTACCCACAGCTTAAGCTCATAGTGTCCGGCCCGCAGCCTGCACCGCGCAAAATCCAGCTCAAAATAGTTATCGCTGCGCTCCGCCTCGATGCTGCCGCGAAAGGTCTGGCCGTTAAGCGTATTGCGCACACGATATTTAATTACGCCGTCATGCGATGGCGCAGATACGGCAAACACCGCCGGCTCGCCCTCGCGGAACACCGCTGCTCCCCCCGCACAGCTTACGCCTATTGCACTGACGCTTCTTCTGTCTGCATACACTCCCGGATGCGCCGCGCTTACCGGCTGCTCTTCACTTTCCGGCAGGCATATCTCTGCCGCGCCGCTTTTATAAAAGCCTTTTTCTTCCTTCTGCTCCTCTTGACAAACGCTAAACGGCAGGCCGCCGTCCGCCGTCTGCTGCCGTGTAATAGCCGCCTGTTGCCGCGCAATAGCCGCCTGTTGCTGTTCAATAGCCGCCTGTTGTTCAATATCAAACTGCTCCCCTTGTGCGCTGCTTTCAAAAACCTCTGTTTTTTGCTCCTTGGCATTTTCCCGGCGTTTTGTATCCGCCCGCCTTATGCTGAAGCCGACGGCTTCGTCCTGATTCTGCTCCGCGGGCTCTTTTTCTGCCGACCTCGCTGTTACGGCCTCCTGCACGCATGCCGCACCCTCGGCTTTTATGCTTTTCCGGCTGCGACGCACCGTAATTTCACCGATATCCGTTTCGTCATAAAGTGCTTCTTTTCTGCGATCTGCCTTGTCCATCCGTGCTGCTATCCTCCGCCCAGTTTATGTGCCTATACCTATCCGGCATTGCTTTTACCGACATTCTATATAGATTATATCACTTGTTTGCAGTTTTTTGCGATAGTTTTATATTTTTTGCTTTAAAATGTTGCTTTTTTTGCAAAGCGGCTGCTGCGCTTTTTGTTTGCCGTATTGTAATACATACAAAAACAGGCGCCGCCGAAGCGACGCCCGCAAATAATTGCAATCTGTTTTTATCCTACCATACCGGAACGCTCGATGGACTGCACAAAGAACTTCTGGCAGCAGATATACAGCAGCAGCAGAGGCAGAATGTGCAGGATAACCAATGCGCCGTTGTAGGAATCCATAACGGCATTGTTTCCGCCCGTCATATTGGACAGCCTGTTTACATATGCGCTGGCTGCGGTTGTAATCTTCATGGACAGCACCTTTGCCTGCGGATAAATAAGTGCGAGATAGGTGTTGTCGTTGTACTGCCATACAAAGGCAAACAGGAACACCGTAACCATAATGGGCAGTGCACTGGGCATCATGATCTGCCAGAAGGTACGGAAGGTGCCCGCGCCGTCAATGTACGCAGCCTCCTCCAGCTCCTTGGGCTGCCCGCGGAAATACTGTCGCAAAAGGAAGATAAACAGTCCGTTTTTGAACATAACGCAGGTTGCGCTCATAATGATCATAACCGGCCAGCCTGTAAGCTTTATTCCGCTGCCCGATTTTGTATCAAACAGCTCCGGCCCTATCGAGAACATCGTAAGCGGGTTGAAGTTGGCAAAGCGCAGCTTCATGGTGTCCGCTATGAGCTGAATGGGCACGATAAGCGTTGCTATAACCAGGAAGAACACCACTCCGTTGCCCTTGAACTTGAAGCGGGCAAGGCCGTAGGCCACCAGTGTACAGGACGCCATCTGCAGCAGGCCAAGACCCAGTGACGAAGCCACAGAGCCCAGGAACAGCGTGGGATAGTCGATATACTTCCACATAGCCGTATAGTTGGCCAAGGTAACATGACGCGGAATGAATATAACAGTGGGATCGTATATATCCTCCGCCGTTTTAAGCGATGCCGAGAACTGCACCAACAGCGGATACAGAATCAGCCAGCAAAGTCCGACAAGAAGCACGGTTCTGATAATGCCCCACAGGAAGCTGCGGGTCTTTTTGGATTTGAAGAAGGCCTTTACGGCTGCCCAGCCGTGCAGCTTTTCCACACGGTACTGATCCACCTCGGCAGCGCCCACCTGGTTTACCTGCTTTACTGCCTTCTGCTTTTTCAGAGATATTGCCATTATCTATCACCTCCTGCCCTTTTTCTTGGTAGTAACATCATTCTCATTGTATACAAAGCGTGAGATGATAGCGGATACGATCACTATAAGCAGCGCCACGCCTATGAAGTACAGCCAGCCCATCGTCATACGGTCGGACAGCGACAGCGAGGTGCTGCCCACCGAGCCGAACAGATAGGAGATCATCGGGTTGCTGGAGCCGGTGAGCACATCGATCATCGTGTACATCGTGGCCACCAGTATCATGGGCGATACCATCGGGAAGGTTATCTTCCAGAAGGCCTCCCACTTGCTTGCGCCCTCCATATCGGAGGCCTCAAACAGCGACGGAGAAATGGTCTGAAGCGCCGCAAGGAATATCAGTATCTGAATTCCCGACATCAGCACTATATTGGAAAGCTGGTCAAACGCCGTTGTTATAAGGTCAACAAACGGGGTCATAAACGGCATATCCGAAAGAATGTTTTTGATCGAGGTCGTTATATCAAGGTCGGTATTGCTGAGGGCTCCGCTTACCGAGGAGCCTACACGGGCAACCTCCCAGCTCCCATCCTTGATCTTTGCCGCAACACCGCTTGCCGTAACCACCGGCATGAAGAATATCACTCGCGCGACCGTCCTGCCGCGGAATTTTGCATTGAGCAGGTTGGCTATCATAAAGCTGAATATCAGTATTGCCGGAATGTATACAAGCTTGGGCAGCGTGCTGCTTATGCTGTTTATAAAGCCGAGGTTGGTGGTGGCTATCTTCTTGTAGTTCTCAAGGCCCACATAGGTGAGTGTGTTCACCGTTGAAATGGAGTTAACCACCTTGCGCTTTCCGTTTTCCATCTCATAGAGGACATTGCCGTTTGCGTCATAGGTTTTTTCACCGGCATTGTTTAGCTTAAGCACATAAAACTCCGCCTCTTTAACTACCTTGCGCTCTCCGCCCTCCTCAACATATTGGTATTCGCCGTTTTTCAAAACGGGGTTTTTGTCGCCGTCCACTACGCGCACATAATAGCTGCGGGTGGAGGATGCGGGATCCACCAATTCAAATTCAGGAGTCAGCTCGGTGCATTCCACTATTCCCTGCGAATGTATACTCATCATAAACGCCGTATACATCGGGGAAGCAATGAAGAACAGGAAGCCAAGCAGGAAGGGCAGCACGAACAGCCACCCAGCCAGCGAGCGCTTGGTCATCAGATCCAAACCTTTCTTACGCGGTTTGTACATTTATCATACCCCCTTAACCACGAGGTAGTCCATAGCCGGCACTCTGTGACCGTCCACTTCTGCGGAAACCTCATCATAGTTGACGTACACAACGGTGCCGTCGCTGTATCTTGTGCAGCTGAGCGTCTTGGTTATGTTCTTATGCTCAGCAATGGTCAGCGACGCAGTGTGTCCAAGCTCTTCGTTATAGCGCTTGTAGAAGGCAGCGGCATCGTTGATCCAGGAGGAATAGTTTGCGGAATAAAGATCCTCAAAGTATATGTTGTTTATATCGCGGTTGGAGGCATACATCCAGCGGTAGGACAGGCCTGCGCCGTATTCCACCGCCTTGAGCAGCGTTCTCTCCGGGTCGCCGGACTGGTTGGCAGCCTCGCCGGAATACTGCACATAGCCGTGCAGCACCATCTGATAGAACGGCACCGCAGCGTCGGTCACATAGTATTCGGAGCTTTGGTTGGGCAGCTCGAACAGAACATCCGTCCCCGCAAGGGCATATGCGTTGCCGCCAACGGAGGCAATGCTTATACCGGCATCGGCAAACTTTTTGTACACCTGAGCGTACACCTTCTGCACCATATCGCGGTCGTAGGTGGCGCCCACATGGTAATCGGCCGTAAGCATCTCACCGATGCTGCCCAGGGAAACGCTGCTGATATTATTCTTTGCAAGGTCCTTTATAAGGCTGTCCGCCATGGAATCCACCTTCTGCGGACGGGTTATAAACGCCTGATGCACATAAGCGCTGCTCTGCATCTGATCGTACTGATAATATACCGCATTGGAGCGGGACAGCATACGGGATGCGTCCAGATACTGCATGTAGTTGTCAAAGAGCTTGTCGGTATATACCTTTACGATCTCACATTCCGGGTACAGCTTTACGCCGTTTGCCTGAGCATACTCCTCAAGCTTGCGGTAGCCGTTCCAGCCGCCCAGCTCGCGCAGCGGGCTCACGGCGCCGTATGCCTGGTTCATAAGTCCGTTATTGGACCAGCCGCGATAGCGAAGGTTAATACCCTTTACCCCGGAGGTGCCCAGCTCTTCAAGTATTTTGCGCGCTTCCTCATAGGTGGTAAGGGAATTCAGGTAGTCGTACTGAATACCCATAACTGCGCTGGTATCCGACATTGCGCCGAAGAGCTCAAGGTTGAAATTTATATCCTTTGCATCCAGCTTTTCGGAATTCAGCATTCCTTTGTTTATAAGGTATGACCGGTAATTTGCCGCCATATCGGAATAGTTGACATCGCCGTTCATTATCTGATACTTAATGGCGATATCGCCGGAAAATCTCTTTTCCTGATAGGTAAGCAGCTTCTGGCTGTTGCCGAAAAGGGTCATCTCGTCAAACTCGCAAAGCTTGAAGGAAGCATTGGTATAGTTTACGCTGTTCTTTGAGCCGCGCGGTATATCGCTTATGATGGTTGCCGCCGATTCTCCGGACTCAATTATTGCAAACAGCGAGCTGCTCTGCTTCTTTATGCCCCACACCGGGAGATAGCCCTGCTCGGAATATTCCGGCTTGGTGCTGTAATTCTTGCCGCGGTCAAGGCCGTATATCTGAACCTTAAGCTCGCTTGTAACCGCTATCTTGCCGTTATTGAAGTTAATTATGGCGCCGCTGCCGTCCGGAACCAGCATATAGCCTGTTTCGGTGTTGTCGGCAGAGCCGAAATATTTCATTACGCTCAGACCGCTGATGGCATATTTGCTTTCGTTATAGCAAACCTCCTCCTGCTTAATCTGAACCTTAAGCCCGTCGTCCTGGATAATGTAGTCCACCGGGATCATGAACAGGTCGCCGCTGGCCTCCTTTACCTCGTACTCCGCGTCCCATGCCTCGCGCAGGAGCGATGCGGATTCATAATCGGTATAGCGTTCCTTACCCGGCTTTATCGGCTGATCGTTATCGTCATTGGGCAGAGTATAACCGTATTTTTCGCCGCCGTTAAACCACAGATCAAACAGCGCCTGCATTCCGTTACCGGCCAGGGGGCTGAAGCGCTGCTTCATGCAGGCTACCGTTTTGCCCTCCTCAAGGTTTACAATGCCGGGGACATTTGCGGTGAATTTTTCCTTGGTATCGCTGTCCGCCGCATCAAAAGTCGCTTTATCTATCGTTTCAAAATAGCTCTGAACCACCATTTTGTTAATCTGATAAAGCGCGCCCCATTTTTCCTTGGCCGCAGCTATCTGTTCGGCATCGCCGCTCTTATCCACAGGGAAGATTATGTTTCTGTAAATATCGTTTGCAATGGCGCACAGCTCGTTGTATACCTCCTCCGGCATTACCGCAGGCATAACATAATCCGCAACGAAGTCACCCATTACATACTTTACGCGCAGTCCGCCCTGATCGTTATAGGTAAGATAGAACGGATTAATCTTAAAGCCCTGCTCCTGGGCAAGCTTTACCTTGCTTATGGAGTTTGTATAGCTGTCCATGTTGCTTACGCTGCTGTCGCTCTTGTTGACGATGGAAAGCTGAAGCTGGCTCATCATCTCATAGCTCTTGCCGCTGGCCTTTATAACGGCATCGGTGGGGTTTGAGAACCATACCTCGCCGCTGGTCTTGTCCATAAAGGCAATGTCCAGCCGGTCTTTATTGATATACAGAGCATATTTGGCGGTTTCCTGCGCCAATGCATAGTCAACGGTTTCGCCGTTGCCCATATCGCGCGAATATGCCTTGCTCTCATCCAGCCTGAATTCCTCCAAGCCGGTGTATTTGTCCTCCGGGATCGCCCAAGCCGAGTCTGCCTGCTGAACGCAGCCGCAAAGCACGCCAAGCATCAGCATCAGCACAAGGATAACGCCCGTGATCTTTTTAACCATTATTTTGCTACCTCCTGTCAATAACGCATGGTAAGCTCACGATATATGGTATAGATAATACCGAATATCTGTTGCAGCAGGAAGAAGAACAGCATACCTATGAACAGTATCAGCAGCATACCGAAAAGTATCACGATAATGGCAAATATCGTACCCATCGCTCCGTACTGATGCGTAGTCATGGTTCCGCAATAAACCAGCATCGCCGACCAGAATGTTCCGAGGAAGGTCAGGAAGGTATAAATCGAAGACTCATCCACGGTCATTATCTGGGAAAGCACCGTAAGCCCCAGTGTAAAGAGCACATAGGGCATAAGCGAGTATGCCGTATAGTGGAAAACATCCTTGACGCTGCCTTCGCCGTTGAACAGCGTTGTAATACCCCAGTTGGAATAGCACCACAGGAATATCGCCAGCGCGAAAACCACGATATCCGAGAAAATATTTATGGCCTCCGGTCTGAGCCTGAGCTCGTTGAAGCTGTATGCCGTAAACTGCTTGCTTATAAGCTGAGACAGCACCAGCAATATATACATCGTTACCGAAACGGCCGTGCGCGCCTTTTTATCGTGCTTAAGCTCCCAAAAGCCCTTGAACGGATGCAGCATGCAGTAGAATACATACTTAAAATCCTTGAAATACTGCGAAAGCGCAGCCTGCACCTTAGCCATTGCTCTTACCTCCCGTCTTGATAAAGCGTCTGATCTTATTGAACAGCGCCTTGCCCAGGAAGAACACCACCAGCACCACAAGCGCCGTCATTACCCACGGCATTGCGGTTTCCATGCGCTCATTGCGCAGCTTGGCATAGGCAGTGCCGTACTCGCTCTGGTCATATGCACGCTCAAAGCTCTTGCACGCCTCTTCGTACTGACCGCGTACATACTGTATACGGCCTATTCCCTTATAGGCAAGACGGGAATTCGATGCCTGATCCAGCACCTTGTTCCACTTTTCCACAGCCTCGTCATACTGTCTGTTCTGCTGACACATAGTGGCGCTGCGGATAAGCTTTCCGTATTCCGTGGGCTTGAAAAGGGTTATCTGTGCCGTCGTGGAATCCAGCACCGCCATTATCATCTGCTTATAGGTTTCCGCCTCCGGGTCGTCCGCCGTCACTATGCCGTCCTCGACGGCCGCAAAGGGCAGAAGGTTGATGGCCACCGGAGTGGTAAACGCGCCCTCGCTGCTGCCCTTGGCTCCGAAGATGAACAGCAGCTCGCCTTCGTTATTATAAGTGAAGATTCTTCCCTTATTGTTATCCAGCGCGCTGTATATTCCGTCGCTCGCCACGGCAATATCCACCATGGAGGAGAACTGCTTGCGCTCCAGAGCGCTGTAACTTGCATCTCCGGACGGCGGATAATCGTCGTTGCGCTTAAGAATATCCGAGCCGGTAGGCGCAATACGCTTTATAGGCGCGCCCAGCTCGCTGCCGCTGTTGAAGTGATCCCACAGATCCTGTGCTTCCAAAGCGTTTATGGTTCCGAATATCATGCCGTCTCCGTCCAGAGTAACATTGCTGTACTCCGTGGACAGGTTCAGCGTAAGGCCCTCCTTCTGCGCGTCGCTGAGTATTCTGCGCAGCAGGTTGGACAGGGTCTGCTTAACCTTTGTGGCGCCGGTAAACTTGGTAAAGGAGCCGTCAGAGCTGAGCTCTATGAGTCCTTTATGGTTACCCTTTGACACAACATACATATTGCCGCCGTCGGCAATGGCCACTTTAAGCGGCTTGTACTGGCTGTCATTGTCCTTGTTTTCGCCCGTACCGCCGCCCTCGGAATCGTCGGAGCCGTCGTCCTCTTCGGGAGCGGCGGTCGTATCGGCGCTTATGCTGCCGGAGTTATCGTCCGAAGCCAGCAGCTCATCCAGCCCCGCAGGCTTTTCAAAAATGCGCACGCAGACATACTGCCCGTTTTCATCGGCCTCAAAGCGTATTATTCTTGCATTGCCGGTATCGCATATATACAGCGAGCCGTCCTTTGCAAAGGTTACGCCGGAGGGGGAGGAAAGCGTGTAATTCTTTCCGTTAAACTCAAAGCCCGTTGTTTCCACCGTTGTTTCGGTATATGTGGGCTGGCCGTTTTCGTCAAGAACGGGGTTGCCCTCTTCATCCAGCACCGGCTTCTGCACGGTCTTCACGGTTTTATTGGAAATGTACTGCTTGAGCTTATAGCTCTTATCAATTATAACCACGCGGCTGTTTCCGGTATCCGCAATGGCCATATCCCCATTCACGGCGGAGGTATCCATATCCTCCGGGTTCTTGAAGCCGTCGTCCATGTTTGTCTGCACTCCCATGGAAACGGCATCGATCACCTTGTAGGGAACATATGCCTGCGGCTCCGTGGAAACAAGGCCTTTATAATAGTTGTAATTCTGATACGGCGCGGCAAAAGCCGTAACCGCACACAGGAGTCCCATAAGCAGGACTGTTATAAAGACTGTCAGCTTTCTTTTCATTTCGTCTGCTTACCTCCTTAATCCTTCATACCCGAGGTAGCCATGGTCTCAATGATGTTGCTCTGCGAAACCACAAACATGATTATCGGCACCGACATCATTACCACGGTAACCGCGTTGCCTACGCCGGCACGGGCAATACCCGCCGAGGTTATCTGCTGAAGCGCATAGGACAGCGTCTTGAGGCTCTCCGACTGTATATATATCGAAGCGCCGGTGTTCCACAGGCCCTGCACCGCAAATATCATAAGCGTCAGCCATGCGCTCTTTATGTTTGGCATTACTATGGACCAGAATACCCTCAGGTGGCTTGCGCCGTCCACACGTGCCGCCTCCACCACCGCCATCGGTATCTGCAGCATGAAGCTGCGGATAAGATGCAAACCCAGCGCCGAAGCAAATACCGGCACAATCAGCGCCCACTGGCTGTCCACAAAGCCCAGCCCCGACATTATCATGTAGGACGGAATCCACAGCACGGTGCCGTTGAACATAAGCGCAAGCTCTATCATCTTTGTAAAGAACCTGTTTCCGGGAAAACGGTGCAGCGCCAGCGCAAATGCGCACAGCGAGCAGCACACGATCTGTCCGAAGGTTCCTGCAAAGGTGATGAATATGGTGTTGAAGAAGTATCTGGTAAAGGGTACCCACGAGGTGTTCATAAGCACGAACAGATCGGAGTAGTTCTTTGTTGTCCAGTTATTGGGGAATATCGTCGGGGGGAAGCGGTACAGCTCGTCCGTTGGCTTGAAGGAGCTGCCGATTGCAAAGAGCATCGGCAAAACCATGAATGCGCCTATAAGCACAAGGAACAGCACGGTGAGTATATCGCCGCCGACAGAACGGTTGACTTTTCTTCTTTTTATCCGCGCCATCTTAATCACCCACCTTGCTTATAAGCTTCTGCGCCAGCTTGTTGCACACTATCATAAGGAAGAACAGCACCGTTGCCAATGCGCAGGCATAGCCCATCTCCATTCGGCTTCCGCCGTAATCCTGTATGTGCAGTATAAGCGTATGCGCAATATAATCCTGCGTAGGATAACCGCACAGCGCGGTTATCTGATCGCCCACCGAAAACGCTCCTGTTATGCTCATAATGGCACTGAATACCATCTGCGGCCGCATATAGGGCAGAGTAACATACCACAGCTCCTGCCAGCGGTTCTTTACGCCGTCCAGCGCCGCCGCCTCATAAAGCGTCTTGTCCACATTCTGAAGACCTGCTATAAAGGTCAGGAACGATACTCCCAGCGACGACCACAGCAGCACTATCATAACGCAGGGCACTATATAATTGACATCCTCAAGCCATCGAATATTCGATGTTATAAGCCCCAGCTTTATAAGGTTACCGTTCAGGTAGCCGTATGTGTCTGAGGAGAATATCAGCTTCCATACAACATATACATTTGCAAGGGTAGGCGCATAGTATATCAGCGTCATAAACGCCCTTACCTTCGGAGTAAGCTCATTTATAAGCCATGCAAAGAACAGGGACAGTATATATCCGCCCGGTCCCAGCACCACCGCAAAAAGCATGGTGTTTTTAAGCGCCGTCATGAACAGGTCGTCCGCTATGAACATTCTGGTATAGTTGTCCCAGAATATGAACTTGGGCTGCTCCAGAATGTTAAAATAGGTAAATCCGTAATATATGGCCGTGACCACAGGCAGCACGGTCAGAGTGATGAACACCAGCATAAAGGGCAGCATGAACAGATACAGTATTCTGTTCTTCCACGCCTCATGCAGCTTGGTTTTCATGTAATGTCCCAAAAAGCTCTGCTTTTTAGGGGCAAACTGTGAGGGTTGCATTTCGTTTGTCATCCTCTGCCTCCTTACCACAAATCCTTGTTGTCCAGCTTCTCCTGGAACTCGGCTCTCTTGCGTGCTATCTCATCGTTTATCTGCTTGGAATACTCCAGAAGCACAAGGTTGCTGTCCGAATTGCTTCCGATTACTTCCTTCCATGCAAACTCGATGTTTCTTCCCATGTAATAGGAGCCCGGAACCTCCGGAATTCCTATAACATGCTGCCACTGATCCTTTATGGCTTCAAGGGATTTCTTATCCCAAGGCAGCTGCTCAACGGCAGCGACGTTTGCCGTCTGATAACGGGCTGCACTGCCAAGCAAGCTCTCTATCTCGCGTCCGAACAGCGCCTGAGCCTCGGTGCCCGTCCACCAGGACATGAACTTCCACGCGCTCTGTCTGTCCTTGCAGGTGGAGATCATAACGCAGGCGGTAACAGTGCCCGCCGTAGAATAGTTGATTGTGCCGTCCTCCCGAACGGTGCCGGGAACCTTTTTGAATTCCCAAAGTCCGTCCAGCTCGGGAGCGAACACGCTCAAAAGGTTGTAGGAGCTGTATCCGGCAATAGCCACCGGAATCTCACCGGAACGGAAGCGGTTGGAGAAGTCATAGCTGTTGGGCAGCCTGTGCACCGTGAACAGGTTCGTCCACATCTTGAAGGCGTCCAGCGCCTCATCGGAATCAAGGTTGCCCGTGATGCCGTCGTAGGGATATTCGTCGCTCATCTTGTAAAGCTCGCCGCCGCGCTGGTAAAGCATGGTTGCATACAGTCCCAGCGTGCCGCCCACAACGCCCAGAACGGGAACCGGCATACCGAAGTTCATGTTCTTGTTCTGCAGAAGCGGCAGCAGCTTGTAAATATCATCCCAGGTGTTAAGCTGCGTGTCGGGATCTACTCCCAGCTCCTCCATGATGTCCGTTCTGTAATAGAGCATCTGGAAGTCCTGAGTTTCCGGCAGGCCGTAAACTGCGGTTCTGAAGCGCAGAGGCGTAAGCGCGCTTTCGTGGAACTGGCTGAACACCTCTTCGCGGTTTTCAAACTCATCGCTGTTAAGGTTTATTACCGCTCCGCGCAATGCATAGTTTACCGCATCGCTGGAGCCTCTGGAGAGGCACACATCCGGTCCGTTGCCCGCAAGGGTCGCCGGCAGCAGCGCGCCGGCAGCCACCAGCTTGAGGTTTACCGCAACATTGTATTTAACCGTAAAGCGGGAATCTATTATCTGCTTAAGCACATTGGCGTTGTCACGGTTGCCCGCGTTGCCCGCACCGGTCTCGACCCATACATCCACGGGCTTCTGATCGCCGTCCGTCGTTACGGAGCCGATGGTATCGTAATCCTCGATAAAGGAAGCTATAAAGGAGGTTATCTCGTGAACAAAGCTCTGGAAGAAGGTTGCATCTCCCTTGGGCAGCTCGCGGTCGGGGGAGCATACCACAATGTAGTCCATCTGCAGCGGCTGCTGACGCATGGTGTTTATCCATGTTCCCAACGCGGCGATGTTGTCCTTAAGATCGCTGAAGCGCTCCTTAAGCGTATCGGTGCGCACCTCGATCTCGTCAAGAATAAGTATCAGCTTGCGCAGAACGCTGGACTGCTCGTTGGTCTTGCCGTTGTAGGCGTCCTTTACCTCCTGCTCGATCTGCTTAAGGTTGGCGTTTTGCTCCTTAAATATCTGAAGCGCCTCTCCCGCCACCTTGGCAAACTGATAGTCGCGGTTGACATCGGGGGATGCGCCGGTAAGCATCAATATCTGTCTGTATGCGGCGTTAAGCTGCGTAAGGCTGCTCTCGGTCTTCTGGAGAGTCCGGCTCAGATCGCCAAGGGTTATCTCCATGCGCAGCACATGCTTGCCCGCCTCCAGATAGAACAGCATATCCTGTCCGTCCTTCTGAACCGGCTGCACGCTGTAACTTGTGGAATAGGGGAATTTGATGTCCTGAGTCTCCTGACATACCTCGCTGCCGTCAATAAGCATACGGCGATGAGCGTTTGCGCCGCCCAGCACATTCTGCTTTGCCTTGAAGGCAATCTTGTAAAGCCCGGAAACCTTTACATCTATCTCCCACTCCATCCATGAGCCTACATCCTGCCACTTATCGCCGCCTATGGAGTTAAGACGGATCTTGCTGTTGTGATAGGGCTCCATGGTGGGAGTGGAGCGGTCCGCTATTGCATAAAGGGTAGGATCGCTCTTGTCGGAGGGATCCTCGGCCTGTATCTTTATATAGGTGTCGTCATTGTCCGGCACCGCGGCATAGCCCTTCTGTCCGTAAAGCGCCTTAAGCTCCTCATAGGTGGGAGCCTCGGCCCGCTTGCATATCTCAAGGGAGGATATGGCAAAGCACTCGCTCACGGGAGAAAGCGCGATTATATGCTCTCCGGCGGTCAGATAGAACGAGAACGGTTCGGGATAGTATCCCAAATAATCGCGGAACTCGCCCGTCTGCCACGCTTCCTTCTCTATCTGGAAGGGGCGGAGATCGTTGTTCGTCTTCTCGTCGCGCTTTACCGGCGTCTCGTTAACCCAACGGCGGGTGAACTGCACCTGACGGGCATCATAGAACGGCATTTTGCCGTCAATGTATACCGCACGCGAAACGGCAGAGCCCTTGGAGGTATACTCCGTAACCGTGCCGCCGCTCTCGACTTTGAAGCTCTTGAAGGTGTAGTAATGCAAACGGAAGCTGTAAAGCCCCGTCTGCGGCACCGTAACCTTCCAGCCGATAATCCTGTCATCGGTGGATACCACCGCTTCAACGCCCTCAAAGCTGCCCATGGGCAGCTTATCCTCGCTTACGGTAAAATCGCTGTTAAGCACAAGATGCTCCGAGGCCGGCGCGGATATACTTGCATCCGGCTTAGCCGCAGAGGCATACTGCTCCAGATAGGCTCTGTATTCCAGCCTGTCCTTTGAGCTTTCCGTGCCGCTGTCCTGTTGTTCCTGATTTGTATTGCCTCCGTTTCCGGATGCATCGGGGTTTGCCGGGTCGCTGCCATCCGCAAACGCAGTCAGGCCGCAAACCGACACAGCCATAAGCAATGCAAGCATTGCCGCTGTTATCTTCTTCCCGATAGCCATAGAATCCCCTCCGTTAAACATTATACGCAAAAAGCAATTGGGAAAACTCGGATATGTCGTCTTTTCGGGACGACTTTTATCCCGCTACATTCAAGAGGATATTATCCCCCTTTAATTATAGCGGTATTATGATAATTCAATATCCCCCATAATGTCAATATAATTGGTGATTTTGCTATGTGAATTTTAACGCACATCAGCGCGATTTGTGCCGTTTTTTCGCCATAGCGGGACTGAATTTATCCCTATTATTAACATATGAACCGCATCGCATATGTTAATCTGACAAACACCGCATCCCTACTCACATTATATTTTCACCCGTTTCCCCCGCCTCTGCGTCCATACGCAGCTTTGCTGCCTTCGGTCAATGCACAATGCCGGCTTTTTTCTTTTGCCCGCGGCCCTTATCCGAAAATTCGCTTTCAGTTATTGCCGTGCTGCACGCCGTTATTGTCCACCGTGTATTCCCCCGTATATATCAGCTCCGATACCGACACCACGCTGAACCCCTGCTTTTTAAGCGCCGCCAGCACTCGCGGCAAAGCCTCCAGTATATGGTCGGAATTGTTGTGAAACAGTATTATATCCCCCGCCTTCACCTTTTTTGTGGTGCGCTCCACTATCGCATCCGCGCTCAGCCCCTTCCAATCAAGAGAATCTATCGACCACTGCACGCAGTGCATGGGTATACCGCGCACCGTCTGCACAACGGCATCGTTATAATCCCCGAACGGGGGACGGAACACCGTGGGTGTGCTGCCCGTCAGCTCCGTTATTCTGTCATTCACCTGCTCCAGCTCGCTGCGCATCTGCTCTGCGGTCAGCTTTGTCATCTTGGGATGGTTCTGCGAATGATTTCCTATCTCAAAGCCCCTCTGTGCTATGCTTTTCACCTTTTCCGGATATTTCTCCGCCCAAAAGCCCACCAAAAAGAAGGTTCCCTTCGCCCCAGCGGAATCCAATATGTCCATTATTCCGTCCGTCTTGTCGGCCCCCCATGCCGCGTCGAAGCTCACCGCCACCTTTTTTTCCGCCGTGTCCACGCTGTATATGGGCTTGTGAGCCGCCGCCGTCACCGCCTCCTCGCCGCCGGAGGAAAACACCGCCGCGCACACTATCAGCATCAGGCATGCCAGCACCGCCACTATTCCCGAGCGCCTCATAAACAGTATCCTCATAAATTATCCCTCCATATAAATATGGTAAAGCCTATGACGGTACCCGCCGCCGTATTCCGCTTAGGTGTGACAGCAAAACGGAAATGCTTCGCCTTTTCTCCGCGCCCTGATTACACGCCCGCACTTGTGACCCGCCTTTTGTTTTTATGCAGCAATATGTATGAAAAAAATAATTGGTTTTTTATGGCACACTGCGTTGACATTTGACATTTCGTCACATATAATAAAATCGTAAGGCGAACAGTTTATTTTTTTGACTTCATATGTGACAATTTGTCACATTATAAAATATCTCCGCTTCATCACGCGGAGAATAAAAGGGGGATCACCTATGATAAAGTCCGATAACACCGCATCCGTCAGCAGCCTTTGCTGCACCAACACCCGACACTTCCCGGAAGCTCCCCTTCTCCCCGAGCAGGAAGGCTCCGCGGGCAATTACACCCCGGACGAGCTGCGCAATGCCGAGGAAATGCTTGCCGACCTGGACGAGGTATACTATTCCCTTATAAAACTCCAGCGGGAATACGGCGCTCTTGTTCGCGCCTCCGGCCCGGACGGCTATGTGTGCCACAGTGCGGAATGCTCCCGCAGCGCGCAAAGCCTCAATATGAGCGCCCTTGAGCTTGCACAGCGCCTTGAGTGTCTCAGCAGCCGCTATCATGCCCTTGTATGTATGCTGCGCACCCTGAAAGAGGATCTTGCCTCCCTGCGTCCGGGGCGCGAATATACCTTTCTTAAGCTCCGCTTCCGGCACGGGCTTTCCGTGGACGAAGCGGCACAGCAGCTTCGCTGCTCCCGCCGCAGCTGCTACCGCATCCGCATGCGCGCCCTGAACGCCGTATGCGATTCCCTTTCCAAAACGCCGCTGGGACGACGCGTGCTCTCCTTCGGGCACGGCACGGTGCTGCACCGCTACAATAAATAATTCCGCCGCCTCCCCCGCCTGCTGCGAAGGCACCCCTGTTCAATAAATAAACAGACCCTCGAAATACCGAATTCCGAAGGTCTGTTTCCGCAATAAACCCCTGCATACATATAATATTATGTAATGTATATATATGAAAAAGACCCGAAGCGCATCTTATCCTGATTATTTCGGATAAACGCCTCCGGGTCTTTTTTCTCTGATTTTTCGTTTTTAAGCACGCAGCCCGCTTTTTACAAAGCCGTTTTCCGAAGAATAATCTCCGCTCAAATGCCAGCACGCCTCAAAACGCTTTTCAGCCCTTGAAATCGCGCTCAAAGGATCTGCACAGGCATTTGCCCTTAGGCGTCATATCCGCACAGCTTATATTTACACGCTCTGCCATGCATGCGCCGTCCTTGTTGTGCGCGCAGCCCGCCGCATCGCAGCAGATGCAATTGTCCCGGCAGGGCAGCTCCAGGCTTCCGACCTCGTTTGCAAGCTCGCCCGCCTCAATCCGGCGTCTTGGTCTGTAAGAAGCGCAGAACACCGTTTTGCAGTCTCTGCCTCCGGTACATACATCCACGCGCTTTTTTGCGCATTTGCAATCGCTGTTGTGCGCACAGCCTCTCTGTTCACATTTTATAACGCTCATATTTTTATCCTCCGCGTTGATTTCACTGTTATTCTGCCTTGTTTTTCGGTATTTATACTGTAAAAATCAGGAATACAAATTCCTTTTACGGGCAAAATACCTGTAAAATATACTCCGTTAAACCGTCAGGAGGTGCTTTTTTTGGATCCCGTTTCTCATATCAGGCTGCAAATTCAGGCGCGCGTGGGGCAGAATGTCACCATACGCGCAAACACCGGCCGCCGCCGCGAGCACGAATACACCGGGCTTCTCACCGGAGCGTATCCCAATATCTTCACCCTTTGCTGCACGCTGGACGGCACAAAGCGCAGCCTTGCCTACACCTATGAGGATATCCTCACCGGCAGCGTTCTGTTTGTGCGGCGTGCGTAGCAAGATGTAAATTTACACTTCGTACACGCTTTTTATCAAAAAAATTCCCCCCGAACAGGACAAAAAATGCTATAATATATCCGATAATAAAAATAACGCCGCAGCTGCGGCGGAATAAAAAGCAAACGGAGGTACGCCATGTCCCTTATCAATCTTACAAACGAAAATTTCGATGCCGAAGCCGTTAAAAGCGATAAGCCGGTGCTTATAGATTTCTGGGCGCCCTGGTGCGCGCCCTGCCGCGCTTTGGGTCCAACCATCGAGGAGCTTGCACGGGAGTGCACCGATTATAAAATATGCAAGGTAAATGTAGACGAGCAGCCGGAGCTTGCACGCCGCTTCATGGTGCGCAGCATACCTTTTATAGTTATAATGGTAAACGGCACCGTAACGGATACCGCCGTAGGCGGACGCAGCAAGGAATCCCTGCTGGAAATGCTTCAAAACGCATAAATCCGTCATTGCAGGCAGCCGCAAAATATGCTTTTGCGGCTGCTTTTTACGCTTTCTTTCAGCGCGTGCGGCTCTTTCCCGAATTTCACGGCATCTAAATATCAGGTTGACAAATTCTCTCCCGACACATATAATTAACCCTGCAATGTTATATAATATATGTACTCGTAGCGAAGCTGGATATCGCGTCAGACTCCGACTCTGAAGATCGTGGGTTCGAATCCCGCCGGGTACACCATAACAGGAACATATAAAAGATATGTTCCGCATAAACCCCGATAAAATCGGGGTTTTTTGCTGCCCAAACGCCGGGATTTCAAGGCGCATATTCGTAGATATAAAACGGCTGTTTTTGCTTTGCGGATAGAATTGAACTCCCGTAAAACAGAATAACTGCTTCAAACGGCAGACAAGTCACCAAAAACTTGTATGCCGTTTTTGCGTTTCACTGCCCGAAGTTTTGCAAAAGACTTCGGGCTTTTTTCATTTCAAGAAAAGGAGCTGACAAAATGTACTTTACTAATACCCCCGCCCTCAACAGTATGGAGGCGATCATGAAAAAACTGCCCTACGGCACACAGAAAGGCGGAGGTCGGTTTCGCAGATTGTATCAATACACCAAGAAAGACTGCGATTGCAGACTTTGTCTCTACTACAGAAAAAAGAATGGATGTACCTTGACGCTCTGTCCTGTGTTGGATATCCGGCTTGGATGCGGCGCGGCTACTATTGACGATGCGGTAAAAGCTGTTTTCAAAGATACCCACAATACAGCGTTTCAAAAACGCCTGTCACAAATATACCACCGAAAGGATGATGCAACCATGATATTTCAAAACAACCAGCATAAGCAGATTTTTGAAACCGAGCGATTATCTATGCGAAAGCCCGGCAAAAAGGTTCTCGCTGTTTTGTATCTGCTGACTGCCGACCATACACTGTGGATAAAAACAAAACACCTATTCACCCCAAACGGAAAAGTGGATTTAAAAAGCGTCCGTCTCGGAAATGTTTCCACAGACAGCTACGCCCTATGGAAAGCAGTTAAGGAGCTGCAGACCGGCGAAAAACAAATATCGCTGTACGAGCTGGCGGACAACGGCATCGTCTCCGACAACGCCTTCCGTCTGATTGTGCAGGCGGCAGCTATCGCCCGCTTTGGTACTGCAGTCTTAAATAATACGGAGGTGCGCTATGATTAATGCAGTGATTCAAAACGGAGATCAAACAGCCGTCCTGAAACTTCCCGATGATCCCTTCACCCTACAGTATGACCTGTCGCAGATCGGCGTCCGCATCCGCTTGCGTGACATTCCCATTAAAGACGATGAGGACAGCGCCATTCAAGTAAAGCTCTTTGCCGATTCGGATATAGGCAATAACTTGGCGGTGCTGTTCAAGCCGTCTCATTCATTGGAGGACGCTAACCTGTGCGCGTATATGGTGGAAAACGCCAGACCGGAAATTTCGGAAGAACTCGAACAGCATATAGTTCATGGTCAGTATTACTCCCCGCAGGCATTAATGGCAGACATCAAAGCCATGACCGAGGGATTAATTGGTGTAACTGTTAACTATTACTGTCCCCTCCAAATTCACATGACCGATGAAGAATACGGAGATTGCTTTGAGGTAGACAACGGTTACGGCATTGCCAATGAGGATGCAATCCGTGAACTTGTAAAGCGCGAACAGGATCGTGACCTTCACAATATGGCTGACTATTTTGACGGCAGCGCAGGTGCAAAAGCCAAGCTCGTCTCTGCTGTTTGGGATGTGCAGGAAGTCGGCGGCGAACTGTACGGTGTAATCCGCACCGGGCTTCGGGAACCCTTTTCCCCCGAAGAAGAAAAAGAATGGATCGATGAGCTGACCGGTCAGGCGGCGGATGGCTTTGGAGAAGGTCTGGAACAGCGTGGAATCAAAACCGATGACGGAGATATTTATGTATCCTTCTGGCATAGCGGCAATGATTACTTCATGGAAAACGAAACGGATTTCCGGCAGCGAATGTCTGAAAATCATAGCTTTGAAGAACAGCAGTTAGGGGGAATGTGAGATATGACTGTAGAAGAAAAATATCCGCTGCTGATCGGGCACTCGCTTGCAGGACGAACACGATTGCACAATATTCAGGAAGTTGCAAACTTTATCTGTACACACGGACAATACGGTGATCTTGTGATTACAGAAAGGGACGGTACTCCTTTTCTCAATACCTTCGGTATCTACATTGATAAAATTTCAGATATGGAATACCGGGAAAAGCTGCTCAAGGTGTTGATCCCGATGCAGATGGAAATTGACGGCACAAATGATATTGATAAAACAAATGAAACGGAGGAACAGAATATGAACAAATTTGAAGCAGAACGGCGCTTTGCACAGCGTATGAAGGACAACTACCCGCCCGGCACACGCATCATGCTTTTGCAGATGGGCGATGATCCCCGCCCCATCGAGCCGAACACAAGAGGTACGGTCGCAGTTGTCGATGATATGGGGACGCTGCACTGTCATTTTGATAACGGCAGACAGCTTGGCATCGTCTCCGGCGAGGACAGTTTCCGCAGGCTCACCGATCAGGAACTTGCAGAAGAAAAGGACAGTCAGAAAAGACAATTGACAGAAATGTCAGAGGATGAGTTATACGAAAGGGATATCTTAAGGTTTGACAGCTTTGATGATTTTTTTGATTTCATCTACGATGAAAACACCGACAAAGCTGATATAATCAACGATATGTCCCAACAGATGAAAAGGCAGATTGTTTCAGAGAATTACGGTGAACGGTTTATTGAAGCAGACGGCGCGTATTATTACAATTCCGAATGCTTCACACAGATGGCGTTGCCGCAGAGTGACAAAGAAGATAACGCTCCCGTTTTCGGAATGTGAGGTGCAGCGGAAAATAAATAGGAAACGGTCGGATTCGCTATGGCAATCCGATTTTTTGATATGTTTGCAGGGATCGGCGGTTTCCGCTCAGGACTGGAAGCGGTTGGCGATTACGAATGCATCGGTCACTGTGAGATAGATAAATATGCAAATCAGGCGTACAACGCCATCTATGAGCCGAAAGGAGAACTGTATTTTGAAGACGCAAGAACCATCAACCCAAACGACCTGCCCGACATTAATCTCATCTGTGCGGGATTTCCATGCCAAAGCTTCTCGGTTGCTGGAAAACGGCTCGGATTTGCAGACGATACAAGAGGAACTCTCTTCTTTGAGGTTGCCCGAATCGCTGAGGCGAAACGGCCTGCATATCTTCTCTTGGAAAATGTCCCCGGTTTGTTATCGCATGACGGCGGCAGGACGCTTGACGCCATCTTCTCCACGCTTACTGAGCTGGGGTATGATCTCGAATGGTGTGTGCATAACAGCGCAAATTTCGGAGTCTCGCAGCAAAGACGGCGGCTGTACATTGTCGCAAGTCTTGGAGGACGAGGTGCCGGACGGATATTTCCTCTCACCTGCGGCAATGCGGAAAATCTTAAAGAACTTATCTCAGGCCCGCAGGGACAAAGAGTCTATGAAACAAATGGAGTAGCCTGTACGCAATGTGCAGGCAGCGGCGGCTGGGGTGGTAAGACAGGATTGTATTTTATTGATATGAATTCCAATCCCATCATCACCGATACCGCCCGATGCATTACGGCAAGACAGGACAGCGGAGTCAGCAATCACAGAGGCGAGCATTCCGCCGTTCTTGTAACGGATGAGCCGAGAGCGATCCTCACACTCGACAGGGAAAAAGTCAGGCAGCAAGGGCGCAGAGTAAAAGAACCCAATGAGCCGATGTTCACCATCACGGCACAGGATCGGCACGGCGTATGGCGCAAAGGCAGAATCCGAAAGCTCATGCCGATTGAATGCTGGCGCCTGCAGGGCTTTACCGATGAACAATTTAATAAAGCGGCCGCAACAGGTCTCTCAGACGGTCGGCTATACAAAATGGCGGGCAACGCAGTTAGCGTTCCTGTCATTTCTGCTATCGGACAGAAAATCAAAGAAATTTACTATGAACAGGAGAAGAAATAAATGCCGAATCATATTGTAAACCATATATCGCTGCAAGGCGATCCTAAAAAAATCCGGTCAATGCTGGAAACAATCAAATCCGATGAACATGGTATCGGATCGGTAGATTTTAACAAGATCGTCCCCATGTCAAAAAGTCTTGATATTGAGGCAGGCAGCCGAACTGACCGAGGACTGAAAGCCTATCGGGATTTTATCGATGTGTATACACTCGCCGGTACCATGAATATGGAAAAGCTGCGAAATATTCCTGTGGAAAGCGAAGAAATCTTCCTGCGCCAGCGGACAGATATCAGGCGTGACGAATGGGAGCTTGGCAAAGCCGCATGGCGCAATATCCGTGACTTCGGCGCGCCGACATGGTACGATTGGTGCATCTCGAATTGGGGAACCAAATGGAATGCCTATGGATATAGTGAGGATACCATCGACTACCATGACGGCGACACACTGTATTTCCAAACGGCATGGTCTGCGCCGCATCCCATTCTCGAAAAGCTGACGCAGATGTTCCCCGATATTAGGCTGGAGCATGAATGGGCAGACGAGGATATCGGACAAAACTGCGGCCGATGCAGCTATCAAAACGGAGAACGGATTGAGGAATACTGCCCCGAAAGCGAAGCGGAGGCGGTTGAATTTGCCTGTAAGCTGTGGGACTATGTTCCGCTTGATTTGGATTTATGCCTGAACGCAGAAGGAACAAAATATATCCATTTGGAGCTTGAGGAATACCAACAGATCGAACTGCTTGGCAAGCCTGCTCTGTTTACCAACGCCCGCCTGACGGACGCAGATATCCCTCAAGGGCTGTACTGCTACCATCTGTGCCACAGCGATGACGGCGGCCGCTTCTGTTCGGTTGAACCAAGGGTGGGCGTCAATCACGGCGGCTCGGTTATCACCAAAGAGCCGATTAATTTCGGAAAACAGGGATATATCTCCTTTACCGAGGATACCGAGCCGAATTTTACCGGCGGAGAACAAACGCTTGGAGAATTTCTGAAATCCGATGCTCCGCAGGAAAGCGAGGTGATGAATCTATGCTGAACTTTTTGATCGGTCTTTTGCTCGGCGGTTGTATTGCCGCAGTGATTTTGTGCTGTGTGCAGGTAAACCGCATCACCGAATACGAGCAAAAAATCTACAGGCTCAATAAAAAACTGAATAATCGAGATTAAAAAACGAGGTCGTTTTGCGTGTATGGAATTCCGTACATGGAAAACGGCCTCGTTTGTTTTCTGCGGAAATTCATACACGCAGACGCCTCCGCAAAGGAGGTGATCAACAATTAACAGCTTTATGGCTTGGGTAGGCGGTAAGAAAGCCCTTCGGGACGAAATTCTCGCCCGTTTTCCGCTGGACTACAAGAGATATATCGAAGTGTTCGGAGGCGCGGGCTGGGTGCTGTTTCACAAACCGCCCGGAAACGATTTTGAAGTGTTCAATGATTTCAACGGAAACCTTGTCAATCTGTACCGGTGTGTGCGGGAGCAGCCGGAAAAACTCTGCGGCGAACTGCGGTATCTGCTCAACTCCCGCCTTGATTTTGAATATATGAAGCAAATGCTTCATTCGCAGGCAGTTTTGCCCGATGTGCGCAGAGCCGCTTATTACTATGCGCTGATCCGATACAGCTACGCAGCCGGAACCTCCACCTTCGGCAGTCAGCCCCACGCCATGTGGAACAATTTTCCCCTGATAGAAGCAGCGGCGGTTAGGCTGCAAAAGGTCATTGTTGAGAACAAGGACTGTGTAAAGCTCATTTCACAATATGACCGACCGGAGAGCTTCTTCTACTGCGATCCGCCGTATTATCAGGCAGATCAGTACTATGAAGCGGTGTCTGCCGATGGTTTTGACCATCAGGGACTTGCCGAAGCACTGTTCTCTATAAAAGGAAAATTCCTGCTTTCCTATAACGACTGCGAATTTATCCGAGAATTGTATACCCGCCCCGGCATCGTGATTGAGGGAACGACAAGGCTTTCCAATATCGCACAGCGGTACGATAACGGAAAGCAGTACCCCGAACTCTTGATCTCCAATTACGACACCACCGAGCTTGCCCGATCCTGTATTCAGCTTACGCTGTTTAACGAACTTGACACGCAGGAAATTTTAAATGAAAGGATAATTTATAATGGAACGATATGAATTTGAAATGATCCCCGTACCTGCAGAGGCACTGAATGCTGTGGGAATTACTCCCGGCGTAACGGTGGAAGCATTTGCAGACGGCAGCCGCATCGTTATTCAGAAAGCGCCGGAGGATGACTTCTGTGAAGCATATAACGATGACTGCGAAGGCTGTCCTTACTGCTGCCCCTGCTGCGGCGAATGCCTGAAAGAGCAATTTGACGGAGGTGAAGACGTTGAATAAACTGTACCGTATTCTCGGAAAACGAGGAAGAATTACGATTCCCTATGAAATTCGCAGGCGTGCCGGCTTTCAGTATAACGATGTACTGTCCTTTACCGAGCAGGATGATCGAACCATTATGGTCAGACGAGAGAAAATCTGCGATAACTGCAAAGGAACACGGCCTGTTGTCAATAAACAGGCGGACGGCATCACGCTGCTGCAGTTTCTTGACGGTCTCTCCGCCGATGAACAGCGAGCCGCCCTCATTCATTTATCCTTAAAATGGGCGGAACATCAAGGCGGTGAGTAGAATGCCTAAAACGCTTCGTGTTCTGATGGTAGAGCCGCACGAGTCTCCTCATGAGCTGTTTATTACCGACCAGCTTGATGATTTACAGGAAACAGTCGGCGGCTTGATTGAGGTCATTGGCAACGGTGACGGCACGCTGCTCGTCTGCAATGAGGAATCAAAACTCAACGGTATGGACGGCAACCGCCGCTTAAACGGTGATGTGATTGCCGGTCCGTTTTTCGTAGTGGGCGAAGACGGCGAAAACTTCCGTTCTCTCACAGATGAAGAAATGCAGAAATATATGCAGCGCTTTAAGGACATCGAAGATATCTCACCGGAAGAAGTACAGTCCAATATGGGCTTCTATTTTTTCTCTTTATAATGGAAAGGATGATCTCAAATGAAAGTAAAAGCACAAATTGACCGTTTTATCGGAAAAGACAACCGCATCAAGGCATACGCCAGCGTAATCCTCGGCGGCGAGTATGTGATCAGGGATATCGCCGTGATGGACAGCAAAAACGGTCTGTTCGCAAGAATGCCGTACCGTTCCTACAAAGACCGAAACGGCAATATGCAGTATTCGGATGTGGCGTTTGCTCTGAATGAAACCTCCCGCAATGCTGTCAATGACGCGGTTTTGGAAGCATATGAACAGCGGCTGCACATGGAGGAAGATGAATCACAGGATTTGGAAGAACCGGATGAAGATGAAGCCCCGGTTTTTGAGCAGAGAATGTGATTTTTTCAAAAAACAGCCGATTCTCGCTGGACTTTCAGGCTTTTTTCCGTATCCTTATAGTCAGAGGTGATCCGTATGATAAAACTGAAACGATACGCGCTCCTCCTCGCAGGTCTGACGCTCATCAGCCTTACAGGGTGCGGTAAACAAGAACCGCCGCTGACGATAACCGACAATCCATCCTCGGTCGACACTTCGGCAGATGTAACATCGGCTGCCGAACCAAGCGAGGATATTCCAGCCAGTCCGTCTGCTCCGGCAGAATCAGAGAATCCGGCAGAAAGCGTACCCGAAAATCAGGCAGAAGAAACAGAAACCCCGGCAGAGCCGTCCGGCACGGAATATGCCGCCGAACCAAAACAGCCTGCACAGACAGAAGAAAAAACAAATTCTGCCTCATCCACACCGCCGCCGAAAGAGTCGGAAACGCAAAAAACAAAACCTGCGCCGACACAACCCCCGGCGGAAGAACCGCCACAGAGCGAGCCGCCGCAGGAAACCGCACTGCCCGAAGAACCCACCATTCCCGACTTTAACATTCAGACTTGGATCGATTATGCGAAAAACTATGCTGTGAGCATTGGGCTGCGGCTGGAAAGCTCGGCGGTTGACTGCTGGGACAATCCCATCACAGCAGGTGCGCACAGCCTGTATCTGGAACGGGATATTGAAAGCCGCTTAAACCGGTACAGTAAGGACGAGGATATTACCGATGTCTGGATATGGGCGGAGGAACGCTCCGACGGGAGCTACGATTTATATATCGGCTACGCTTAAACCAAAATCAAAACTGGATATTTCACGATGAACGCACTGTGTAAAAATCACGGTGCGTTTTTTCATTTCAAGGAGGTTTTCAAGTGAAAACGAAAAAAGTCAAAAAAATAATGTCGCTGTTTCTTGCGGCGCTGATGTGCGTTACCACCCTTGCGGGCTTTGGTACGACCGCCTACGCCGCAGAAGAAACCGATGAGGTATATCTTGTGTCGTTCCCCCGTGACGGAGATGCCAATTACGGCGGCGAGTGGGGACACGGCAGCCATGAGTTTATGAACGGCTGGGCGACCGACACATCCCGCTATACCTCTGTTTATGCTATGGGTTCGTATAACGGCAACATCTGTTACTGCATTGAACCCGGTGTTCATCTGAAAACGGGTGATCGTTTCACTAAAAAAGGTGAAAACTTTTGGGATAATTACCCCTCGTCCTACAACAAAACCATTTCTCCCGATGATATAAAACTGTTTATTGGCAGAATCATGCAATATGGCTACACGGGGACGATTTCGACCTCTTGGCGTTCGCAAAATGAGGGCGGCGACAAGCTGGCTCACGCTGTCGCCACGCAGCTTTTAATTTGGGAAACCGTGGTTGGCGAGCGTGACGCAGACTTTAATAAGGTCAGCACCGGCGGCAAAGACGCTATTCTCGATCAGATCAGCCCAAACCATCCTTTACACAGTAAGATTATGAGCTACTACAATTCCATTGCGGCAAGCGTGCAGACCCATTCCAAAGTGCCGAGCTTCTTCTCCAAATCCACAGGTAAAGCGCAGAATATTGAACTGGAATGGGACGGCGAAAAATACACCGCTACGCTCACCGACAAAAACAATGTGCTCTCCGACTATTCGTTCTCCGCAAGCGTTTCGGGTATTCATTTTTCCGTAAATGGAAATAAGCTGACGATCACCGCCGACAAAGCGCCGAGCAGTACCGTCACGATTACCGCAGAAAAGAAAAATTCGCAAAGGCGCGGTGTCATCACTTGGACGGACGGTGTTTACGGCCCGAACGGAGAACTGCAGGATACCGTCACCTACGCACAGGAGGTCAACGATCCTGTAAAAGGTTATCTCAATATCAAGGTATCCTATGGCTCGGCAAAAATCGTAAAAACCTCCGAGGACGGCAAGGTTGACGGGATTCCTTTCCGCATTCAGGGCAATGGCATAGATGAAACTGTTAAGACAGCAAACGGCGGCCAGATTCAGGTGGATAATCTCAATCCGGGAATTTATACCGTAACCGAGCAGACGGAAAACAAATATGAGCCGCAGGAGAGCCGCAGAGTAACTGTGGTATCCGGGCAGACGGCAACCGTAACATTCAACAACATTCTCAAACGCGGCGACCTCAAGGTGATCAAGACCTCCGAGGACAACATGGTTGAAGGTGTAAAATTTCATCTTTACGGCACTTCGCTTTCTGGTCTCGCGGTGGATGAATACGCTGTGACCGATGCATCGGGTATCGCTGTTTTTGAGGATGTCCTCATTTCCGGCAGCACGCCGTATACTCTCGAAGAGGTGGATACCGATATCAAATATGTGGTGCCGGAAGAACAGACAGCAGCCATCGAGTGGAATACGGTGACCAACAAGAGTTTCCACAATATCCTCAAAAAATGGAGCCTCACCGTCACCAAATCCGACAGTGAAAAAGGACTGCCGCAGGGTGACGCTTCTCTCGCCGGAGCAAAATACGGTGTATTCAACGGCGATCAGCTCATGGATGTTTACGAAACTGACCGCAGCGGACAGTTCACCACAAAATCCTATGTCTGCGGAAATAATTGGAGCCTGCGCGAGATCGAGCCAAGTGAGGGGTATCTGCTCAACACAGAATCTTTGCATATCGGTGCAGAAGCGAAGCTCTATACGGCAGAGTTCAATCTTGCGCCGCCACTTGACTCTTACGAAACGGTCAAGAAAGGAAAAATCGCCGTCATAAAGCATTGCGATGACGGCGAAACACAGATCGAAACACCCGAAGAGGGCGCAGAATTTCAGGTGTTCTTAAAAAGCGCCGGAAGTTATGCGGATGCAAAAGAGACTGAGCGAGATACCCTTATTTGTGATTCGTATGGTTTCGCCGAGTCTAAACTGCTCCCATACGGAATATACACGGTGAAACAAACCAAAGGCTGGGACGGCAAGGAGCTGATGCCTGCCTTTGATGTGTTTGTAAGTGAAAACAACGAGGTTTACCGCTATCTTATCAACAATGCCACATTTGAATCCCTGATCGAAATCGTGAAAAAGGACGCGGAAACCGGTAAGGTTATCCCTGCCGCAGGTGTAGGGTTCAAGGTCAGAAATACGGACACAGGCGAATATATCGTCCAGCATATCAATTACCCAACGCCGGTAGATATCGACACCTATTACACCGATACCACAGGTAAGCTGATGATGCCGGAGCCCCTCGGCTTCGGAAATTACGAGTTAATTGAGCAGTGCAGCGCATACGGGTATGTCCTTGACTCCACGCCCGTACCGTTCAAGGTGGACGGCACACAAACCACCGTTGTGGTCGAAAAGCATAATATCGCACAGAAAGGCACCATCACGGTCGGCAAGACCGGCGAGGTGTTCTCTTCCGTGACGGAAACAGACGGCATCTATCAGCCGGTTTACGCGGTAGGCAATGTACCGGATACTCACTATGTCATTACGGCGGTCGGAGATATCTATACGCCGGATGGAACACTCCGATATCAGGATGAACAGGTTGTGGCTCGTTTGCAGACAGGCCGGGACGGCACTGCGACCACAGAACCGTTGTATCTTGGAACTTTCAAAATTTGTGAGGAAAAAGCCGCCTATGGTATGGTGATCAGCAGCGAAATTAAAACAGTGGAGCTGACCTATGCCGGCGAAAATGTTGCGGTGACTTCCACTGAAACCTCGTTCTACAACGAGCGTCAAAAGGCAGAAATCAGTCTCTCCAAAATTTTGGAGCAGAACGAGCTGTTCGGTATCGGCGGAAACGGCGAAATCCTCTCGGTGCAGTTCGGACTGTTCGCTGCAGAGGATCTGACGGCGGCAGACGGCTCGGTGATCCCGAAAGACGGACTGCTGGAAATCGTCAATTGTACGGAAAACGGTAAGGCGGTGTTTAAGACCGACATCCCCGTTGGCGCGAAACTCTATGTCAAGGAAATCGCCGTAGACGATCACTATCTCCTCTCGGACGAAAAATATCCTGTGGAGTTTGTGTATGCAGGGCAGGATATCGCCGTTTTGGAAATTCAGGTCAATGACGGCGAAGCGATTGAAAATGATCTCATCTACGGGAATATTAAGGGCTTGAAGATTGATCGTGAAACAGAAGAAACCGTTGCTGGCGCTCTGTTCGGTTTGTTCCGTTCAGACGAAACCGAGTTTACGGAAGAAACGGCTGTTCTTACTGCCGAATCACAGCCGGACGGCATCTTCACGTTTGAACAAATCCCTTACGGAAATTGGCTCATAAAGGAACTGCGACCTGCGGACTCTTTCCTCCTAAGTGGGGAAATCTATCCCGTGACCGTATCCGAGCATGAACAGCTCATCGAAATCACCGTAGTCAATGACCGTATCCCTGAAATCGGAACAACGGCGGCTGTGGACGGCGAAAAGGAAATCTGTGCGACCGAGGTCTTCACCCTTACCGATACTGTATCTTACAAGCACCTGATCCCCGGCAAAGAGTATGTCCTCAAGGGCGTGCTTATGGATAATTCCACAGGCAAGCCGCTTGTGATTAACGGCGAGGAAATCCGTTCCGAAACGGTCTTTACACCCGAAGCGCCCACAGGCGAAGCAATCGTGGAATTCGTCTTTGATTCCAAATATATCAAGGAAGATACCGACATTGTGGTGTTTGAAAGCCTGTATAAAGACGGCAAAGAGCTCGCCGTCCATGCAGATATCGAAGACGAGGGACAGACCGTCAAGGTGAAAATCCCTGAAATCAGAACACAGGCGACCGCAGACGGAAAGAAAGAAATCACGGCAAACGGCAGAGTGAAAATTGAGGATGTTGTATCCTACAACAATCTGACTCCCGGCAAGGAGTATACGGTAAAAGGTGTTCTTATGGACAAATCCACAGGAGAACCGCTGCTTGTTGATGGAGAGGAAATCCGCAGCTCTTTCACCTTTAAGCCCGATGCGCCGGACGGTGAAATTACCGTTACCTTTGTATTTGACGCATCAGGACTGACAAGTGCAGCCGAAATTGTGGTGTTTGAAGGTCTGTACCGTGACGACGTTGAAATCGCTGTCCATGCGGATATCGAGGACGAAGGTCAGACGGTGAAGATTACACCTCCTGTCCCCGATGTACCGCAGACCGGTGATGACTCAAATCTCGGCTTTTGGATCGGACTCGGTGCAGTAGCCGTGGGCGGTGCGGTTGCCTCTGCGATCATCCTCATTAAAAAGAAAAAGGATGATGATAATGAGTAACCGAAAAAAGATGGTAGTGAAGCGGAGCCGTTGCAGCCGCGCTTGCAAGGATGCAGGCGGAGCAAACGAGTCTTTTTTTGGAGAGGAGGAGCAGCGGCGAGAGCGAGCTTTTCGCCATAAGGCGGAAACGAGCGTTTCAAAGCTTGCGACGACGAAATGATGAAAAAGGTGTATATCTGCTCTCCCCTCGGCGGTAATGTAGAGGAAAATCTGCGTAAAGTCAGACGGTACACCAAATATGCATTGCTGTGCGGCACGGCTCCGGTCGTGCCGCATTTCTATGCGCTCTGCCTTGATGACAGCATCCCCAAAGAGAGAGAAATCGGCATAGCGGCGGGACTGTCGCTTTTATGGTTCTGTGATGAAATGTGGCTCTTCGGTGATGAGGTGACCGAGGGTATGGCGGCTGAAATACAATTTTGCAAAAACCTCAATGTGACAATCCGAAAGGTTCGGGAAAATGAAATCAACAAAGTGTTAGGAGGAAAACGCCGATGAAAAAGAAATGGACAAGACTTCTTGTCTGTGCCGCTGTAGTGGCGCTGATTATTACTGTTTCCGCCGTGCCGGTCTTTGCCGCCGGCGATGTGGCGGGAGCTATCGAAAACACATGGACGCAGGCACAGACGCAGATAAAAACAGTGGTTAATAATGTCGTGTTCCCCGTGGTGGACATGATCCTTGCGATCCTGTTTTTCGTGAAGGTCGGCACGGCATATTTTGAGTACCGCAAGCATGGGCAGTTTGAATTTGCCGCACCCTGCATCCTGTTCGCCTGCCTCATTTTCACGCTGACGGCACCTCTGTATATCTGGACGATTCTGTAACCGATAGAACAGAGCCCCCCGGTTCTTCGGGGCGGCTGATTGGAGGTGAATCGCTTGTTCGATTGGTTAGGAGATATATTCTCCGGTATTGGCGACGCCATCGGTGGCGTGTTCGACTTTTTAGGAGAGCAAATATCCAATGTAATCTGGGACACCATGCTCAAATGGTTTTATGAAACCATCTATAACGCCGTAGCTGATTTCTTCAGCATGATGGGCAATATGGGTGCAGATATCTTTGACCTTGACTGGATTCAGGCGACCATCAAACTCTTCACGCTGTTCGGCTGGGCGCTCTTTGTTGCGGGCGTGGTTGTCGCCATATTTGATGTAGCGATTGAGTACCAGTGCGGCAGAGCAAATATCAAGTCAACGGCTGTCAATATCCTAAAAGGCTTCTTCGCCTGCTCGCTCATTGGCATTGTGCCGGTGGAACTGTACAAGTTCTGCATCAGCCTGCAAAACACCTTCTCCCACGACCTGTCGGCGCTCTTTGCAGGCGGACGAACCCTCGACCTTGCGGGAGAAAGCACCAGCGTTCTGCAGGGCAGCTTTGCAGTAAGCACCAACATTCAGATGAATCTGTTTAATATCCTTGCGCTGATTGCCTTTGCCTACTGCGTGGTCAAGATATTTTTTGCGAACATTAAACGCGGCGGAATCCTGCTCATTCAGATGGCGGTGGGAGCACTGTATATGTTCTCTGTGCCGAGAGGCTATCAGGACGGATTTAATCAGTGGATGAAGCAGATCGCGGCTCTGTGCCTCACGGCATTCATGCAGACTTCGTTGTTGTTTTTGGGACTGCTGACCTTCCCCGGCAATATGCTTTTAGGGCTTGGCATTATGCTTGCGGCCAACGAGGTGCCGAGAATTGCCCAGCAGTTTGGGCTTGACAGCTCGGTCAGGGTAAATATGATGTCGGTTGTTCACGCAACGACCACTGCGGTCAATCTGACGCGTTCAGTTGCCAGAGCCGCAGGAAAGTGAGGTAATACAGCATGAAAGAAAACAACGAGCTTGAAAGAGCCGATATTGCTGTCGACCGTGAGATGGAGGTAGACTGCGATATCGGGCAGGAAATCACCGTCTACATCGAAACATGGTTCGATGTAGATAAGAAATTCGGTGTTCAGACGGCGGACGATGACAGCACATGGCTGAATATGTACGGCAAATACAACCCCTTCGAAGATACGCTTCGCATCGAATGCGAAATCAGCCGCGATAACGGCAGCGAATATTTTGACTACCAGCCCACCGACAGCGAGGCGCAACTCCTCAAGGAAATGATTGCAGATAAAATCCGTGAGGAATACCATCAGACGCCGCAGGAATTCTGCGGCGATATACAAAATGAAATGATGATGGGAGGAATGTAAGTGACGCAGTATCTGTACCCACAGAATCTGAAAGCTAAAGCCAACCTGTGGCTGTGGGGACTGCGGGATTTTTGCATTCTCTGCATTGCCGCGTTGCTATCCATTGTGGCGCTGGTGCAGCTTCGGATCGTGATTCCTGCCGCCGCCACGCTCTGCTATGGTTTTCTGACTATCCGTCTGGACGATACGACCATACTGGATTTTATGAAATACGCCGTGCGGTACTTTATATCTACCCAACAATATTTTGAGTGGAGGTGATTACGCTTGACAACCAAAGACAAACCGAAGAAAAAGAAAAAAGGACGCTCGGTACAGGAGCTTTTAGGCATTAAGACCTTTACCAAATACGGACTTGCGGCTGGCAAGTACGAGCTGCTTTTTTATCTCGTCTCGCCCACCAACATCTCGGTGCTGTCCCATACCAATATCGAAATCAAAATCCGCCATCTGATGATGGTGCTGTCCGCCATCCCCGATATTGAGATCACCTGCACCGACTCCTCCGAGTGTTTTGACGATAACAAATCGTATTTAAGCGACAGGCTCTCGGAGGAACAGAATCCGAAGGTGAGGAAAATCATCAAAAAGGACATCGACTTTCTCGACCATATTCAAATGGAGATGGCGACCGCAAGACAGTTTTTGTTTATCGCGAGGCTGAAAGACCGTAAAGAGAAACAGACCTTTGAAGCGGCAAACCGTATCGAGAAAACCATCTCCGAGCAGGGCTTTGAAGTGCAGCGGATGAAGAAAGCGGACATCAAGCGCTTTCTCGCCCTGTATTTTGAAGCCAGCATGAACGGAGAGCAGATGCCCGACATTGACGGCGAACAATTCTATGAGGTGGACGATGAAGCTTCGGAGGATTAGTCTTGCTGTTCTTTCCGTTCTGCTGTCGGCAATCGCCGCCTTGTCCGGCTTTATGGTTTATACGCAACTGTCCGACCGACAGAAAGAAAAAGAAGAATTCGATACCCTTGCTGAGATGGTGGAAGTAACGCCGGAAAAACCCAACGATGAAACGGCTGTGCCAACGGATGATACTTCCGAACCTGTGCGGGATCTGTCAGGGCTGTTTGCACAGAACAGCGACTGCAACGGCTGGCTGTGTATTCCCGATACGCAGTTAAGCTATCCTGTCATGCACACCCCGGACAATCCGCAGAAATATCTGCGCCGAAGTTTTTACGGCGAATACAGTCAAAGCGGCGTGCCGTTTCTGGACTGGCGGTGCGACCTGCAGAGCGATCATCTCATTGTTTACGGTCACAACATGAAAAACGGCACGATGTTCTCATCACTTCGGAATTATACTGACCCGGCGTTCTGTGCCGAGCATCCGGTCATAGAATTTCAAACAGCAGATGGTGTGGAACAATATACTGTCTTTGCCGTTGCCGCTGTTCAAAAAACTGACGCTTGGTACAGCTTTATTCATGCGGCCGACAGCACGGATTTCACCGAACAAGCCGCAGCAATCATGCAAAAAACGCTCTATGATACCGGTGTTACACCTGTGTACGGCGGACAGATTATCACCTTGTCCACCTGTTACGGTTCAGGAAAAAACGGCAGGCTGATTGTGGCAGCCGTAAAAATGTAATTCAAAATATTATCAGTCGTTTTGCAGACAGCAAAACGGCTGCTTTTTTGTGCTTTCCTTCTGTCTGCAAAACGGCAAAAGGAGGCTATATATGTTCAAAAGGAAACCAAAGGTACTCACACCGGAGCAGGCGGAAGAAATCCGTACAAAGGATTTTTTCGATATGATCCTGCCCGGCACAATCAAATTCCTTTCCGACCATTATATCTTGGGCAACAGTTATCGCTGTGTATGGGCGATCCGCGAGTATCCGCCCTCTACCGAGGAACAGGCGATCCTCTCTCAGCTTGCCGACCGCAGCGGCGTAACCTTACGCATCTATCACAGACTGGTCGAAAGTATGGAACAGAGGAAAATCATTCAAAACGCCACCCGCCGAAACAAGCTGAAAAGCGGCGGCACCGATGTAAACGAAACCATCGAAGCCGAGGGTAATCTGCAGGATGTAGTAGAGCTGCTGGCAAATCTCCGCAAGAATCGCGAGCCGCTTCTGCACTGCTCAGTGTTCATCGAATTAAAGGAACGGAATATGGATGCGCTCAAAGAGCTGCAGAGCGAAATTGCAATGGAACTGACACGCTCTAAAATTTCGGTAGACCGCCTGACCTTACGGCAGAAAGAAGGATTTTTGTCTGTTCTGCCAGTGGGCGCAAATCAGTTCGGCGCGCAGTATGAGCGTGTCCTGCCTGCCAGCTCGGTGGCAAATCTGTATCCCTTCAACTTCTCCGGCAAGACCGATCCGAGAGGCATCTATATCGGCAGAGATAAGTTCGGCACGAACATTCTTGTCGACTTCGACCGCAGAGCCGAAGACAAAACCACAAGCAATATCCTTATACTTGGCAACAGCGGTCAGGGCAAAAGTTATCTGTTAAAGTTAATTCTCACCAACCTGCGTGAATCGGGAAAGCTGATCATCTGCCTTGATCCCGAAAGCGAGTACGAGGAAATCTGTTCGGCGCTGGGCGGCTGTTATATCGATTTCCTGTCCGGCGAGTACACTATAAACCCGTTAGAGCCGAAAGCTTGGGCAGATGGTGTGGACGATGTTGATCCCGATGCGCCCGCGGCGTTCAAAAAAGCGACAAGGCTCAGTCAGCACATTGCTTTTCTAAAAGATTTCTTCCGCAGCTACAAGGATTTCAGCGACAGTCAGATCGATACCATTGAAATCCTGCTCTCCAAACTGTATGCCCGGTTCGGCATCACCGACAGCACCGATTATAGCAGGCTGAAGCCAACTGATTATCCCATTATGGAGGATTTCTACAAGCTGTGCGAGGAAGAATTCTACAGCTACGATAAAAGCAGAAAATACCTCTACACGGAAGAAACGCTCCAAGAGGTATGCCTCGGCATCCACTCCATGTGTGTCGGTGCGGAAAGCAAATACTTTAACGGACACACCAACATCGCAGACGATGCATTCCTCGTATTCGGCGTGAAAGGCTTAATGGATACGAACAAGCGGCTCAAAGATGCTATGTTGTTTAACATCCTGTCCTTCATGAGCAATCAGCTTCTCGGTAAGGGCAATACGGCGGCAAGCATCGATGAACTGTATCTCTTTCTCACGAACATGACGGCAATCGAATATATCCGCAACGCCATGAAGCGTGTGCGTAAAAAGGATTCCTCGATTATTCTGGCGAGTCAGAATATCGAGGATTTTTTGATCCCATCTATCCGTGAGTTTACAAAGCCGCTGTTTTCTATTCCTACACATCAGTTTTTGTTCAACGCAGGACAGATCAATCCAAAGGAATATATGGATGCACTTCAAGTCGAGCCTGCAGAATTTGAACTGATCAAATATCCCGAAAGAGGCACCTGCCTCTACCGCTGCGGCAACGAGCGATATCTGCTGCAGGTCATTGCTCCCGATTACAAATCCGCATTATTCGGAAAGGCAGGTGGACGATAATGACACCGGCAGAAGAAAAAAGAGTCCGTGAGCTGACGGAAGAAATCGCCGAACTCAAAAAGCATCTGACTTTGAAAAGCGCAGCAATGACGAACAGGGACACTTCCGATGAGCTTGAAAAGATTGGCGAGCTGTTAAGCGAAAAGAATGCGCTGACCGGTCTTGATGAGGACGCGGCCTATCTTTATCTCGATGACGGCGAATGGTTTCGGGAGGTCAAAGGCTTTGTGGGCGAGGACTCCGGTATGCATGACTGTATGGGAACAGCGCTGAAGATCGGCGACACGGTATCCCTAAATGGATATCCTCGGCTCGTTATGCAGGATATGCCTTCACAAAAAACGCTCTTGGAATGCGGCTGCAAAAAGATCAAGGATTGTTCGGAGATGGATATACAGGATGCTTTTAGCTGTGCCTTTACCGTCTCCCTTCATTCCTGTTTAGAAGATTACGAAAATAGTCTGGCACACGGCATGGAGATGAGGCTATGAGCGCGACCGTTGCCGCCGCCCTTAAAAAGATTGCTGTCTCACTGCTTACGAATCCAAAGATACTGAAAACCGTACTCGGCATTGTGCTTGGGATTATCATTATTATCATTATGCCCATCGTGGCGATTGTCTCTATCTTCAATGGCGGCATCGAGATTGATACCGACCGTCTGCAGACGATGGTGGTAGAAAACCTCTCTGCCGAGGAACAACAAAAGCTGCAGTTTGTTGAGGATACCATGTACGCCATTGAAGATGAGATGAAAGCCGCCGGTTTCACCGGTAAAGTAAAGGAGGCGCAGGTACTGTATGTGCTTGCGCTTTCCGATTATGCCGGACAGTCTGATTTTGTTTCCAAGCTGGTGGGCTGCTTTGCCGAAGATCAGACAGACGAACAACTCATCGCAGCAGTCAATTCTGCGTTCGGCACACAGCTCACAGCCGAAGATTTCGGCAAAGTTATGGGAAATATCCGCGCTACGGCAATCGACATTTCGGACTTTACCGATCCCGCAACAAAAAACAATTTGGACATCGTGAAATGGGCAATCCATGCGCAGGAAAACGGATGGGGCTATGTCTACGGCACATACGGTTCCGTGCTGGATGAAGCGCTGCTGACAAGCAAGATCGCTCAGTATCCCGATGAGGTCGGCGGTTATGAGAATTTCATTCGTCAGAATTGGTTGGGCGGCAGAACCGCAGACTGTGTTGGACTTATAAAAGGCTACGGCTGGTACAATACCGAAACTGCACAGATTGAAATCGGCGCAAACGGTATGCCCGACATCGGTGCGGATACCATGTATGAAAACGCCGCAGAGAAAGGCACGATTGATACCATCCCCGAAATCCCCGGCTTGGCTGTTTGGCACGAAGGTCATATCGGCATCTATATCGGAAACGGCGAAGTGATCCAAGCCGCCAACACCAATGCCGGAGTCATACGCACACCCATCGGTCAAACCGGCTGGACACACTGGCTGAAAATTCCGTATATCAGCTATATCGAAGAAACGGAGGAAACGAATCCATGAATAAAAGAACAATGACACCCACAGAAGATCGGCAGGAGCAGGAAAATGAAACCAATGAAATCCTGCTGGCAGAGGATGCAGTACAGACCACAGCCTATCTTGTAAACGCGCCGGACTGCTGTTCGGGAGCTGAGCAGCTTGATCATGTTCTCGGAATGCTCGGCGCCGATGTGATGAATGAAGACGTCTATCACACTGAAGATCAGCATCCGAAGATGTCCTTGTGAAGGAGGATCAAATGAAAGGAAAAATGAAATCCCTTTACGGGATATATAAAAAGCATGGGCGTGAAGCGTTTCTCGATGCGGCTAAAAGCTACTCTGTCCATGTAAGCGACACCATCGAGGATACCCTTTCTGAGATGGAATCCCGATGGTATGACGGCAGTCAAACCATGACCGAGGCTGAAAAAATGATCGATGATTACAACAATGGGCTAACGCCGTTAAACGAACAGGAACACCCATCTGTCGATATGGTACAGCCACAAATGAAAATGTGAGGTGAGCATCATGAAAAAAACAGTAATCCCTGTGTCTTTTGACGCGGAAAAGCTCTCCGCCGCCAAACTGTATATGGCACAGAAAGACCTGTCCTTTGAGGAAGAAATGGAAAAAGCCGCTGACGCATTGTACAGCAAACACGTGCCTGCAGGTGTGCGGGAGTTTATCGAACTGAATGCCGGGAACAAAACAGCCGCTGTCAAGCCGAAGAAACCGAAAGCTGTTCCTTCTTCTGCTGTGGGCGCTCCCGGCCGCACGGACGGTGATTCTGTTTGAGAAGCCAGAACTTCGGTATCGAAATTGAGATGACCGGGCTGACAAGAGCAGCGGCGGCAAGGATTATCGCGGGACATTTCGATACGCAGGCGACCCATATCGGCGGCGGGTATGACGCCTATACCATCAGGGATAACCGCAACCGTCAATGGAAAGTGGTAAGTGACGCCTCCATCCGCTGCCGCAACGGTAACAACCGTTCGGCAAGCCGGGACTATTCGGTGGAATTTGTTTCTCCGATCTGTCAGTACGAAGATATTGAAACGGTGCAGGAACTTGTGCGCAAGCTCCGCGCAGGCGGTGCAAAGGTCAACGACTCCTGCGGCATCCATGTTCATGTGGATGCCTCCTCCCATACGCCGCAGACGCTCCGTAATATTGTAAACATTATGGCGTCCAAAGAAGATTTGCTGTACAAGACATTAAAAGTTCAGGTGAACCGAGAGCATTACTGTCAGAAAGCCGACACCCGATTTTTAGAGGAACTCAACCATAAGCGTCCCAAAACTATGCAGGAGGTGGAGCAGATGTGGTATAACGGCTACGGCGGACGATATATCCACTACGATGACAGCCGCTATCACGCCCTCAATCTGCACAGCGTGTTTTCCAAAGGCACGATTGAATTCCGTATGTTCAATTCCACTCTCCACGCCGGAGAAGTGAAATCATATATTCAATTGTGCCTTGCCATCAGCCATCAGGCGCTTGTGCAGCGAGGTGCCTCCCGCATCAAGAGGCAGCCGGAAAATGAGAAATACACCTTCCGCACTTGGCTTTTACGGCTGGGATTGATCGGTGATGAATTTAAAACCGCCCGTCAGCATCTGCTGAAAAATTTAGAGGGCAACATTGCATGGCGTGATCCCGCACAAGCTGAAGCGCAGAAAGCCCGCTTTGCCGCAAAGCGGTTAGCCGAGCAGCAGGAAACCGAGGAACAACAGCCGATGGTCGAAGAAGAACCAACAGCACAATCCGATGAGCAGGAGCATGACGCTCCTGCTTTTTCAATGCAGATGTAAGGAGTGAAAAGTAAATATGAGCAAACGATTGTATGTTGCCTATGGCAGCAATCTCAATATCCGTCAGATGAAATACCGATGTCCCGGCGCGAAATTGTACGGCACAGGCGTAATCGAAGATTATGAGCTGCAGTTTAAAGGGCAGCCTCATGGCGCCTTTGCTACCATCGCACCCAAAGAAGGCGCCTGTGTCCCTGTTGCGGTGTGGGATATTTCCGAGAAGAATGAGCAGGCGCTCGACCGCTACGAGGGATATCCCTCGCACTACTTCAAGCAAAATGTTCCCGTGCAGCTTGACGGAGAAGAAGTGAACGCCATGGTGTATATCATGAATCTCAAAATGGGCTTCGGTCTTCCTTCTCCGTATTATTACCAAACAGTCTATGAGGGCTACAACGACTGTGGGCTGGATACCGATGTGCTTGACAAGGCTGTCCTGAAAAGCACGGCGCAGTTCTATGCCGCACATCGAGAGCCGGAACCTCAACAGACGCTGTTTGATATGGAAGATGAGGCTGACTTTTTGTACGAGCCGGAGGACTATGACGGATATGAACCCGATGAAGACGAACAGGCTATGGACGAAAGTGATCCCTTCTATTTCTCGGAGGGGATGCATTTATGAACCGCAAAAAAGAATTACAGCGGCAGCTCGGCGGCCGTTATTCCTATGAACGATTGCTCAGTGACCGTGAAATCCAGCGGATAGGTAAGCGAATCCCTGCGGATTTTTCCGAAACGGCTGCCGCCGTCCTCACCGCTGGATGCCTGCGGCTGAACGCTGTTCTCTATCGTTCCTGCAAGGAACTGCTGCTCGGTTACGATGTGTTCGTCAAGGACGATCCGGACTCGCCGGAGTGGATTTACTATGACGGTCTCTCCGATCCGGTCAGCTTAAAGGAATCGGATATGATCAGAATTCTCGACCGTCTCATAACAGAGCGTGGACTGTCCTATACCGAGAGCTGCTTCAAACGGTTGGACGGTAAAACGGTAAAGAAAGACAAGAGCCGCCTGTAAGCCAACCTGTCGCCCCCGTATGCCGACTTTGCCGGAATGGTGGAGAAAGTACCCGACCGACAGGCTCTAAGCAAAATTCGGGCGGTTTTGGCGGAAGTCTGCACAGAGAGAAATACAGCCCCAAATCGGCCGGCTTTCGCCTGCGATTTGGTTGCAGGAATAAGAGGCGGGGTTGCAAAGCTGCCCCGCCTCGGTTCACAGCAGCCCGCAATGCGGACTGCAAAGGGGATTCCGCCCTTTTCCGTTTCGCAGATGCGAGGGGTTGCAAACTGCCCAATTTTCGGCTGTTGGGGTTGCACATTCTCCAAACACCAGTCCCACAGCCTTTTTGAGGGGGATTGCATCAAAAAAACAGCAAGGAAGTGATGAAGTATGCCGATGCCGAAGGAAAAGCGGAAATTCGCCCTGTGGCTGCGCCCGGAAACGCTTGCCAAAATTGAGAAACTCTATCGGGACGATGACTGCCGGAGCCGTTCGGAGTTTATCGAGAAAGCGGTCTTGTTCTATGCCGGATACCTGGCAGCCGATGACGGTCAAGAGTATTTTCCAAACGTCATTGTCTCTACCGTCAAAGGCAGCCTGGACAGTTTGGAAAACCGGATGGCAAGCCTGCTGTTTAAAATGGCGGTGGAGCTGTCCATGACGCTTCATGTGACGGCGGCGACCAACCAGATCGATGCGGATACGCTCTCACGCCTGCGCGGTCTGTGCGTGGAGGAAGTCAAACGCCTGCACGGGGCCGTCCGGCTGGAGGACGCCGTGAAATTTCAAAATGGAATGTAATCGATGGCGGGAATTATTTTCAAGTGGCGGTATCTCAAAGCAGGTGCGTCCGGCAGGCACTCGGAAAATCTTATTCGGTATATCGCCCAGCGTGAAGGCGTGGAAAAACTCGATGACTCGTGGAAGCACCGCCCTGTGACAAAGGCGCAGACTGAACTGATCACACAAATCCTTTCGGATTATCCCGACGCCAAAGACAGCTTTGAATATCAAGACTATGAAAAATCCCGCACAGCCGGTGCAGCTTCTGAATTCATCACCCGTGCGATTGAGGAACGTGTCGATCTGATTGGAAAACGGGAAAACTATGTGGAATATATTGCGAAGCGTCCCCGCGTGGAGCGTCATGGATCGCACGGTTTGTTCACCGATGACGGCGTCCCCATCAATCTCTCCGCTGCGGCCAAAGAGGTAGCAAACCACAAGGGCGTGGTGTTTACCGAAATCCTGTCCCTGCGGCGGGAAGATGCTGTACGGCTGGGATATGACAAAGGTTCCGCATGGCGGGATCTGCTCCGCAGCCAGACTGACGCTATGGCAGCAGCGATGAAAATCCCGCTGACCGACCTACGGTGGTATGCGGCGTTCCATAACGAGAGCCATCATCCCCATGTGCATATCGTGGCATACTCGGCAGGCCGGGAACCATATATGACAGAGCAGGGACTCCATAAACTGAAGTCTGTATTTGCCCGGCAGATTTTCAAGCAGGATCTGCTGCAGGTCTATACAGAGCAGACAAAGCAGCGAAATACGCTCACCCAAAAGAGCCGGGACGTTCTGGCAGACATCATCGGGCGCATCAACTCCGGCAGCTGTGACAATCCCATTGTCGCCGATCTGCTTGTGAAACTGTCGGAGCAGCTGAAGCATTGCAAAGGAAAAAAGGTATACGGGTATCTGCCGCAGGCGGGGCGGAACCTCGTGAACGCCGTTGTGGATGAGCTGGCGAAGGACAAAAACATTGCCGCCCTGTATGATCTGTGGTACGAACAGCGGGATAAGATCACCGGCACCTACAGAAACACACCGGAACAGCGTATCCCGTTATCCCAGAACAAGGAATTCAAAGCAATCAAAAATGCGGTGATACAGGAAGCGATGAACATTGCCGCCGGCCATATCGAGCTGGAAGAAACACCGGAGGACTCTCAGCCCAATGTAGATGAGCCGGAGATCAGCAGGGATACCGACTGGGACGAAACGGAACCGACAGAGCCGGATCGCTTCTATGGCGGCGGTAGTGGCAACAAGAAAAAGAAATCATGGTGGACTGATGAGTATAAAAAGGCTCGTCAGTTTTTTTATGGCACAAAAGAGATACCGCCTGATTTTGATGCCGCCTTTTCCCTGATGCAGACCGAAGCCCAAAAAGGAAACGGCTTTGCCATGCACGACCTTGGAAAAATGTACCTCTCCGGCCTCGGCTGTGAAAAGGATGAAGAACAGGCGCAGGCGTGGTTCACAAAAGCGTATCAGGCCTTTATTGCCAAAGAAGCCTCGTCCAAGAAAAAAGACTATCTGCAATACCGCATCGGCAAGCTGTATGCTTTCGGATACGGCGTGGAGCAGGACTATGGACAGGCTGCAAAGTGGTATGAAAAAGCAGTGTCGGAAGACAATCCCTTTGCTGCTTATGCGCTCGGCAGTCTGTACCGCCGCGGTCAGGGCGTGGAGCAAAACGATGAAAAAGCCTATGAATTGTATTGCATGGCAGCGGAGCATTCGGAAAAGCCAAACGCCTATGCAGCATATGAGCTTGGACGGATGTGCAGGGACGGGATTGGCACGACTACAGACAAGGCAGTGTCCGAAGCATGGTACCGGCAGGCATATCAGGGGTTCCTCGTGATCGAGCAGAACATGGCGGACGACAAGCTGTACTACCGCTTGGGACAGATGAACATGGGCGGGATCGGAACGGCGGTGAATCTGCGGCAGGCAAAGCGGTATTTTGAAAAAGCGGCCAAACTGGACAACCCCGATGCCCTATATGGCCTCGGCAAACTGTTCCTGCGGAAAGACTCGGAATATTACGATCCCAATAAAGCGGTGGACTGCCTGCTGAAAGCGGCGAGGAAAGGTCACGAGTACGCGGCATACACACTCGGCAGGCTGTTCCTCAAGGGCGATGAAATACCGAAGGACGTAAACCGCGCTCTGCACTGGCTGAACGAAGCAGTCAAAAAAGAGAATCCGTATGCGGAATACCTGCTGGGGAAAACACTGCTCATGGGTGTGGATACCGCACAGGACATGGAGCGCGGTGTCCAGCTGTTGACCGCATCGGCCGGGCAGAAAAACTGCTGCGCTCAATACACCCTCGGCAAAGCCTATCTGGAAGGAGTTCTGCTGCCGCAAAACATTCCCGAATCCATCCGTCTGCTCACCGAATCAGCGGACAGCGACTTCACTCCGGCACAATATCTGGTTGGGAAACTCTTATACCGTGGAGAAGTCGTGATGCGGGATATCGGCAGGGCTCTTCTGTATTTGGAACAGGCGGCAGAAAAAGAAAATGCCTATGCCGCTTACCTTGCAGGCAAGATACTACTCACCGAGGAATCGGTCAAGGATGTTCATAAGGCGGTGTACTTTCTAAAGATCGCCGCCGCCCAGCAAAACAGCTTCGCTGAGTTTCAGCTCGGCTCATTGTATCTGCGGGGCAAGGATGTGGTACGAAATGAACGGGAAGCGATCCGGTGTCTGACTTTGTCTTCCGAACACGGCAATCCATATGCCGCCCAGCTTCTCCACAGCATCAAATCCAATCAGAACTGGTCGGCAGCATTGGGAGCGCTTCGACTGTTACAACATCTTTCTCGCATGATCCAAAACCGCCTGGAGGATGAACGGAAAGGAACAGCCGGTATGACCGAGCGGAAGCTCAAACGAAAGATTGACGAGAAAAAGCAGGCGCATGGTCTACGTCAGGGATAGGAGGAATTATTTTGTCTCAATATATTCATTTTACGGAACAACAAAAGACACAGGCCAGACAAACCGATATTGCGGAACTGCTCCGCAGCCAGGGGGAAACCCTCAAGCGCTCCGGTTCAGAAAGCGAATGGATGGACGGCGGACAGAAGGTCACCATTCGAGGAAACCTGTGGTATCACCAATATGAACAGGTCGGTGGCGATGCGGTGGACTTTGTACGCCGCTTTTACAATAAGTCCTATCCGGAAGCGATGGAATATCTGCTGGGTGGATCGGGTGGGACACTTGCCGTTTCTCCATCTGTACAAAAGGAAGAAAAACCGTTTGTACTGCCGCCGAAGAACGACAATATGCGGCGGGTGTTCGCCTATCTCCTGAACTGCCGGGGTATCGACCGTGAGGTACTGTATGCCTTTGTTCATAAAGGCATGATTTATGAATCGGCAGACTACCACAACGCAGTCTTTGTAGGCTTCGATTCCAATGGAAAGCCAAAGCACGCCCACAAGCGAGGGACTGGTTCCGAGAGCAGCTACAAAGGCAATGTGTCTGGCAGCCACCCCGAATTTAGCTTCCACTGGAGTGGGCAAAGCGATACACTCTATCTCTTTGAAGCACCGATTGATATGCTTTCGTTCATTTCCATGCAGAAAGAGGGCTGGCGGCAGCACAGCTATGCGGCATCCTGTTCGGTTTCAGACAAGGTGCTTTTTCAAACGCTCAAGGACAATCCAAATATCAGGCAGGTGGTTCTCTGCCTTGACAGCGATGAACCTGGACAAACGGCAGCGAAACGCATTGCCGACAAACTCTTTGTTCAGGGAACCGCTTCTGAAATTCTTGTGCCGGTGCATAAGGACTGGAACGAGGACTTGCTGGCAGCCGCAAGTCTCTCTATCTCTAAAGAACAGGAGGTACAGCCGGAATGGGGAATACAGCTCTCCTGATCGTGATAGCGGCGGTCATGTTCGCCGTCATCGGCGGAATCACACTCGCTTCTCATCTATACAACCTTAACGGCATCAAAAGCAAAACAGTGGGTGACGGCCAGCACGGTACGGCCCGGTTCGCCACCAAATCAGAAATCCGGCGGACCTATAGGCAGGTACCGTTCACGCCCAGCGCATGGAGAAGACAAGCAAAGAAAAACCAGCCGCCGAAGCTGCCACAGGGCATCATTGTCGGCTGCAAAAACAAGGGCGGGGAAACCGTTGCCCTTGTGGATGACGCGGACGTTCACTGCATGATGGTCGGCGCAGCTGGCTGCGGAAAAACAGCCTATTGGCTGTACCCAAATCTGGAATATGCCTGCGCCAGCGGGATGTCCTTCCTGGCGACCGATACCAAAGGCGACCTCTATCGGAATTATGGAAGAATCGCACAAGAGGATTACCATTATAACGTGGCGGTCATTGATCTGCGGAATCCTACCCAATCGGACGGGAACAACCTGTTGCATCTCGTCAACAAATATATGGACGCCTACAAGGAAAATCCCAATGATATTGCTTTGAAAGCAAGGGCGGAAAAATATGCGAAAATCATTGCCAAGACACTCATCTACGGAGACGGTGACGCTTCCGCTTATGGTCAGAACGCCTTCTTTTATGACGCTGCCGAAGGGCTGATGACATCGGTCATCCTGCTCATTGCGGAGTTTGCCGAACCAAAGGAACGGCATATTGTATCGGTGTTCAAGCTGATCCAGGAATTGATGGCGCCCAGCAGCGTAAAGGGGAAAAATCACTTCCAGCTTCTGCTGGACCGCCTGCCGCCGGATCATAAGGCGAGGTGGTTTGCGGGAGCGGCGCTGTCCGCCGGCGATCAGGCTATGGCAAGTGTCATGAGTACGGCGCTGTCCCGGCTCAATTCTTTTTTGGACACGGAGATGGAGCAGGTGCTGTGCTTTGATACAGCGGTGGATGCAGAGCGCTTTTGTCAGGAGAAGTCCGCCATTTTTGTCGTCATGCCGGAGGAAAACCCCAATGCTTACTTCATGATCAGCCTGCTCATCCAGCAGCTGTACCGGGAAATCCTTTCTGTGGCGGATGAAAACGGCGGGAAGCTTCCCAACCGTGTTATGTTCTACTGTGACGAATTTGGCACCATGCCGCCGATCCAGTCGGCGGAAATGATGTACAGCGCTTCTCGAAGCAGACGGCTTTCCATCGTCAGCATCATCCAGAGCTATCAGCAGCTGGAAAAAAACTATGGCCGGGAAGGTGCCGCTATCATTCAGGATAACTGCCAGATCACGATTGCCGGCGGTTTTGCCCCGACCTCGGAAACGGCGGATATTGTTTCCAAGACGCTGGGCAGCCGAACAGTGTTGACCGGCTCGGTCAGCCGCAGCAAAAATGATCCGTCCCAGTCTTTGCAGATGACCGAGCGCCCGCTGATGAGCGCAGATGAGCTCAAAAACATGAAAAAAGGTTCCTTTATCGTGATGAAAACAGGGACGCATCCGTTTGTGTCCCCGTTAAAGCTGTTTTTTAAGTGGGGTATTTCTTTTTCGGATACACCTTATACGGTTGCGGAGCATGGCGCAAGAAAGGTGTGTTATGTCAGCCGGGCCAAAATCATACAGGCCATCACCAGTCAGTTCCCGCAGGCTAAAAACCCGCAGCCGAAGACGGAACCAAACAACGGTGGCCCGGACATGACAGAACGGCAGCCGAAAGTGCCTGCTACCGTGCGCACAGGTTAGGAGGTGGATGCTGTGCCATATTTCACAAAGCTGTATCAGGCCGATCTGCCGCATCGTGCCAAGCTCGTCTATATTTATCTTCACGACCGGATGGACAGCGAAAAGAAAGCATGGCCAGGGCTGGGCACTATCGCAAAAGATTTGTCGGTGTCCCGCAGCACGGTTAAGCGAGCGGTGAAAGATTTAGAGAAAGCCGGACTGATACGAAAAGAGCCGCACTTCCGTAAAAACGGTAGTGCGACTTCGAACCGGTATTATCTGCTTTGAAAAAATTCTCACTCACAAGGGGATGGTATGTCTTTATGATGAACCGAGGGTCGGTTCATCATGGCTTCCCTTGAACAACTCACTCTAAGAGGGATACCAGCAGAAGGAAAAAACACAAACTCCCACTTGCAAACTGTAAATCATATAGATGAGAAAGGCGGCTCCTTTATTATACAAAAGAAATACCGCCTTTTTTTACGGAATGATGAATATTTACATTTATTTCATAAATTACAGATTGCATATTTGCCATAAATAAGATACAATCAAATAAATACTACTTTTGTATTTTGGATTTTAATTTTGAATGGGGCTGAAGACTATGGGGCGAAAAGCCTATTCGGAACAGGAACGGGAGCAAGTGCGGACTGCTCTGCTGACTACTGTGATCCAGTGTATTGTGGACCGAGGACTCATCCACAGCAGTATTGATGTCCTGTGCAAAAAAGTAGGCATCTCCAAGACCTTTTTCTACACCTTTTTCCCCTCCAAAGAAGAACTGGTGTTGGAGGCGCTTCGGTATCAGCAGCCCAAGCTGCTGCAATATGCCAGGCAGCTGATGGGAGATCCTGCCCTCAGTTGGAGGGATGGTGTTCGAACCTTTTTAGAAATCTGCGCTTACGGTGAGAAAAAGGGGATCGCCGTATTGTCCATTGAAGAAGAACAGGAGATTTACCGCTGCCTCTCCCAAGAAAATTTCCAAGCCTTCCGTGACGATCAGACGAAATTATTCCGTGATCTGCTTGTGATTTTCGGTCTTCCTGTGGACTGTATAGAACCCCGGCTATTTGGCAACCTTGCCCTGTCCATGATGATGGTCTACAAGGCAATTCCAAACACCATGCCCTTCCTGTTTCCGGAGATGGCGGAGGATATGGTGGAATTTCAAATCAACGCCCTGTTGGATGAAATGCAGCGGGGAAAAGAAAGAGTAAACAGAGTGAAAGAAGATGCACAGAAATAACCAACACCCCCCCGTAAGGGTACAACGCAACTCCATCGTTCAGTTTTTGAAAAAGGCTGATTTTCTGAAACCGGCTGCTGGTTCTGTGCGGCTTTTTTGCCCTGTGTCCGTCTGTCTTTTTGACAGTTCGGCGCAGGGCATTTTTTATTACAAAACAGGAGGCACAAAAGATGAAGCTAAAATATAATTGCCCTGGCTGTGGGACACCTTTGGGCTATGAGGGATTGTGCTGGAAATGTAAGTGTGAGCAGGAGCGAAATGCTGCGCTGGCCTGGACGCCGGAGCAGATCGCGGAGAAGCAAAGGAACCTGATTCAGAATATCCGGCGGCTGGCGGATATGGAGGACCCGGAGTTCACCGACTTTTGGCAGCTGCTTGGCTACCGGAACGCTATCACCCCGGAGATCCAACGAGCAGCACTGGCTGCGGAGGTATTCTATCCCAACGAACTCTACTACCATGCCCCGGCAGATGTGCGGGATGGCCTGATTGCCGCTCTGCTAAAAAACGAGGACGCCCATGAAGCTGCCAATCTGATGTGCTGCCTTGCCTTCCAGGGGGATGATAAGGCGATGGAAACACTGCTGGAGCTGGAGAAGCATCCCCGGCCCTGGCGCAAAAGCCTCTATGTAGACCCATCCATCTACGCCCAGTGCGGCGGCTGGACTTTTGACAAGGAAGGTCAGCGGATGCAGCTCAACTTCAATACCTGTTACCCGATGGTTAAGGGAGCCAACGGCGAGGCCTCCACCGTCCGCATCGACCGGGCACGGGAGGACACCTGTCCCCACTGCGGCGGGCGGATGGTGGATATGCTGGTGCTGGATGGCCGGGATGAACGGCTGAAGTTCCTGGGACTGGATGGCATCCTGACCGCCGCCTGCTGCCCCAACTGCGTGGGATTTCTGAAAGGCCCAGCCCTCAACCGCTTTTCTCTGGACGGCGGCGTGGAGATCTTCCCCTCCGAGCTTTTTGACGGGGCGGAGAAGATGGATTGCTATGTCAGTCCCGAGGACTACAAGGCTCTCACCGAAAATTCCTTTGTGTTGGGTAAAGCGTCGGTGCCTCTGTTTTACGGCGCGGCCTGCCAGGATGTGAACACCATCGGCGGCTTTGCCAACTGGGTGCAGGATGCGGAATACACCATCTGCCCCCACTGCGGAAAGCCCATGAAATACCTGGCCCAGATCCAGTGGGATACGGTGTTTGACTGCGCGGAGGGCACGCTTTACATCGAGTTCTGCTCGGACTGCCAGATCGTATCCATGCAGCACCAGCAGACCTGAGAGGAGAGCATCACATGAATTTACCAAAGCGCAATAGTGCGGACGGACGCTGTTACTGGATGAAACCCGAGGTACAGGAGAAGCTGCAGCCGCTCTTTGACCGGTGTATCCAGGACACCATTGACGGCAGGATCACCCGCCTCGATTCTCTCTGGCCTCCAGTGGTGGTCAGCAGCGAAGGCGCGCCCTTTGATGTGCACGATCTGGTGAGGAAATGGGCCGAATTGCAGCGAGCCGAAACCCTGGATGCGGAAAAGGCCATTGCCTTCAGCGAAAACCTGCGCCGCCAGAGCCGGTGGGGTGAAATTGACTATTATTTGATTGACCTGCTGAAACGGGAATTACAAGAGAAGTATTTTGTCGGGACAGGCAGTGAAGATGACTACTGGAAAGAACAGGAATATTCCCTAAAACCGGGTATCCGTGCGGAGGATCTTTCAGAAGAGCTATTGCGCTTTGCCTGCTATGTGGCGGTGAGCTATAAGATATATGGAGCGAACTATGAATATTTTTCAACCAATTATCTCTTGGGCTTGGTGGAGAAAGTCCGTCCTGATATGGTGAAAAAGCTCCGGGAAAATGGAACCGGCAGGCTATCGATCTCTCTGCAAAAGAGGAAAACAGAGCACTTCACTGCATCGGCCAACGATGCCTTTGCCGTTATCCGTATTACTGCCAGGGACAACACAGAGGAATGCTGCCATGAAGTGCTGGACTATCTGTGTGAGGTTCTTTCGCAGGAGGATTTTCCCCGCAGCTATGCGGTGGAGTTCAAAGGACCGGAAAAGAGATATCTTCCCATCACAGGACTGCCCAAAAAGGGAGTAAACCAGCTTTTTGCCTGTGCCGTGCAGTACCCCGGCCTCCATCCCCTGATGGAACGGTACGCTCGGCTTGCCATGCGGCAATATGAGCAGTACACCAATCTCAACGATGAGCAGTGCGCACTCCCCGGAAGTTTTGCCGTGTTCGCCCTGGGAATGCTGGGGCAAGAGTGGCGGCAGCTGGTATGGGATTATCTCGATCTCTGCGATGATGAGCACTCCCACTTACAGGAAAAATTCCTCCGGGAGTATGTGAAACAGTTCGGATTTACCGCCGATACCGTCCATGTATTTGTCCGTGGGGTGCTGTCCATGCAGAACATGAAGTATTCCAAGGACTATGCCGCGTGGATGGCAAACGCAGAAAGCCTGGACGCTCTTCTGGAGGCAAAAATCCACCTGTCCGAGATCGTTCCAAGTGGTTTTTCCTCCGACGAGGATGACGATGATGACGATGACGAGGAACCCGCCGAGGAAACAGAAGCCAGCCCGGAGGAAGTGCTGCAATACGCATGGGAAACGGTCTGCTATGTGATCTGGGGCAAAGCCAGCGCCAAGGGTGGTCAGAAAGTGGTGGAAGCAGCTCCGGAGGAACTGAAGGAACTTTACCGACAGATTTTTATTCCGATAACGGAGAACCTGGAAGGAAGTGGTGGCCTGCTATGAGTTTGCCGAAACGTGATGGCGTACATGGCCGTTATTACCTGATTCATAAACCAGATACGAACCCAGAAGTGCTGGAACACGCCGATCAGTGCATTCAGGATGTGTTGAATGGAACTGCAAAAGAAAACCATTCCGGCTACCCGATGGTAGTTCGGAACCAAAGCGGAACGCCCTTTCTTCCCAGCCAGCTGCTGGATCGGTATCTGTCCAAACTGCCTTTGAAGGGGTTCCCCTATGAGGAAGCGGTTGTATTCTGCGATGCCCTGCGGCGGCTGGCGGGCTGGAAAGAGATTGATCACACACTGGGACAATACATCGAACACCAGGTGCAGGAGCGGTATTTTAAGGTCGGAGAGAAAGAGGATTACTTTTCAGCTTACCCGCCCTGCACCGTGTGGCCCGAGCTGAGGCCGGAGGATGTAGATGACGGCCTGCTGCGCTTTGCCTGCTATGTGGCGGTCTGTTATACAGTGTATGGAGCCAGCTACGACTCCCTCACCACCGAGCACATTCTCGGCCTGGTTTCCCAACTCCGCCCAGACATGGTGAAGCAGCTGAAAACGGGCGGCAGCGGCAAATTGCCAAAGGACATCCAGCGGCGTAAGACGGAGCATTTCACCGCATCGGCTAATGATGCGTTTGCCACCATCCGCATCACCGCCAGGGACTCCACCGAGGAGTGCTATGGGGAAATCCTGGACTACCTGTGCGCGGTGCTGGAGCAGGAGGAATTTCCCCGCAGCTATTCCATTGAGTTCCGCGGGCCGGAGAAGCTCTATCTGCCCATTCCCGGCCTGACCAAGAAGGGAATCAATCAGCTCTTTGCCTGCGCTGTGCAGCACCCCAATCTGCACTCGGCTATGGAGCAATACGCTCGTCTGGCTATGCGGGAGTATGAGTACTACCAAAACCTCGCGGATGAATTCTGTGCGATGCCCGGCACCTTTGCCGTGTTTGCCCTGGGGCTGGAGGGACCACAGTGGTGTTCGCTGGTGTGCGACTATCTGGATCTGTGTGATGATGAACATTCCTCTTTACAGGAGAAGTTTATCCACACCTTTTTCAAGAAATACGGATTTACGGCCCAGACCATGCCTGTCTTGGTTCATGGCGTCCAGTCTATGCAGGGTATGAAACCGGCTAAGGAGTTCCGTACTCTAATTGCCAATGAGGAGAGCCTGAACGCTCTGCTGGAGGTCAAGAGGCATTTAGAGGACTACCTGCCGGAAGAAAATTGCCAGGACAAAAGATCCCAGGACTTTCTCTGGCAAGATGTGCTCTGGGGCATTTGGGGGCAAGCTGCGCAAAATGGCGGCGGCAAGGTGATCAAAGCAGCACCGGCGGAACTGAGAGAACAGTATCAGAAAATTTTTCAATAGGATGGCAGGAGGATTCAGATGAGTGAAGTAAGCTATTCAAATGTACCACCTCTGATGGCTGCCATCCGAGGTGGCGACATTGAGACACTCCGTTCCCTGCTTCATGCGGGGCATTCGCCCAATGAGCCGCAGTGCTATCAGGTAACGATTGGAGCGTGGCCGCGGGAGGAGGAAACCTCTCCGCTGGAACTGGCGGTGCTGGAAAACCGGATGGACATGGTGCAGCTGCTGATCGAAGCCGGAGCGGATTTGACCCATAACCCGGAAGAATTGCTTTACGGCTCCCTGCGCAGTCAAGACCTGACCCTGTTTTCCTTTTTGATAGATGCGGGAGTCAGAATCCCCGCAGGACAAAGGGATATATGCAGGCTGTTTCTCCACTTGGCGGATCGGCATGATCCGAATGTGCTCCCAATTTTGGACAGGCTGGGTATGGATTTGAAACAATACGGCGGTGAAGCCCTGCGCAGCATGGCGAGTCACGGGAATCAGATGCTTGCGGAGTATCTGATTCAAAACGGGGCGGACATCAACTACCACAAGCCGGACATGGTGTTCCCCTACGCTTCCACTCCTGTCACCGAAGCGGCACGGCACAACGATTTTTCTATGGTGCGCTGGCTCGTGGATCAGGGTGCAGACATCACCATTTCCGATAAATACGGCGACCGGCCCTACACCGTGGCAGTGCAGAACAAAAATCAGGAAATGGCCGCCTACTTAAAAGCTCTGGAGCCGGAGGAATGGCATAACGAACAGGAAAAGGCGCGTCAACTCATGCCTTACAAGCTGCCTGCCAAGCTGGTGGAATACTTAAAGACCGGCCCCTTGCGTCTGGAATTTCCGGAGCGGGAACTGGTGAAATGGGCGGAACTGTACCCCTACATGGATGTACAGGAGATGACCTGGAAACGGAAAAAGTTGCTCTCCCTTATGGCGAAAATGGACAATTACAGCGACTATTTGCTGCTGTGGAGTCCCAGAGATAAGAAACTCTGGTATCTGGACATTGAGCATAAGGAGTTTCATCCGTTAGCCAAATGGGAGGAATTTATTGCTGATCCCGGAAAATATCTTAATGGAATGATTGAGGGCGAGTTTGAGGAATAAGGAGAGAAGCAAAATGGAACAGGCATACTGCACCGCTGTTTTCTGGCGCGGCGGAGAAAAGATTGATCTGAATGGACTAAAACCAGATGCGGTATGGTGTCTGTCTGTGACGGGAGAGCGGAAGGTGAATCTGTCCTTCCTACGAGATTATCCCAATCTGGAGGAACTGATCTTAATGGAAAAGTGTGAGGGTGTGGAAGTTCTCTCCGAGCTAAAGCAGCTTCATACACTGTCCCTATGGCTGTCGGCCCCTGTTTCCTGGGACAATGTTTCTCTCCCCGGCCTGCGTGTCCTCCACCTGCGTGGGGAAAAGAATGGCGACATTACCCCGCTTCTCTCCAGCATTACCGATCTCCATTTGGAGGAAATGCGGAAAACGGAAGATCTCACCCCTTTCCTGACTCCGGCGACCCGGCTTCAGAAACTCTATCTCCAGTCACTCCCATCTGTGCAGAAACTACCGGCTCTGGATGGGCTGCCTTCCCTTTATGCCCTGAAACTCTATGAGTTGCATAAGCTCAGCGATTTGTCCACCCTCTCTCACAGCCATTTGCGCTACTTTGCCGCCACTCTGATTGCGGATAAACTCTCCGCCCAGGCGCTGGCAGATGCTGTGATGGCGATTCCCGATCTGGAGGCAGCCGCGCTCCAGCTGGTAGACCGCTCCGGGCGGCGCTATGGCGGTATCCAAAAAGCCTTTGCCGCCACTGGGAAATCCGCATTGCTGCGGGAGGAAATCAGTGCTTTGACCACATGGCTGTCGCTGTAACACAACGGAAAGGAGGCGACCAGATTGTGTGAGAATGCGAAAATTCTTTGTCCTTACTGTTTGACGAGAGAAATT
>ERZ827186.164-NODE-164-length-92175-cov-5.462940_pt1 | contig 92175 bp, 92 predicted proteins | sample MGYA00519918_ERZ827186 | MGnify/ENA primary metagenome ERZ827186 (study PRJEB31778, sample SAMEA3449275) | human gut metagenome | biome: human gut; feature: human-associated habitat; material: faeces | place: United Kingdom | collected 2010/2012 ...
TTATTGTGAGCCATGCCGATTGGAAGAAAGAGTCCCGTGAAATTTTGACAACACCGCGCTTACTCAAGGCACTTGCCGTGGTGACGGTGGGGTCGCCCCTGGCCTATATTCTTGTGCTTTATGCGATGACAATGGCCCCGTTAGCGTACGTCGCTCCTACTCGGGAAGTCGGGATGATGATCGGAGTGGTTTTAGGCGGCTTGTTGCTCAAAGAGCGGCTCTCGGCCACGCGTATGGCAGGTGTTATCGGGATGACTCTCGGGGTCATTTTGGTCGGTCTGGAAGGTTGATTGTCCTGAAACGTTTTTAGACGAGAAAAAACGTATAATCAACACGTTTTTTGATGGATGGAATAGTACATTATGCAAGATCAACAATCGAACTTGGCTCCTGAACCGATTCGTTTTACGGATGCTGCAGTGGCAAAAGTCAAAAGTCTTATCGAAGAAGAAGGCAACGATAAGTTGAAGCTTCGTGTCTTTGTGCAAGGCGGAGGCTGTGCCGGCTTTCAATATGGTTTTCAATTCGATGAAAATGAAAACGAAGATGACGCCAAGATGGTCAAAGACGGTGTGACGCTTTTGATTGATTCCTTGAGTTACCAGTATCTGGTCGGTGCAGAGATCGACTTTAAAGAAGATTTAACGGGTGCACAGTTTGTGATCCGCAATCCGAACGCGGTGACCACCTGCGGTTGCGGTTCGTCTTTCTCTGTTTAGTCGGCAGGATAAAGGGCGCCCAGTATGCGCTCGCCTCTTGCTCGAGTCACAGCCGGGAGGTTCCCGGCTTTTTTATTGACGAAACGGTAAGCAAGCCAGGCAAATGCCATGGACTCGACATGCATGGGATCGACTCCCAGAGCTGACGTGCTTCGGACAACATAGGGGCCTTTAGCAAGCTCTTGCATGAGAAGGGAATTGAGTGCGCCGCCTCCGCAGACAAAAAGTTCACGCGTGAGAGGCTGAACATTGTTCACGGCATCAAGAATGCACAGGGCGGTCAGAGCCAGAAGTGTTCTTTGTACGTCTTGCGCAGGCAATTGGACTAAATCAGGGAACCGTTCTTTCAACCACTTTTCATTGAAATATTCCCGTCCGGTACTCTTGGGTGGCCTTCTCTCAAAATAGGGATCAGCCAACAGTGAGTTGAGTAATTCAACGATAACAGTCCCTTTTTGAGCCCAACGTCCGTTTTCATCGTAGAGCAGTCCGCAGTGCTTCTGCACCCATATGTCCATGAGCGTATTGCCCGGTCCGCAATCAAATCCCAAAATGGAGTTGTCTTTCAAAAGAGTGACATTGGCAATGCCACCAATGTTGACGATGGCTCGAGGGTCTTTACTTGAAAAGACGCAGGCATGAAAAGCAGGAACAAGCGGAGCGCCTTCGCCGCCAGCGGCCATGTCTCGGCTGCGAAAATCCGCAATAACATCAATACCGGAGAGTTCAGCCAAAAGGGCGGGATTATTGAGCTGGAATGTAAAACCCGCCTGCGGGCAATGTCTGATCGTTTGACCATGTACACCGATTGCACGGATTTCTTTTCGGTTCAAGCAAGTTTGTTGCAGAAGTTTTTCGACGACAGAGGCGTAGAAATAGGCTAATTGAATACCGGCGTGACCACAACGATTAATCTCGTCTTCACCCGTGGTCAAAAGGGATAGGAGCTGATTTCTCAGTGACGTCGGATAAGGTAAGTGAGCATGCCCCAGAAATTGCGCATGGTTGTTTTCAAACCGACAGGCAACAGCATCGGCTCCGTCCAGGCTTGTACCGGACATTAAGCCAATGAAGATGTCTGGGGACTGAGGCATAACGGTTACTTAGGCAATTCGGTGGATTTTTCCTGAGCCAGTGCTTCTTTAGGTGTAAGCGGTTTAACCGATTGGATGCGGTTGAGCATCGCCAAACGGGTCACCAACGGACGGGCATCAGCTAAAAGCTGTTGCTTTTCTTCACTGGTTAAAAATTCTTTATCCGGAATGTTGGTTTTCAAAGGGTTGACCTGGCGGTTGTTGACACGCAGCTCATAGTGAAGGTGCGGACCGGTAGCAAGTCCGGTTGCCCCAACGTAGCCGATGACTTGCCCGCGCTTGACGCGAGTACCGACTTTCATACCTTGGGCAATGCGAGACATGTGACCGTAGAGCGTCGTGCGGGAATCATCATGCTTGATCATGAGGTAGTTGCCGAAGCCGCGCTTATCAAAAGAGCGACGGGAAATCACACCGTCAGCCGCTGCATAGATCTTATTGCCTCGGGGGGCGCCGAAGTCGGTACCTTGGTGCGGACGTAAGACGCCGGTGACCGGGTGGCGACGCATCGGCATAAAGCTCGAGGTAACACGAGCCCCCTCAACCGGAACTCGAATAAATGTGGTTCGGCTTGAGGTTCCATCCAGATTGTAGAAGCCGCCGTTTCGCGTGCCGTCTTCAGCCCAGAAACTTTCGTAATTTTTTCCTTGGTGTGTCAAAGAGACAGCAAGAATTTTGCCGTTTCTGACAAAATCGCCTTCCATGAACTGGCGTTCAAAGATAATGCGGAAATCATCCCCGTCGGCTATATCCAAACCATTATTAATGGCTCGCTCGAAAGCGAGCGGTATTTGCTTGGCAATTTCGTTGGGAACACCGACGGCTTTAGCAGAATCAATTAAATTGCCCTGTACGATACCGGCACGCATAGCCTGTTGTGTTTCATAAACAAAAGGCTCTGAATTAATGACAAAACGATCTCCGCGACGTGTAACCGTGACGACGGAGTTTTGTTGATTGGCCGTACGGGCCTCAAGGAAAATCTTTAATGTTTGAGCCTTTTGATCGGCTGTCACTTTGGCCTGAACGTACACACCCTCACGCGCTGTGGAAAGCGGTTGGGCCAGTGTCTGACCACGAATAAATCGCAAGAGTGCCGCGTCTTCAATATTGAGGCGCGAGAAAATAGCCCCCAACGTATCATTGACACGAATCATCGTGGTATGGGTCGTTACGGCGCTTGGCGTGGTGACAACCGTAATTTGGTCAGCAATAGACGGGATGGGTAATGGAGCAACGATTTCTGTTTGAAGACTTCTGGCGATTTGTTCATCGTCTGACGGATAAGCCGTATAAGTAGCAATGGCAACAGAGGCGGGTAAGACACCGAAGGTGATTCCCAGAGCCAGCTTTCTGTAGGGGCTTTTTATAACCGAAGACCAGGAATGCGCACAGCCTCGGACAACAAGGCAAAAGCCTTGACCGATCGCACGTAAATTTTTGGCAAGGATGCTAGGCGCAGACATTAGGGATGTGATTGGTTACAATAAGCCGATACGCAAACGGAAAACGGCACTAATTTTACCCGAATTAGTCTTGCTAACCGCTTGATAATTCCTTTTTTCATATATTTATTTTGTAAAAAATCTATGACCGAAACTGAAAAGAAATATCCTGTCACCTCAGAAGTCAAAGAGGCTATGGAGACCATCAAGCGTGGAGTGGACACGCTGTTGATTGAAGCGGATTTGGAACAAAAATTGGCCCGTTCTCAAGCGACCGGCACACCCTTGCGCTGCAAGCTCGGTCTGGACCCGACGGCGCCCGATATTCATATCGGTCACACGGTGGTTTTAAATAAGTTGCGTCAATTGCAGGATTTGGGCCACACGGTGATTTTCTTAATCGGTGACTTTACCGCTTCCATCGGTGATCCGTCCGGTCGCAATATTACGCGTCCGCCGCTTTCTCGTGAACAAATTGAAGTCAATGCCAAAACCTACTTGGATCAGGCCAGTCTCGTTCTTGATCGTGAAAAGACCGAAATCCGCTACAACTCCGAGTGGAGTGACAAGATGACGGCAACGGACATGATCAAGTTGGCTTCTCGCTACACCTTGGCCCGTCTTTTGGAACGCGACGACTTTGCCAAGCGTTATGCCGAGCAGGCACCGATTGCCATGCATGAGTTGCTTTATCCGCTTATGCAGGGCTACGACAGCGTTGCCTTAAAGGCTGACATCGAACTGGGCGGCTCAGACCAGCGTTTTAACCTTTTGGTCGGTCGTGAGTTGCAGCGCCAATACGAGCAGGAACCCCAATGCATTCTGACGATGCCCTTGTTGGTGGGCCTCGACGGTGTCAACAAGATGAGTAAGTCCAAACACAACTACATCGGTATTACGGATACGCCCGATGATATGTTTGGTAAGGTCATGAGCATTTCCGATGATTTGATGTGGAACTGGTATGACCTGTTGAGCTTGAAGAGCAACAGCGAAATTGCTACTTTGAAGAGTGAATGCGCCAACGGCCGCAATCCTCGCGATGCCAAGGTTTTGTTGGCTAAGGAAATTGTGGAACGCTTCCACGACAAGAGTGCAGCCGATGCTGCAGAAGTGGAATTCAATAACCGCTTCCGCGCCGGCGAAATGCCCTCAGAAATTCCCGAAGTTAATGTGGCGGCCGTCGACGGTGAAATCGGTATCGGTAAACTCATTAAGGAAGCCGGAATGGTGGCTAGCGTGGGTGAAGCCAACCGTAACGTTGATCAGGGCGGTGTGCGCGTCAACGGTGACCGCGTGACCGATCGCGGACTGAAACTGAAGGCCGGTACTTATACGATTCAAGTCGGTAAGCGCAAGTGGGCTAAGGTAACGGTTCATTAAAAAAGAGTGTGTTTGATCAAAAAAGCCGCGTGAAAACAGCTGAGTTTGCGCGGCTTTTTTTAAGGAGATAAGGAAATGATCGGTCTGCTTCAACGCGTCAAAAGTGCTTCAGTAACCGTCGATGGACAAGTGATCGGCAGCGCCGGGCAGGGCCTGTTGGTACTCGTTTGTGCTGAAAAAGGCGATACTGAGGAGCAAAGTGAAAAGTTGGCTAAAAAGGTTCTTGCGTACCGTATTTTCGAAGATGAAAACGGTAAGATGAATAAGAGCCTTTCCGATATCGGCGGAGATATTTTGATTGTGTCTCAATTTACGTTAGCGGCAGAAACATCCAAAGGACTTCGTCCCAGTTTTACGCCTGCTGCAGATCCTGAAACCGGGAAAAAACTCTACGAACATTTTGTCTCCAAAGTCAAGGAAAGCGGCCTGAGAACGGAAACGGGAGAATTTGGCGCTTATATGCAGGTTGCCCTTGTCAATGACGGGCCTGTCACCATATGGTTGAAGTGCTAGATTGACAAAAACAGTCTTCGGGCCGAATAATAGACTTGAGCCAATCAATAAGGAGTCTGTATGAAAATAACCAGTCAAGATTTTGAACACGGCCAGTGGATTCCGAGTGAATGCGCTTACGGTCAATTGGTCAAGGGTGAGTTCGCACTGGCGGCCAATCTCAATCCACAACTGAGTTGGAGCGGTGTGCCCGAAGGGACTCAGTCGATTGTTTTGGCCTGTATTGATCCCGATGTGCCGACCGATCGAAAGGCTTTAAATGCTGACGGTGAAATTCCCGCCGATCAGCCGCGCCGTGATTTTGTTCACTGGTTGGTTTGGGATATCGATCCGAGCATTACCGAAGTCAAAAAAGGTCAGGCTGAAGTCGGTGACGAAAATACCGGCAAGCGTTTTGCTCAACCCATCGGGATTGAAGCCATCAATGACTATACTTCGCAGACGCAAATTCACCGCGGATATGACGGCCCGTGTCCCCCGGGATTTGATGCCCGTGTTCACGGCTATGAATTCCGAGTGTTTGCGCTTGATGTGAAAACGCTGGGACTGCCCGATACCGCCCGCTGGGCTGAAGTGCGTCAACGCATGGCCCCCCATGTACTGGCGAGCGCCACCATCCAGGGTGTCTACAGTCTTAATCCCAGACTCCAACCTTAATGAGCAAAAAGTCGTGCCCGGATGTCGTTATTCGGGCACGAAATTTCATAGATCGGCAATCCAAAGTCAGCAGGCGCTGTCAAATGGTGCCGTCTTCGTTACGTGCTATCTTTTTCAATCCTATATTTAGTAATAAAACGTTCTGTTATATTGACGGTTTAACTCGCTACGGAAGGCAGTGTTAAACACAATCTTTTCTACAGAAGAAACTAATTTTCCACAGGTTGTGTTCTTGCGAGTACAATCAAGTCTAAATGCTCCGATACTATATCTTGTGGTTTTCGGATCAAAAGAATTCAATGGGTAAAAATAGGAGAGGAGTGTATGCATTGTCCTTTTTGTAAGCATGATCAAACTCAGGTGATTGACTCCCGCACGAGTGAAGACGGCACGACCATTCGTCGTCGCCGGCGTTGTTTGAAGTGCGAGAAGCGTTTTACAACCTATGAACGCGTAGAGCTTTCAATGCCCTCCATCATCAAGCGCGGTGGCGGCCGTTGTGAATATGATCAAAAGAAACTTCGCTCTTCTATGATGCTTGCGTTGCGCAAACGCCCTGTCTCTCGTGAACGCGTGGATGAAGCGATCAATCGTATTGAACAGAAAATGCTTGCGTTGGGTGAACGGGAAGTGCGCAGTGATCGTTTGGGCGAACTCGTGATGGAAGAGTTGCGAGGTCTGGATAAAGTCGCCTATGTTCGGTTTGCAAGCGTTTACCGTAATTTTGAGGACGTGCAGAAGTTCGCCGATATGGCTCGCGAGGTTTAAGACGTGTCGCATTCCGATTGCGAATACATGAAAAGGGCTTTGGCGCTTGCGGCCAAGGCTCGACCGATCAGCCCTCCCAATCCCTCAGTAGGTTGCGTCATTGTGCGTGACGGTACTGTGTTGGGAGAGGGTTTTACTCAAAAAACGGGTTCTGACCACGCAGAAATTCAAGCGATCAAAGATGCCTATGCCCGAGGTGGGAATATCGCCGGGGCAACGGTTTACGTGACGCTTGAGCCTTGCTCTCACTATGGTCGGACGCCTCCGTGTGCACTGCGTTTGATTAAGGAAAAAGTTGCCCGAGTGGTGGTTGCTTGCCTTGACCCCAATCCTTTGGTAGCCGGTCGAGGGGTCGCGATGCTCAGACAGGCGGGTATTGAGGTTCAGGTAGGTGTTCTTGAGCAGGAAGCCTGGCAGATGAATGCGGGCTTTATGACTCGTATGACTGAGCAGCGCCCATGGGTCCGAGCCAAAGTCGCTATGAGTCTGGACGGCTTTACGGCGCTCGGTAACGGGGAAAGTCAATGGATTACCGGTGAAGCAGCCAGAGAAGACGGCAGACGTTGGCGATGTGTGGCAGGCGCCGTGCTGACCGGTCTCGGCACGGTCTTAGCGGATAATCCTTCATTGACTGCCCGTGTGGAGGGTAAGCTTCAGGAACGTCAGCCTCTCAAAGTTCTTGTGGATTCCTCTTTGCGGGTCAATGCTGAAAATCGCTTTTTTGACGAAGGGCAGGTTCTCGTTGTTTGTGCTCAGCAAACTGATGAGAAAGTTCAGCAGTTGGCGGCTCGCGGAGCAGAAGTTTTGCAATTGCCCGGAGCGGATAACCGAGTGGATCTCAAAGCGCTTTTGTCCGAATTGGCCCGCCGAGAGGTCAATGAGGTGCATGTCGAGGCAGGCTCAATTCTGACGGGAGAAATGCTCAGGCAGAATTTAGTCGATGAGCTCTTAGTTTATGTGGCGCCGAAGATTTTAGGCGAAGGACGTCATGCGTTTAAACTGCCTGCGGTACAAAGTTTGTCTGACTGTGAAAGTTGGATATTGGCAGAATGTACTCAGGTGGGTAACGATGTTCGAATGATTTTAAGAAAAAGGAAATAGAGAAATGTTCACAGGCATTATTGAAGCAATCGGTAAGGTAAGAGAGCCCGAAACCTTGGGTGACGGTGTGCGTCTTACGATTGATACGCCGGCCGGTTGGTTGAAAGGTACCGAAGTGGGTGAGTCCATTGCGGTCAACGGTGCATGTATGACCGTGGTTAACATTGAGGGCGATACCTTTCAGATTGAAGTCTCGGCTGAGAGTCTTTCAAAAACCTGCGGCCTGGATACATGGGGTGAGGTGAATTTGGAAAAAGCCCTTCGTGTCGGAGACAGGCTCGACGGTCATATTGTTTCCGGTCACGTCGACGGCGTGGGTCAAGTGGAGGTGATGGAACCCAAGGCAGAAAGCTGGCACCTGGTGGTGCGGGCTCCGATGAAGCTTTCGCCCTACCTTGCCTATAAAGGTTCTGTGACCGTTAACGGTGTGTCGCTTACGATAAACGATGTAGAAGACACTCCGGTCGGTACCCGAATTTCCATTAATTTGATTCCGCATACGGTAGAAGTGACGACGTTAAAGCACTTGAAAGCACAAGATTGGGTCAATCTCGAAATTGATACGATTGCCCGCTATGTGGAACGGATGATGAGCCTGAAAAACGACGACGGATTATTCTGATCAGGAGCGTTGAAGATGCGCACGCGATTGTTTACGCCTTACAAAATTGGCGATATGGAGCTGAAAAACCGTATCAGTGTGCCGCCGATGTGTCAGTACCAAGCCAAAGATGGCAAGGCCACAACCTGGCACAAGGTGCATTACGGGAAACTCGCCGGTTCCGGCGCGGCTCTCGTTTGTATTGAAGCGATGGCTGTTACCCCTGACGGACGTATTTCCGGATCCGATCTGGGATTGTGGTCCGATGAGTTGGGTTGGTCTTTGTCAGAAATCGTCGAGACAATGCGTGCAATTGATCCGACTACCAAAATTGCGGTGCAGATTAACCACGCCGGTCGAAAGGCTTCGGAGCGTGCGCCTTGGTTAGGTGGTCATCTCAGTCAAGAAGAGGGCGGTTGGGAGCCTGTAGCGCCTTCAGCGGTGAGCGCAGGCGCAGACCGTCCCGTGCCCAGAGAAATGTTGCCGGGTGGCATTGAGGCCGTCATTCAGGCCTTTGCCTATGCAGCCCAAAGGGCTCAGAAGGCGGGTGTCGATGTCATTGAAATTCACATGGCTCACGGTTACCTCCTGCACCAATTCCTTTCTCCGCTTTCCAATTTGAGAACGGATGAATACGGCGGCAGTTTTGAAAACCGTATCCGTCTGCCTTTGGCAGTGTTTGATGCGATGAAAAAAGCGGCCCCGCAAGTGCAGTTGGGTGTTCGGGTGTCTGCGACCGATTGGCTTGAAGGCGGTTGGAATCTCAAGGAAACGATAGATTTTCTCAATATTCTCAAAGCGCATGGCTGCGCATTTGCGGATGTTTCCACGGGCGGTTTGCATGAGGATCAGAAAATTCCGGTCGGTTACGGCTATCAACTGCCTTTTGCCCGAGCCGTGCGTTTGCAGACCGGTTTGCCCACGATTGCCTGCGGTTTGATTAAGGACGCTCGTCAGGCAGAGAGTGTACTGGTTGAGGGAACGGCTGATCTCGTCGATGTGGGGCGAGAGATGCTCTTAAATCCCCACTGGGGCTGGCAAGCAGCGTTGCAATTGAACGAGAAGGTTGAATTCCCGCCTTCTTATGTTCGTGGCATGCATCGTTAAACGAGCTTCTAGCGGTTTGATTTTTCTTTGAATTTTGCAGTTTCTGGCGTGTTGAAGAGCGGTAAAAACGGTACAATATGCCAATTTTGGTAAGAAACAGATTTTCTTTGGAGAAACACAATGTCCATGGACATTATTGAGAACTCTTTAGACGGACGCGGTTTGCGTATCGGTATTGTTCAGTCTCGCTTTAACGAATATGCCGGAGAGGGCCTTCTGAAAGCCTGCTTGGCTGAATTGGATCGCTTGGGAGTGGTCGAAGAAGACATCACGCTCATGCGGGTGCCGGGCGCTCTTGAAATTCCGTTTGCCTTGCAACAGTTGGCCGCTACCGAAGAGTACGATGCATTGATTGCGATCGGTGCGGTGATTCGAGGTGAAACCTATCACTTTGAAATTGTCTCCAATGAATCGGCTTCCGGCATCATGCAAGTGGGTCTTGACTTCGATATTCCCATTGCCAATGCGGTGCTGACGACAGAAAACGACGAACAGGCTCAGGCCCGTTTGCATCAAAAGGGAACGGATGCCGCACAGGTGGCTGTTGAAATGGCCAATATCCGCAAAGAATTTGAATACGACATGCAGGAAGGGGAGTAACGAATGACTGAAGTGAAACCCCATCGCCCGAGTCGTGGTGCACGCTCGTTGTCTCGTGAATTTGCACTGCTCGGTGTCTACGAATGGTTGGTGAGCGGCTCGGATGCCGTCACGATTGAGCGTACGCTTTTGAGTGTATTGAGTGATGACGGAGAGCCCGTTGCCGGAGCCAGCATTGATGCGGCGGATTTTGAGCGTTGCGATAAGAAGCATTTTTCGGAATTGCTCGCTGGTGTGATCGACAATGCCGAAGAGTTGCAGGCTCTTTTCTCCAAACACGTTGACCGCGATATTTCGCGCCTTTCTTTGGTGGAACGCTCCGTATTGCTCTTGGGCAGCTATGAACTGAAGTTTCATCTCGAAATTCCGTACCGCGTTGTGATCAACGAAGCGGTGGAACTCGCCAAACAGTTTGGTGGCTCGGACGGTTTCCGTTACGTCAACGGTGTTTTAGATAAAGTGGCAGCCGACGTGCGGGTTGCCGAGGTCGGGGCAAAAAAGTAACCGTATGGGCTCATGCCTTAGTGAAACAGAGCTGATTTCTCGTTTCTTTGATTTTCAAATCCCCGGTCATTGGTCAACCCAAGGGATCGGGGATGATTGCGCGATTGTCGAGGTGGGTCAAACCCGCCTGGCGATTACGACTGATACCGTAGCAAGCGGTACGCATTTCCTTCCTGACGCCGATCCCTTTACTGTCGGGAAAAAATCTCTTGCCGTGAATTTATCGGACCTGGCTGCAGCCGGAGCCGTCCCCCGTTGTTTTTTCCTTTCTCTTTCATTACCACAGACCGATTTGAAATGGCTTGAAGCGTTCAGCCGAGGTCTTCGTGAGACGGCAGAAGAATTTTCTTGCCCTCTGATCGGAGGCGATACCACTAAAACCGCAAAGATTGAGGACAAACAGGCACCATTTAGCATCACGATTACTGCCATCGGTGAAGTGCAAAAGGGACTGACCCGTCAAGGGGCGCAAATCGGTGACGATATTTGGGTGAGCGGGAGAGTGGGCGATGCCTATTTGGCGTTGATGCTTAGAACCGGTCAGTGGAAAGGCCTCTGTACGCAGGACGTGGCTCACGCGATGGATTGTCCGACTCCTCGAATAGCTTTAGGACAATTTCTGGCTCATTATGCAACGGCCTGTGCAGACATTTCCGACGGCTTTTTAAAAGATCTGGGCAATATTCTCACCCGATCATCGGTGGGGGCCCGTGTCAATATTGACGATCTTGCCGTCAGCGAGGCTCTACGGGCCAGAAGTCGCGATGAAAGGCGTCAGGCACAGTTAGCCGGGGGCGACGATTATGAGTTGGTTTGGACTGCTTCCCCTCAGGCACGCGCGGCCATGAGGGAATTTGAAAAAACTGCACGGATGCAAGGCGAGCCTTTGGTTCTGTCCAGAGTGGGTACGATTATTCCCGACGGTTTGATACTGGTAGATAAAAGTGGTTGTGAAGTGATGAATACCTTTAAAGGATTTGATCACTTTGCTAATGAAAATGTTTGAAAAATACAGCAACGACAACCCTGTCAATAAGGTGCGGATGACGTGGAGCTTTGCCTTTAATCATCCTGCGCATGTGATTGCTTCTTTTTTCGGAAGCGGTGTTATTCGTCCGGCTCCCGGGACATGGGGAACACTGGCCGGGTGGCTTGTGTTTGTCCTATTAAGTCCTTGGATTCCCTATTCCTCTTGGTTTTTCATCGTCGCGGTGACCTTCTTTGTAGGAGCCTGGGCGTGTCAGAAAACATCCGATGATTTGGGCGTGCCCGATCATGGTTCTGTGGTGATTGATGAGGTGTTTGCCATCTGGTTACTTTTAGCTCTGATGCCTCCGGTATTGATGTGGCAAGTAGCGGCTTTTTTGGCATTCCGTTTCTTTGATATCGTGAAGTTACCTCCGGCAGACTACTTTGATACGAAGATGAAAAACGGTTTTGGCATCATGCTCGATGATGCGATTGCAGCACTTTACGCGTGGTTGGTTTTAGTGGCCCTTCAATGGATGGTGTACTGAAATGGAGTTGTTTGTTGAACTTTCTGAACAATTGGGAGAAATTGCACTCAAAAGCGAAGACGTGATCGCCTCGGCAGAATCCTGCACGGCAGGCGGCATTGCTTGTGCAATTACTCAAACAGCCGGTTCAAGCCAATGGTTTGATCGGGGTTTTGTGACCTATTCCAATCAATCTAAAGAAGATCTGTTGGGTGTGCGTCATGAGACGCTGCAAAAGTTCGGAGCGGTCAGCAAAGAGACCGCCGAGGAGATGGTTTGCGGCGCTCTGGCGCGCTCTCAGGCCACGATTGCCGTGGCAGTCACAGGGATTGCAGGTCCCGGAGGAGCAGTGCCCGGGAAACCCGTCGGGACGGTTTTTATGGCTTGGTGTCGCAAAGGACAACTACCGGTGGTGGAACGTCATCAGTTTGCGGGCGACCGCAACGCAGTCAGAGAGAGCACAATCGAAGCTGCGCTTTTGGGATTGAAAAAATTAATTTTGAATAAAATCGATTTGAAATAACGGATGAAGACAAATGGACAATTGGTTTAATGTTTTGTGTCTTTTAGCGTTGATTCTTTTAAATGGCGCTTTTGCCATGAGTGAGATTGCGCTAGTAACCAGCAGAAAAGCGCGTCTGCAAATAAAAATCGATGATGGCAATACCGGTGCTAAGGTCGCTTTGAAATTAAACGAGGAGCCGACCCGTGCATTGTCGGCTATTCAAGTCGGCATCACATCCATCGGCATTCTGTCCGGTATTGTCGGTGAAGCGGCTCTGGCTACTCCGGTGGCCATTTGGCTTAATGAAAATTTCGGAGTTGATATCAACACGGCCAAAGGTGTCGGATTGGTTCTGGTTGTCGTGCTGGTGACCTATTTTTCTATTGTTTTGGGTGAATTGGTTCCGAAACGCTTGGGACAAATGAACCCGGAAGGTGTGGCTTGCCGAATTGCTCCGCCGATTAATTTCTTAGCCATCCTGATGGCTCCCTTTGTGAAATTGTTGTCCGTTTCCACGGATCTGCTTTTGAAATTGACCGGTAAGCACGATATTGAAGAAAATGCGGTCACGGAAGAAGAAATTCATCAGATGGTTGTGGAAGGCAGTGAAGCGGGAACGATCGAAGTCCAAGAGCGCGACATGGTGCGCAATATTTTCAGACTTGATGACCGCACGATCGGTACGCTGATGACGCCCAGTAACGAAGTTGAATGGATCAATATTCAAGATAGCCCCAAAGATAATGTTCGCAAACTTTTGACATCCAAGCACTCACGATTGCTGGTCTGCGACGGTTCGCTCGACGATATTAAGGGGCTTTGTTCAACCCGTTATCTGTTGCAACAGATAGTGGATACAGGCAAGGTGGACTTTACGGCACACATGATTCCTGCTGTGTATGTGCCCGAATCGCTTACAGGGTTGGAACTGTTGGACAACTTCAAAAAAAATGATGTCCCCCTTGCGATTGTCGTTGACGAGTACGGTTCGGTTCAAGGTATCGTCAGTCCCCGTGATGTGTTGGAAGCGATTGCCGGCGAATTTAAAAATGTTCTGGGAGAAGAAGATTGGGCGGTTAAACGTGAAGACGGATCGCTGTTGGTTGACGGGATGATGCCGGTGCCGGAACTTAAAGATCAGCTCAATCTCAAAACCTTACCCAATGAAGATGCGGGGCGCTACAACACGTTGGCCGGTATGATCATCTGGATGACAGGACATTTACCTAAGACAGGCGATGTGGTCACGTGGGATGATTGGCGCTTTGAAGTTGTCGACATGGATGGACGTCGAATTGATAAGGTGCTGGTCTCTTGTATTGAAAACAAAGAAGGTCAAGCAACGGCGCAATAGAAGGACTTAACTGATAGTGGAGAATTGATATGCAATTCGGTATCAACTACGGAAAATTGCCGCTTTTTCAGATAGCAGATGAGTACTTTAAGCCTTTACCTGATTGGGATTTTTTTCACTCCATATCCAGTGTTCTTTTTGAATGGGAACTTTTTCCGGGAAAGATCGGCAAACGGATTTGGCTCATTGCCAAGAATGAATTCTTCAATACGGTGATTGCTTTTCCGTTGAGTGAGCAAAAAGAAGTGATCAAAGATTTTCATGGGGCGGTGAAAATTCTTTTTGATCATTTCCAATTGGCAGATTTTGCTCAGAAGGATTATCTGAAACTTGTCGATAACGCTTGTGTGACTCCGGTTCGGGGGCGCTCGGCGTTGACCGTTGCGAAATGGAAAGAAGAGTATCAGGATCTAATTAAATCGGTTGTTTCTCAGAATCTGCCTTCCGATGAGGAAATATTGGAAATCAACCGATTGTTGATTGAGTCCGGCAAGTCGGATTTGGAGAAATATTTCGCAGAGTTGGTACGTTTCTACGCCATTTATTTTGATGGTACAGAGGGGAATTACAAGCGCTTGTTACTTGATGTCACCCTTCATGCGGGGCGGGAAAAAATCGTCCGTGAATTAGAAGTGCCGGCCTCGCTGACTTTTGAGGAATTCCATCGCGTATTACAGATCGCTTTTAATTGGGATGATGCCCACCTGCATGAGTTTGTGATTCCCGAAAATCCTGAAAAGTTAATGGATAGCACAGCGCAGGCGTTGTGCAGAATCAAAATGGCCGATGACGAGGATTGGGATTTCGGTTTAAATCCCGATGAGCAGGTATTCGACGAAAATCAGATGGTTTTAGCGCAAATGTTTACGGCTGTTTCCGGTATCCAATATCTTTATGATTTCGGAGACGGATGGTTCCATACTATTGAACTTAAGAAAGTATTTAATTCAAGAAAAAGAAGTTCTGAATTAATTTCCAAGCAAGGGCTTCGTCCGCCGGAAGATATCGGTGGATATTCAGGATTTGAACGTTTTAAACAAGCCGTGGCTGAATTGGAAAAAGGCAAATTTAAAGAAACGAAATACCGGGATTACGGGTATGGGACAAAAGAGGATTTTGCCGAGTGGGTTAAAAGTTGGAAGGAATTGGATTTTCCGATCAATATAACAAACGTGTTGCTGCGTAGAATTGTTGCGATTCCAGTTCGGTTCAGACGACCGTCGGAATTGTTCTAAGAAAGAGGCCGGCTAAAAACCGGCCTTTAACGCATTAAGCGAGTTTTTGATATTCTTCGTCAGTCACGGGTTCGCACCATTCGTTACTGCCCCCTTCAGCCGGGACTTCAATAGCAATATGTGCAAACCAACTGTCGTGGGCAGCCCCGTGCCAGTGCTTGACTTCAGGCGGAATATTGACCACGTCGCCGGGATGCAGTTCACGAGCTTCTTTGCCCCATTCCTGATAGTAACCTCGTCCGGCGGTTACCAGAAGAATCTGACCGCCTTTATGATGAATATGCCAGTTGTTACGGCAGCCGGGCTCGAATGTGACATTGGCGGTAACCACTCCGGTTTTCGTTAACATGTTGAGGTAACTCTGACCGATAAAGTATTTTGCACAGGCTTCATTTTTGTCGCCCCGTGCAAAGGGACCGAACTTTTCTTCAGACATTTTCTCTCTCTCCCTGATAAAGATTTTTCACTCGTAAGCTTATTGCTAATTGCCTCTTAGGGTTTCCTCAACTGGTGCAGATTGTTGCCTAATTTTCCCATTATCAATAAGGGTATTGAGCGTACTAATTTGTTTCGAATTCTTGTGTCGGGATGACTTTTTGTTTTCGCATTATTGCGAAGTTTGGTTTCCGTTAAGCAAAAAAAACCGCCCGAAAGTCGGGCGGAAAACGTTGCATGAAAGAAAGTATTTTCCAGTTTAAACCAGCATGCAGGACATGATGTAAATCACGAAAAAGGCCGTAAGCATCGGGATTGCTGAACGACGAACAATTTCAAATGGCGAAATATTTGCTAAACCTGCCGCAGCAATCACACACCCGGCAATCGGGCTCATCGAGCGGATACAACCGGAAGATAATTGCATACCGGTGAGCATCCACTGAGCATTACCGCCGACGGTTTGACAAATTCCGGGAATCATTGGAGCAAAGCTAAAGAATGCAGCATTACCGGAACCCATCACAAAAGTACACAGACCGACAATCAGGAACATGATCGTATAGACGATGATGTAGCCACTACCTAAGTTGCTGGCAGCTTCGATTAACGTTTGGATACCGCCCGAACGTGTCAGGCCTGCAGCAAACGTTTCAGCACAAACAATCAAAACGACGGTTGAGGAGAAAATTTTGCCCATGCCTTCAAAGAACGTCTTGATGTAGGCAAAGGATGTCTTGATATCGCGGCGCACAAAGCAGTCAATGACAAAGGTGATCACCATAGAAGCCATGACGGCATTGATGATGTCCAGTTTGATGCCCTTGTAGACCAAAGGTGAGAAGATAAAGAGAAAAACCAACGGTACCAGGGGGAAGATCGCATAAAAGCCCTGAGCTTTTTCGCTCTTATCGGCATCCGACAAATCTTTGGCAATAAAATCCTCTTGAGTGATGCGACCGCTTGCCAAATCTTTTTTGTCCAGATAGCGTTGAACGAAGTAGTGGACGATGCAGACAATAACTAAAGTAACCGGGGCGATAACGAGCTGATAATCCACGAAAATGTTCATGACGTGAATGCCGGTCAACTTACTGGCTACCATATTGTTAGCACCTAAAGGACTAATGCCGAAACCGCCCGTCATCACAACAGAGGCACACGCAGCTTGACGACTGACGCCTGCGCTCAGCATTAACGGATAGACCGTTACCATCATCAAAATGGCTAAACCTACTGCTGATCCGAGGACTACATTTAAGCATTGCCCCACCACATAACCTAATACCATGATGATGTATGGAGAGTTGATCATGGACATGGGACGAGTGCAAACATGCACCAAGGCACTTGTGGCTCCGATTTTGTTCATGTAATAACCGAAACCGCCGATGATCATAATGTTCATACCAAGGCCACCGGTGCGAGATTGAAGCAGACCACCGAAAACGCCCAGGATGTCAAAGCCGATAAAGCCGGTTGCCTTTTTACCTGTTGCAACGGGATCACCCGTTATGGCAGCTACGATAGCAATCGTCACAATACCAACGACAAACAATGACCAGGATGGGTAAAACTTTTTAACGATCAGCCAGCAAATGACTGCTACTGACACTAATACGATAAGGACACCTAACATGACTGTCTCCGAAAGCGAGAGAAGGGGCTGCCAAGCTCAGATTGACAGGCAGCCCGTCTGATTATTCGTGCTTAGGCAAAATAGCCTTGAAGCCCTCACACCCGACCAATCCCACCGCAGTGAGAATCAATAATTGAGGGCCAAGATGGATATCTACCTTGTCAAAGTATTCGTTAACGGTATGGCATTTGTATTGGATACCGCCTGAAGACAGACATGTAGCCGGAATGCCCATGCTGACCGGAGCGTTGGCGTCTGTGGAAGAAACGCCGTAATTGGTAAGCTTTTGACCGAGCACTTCCAGGGCAGAACGAGAGACTTGAAGCACTGGGCAGTCTGCAGGACGCATACCGGCCGGACGGTTGCCGATATTTTCTTTTTTCCAGTGAACCTGTTTGGCAGGATCGGTGATATTCCAAAGAGCGTTTTCTTCGGCGACGGCTTTATCAAAACAGGCAAGAATTTCAGATTCAATCTTTAAGAGGGCCTCGTTATTTAAACTTCGCATGTCAATTTCAACCGTACAAGTCGGAGCAATGGAATTGACACTGGTACCGCCTTTGATGGTTCCGATTGTGAAAGTTGTCTTCGGATCTTTCGGAGTTTTTAGGTGAGCAATCATATTGCCTGCAATGCACATTGCATGAATAGCACTGCCGACTTCTGCAAAATTGCCGTAGGAGTGTCCGCCGGGCCCTTCAATGGTCACACGATACCGATGAGAACCCACGGCTCCTCTTAAGATTCTGCCGATTTCTGTATTATCGATTGCAATAAAGCCATCAATGCGATGGGTTGCGACAAAATGTTTGGATCCACGAATATCTCCAAGGCCTTCTTCGCCTACCGTTGCAACGAAGTAAATATCGCCTTGTGTTTGAATATCGGCTTCATTTAAAGAACGAATAATTTGCAAAAGTGCACGCAGACCCGAGCAGTTATCGCCGATGCCCGGGGCAAAGTACCGATTACCTTCTTGTTTAACCGTTACATCTGTGCCTGCTGGAAAGACGGTGTCCATGTGAGCGCCGATAGCAAGAACCGGGCCGTTGCCTTTGCCAGGGCGAAAACCGATGACATTGCCGATATCATCAACGCTTACGTCTGTTAAACCATACGCCTTCATGCGTCGAACAATATCTTGGCCTCGTTTGGCTTCCTCAAAGGTTGGAGCGGGGATTTCACACAATTCAATTTGCTCCTTCATGCCGAGTTCAGCCTCGTCAAAAGCAATCTGAAGGGCCTTGGCCATCTTGGGAGAGGCTTTGAGCGCTTCAATGGAGGACAAAATTTCAGGATTTAATTGAGGAATTTCAACAGACATGACAACTCTCCTTAAATGTCATGCACTTAGTCTAGTTTTTCCTAATATCGGTGAATAGATGTAAAGATTTATCATTAATCATCTATATGAATGCTAAAGGCCCTATTATGCAAAGTCTCACTCGGGTTAACCGGCAACCGCTGTATCAACAGGTCAGACAAATACTGTTAAAAACAATTCAAAGCGGGGAATGGAAGCCCGGAGAAAAAATTCCGATTGAGCCCGTATTGGCTGAACAAATGGGAGTATCCATCGGTACATTAAGACGAGCTGTAGAGTCTTTGGTCAACGACGGTATTTTGCACAGGCGGGAAGGCGCGGGTACTTTTGTTCGAACGTATCGTGATTTAGGTTATTGGAATGTTTTCCAAATTTACCGAAATTTAGACGGTCAAAGACGAGGGGAATTCGGAAGATTGGTGACTTTTGAGGTCACTAATCATGTGGAAGAGAAAATTGCAAAAGCTCTGCATTTGTTGCCCGGTCAGGAGCTTATTCACATGATCCGTCATTGGATCACAACAAAAACAGGAATCGAAGAAGTGGTTTCCATTGACGAGAGCTATTTGGTTAAAGAAAAATTTGGTGCTCTTACTCGCGAGTTTTTTGTGAAGAATTTCCGTCAAGGGGAGTCATTTTATGAGTTTTTTTATCGCGAATTCAATGTTGTCATTCTGAGTCAAAAATGTTCCGCTCATTACGAATGCCTTGATCAGGAGATAAGCCACAAACTTCAAGTTCCAGAAAATTTTGAGGCTTTATGTACCGAGAGAGTGTCGCTGACATTTGGCCACGAACCGGTTGAGTATCGTATTAATCGCGGAAGAGTGGATGTGACCAAAATATTTTTTGACCTGAGTTAAAAGTACTTCGAGGGTAAGAGCAATGCTTCTACCCTCGGGTGAACTTAAAACCGTTCATACACAAAAGTGTATGAGAGCTACAGCTGTATTGACTACACAGTCTCATTAAAGAGCTCTGGCAGCATTAATTTTGTCACGAGTATCTTTTGCAACCCGTGCGGCGGCTTCCTTAAAGTCTTCGCCTTGAGAGGCGTACAGGATGGCACGGCTGGAGTTGATCATCATGCCGGTCTTATCGGCAGTAACCCCAGATGTGACGCAGGCATTGATGTCTCCACCTTGAGCACCGACTCCGGGAACCAGAAGCGGTAAGTCGCCGACAATTGAGCGCACTGCTGCAATTTCGTTGGGATAAGTGGCTCCGACCACAAGGCCCAACTGACCGTTTAAATTCCAGGGACCGGCAGCCAATTTAGCCACATGTTGGTAAATGGGTTCGCCGTTGACCTGGAGCATTTGAATATCGTTGCCTCCGGGGTTGGACGTGCGACAGAGCAAAATAGCGCCTTTATCTTCGTATTCAAGATAGGGCTGCACGGAGTCAAATCCCATGTAGGGTGAGAGTGTTACGGCGTCAGCGCCGTAACGAACGAAGGCTTCTTTGGCGTAATGTTTAGCCGTTGAGCCGATATCGCCGCGCTTAGAGTCCAAAACGACAGGGATCGTGGGATAGTGTTGGTGAATATAGTCAATGATGGCTTTCAGTTCGGCTTCGGCACCGCAAGAGCCAAAGTAGGCGATTTGCGGCTTAAAAGCACAGGCGTAGGCTGCTGTGGCATCCACAATTGCAGTGCAGAATTCGTAGTAGCAATCTTTTTTTTGTTTGATGCTTTCCGGGAAACGGTTCAGGTCAGGATCCAACCCAACACAAAGCAAAGATTGACTTTCCGTCCAACGGTTTTTGAGTTTTTCAATAAAGGTCATAATTCGGACTCCAAATACTATGGGCAATTGTACTTGAGCCCTTGAGACTTGCCTACTTGAATCTGTTTTTTGCCTATAGAGGAAAGGTATGGCAAAACAAGCCAATAAGCATTTGACGTTGCGGCAAATCGATTTTTATACTCCGAAATCGGATAAAACGATACAAAAGAAAAGGTTTTTCGCTCTCTGTGAAGAGCGTACCTCGAGGACATTGGAGTGAACGCCGCATTAGAACTTTTCATCGACTCTTTTTGGGATATTCTGTTACCCGGTCTTTTGGTGACGATTCCTCTTACAGCCATCTCGTTTGCATTGGCTTTGGTTATCGCAGTAGTCGTTGCGTTGATTCAATTTGCAAACGTACCGGTACTGAGCCAAATTGCCCGTTTCTACATCTGGATTATTCGCGGAACACCGCTCTTAGTACAACTGTTCATTGTTTTTTACGGACTGCCTCATGTGGGCATCTTGATTGATCCGTTTGTAGCAGCTGTTGTGGTGTTTTCGATTAACGAGGGAGCCTATTGTTCGGAAACAATGCGGGCGGCTCTGGAGTCCGTTCCTAAGGGGCAGCTTGAAGCCGGGCTTTGCGCAGGCCTCAGTTGGGGGCAGACCATTCGAAGAATTGTGCTTCCTCAGGCTTTCAGAACCGCTTTCCCGACTTTGGGTAATTCCTTGATCTCTATGATCAAGGACACATCACTAGCCGCCAACATTACGGTGACGGAAATGTTTATGACCACGCAACGCATCGTGGCCAGAACCTATGAGCCGCTTTTACTTTATGTGGAAGTTGCTTTGATATACCTTATTTTCTGCACCGTTTTAACAAAGCTGCAGACAAGCGGTGAGAAACGATTGCAACGCTACGGCAAACGCTAAATGGTATGTGACATATGATAGAAGTAAAAAATCTTCGCAAATCGTTTGGTGACGTGCAAGTGCTCAAAGGAGTGGAACTCACCATTGAAAAAGGGGATGTGATCTCCATCATCGGACCAAGTGGGTCGGGCAAAACGACTTTGTTGCGTTGCATGAATTTTTTGGAAAGCGCTGATTCGGGAGAAATGGTTTTTGATGGGCAAACTTTTGACATGTCCCGCATGCATCGCAAAGACGTATTGAACATTCGTAAAAAAACGGCGTTTGTTTTCCAAAATTACAACCTGTTTTTTAACAAAACAGCACTGGAAAATGTGACCGAAGGGTTGGTAATCGGACGTGGAATGGCTAAGGATAAAGCCACAGAAATCGGACGCAGATTGTTAAATCGTGTCGGTTTGGCTGAACGAGAAACCTATTACCCTTCAGAGCTCTCGGGCGGTCAACAGCAGCGAGTAGCCATTGCGCGAGCGCTCGCCGTTGAGCCTGAAATCATCTATTTTGACGAGCCGACTTCGGCGTTGGATCCGGAACTGACGCAAGGGATTTTGTCTTTGATGCGGGAGCTTGCCGATGATGGGATGACCATGTTGGTTGTCACCCATGAGATGGGATTTGCCAAAAACGTTTCCAACAAAGTCTGTTTTATGGATCAGGGGCAGATGGTCGAGATGGGACCCGCGAAAGAATTTTTTAATTCGCCCAAAGATCCGCGCTCAAAGGCTTTTCTACGTACGGCGCAGGACTCTTAAATTATTTTGAAAAAAGAAGGGAACAATAATGCTTAATCGTCGAGTTTTTCAGATTTCTCTGGCTGCGGCTATTGTCGGTGCTTGTGTGGGCTTGAGCGGTTGCGGGGATAAAAGCAGTGCAGACACAACTCCTGCTGCAACTTCTTCCTCTCAGGATCTCTTGGATCAGATTCGGGCTAAGGGAACTATAGTGATTGCGACAGAAGGGACCTGGTCACCTTGGACTTTTCACGATGAAAAGGGCAATTTAACAGGCTACGACATTGAATTGGGACGACTCATTGCCAAGCACCTCGGTGTGAAGCCTCAGTTTGTCGAAGGTAAATGGGACGGGTTGCTCGCAGGGATCTCTTCGGGGCGCTACGACATCATGATCAACGGCGTGGATATCACACCGGAGAGAGAAAAAGCCTTCAGCTTCACGGAGCCTTATGCCTACAACAAAACGGTTGTTGTTACCCGAACATCCGACACAGCGATTCAATCCATGCAGGATCTCAAAGGCAAAGTGACCGCCAACACGATTTCGAGTACGTACGCTGAAGTAGCCGAACGTTACGGAGCTAAAGTCACCGGAGTGGACGATTTGAATCAAACCTTTGAGTTGCTGTTGAGCGGCAGAATTGATGCGACTCTCAATGCTGAGGTTGTTTTCTATGACTACAAGCGTGTGCATCCGACTGCAGAGGTAAAAATTGCCGCTGTCTCAGACGAGATGACTTCTGTGGGCATTCCTTTGAAAAAAGAGGGCACGGAAAAGTTGAGACAGGAAATCAACAAAGCACTGGCCGAGTTGCATCAGTCAGGAGAACTCTCGAAGCTATCCCAACAATTTTTCGGGACGGATATTTCCAAAAAGTAGATCAAGCAAAATGGGCGCTTCAATCGGGCGCTCATTTTTCAATGGGAAAGAGTATGGCAGTTACTCCAAAGAAAAAATTAGCCTGCGGTTTTGTTTTGCCTATGGTGGGATTAGGGACGTGGGCGATGAGAGGTACGCACTGTATCGAGTCTGTGCGCACGGCAATTGAATCGGGCTATCAACTCATTGATACCGCATCCTTTTACGACAATGAACGAGAGGTAGGACGTGCTGTGAAAGACTCCGGCGTACCTCGAGATAAGATTCTCATTCAGACAAAGCTCTACCCTGATCAGTATGAGAAGGCCGAAGAGGCAATTGATCTGGCTTTGCGAAAACTCGATCTGGACTATATTGACATTTTGATGTTGCACCATCCTGCTGGCAATGACGTGAAGGCCTATCGGGCAATTGAAAAGGCGATAGAAAATGGCCGGGTTCGTGCGGCCGGCATTTCGTGCTATTACGTTCGCGAATGTAACCGCTTTTTGCCGCAAGTAGACGTTTCTCCCGTCCTGATTCAAAACGAAATCCATCCGCTTTACCAAGATCAATCCGTTGTTGAACATATCCAGAACTTGGGTATACAAGTTCAGAGTTGGTATCCCTTTGGTGGCCGCGGGCACGCTGCCAAACTTTTTGGGAATCTAACACTATCGGAAATTGCCCGCAATCATGGGAAATCTGTAGCCCAGATTGTGCTTCGCTGGCATTTGCAGCGAGACGTAGCCGTGATTCCAGGTTCTGTCAGTCCCGAGCACATCAGAGAAAATATTGCGTTATTTGATTTTTCTTTAACGGATGAGGAAATGAGGCAAATAGCGTTACTCGAGCGCCGTGAAAAGCACGATTGGTACTGATTTTTGACTAGAGGATAGTTTGAAAAAGGATGTTTACATGCTAAACTTTTCGCGTTCTTATTGAAAATTTTTAATCATGATCGTTTATTTTCAACCTTCACTTTCTTGGTGGTGGCACTCCTAAAAGCGGGTGCCTGAGGTTGTTCGTACGATTTTTCATAAACCCGCCTTCATTGATGCGGGTTTATTTTCAGCCTTTCATTCTCTCCGTATAACCTGAACTTTTCATCAACTAGATGATATTTTTGGGCAGTTGGACTCCAGCGTTGAGACTGTAAATAACTTTGTGTAAATCCAATATTTGCTAATCTCTTTGGAGTGAAGGAAATGGATTTACCAATGAATCAAGACAAGCTAAAAAAAACTAATCGCCAGTATTCCAACCGGATAGTTGAAAAGTGATGAAATTGAACCTTTCATCCAACAGATGCGTAAGCATTTGATTGAGCAAGCTTTACACGGCAAAACGGACGCTTACCTTGGCTATGACTGATATGATCGTCATAGTGGCACTAATAGCCGAAAGGGCTCCAGCAAGAAGACGTTAAAGATCGAGAAGGGACCGATTGACATTTCGGTTCCAAGAGATCGAGATGGCTGTTTAGAACCGCAAATCGTCCCCAAGGGGCAAATGCGAACGGGTGTGCTCGATGACCAAATCGTCGCCCTTTACAGCAAAGGGATGAGTACTCGTGAAATTAGTGAAACCATTAAGGAACTATACGACGTCGATGTGTCGGTCACGCTTATTAGCAATGTGACCGGCCGAGTCATCAATGAAGTTATCTAGTGGCAAAAACATCCTTTGGATGCGGTCTATCCGGTCGTTTTCATGGACTGTATCGTGACAATAGACGTGTGCTCAACAAAGCCATCTTTGTCGCAATGGGGATCAATTTGTCCGGCAACAAAGAACTATTGGGTCTTTGGCTGGCAGAAAATGAGGGAGCCAAGTTCTGGCTATCGGTTTTAACCGAATTTAAGAACCGGGGTGTTGAAGACATTTTGATTGCTTGTATTGACGGTCTGAAAGGCTTCCCTGAGGCCATTGAGGCTGTCTATCCAAACACTCAAGTTCAATTGTGCGTTGTTCATATGGTTCGCAACAGCATGCGCTTTGTCAGTTGGAAAGACTACAAGCGTGTGGCAGCGCAGTTACGTACGATTTATCAAGCGGCCACCGAACAACAAGCTTTGGAAGCCCTTGAACAGTTTGATGCGGATTGGAAGGATAAGTATCCGGTGATTGCTGAACAATGGTGCCGTCATTGGGATCATCTCATCACGATGTTTAACTATCCTGAGGATATCCGCCGAGTTATCTATACAACCAATGCCATTGAGTCAGTCAACAGCGTCATCAAGAAAGCGACCACTCGTCATAAGATGTGCCCAAATGATGAGGCCGCTTTAAAGGTGGTTTATTTAGCCATTGACGCCGCTTCCAAAAAATGGACCATGCCGATTAGGAATTGGCGCCTGGCTTTAAACCGTTTTAGTATTGAGTTCGGTGACAAAATCACCAAATATCTCTAAATGGAATTTACACAAACGAATTTACAATCCCGCCTTTCGCAAAAGAAAGGATAATCAACGAACCCCGCGCTGTTTAATTGTTGCTTCGGCAATTTCAACACACTTACGAGCTAAGGTCGCAGTTGGGTCAACAATGGCCACTTTTTTGCCAGCAACTTCAAAGTCATCTTGTTCGTGAAAAATCAAGGGCAACTCCGTACAACCTAAAATCAAAACGTTACAGTTGTACTGCTTAACCAAGTATTCGGCTGCGCTATACAAATCCTCGTAACATTGTCCCGTTGTGAAACCAGCCTTTGCACCCTTTGGTCCATAAATTGCCGACATAACGCGCTCTTGATGCTCATCATCAGGAACAAAAATAGGTATGCCCATTTTTTTTGCTTTTTGGCTATAAATGCCTGTTCGCAATGTGCCGGTAGTTGCCATTAAACCCACTTGAGCATTTTCTCCAAACTTTGACTTAATGGAGTCAAGCATCGTTTGTTGCATATCAATAAAGGGCATATCTAAATGGCGCAATAAACGAGGCAAGAAAGCATGCGCCGTATTACAGGGGATAATGGCGTAGTCACATCCATCTTTTTGTAACCGCTTCGCACAGTTGTACATTGCTAATGTAGGATCTGCTCCACCATTTAATAGGCAAGCTGTACGATCATCAATTTGTGGATTTTGTTCAATTACGACCTTAAAGTGTTCTTGATCATTTTTGGCAGGGGTTGCTTTTACAATTTTGTCGTAGAGATCAACTGTTGCAGCAGGCCCCAACCCTCCAATCAAACCCAACTTGAAAGGCTTCGGCATTCTTTTCATAGGATGAATAAGAATTGAGTTAGCGAAGATAGAGAAAACATCTAAAATTGGGAAACCCTTGGCCATCAACTTGTCTTGTAATAGAGCGAATCGTGAGTTATTGGGCACGATCAGCTCAACTCCATCTTCTATCATGCGTTTACACACGACCTCCAATGTTTCAAGTGCTTTATCGTCATATTGACCGAGAACCTTCTCACGAGTTTCATTTAAGAGTAGTTCCTCTTCTTGATTTGGGACAAAAAGTTTAAAATGTTCACCTAACTTACTTGCTGGGATAATATTTTGAGAATCCAATACTCCGATTGCTGAGCCTTTTTTTGTTTTAAGAAGAAACTCCGTCACCGCAGTATTGATATCAATAATTGGTACGAGGATTTCTCGCTGTAACTCCTCGACAAAAAGTCCAGTCTTAAAGTCTGGAATCGTAATCAAATCTGCCCCCAAATCAGCCATACGCTCAGCTTCATTAAACGCAACAATTTTTCTGTCACTTAAATCAAATTCACTTCCAGTTTGTGGTTCAAATAAATTTTCGACATCGTTTATGAAAGATACAAACGCATCACCACTTTGCGATTCAATGGCGTTTTTGACAAGTGCTGCAGCGCGAGGGTTAACAAAACTCATAATGCCAATTGACTTCGTATTGTCCATGAACATCTCCCTTCAATTAACGAAGCTATACCCAATGACCGTTGGTACAGTCACTGCTTTGCGCTTAAATTAGTCTAAGACAAAAAAAAGTGTTTTCGCTAATAGGGTTATTCCGTATTGATTTACCCCCCTCCTAGTGGATCTAAAATACCAAGCGGTCTTTTACCCATTTCGAAGGAGATAGGATATGCAATTATCAAAAATTGCTCTTGGTATTCTCGCCACTGTTACAGTTGGTCTATCTGCTGCTCAAGCGGCAGATCGTCCTCGTGATCTTGGCATTGAGATAGGGGTTTTGCATACAGGTACTAACAACGCTATCACGGACGTTAAGGGCGTTAAAGTAGGACAAGTCACTTTGGTTGATGAAAAGAAAGGTATGCATACGGGGGTAACGGCCATTGTTCCCCATGATGGAAACATCTTTAAAAATAAGGTGCCGGCAGGTATCTTTCTTGGAAATGCCTTCGGGAAGATGACTGGCTATCCTCAAGTTAAAGAACTCGGTAATTTGGAAACTCCGATTGTCTTAACTAACACGCTGAACGTGGCCGCTGGTATTGATGGCATCATTGATTATACGTTCTCCTTCAAAGACAACGGTGATGTTCGTTCTGTTAACGCAGTGGTTGGTGAAACCAATGATGGTGGAATCAACGACATCCGTGCTCGTTTTGTGAAACCTAGCGATGTTTTGAAGGCTATTAAAGAAGCAAAGACGGGACCAGTGGAAGAAGGGGCTGTTGGTGCTGGTACAGGTACCAAAGCCTTTGGTTTTAAGGGTGGTATCGGCACAGCCTCTCGTGTTCTTCCCAAGGAAATGGGTGGCTACACTGTAGGTGTTTTAGTTCAAACAAACTTTGGTGGTTTATTAACGGTCGATGGTGTTGAAGTCGGCAAACAATTGGGTGGCTATCCGTACCAAAAAGAAATTGAAAGTGCCGACGGCTCTATTATGATGATCGTGGCAACGGACGCTCCTCTTGACTCTCGCAATCTTGAACGTGTGGCTAAACGTGCGTTTATGGGGTTAGCCAAGAGCGGTGGCGTAGCTTCTAACGGTTCAGGTGATTTTGTGATTGCCTTCTCTACCAATGACAAAGTTCGTGTCCCACATAATACGAAGGCACTTGCCAAACAAACTACAAGTGTTGTCCAAAATGACGATATGACGCCTATTTTTATGGCTACGATCGAAGCCACTGAAGAAGCCATTATTAATTCTTTGTTCGCCGCTAAAGATACCAATACCTATGACGGTAAAGTTGTAAAAGCTTTGCCTGTTGATAAGGTAATGGAAATGATGAAATCTCATAATAAGTTGGCGAAATAATCTTTCAGTGGGAAGGCTTTGCCTTCCCTTGAATTTCTGACTAAATGTCGGATCCATTTGAGCTCTAAATTGAGCATTATTTGGCCTCCTTTATCTATTTAGGAGGCTTTTTTTAGGAGAAGTAAGATGGTTTGGTTACACTTCATCTTTTTGTTTGCCATTATTATCTACGCTGCTAAATTGGGTGGCATTGGTGTAGGTATGGCAGGCGGCCTCGGTATGGCGGTCGCTGTTTTTCTTTTCGGCATTCCGCCGGGACCCATGCCTCTCGACGTGATTTTGATCATTATGAGTGTGCTTTTTGCATGCTCTGTGATGCACGTCGCCGGTGGTATGGATTACATGATTCGTGTTGCTTCGCACATTTTGCGCAGTAATCCGAAGTACATCAACATTCTCGCTCCGGCTATCGCCTTTACCTTGACGATTTTCTCCGGTACGGGCTTCACCACGATGGCTATCTTGAACGTTGTCCAGGAAGTCGCCAAGCAAAATGGCGTTCGTCCTTCTCAACCGTTGACCTCTGCTGTGGTGGCCTCTCAAATTGCCATTTCTGCCTCTCCGATTTCTGCCGCAACGGCCGCAATGTACGTCGTAGTCGAAAAGATGGGTGTGTCCTTCGGTGATGCCTTGATGGTGATCTTGCCAGCTGGTTTGTTCGGCGCTGCTGTTGCCTCTTTGATTTCGTCTTTCCAAGGCGTGGATCTTGCCAAGGATCCGATCTTCCAACAACGTATGAAGGAAGGTCTTGTTTCTATGACGAGCAAGGAAGAGTTGGAAAAGCCGTTGCCGAAGGGAGCCAAACTCTCTGTGGGCTTGTTCCTTTTGGGCGTGCTCTTCATCGTCTTGATGTTGCTCTTTAAGCAAGAAATCGGTCATACATTGGGTTCTCGTGACATCATCGTTATCACGATGCTCTTTATCTCGATGCTGATGTACTGGTTCTGCGATGTCAAGCTTACGAAGATCAAAGAATCTACGATCTTCCATGGCGGTTATGAATCCTTGGTTGTGATTCTCGGTATCTGCTGGTTCGCATCAACAGTTATCGATATTTACGTTCCGACCATTAAGGAACAAGCGACTGTCTTGCTCGGTCAATACCCGGGTCTGTTGGCTTTGGCTTTCTTCTGTGTATCTGCTTTGCTGTTCTCGCAAGGTGCGACGTCCGCATTGCTCGTACCGGTGGCTGCCAGCCTCGGTTGCGACGCTCCCATGATTTTGGCTTGCTTCGTTGCTGTGTCCGGTATCTTCGTCACGAACGTGTACCCGACCTCTGCGTTTGCGGTTTCCTGCGACGATACGGGTTCTTACATGGGTAAGTGGAGTGGCTCGTTTGTGATCAACCACCCGTTCTTCTTACCGGGTTGCTTAGGTTTGGTCGCCGCTATTCCGTTCGGTTTCTTGCTTGCCAGCATCGTTTTCTAAACATGGCAAGATCTATGTGACTCAGTTTGAGTTGAGTTAACGTAGAAATTGAAATCTCAATAACGCCAACACTTGTTTCACACAGGTGTTGGCGTTTATTTAGATAGATTGAAAAAAGAATAAATCGAACAATTCTGAAATCCTGAACTTTTCATCAACTAGATGATATTTTTGGGCAGTTGGACTCCAGCGTTCAGTATCAGCTCTCGATTTGATTTTGAAATTTCATCCCAATAGCGTTTCAATGTTCCGTCCAGACGCCATAACTTGATGCCACTGAGCACATCCAAGTACTTGGGTGTGCTGTCCGAGGGCAACTTTTTGTCGCTTAGCCGTTTCTTGAGCATCAGCAATAAACTCAAAGCCAAATACGTCACAAACACCTTGCCTTCGAGCGCCTTGTCCTCGCAACGCATTCGTCTGCCCGAGCAGCGATCCTTGTAATTACAGAAGGCCTTTTCCACTGTATCCCGATTGCGGTAAATCAGCAATGCTGCCGCCGCATCCTTAACCGTATTACTAATCAGCACGATCAGACCGGCTGTCTCACGGTACTTCGCCCACTGCAGCTCATCGAGCTCCCAGTGACCCAATGTATCTTTTTTGTAGAAACGTCTAAAGAGTGGATCATCCGGAGCCTGCCTGGTTTCTTCGAGCTGTTGCTTGAGTCGCTGCAGAGCCTCAAGCGTGTTCTCGATATCATCCGTTTCCTTCTGCTTGCTGAAGTAGACGTGGACATACACTTGGTGATCCGAGCGTCCGCTCGCTCTCGTGTTCATGATCCAAGGCATGGTCTCGGTGTAGCAAAACGCCTCAATCTCCTGTCGATACGCTCTTGGATGGCAAAGCCTCAGTGCCGGCAGGGCTCTTTGCATGGTGGCTTGAATAAAGCTGGAGTTGCGCTTGGCGCCGATGACAAAGCCAATGTCTTGCTTGAGCATGGAGGTCAGATTATTGAGCGAGAAAAAACCTCGATCCAGAATCAACTCAATGGGATCCAAATCCAATTGCGTTAGATCCAGGAAAAGATTTCTCAGCAGGCCACAGTCGTTGAGTGAGCCGTCCAAAACTTTGTAGAAAATCGGTTCGCCACTGATTTCATCGAGCAGCAAGGCGATGTTGAATTGAGGCAAGGAGTCTTCTTCCTTGTTCTTGCCGTATTTAACTTTACGGATGGTTTGGGAAAACGATGAGATTGATGTGGTGTCAAATGCCCAATACCCTCCGTCAACCAGTGTTTGACTGTGAGCGGCCCGACGCTTCAGATAGGCAAAGCGCTGTTCGTCGGTGATGGATTGAAACAGTCGGGTGATTGCGGTGGGATTGAGTCCATGCTCGGCCGGAAGATAGGTGCGGTTGGCGAAACTCTCGTAGCTGCAAACAGATGACTGAGGCTGCAGAATGAGGAACATGGCCAGAGAAAGGATGTTCTTGTACTGAAGGGGGAAGACGGCTTGGAGGTCTTCGGTCAGACCGGATTGATCAGCGATGCTTGCGAGCACGTAGGTGGCGCCGGCCTCGACGGCCCGAGTTCTGGAAGCGAAGTCAGCAAAGGTGAATTTTTCCTCCGTGGGATCCAGAAAGATGATTTCGTTGTCTTCGTAGATGGCCTCCAGACCTTTGTATTGGGGATTTTCGGAAAGGAATTTACGTCCGAAGATGACCTTCTTGCCCTCAAGCTTACCGACGGTTTTACGGCTGACGCAACGAGACTTGCCGTCGATCCATTGGTTTTTGTACCGGACGATGTATTGGGTGCCGGTTTGATTGACGATCATGACGGGGTGGATGGGGTCTGGATTAGACATAAAAACCTCCATAGATTGTCTATATTATAATCTATGCTGAATGCAAAAATCCAGAGTTTATGAATAAAATTTTCTATTAAAACAATAAGTTAATTGAAGTGTTACTTTAAGGTTGGGTACTAAGAGCTAGTTTCTGAAAAGTTTAGGGTATAAGTCCGCTCAATTAAGGCAATATTGAGGAGCGACTTATGTCTCAATTAAATCCTTTCTTCGGTCAGTTCGGTGGTCAATATGTGCCTGAGGCGCTTGTGCCTGCGCTAAAAGAGCTTGAAGAGGCCTTTTGTCAGGCTCAAAACGATCCTGCTTTTAAGACTGAACTTCACGAACTTTTAACGCAGTATGCGGGTCGTCCTACGCCACTGACTTTGTGCAGGAATTTGACGCGCGGAACGCGAACAAAAATTTATCTGAAGCGTGAAGACTTGTTGCACGGTGGAGCTCATAAAACCAATCAGGTTTTGGGGCAGGCGCTTTTGGCGCGTCGCATGGGCAAAAAACGCATTATTGCTGAGACCGGCGCTGGGCAGCACGGAGTTGCGACGGCTCTAGCCTGTGCATTGATGGGTTTTGACTGCACGGTGTATATGGGAGCCAAAGACGTAGAAAGACAAAAGCCAAATGTTTTCAGAATGGAATTGATGGGAGCAAAAGTCGTGGCTGTAACCGAAGGCTCCGGGACCCTTAAAGAAGCCTGTGAAGCGGCGATGAACGATTGGATTGAAAACGTCGGCACAACTCACTATCTTTTGGGTACGGCAGCCGGCCCCCATCCTTTCCCGACCATTGTGCGGGAATTTCAGAAAGTGATTGGTGAAGAGGCGAAAAAGCAGTTTCTGGCTGCAGAAAAAGTTTTACCGGATGCCGTCATCGCCTGCGTGGGAGGAGGATCAAACGCAATCGGACTCTTTAATGACTTTATTGAAGAGAAAAGTGTTCGATTAATCGGAGTGGAACCTGCCGGTTTCGGTATTTCAAGCGGCAAACACGGCAGCGTTTTGCAAACGGGAACCGAGGGCGTGTTTTTCGGCGCTAATGCGTTAAATATGGTCAATGACAAAGGCGAAATTGAAGAGTCCTATTCCATTGCCGCAGGTCTTGATTTTCCTTCTGTCGGGCCTCAGCACTGCTACCTTCAGTCAACTGGCAGAGCTCAATACGTAGGAGCGACGGACGCCGAAGCCCTGCAGGCCTTTATGCTCTTAAGTCTTGAAGAAGGCATTATCCCTGCGCTTGAAAGCTCTCACGCGTTGGCTTACGCCATTAAATTAGCTAAAGCGCATCCGCAACAGGAGCAAAAGTTCATCGTGAACTTATCGGGCAGAGGTGATAAAGATATTTTCCAAGTCTACGAACGCTTTGAAAATGACGGAATTTTGACTGACGGTCACTTAACGCGCGAGTCTTTAAAGAAATTTAACCAAAAGCACGGTTTAATTTGAGAATCGGTATTCGTTCGTTTTCTGATTTCAAAAATCCCCTGAAAAGATCGAACTTTTCAGGGGAAAATCTCATTAACTTGAATTAAGACAGGTTATTAATCTGAGTCATTATTGTTTGGAAACACTCAGTGTCAAGGTATTGCCGTCTTGGGAAACCGAGACCTTAAGTGATTCATCGGTTGTCATCGGACGGTATTCACCTTTAATTGAGGCGCATGTAACCGAGGCAGTCACTGTTTGACCGGCTTGCAATGCTTGTTGCACGGCAGGGTCGGTTAGGTCAATACCGACTTGGCCTTCTGAGAAATTCAAAGTACCTTGGCCGAGGTTAACGGCTTGTCCCGGCACCAAAAGATAGGTACCGTCTTCTTCAATGGTGACATCCACTGAGTGGTCAGCCTTAGCGTCGGCAACGTGCTTGCCGGTTTGTGTGACGGTGTCGACAAAGGTGTTGACAATACCGAATTGGCCACTCTCAACAACGACCTTGCCGTTAGCATGATCGGAGCCCGAAACGCCGAACGAATCAATAAAGCCCAACAGGGTACCGCCTTTAACAACTGTACCGCCGCGATAGACATTGTGGCCGGTCAAGACCAATGTGCCTGTGCCGTCTTTAACGAGCTTGCCGTCATAGCCGTCGGTGCCTGCTTGAGTCTTTTGCAAGCGTTCACCGATTGCTTTGGCGCGTTTTTGATAGTACTGAGCACGCCACTTGCGAGCATCGGCAACGGAGATCGAATCGTCTTCAACACCGACAACGGTCACGTGATTGCCGACTAAATAAGCGCCGCCCACTTTTTCGGGTTCAGCCCCGGCTTCATAAATGACGCCTGAATTTTCCGTGTCTTTACCGTTTTTGGTAATGGCCATCCATTGACTTTCTTCTTCACGGCGTTGGTCCCAACCGACCTGCGTGATGTCATTGGTCCACACATCAAGCGCTCTTTGATTTTGTGTGTACTCAAGCGTACCCAGTAATTGAGCCGGACCATACATGGCTTTACTTAAGTCAGGCGTACCCCAACCCAAACGATCGGAAACCTGGCCTTCTTTGAGGTTCTTATCCCAACCGTCCATGAGTGTACCGTCAGGGTTGCGGTGGTTGGCTGTCGAGAAGAGCACCGTGCGGGCCTGAACAGCGGTCATATCCGGATAACGGGAAAGAATTACGCCCATTGAGCCCGTGATATGAGGCGCAGCCATAGATGTGCCTGTAAGGTATGAGTAATAAGGCGTTCCAAGAGGCGTACCTTCTTTGACAAAGTTGCCTTCATCGTCGGTTTGTCCCGGGATAAAGTAGTCACCGTCGACGACAGACGAGCTGTAAATATGAGCACCTGTGCCCGCAATGGCCCACCACTTGCCGTTACCGGCTTCGTCAAATTTGGTGATCAAGCCATATTTTGCCTTGGCGCCTTCACCGGAGAGTTTTTGAAGACCGGCGGCTGCGATCCAATGACTTTCAGCTTCGGGGTTGAAATACGGGTAAAGAGCACGATAGTACGGATGCTTCATATCGCGGTTACCCGTTGTCATAACTTGCACCGTGTTGCTGTTTTTGACAGCGTCGTAGGCAGCATCGACAAAATTCTTGTCGCCACCGTAAACTTTTTGGAAGAGGAAATATTCGTACTCGGTTTCTTGAGTCGTATTCACAGGCAGCATGTCGGAGACATCAAAGCCGTCAGCCCCGTTGACCTTACCATTGGGGACGATGCGGGTGTTGGTGCCGAAGCTGTTGTTAATGACCTGTGCGCCGTCTTTGACTAAATTGCCCCAACCTTGATAGAAGAATTCATAGTCAAGGAACGGGCCGTAGTTACTGGAGTCCGTGCCACCCGTGTTGCCGGAATAAAGTTCTGAACCCCAGGCCACACCGTGGAAGACCGAGCCGTCACGGTTACCGGCAATGGTACCGGCAACGTGCGTGCCGTGAGAGTCGTTGACGTTAACGATCCAATCGCCTGAGACGTCAAAGGTTTCGCCCTTTTCATAGGTGGCATCAAATTGTTCTGCAGCGCCTTGGGGGTAACGGTTTCCGGAACGACTGTATTGACCCTTGGCGGTTGTGGCATGGAATCTCTCACCTCTCAGATCAGGGTGCGACTGCAACAGAGCACCCGAATCCATGACACCAAGCTTGATTCCTTGACCATGAAAACCCAAAGCGTAGGCATGATCAGCCTTCATGGCTGTCAATCCCCAGTCTTTCTTAAATTCAGGAGTTTGCCAGGAACTAATCGCTTTGGTGACTTGAGTGGGGCTTTCAGCTACTTGACCTTTTTCCACATAGGCCTGAGCAGGAGAGGCTAAGAAAGACGCCAGAGCAACCGCAACGGCCAAGACACACGTTTTCGGTTTGCCGTGAGAGCGACGGGCCTCATCGGTCACCACGTAGGTTTGGCGAGCTTCGTTCCAAAGAGTCTTGAATTGCTTGTTCATAGATCCTCCTAAAAAAAATCAATGAGATAAGCACTATTACCTACGGTACTCTTGAGTCAACACAAGGCCTATTAGAACAAACTCTTAGGAAAAACAGAAGAAGAGAGGACCTTAACATCGGTCCTCTCAGATATGGATCGCTCTAGTTTTTGGGAGCATTTTCAAGTTCGTAGGGCCACTGCAGGATGCCGTACATGTTGTAGACATGTTTGTAGCCGGTTGCTACCAAAATCTTAGAGGCGTTTTCCGCTCTGACGCCGCTTCGGCAATGCACAAGAACTTTTTGATTAAAGTCGGGGGCAGCCGTTAATTTGGCTCCCGGCTTAAGCGTCGGAAGAGGAACGTTGACGGATCCTTTGATGTAGCCTTCAGTAATGCGTTCAATCGGGTTTCTCACATCGATGACAACGACGCCTTCTTTTATCATCTCTTGTGCAACGGAAGGCACGACCTTTTGGTAGGCGGGGTCTTCAAACGTCAAGGGAGTAGCCGGTTGGGGATCGACCGGTTCAAGAGCAAAGGCCGTACTGCAAAGCAACACTGAACCGAGTAAGGCAGAAATGATTTGGATACGCATGATTTCTCCTTTTTGATTGAAGTTATAGAAAATATAACGCGGCAGTTTCTCCAGTAGAGAACTTGTAACTTGCCCGAATGGATAAAACGAAACCGCCCGAAGGCGGCCCGTTGAGAATTAACGATTGGTGTAATCGTCAATAGGAATGTACTTCAATTCCTGCGTATCACGGAATACCTTCGGTTCAGGCAATTCTGGCATGGCGGGAATTTTGGCATCGGTTTTGCCCAGTACCTGATGGAGTTTTTCTTCATCAAGTTCCTTACACCATTTGCCGACAACGATGGTGGCAATGCCGTTACCGATGATGTTGGTGAGGGCTCTGGCTTCGGACATGAAGCGATCGATCCCCAGAATTAACGCAAGACCGGCAACAGGTACGTGACCCACAGCAGAAAGGGTGGCAGCCAAAACAATAAAGCCTGAACCGGTTACACCCGCAGCGCCCTTACTCGTTAAAAGAAGCACAGCCAAAAGCGTGAGCTCTTGCATAAGTGTCATTTCAACATCACAGGCCTGAGCAATGAACACAGAAGCCATGGTGAGATAAATGGCGGTACCGTCAAGGTTAAAGGAGTAGCCGGTCGGTACGACTAAACCGACAACGGATTTACTCACCCCGGCTTTTTCAAGCTTATCCATAATCTTGGGCACAGCCGATTCTGAAGAAGAGGTACCTAAGACGATTAAGAGCTCTTCTTTGATGTAGCAGATGTACTTCCAGACGGAGAAGCCTGCCCAACGGCAGATGGCACCGAGTACGACAAAGATAAAGAGCAGACACGTAAGGTAGAACGTGCCCATGAGTTCGGCCAAAGGCAGAAGCGATTGCACACCGTACTTGCCGATCGTAAAGGCCATGGCACCGAACGCACCGATCGGAGCGACCTTCATGATCATGTTGACGATTTGGAAAAGGATGTGCGAACTTTTTTCGATGACGTCGAAGACAAGGGTGCCGCGACCGCCGAATTTATGCAGGGCAATCCCGAAAAGTACGGAGAAGAAGAGAACCTGCAGGATGTTGCCTTCTGCAAAAGCGCTCACCACCGTGTTGGGGATGATGTTCATCAAGAACTTGGCCGTCGATTCCATCTTGTCGCCTGAGGTATAAATGGCAACAGAACCCGCATCAAGTGTCGCCGGATCAACGTGCATACCGCGGCCCGGTCCAAAGGTATTCACAAGGACAAGACCTACAACGAGAGCGATGGTACTGACCACTTCAAAGTACAGGATGGCCAAGCCACCGGTTTTGCCCACTTTTTTCATGTCTTCCATGCCGGCGATACCGGTCACGACCGTACAGAAAATGACGGGGGCAATAATCATTTTGATCAATTTGATGAAACCGTCACCGAAAGGTTTCATCGAAGCGCCGATATCCGGGTAGAAATAACCCAGCAAGACGCCGATGATGATCGCACAGATCACCTGGAAGTAGAGAACTTTATAGATCGGTTTTTTCATATCCGTCCTTTCTTAAAGGGCGGGTTCTTCCATCTCGTTTATCGTTTTTGGGAGATCAGAAGCCCACAAGGGTTGTAAAGATTGGTGTCAAAATTGACGCACGTCTAGGATTGTACGGGTTTTCCCTACAATTTTTCAATAAGCAAAGCACCTGATGTCTTTTGAGTCAGCGATTCAATCAGGTTTTCGGTTTGTGTTTGAGGAACAGAAACGGTGAAAGTGGCATCGAGCCCAAAGTCTTTTTTGATGATTTGAGCCTGATGGGTTTCAAATTCACGTAAAGCAATGTTGACAAAGGGGTGTTCAAGTGTGAGCTGTAAACGGTCACAAGGAACCCTCTCGGTTGTAGGAAGTGTTTCAAGTCCTAATTTGACCGATCCCTGATAGGCACGAACCAGTCCTCCGGTACCCAACAAAATTCCACCGAAGTAACGCGCCACGACGGCAGCGATTTCGCCTACACCGCAATGAAGCAGCACGGTAAGCATCGGGCGTCCGGCCGTTCCCTTGGGTTCTCCGTCGTCGCTTGCACCGACTTGAGCGGTGCTGCCGGGTTCGCCGGCTGCGAAAGCCCAACAGTTATGCGTGGCCTGAGCGTGCTCTTGTTTGACCGAGTCAATAAAGGCCTTAGCCTCTTCAGGTGAGCTTACCCGCGCCATCGTTACGATGAAACGCGAACGGTGGATGGTCTGCTCCGCACGGTGAATTTCACCGGGAGCTAAATCTGGAACTAAGTAACGCTCAGCCATTTGTCAGACAAAAACCGGCCCGGGAAAGCATTACCTTTCTCGGGCCAGAATCATATTACACGGTCAACAACCGATTACATCATCGGCATGCCGTCCATGCCGCCCATGGCCGGAGCCACCGGTTGCTTGTCTTCAGGAATATCACCGATCATGCAGTCGGTGGTGAGGATCAAGCTGGCAACAGAAGCAGCGTTTTGCAAGGCCGTACGGGTAACCTTGGTCGGATCCAAGACGCCCATGGCAACCATGTCACCGTATTCGCTCGTTTGAGCGTTAAAGCCGTAGTTGCCTTCACCGTTAGCGACAGCGTTGACAACGACACTCGGTTCGAGACCGGCGTTACCGACGATTTGACGCATCGGTTCTTCCATAGCACGCAACACGATCTTGATACCGGCGGTTTGTTCTTCGTTGTCGCCCTTTAATTGAGCCACAGCCTTTTGAGCGCGCACCAAAGCCACGCCGCCTCCCGGCACCACGCCTTCTTCAACAGCAGCACGGGTAGCGTGCAAGGCGTCGTCGACACGAGCCTTCTTTTCCTTCATTTCAACTTCAGTAGCAGCACCGACCTTGATCAAGGCAACGCCGCCGGCCAACTTGGCCACACGTTCCTGAAGTTTTTCACGATCGTAGTCGCTCGTGACGCTTTCGATTTGCGTACGGATGTTCTTCACACGGGCTTCGATCATTTCGGGATTACCGGCGCCGTTGATGATGGTCGTATTTTCCTTATTGACTTCAACGCGCTTGGCTTGACCCAAGTGTTCGAGCGTAGCCTTATCAAGCGACAAACCGATGTCCTTGGTCACAAGCGTGCCGCCCGTGAGGATGGCGATATCTTCAAGCGTGGCCTTACGACGATCACCGAAGCCCGGGGCCTTCACGGCGCAGACCTTCAGGATGCCGCGCAAGCTGTTCACCACGAGGGTAGCGAGAGCTTCGCCTTCCAAATCTTCGCAGATGATCAAGAGCGGACGACCGGCCTTGGCCACTTGTTCGAGGATCGGGAGCAAATCACGGATGTTGCTGATCTTTTGGTCATGCAACAAGATGTACGGGTTTTCCAAGACGGCCACTTGCTTGTCCGGATTCGTGATGAAGTACGGAGAGAGGTAACCGCGGTCAAATTGCATACCTTCAACAACGTCCAATTCGTTCTTCAAGGACTTGCCGTCTTCAACCGTGATGACGCCTTCCTTACCGACCTTTTCCATGGCTTCGGCGATGATTTCGCCGATTTCGGTGTCGCTGTTAGCGGAAATAGAGCCGACCTGAGCGATTTCCTTGGTTGTGGTCACGGGCTTGCTGATCTTCTTCAATTCAGCGATGGCGCATTCAACAGCCTTATCAATACCACGCTTGAGGTCCATCGGGTTCATGCCGGCGGCCACAAACTTCATGCCTTCCACAACGATGGCTTGAGCCAAAACCGTAGCGGTCGTCGTACCGTCACCGGCGTTATCGTTGGTCTTGGAGGCGACTTCACGCACCATTTGAGCGCCCATGTTTTCGAACTTATCCTTGAGTTCGATTTCGCGGGCAACCGTCACACCGTCTTTGGTAACCAGGGGGCTGCCGAAGTTACGATCCAATACAACATTACGGCCCTTCGGACCCAAGGTCACTTTAACAGCGTTAGCCAAAACATTGATGCCACGAACCATGCGGACGCGGGCATCATCACCAAAAAGAACTTGCTTAGCAGTCATGGGTTATTACTCCAACTAATAAATCTGTACTTGGCGGAAAATTATTCCAACACGCCCATGATGTCTTCTTCGCGCATCACGAGCAATTCTTGACCGTCAACCTTGACGGTTTGGCCGGCATACTTACCGAAGAGTACGCGGTCGCCCACCTTCACATCCATCGGGATGATCTTGCCGGAGTCATCACGCTTGCCGGGACCGACGGCCAACACTTCACCTTGATCAGGCTTTTCACCGGCGCTGTCCGGAATCACGATGCCGGCGGCAGTTGTACGTTCACTTTCCAGGCGCTTGACGATCACACGGTCGTGCAGAGGACGAATTTGCATTTGGAATGTCTCCTAACAATAAATTCAAAATCGATACTGAAATGACCGAATGCGGTCATTTTTTGCGGGAAATTTCTTGTCGATTGCGGGACAATATGCGCAACCCCAATGAATTGTTCCCTAAAACTAATGCTTCATATGGGGACAGTTTTTTGGTTTTCAAGGGTAAGGATAAAAAAAGATGAAAAAAGTCTTGGCGGCAGGGTTGTTTTCTTTATTAACCTATTGTTTTTCAATGGGAATGGCTTGTGCGCAAAATTTTCTTCCTGTTACAGTTAAAAACGCTTTGACTTCTTCGGGACTGTCTTTTGAACAGCTTTCTGTCAGTTTGATTCCTTTAGATGGCGGAAAACTCAATTTAAGTTGGCGCGATCACGTCAAAGTTCAACCCGCCTCAACAGAAAAAATGATCACAACCCTTGCGGCGCTCGAATTGTTGGGCCCGGATTGGCGATGGAAAACCTCTTACTCGTACACAGGAACAATTGAAAACAAAACTCTGTCGGGAACTTTATTTATCAAGGGAGGAGGAGATCCCAAGTACGTCAGTGAGACTCTTTGGCGTGATCTTTCCCGCTTGAAGTCTTTAGGTATTGATCGTATCGAAGGCAATGTGGTGATTGATCGATCCTATTTTGAGAAAGAGCGTCAGGATCCGGCCTTTAAAGACGATTGGGACAGGCCTTATACGGCACCGGCCGATGCCGCTCTTTTAAATTACCGCTCAATTGCTATGACGATTACGCCTGAAAAGGACAGAAAACAGGCAACGGTGACTGTTGTGCCGCAACTGATCGGTTTGGTGACGCCTTCGAGTGTCAAGATGAGCAGACAAAAGGGATGTGTGCGGTGGCGTCAGGCTCTGGAACTTGACTTGGACGATCCCCTGGAACCCGAATTTGACGGAGCCCTTCCTTCAGGATGTGACGAGAAGGTTTTGGCCTACCTTGCTCCCGATGCCAATCAATATTGGGAAATGTTTTTAAGAACCGTAGCCTCTCAAGTGGGCCTTACTTGGCAGGGAGAGGTTTTCGAGGGAATTGCGCCGGCAGAGTCCAAGCTTTTATTTGATGTTTGGTCAGAGGATTTGGGCACAATCGTTAAACTCACCAATAAATTCAGCAACAACGTGTTGGCCAAACATATTCTTTTATCTCTGGCAGCAAAGGACAGCCCCGGAATTCCCGCCAGTTACGCCAGAGCGCGGGCTATTGTTAACCAATGGTTGCAACAGAGGGTTGGGATTGGCGCAGGCGAAATCCTGTTGGATAACGGTTCGGGATTGTCCAGGCAGGCTCGTGTGACAGCCCGTGCAATGACTCGGCTTATCTCCTACGGATGGAAGAGTCCGCGCATGCCCGAGTGGTTGGCTTCGTTTCCGATCTCGGCCACAGACGGCACAATGTCCAAGCGTCGGGTGGCGCCGGGCTATGCTTATATCAAGACCGGGTTGATGAATACCGTGAAGTCGGCCGGCGGCATAATTCAAGCCAGAAGCGGGAAGCGTTATGCAATTTTTGCTGCGGTTCAAGGTAAAAAAGCCACCGAAACCGATGCGCCGATTGATCGCTTGATAGAGTGGGTGTATTTGCAAGGGTAGTGCGAAATTCCAAAGACCTGAACTATTACAGAAAAAGGGACTTGAGCGGTCCTTTTTTTGTAAAGTATCAGTCAAAGAGGTGTTTTAAGCACGGCTCAACCTGAACACCTTCTCGATAGTCGCTGCCGCTATCGTAAGTGTATTGAATAGCAAGACTGACAAAACGCATCGCAGCCAATACGGCGTCACTCAAGCTTTTGCCTTGCAGCATAGCGCCGGTCAGCACACTGGTGAAAAGATCGCCCGTGCCGCATGTAGCAAAGGGAATACGCTCTGTACTGTGCTCGGCAAATTGTTCGTTTGAGGCATCAAAGCAGACCACTTTAATTTGATTGTCCGAAGCGGGCACACTGGTGATAACGACTTTTTGATTTTCACGGGTAGCCAGTTTGCGGCAAAGCGCTTCAAGAGCAGCACTTTCCGGAATGCTCGTTTCGTACGGAAGATCAAGAAGCAGACAAGCCTCCGTGTAGTTAGGGGTAATGAGATCTGCCTGTTGAACAAGAGATCGCATATTGAGGACAAAGTCGGTGTTCAGAGTCGGGTAGAGCTTGCCGTTATCACCCATAGCCGGATCAACAACAACCAAAGTGGATTTTTGATTTCGGTTGGCAAATCGAGCAACAGCCTCTTTCACGATTTCTATTTGGTTAACATCGGCAAGAAAGCCGCTGTAGATACAGTCATAACTGAATCCGAGTTTTTCCCATTTATCCATAAAGCTCGTCATCTTGGAGCTGAAGTCTGAAAAAGTAAAATCCCCGTATGTGAAGTTGTTGCTGAATAAAGCTGTGGGGAAAGGACACACCTGCGAGCCCATGGCTGAAATAACAGGAATGGCTGCTGTGAGCGAGCAGCGGCCGAAAGAGCACAGATCGTGAATTGCGAGAACACGTTTAGTAGCCATAATCACAGTACCTTTCAAACATAAAAGGGAAAGAGTCTTTTCTTAAAGAACGTAGTCTAATCATATTTGGTACAAAAGCTTGTTTGAAAAATAGGCAAAAGATTGTACCACCAAAAAACAAAAACTTTGAGCTAACGCAAAAGAAAAATTAGTCGACAAAAATTTAGAGACAGCACCGCAAAGAGTTCGTAGCCAGAAATATTATAACTAATTGATTAAAAAAATAAAAACTAAGTTTAAACTTAAAAATCTCAAATATATTTTTATTGAATTGGCGGGTGGCTATCCCTGAGATACAGTTCTTATTGAGGACCTTTCGACAAACCGCGTTCAATAATGTTCGTATATTTTCAGAGATTTTCTTTTCGAGTTTCTGATTTTTTAGATTTTTGGTACTTTGTGTTGAATTTGGTCGTTTTTTGGTGTATTTATTGTCGACATTTTGTTGAATGTCTTCGACCATTTTTTCTTCCAAGACTCGTATACATTGACTTGTGAGAGTCAAAGGAATCAATAAACTGTCACCTCACAATCCGTTTTTTATCAATCGGTTACAACGAAATACGGACTGGCGGTGACGGCGCACGGGATTGAAACTGAGAGCGAATCACCGATTATTTTTAATTAGGAGAAATAAAAATGACCTTCAAAGCAAAAATGACGGCTCTTGCAGCTGTATTGGCTGCTACCGGTGTATTCGCTCAAGCTCAGGCGGCTGAAGTTTATAACGTAGGCTCGAACATGGCTTTTGCCCCGTTTGAATATGTTGATGAAAACAATCAACCGGCCGGTTTCGAGATGGAATTGATTGTGGCCATTGCCAAGGCTCAAGGCGCGGAAGTTAAATTAAACAATGTACCTTTTGACGGTTTGATTCCTTCGTTGCAAACCGGTGCTATTGATATCGCCATGTCCGGCATTACGATTACCGATCAACGCAAGCGCCGCGTGATTTTCTCTACTCCGTACTATCAATCGGGTTTGGCTGTGATGGTGCGGGAAGCCGACAAGGATAAGTACAAGACAATCGACAGCATCAAAGGAAAGGCCTTGTGCGCTCAGATCGGCACGACCGGAGCCATTACCGCACGCAAGTTCTCCGGCAAATTGGTCAAGGAATTCAATAACGCTCCCGAAACGTTCATGGAATTGCAAACGGGCGGTTGCGAAGCGGTGGTGCACGACAAGCCCGTAATGGACTACTATATGGCTCGCCGCGGAACCAAGGGCGTATATCGTTTGCCTGAAGTCCTGTCGGCAGAAGACTATGGGATTGCCGTTGCTAAGAACAACCAGAAACTGGCCGATTGGCTCAATGTCGGTCTGGAGAAGGTTAAGGCAAGCGGTGAATACGACAAAATTTACACCAAGTGGTTCGGCGCTCAAAAGTAGTTGACCGTTTGGGATGAGATGGTAGAAAGGACAGCAAAATCATGAAAAAGATTTTACTTTCATTGGCAGTGGCAGCAGCGATGGTAACGGGAGCCCACGCAGCAACGATTAACGTGGGAACAGAGGCTACTTTTGCTCCGTTTGAATTCATGGATGAACAAACCAAAGAGCTCACGGGCTTTGATATGGAAATTATCGAAGCGGTAGCCAAGGAAATGGGCGATGATGTTCGCATCCAGAATATGGGCTTTGATGCGCTCATTCCGTCTTTGCAAACCGGCATCATTGATGTGACGGTGGCTGCGATGACCATTACGCCTGAACGCCAAAAGAGAGTGGACTTCACGAATCCTTACTACCAATCCGGTTTGGTGATCATGGTTCGTAAGGACGATTTGAGAAAATATAAGGACTTTAACAGCCTTGAAGGTACTCGCCTTTGTGCTCAGATCGGTACGACCGGAGCCATGATGGCCAAACGTGTTAAAAACGCCAAGGTTACGGAATTTAACAGCATCACCGAAGCCTTCATGGAACTGAAGGCAAAGGGCTGTGAAGCCGTGATTAACGACAAACCGGTGGTGGATTACTACCTTGCTCGCCGTGGAGACGGTACGGTGACCACTGTTCCGCAGGTTTTTGATGCGGAACACTACGGGATGGCTGTCAAGCAAGGCAACAAGGCTTTGGTTGAAAAACTCAACGAGGGCCTCAAACGAATTCGCGACAACGGCGTCTATGACAAGATTTATGCCAAGTGGTTCGGCGCCCATTAATTAATACAACAGACAGGAAAAAATGTTTGACTTTCAACTAATCATTGACTCTCTTCCCTTGCTTTTCCAAGGGGCCTGTGTCACCGTGCAAATCACGGCAATCAGTGTGGGCTTGGGGTTGTTCTTTGGCCTGTTCATCGGCATTGCCCAGATTTCACGGGTGGCTATTTTCAGAGTCCCGGCGAAGATTTATGTGGACTTTTTGCGCGGCACGCCGCTCTTGGTTCAGATCTTCATGATCTATTTTGCGTTGCCGATGTTAATCGGTACCCGCATTGATCCTTTTATTGCGGCGATTGTGGCCTGCAGTATCAACAGTAGCGCCTATATTGCAGAAATTTTCCGTGCAGGCATCCAGTCCATTGACAAGGGACAGATGGAAGCGGGTCGCTCTTTGGGCCTTAATTGGTCTCAGACGATGCGCTTTATCATTATCCCGCAGGCCTTTAAGCGCATTATTCCGCCGTTGGGTAATGAATTTATCGCCATGTTGAAGGACTCTTCGTTGGTGTCGGTGATTGGTTTCGAAGAATTGACCCGTCAAGGCCAATTGGTGATTGCGAGTACTTACGGTGCCATGGAAATCTGGACGGCCGTTGCTTTGATTTACTTGATTATGACCATGCCTATTACCCGTTTGGTCGCTTATTTGGAAAAGAGGTTCAAGTCAAATGATCGTAATTAAAGACTTAAAGAAGGCCTTCGGCGATCATGTCGTCTTGCCTTGCGTGAATATGGAAATCAAAGAACGCGAGGTGGTGGTGATTATCGGGCCGTCAGGATCCGGTAAGAGCACGCTTTTGCGCAGTATCACGCACTTGGAGCAGCCCACGGAAGGTAAGATTTTCATCGATGGTGAAGAAATCGATGACAAGACCAACATCGACCGTATTCGCGCGGAAGTCGGCATGGTCTTTCAGCACTTCAATCTGTTTGAGAACATGACGGTGCTGCAAAATCTCACCTTGGCTCCGATTCAGGTGAGAAAAATGAGCAAAGAAAAGGCCGAAGAGATTGCTTATCGTCTTTTGGATAAGGTCGGTCTGAGAAGCAAAGCGGATCAATACCCTTCGCAACTCTCCGGCGGTCAAAAGCAACGTGTGGCCATTGCCCGGGCATTGGCGATGCGACCGAAGGCTTTGCTGTTCGATGAACCGACATCTGCCTTGGACCCGGAAATGGTCAAGGAAGTGCTCGACGTTATGAAGCAGTTGGCCAAGGAAGGAATGACCATGGTGGTGGTCACTCACGAAATGGGCTTTGCCCGTGAAGTGGGCGATCGGGTGATATTTATGGACGTCGGCAGCGTTGTCGAAGAAGGTACGCCTGAGCAGATCTTTAATCACCCGCAGCACAACCGCACCAAGGCTTTTTTATCAAAAGTTCTTTAGGTTGAGGCAGGTCTGACAAAACCGGGGACGCTTCCTTTAGGAATCGGCCCCGTTTTTATTAGTGCTTATTAACGAGTTCAATGGATTCTTTGCCTGTGATGTGATCAATTTCAATGTCGATCACAGCGAGGTAGTGAATTTTTTGTCTGGCCTCTTCCATCCCTTTTTCAATAAAGTCCGGAGCAAATTTTTGTGCGAGAAGCTCAAGGACATGAAGTTTTTCTGCCTCATCAGCAATGAGTCGAGCCGTACCGAAAACAATGACACTTCTGAAGTAGCTTGTGAGCTCTTCCGGGTGAATTTCGTCTTGTTCAATCACACAAAGTGAAACTTTCGGGTTGGCTTTGATGGCGGCAATCTTGTGACCGATCGGTGCGCTGTGAATGTAGATGTGGTTATCGGTATAAACGGGGCTTACCGGGACAGCGTATGTATAACCCGAAATATCGTCTCTGATTGCTAAAACAGCGTTGTCGGTTTTAGTCAATATAGAGAGAGCACGTTCATCGGAAATTTGCTGAAGGCGTCTACGCATGGTTGGAAACATATCTGACTCCTTTATTAGTAGGTGAGCTTAAGGCCGATGATGCCCACAAGGATAAGCCCAAGGAATAAAAGCCTTAATAAACTGGCGGGTTCATTAAAAAGAATGATCCCGAGAATAGCCGTACCCATAATGCCGATACCGGTCCAAACGGCATAGGCTGTACCGATAGGGATCGATTTAAGCGATTGAGCCAGCAGGAAAAAACTTGCGACCATGACCACAATAGCGGTGATCGAAGGGAGGAGACGGGAAAAACCGTGGGAATATTTAAGGGCAATAGCCCAACCGATTTCAGTGAGGCCGGCCAGAAATAAATAGATCCAAGCCATAGGGGATTGATCCTTTCTGTGGGGCCGTCCCCGATGGTGCAAAGAGCGGTCGTCCGCTGAGGCTGCAGTATAGCAATTAATTGGCTTGCAAAGCGGTCATTTTGACCGTATTGCAGATATCCAAAGCGCGCATGGCGTAGTAGGTGCTTTCCAGATACCGACGGTAGGCAAGGCCGCATCCCACCACACCGTCATGAATTCCGGACATGGCAACGCTTTTGAGGTACCGGACAAGCTCTCGGAATTCTTTTGCCGAAAGCGTCAAGCGTTTCGTGAACTGACTCAGAAAAGATGGTTTGGAGCCTTCAAATGTATGTCCCTCACAGGCCTTCATAATCAGTTGGGCTTCTTCGCTTTTGAATTTGAACTGCATGATGATTGCCTCTGTTTTTTTGGTGATTTCAGTTTCTCAAATTTCGGTAGATATATCTTTCTCCAGTTGTTAAGAATCATTATTTTTGAGTAGAGGCTGGAGATTTTTGCTATTGTTTTTCAATGAGTTAGAAGGGGTTGATGAGAACTTTTTTTGCAAAAGTATTAAATCTGACACAAATGTTTGCAAAGCGCCCGCCAAAGAGGCGGGCGCACCATAACAGGGGATGAATTATTTTGTGATTTCGTTAACAACTGCAAGCGCATTTAACGTTCTCGGGAACCCGATATAGGGCATGGCAACCATGATCGTATCAATGAGATCCTGACGGGTGTTGCCGACGCTTAAATTGCCTCCTGTGTGGGCTTTGAGCTGCGGCTCGCATCCGCCCAGGCACATGATGGCCGTAAAGGTAATCAATTCACGAGCTTTCAAATCCAGTCCCTTGCGTGTGTAGAAATCACCGAAGCAGTACGCAGTCAATGCCTGCTTGTTGATGTAGGTAAGTTCTGCAGGTGTCGTGGCGTGCATCTTATCAATAGCTTCACCGAAAATTCCTTTCTGTACAGCCAGTCCTTTGTCAAACCGATTCTGGTTATTGACGGTACTTTGAGAGGCCGGTGTGGGATTTTGTCCCAAAGTTTCTAAAGCCGCATTGACCTCTTCAAGAGCGCTTTCCACTCGGGTGATACCGATATAAGGAGCACATTGGTAAAGCGTTTCTTTAATTTCCACCACGCTCATACCGGCTTTGAGAGCATCTTCTGTAGCTTGAGCTAAACGAGTCTCTGCGGTCATCGTTGTCAGCGCAGCCAACGTTACCATCGCGCGAGTTTTGGCTGGCATTTTGCCCGCTTGGGGCATTTCGGTTTTAAGTAAGTAGTCTTCAATGGCAGTAAAGTCCGGATCAGTTTTTGCCAAATTGTTTGCGGTAGCGGGTGAGGCTACGGCCTGTGCGGCAAAGGCCGCAGGAATAATAGAACCGCTCATCAGTAAAGTCCTTCTTTTCATAAAAGTCTCCGAGTTCGGAAGTGGTCAAGAAATAGTTTAGGTTCGGTACGTTTTTCAAACTGCTGTTTCTTTTGCAAATTCTTGCCTAAAAATAGAAATGACTCGAATTCAGTGAAAATGAGTGGAAATGTGGTTTTAGGTAAAAATATTCGTGTAATTGTTGAAAAAAACTGTAATGAAAGAGAAATAGGCAAAAATAAAAGTTGTTTTTCAGTGGTTCAGAATTTCATTAATTGCCGATAATTAGCATCAGAGAGGTGTCATTATGCAAAGCGAAAAACTTGAAAAAATCAATGCTGAACTCAAACAGATCATGCTTGAAAAGGTTCATAAAATCGGAACATTTCAAACAGATATTCCCGGATTGTCCCTTTCCCGTCGTGAGCAGGGCAATTGTGAGGGTGCCAGTATTTACTCGACGAGTTTGGGCTTTATTGTTGATGGAAAAAAACGCTCCGTAATCGGTGATAAAGAGTATGAGTACGGTAAGAACGATTGCTTGGTTGTCGGTGTAGATGTACCGGCATCGTTTTGTACCATAGGCGCCACACACGACCATCCGTTTTTATCGATCAGTGTAGAAATCGATCGAGCGGTTTTGTCTGAGCTCATCATGCAGTTGGAGGAAATCCACGGATTGCCCGAAGGCATGCCTAACGAAGCACTTTGCGTAGGTACTGTGGATGAAAATGTGTGGGAAACGGTGCTGCGTCTGATGCGTCTTTTGGATAATCCGGTTGAAGCAAAAGTCCTTGCTCCGATGATTATTCGGGAAATTTATTTCCGTGTACTGCAGACACCACTGGGTATGAGTTTGCGTGACTTTAATGCCAAGCAGGGGGCAAGTGCCCAGATCGCACGAGCGATTGCGTGGTTAAGAGAAAACTACGCCTCGCCCTTGAGCGTGGCGCAACTGGCGGACAACGTTCATATGGGAGTCTCCACCTTTCATCGTCACTTCAAAGAAGTGACGTGTATGACTCCCTTGCAGTTTCATAAGCGTTTGCGTCTGCATGAAGCCAAGCGTCTGATGTTAACTGAAAAGATGGATGCAACAACCGCCTGCTATGCGGTCGGTTATGAAAGTCCGAGTCAATTTAATCGGGAATACAAACGGCAATTCGGTCGTCCCCCTTATCGCGACATTAAGCAGCAAAGGGAATTGATCAGGGGTAATCCGGGCGCTACTCTCCAATGAAGCAGTTAAAATACTGCCTGCATTTTTGTTTCTTGGTTAAGGATTGCCGGTGATCAACATCCTGATGATTATTTCGCTTGTCTTGGCGGGCTATGCCATATTGAGTTTTGTTTTGCCCTACAAAACAAAGTGGTACGTGAAAGTGGGCTGGTCGCTCTTTTTTCTGGCGATCAGCCAGAAATTCACGTATTACTACTACGTGGGCGGACACATGTTTAATCCGCAATTGCCCGAGACCACTCTCATTATTTGGGAAACGCTCTTTAACATCATTTTGGTGTTAGTGCCTTTGCTTGTCGTTAAAGACGTGCTTTTTTGGGTGGTTAAATTCGTCAATAAAGCCACGCATTCAAACATTCCCTGGCCTTTGACTGAAGCGAAAAACCGTTGGCTTTTGATGATTTTTTCTGTTGCTGCAGCTATTTCCGGTACACACTATGCGCTCACTGTGCCGACCGTCAATCATGTACAGATCACCGTTGATCGATTACCGGCGGAATTTGACGGCTATCGTATCGTGCAGATGGCCGATCTTCATGTCGGCCAGTTGTTAAAGCGCCCGTGGCTTGAGGCGGTGATTGATACGGCTAATGAACTCGATGCCGATGCGGTGGTGCTTGTGGGCGATATGATCGAAGGCCCCGAGTCGGAGCTGGCTTCAGAAGTGAAAGCGTACGGTCTTTTGAAATCCAAAGACGGAGTTTTCGGCGTAACGGGTAACCATGAGTGGCACCATGGGGCTGCACCCTGGGTGAAGTTCTTTGAAGAAAATGGCGTGCAGATGCTTGAAAATAAGCACCATGTCATTACGCGAGGCGATGCTCAGTTAGTGATCGCAGGTACCACTGATCGTTCCGCCGTGCGCTACGGTGCTCATGGACCGGATTTGAAGATGGCGCTTGATGGTGCTCCTGATGCAGCCACCGTTTTACTGGCGCACCAACCGACGGGAGCCCGACAATTGCAGGGAGTGGATTTGCAATTGTCCGGTCACACCCACGGGGGCCTCTACGCCTTAATGCAGCCATTGGTAGCTTACTTCAACGACGGGTTTGTCTCGGGCTTATATCAGGTTAACGCTACGACTCAACTTTATGTCAGCCGCGGCACGGGACTTTGGACCGGTATGGCACTTCGTGTCATGTGCCCCTCAGAGATCACAGAAATTACACTGAAAGCCAGTCCGTTTACAATGATGAAAGAACAATAGCGCACAGGAAAGCGGCCCAAACAGGCCGCTTTCTTTTAGGCGCGTGTCAGAGGTGCCCGGAACTGGATATCCCGTTCGGTTTCAAGTTTTTCAAACTTGATTTTGTAACTGAGCGATTTGGTATTCACTTCGAGGATACGTCCGATGCCAAAAACCGGGTGGGAGACAAGCTCTCCGACTTGGAAAGCTGTCGCTGTTTGTATAGCGCTTAAACGTTTTACACGTCCTTCAAAACTTTGAGGCAATTCGCGGACGTAATTTAAATTTTCTCTTCCTATGTCAAAAATAAAACGGGAAGGAAGTTTAAAGACATTGTCATTGGCAACGCCTTCGCTGTCGGAGAGATACAGTCTGTTGATGGCACGCGTCATTGCAACATAAGCAATGCGGCGTTCCTCATCCATTTCTTCCGGAGTTGAGATCTTCCGAGAGGGGAAAACGCCTTCATTTAACCCACAGATAAAAACAAAAGGAAACTCCATTCCTTTTGATGAGTGAATGGTCATCAGTTTGACAGCTTCTCGTTTGTCTTTGCCGTCCATGTTGGTTAGAAGCGCTACTTTTGCCAGGAAGTCTTCAAGCGTGGTATCGGGATCTTCGCCTGCTTGTTGCACGGCACGCTTGAGTTCGGCGACATTATCTAAACGCTCCTGATCGGATTGAAGGCGAAGATGGTTTTCGTAACCGCTTAGGTCCAGAATTTTCTGTAGGACAGAGCCGAGCGTGAGCGAGTGTTTGTCTCGGGTCACTGTTTCGATCGCATAAACATATTTTCTCGCACCGGTCCCTTTAAAAATATCTTGATTGACGGTTCTTTTGAGTGCCTCAAAAAGAGAAATTCGCTCTTGTGCGGCGACCTCTTTCAGATATTGCAGTTTTTTCTTGCCGATTTTGCGCGAGGGACTGTTGATGGTGCGCAAAAAGGCGACATCATCGGCAGCCGTGAGCATTCTGAGATAGGCAACACAGTCTTTGATTTCAGCGCGGGAATAAAATTCCGTGCCGCTGTAGATTTTGTAGGCAAGTGTATGCCGGGAAAAGCTCTCTTCAAGACTTCGACTTAAAAAGTGAGAGCGGTAGAGAACCGCTATCTGATCAGGAGCGGTCCCCGAAGAGAGCAGTTTTTTGATTTCTTCGGCTATCCAATCGGCTTCTTCTTTTTCGCTTTGGGCGTGAAAGTAAAGAGGACGTGGACCGTTCGGCTTAGTGGCTGTCAGTGTTTTAGGATAGCGCAAAATATTCTTTTCGATTAACGCTTCACTGGCTTTGAGAATTTCCGGGCTTGAACGGTAGTTGGTGTGCAAAACAATGGTTTGAGCATCCGGATAGGTTTTATCAAAGTCCAGGAAAAGTTTGACGTGAGCATTACGCCATGTGTAAATGGTCTGATCGGGATCGCCGACAATGAAAAGATTTTTATGTTTTCCCGCCAACATTTGTGCGATGAAATACTGTCTGGCACTCACATCCTGGAATTCATCGACCATGACGTACTGCATCCGCTCCTGCCACTTGTGCAACACGTCGGGAAACTTTCTCAAAATGTAGGCCGTGAAATTAATCAGATCATTGAAGTCACAGGCAAAATTTTTCTTTTGTTCGTAAAGATAACGCAGAAAAATGGCTTCGTTTACTTCATCAGTTTCTGCGATGCGTTTTTCAAGCAGTGCATTATCCAGCGTAAAAATTTCCTCGATATAGCCGTCGGCTGAAATTTTTCTGGCCTCCAGCACCTCATCCATTTTTTGTTTGATGGTCGCTTCGCGAAGCGTCAGCCCCAAATCTTCAAAAATTTTCAGCAAAAGTGCTCGTTCGTCTTCGGTGTCTAAGATAATGAAATTTTTCGGGAAATGCAGCGCATGAATCTCTTCTTTCAAAAACTGAACGCAAAAAGAGTGGATAGTACCGATGTAGCCCAGATCCAAATCACCCAACCAGGCGCGGAAACGCTGTTTCATTTCGTTGGCCGCTTTGTTGGTAAACGTCACGCAGAGAATATTTCGTGCCGGCACGCCCAACGTTTCGGTCAAATAGCAGTAACGAGCGGTTAATGCTCGGGTTTTACCGGTTCCGGGGCCAGCCAACACACGAATGTGGCCTTCAGAAGTGGTAGCAGCCAATTTTTGTTCGGGATTGAGTCCGTTAAGCCAAGGTTGTTGCATATAGAAAATGTTCGCCGATGAAAGTACCAGACAAGTGTAGCCTCAATAGCTTTTTCTTGTTTAATGGCTAACGTTAACCGTTCGTACTTCAAAATTTGACGTTTTTCGAAAGAACTTTGACAAAAGAAAAGCTCAAGGCTGCCGAAACAACCTTGAGCAACAGCTATCAAACGAAAAAGTTTAGTGTTGATCAATGACGTCGATGAAACCGCCGCCGAGACACACCTCTCCGTCATAAATCACCGCACTTTGTCCCGGCGTGACAGCCCATTGGGGGACGGGGAAATCCAGGGTGAAAGAATCATCGGATATGGCTTTGACCGTGCAATCACCATCGGTTTGACGGTAGCGTGTTTTAACCGTGAGGTGGCTGCCGGCTTCAGGGGCAACACCGCTTATCCAACTGGGCATCACAGCTGTGAGGTGGTGACTGAGCAACCACGGATGATCATGCCCCTGTGCGATCCAAAGAGTGTTGGTTGCCATATCTTTTTTGGCCACAAACCAGGGTTCGCCGTTACCTTCACGGCTGCCACCCATTCCGATCCCTTTTCGTTGACCGAGCGTGTAGAAAGCCAGTCCCATGTGCTGACCCACCACTCGGCCATCGGTTGTTTTCATGGGACCGGGATGCGTGGGTAGGTAGCGATTTAAAAACTCACGGAAAGGCCGCTCACCGATAAAGCAGATTCCGGTTGAGTCTTTTTTCTTGGCATTGTGTAGCCCTATTTCTTCGGCAATGCGACGCACTTCTGTTTTGCGCAATTCACCTACCGGGAAAATCACCTTGGAAATTTGCTCCTGAGTGAGACGGTGCAGGAAGTAACTTTGGTCTTTGGTTTCATCCAAGCCGCGAAGAAGTTGCGTTTTACCATCTGCCCCGACACGTGTCCTGGCATAGTGACCGGTTGCAATGCACTCAGCCCCCATGTTCATGGCATAGTCCAGGAATGCGCGGAATTTGATTTCGGCATTGCAAAGCACGTCAGGATTGGGGGTGCGCCCTGCAGAATACTCACGCAGAAAATCCGAGAAAACGCGTTCTTTATATTCTTTAGCAAAATTGACGGCTTCAATGTCAATACCGATCACATCGGCAACGCTCGTGGCATCGATGAAATCCTGACGAGAAGAGCAGTATTCGCTGTCATCATCGTCTTCCCAGTTTTTCATGAAAAGCCCGATCACATCGTAGCCTTGCTGTTTCAATAAATAGGCCGATACGGACGAGTCCACTCCGCCCGATAAGCCCACAACCACACGTTTTCCCATCTCTATTCATCCTAAAAAGCAGTTGACTTTGCAATTATAGTGACGCCTGCAACCTGTAAAATTACGGAGTTTATTTTTTGTTGCTTTCAATAGATTTGATCAAAGGGTATTTAAATGTTCATTCAAGAACAATTAAAAAAGCAATCGGAAAAACTGACTTCTCTCTTAGCCATTGAGGCGCCGCTTATTGCTGCACCGATGATGGGGGTGACGACAGCTGAGATGACCGCTGTATTCAGTAACGCAGGCGGCCTCGGCGTCATGCCTTGCGGGATTATGCAGGGTTCGGAAATTCTTGAGACAGTCAAAAAAATTAAAGAACTGACCGATAAACCTTTTGCCCTTAATTTACGTGTTCCCGGAAGAGAGAAAGAAAATAAAGAAGCAACTGAGACGCTTTTTGATGCACTAGAGCCCCTTCGGGATGAACTCAGTATTGAACACCGTATGGCCGCAATTGCAGATTTTGACGAACAGTTTGAAGCGGTATTGCAGGCCGATGTCCCGGTGGTAAGTTTCAGTTTCGGTGGGCCGCGCGAAGTCTATGCCGAGGCTCTCGAAGCCAGAAAAATCATCATGATGGGGGCAGTCAATTCCACTCGCGAAGCGAAGGTTTTAAAAACGGCGGGTTGCTCGGTCATTATTGCTCAGGGAGCTGAAGCAGGCGGCCCGAGACAGTATTTTGAAAACCCAGTCGAAGGCTCTCAAGTGGGATTGATGGCACTTTTGCCTCCGGTTGTTCGTGTTAGCGGAGAAATCCCCGTTGTAGCGGCAGGTGCCATGATGAGTGCTCAGGCCGTCACAGCAGCAATGATGATGGGCGCCTGCGGAGCGGTCTTGGGCTCCCTTCTTCTGAGATCGAAAGAGTCAGCGTGGCCCCAGTCCCTGAAAGATCAGGTTGCCTGGTGTGATGATGCAGCCACTCGTCTATCGGATATCGGAACGGGGCGACTGAGTCGCATCATTCCAACAGGTATCATTGAAGCGCTCTCAGAGGCCGGATTGGCAGTGAGCCCCTATCCGGGGCAACTTCGAGTGCTTGCCCCGATTTTTGAGGCAGCTGTGGCCCAAAACCGAGGTGATTTATTGGAAATGGCGCTCGGTCAGGCCGCTCAGCTTGCGCCTCAAAGCGATACATGCGCTATAGTGACGAAATTGTCTGATGAATTAAAGAATTATTGGAGATAACGGAATGCCGATTAAGATTTTCACGGCTCTTTTGGTTCAGGATGTTCAAAATGATTTTATGTCAGGGGGTGCTGCGCCCGTTGCAGGAGCCGAAGCTGTATTGGAACCTATATCCAAAATGGCCGCAACATTTGATCGCGTCATCGCTACTCAAGAGTTCCGACCGGAAAATCACGTGATTTTTGCCGATTCTCATGAAGGAAAGAAAGCGGGCGATAAGATTGAGGTAGATGGAAAAGAGGTGGAGCTTACGCCGAAATTTTGTGTGGAGGGGACAACCGGAGCTGATTTTGCCAAAGGTTTGCGTTTGCCCATGTCCCGCGTGATTGCTATTTTGAAGGGCAACGATCCTAAGCTCGATAGTTATTCGGCCTTTTTGGAAGCCGATCGAAAAACACAGACCGGCCTTCAGTCTTACTGCGAAGACCGCTTTGTCAATCGAATTTATCTTTGCGGTCTTTCCAGAGACGGCTCGCTTATCCGCACCGCATTGGACGCACTTCATTACGAGCATCAGCTGTATCTCGTCAGTGATGCCATTGCCGGTTTGAATGAGACAGATGAGTCTGGTTTGAGCCTTTTGAGAGCCAAGGGAGTCAAGTTTGTGACAAGCGATGAAGTCATCGCCAGAGAAATACGCTGACAATCTTTGCGTTTAACTAAAAAGGAGCCTTGAGGGCTCCTTTTTTTGAGACTAAACTGAACAGATATTTAACTTTTCTGAAAGCTAATCATGCAATCGTTGTGGATGGTCGTTGCAGCCGTTTTTTATGCCCTTTATGCGGTGTGTATTAAATTTTCCAGCATGGAAGGAATCGGCTCATTTGAAGTGCTTTTTTATCGTTCCTTTTTCGGGTTGATTATTTTTTACGTGATGATGCGCATGCAGCACATCACGGTCTATACCACTCATCCGATTGATCATATGATCCGTTCTTTTGTAGGAGCGGGTGCTGTGATGGCCGGTATTTATTCCATCTCTCACTTAAACGTCGGTTTGGCGATGACGCTCAATTACACCTCGCCCTTATTTATCGGCTGCTTTACGATCGGCATCTTAATTTTCCAACACAAAGGAATTAACTGGAAACTGCTTTCGACGTTGGTATTAGGTTTCCTGGGTGTGACCGTGATGCTTTCGCCGACTATCACTCCGGAAGAATACTTTCCTGCTGGTGTAGGTTTGGCGGCAGGTTTTTGTACAGCGGTGGCCACAACCTACGTCAAACGTTTGGGCCTTATGAAAGAGCCTGAACTGCGTATTCTTTTTTACTTTGTGTTGGTGGGCACCATTTGCGGATTGGTGGGTACTGTTTTCACAGGAGGCTTCACAATGCCTACGTCGGTGGCAGCGATGGCCATCATCGGCTTTGTACTTTGCTCAACGTGCGCTCAATTTTTCCTCACGCGAGCTTTCAGCCGCGGTAATTTGGTTTTAAGCGGCGCCCTGCAATACACGGTTATTCTGTTTTCAACGCTGATGGGAATGTTTGTGTTCGGCGACAGTGTGAGCTCTGCTGTTGTGGGCGGTATGGTGATGATTGTGGTGGCCGGTATTTTGGCGAGCTACTTTGTCCGTCAGGAAACGCACAAGGCTATCGAAGAGCGCAAACATACCGAAGAAGGTCTGCAGCGTCACTTGCGTCATAAAGAAGCTCGAGATCATTAATTCGAGGCAAAAAAAGCCGGCCCTATTGATCAGGTGCCGGCTTTTTTTGATCAGTATAAGAAATTAATCTTCGTTTTTAGCAGCTTCCATGTCCTTGAGCGTTTTGATCGGCGTGAAAGTACCGTCGTCATTGGCGCGGAAAACGAAGTGTTCTTTTAAGTAAATTAAATCGGGGCGACCCACGGATTCGAGCTCAGCCAGAATCGCGGCGCGTGCGACTACCTTAGCACCGGCGGCAGTTGCCAGAGCTTCGATCGCCGCCAAAGATTCTCCCGTTGCGAAAACGTCATCAATCAAGGCGATACGTTTGCCTTTGATGCGTTCAGCATCATGACCGTCGAGCCACAAAGTTTGTTGCTTTTGAGTGGTGACGGAATTCAGTGTGTGCGAGAGCGCATTTTGCATATAGGGCTTGTAGCTCTTGCGAGCGACGATGAAGTCCTTCATACCCATCAAGCGGCTCATTTCGTAGGCAAGAATGATGCCCTTGGCTTCAGCGGTCATCAAAAGGTCAACTTCACGTAAACGCTTGACGAGCTCAGGAGCAGCCGCCTGAACAAGCTCTGTGTCGGAAATCACCACAAAACTGGCAAGCGATAATCTTCCCTTAACGCGGACAAACGGCAGTTTGCGTTTGATACCCAGAAGCTCAAAATCAAAATATTTCATAGGAGGAGAATCCCAAGGAAAAAAAGATAAAAGACAGAAAAAACAGCTCCTTTAATTGTATATCGTAGAGACGAACAAAAAAGGGAAAAATGGCAATTTTTCTGGTCTACAACGAAAGAACAATCTCTGAAAAAGGAGTTTATATGGATCGACGAAATTTCTTGAAAACTTCCCTGATGGGATTGGTTCCGGCAGCGGTTGCTTCGCCGGCTTCGGCGTTGGCAGCACCTGCCGCAACGCCGGCGCCACAAAAAGGCATGGGATCATTTAAGACATCAGCTAAATATCCCATGGTGGATTCTCATTTGCATTATGTCGACTTCCTTCAGCAAACAGACGGTTTGAAAAAATTAACCGACGCGATGGACAGTTGCGGTGTTGCACGTTCTGTTCTTTTCGGAATGCCGATGGTAAAGATGTGGGATGCGAGTGCTCCGCAAAAACCTTCCTACTACATGTCCAATGAATTTTGAGTTCTTGAGCCTTAATTGCCTCAGTATTGAGATCAAAGAACCGTCCATCACTGGTGGTCACAGCATGAACAACACCCAAGTCGATCCCGACATCAAGGGTTTTCATTGCCGGTTGTTCAATTTCGAAAACAACAGCAAAAGAGATGAACCACTTACCCACTTCTTTACTGACTGTAGCTTGCTTTACACAACCCTTAACCCAAGAACCATTACCGCTTTGAAAACGCATGTCTCGGCTTTTTCGATACCGAACCCATCCTAATTTCGGTAACTTGACTCTGGCGTTACCTTCGTCAATATGCTCGGGTTTAATCTGGGGCAATCGAAAACCATCGCCGATATCTTTACTTTTAAAATGAGGCCAACCTTTTTTAGCCGGATCGCCACTTTTGCGGAATGAATCAGAGATGCCCTTGCAAAGATCCATAAACGTCTGTTGTAAGGGTTGAGACGGAACTTCGCGAAGGAAAATGGTTTCGGATTCTTTTTTCCAGGCAGTTAATTTTTGGCTCAGCTCGTTGTAGGTTAAAAGCTTTTGGTGTTGTTCTTTGAGCTCATTTTGCAAAGCGAGTGCTTTATTGAAGACCAAGCGACAGCAACCGGCGGTACGACTCATGAGCGACCGCTGGTCTTTGTCAGGTTGGAGTTCAAATCGAAAGCTACAAGTAATTTGCATAATTTGGTATGTTATCAAACCAAACTTCACTTTTAGATGCATTCAGTTTCTTATATCCCCGCCATTAATGACGAGGTCTTACGAAACCTTTGATAAAAGAAAGCGAAGAGGTGGTGTTCCAACCGCCGTTCGAATTCAACGAACGCTTATGATAGCCGCGATCGGTTTTGTAGTAGTCCCAGTAATCCACAACAAATTGAGGTTCACTTGGGCGGGCATCGGGCAGACCGCCTGCAAGGGTATAACGACCGGCTTTGTAATCAGCCGTACGTTGAGCATTCAGTGTTTGCTTTAATTGATAGCGGGCGTTTTCATTGGTTTGATCAAAATAGCCTCTGGCATTGACTCGACTCATGTCATACATGGTAGCGGCAACTGTCGCTTTGATACGAGTGTCCATTGCAGCCGCATTGACAGCCATACCGCCCCAACCGCAAATGCCGATGATGCCGATTCGTTCGGGATCAACGTCATCTCGTGTGCTTAAGTAGTCGATTGCAGCAGAAAAGTCTTCAGTGTTGATGTCAGGCGAAGCAACATACCGGGGTTGACCGCCGCTTTCGCCGGTAAATGAGGGGTCAAATGCAATGGTGAGAAAACCGCGTTCAGCCATGGTTTGTGCATATAGGCCGGATGATTGTTCTTTGACAGCACCAAAGGGACCGCTCACGGCAATCGCAGGCATTTTGCCCTGATGAGCTTTGGGGATGTAAAGATCGGCTGCGAGCGTAATACCGTAGCGATTGGTAAAGACAACTTTTTCGTGGATGACCTTATCACTTTGAGGGAAAACTTTGTCCCATTTGTCTTCAAGAACAAGTTTTGTACTGACAATTTGACTCGGTTCGGTCATAACTTTTTTCTCCACAGCATAAGCGTTTAAAGAAACAAGACTCAACAGAGCTGCCGCAAAAGCGGCTGTGCAGGCAGTTTTTTTTAACATTGCGTACTCCTGTAGCCTGTCAACTCCCAAAAAGTCGGCAGGCAAAATGTCAATGCAAATAGACATGCAGGAGAGAGTTAAAGAATATCTCCTGTTTATTACAGTTTATGAAGAACGCGTTTAAATAACAAATACTTTCTTTTCATGGCAGCTTATGCCTTTTAGGTATTTGAAATTGCTTGCGACTCAAAGAAGAGATTCTTCTTCTCGTAAATAATTCAGCAATATTTGAACCGGTTTCGTTAACTGTCTGTTTTTGTTCCAGGCAACAATGATTTCAGCTTCAAGTTTCGGGTAAAGCGGTAGCCAGACTACACCGCTATCCGGTTCGGGATTAATGACACTTTTTAGGGCTAGGACATGACCGACACCTGCTTGAGCAAGCAGATAGGCGTTGTACAAAAGATTGAATGTACCGACCACGTGAAAATCTTTTGATATGGGCTGAAGCCAACCGGCAAATTCGTTTCGCTCATAGGATTGACTCGAGCAAAGAATGGGTTTGGCGATTAGGTCTTTGGCCTCAACTTTATCTTTACCTGCAAAAGGCCCGTCTACTTGAGTCAAAACGCCCCAGATATCTCTGGTTTTCAGTTTCAGCGTGAAATATTCTGTTGTTTGAGCCGTTCCGATAAATACACCGATATCTGTCAGACCGGAGTTAAGCTCGGCTTTAACGGTTGCTTCTGCCCCACTCACAATATCGCAGCGAACTTTGGGAGCGGCTTGTTGCAAGCGCTTAATGGCTCGGGCTAATGTTTTCAGAGCAACGCTTTCTCCGGCAGCAATTCGGATTTCGCCAGCCAATTCGTCTTCTTCCAACATTTCACGCTTTGTACGATTGCACAGTTCAACAATATCCCGAGCGCGTTCGTAAAAGACTTGACCCTTTGGTGTCAGGCGTAGCTTGCGATTTGAGCGGACAAAAAGCTTGTGTCCGAGCTCCTGCTCAAGCGTCATGAATTGTCGGGACAGTGTCGGTTGTGTCAGGTGTAATCGCTCAGCGGCAGCCGTAATGCTTTCAGCTTCTACTGCAGCGATGAAGTACCGAAGAACACGAATATCCATAGGATTGACTCCGATGTCAGTGCATAAGGACAAACGAAAGAAATTATCGGTGCGCTCAAATTACACCGAATTAATGCTAGATTTTAACTTTAAGAAAAAACATTGCTTTTAAACAGCAAAAATGTCTGACAGAAGAACATTCCTTAAAGGTTCGCTTATTGCGGCAATGGCGATGGGAACTGCGCAGGCCCAAACTGAAACGCGTTCCGGCGTTCCCTCTCCGGATCAATGGATCAGCATTATTGATTTGGATCGATGCGACGGTTGTCAAGGACAAGCGATTCCTGCCTGTGTGGCCGCTTGTCGGGAAAAGAACCACACGAGGTTTCCGGAACCTGAGAAACCGTTAAAGCCCTATTGGCCACAGAAAACGTATGAAGATTTTTCCAATCAGCGAGACCGGATTGATCGCCTGACGCCTTATAACTGGATCTACGTTGAAAAAGTATCTTTAAGTGACGGCAAAACGGTGTATGCGCCCAGACGATGCATGCACTGCTTTGATGCGCCTTGCAGAAAGATTTGTCCGTTCGGTGCAATTGATCGCTCTGAGCAGGGAGCAGTGCAGATTGATCCTGACGTTTGTTTCGGAGGTGCCAAGTGCCGGGATGTTTGCCCTTGGCAGGTTCCGCAGCGCCAGGCCGGTGTCGGACTTTACTTGGATGTTGCGCCGAAATTTGCGGGTGGCGGCATCATGTATAAGTGTGACTTCTGTGCGTCGATCCTTAAAGAGGGAGAGATGCCGGCATGCTCTTCGCATTGTCCTAAAAAGGCCATGATGTTCTTACCGTTATCAAAAGCGATGGATAAGTTGCGGGAAATCGCCGTCGGCCGCTATGTGTACGGTTTAAATGAAAACGGAGGAACGGCCACTTGGTATGTTTCGTCGGTTCCGTTTGAAACAATTCAAGAAGCAATATTGAAGACGAAAAAGAAAGGAGTCAATGACGGCCGAGCAGATTTTTCAGCAATAAAGCCCAAACTTGAAGAGTCAGAAAATTGGGCAATGGCAACACTGGCTGCGCCGGTTGTTGCACTGGGGGTTGCATATTTGGTTGCACGTCGTCGGAAAAATCAAGATCAAGCAGGGGATCGTCAATGAGAGTCTTTCGTCAAAGCCTTCGGAATCGTCTGGTGCATTGGGGCATAGCCTTATCGTGTTTCGGACTCATTGTGACCGGTATTCTTCAGATGCCGGTTGCCAAACGTTACGGTATTACAGCGGTGTTTCCGAGTACAGCGGACTTTTTTATCACGCTTCCTTGGCATTACGCTTTTGCCGTGGTTTTTACCTTTTTATGTGTGTTTCATTTGGCTGTGCATGCCTTGGAAGGCGACTTTGATATCGTGCCGCAAAAAGGTGATTTTTCAAAAAGCATAACCATTATTAAGGCACTGTTGACCGGTCAAGAAGAACCTCCGAGCGGAAAATATTTACCCGAGCAGCGCCTGGCGTGGGCTGCGTTTGTGGCAGTCTTTGCTTTGGTGATCGTGACGGGTTTATTGAAAACATTAAAAAACTTAGCAGGTATTGAGTTGGCCGACCCTGCGCTTTTTTGGTTGGCTCAACTGCACAACTTAGGGATGGTTCTGACGATTCTGCTATTTTTCGGCCACATGGCGGCTTTTGTTTTTAAGGCGAATCGCTTTTTAATTCCAGCGATGTTCTCAGGCTACGTTGATGCCGATTACGCCTCGCACCGTCACAGTCTTTGGAAAATCGAGAGATCCGAGAACTAAATTTTTTGAGAGGAAAACTAAACGGGCCTGGGGCCCGTTTAGCTTATGTGGATTTTCTAGAAGAAGCCGCGTTTTGCCTCAGACAACGAAATGTAGATGTTCTTCGTTTGACTGTAGTGCGCAAGCATCATCTTGTGCGTTTCGCGCCCGATGCCGGATTTCTTGTAACCGCCGAAGGGGGTGTGAGCCGGCAATTCGTTGTAGGTATTGACCCACATGCGTCCCGTGCGGACTGCTTTAGCGACGCGAAGAGCGCGGTTGATGTCTCGAGTCCAAACAGCTCCGCCCAGACCGTACTCACTGTCGTTGGCCATCGCGATGACCTCTTCTTCAGTCTTGAATTTGATCACCACGGCGACCGGGCCGAAGATTTCTTCTTGAGCAACGCGCATATCGTTGGTGACATCAACGAGCAGAGTCGGTTGCATAAAGGCACCGCCCGAGCAGCCTTCGACTTCAGCGGCTGCACCACCGGTTAAAACCCGAGCGCCCTCGGATTTGCCGATATCGACGTAGTTCAAAATCTTTTGCAGTTGCTTTTGATTGATTTGTGAGCCCATTTGAGTTTGCATGCACATGGGATCGCCCACTTTGACGCTCTTAAAGGCCTGCGCAAGTTTTTCGACAAATTCGTCGTAAATTCCTTCCTGAACGAAAATACGAGAACCTGCGCAGCAAACCTGACCCTGATTAAAGAGAATACCGATCTGCGCCCCTTCAATGGCTTTATCGATCTGGCAGTCATCAAAGTAGATATTGGCAGACTTACCGCCAAGTTCCAGCGTAGCCGGAATCAAACGGTTGGCTGCGGCTTTGGCGACGCTGTAACCCACTTCAGTTGAACCGGTGAAGGCCAGTTTGGCAAAGCCCGGATGATCAAGCATGGCTTGTCCGCTTTGAGCACCGCGGCCCGTAATGATATTGACGACGCCAGCGGGCAAAATCTCATTTAAAAGTTTGCCAAGGTAAAGAATCGAAAGCGGAGTCGTTGACGAGGGTTTGATAACCAACGTGTTGCCGGCGGCCAATGCCGGAGCGATTTTCCAAGCCGCCATCAGTAACGGGAAATTCCACGGAATGATTTGTCCGACCACCCCGATGGGTTCATGCATAACGATCGAAAGGGTATTGTCGTCGATCATTACGGCCGAGCCTTCTTCGGCACGTAAGCAACCGGCAAAATAGCGGAAATGATCGGACGAGAGCGGCACATCCACAAGGGTTGTTTCGCGCAAAGGTTTACCGTTATCACGGGTTTCAATTTCAGCAAGTTCCTTTGCGTGTGCATCAATTAAGTCGGCCGCCTTTAATAAAAGAGCCGATCTTTCCTGAGGACTGGTTTTAGACCACGTTTCAAAGGCTTTTTGAGCTGCGTTGACTGCTTTATCGACGTCGCCCGCGGAGGCATTGGCGCACACGGCGAGCAGTTCATTGTTGGCAGGATTATGAGTTTCGAACGTTTCGTGATTTTCCGCTTCTACCCATTGTCCACCGATCAATAATTTGTACTCTTTCTCAAAAACAAAACTCATGATAAACCTCCATTGGAAATCGCTTAAGTTCTGTTTTTAATATAAGGGTGAAATAAGGGATTAGAAATTGTCCGAAAGGATATGTTTTTGATTAAAAAGGATAATTTTTTGAAAATCTATTGATCCGATAGTCTTTGAAAAACAAAGCCGCCCGACAATCGGGCGGCCTGCATAGAGTGAAATCGGGCTAACTGATTTTGTTTTCTTTGAGCCATTGACGGATTTCGCCCAGAGAGAACGAAGAACCGTACACCGCCAAACCTTCGCGAACATCGGCTTTCGGGTACTTGTTGCGGATGTCGCGCTCGCAGCTTGACATGCCGCCACCACCATGGGTGACAAAGGGCAGAATGACTTTACCGGAGAGATCATTTTGATCCATGAAAGTAAACACAGGCATCGCCACATGACTCCACCAATTCGGCGTACCTAATAGGATGGTGGAGTATTGAGAAAGGTCAGGGACATCTTTTTGAATGGCCGGACGAGCATTTTGTCTGAGTTGTTCGCGAGCAAGGTCAACCGTGGCGTTATAGGCTTCCGGGTAGGGAGTGACCGTTCGGATTTCGTAGATATCGGCTTTCAATTCTTTAGCGATGGCTTGCGCCATTTCGCGTGTGTTGCCTGACCATGAATAGTAAACCACTAAGGTTTTGGATGCGGTTTGTGCTTGGACAAGCGTCGTGCCGCCCGCTGCAGCTGCGAGCAAAATAGCTTTCAGAAATTCTTTGCGCGTCAACATAGTGAGACTCCTTTTTAGGATGGCACACTAAGTTTATTGGCGCGGTCAGTTGTACTAATAGAACAAAAGTCTTTCATTTTTGCCTGAAAGAAACAACGGGTAGGAAAGATTGCAAGATTTTGTTTCTTATGAACAAAAAGTCCGTCGCAAAAACTGCAGACGGACTTTTACTCAGTTGAAAATTCAGACTTTATTTAGAACAGTGGCATTGGTGTTTTTCGCCGCCCGAGTGGCAGTCGCAGTGTTCGCCGCAATGACCGTGTCCGTGGCCATGACCTTGACCTTGTCCGTGATGCTTACTGCAGGCCGCTTCAGTGTTGCTTTGAAGGCCGCCGGCTAAATAGGCATTGACCGCTTCATCGGCTTCTCCGCTGATACCGACCACAAGTTCAATGCCTGCTTGGGTTAATCCTTCAATGGCGCCTTCGCCGATACCGCCGCAGATAACAACCGTCACGGCATTATCAAGAAGGGCAGCCAATTTGAGTCCGTGGCCGCGACCATCGGATTCAATGAACTCGGTTTGCATAATCTGATTATTCACCACATCGTAAACTTTGAATAACGAAGCCATACCGAAGTGTTGATAAATCATTTCATTTTTAACAGGAACAGCAATTTTCATTTTCAATTCTCCATGAAATTTTGAATCTCGGCACGATTGACAGGACTGTTTGAAGCGGCATCTTCCTCGACAATCGTGACTTGTCCCGCGGCAGATCCTGTAGTGTCCGCCTTCAATGACAAGAGGTTTACCGTTTACGATGGCGTCGGCGATTTTAAAGCGTGCTTTTTCGTATATCTCCGTGACCGTCGTGCGAGAAATTTCCATTTGCTGCGCACACTGTTCGTGGGTTTGCTTTTCAAAATCAACGAGGCGAATCACTTCGTATTCATCCACAAACAGCGTGACCGCTAAAGCATTTCTGTTACAACCCGGGAGAAATGTTCTGAAAGCAGGCTCTGCGCAAACGCGACGGCATCGACTGGGTTTTGGCATTGAATAAATCCTCTTGTATCCGACACATGTCGGATATGTTAGCGCCATTTTTCCATAAATGCAAAGATTGTTTTGTATAAGAATTTGAGATTTTCTAGCTTGTGTTGAATAGTGGATTGAACTATGCTTTTACAAAAATGCAGGAGCGAAAGCAATGACTAAACCTTATATTGTGTGCCATATGATGGCTTCGATTGACGGTCGTATTGACTGCAAAATGACCGCAAAGATCCAAGGCGTCGAGCAGTACTACGAAACGCTTGAAGCTTTGAATACACCGACCACGGTGAGCGGTCGCGTGACGGCACTTTTAGAACTGGCTCAAGACGGACAATTTCAAACGAGTGATTCGAAAGTATTGGGCCGTGAGGCCTTCTCGAAAAAGACTGACGCTGATGGCTATTGTGTAGTGGTTGATACGAAAGGAACACTCCTTTGGAGTCATCCTAAAGAGTTGAATCAGCCGCTGATTGTTTTGACAAGTACGAATGTCCATCAGGATTATCTTAACTATTTGGATTCTGAAAATATCTCCTGGATTGCCGTGGGAACAGACCAAATTGATTTGGTTAAGGCTTGCGAAATTTTGGCTACTGAATTTCATGTCAAGCGCATGGCAATTGTCGGAGGCGGACACATTAATGCCGGCTTCCTCGCCGCAGGACTGCTTGATGAAGTAAGTTTAGTGTTGGGACCGGCCATTGACGGACGCGGCGAAATGGCTGCACTTTTTGACGGTCTGCCCATGCAAAAAGAACCCACTCAATTGAAGCTGCAACAGGCGAAAACCTATCCGAATGGAGTTTTGCACTTAATCTACACAGTGCTTTAACTTCCGGCAAAAAAGTTGAGCCGATGAGTCTTTCTTTTGTAATCATCGGCTCGATTTGTTCTTAACTTTCGCCAATTTCTCTTAATTTGTGAAATTTTCTACGTAAAATCTTGAACTTGAAAACGGTTGGTGACACATTTGATTTAAGGACTTCAGCGCATTTTCAATTGAAATGTCGCAGCACGCTTCTGTGATCAAGGCCAAGTTGTTCTGATCGGTCAATATTTGTTTAATGCGAATGTTTTCGTTTTTAAAAACTGTTTCGACAGAGCCTTTAAAACCGGGAAGAACGGCATCCGTCTCAAAAACAATGAAGTGTTCAAACTTAACGACGTTTTTGTCTATGAAAGTCAAAGGTTTAAGCTGATCGCTTAAGTTCAAAGTGCAATGGTGTTTTCGAGCGATATCACAAATATCGGCTAAAACAGCACTGGCCGTAGGCTCTCCTCCGGCGCCCGCTCCATAGTAAAGACTGGTTCCTAAAGCGTCACTTTCGATTTGCACGGCATTCATGGCGGCATTGACGTTTGCCAGGAATGTGTCTTTCGGGATTAAAGTCGGTGCAACACTCAAGCGTACGGATTGATCAATAATCTCTGCTGTTGCAAGCAATTTAACGACAAATCCCATCTTTTTAGCCATTGTTATGTGAGTTTTCTTAACGAATGAGATGCCGCAAACATTTTCAGGTTTAAATTGCAGTGCGGTGCCGAATGCCAAAGCAGACAAAATCGTCAGTTTGTGGCCGGTATCAAATCCTTCAATGTCAAATGTGGGATTGGCTTCAGCGTAACCCAGTTTCTGAGCTTCTTTCAGTGCTTCGTCAAATGAAACCGGCCTTTGGTGCATGGATGAGAGAATGAAATTGCAGGTGCCGTTTAAGATCCCGGTGATTTTTCGTATACGGTTGGCACAAAGTCCTTCTCTCAAGGCTTTGATAATGGGAATGCCGCCGGCTACCGAGGCTTCAAAAAAGACGGAACGGTTAAATTTCTTGGCTTGAGCAAAAATTTCTTCGCCATGTGTAGCCAAAAGCGCTTTGTTGGCAGTAACCACATCTTTTCCGTTTTCAAGCGCCTTCAAAATAAAAGTTTTGGCCGGCTCTATGCCACCCATAACCTCAACGGCGACGGTTATTTCAGGATCCTGACAGATGATTAACGGATCATCAGCCACCACGATTGAATCCGGTAATTGTGATCGGGCTCGATCGGTGTGTCGACACACAATCGTTTTAACTTTAATAGCCTGACCGCAACGATCAGCTATGAGGTTTTGATTTCTTTGCAAAACATCAAAAACCGAATGACCCACTGTACCGAATCCGGCCATGCCGATGACGATTTTTTCTGACATAGGTTTCTGCCTGACGTGTTGAAAAACTTAAAAATACAAAGTTCCGTATCGGAGCATTATCTGGGCTGAGCATTTCAAAGTCAAAAGATTCAAATATTGGAAAGAAAAATCTTAATTATCAAAAGCAATAGCAATGCAATTATGGATACTATCTATTGATATATTGTGATATTGGTTGCACAATAATTAGATATTCTCTCAACTTTTGGACGGATTTGAATTATGGCCGAAACAACAAAAAATACGAAGGGTCCGGTTAGAGCAAAGCGCGGTCCGTATCGCAGTCAATTGGTTTCCCGAGGGGACGTCTCTCATGCCCGTGTTACCGAAGAAGTACAAGGCATTGTGACAGACGAAACAACGGAAGCTGCAGACCAAAAAGAGCTTGAAGCCTTAACCACTATTTTGAACGGTGAGGCTCCTGCCGACCGCATTCGTTTGCTGAGACTGTTGCTTCGTCAGGAACGACTCAATTATGCGACGACAAGCTCTCGAGAGGATAATCCCGATGACATTCTGGTTAAGGATTGGCGCTCGGGAGTTTATCCCTACAAAAATCGCTTAAACCGCAAAACATATGAAAAAGAGAAGTTTGGGCTTCAAGTAGAGCTTTTAAAACTTCAGGCCTGGATTAAAGAAACGGGACAGCGAGTGGTCATTTTGTTTGAAGGGCGCGACGCGGCCGGCAAAGGCGGTACCATCAAACGTTTCATGGAGCACCTCAACCCGCGCGGAGCCCGAGTGGTTGCTCTGGAAAAGCCCAACGAGCGCGAGCTCGGACAGTGGTATTTCCAGCGCTATGTCGAGCATTTGCCCACGAGAGGCGAAATGGTTCTCTTTGACCGCTCTTGGTACAACCGTGCAGGGGTCGAACGCGTGATGGGTTTTTGTACGCCTCAGCAATATGAACGCTTCATGCAAGAGTGCCCGGAGTTTGAGCGCAACTTGGTTCGCAATGGAATCTACATCATCAAATTCTGGTTCTCGGTGAGTCGTGAAGAGCAAAAGCGGCGCTTTAAGGAACGAAAGATTCATCCGCTCAAGCGCTGGAAGCTTTCTCCGATCGATGTGGCATCCCTGTCAAAGTGGGATGATTACACACGAGCCAAGGAAATGATGTTTCTCAATACCGATACGGTCGAGTGCCCCTGGATCGTTGTCAAGAGCGATGACAAGAAGCGCGCTCGCTTAAATGCCATGCGCTATGTTTTGCAGCTTTTGCCTTATCCCAACAAAAATGAAGCCGCTATCGGTCCGGTCGATCCGTTAATTGTCGGTCGTGCCAACATTGTTTTTGAACAGGGTGAAGAGCCGAGTATTACGCCGGTCGTGAAGAAATAGTTTCTTCGGTGGATGGAGAGGTCAAAAAGTACCTTTCCATCCTAAAACGGTCAATTGACGAATTCGGTTTTTCGTTATATAGTTCGATATCGAATTAAATGCACTGCTATGAAAAATTATCTTCCGATTTACGCCAATGCTTCCAAACTGCGCGCGATGGGTAATGCCTATATTGTGCGTTCTTTGGAGAAAGCCGGTTTGAAAGGGATCGTGCCGAGTCACGGTGATGTGATGAATCTGCTTTTTAGAAAAGGGATTTGCAACATGACTGAGCTTGCCCGAGAGGTCAGACGAACCAAATCGACCATGACGGTTTTGGTGGATAAATTGGAACGGGAAGGGTATGTGAGCAAAAAGCCGGACCCGGAGGACAGCCGTGGCCTACTGGTGGAACTCACAGCAAAAGGACGCGCATTGGAGCCGGTGTTTCAGGACATTTCCGATGGCTTAAATGAGCTGATTGCTGATCGATTGAGTAAAGAGGAAATCGATCAATTGAATGCACTGCTTCAAAAATGTGTTGATTAATTAAATCGGTGAAGTTTCAAAAACGGGACTTCACAATTTTTAGCTTTAATGGTTCGATATCGAACAAAAAGGAGAGAAAAATGAGTAACTATCAATCTTTTCATCTGGATATGAATGCCGGTCGTACGGAATTGCATAATGCTTTGGCTTTGACCGGAGCAGAAGTGTCTTTAAACAATCTGCCTGCAGGTGTGAGTATTCCGTTTGTTCATGCTCATACGCACAATGAAGAACTCTATATTGTGCTCGCAGGGAAAGGTACGTTCTTTATCGATGGCGAGGAATTTGAAGTGAAAGAAGGCGATTGCCTTCGTGTGGATCCCAAAGCTCAACGCTGCCTGAAAGCGGCTGATGATTCTGCACTTCGCTACTTGTGCATGCAAACACGAGCCAACAGTTTGGAAGGTTTTACGATGACCGACGGTGTTATTTCTGAGGAATTTGCCAAACCGTCCTGGTTGAAATAATTTGTCTTCAGCTATTCGAAAAAGAGGGGGCACGTAGCTTCCTCTTTTGCCTTGAAAATCAATGCAAAATCAGGGAAAATCTTGCCTTGCTGACTCAATGAGATTCGTTTCTTTGAAAGGATTTCTGGTATGACGCAAAGTAAGACGATCGGTCAATTCTTATCCTCAATCCCGCCTGAAAATACCGCTACTCGGGCCGCTTTTTTCTTAGCCGGTTTCATAATGGCCGTTTGGGCCTCTATGGTGCCTTTTGTTAAATTAAATCTATCTCTCGATGAGGCACATTTAGGAGCTCTGCTTTTGTGTGTCGGGCTGGGAGCCTTGGTCGTGATGCCTTTTTGCGGAGGCATTGTGGCGAAAAGGGGGGCAAGGTTTTTGCTTCGACAAGCATTATTTGCCATTCCGGTGATTCTCTTTGCGATTAACTTTTCTACCAATACCATTCTCACGGCTTGTTTGCTTTTTCTCTTCGGAATGATTTTCGGTTCCGTTGATGTTTCCATGAATGTCCATGCGGTGGAGGTGGATCGCCGAAGTGAAAAGCGCTTGATAGCGGGTTTTCACGCTTTGTATTCTTTAGGAAGTGTTGTTGGGGCCTTGGCTATGGCAGGCCTCCTCAATATAGGTGTAGATCTTTTGGTGGCAGTCGGTGCGCTACTCGTCTTTTGCCTTTTGGTATGGCTTTTTACCTCGCCCAAGCTTTTGGCAGACGCCGGTAAAGCACAAGGCCCCACGAAATCATTTGTTATCCCCAAAGGATTTGTGCTGTGGTTGGGACTTATCTGTTTGCTTCTTTTCATGATCGAAGGCGCTGTTTTGGATTGGGGCGGTGTTTTTCTGGTTGAAGAGAAAAAGGCGGCAATTGAAAACGCAGGTCTGGCCTTTGCGGCTTTTTCCACTGCAATGACCATCATGCGACTTTTGGGTGACAAGCTCATTGCTTCGGTGGGACCGAGAGCTTGCGTGCGTTACGGTTGTCTTTTGGGGGCAGCAATGCTCGCTGGCTGCGTCTTTTTTGCTAACCCCTGGTTGGTTATCGCGCTCTTTTTTGTGTTAGGAATCGGTTTGGCTAACGTGGTGCCGATTGCTTTTGCGAGTACGGCCGATCAAAATGAAATGCCGATGAGTTTAGCTTTGGCGGCGGTGACGACTTTAGGCTACGCAGGACAGTTGACGGGGCCGGCATTGATCGGTTTTGTGGCCAAAGCCTCCAGCTTGTCTTTTGCTTTTGCAATGCTTGCCGCATTTTTGGTAATTGTTTCTTTTTCCAGTAATATTTTTCGAAAGAAATGAGCAAAAAGGTTTGGTTATGAAATTGTCTAAGTTGAAATCGGTTTTGTTGATTGCAGCAGGAGTTTTTGCCCTAAGCGGCTGCGGCCAAGAAGATGTGGGCGATGTCTCTTTAGGAATTTTCACATTAAAGGACATCAAAATTAACCGCTTTGTCGATCCGGTTGTGACAGGGGTGACCTGCCACGTCTCCAGTATTGAGGCTAATTTGGCTTTAAGTGACCCGTCCAACAACTCCATTGAGTGTCACCTTACAGGCCCTATTACGCGTGAGATGATTGATCAAATCGATAAAAGCAAAGACGGTGAAGTGATTTTTACACGATCCAAGAGCGTGCTTTTAAAGAATATGAAGATTCGCCGCATTTATGATGAGCAAGCTCAGACGCTTTTGTACGTGGCTTATTCCACCAAAGAGACAAGCGGTAGCTTCCATCATTCACTTTCGGCTATTCCGCTTTACGGTACCGGAGGCTATATCAAGCCTTTGCCGAAAGTTGAAAATTCCACCAAGTGACAAAAATAAGTCGGGTTGATTACGAAAAGCCTGAAAAATATTAAAAATCAACACTCTTTCTCCCACTTTACCGTCAAAATGAGTTATTCAGAGTTATCCACAGAAAATGTGAATAACTCTGAACTTTTTTAAAGAAAACTCAAGTGGAACATGAGCTTAACGCATTGCTTAAAAAAGAGGCATTCGTGGGAAATACTTTTGCGTTAACGAACCTGACCGCGGTAGCGTCCGGTGTTGTCATAAAAACGCCCGTTGGTGTCTTCCCGACCTAAGTAGCGGCCGGAACTGTCGTAGTGGCGCCCATTGGAATCGACTCGCCCTTGGTAACGCCCTGTACTGTCGTAGACCCGTCCGTTGCTGTCCATTCGCCCTTGATAGCGACCGGTGCTGTCATATCGACGACCGTTCGGATCAATGCGGCCTTGGTAGCGTCCGGTATTGTCATACATCCGCCCATTGTCAATCCGGCCTTCATAGCGTCCGGAATCATCATAATAACGGCCGTCGTGATGAGAAAAACCATGACCGTGAGCCCAGGCGGAAACGGACAGTAAGATCGTAAAGAAAGACGTTAAAAGATAAATCAGAGCTTTCATTTGGGGCTACCTCTTGCTTTTGAGATTAAGGCTACACTGAAAGATAGCTATTGGAAAGAAAAAAGCCGAACAACGCAAGGTCATTCGGCTTTTAATCAGAACGAGAAAAAACTACATCGCTGCAACTTTGGCAAAAGCTACTTTAGCGGCTTTTATCGTTTTCTCAATGACTTCATCGGTATGAGCGATGGAGACAAAACCCGCCTCGAATACGGACGGAGCGAAATAAACGCCTTGATCCAACATGCTATGGAAAAACACGTTGAAACGCTTCGTGTCAGACTTCATCACATCGTTAAAGCCTTCGGGGCATTTATCAAGGAAATAAAGCCCGAACATGCCGCCAACGCTTTGCGCGCAGAAAGCAACACCGGCTTCTTTAGCTGCTGCGGTCAATCCTTCAACAAGTTTCTTCGTCTGTTGAGAAAGACGCTCGTAGAAACCGGGCTCCTGAATCAATTGCAGCGTTTTCAAACCGCAGGCAACGGCCACGGGGTTACCCGACAAGGTACCGGCTTGATACACGGGGCCGCAGGGTGCGATTTTTTCCATGACGTCGCGTCTGCCGCCAAAGGCAGCCACGGGCATGCCGCCGCCGATGACTTTACCGAACATGGTGATATCAGGCGTAACGCCGTAGAGGCTTTGAGCGCCCTGCAGCGCAACACGAAAACCCGTCATCACTTCATCAACGATCAAAAGGGCACCGTATTGTGTGCAAAGTTCACGCATTGCATGAATAAATTCGGGCTTACCGGGCACCATGTTCATGTTACCGGCCACGGCTTCAACGATCACGCAGGCGATATCATCGCCGTATTGTTCGAAAGCTTCTTTGAGTTGCTCGGGGTTGTTGTATTCCAAAACAAGGGTGTGTTCTGTTACACCGGCAGGAACGCCTGCAGAGCTCGGATTACCGAAAGTGAGCATACCGGAGCCCGCCTTCACTAAAAGGCTGTCACTGTGGCCGTGGTAGCAACCTTCAAATTTGATGATCTTGTTGCGACCGGTGTAGCCGCGAGCCAAGCGAATGGCGCTCATTCCGGCTTCAGTGCCGGAACTGACAAGTCGCACCTCTTCGATAGAGGGGATGAGTTTTTTGATTTCTTCAGCAATCAGAATTTCTCGCTGCGTGGCGCATCCGAACGTAAGCCCCATATCTACGGCTTCATGCACCGCACGGATCACTTCCGGGTTGTTATGACCCAAAATCATAGGGCCCCAGGAACCGATGTAGTCGATGTAGCGCTTGCCGTCTTCATCCCACATGTAGGGACCCTGGGCTTTTTTCATAAAGCGCGGTGCGCCGCCCACGGAGCCGAAAGCGCGCACGGGAGAATTCACTCCACCGGGAATGCTTTGACGGGCGCGCTCAAATAAAGAATCGTTCGTGTCCATTTTTCCTAGTCTCTTTTTTTTAGAAAGCGTAACCGACACCCAAGTTAAAGCTTGTGTTGGCGGGTTTAAAGCGACCGTCCAATTGCCCGTCTTCTCCGTACTTAACATTGCGGAAGAAGGGGAAGTTCACGGTCATGTCGCCTAAGACACGAAGGTGATCGGTGACTGCCCACGTAAAGCCGGTTTGAACCACAGGGTTGATGTTGTGTTCTTTGTAGTCAGCCTCGCCTCTGGACTTCAATTGCGAGTAAGCGGCACCGCCGCCGACATGCACGCGCATGGAGTCGAGCACTTCAAAGTGGTACTGAAGCATGAGGTTGGTGTTGGTTAAACGGTATTCGTTTACCTTCTGACCGCCCGACTTCAAATCATGATCGCTTTGTTGGTAGCTCAAATCCAATGCCCAATGGCGATCGAGGAATTGACGGATACCGAACTTGTAGCCGGACTCAGAGCTCAAGGTGAAACTGCCCGGGAAGTCACCGTCACCGCTTGAAAGGTCGGTCTTCACCCAAGAGCCTTGAGCATACACTTCGGTGGTGTTGGCCCAAGCGCTCGCTTTACTTTCAGGCCACGGGGCAAAACGTCTGGCCTGATCGTCAAATTCAATCTTGGAGAAGAAGAAAAAGACGTTGGAGAACGGAATGTAGGTGGCGTACACATTAAACCAATCGGTTCCGGCGCTCACCAAAGGAAGGGGAACCGGAATCGGGACCCAACTGTAGTCCTGACGGAAGGTGAGCCCTGCCGTGTAACCGGCGCCCAAATGAAAGCCCGTGTTGGCAATCGGGTAGCGTGCGACCCATGCGTAACCCATAATCGGTTCGATTTCGTAGTGCGAGTCGCGGAAGAACATTAAATACATCATGCGTTCGTTGCCGCGTTCATCAATGATCCCGCGAGTAATACCGGCACCGAAGGGATAACCGTTTTCTTCATAACGGTTGTCATAATCCCAAGCGGGGTGGTTCGTATAGGCAGGAATCAACAGGCCCGTGCGACCGTTTTCAATGAGGTCATGCATGCCATTTAATTGGTTGCCGATAAAACCGGCATCCGGATAGGGGGAGGCGCCACCGGGCAAAGTCTCGACAAAGCTGTCAACAAAGCCTGCCTGGGCGGTGATTGTGGCCAAGGAGAGTGCGGTGGCCAAGGCAATCTTTTTCAGTGAGGGCACAATGTGCTCCTTATCAATCAGTTAACTTTAGGAAAATGCTCAATTATTTCATGTTTTGTCGGCTTTCTCCACCACAAAATGCTCAAAGATCTGCCCCGAGCCACCTTGACCGGTTCCAAATAACCGAATGCCATGGTTGAGAGCAAGACTTTTGACGAATTTTTGCTTTGACACTGTCTGATTTTTGGGATGATAGTTGCTTGTACCGACACGATTTTGTAGAATCTTTTTCGATAGAATCAAGCATTCTCCCTTTAATCGACTGTTGAAAGAACGCAATGCTAAGTGCTTTATTGTCTTTGTACATTCTGTTGTTAATCGCTTTGAGTGTTTACCGCTCAAAAAAGGCTAAAACGGAAAATGCGGCCAGTTTTTTAACGGCCGGCGCAAGCGCCGGGACGCTTTTATGTGCTTTGTCACTTGTGAGCACCATTATCGGGGGATCGGCCACATTAGGGATCGGCACCTTGGCTCAAAAGATCGGTGCGGCCGCTTTTTGGTGGTTGGGAGTCGGGGCCATCGGTCTGTTCATACACGGTTGGTTGATCGCACCGGTGATCCGCTCAACGGGAGCCTGTACATTACCCGATGTGTTGGGCAGGCTCGTCGGTCAAACTGCCAGACGGTGGAGTGCCTTCATTATCGTGGTCAGTTGGGTTGGGGTGGTAGCGGCTCAATTTACGGCCATGCGAACGCTTTTGGCGGATATTTTGCCCGCCTCTCAAGGTGAGATATTTTATTTGGTGCTCGCTATTGCCATTGTTTTGCATACGGCTTTGGGCGGACAAAAGGCGGTTTTGCGTACCGATGCCATGCAAACCGTGCTCTTAACCGGCGGTTTTGTCTCTGCGGCATGGTGGTGTGTGACGCGTGCGGGTATCGATTGGAAGGCAATTGATCCGGTACCTTTTAATGATTCTTTCGGAGCATGGGACTGGATTAAGCTCTCGCTTTTAGTCGGTGTGACTTATATTGTGGGGCCCGATATTTTCTCAAGAACCTTTGCAGCCTCCAGTTCCCGATCCGCGTCACAGGGCGCCTGGATGGGGGCAGTATTGCTCATGTTTTTTGCTGTGGTGATCACGCTTTTGGCAATGGGTAATTTGTCTGCATCAAACCCCTTGTCCGGATGGCTCGCCGAGAGCTCTGCAATGCCCTCGGTCATAAAAATTGCTCTGGCTTTGGGCCTTTTGAGTGCTCTGGCAGGCTCGGCCGATACGGTTTTACTGTCGGCGGCGGGAATTGTTGAAAAAGACCTTCTCAATGGAGATCAATCGATCCGATTGCGCAGACTGATTGCGCTTTTTGGTTTTGGAGCGGTTTTTCTGACCTATCAATCTTCGGACATTATCGGCTGGCTTTTATATGCTTATGCCCTTTTTGTACCGGGTGTCGCTGTGCCTTTGTTGGTGGTGTTGCTCAGAAAGTGCGCAACGGTCAACACTCGTCTCTGGCTCACCGGAGCTCTCATCGGTGGTTTGTTGGGACTGGTAGGTAACTTGACAGGCTGGCCTCTTGCCATTGTGGGTGTAGTGGTCTCTGCGGCTTTCGCGTGGGTCTCGGTTAAGCCTTCTGCCGTGCATTCCGTGCTCATACCAAACAGAGAAAATTTGTTAAAATAGGTCCCTCGCAAAGTCCGCCACGACAATCGCGGGTGCTTTCAGGTACACGAGGAAAGTCCGGACTCCACAGAGCACCGTAGCAGCTAACGGCTGCCTGCCGCAAGGTACGGATTAGAGCAACAGAGACGAGCCGACGTCAGGGTCGGGTGAAACGGGCAATCTCTACGGGGAGCAACATCAAATAGGCAACCGCTGATCCTGCTCGGGGAGGTTGCGGGTAGATGGCTTGAGGCAAGGCGTGAGTCTTGTCCTAGATGAATGATTGTCGGTCGAGAGGGTTTCTTCTCGAAACATAATCCGGCTTATCGGCGGGCTTTGCGCACTTCTGTTTGTCTTCCAATATCAGTCTTTTTGTCTTTAGCTAAAAACTTTTGATTTCCTATCCCGCTGCTCACATCTTTCGAGAGTAGGATTAACAGGCTAAAAACAAAATCATTACATTTCAGTTTGTTACCGTTCAACGATCTCTCGTTAGGTCGCGCGCGGGTGAAGGTGTCGGTCAATGCTTTCATCCGCGCTTTTCTTTTTTAGGAAAAAAATCCCCGAAAGGGGAAACCTTTCGGGGCAAGGTGGCGAAGTGGTGCCCAACTTCGCCTATCTCAGAGAAAGAAACAAGACTTTTTAGGCTACCGGAATAATCGGAATAATCTTGGGGCCCTTACCGGCGTCTTTCTTAGCCATGGCCTTCATCCAGCAGTACATGCCGAAAAGGATGGCCAAGGCAACAACGATGCAGACAATCGAGTAAACCGGAGCGGAGGCAAAGTTTGCGACACGGTAGAAGATTGTTGCAGCAGAATAACCGAGGGCCAGCGTCCAGGCACAGGCAAAGACTGTCCACTTGGTGCCGACTTCACGATAGATGGCAGCAACGGCTGCTACGCACGGTACGTAAAGCAGAACCATGAGGAGGTAAGCAAATACAGCCGAGCTTGATCCGAAAAGAGTCTTAATCGTGTCGATTGTGCCAAGCGAGACACCTTGCTCTTCAGCAGCAGTGGCTTGATCGGAAAGGTCACCCACATTGATGCCTAAAGGATCGGAGAAGGCACCGGCAAGGCCAGCGAAGTTTTCACCGATTGTGCCGACGGCTTCAGAGAAAGTGTCTGAAAGCGAGAAACCAGCAGCTTCTTCTTCAGCGGCGGCTTCTTCAGCGGGCGTATCACCTGCAGCGGCTTGAGCATTATTGACAGCCAAGGTGTCGTACAGGGAATTGAGCGTACCGACCACGGCTTCCTTAGCAAAGATACCGGTGAAGACACCCACGGCGGCAGGCCAGTTTTCTTCCTGGATTCCCATCGGTTCAAAGACCGGAACAATGGTCTTACCGACTTGAGAAAGGACGGATTTTTCACTGTCTTCGTTTCCGAAGGAACCGTCGGTACCCATGGAATTTAAGAAGGCCAAGCAAGCGACAATGACCACAATGACTTTACCGGCACGGAACATAAAGGTGCGGACGCGGTCCCACGTGCGCAGCATCACGCCTTTTAAGGTCGGGATGTGGTACGGGGGCATTTCCATCACGAAGGCACCGGCGGCACCGGGCAGAGCCGTGCGCTTTAAGAGAAAACCCGTGAGGATGGCCGCAGCAATACCGATGAGGTAAAGACCGAAGACCAAATTTTGACCGTTGGTGGGCCAGAAAGCGGTGGCAAAGAGGACGTACACGGGAAGTCTTGCGCCGCAGCTCATAAAGGGCGTCATCATCACGGTGATGATGCGGTCGCTTGCGCGATCCATCGTGCGCGTGGCCATAATGGCAGGCACGTTACAGCCGAAACCGACCAAAAGCGGAACGAAAGCTTTTCCGGGCAGACCCAGAGCTCGCATCAGACGGTCCATCACGAAGGCTGCGCGAGCCATGTAACCGGACTCTTCCAAAATGGCCAGGAACAGGAACATAAAGAAGACGACCGGAATGAAAGTGGAAATGGTTTGCAAACCGCCGCCGATACCGTTACTGAGAAATACCGTAAGCCACTCAGGACTGCCCCAGGATGCAAGCAGTTGACCCAAACCGTCAACAAAAATGCCACCCACCAAAATATCGAAGAAGTCGATGAAGACTGCACCGAAATTTTGCGTAAAGAGGAAGGTTACGTACATGATCAGCAAAAAGATCGGTAACCCCATCCAACGGTTAAGAATGATGCGGTCGATACGGTCGGTGAGCGTAGCGCCCAATTCGCCTTCACGAATAATGACTTTTTCTGCAATTTGAGAGACCAGCTCGTAGCGGGAGTTGGTAATTTCGATATCGGTGTTGCCCTCAAAGTGTTTATCGGTTTGTTCGATCACCTGATGCACTTTGGCAAGATCAACGCCTTCGAATTTGTCTTCAATACCCGGGGCATGTTCGAGGAACTGAATGGCAAACCAACGTCCGTTTTCTTTCATGCCCAGTTCTGCCGAAATGGTATCGGCGGCCTTTTCAATGACCTCGTCATATCGGACACTGACATGCGTTGCAACGGGTGCATCCAGGAATTTAACCAAGGCTTTTTTCAGTTCTTCGACGCCCTTATTTCGATTGGCAACCAAACCGATGACGGGGCAGCCCAACTCTTTTTGCAAAGCGTCTAAATCGAGTTTGATTTTGTGTTGCTTGGCAATGTCGAGCATGTTGACGACCACCAGAATCGGAACATTCATTTCGATCAATTGGCTCGTCAGGTAGAGGTTGCGCTCAAGGTTGGAGGCATCGATGATGTTGACCACGACCTGGGCTTCGCCCGAGAGCAAATAGTCGCGGGCGACGACTTCGTCTTCGCCGGAAACGGATGTGGGCGTCACCGAGTAGATGCCGGGAAGGTCCACGACTTCGATGTCATGACCTTCAAAGGAAAAATTGCCCGTCTTTTTATCAACGGTTACACCGGGCCAGTTACCCACGCGTTGGCGCGAACCGGTCAAGGCATTAAATAAAGTTGTTTTACCGCAGTTGGGATTGCCGATAAGGCTGATAATGTGTTGACTCATGCTTACTCCTTAGCCGATCGGTTCAATATCGAGAATTTCAGCCTCATCTTTTCGCACGCTGATGAGGCAGCCGCGAGTGCGGATTTCAATCGGATCGCCCAACGGGGCAATGCGAACGACTTCGATCGTGCAGCCGGGGGTGACACCGAGCATCAGTAGCCGTCTGCGGTATTCGGGAGTTGAGGTGGTCATGGCTTTCACACGACCCTTTGCTCCGATTGCCATATCTTTGAGTTGCATTTCAAAATCCTTTTTTAATAGACAAAAATCTTTTGGGCCGTTTCATAGTTGACACCGATTCGGGCGTCACCGATTGCCAAGAGAAGCGGTTCATTCAATGCACGTTGTAAAACGCGCACGGTTCCGCCCTGATGCAGGCCAAGCTGTGAAAGTTTTTCTTGTTCGTTGGCTTCGAGCTTCATGCGAACGACCGTCACATCGGTCATCAGGTCAGACTCAGTCAGAGGGTGAATTCGAGACATATTTTTTTTCATGATCAAGGCATCAACGTTCGGAATTGAACGCTAGATCTAAAGCGCAATCGTAATAGGAATTAATATCAATATCAAGAGGTAAATAATCATTTTTATCTAGGAAGTAAAAATATCCATTAGATGGAGAAGGTATTAAAAAATAATATAAAACAAACAGATATCAGAAAATTATGGAATCGTAAACTTTTATATTTGTGTGAAAAATGAGAATCAATATTTGGCTAATTCTTTAAGTAGAAGCCGGCAATTCAGACGAATAACTGCCGAATATAGCGGGTGAATTTCGATTATCCCTAAGCAGAATTTCGTATTGAATATGAGAAAAAAGAGGGATATAGTTCGCAATTGAAAATTATTCTCATTAAAGGAAAGAAAATGAAATTCTTCAAATATTCCTCTCTTGCGGCAGCTCTGATGTTGACAATGGGCGCTGCTCAGGCAGGCTCTGTCGAAATCTACGGTACGGTCGATACGGGCTTACTCTACACACACGAGTCATTCGATGTAAAAAACAGCATTGACGGTAAAACGCACGAAAGCAGTGACCATTGGGGCGTCGCAAGCGGTACCAATACGGCAAGCGTAATCGGGCTTCGCGGCACTGAAAATATCTCTGATAATCTCAGTGTCGGTTTTGTATTGGAAAACAGTTTTAATTCCGATGACGGCACGTTGGCTGAAGAAGACACGCTTTTTGATAAAGAAGCTCAGTTGTTCGTTACGTCTTCTTTCGGTACGTTGGGTTTGGGCCGCATGGGGGCACTCACGGCCGGTGAAGGCACGTACGACATCTTTATGGCTAACGGTGATGCCATGGACGGAGGCTATGCCGACTATATCGGTGCAGGCTACTGGATGGATCGCGGTATCTATGACAACACGGTTACTTTCCAATCACCTGAATTTGCCGGTATCACCGCCTTTGCTCAATACTCTTTCGGTACCTCCGGTGATGACGCTTTGCCGTCGCGCGATAAAGAGCGTTATGCCGCTTTGGGTGCAACCTTTACTGCAGGCAATTTCTCTGCCGTAGCAGTGGTTGATACGGTGATGAAAAACCGTCAGACAGTTCTGGGCTATGACAAAGACATCGACGATGCCATGGCTTTTAGCGTCGGCGCCAACTACGATATGGGCTTTATGAAACCTTTCATCGGTTTCCAATACGGTCAGCACGAACAGATGATCGGCGGTGTGCCGGGAATTGAGACCGAAGAGACTGAAACGTATGTCGGAGACTTAGACGGTTATGCCGTGGCAGTGGGTTCGGCATTCCCGATCTGGGGCGGTGAACTGCAAGTGTCGGTCTATTACGCCGACGGTGACGGTAAGGCTTATTGGTACGAAAATTCAATCATGGATGGAGAATCGTCCGAAATTTCAAAAATGGATGTCAAGCGCTATGGCGTAGCCCTGTTCCACAATTACGAATTGAGTAAGCGCACAAGCCTTTACGCCGGAGTCGGTTATGACTATCAGGAATATGACGAACGAATCATGAATTCAACAGAAAAGGAACATTTTGAACAGGACAGTATCCAGGTCGGTATCGGTCTTGTCCATAACTTCTGATTTTACAAATATTCCTTTAAGCGGGAAGCCGGGGTACTTCCCGCACCGGTTTTCTTGTTCAGACTCCTGCCGGAAGAAAATTTTCGGCGGGAGTTTTTTTGAGAGGAAGTTGAAATTTTGCCTCTGCATTTTTCGCTTTTTAAAAGAAAATTTCCTTAACACAATACGCGCCATGTGAAAAAGAAAAGACTAAAATCCGTATTTGTTAAGACTGGTTCTTATTTTCAATATCATTAGGAGTAAAAAATGACAGAAACAACCAAGTACGGCCTCTTTTTCTTGGGCGGTGTTGTGGTCGGTGCTTTAGGTGCTGTGGCAATCTCTCGCGGAAAACTCGATGTCAAGCCGCTGGCTACCGATCTTTTGAGCACCGGCCTTGATCTGCGCGACAAAGTAATGGCCGGTGTTGAAGGTGTCAAAGAAGACCTCGCTGACGTGATGGCTGAAGCGGAAGTGAAATCGCAGGAACGAAAGCTTGCCAAGGAAGCTCAGGAAGCCAAGCAAGATGGTGTTGCTGCTGAGGTTGCGGTTACCGAGGAAAAGCCTCAGGTTGTTGCATAAAGCACGGATTTCTTTTTCCCACTCGGTTACTGCTTTTTAGGCTCTTACGATGCTTTTTCGAAAAGTTCATGCGGTCGGCAATCGCTTGCGTTGGCGCACGACACAAACTGTTTCTTTAGCCAGTATGGCGCTTGTTGCCTCTGAAATAGAGTCAATCAGCGGCGTAACGGGACTTACGGCCAACGCCCGAACTGGATCGATTGTCGTTACCGTCGCAGACGAGGCAACCATAGCCAGATTGGAAGATTACTTTGATTGGCTTAAAACTCATCCGCCCATCCGGCGTCATCAAACGCCTGAAGCCATTCGGGCCCTTGAAGAGGCAAAATCACAAATCGCGCGCTCGCATGAAACGCCGCCCATCGTACGGTCATTGGTTAAAGCATCGGATCGACTCATGAGCGGTATGCCCATTGTTCGAGCCGTGAGCCGTATTCCGAGATTATTTGTTAAAAAAGCCTTTCAGTTGGAAAAAGAAGAAACAGGCTTGGATTTATCGCCTTTGGCTCGTTACGTATTTGTCCGCCCGTTATTGCCGATTGCGGTCAATACGGTCAACGCAATTCTTGGCAGTTTGCCCATTATTGCCGAAGGTCTGAAGTCTCTTTTTCAAGGTAAGCTCAATGTAAGCGTTTTGGATGCCGCAGCTCTTGTTGTTTCGCTACTTCGTCGGGACTTTAAAACCGCAGGACTTTTGGTTGTGTTGTTAGGCTTAGGTGAAATGCTTGAGTCCTACACAAGAAAAAAATCCCTCACGAGCCTGGCCGATCAATTGGCCATTAATGTCGATAGCGTCTGGGTTCGGCACGATGACGGGGAAATTCGACAAAAGCCGCTATCCGAACTTCAAGAGGGTGAAGAAGTGGTGGTGCACGCTGGCAGCGCCATACCGGTCGACGGTATCGTTACCCGGGGCGAGGGTTCGGTTAACCAAGCTTCCATGACCGGTGAGCCTCTCGCCGTTCACCGCTATCCGGGAGCGAGCGTCTTTGCGGGAACGGTACTCGAAGAAGGTGAAATTACGGTTCGGGCGACTCATATTGGTGACGGCACGCGCTTAAGTCAAATTGTGCAGTTCATTGAAGAAAGCGAAGCGGCAAAAGCCGGTATTCAGGGAAAGGCCGAGCGTTGGGCAGATCGAATAGTCCCCTTTAATTTCCTTCTGGCTGGCCTTGTCTATCTGTTTACCCGAGACTTTAACCGTATGGCAGGCGTTCTGATGGTTGATTTCAGTTGCGCATTACGCCTGGCTACTCCGCTTGCCATTTTGACAGCCATGCGAACGGGAACTAAAGAGGGCGCGGTCATCAAAGGCGGCCGTTACTTGGAGGCTCTTTCCGAAGTTGATACCGTGGTCTTTGATAAGACCGGCACGTTAACAGCCAGTTTGCCGAAATTGTCTGATGTGGTGAGTCTTGAGCCGTCCTACTCTCGGGAGGAACTTTTGCGCCTGGCGGCATGTCTGGAGGAACATTTTCCCCATCCGGTGGGCAGAGCCATAGTGCGTGCTGCCGAACACGAAGGTCTTTGGCATGATAGTGAAGAGGAACACGCTGAAGTGCGTTACATCGTGGCTCACGGGATTTGTTCTTCCGTAGCGGGACGGCGCATAGTGCTGGGTTCACGGCACTTCATTGAAGAAGACGAAAAAATCAATGTCGATGCTTCCCACGCGGTTTGTGAAAAGTTAGCTCTTGAAGGCAAATCAATCCTTTATATGGCTGTCGGCTCCCAATTGGTCGGTGTATTGGGTATTGAAGATCCGATTCGGCCGGAATCCAAGGCAGTCATCGATGGACTGCATCGCATGGGAATCAAACGAATTCTGATGCTTACCGGAGACGATGCTCGTACCGCTCAGGCCGTAGCCAATCAGTTGGGTATCGATGAATTTCACGCAGGCGTTTTGCCGGCAGACAAAGCAAGCATTATCGAGTCACTTAAAGCGCAAGGCGCGAAGGTGCTGATGGTTGGCGATGGCGTCAACGACAGCCCAGCGCTTTCTGCCAGTGACGTCGGAGTCACGCTGCGTGATGGGGCCGATATTGCTCAGGAAGTGGCCGATGTCGTCTTAACGCAAAATACGCTTACTCAATTGCCTCAAACCATTGAATTGGGAAGAGCAACCATGAGACGAATCCGCCAGAATTTCGGCGCATCGGTCGGTTTGAACGGTGTATTCTTAGCCGGAGGACTCTCCGGCACACTAACCCCTGCGTTAGGTGCCCTGCTTCATAACGGAACCACTATCGGCGTGTGTCTTAACGCAATGCGCGATCCAAGGGCCGGCTCCTTAGTCAGTTCCGGTGAAGATCTCTCTGAAGCGATCCGCACCGGACTTCGCTATGTCAGCCGAATTGTCAATATTCAGGAAGGACATCAACATGGAAGATAGCTTGCTTGTTGCTACAAAAGCAATTCGCTCATCTTTGCCCGGGCGTTTGCGCCTTCGCTTGCCGGTACTCAAGGGCATGGATTCTGAAACGGTTGAACTTGTGACAGAGTGGCTTAAAAGTCAGGCTCCGAGCACTCAAGTGACTATCAACCCGAGAGTGGGCAGTGCGCTTATTACTTGGGATCCGGCAAAGGATACATTGGATGTGACGTCACTTTTAACGCAGGCACAGGAATATTTGCAAAGTGCTCAGGCACTGGGACTCATTGGGACTAAAGAAAGTCTCGCCTGTTCACCGCAATTGCCTCCTGTTAGAGAATGGATTGAAAAGCTTTCGATGCAGGGTGAACAAGCGGGGAATCGTTTTCTTGACACCTTAAGTCCGTGGGTGGCAGCCGATGTGAAACAAAGGGCGAGAAAACGTCGTGTTACCCAAAACCGTTTGATGTTGGCAAGCCTCGTGGCAAGCATTGCAGTGTTGGCGGTGTCTCAATCGAAAAGCCATGTCGCTTTCGGTATCGGCTTTATTGCCCTTTTAAGCGTTCATTTGCTTCAACACAGAAAAGTGCTTTGATGGGGTGTGGTGATGCTTGAAAAACTCGGACAAACATTTCGTCGTTTTGTTTTAGTTCTGATTTTTGTGTTGGCCCTCACATTGCTTGTCAGTGCTTTGTCAATTTTGTTATCAGTGCTAACGCTTGCGGTGCTCGCCATACTTGTAGCACTGATAACTTCTCCTCAGGAAACCAAACGTTTTTTCAGCCAAGCCGGGCACTATATTGATTCGTGGGTGCAGGCCATGGTCAAACTTGTTAAAGAAAGCGGTGAGTTGGTCAAAAGCGTTTTGCAGCAAACGAAGGCTCGTTCAGAGTCGAATTCCGACAGTGAAGACCGCTAAGAAATATTATGGAAGTCTCTCATTATTGAGAGACCGGTGCAACCGCTCTGACTCAACCTTAATTTTTAATTTGCTCTTGAGCGTCAGATTGTGGATTGTGTGGGGGGATGGAAATCTTTTCCGCATTGAAGCATTCGAGAATCTTTTTCTCGATACCGGGGCGCAAAACGGAAGTGTCGTCATCATGGCCTTTCCAAATAACTTAATGCAAAAAACCATAACATATTATGGAAATATGCAAACAATTCCATAATATAGTGTGGGAATTTGATGATTTTCCATGAGCTGACATCTCGTATTCTGGATTCAACGCCTCCAAAAGCCGTCGTCATTTATGGTCCGCGCCAGGCAGGAAAGACGACACTCATCAAAAACCTTCCTAATTTAGGAGTCGTTAATTTTCTGAACGCTGACCGGCCTCGTGACGTCAGGCAATTACAAGGCCTGCAATCTGCCGGCGATATCGATGTTTTACTTTCAAGCTCTGACACCATCATCATTGATGAGGCCCAAAATGTTCCCGATATCGGCCACATCGTCAAAATGTTGGTGGATGCCAACCAAAAAACAAAGATTTTTCTAACTGGATCTTCTGCATTGGAGCTTGCTCAGGGTGTTCGAGAATCCGCTGTCGGCAGAGTCGTCCATCGGAATTTGTGGCCGTTATCTATTCATGAACTGGCTAACGAATAGGGTTGGGGTTATGTGCAGACTAATTTGGATCGTTTCTTGGTCTATGGCACATATCCGGCAACTGTAACCAATCCTGATACTGCAGTTGAACAACTCATTGACCTGAGCGGAGATCTTCTGTTTCGGGATGTACTTGCCTTACAGGATGTTCGTAGCCCCAACACTCTAAGACAACTGCTTGAACTGCTCGCCTATCGAATCGGCCAAGAGATTTCCTACGAAAGTCTCGGCAGAGAAATCAGAATGCATAGCCAAACGGTCGAACGTTACATCGATATTTTGGAAAAATGTTTCATTATTAAACGATGCGGTTCTTTTGCTAAAAATCTTGACAACGAGATTAAGAAGGGTAAGAAAATTTATTTTTGTGACGTTGGCCTGCGCAATGCCATCATTGATGACTTTAGCCCATTTGGAACTCGAGAGGATGCAGGTCATCTTTGGGAAAACTTCTTCTTCATGGAACGCCTTAAGAAGCATGACCTGGAAAGATCATTTGTCCGTCAATATTTTTGGCGCATCCGTGGCAAACGAATCAGGCAAAGCAGCGGATATGAAAGTGAATACAGCAGAGAGATTGATCTAGTCGAAGTTCGCAATCAAAATATGCAGGCTTTTGAGTGCAAGCTCAATCCTCGACAAAAGGATAACGGTGGTAAAGAATTCCGATCGGCATATCCGAATTGCCCAATCAACGTTGTCAGTCCCGAAAATTTAGATCCGTCATTATTCTGAAACAAAATAAAGTTCCCGCCGGGGAAGCTTCACTAGTACGCCACCGCATTTGACTCATCAATTTAGCGGTGGCGCCAGCAAATTTGTGTTAAGAGGATGAATCGTTGGCGGCCTTAATTTTCAACTCACCCTTGAGCGTCACATCGCGAATCGTGTAGGGGATGGAAATCTTTTCCGCATTAAAGCGTTCAAGCACTTCTTTCATGATGCTGGAGCGCAAAACCGAAGTACCGTTTTCGGGGTCCTTTACCCAAAAACTTAACTTCAGGTTAATTCCGTCGTTACCAAAGCCGGATACCACAGCCCAGGGAGTGGGGCTTTCCAAGACTCGAGATTGACGTCTGGCAATTTCGACCAAAATGGCCAAGGCGCGATTGACATCGCACTCGTACCCGATGCTGGTTTCAACCGTAGCGACCGAGGCACGATCCGTAAAAGTGAAGTTTTTCACATTTTGGGTAACGAAGGTTTCATTCGGAATAATCATTTCTTCGCCTGAGAAATTTCTCAAAACCGAATAACGCGTCTTAATTTGAGTGATCTTTCCGTTAAAACCCGCGACTTCGACGGTATCGCCGATTTTGACCGAATGGTCAAACAAAATGATGAAACCGGAGATGTAGTTTGAGGCAATTTTTTGAAGACCGAAACCTAAGCCTACACCGATTGCGCCACCAAACACACTCAGAATCGTCAGATCAAGTCCCATCGTTGAGAGTGAAATCAGTACGGCCACAGCCATAAACGCGATATGTATGAGTCTTGAGAGAACAATTTTGAGGTTGTTATCGATGTCTTTTGCCGAATTTAAGGCACTGTCGCAGAGGTTTGAGAGCCAGTGTGCGAGCAAAAGCGAAACAAAAATCGTAATGGCACCGACAATTAAGGCCCAAAGCGTCAGTGAGTCCGATCCGATAGGCAGATTAACAGCCCGTAAAGCTTGGATAAATTTCGGCAAAATCCCGACGATTTCTAAAATGGCCAAAATCCAGAAAATGACGTACAGAGGTTTTTTAGTTTGCTGCAGGAGGCTGTCGGCGGCAACAAAGGTTGTGAAAAGCTGAATCATAAAAACCAACAAAGCCCAGGCGTAGAAAATCTGATAACCGATGTTGATGAGATTGAAGCTTTTTTCAGTCAATAAGTGCTGATCGGCAATGACTGAGGCGCCGAGCGACAAAAAAAGCGCAGCAAAGATCGAAAAGAAAAGACGCCTGGCGAGTTGTAAGCAAAAGTGGGCAATACTGTGAGTGACATTTTCTTTTGAAAAATATTCTTCCCAACGCCGGATTCGATACGCTAAAAAGCGCGAGACCAGAAGCGACAGGATGATCGCACCGATGATGGCTTCGACTTGATACCAGAAAGAACTCTGAGAGACTTCGGCAGCAACCAGGTCGGAAGTCATTTGCAGGAAATTGATGATGCTTTGCAAGGCGGAGGTTTCCATATTTTTTCTAAGGACAATTTGATTGTCGATTCTTTAAGTCTAATGATCAGAAAGAGGAATGGGATAAGATTCATATGAGTTTTTGTTTGTAATTGAAACGGTAAAAATTAGGGGACAACAACTTGTTCTATTTTCTTGTTCAGAACTGGGTGGAAAAGGTGCTTCGTTGTTGCCCGAATTTTTAGTGTTCACTTCTTTGGGATTTCGCTAAAACAAAAGTCCGCCCATTCTTGTAATAACACTCGTCTCTGCTCAACAAATTCGCCTCTTCGATATGCTCCGTTATGGCGATCATTCGGGTCTTTATGAGCTAAACATTTTTCTACTAACATCATATTTTTATTGTTTTCTTGTGCCCACGTCGTAAAAGCCGCTCTGAATCCATGAGGCACAATATCCCTGTTATTTTGGAAAGGATCGGTGAAAGTAGCTTGACCTAGATTAGCCATTTGTTTGTTTAATGAACGAATAGTTTTTCGAATAGCATTTCCCGAAATTGGAGAGGAGTTACGAGAAAAAATTTCTTTGTCAGGGTCAACTTTCTGATTTTTGTTCAATTCAATTAGGAGAGTTAACGCCTCTTTGCTAAGGGGAACATTATGAGGACGATTATTACCCTGTTTACCCTTCATGTGAGATGCCGGAATGTTCCATTCAGATAGTTCAAAATTAATTTCGTTCCACTTTGCTAGTCGCACAGATTGACTGCGTGAAACGGTCAAGATTGAAAACAAAAGGATTTTCTTACTAACAGAAGTTGATTTGGAAGATGTAATTGAGTTTATGAAACGAGGAACCTCCCTCCAATCAATTGCAGGATAGTGGTTACGTTGTGTGTTGTGTAAACGTACGCCCAAATATGGCTCCAATAGTTCTTTGTCGGTAGGAAGTCTTTCTTTTGAATTTCTGTAATTCTTTGAATCACACCAACTTAAAAATTGGTGTAAAGCTGTTAATAATTTACTTTGAGTTTGAGTTGTTTGATTGGCACAAAACTCAAGGCAACTGACTATGTCGATAGTAGTGATGTTTTTGGGGTGTTTGTTTCCAATAAATGGGAAAACATATTTTTCTCCCAGTGCCATACGTCTCTCTAAGGCACGTTTATCGGTCCAATGTTTGATTTTTCTATAGTCCTGAAGCCATGTCATCCATAGCGCAGAAACAGTGACTCGACGGGAAGTTAAGTTGAAAATTTGTCGATGTTTGGTCAGTTGTGAAAATAGATTCTTGAAAATTTTTTTCATGAAAGCTCCTTAAACAAAGAGCTTGGTTATAGAGGAAATTTATGGTGAAGTTGCTCAATTAGAGAGCGAACCAGAAGTTAATCAAATTGGAGAAGTTCCGGAGGATGTGCCGTTTACTGTTCCCAAGAAGTGGAAATGGATGCCTTTAAAAAATGTAGGAAGAATTGTTGGTGGTGGCACACCAAAGACCAGCGTGACTGAATACTGGAAGGATGGAACAATTGTTTGGTTTACGCCAGCGGATTTGGGAAAGGTAACAGGTGTTTATGCCTCTGATAGTGAAAGAAAGATTACAGAGCTCGGTTTGGCAAAGAGCTCTGCTGTTTTAATGCCTCCAAATTCAATCATATTTTCTTCAAGAGCCCCCATTGGGTATATTGCAGTAGCAACAAAACATTGCTGCACAAATCAAGGTTGTAAGTCTTTTGTGCCTGATTTGAAGGTTATAGATTCTTTGTGGGGGTATTTTGCTATTAGAGCTAGGACTCCAGACATTATCGCAAGAGCCTCTGGTACAACATTTAAAGAGATTTCAGGAAAGGAGGTTGGAGAGACATTAATCCCAATTCCCCCACTGCTAGAACAACAGCGCATCGTTAAACGTCTCATCGAAATACAAACTCTTATTGATTCCTATGGTAAGGAACAAGAGGCATTAGAGGAGCTCGAACAGAAATTACCAAGTGAACTAAAGGCATCATTGCTTCAAGAGGCTATTCGGGGTAAGTTGGTTCCACAGCTAGAGAGCGAACCGGAAATGCCTCAAATCGGGGGAATACCTGAGAACATACCATTTGACATTCCTTCAAAATGGAAATGGATGAGTTTGGAAAATGTTCTTACTGAAATTTCGGATGGAAGTCATAATCCTCCTCCGAATTCTGGCAAAGGGGTACCTGTCTTAAGTGCAAAAAATATAAACAATGGAATTATTGATACGCAGTTAGTTACTCGTTGGACAACTGAGGAACAATGGGCTATCGAGGATAGGAAGATACACATTGAACCTGGAGATGTTTTATTAACCATTGTTGGAACCATTGGACGAACCGCAGTTGTTCCTGATGATGCTCCCAAATTTATGCTTCAGCGCAGTGTGTGTGTCATGAAGACAAAAAACTTCTTGAACTCTAAATTCTTATCCTTGATGCTGACATCTCCAGCATTACTGGAATGGATGATGGATAGAGCTTCGGGGACGGCTCAAAAAGGCATTTACTTAAAGGCACTTAGAGCAATGCCATTGCCTATTCCTCCGCTTTCTGAACAACATCGCATTGTCGGCAAACTTACTGAATTATTCAATAAGTTAAACCAGATTGATAAATTAAAATAAATGATGAGATTTGGCAAAGGTTAGAACAGAGAAAAAACTCGCAAGTTTTTTGTTTTGATCTATCAGCTTTAATGAAACCTGTTTATGTAAACTGCCAATTTCTCCATTTATAAAGCCTCCAGTGTAGATATTAATTTCTTAATTCTGGACACTATTCGTTGCTGTTCACCAAGCGGTGGTACAGGAATATAGAAATTACGCAAATACTTCAATGAAACAAATCGTTGCACACCTCCACTTGATTCTTTAATCATTTGGTTTTGTGCAAATAGCAATAGATAATACAAAAACTCAAAATTTAACTTGGAATCGTATAACGGCTTAAATAACGCAACATTTTTTATCGAAAAGATACTGTCGTTGCCCACGATGGCAGGATTACCAACTGTTCCAATCATTGCAAAAAGAATGTCACCCTTTTCAACTTTTGACCGTTTAGAGATTTCGATATGATCCTCCTCAGAAATGTATTTAACGTTATTGAAATCAATAGTGCCGTTACGTAAATTTTTACTTGTAACTAAAGGTACGCCGCTTATTTGGTATTTTGGTGTGTCGTGTGTTCCATCTCGAACATCAACAACATCCCTAAATTTGGCCCATTTCCATTTGTCAGGAATGTCAAATGGAGGATCATCTGGCTCGCTAGAAAACGTCTCCACTTCCGGTTCGCTCTCTAGCTGTGGAACAAGCTTACCTTGGATAGCTTCTTGAAGAATAGAAGCTTTTAGTTTTACCGGAAAATATGCTTCAATAGATTCAAGTTCTTTTTCTGCATCTTGATAAGCATCTACAAGAGGACGAAGTTTTTGGATGCATTCAACTATTCGTCGCTGTTCTTCAATTGGTGGTACAGGAATATAGAAATTACGCAAATACTTCAATGAAACAAATCGTTGCA
>ERZ827186.186-NODE-186-length-85413-cov-5.269945_pt1 | contig 85413 bp, 77 predicted proteins | sample MGYA00519918_ERZ827186 | MGnify/ENA primary metagenome ERZ827186 (study PRJEB31778, sample SAMEA3449275) | human gut metagenome | biome: human gut; feature: human-associated habitat; material: faeces | place: United Kingdom | collected 2010/2012 ...
TTGAGAATTATAAGACTCAAATTCGTCTTGTCAAGTCTTTTTGAAAATATTTTTTATTTTCTTTTTTCACTTGACGCTTAAGCAATCTCGCTCAAGCAGGGTGTGGAATCTTACTCGAAGTTTTTTCCACCGTCAAGACCCTTGTGAGAAATTTTTTATTAACCACTAGATCTGGACAATTGTTGCTTCGTGAGCAACGGATTGCGTATTTTAACCCGCGTTTTCCCTTTGTCAAGCCTTCTCTGAATAATTTTTTCTTCCCTCTCTTACGACAATCTTCAACCCTTTGATTCTTTTGTCTTTCCTATACAACAGTTGGGGGCTTGCGCCCCCGCTTGATTTGACTGCGTTTCAATCTACCGATTGAATAGCTTACCTAAACCCTCTATCAAACGTTTTTGACCTTCTTTAAGTTTCGGGTTTTCAGTAACGGCCTTTTCTATTGCATTATGCAGTTGGTCCTTGATGACTGCCTCAAGATTGATCCCGTAAGTCGGCGCCTGAATCGTTCCTCCCAACTTAATGGGAACCGTCACACGCCGTCCATCCACGCTAGTGGCCAATTTAGCGCTGACATCACCATTCAAACTGCTGTCGATCATGCCGACTTGAACCTGACCATTAACTTCCGCAACACTGGCTCTACCCTGAATAGATCGTGCATTCAATATACCGTTACCGACCGTTGCTGTTGCGCTCAACACACTAAAACGGGTTTGATCTTCGGGATGCATCACCAAACCGGTCACTTTCTTTTGCTTAACAGCCGTTGCAACTTTTTCTAAAGATAACCCTTTCAGTACCGCATCATTGATCGACAATGACATATTACCGTTCGCACTCTTTAACAAGGCCGTTTTTTCCAACCCCAGACCGTTCAATTTCACCGTAGCGTTAGCTTTACCCGCAAAATCAACTTGGCTGCCAAGCCCCTTGAGAAGCTCCTGCATACTCAAGCCTTTGACATTCATGTTGACAGACCATTTCTCTGAAGCATTGACCTGGGCACTACCCGTAATAGCGCCCGAACACGTACTCGCTTTTACGTTACCCAACGTTAATACTCCCTTTGAAAGAGTAATCGTTGTATCAACTCCGGACACATTCAAACCTTGATAACGAACGGAATTGACGTGTACACCGAAGCGGCCGTTGGCTTTATTGAGTACATCCAAGCTTTGAGAAGGTGCTGCATAAGCCTCGCTTATCAGTTGTAATGAATTTAAAGCGGTTTTCTTGACGGGCACCGGCTCAGAAGCAATCCACTTATCTACGACAAATGTCTCCAATGCAAAATTACCGTTTATTGTCGGCACTGTGAATCCGCTTACCTGCATATTTGCTTGCCATGGTGATTTATCAAGCGTTCCCTTTAAATTCAAGTTTGCTTTTTCTCCGGGTTGAACGGATACCGTTCCCTCAAACGGAACCGACAAAGTAGACTGCGCTAATACAGTTTGCACTTCCCCTTTGAGCGCTTGACTCTGCAAAGTGAGGTTTTTGAGTTCTCCCTTAAAACTACCGGTTAAATTCGCTTTAAGACCTTTATTGTCCGTTGCATCCAACTTCAAACCATCAATGCCCCATGACTGCATCCCTTGGGTTTGTGCGGCTGCCACTTGAGCTTTGACACTCATACCTGCTACGTTAGCAGTCAGATCCAAAACCTTGGCTGAGACATCCTGATTGACGTATTGCAATTGATCAGCTTTCAGTTCAGCAGAGGTCGTTTCACCATTTTGTTGAATTGAAACCGCCAAAGAAGGTTTAGCCAGGCTGACTGATATCGTCCGCACATCATAGGTAATCGTTGAATCCAGTGAGAGCTGTCCGCTCAGTCCCTGAGTTTTTTCTGAAAAATTTGTGCTGAATTTAAGCGGTGTCGTTCCGCTTAAACCTACTTTTCCAGTCGACAGATTTAAAGAATCTACAGCATAGATCTTCTTATCCTGAAGTCCATAAACCGTCAGACCTGCATTTTTAATCTCGACGCTCGCAACTTCCAGATTTTTGATAAAGGAAGAGCCGGAGTTATCGGCTTTCGTTTCAACAGAGCTACCTGCAGCAGTTTGCGCCTTAGGAGACTGTTGAGCTTTTTGCAAAATACGTGCTGCGTTAATCTGTCCCTTCAATCCATCAATTACGACATCATCAAACTGCACATCACCCTTTAAGAGCGGCATCACCGCTACACCGATTTGGGCACCTTGGAGGGTAAACTGAGGTTTATCACTTCCCTCAAAGGAAAGTGATGTAGCCGGCAAAACAATCTGTACTTTCGGGAAAAAGTTTGTTTTCAATTCCCCTTGGAATACCAAGGTTCGATTGAATCGAGTCGCCACTTCTTTTTTGAGCTGTTCGGCGATGGTTGCGCTATCCAAAAAATACGTCACGGCTGCCCAAAGGGCTCCGAACGCGATGACAACAACCGCTACAATGGCAATTGCTACCTTGCGGAACATGGCACACCTCACTACAAAGTTTATCTTCATAGCTCAGTGTAGTACATTGAATGTGCTTGGTCAGAGCAACTTGTTGTAAAGTGTTAAAAAAAAGCTGCCGAAGCAGCTTTTTTCTTACTTATTTCAAGGACGCAGCGAAGCGACGGGACCGGTTTGGGTTTTACGCCACTTGGCTACAGCATCAACGCAATCCGGTACCAACACCGGTCCATTATAGATAAAGCCTGTAAACAATTGAACCAGCTTGGCTCCGGCTTGCATCTTTTCAACAGCATCTTCGCCTGTCATCACACCGCCGCTGGCAATGATCGGCATCGCCTCCTTAAGGTGACGATACAAAAGATCAACCACTTCAGTAGAGCGAGCACGCAGAGGTTTACCGGACAAACCGCCTGTTTCTTCACAGTGCGGCATACCGGGAATCGCATCACGAGAAATCGTTGTATTGGTCGCAATAATGGCGTCAATTCCAAAACTGACCAACTGGTCGGAAATTCTCAAAATATCATCGTTTTCCAAATCCGGTGCGACCTTCAAAGCGATCGGCACATATTTGCCCTGGTTTTCATCAACCAAACGCTTGCGCTCATCTGTAATAGCGGTCAAAAGCTTATTTAATTCGCTATCGGCTTGCAGACTTCTTAAATTCTTTGTGTTAGGAGAGGAAATATTAATGGCGATGTAATCGGCATGGTTATAGACCTTACGCAAGCAAATCAGATAATCGTCCACTGCTCGCTCAATCGGTGTCACGGCATTCTTACCGATATTGATGCCGAGAATGCCACCACGACTTCTGAACGCAGCCGCACTGCGAAGGTGTTCAAGCACTTCGTCAACGCCGTGGTTGTTAAATCCCATGCGATTGATCACGCCTTCGGCGGGAATCACACGGAACAAACGCGGTTTAGGATTGCCCGGTTGGGCTTTGGGAGTAATCGTTCCGACTTCGACGTGGCCGAAGCCCAAACCACCGAAAGCACTGACGCGTTCGCCATTTTTGTCCATGCCGGCGGCTAATCCCACAACATTCGGAAAACGCAATCCCATCACTTCAATCGGATCCTCAACCGGATCTCTTGTCACCAGTTTTGTCACCCCCAAATTTACGGCCCAATCCAAGTTGGCCATAATCACAGAGTGGGCGGTTTCCGGATCCATGGAGAAAAGAATTTTGCGAGCGATGGAATAAAGCATTTTGTCTCTCTTTTATCGAAAAATCATTCAATTTTGCCCTGAAACAGGCTTGATCATCGAGTCAATAATTGTACCCGATTGCTCCGTAATACGCTTTTGCCATATTGCAGGGAATTCAATCATCCAATCGATACTGATGCAACATGAAGCTTCCTTGATGTCTGTCCTCAAAGAAGTGCTCTAAAGTTGTTCTGACGGTTGTAAAACTGATTTCATCCCATGGGATTTCATTTTCGGCAAATAGTTTTTGCTCTATCGTTTCTGGCCCCGGATTGGTAGGTAGTTGCGTAATTTCAGCCAAGAAAAAGAAGTGAATCTGACTGGCGTACGGAACATCAATCACGGTAAAAAGCTGCCCGCCCTTGGCCTCTGTTCCCGTTTCTTCACGAGTTTCCCTCAGTGCCCCTTCCAGAAGGGTTTCATGAGCTTCCATGAAACCGGCCGGCAGTGTCCATTTTCCTTTTTGCGGCTCAATGGCTCGCTTGCATAGCAAAACGCGATCCCCGCACACCGGCACCGTACCGACCACCGGAATCGGGTTGACGTAGTGAATGTAGCCGCATGCCTCACATAGTTCTCGAACCCGTACGTCATCCTGCGGACGCTTGGTGACCATCGGGTGACCGCACATCGGACAAAATTTAAACAACGGTGCTTCGATAACCTTCATAGGCTCTACCTTTCTCGAGGATAGGGACGCCATTCACCTCCCTTTTGGCGAATGTAGTCGTTCCCGCGATAGGTTAGCACGACAGACTGTCCGTTTTCAGAAACGGGATTGGTTTCAGGAAGATCGCGCACCAACTCTTCAAGCGGCACACTGCCTCCGTCAGCACCGAAGTAATTGAGACTGAGGACTCGGCCGATAAGCGTACTCATGGCAAGGTAACTGGTCGGACCTGTGACATGAATCGGTTCGGCAGGCATATTTTTAATGCCGAAAAACTTCACCATCAAAGGCACTTCCGTAATACGCATACTCGGAATATCGCGCAAGCGCGGAGCCTGAATTCGATCACCGCGAACAGCTGCTCCGTGTTCAGGCACCACAATAAGCATCACTTTACGACCAGAGCGTTCCAACTCATGCATAAAGGTCTGCAAATCGTTTAAGAAACGAATAGCACGAGGTTTAAATTCTTCCCAACGGCTATGTCGCGGCAAACGGTTACCATCGTGTAACGCAATGAAGTTAAAGAGCGTGACATGCCGCTTTGTTTCCTTATCTCGCGAGGTCTTTCTTTGCCAATCGCGAAGCACGGCTAAATCATCGGCGATTTCTTCATCATCAAAAGCCATATAGCGCACCGGGTATTTTGCGGTACTTTCGAGCGGCGCCATCAGACCGGCTTTATCTCGAAGAGTCTGCAAGTAATTGTCGTACTGTCCTCGGTGATCGAGATAAAGATGTTGACGATAGCCCAATTGATCAAGCCGATTCATGATTTCGCACTCGGGGCGTCTGCCGTCGTAGAGCGAATCATGATTGACCTGACCACACACGGCATTTAACAGTCTGAGCGTTGCCGGGCCGGAATAAGACGTAGCAGAATTGAAATGATCAAACCGAATATTAAATTCAGACAAGACCGGATGATTCATTAAATCCGAGGCCAACAAATCGTCATTGGATAATGAACAAATGTTCATCAAAATGATTTCAAAAGGCGTGTCATTAGCCGAAAGTCCCTGAGGAAATTCTGCACGACGTCCTTTTTCATAATCAAGAAATGCGGTGTACCACTTATCGATGGTTTCTGAAGTAATTGCAGAAGGATCGGCGTTGGTTTCCTGCTGAGGTTGAGAGGGCTTGTTTTGTGCGACAACTTCAACATTTTGTTCAACAGCGGGCTTTGTTGTCCACGCCACATAATAGGGTTGTAAAACCAAACAAATAAAATAACCCAACGTAAAAACAGTTAACCGAACCCAATTTTTAATCAGCAGGTACGCCAAGACAATAACGATGCCCCAGATAACCATCTTGACGTTGACAAAATCAACAATGAGCTGCGCCACATACATGGCAGAAAATCCTGCGATGTTCTGGGCGTTGCTGATAATACTGTCGGGACCGGGAAGCCAACTTTCAGAATAGAGCAAAGCGACAGCGGCGATTAAAGCTACAACTGTTCTGGCAATGCATAAAAAGCGGTTTTTCAACGGCAACAGAATAAAAAGCAGCAGTAATCCGTTGTACAGAAAATTAAGCGTCAGATACTCATAGTGAGCAAGCGCAAACTTCGCGATGAAGTATACGTTCCACAGTCCTAAGCCCGTAAAGGAAAGAATATTGAATTTCCCTTTCGTGTCCTCTTGCATTGCTTATCCGTTCTCAATGTTGTTTTTGTTGATTGGGGAAATAAACCCGCCCCTTTTCATCAAATGCGAAATAACCTTCATCAAATCCCATGCCGAAGAGAGTCAGGACATTACGATAATAGTTTTCCTTCTCGATCGGCGCACTCGACAAAACAGTACGAATCAAATCCGCAGACTTATCGGCTCCTAAAAGCTCAAGCAGACAAGCTCCGAATCCATCCCAAGCCGGTTGATTGATTTTAAGCGTGTTGACATCAATCTTTTCGGGGGGCATATTCAATCGACGTGTGATCTCAATCATAGGTTCAAAGTGAGCCTTAAGTTCTCGATACACGGGATCTTTAGGAGACATCATCCCAGCCCATAAATAAACTCGAATAGAGTTATAACTGCCGATTGTGTTGTCGATGTTATCAACCGGTACTAATTCACCACGACTGGAAAAGGTTGCCCAATCAGGAGAGATGCCTGCTGGTGCACTACGAATGAGAACTCGGGCGCTGCCCTCAAACACATCCAACCAATATTCGTCTTCTAAGGCAAAGCGTTGTAAAAGAAAAAGGGGATAATAGCTCGGATTGAGTTTGTATTCTCCATCATGCTCAAAACCGATACGGCCGGGAAGAAGCACCTTACCCAAGTTATCAATTTCACGAACCTGAGTTTTTAACAACTCCAGCATCGCATGAGCTTTTTCGATGTAGTCAGGCCTATCCCAAAGTCTACCGGCTTCCAACAAGCAGTAAGCAATCCACATATCGGAGTCCACCGCATTATTGGTATCGAGAATCGTCCAGTCGTTACCGTCCCTACCCCAAAGCCAGGCAGCAAAATTTTTAGTTATGTCACCACCGGAGAGGTTATTTTCCGTCCAAGCCAGCAACTCCTCAAAAGTCTCCCGGTCGTTATCCACGAGAGCAAAAAACATTGCATAAGATTGGCCTTCTGAAGTCGTCACCGCACGGGCGTCGCTGTAGTCAATCACTCGTCCGTTTTCTATCCCAACTGCTTTGAAAGCATCCCACATGGGCCAAGCTGCCCAAGTCGGCGAACTCATTCCCATGGCCAACACCAAGGCTAAAATCAACTTTCTCATTTTGCACGTCCTCTCACCCACAGGCGCATGAAGTAGAAAATGCCTGTACCGACCAAGACGGCACAAATCAAAGCACATAAAACCAAAAGTAACGGGTAATTACTCATGGTTTCCCAAATCTTGTGATACCAAGGAAGATCTCCGATGCTATAAGTGTCTCCGACTTTAAAGTCGACAATTGACTGCTCATTAATAATGGCAACTGCCCCGGCAACGGTCTTCATTGATGACGGGCTCTTAAGTTGTTCGTTCAATAAGTAGCTGCCGGACTGTCCTTCACTTAACAAAGCCACAACCGTACGATCGGAATCAAACGGAGATTGAAGCGATACGATTGCCCCGACTCCTCCGTCAGGGCTAAAGAGCACTTCTTCAGGTTGCAAGATTTCCTCACCTTTCAGACTATTGGCAATAGCATTTTGCAACTCTTCAGCATTCTCCTTTTTAAAGTCAGGTAATGTAATCGGCATTTCACCGATAAACAAAATATCCTTCCCATCCAAGGCGGCTTCACTGGCTTGATCAACCACAGTCAATTTTGTGGCCACGGCTCCGGTAACCGAAGCAATACGGGCCATAGTATTTAATAGTGTGGTCACCTTTTCTGCCGAAGCTTCTTTGGAAATCACCGCGGCCGTTCGGGATAAATCAGCATAAACCGAGTAAGGATATGCACTCTGCGTAAACAGCGTCAAATTCGGCATCTCGGCATAATGGAAAAGACCGTTCAGCGTCATGGTGGAAGCCGGATCAATTTCCATCTGATGGGGCAACAGCACCACGGACTTGCAATTATCGGGCGAACCCTCAGAGAGCTCGCGACGATACACGACCTCAAAACTCAGATCATTTTGTGCTGCCAGAGCCAATGCTTCAGAAGGACTCGTTGCCAAGGGACCGTTAAATGACGGCAGACGCATTTCACGGATTCCGCTGCTGGACTGAGACGATAAGTTGACCGAATCAATCAGGTAATTGTTGATCCGCATACGAAGTTGAGCCTGATCGCCCCCTTCGGGTTTGGTATAACGGTACTTAAGATTCACATCCAGGCCACCCGTTCCCACCATGTATAGGTCAGGTGCAATACTCATCGGCATATGAACGGGAGGCGGTGCATAGCCACGAGACGTTAACTGCCCCGGGTACTGCATAATGCGGGAAAAGGCAATGGTCTCATCAATCGGCACCCAATTTGGGGCGTCGTATGCCTGACGTTCAGGGGATTCTTTAAAATCCTGAATCCGCAGTTTGTCACCGATTAAAACAAGATCTTCCGAAGCCAAAGCTTTAGCCGCCAGCACTAAGTCCGCTTCATCTCGGCCTGCAATCACAAGCATTTTGTCACTTCTGCTTTCAGGCGCATCCATCATGAAAATCTGCGGACCTTCCACCATCGGTAAATCGTTAAGGAAGGCCGGCCGACTGGAGTTGGTTGCAAAGACAAAGAAATGCCCGTTTGTCGGCACCCGGTTGAAATAAACCGGGAAATCCGCTCCCCGCCACTGAGTATGTTTACCAACCAAAGAAGATAAAATGGCCGCCGCTTTTTTCGTTTCGCTATCCGGAGTTTTTGCAAAAACAAAAGGAATAACCGTCGGATTATTTGTAAAGGTGTCAATAAATGGAGCCGGCCAACGGGCCAGATCGTTGGCAATTTTCACCTTTTGCTTAACAAGTGATAAGTGGCTCTTGGCATCGACATTAAGCCATAAAGTTTCACTGGAGGGGCGTTCGCAAATATTTTGATAATGACCGACAAACTCCAACGTAATCTGATTGATGGACTTGATTTGTTTGGGATCCAAAGACACTGACGTACGATAGAGTTTGCCCAATGCATCAGCAGTGACAGGTACCGACTGTTGAAGTTGTCCGTTTAAAAACACATTGATTTGAGAGCGAATAGGAATCAGGGCTGGCGACGCAGTAAAAGCCAACTCAAGAGTTGCCTGCGAAACCAATTCGTCTGCGCGTACACCGAAATCAAGATATTGAATGTTGCTGATACCCGTTAAACGAATGGCTGTGGCTTGTCCACCCGGGACCAAACGAATCAACGGTGTCTGTTGTGTAAAAGAACCGGTGACATCGGTACGCCAGACAGGAGCAACTGTAGAGGCATCATGAGGAGTCTGTTGAGCATAGGATGAAACCGTCGCCGCCAACAGCAACGCAGAAGTCATCAACGCCTTAGAAAATTTTGATAATTTCACTTTTGGGCTCTCTTTCTATATCTTATTCGTCCGAGTTTAGCGCACGAGCCGTCCGTCTCGGCATAAACGATAGGCACCAAGCCAATCCTTTGGGAACAATTTGTAACTTTCCGGGCAGGAACTCAATCATTGAACGGTAACCGTACCAAGCCAATTGTCCGAGTTTGAGGAAACCCTTCAACATACGGTCATCCACTTTAACCTTTTCCGGCACCCACATTCCTTCACGGGCAAACGTACAACGATTAAAGGCTTTTTCAGTCTCATAATCTTCAAAATTCAAACTCAATTCCAAAGCGCCGGACGTGTCACTGGACAAAACTTTGCTCTTAAAGCAGTAATACTTTTCTTTATACGTCATCAAAAGACGAATCTCGTCACCGCAAGTCCAGGTCTTTTGGCTATTAAGAACCTGAAGTCGAACTTCAGTTTGTGAATACTGAACCATTCGAGCCTTGTAATTGGCATCCTCTGCATCACAAATATTTACATCAATTTTGCAATGAATCCGTGGGAATTGATGAGTTTGAACCTCTTCTACCGCCACAGCCATGGAGGCACCGAGAATCATCAAGTTGTAGGCAATCCATCCCATATTAATGACCAAGGTAAGGTATTCGGGATTAGGATCAAAAAATGCTTTATAAAAACCGATGAACAACCCGATCAGATTCAAAGCAATCAATACCAAATAGGGTTTACTGACCGGCCAATCCAAATACTTTTCACCGATCGTACCGCCTTTGGCCGTTACATTAAATTTACCTTTGTGGGGGAAAATCAGCGCCACGGTCGTAGGCAGCAGAATGTACCAGGATAAAACCGTCTCATAGACTCCACTTAAGAACGGGTAGCGATAACCTCTTTGCAAAATCTGGTTAGTCAACGCTGAGTGAATCATGTGCGGCAACACGTAGGCAAAAATGGCTGCGGCCGTTGCATAGATCACATAAACATTGGCAAACATATAAGGCAGAGGCGCAACCAGGAAAATCAGACGCGGTAAGCCATGGAAAAAATGGAACATGGCATTAAAGAAACACAGCCGCTGGGGAAGCGTCAGTCCTTTCCCGAGGAATGGATTATCGAGGCGGAAAATCTGAATCATGCCACGCGCCCAACGGATACGCTGCCCGATGTGTGCAGCCAAAGTCTCAGTGGACAGACCGGATGCCAAGGGTAAATCAATAAAAGCCGACGACCAACCTTTACGGTTAAGTTTCAGGGACGTGTGAGCATCTTCGGTTACCGTCTCAACGGCAATTCCCCCTACCTCCATCAAAGCCTTTCTTCTCATGACAGCGCTCGAGCCGCAGAACATGGTGGCATTCCACGTGTCATTACCCTTTTGAATGAAATCATGAAACAGGGAATTTTCAATCGGTATCGTACGATCCAAATGAAGATTCTTCTCAAAAGGATCAGGAGAGTAGAAATGATGCGGCGTTTGGACCAAGGCAATCTTGGGATCCTTAATCAGCCAGCCCATGGTTTTGATGAGAAAATCAGAAGACGGGACATGGTCGCAGTCGAAAATTGTGACGAATTCTCCGTTTGTCACCGTCATCGCATGGTTGATATTACCTGCCTTGGCATGATTGTGCTCGACACGCTTGATATAGCCGGCACCGACATCGGCTGCAAACTTTTCAAAAAGCGGACGACTCCCATCATCCAAGATGTAGACATGAAGCTTTTCCTCTGGCCACTGCAGATTCAGGGCCGCAAATACGGTGGGCTTTACCACATCAAGCGACTCGTTGTATGTCGGAATAAAAATATCGACATGAGGCCAAAGGTTTTTGTCTTCAGGCATCGGGTAGGGTTTACGATCCAAGACCCAGCAAACCTGGAAATAACCCAAAGCCATAACGACAAAAGCATAGAGTTCTGCAGCCAACAGTAAGCCGCTTAAAACAATTCCCAAGGCGGAGTCGGTATTTAACGTTGACGTACAACGCCACCACAAATAACGTCCCGAGACAACCATGGAGATGACAAAAAGAAGCATCAAAGTTAAACGTGCTTTGATTTTTCTTAATGCAAGTGCAGACAGAAGCATCACGGAAAGGAAAACGACTTGTCCCTGAATATTAAAGGGCTGCGTAATACACAGGATAGCTAATGCTGCCGCCAAGCCTCCCAACACGCTGATGACAACAAGCTTGACCGGGCGCGACAGCTCCTCCCCTTTTTTGTCAATGGTATCCAAACTCTTGTGATTCCCATCCAGAATAAGAGCGCCGTGATAGCCAATCCAGTTACCCAGTTTTGTCAAAATGATGCCGATTTTATTGGCTGTCCAAATAATCGCACTCCACAGCCAGCTGCCGTGGCCGGTTGTTTTAAAACATAAAAGGAAAATTGTTTGAACAAGCCAACGCACACAATCGCCGGCTTTAGGAGCATCCGGGTTAATCTGAGGATAGAGCGACCTGAATAATGAGCGATAAGCAACACATGGCTTGGACTCTAAAGGAACAAACAGCCATGCCAACGCAAGCCAAGTCAAATTCACCGCCACGCTGAATTTGCTTGATCCATTTTGTCGCCAAAGATGAGCTTTCTCAGAGAAATAATTCAAAATTGTTGCCAATGGCATCTTTTAACGGTACTTTCTGCGTAAATAAAGGCGGAAAGAGTACGAAGGTTAAAACGTTATTCGTTGTAATTGGTGGGTGACGAATTATAAACAAGTCAAAAAATAAAGCCTTAACAAATTGTTAGCTCAAGAACAACGGCTTGAAATAGGCAAAAATTTTCTCAAAAAGAGCGCGTAAATTGAGGCTATTGTGCCTACTATTAAAGAAAAATCATGGGGAAATTTTATGAAGCGTCGATCCGCATTCATATTATCAGGAGTCGGTATTGCTGTAGCCGCCTGCTTCGGCGGCACGTATGGTTTCCTTAAATCTGCACGATTCGGGGCGATTCCCGCTTCAACTGCTGCCTTTAAAACTTGCCCACATTTCTATGACGGAGTCTTTCACAACACTTTACCGACTCCGGTACTAACGGATAACTCTTCTTTCATCGGAGCATTTGCAAAATCCTTTTTGACTGAGAAAATTGATCCCGAACCGACAAGGGATTTACCGACAGTTAAGATCGATTTAGAGACTTTAAACCGTCAGATCGATACCGTAATATGGTTGGGGCATTCTTCATTCTTTATTCAACTGTCTGGGAAAAGAATCCTGATTGATCCGGTTTTAAGTGATCATGCCGCCCCGGTTTCTTTCAGCACACGAGCTTTTAAAGGGACCAATATTTATCACCCATCAGAATTCCCAACAGTGGATTTACTGATCGTTTCTCATGATCATTGGGATCACTTAGATTATCCGACAATAAACTCATTAAGGCACAAGATAAAAGAAATTGTCTGTCCGTTAGGAACAGATGCACACTTTTTACGTTGGGGCTTTCAACCCGAACACCTACATCCTTTGGATTGGAATCAAAGTTATATCGTTTCTGAAAATTTGATGGTCACAGCTTTGGAAGCCCGACACTATTCCGGTAGGAGTCTTGATCAAAACAAGAGTTTTTGGGCTTCATTCCTTCTGCAAACTACCAACTACAAAATCTTTTTCAGTGGTGATTCCGGCTATAGTCCTCATTTCAAAGATATAGGAAATCGTTACGGAGCCGTTGATCTGGCGCTTCTCGATAGCGGACAATATAACGAGCGTTGGCGTTACATTCACATGAATCCCGATGAAGCTCTGCAGGCTGCAAAAGATTTAAGAGCTCAGAACTTCATCCCTGCCCATATCGGAAAATTTTGCATCTCTATGCACCCGTGGTACGAGCCCTTTGATCGTCTGAAAATCGGTGCTTTAAAAAGTGGCGTCCGGCTCATTACCCCTAAAATCGGCCAACCCTTAGAACTGACAAAACAAATACCCCTTCAACCGGTTTGGTGGGAAGAAAACAAAAATTTGAGCCAAAAACAACAACCCTGAAACAACATGCGGGAAATCTTAAGAAGAAACTTGACAATAGATTCATCAAAAGGATATAATTCAGTCCTTCGTTAGGTGATCGCGGGGTGGAGCAGTCTGGTAGCTCGTCGGGCTCATAACCCGAAGGTCGTAGGTTCAAATCCTGCCCCCGCAACCAATTCCATGTCTCAGCAGTCGAAAGGCTTCTGAGATTTTTTGTTTTAAACAAGACGAATTTCAAGTTGTTTACCAACTGCATTTGCATACTTTTGCAAAGAAGTCAGCGATGGTAAACGTCCAGAGAGTAAACCAGACTCAATTCTAGCAACGGCTGATTGTGAGGTTCCCATTCTCTTTGCCACAGCTTCTTGAGACAAGCCCGCCTTACGTCGAATTTGAATCACTCTATCCAAAATAGCCAACTCTTGCTTTGTTCTTAAAAATTCTTCCTGAAATTCAGGATCTTTCATTTGTTCGACAAGAGTGTCTTCAAAATTTTTAGCAGCTTTCATTTTCAAGCTCCTTCAAACGAGCAATGGCAATATCAATTTCTTTCCTAGGGGTCTTTTGAGTCTTTTTAACAAAACAACGCAACACAATAATTCGTTTACCAATACTCGCACAGAAAAGAACTCTCCCGATCCCTTCCTCACCCTTTGCTCGAACCTCAAAAATCCCTTTTTCTAATGCTCGCGTAAATGGCATACCCAAATTTGGACCAACTTCTCGCATTTTGTCCAATAGTGCGAATGCTTTCGCTCTAATCTTTTTGGGCAGACTCAACAATTCCTGACGAGCATTTTCATTAACGAACTCCACCTGAAACTTCGAATGACTTTCGGGTGTAACCATAAAAGAACTCCTTTACCTCACTGCCGAATTATCTCACGATTGAGATAAAAGAATCCACTTTATTCAAATATTTTTTGATAGGCAATTTTCATTTTCAAGAAGATAAAGGGATTTAATTTAACGGATGCCGCGGAATTCCCCGCGCTCACGCACGGGGAATTCCGCGGCATCCGTTAAAAAGGTAACCGGTTGAAATACATAAAGCATGGGATATGCAATTTTTAAGCAAAAGAGTGGCATTTTTTACGCCTAATACACAAACAGTGCTCAATACAATGCAATCAGAACAAGGAGAGCCATGTTCAGAAAAGTTAGGAGAAAAAATGTCACTTCAAGATCAATTAACAACTATTAACGGAATTATTGTTCCTACCATCGCTTATGGTGTCTATCAGGTCAAAGATGCTGCTCAGTGCCAAAAGGCTGTCGAAGATGCGTTGGCTGTCGGTTATCGAGCTTTAGATACGGCTGCATCCTATGGTAATGAGTCTGCAGTCGGTGCTGCTATTAAAGCGAGCGGCATCAAACGTGAAGAATTATTTGTAACGACTAAATTATGGCTTGAAGATGCAACCGAAGAAGGTGCTAAACGAGCTGCAAGCCGCTCTTTAGAGCTACTTGGTCTCGATTATTTGGATAGTTACCTGATTCACCAACCGATCGGTGACGTCTTCGGCGCGTGGCGCGCAATGAGTCGTCTGCACCAAGAAGGGGTTTTACGCAGAATCGGTGTGAGCAACTTTGCCCCCGATCGCTTGTTGGACTTCTGGTACCACAATGAAGTCAAACCAATGATCAATCAGATTGAAATCAATCCCTTCTGTCAAAATGAAGAGGCCATCAAAATCATGAGTGAAATCGGTGTTGCTCCTCAAGCATGGGCACCGTTGGCTGAAGGCAAAAACGGATTGTTTACCCATCCGGTGCTGAGCACCATTGCTCAAAAGCATCATGTTTCCGTTGCTCAGGTTGTCCTGCGCTACGTTATGATGTTAGGCGCAAGCGTTGTCGTGAAGTCGGTTCACTCCAATCGTATGGAAGAAAACCTTAAATCTACCGCTGTAGTATTGGATGCTGAAGATATGGCTGAGATCAAGAAACTGGATACGAAGACCAGCCAATTTTTCTCTCACAGAGATCCGGCCATTATCCGTTGGATGTGCGAACGTCATATCGAACACTAAAGTGAACTGTCTTATGTGTGGAGGGAGTCAAAAATGACAACTCAATCCTGGCCATCTTTGTCTGAGACTGATGAGCGCGAGGTTCTTCTTAAAAACCTGGCCGATCGGGTTCACCGAATTGTTTTAACATCCGGTGAATGGGACAGCCGTATCCCGGGGCTGCATTTGTCCTACGTTCAAACTCCTGACAAAGTTCCCAATTGCTTTTATGTGCTCTCGGTTGGTCTTATTTTGCAAGGCCGCAAACACCTCAATATCGGGAAAAATTCGTATGAGTACGGTGCCGGATCCATGATTGTCACCTCAGTGGATATGCCCACATCGTACGAATTGTTGAACGTTACTCCCTCTAACCCGTTTGTTTCCCTGTCTTTGAAGTTAAATCCGGCCATTTTGGCTGAACTCATTGCTTCGGAGCCGACAGTGTCTGAACACAAATCCAACGAAGTTTTCTCCATTGACTGGGCCACACAGGAACTGTTGGAGGATTTTGACAGACTTTTGCGCTTGCTTGAGCGACCGCAGCAAATTGAAATGCGAGCTCCCCTGTTAATTAAAGATATCCACTATTTGGCGTTGGCAGGAACAGCTGGCGAGTCGTTGCGTTCACTCTACGCTCCGGGGGCTGTCGGACAAAGAATTCGGCGGGTTATTCATTGGATGCGCGAAAACTTCAGAGAACCCATTACCATTGAACAGCTCTCTGATGTGGCTGGCATGTCTTCAACTACTCTGCACCGTCACTTCAAAGCCTTTACTTCGCTTTCGCCAGTGCAGTATCAAAAGCGCCTGAGACTTTATGAAGCTCAGCAATTTTTGATTCGAGGAGATGGGGACGTGAATTCTGCCGCCTATGCTGTGGGTTATCAAAGTCCTCAGCAATTTAATCGCGACTATAAAAAATTTTTTGGGATCACGCCTGGTAAAAGCACAAAAGATATGAAGAGAAATCTATTGTCATCAATGGGTTAGTTCTTCGTTTATCTTTAAACAAAGTCATTTCTAAAGACGGTAGGTTCTGCCAAAAATAACAAATTTTTTGGCAATGCCTGCCGTTTTTAATTCGGATAATGAAAGGTGAACCATTAGGAGGTTATGCCATGACAATGCTTACCAGACGTCAAACTTTAGAAGCCTTTGGAGCTGTGGCAGCGGCAACGGTTGCTCCCTCTTCCACGGCGGCCTTATCTTCCGAAGCCAATCAATCAGTCGTGTATTGGACTCCGGAGTTAAGCAAAGATGCTTTCCTGAGGATGTACCATCTGATTAACAAAGAAATCTCCGGCAAAGTCGCTTTAAAACTTCATACCGGCGAACCTAACGGCCCCAACATCCTTCCGCGTGAATGGGTTAAGGCTTTGCAGGCCGAAATCCCAAACAGCAACATTGTTGAGTGCAACGTCCTCTATAAAAGTCCTCGTCAAACGACTGCCGGCCACCGTAAGGTCATTGAACAAAACGGTTGGACCTTCTGCCCTGTTGACATCATGGATGAAGAAGGTGATGTCGCATTACCTGTCAAAAACGGTTTGCATTTGAAAGAATTTCACGTCGGCAAACATCTGCTCAACTATGACTCGATGGTTGTTTTAACGCACTTTAAGGGCCATGGAATGGGCGGTTTCGGCGGATCGCTGAAAAACATTTCTATCGGCTGCGGCTCTGCGGTTCACGGAAAAGTAGAGTTGCATAATGTTCAGCCTGACGGCAGCTGGCCCGGAAAAGCTCCGTTCATGGAACGTATGGCTGACGGTGGTAAAGCGATTCTGGATCATTTCGGTAAAAAGATCGTTTTTATTAACGTACTGCGCAATATGTCGATTGACTGCGATTGCGCCGGCGTTCAAGCCTCGACTCCGACTTTACCTGACTTAGGCATTATGGCTTCAACGGACCTACTGGCTATTGATCAAGCCTGTGTCGATTTGATTTATTCATTGCCGGATTTCATGAAACGCACTATGGTCAAACGCATTGAATCGAGAGAAGCATTACGCCAATTATCAGCCATGAGAGAACTCAAGATGGGCAATCCGAACTATAAGATTGTCAGAGTATTAGATATCAAACCCGGACAGCGTCCGTTGGAGGATGATATTGCCTAATGCCTCTGTCAAAGAGGTCCAGGCGTTTCTGGGGCAAAGGAAGTTGAAAAACTTCCTTTGTTTTTATTGGTTTAATCCCATAGCTTTCGTCTTTGGTAGGAAACGACAAAAATACGCCATTTTATCAACCTACCCTCGGGTTTTGAATCACTAACATACCCAGTGATAATTACCGCTTTCCTTGGGAGAAGTGTCTATGTCAACAAAAAAGAACGTCTTCGTTTTTGCTTTGATGACTGCCTGCCTTGCGTTTACGACGGTTCAGGCAAAAGTGAACATCCAGCCCCTTTCCAAACCAATTACCATTGTCGAGCAGGGAAGCTTTGCTGCCGGCGGTACGGTGCTTCAAAATAAAGGAAAATTTGATCCTTATAAGATGGGGCCGGAGGGACAAACCCTTCATGGCGATCATGCCTATGTGTTTTATCAAGTGCCTCAAAATGCTTCAGGCTTACCGCTCGTGTTTCTGCACGGTGCCGGACAGTCCGGGAAAACTTGGGAAACAACACCGGATGGACGCGAAGGTTTCCAAACGATCTTCTTAAGGAAAGGCTACCCTGTGTATCTGGTCGATCAACCAAGACGGGGGCGTGCCGGCAATTCCACTGTCGACTCTCAGCTTGTCGCAACACCAATGGATCAAACCTGGTTTGATACTTTCCGTGTCGGAATGTATCCCGATTATTTTGACAATGCGGCATTCCCACGAGATAAGGAATCTCTAAATCAATACTTCAGACAAATTACGCCGAATACCGGTGCTTATGACCCTGATGTCATTTCCGATGCTATGGCTGCTGTGTTTGAGCAAAGTGGGGACGGCGTTTTAATTACGCACTCCCAGGGCGGCGGAATCGGCTGGTTAACGGCAATTAAAAGCAGTCATGTGAAGGCCATCATCTCTTATGAACCTGGCAGCGGTTTTGTTTTCCCCAAGGGAGAAGTGCCCGCAGACATGCCTGCTCTGACCGGTGCTTTGAAAGGTGAGCCGATCAGTTCGGAAGACTTTAAGAAACTCACTCGCATTCCGATTGTCATCTACTACGGGGACAATATTCCAAAAGATGGGGACGAAGCTGCTAAAAATCCGGGACAAGACAATTGGCGGGTTCGCGTGAAAATGGCAAAACTTTTTGTTGAAAAAATCAATTCAATGGGCGGTCATGCTGAGCTTGTCATGCTCCCTGAACATGGACTTAAAGGCAATACACACTTCCCCTTCTCTGATTTGAATAACGAAAAAGTGGCTGATCTGATGCAGCAATTCTTAGTGAACAATAAACTAGGTCACTAGTCACTTAATGATCTACTAAACATTAATACTCAGACCCCGTCAAGATTCTTCTGACAGGGTCTTTTTTTGTATTGTTTTTTTGCTTGTGAAAACAAATAATTTTGAAATTAAATGGCAAAAAAACAATGTAATTTCTCACGAGCAAAAAGCGGCGCCTTTATAAGATTGACTATGGAAATATGTTTGACTTTCTCAGCCCAAATGGAGGGAGAAAATGTTTGATAGCTCATTTACTTTGAATCGTCGCAATGTTCTTAAATCTTTATTTGCTTTTGGGTTAAGCGCTGGATTCGGCACCCATAGCAACCTAGCTCTGGCTCAAATCAATACCGCCAAGAAACCATTGATTGTTTATTTTTCTATGCCCGAGACAAACAATCCGAAAGACATGACTGAAGAAGAGGAAAACAGTACTGTTGTCATTAATGGAAAGGTTTTAGGAAACACTCAGTATATTGCCTTATTGATTCAGAAATACACAGGCGGAGACCTTTTCCGTATTGAAGCAAAGAAACCCTATCCAACCTTCCATAAAACTTTGGTTGATCTGGCCAAAGAAGAGCAAAACCAAGATGCACGCCCCGCCTTGTTACGTAATGTTGAAAACCTGAAAGACTACGACACAATCTTTCTGGGTTACCCAAATTGGTGGGGAGATATGCCCATGATTCTTTACACTTTCTTAGAAACGCATGACTTGAGTGGAAAGACTGTCATACCATTTAATACACACGGCGGAAGCGGTTTTTCTCGTACCATTTCCACCATTCAGGAGCTGGCTCCTAAAGCCAATGTCATCACCCGAGGTTTTACGGTTTACAGGGACCGCGTTGATCGTGCCGAACCGGATCTAAAAGCCTGGGTTCAGCGGATGGGTTGGAAATAAATTGCTAACAAGACGATTTTTACTTTCGGCTGTCGGAGGCTTTTTGATGTCAGAATGGGCGATTCCTTCTGCTGTTTTTGCCAACGAATGGCACCTTAAGGCCTCCTCAAATATTCGTGAACTTAAAAATCACCCTTATTTAAAAGCCTTTGCCTCCCACCTCATGCCTCGTCCCGCAGATATTGACAGGGACTTAAAAATCTCTGAAGTATCCAGGCTTATGCCCTGGCACGGTTATGTCAACACAAAAGACATACTGCACTCTTTAAATCGTCTGATTGATGATTGCGCAGAAGGCAAACAGGTTTTCTTCAGCTTCTATGAGGATAAAAATCGCGCTGATCAAACCGGCTTGTTTTTCTTCAGAGGCAAACCCGGAGCACCTTTTGCTCTCATCTGCCCTGGCGGTGGTTTTGCTTATGTGGGTTCTCTTCACGAAGGATTTCCCCTCGCTCAGGCTGTCTCAGAAAAAGGCTTCAACGCATTCGTCATCCAATATCGGATTGGCGGTGCTCGAGTCGCTTGTGAAGATCTGGCTCAGGCTCTCGCCTGGATTATTGACCATGCCAAAGAATTAGAGGTAGCTCCTACAGGTTATTCACTCTGGGGAGGCTCGGCCGGTGCCAGAATGGCTGCTTATCTCGGCTCTTACGGCAGCGCGGCGTTCGGAGCCGCAGAAACGCCCCGGGCAGCTGCCGTCGTCATGGAATATACCGGGCACACTGATTACACCGACAAGGATCCTCCCACTTACGCAGTGGTCAGTCGCAATGATCCGATTGCCGACCATGAAACAATGAGACAACGACTTTTGCGCTTATCTGCATTAGGTATTTCCACAAAGTTCCGACTTTGCAACTACGCCGGCCATGGCTTTGGGCTTGGCACCGGAAGTGATGCCGAAGGATGGCTTAATGAGGCGGTTGAATTTTGGATAAATCAACTAAAGGACAAATCGGATGAAAACTCGAATTTTAGGTAAAGATTTGGAAGTTTCTGCAATCGGTTTGGGTTGCATGGGAATGAGCCATGCTTATGGGCAACCCAGCGATAAAAAAGAATTTCAAAATGTGATTTCGCACGCCATTGATGACGGCTATACATTCTTTGATACGGCAGAAACTTACGGCAATGCTCTTGATCCTCACCATAATGAAACTATTTTGGGTGAAGTGCTCAAACCTTACAGAGACAAAGTTGTCATCGCAACCAAGTTCGGCATTCATTTTGATGAAAGCAGCAAAGAGGTCAACAAACCTTTAATTGTCGACACTCGCCCCGAAACGATTAGGAAATCTGTTGAAGGTTCTTTAAAGCGTCTGCAGATCGATCATATTGATTTGTACTACCAACACCGCAACGATCCTAAACGCCCCATCGAAGAAGTTGCTGAAGTAATGCAACAGCTTATTGATGAAGGCAAGATTACCCATTGGGGTTTGTCGGAGGTTGACAAAGATGTCATCGAAAGAGCTCACGCAATCTGCCCCGTGACAGCCATTCAAAATCGTTACTCAATGATGGCTCGTTGGTATGAAAAGCTATTCCCCACTCTTGAAAAATTAAATATCGGGTTCGTCGCCTTTTCTCCCCTGGCAAACGGTTTTTTATCAGGTATATATCATGGTGTTTCCGGCTTTGATAAGCTCACTGACTATCGCAGCGTCATGCCTCAATTTACTGAGGAGGCCTATCAGCAAAACGCGGATCTTTTGAAATTACTCGATGACATGGCTCACGAAAAAGGAGCGACTAAAGCACAAATCTCTTTAGCCTGGATGCTTGCCAAAAAAGATTGGATCGTTCCGATTCCTGGCTCAAGAAATCTTGAGCGCCTCAAAGAGAATGCCTCAGCTGCAGATATTCAATTATCCGAAGAAGAACTCAGAGCTATTGATACGGCCTTGGACTCAATGAAAATGTCTGCCGTATATGGCGGTGTTAAAACAAAATAGTTTATTAAATAGGGTTGGCGAAATCGGCCAACCCTATTTGTTCCGCGTTAATCCAAATTCTGCTTTTTTAACCACTTTTGCGTCAAATCGGCGATTTCTTCATTGTTCAGATCTGACATCAAAAAATGTGTATTTCCGCGAATACCAATATCTGGCAAATGAATCAGTTCCGCATTGCCACCATGGCGGTTAACGGCCGCAACAAATTTTTTAGCCATATCCAACTCACTGCGCCATTTATCGGGGCCAATTTGCTTTGAAGACTGCTCTGCAATATTGTCGCCGTACAACAAAAGCATCGGAACCTTAATCAGTTTTTCAAAGTCTTTCAAAGGCACTGGTTTAGCTGTGGCGATAACGGGTGCATAGGTTGTCGGCAATGCTTCAGGTACCTCGCCTTCCGGGAATATGAAGGGCGTGCCGCCCGGTTCAAACGCCACAATAGCCTTTACCTTATCGGTAAGAATGGGAGTTCTCCAGCCGATGGTACCGCCCATGGAATGAGTAAAAAGGATTGCCGGGCCAATTTTTTCAAATAAAGCACTTAGAGCTTGTGCGTTCAGATCATCATCCAGTTCACCAGAGTAAGTTGCCCAAGATCGTTGGAAGGCATCGAGAGCCGCGTCTCCCTTTGGAAATTGACTGGTTTTAAACTGGTTCGGATATACCCCGATCCGACAAAGCTCATAAAGCGTCTTATCCGCGTACAAAGGATTTGCCGCATAGGGATTTTTACCGGAATCGGCTTTCAGGGCCAAACCGGCTTCTCCCATCCGAGGTTGATCTAAGAGATAGACTGAGTAGCCTTTGCGCAAAAAAAGGTTTTGGAAGCCCTCTCTGCCATCAAGTGTTGACTCCCAGGTCCTCTTTGTTTGCGCTCCGCCGTGCTGAAAGACAATCGGATAGGTCTTCGCATCGACAGGAATTTGGTAAAAAACATAAGCATGATCGCCGTAAGCAGTTTGACCTTGAGGTTCGAGAAAATGATCACGAGAAAAGGTTCCCTTATGTGTCAGCGTTGCGCCGCCCACGGTAAAACTGCCTTGTGTCCTCAAGACAATGGGAGATTCATTCACAACCGAACTATGCTCACCGGCATAAACAGCCGTGCAAAGCGTAATTGACAACAAAATTGCCGACAATGCTGCAAAAGATCGATCTTTTCTTCTCATGTCTACCTCATTACATAAATTAATTAAGTCTCGCTAATGCAAGTTAAAGAGCGTCATGACGATAATTTTGCCCTGAAGCGAGTGCTCAAACACTATCAGTCTGGCAATTACATTACTCAGACCAAAAGGACAAGAGAAGCCCACGCAAGAGCCGACTCCTGTCCATACCCCTTCTAAGCGAGCGTCAATGCGCCGAACAAAACAATGACAGGAGAAGCAATATTGACAAGCAGCCCTGAAATTTGCTGTTGATTTTCAAAAGTAATCCATTTAATCCGACGGGCATAAACACCCACAATCACTAACAGCAAAAAAATGATTGCCTGCTCAAGTACCGCCATTATTTCTTAGCGCCTTTGTACTCAGCCTCGGTTACAGGGTCGAGCCATTGCACGGCTTTGTTCGGATCGCGTTCAGACATGGCCAAATGCGTCATAGAGGAATTTTCGCTTGCTCCGTGCCAATGTCGAATTCCCGGAGGGCACACCACAATATCACCGGCTTTAATTTCAATAACCGGGCCCATATTTCCATTGGAATCAACCGATTGAGTTAGACCGACTCCCTCGGTCACAATTAAAGTTTGACCGGTCGGGTGAATATGCCAAAAAGTGCGGGCACCAGGCTCAAATCGAACATAGGCCCCGTAGCTGCGCGCGGGCGACACTTGAGCAAAAGCATTTCTCATTTGAACGTTTCCTGTAAAGTGTTCCGCTCCGGCGGAAACCCACTTTTCTTCAGAGATATTGCGGACCGTTTGATTATGATCATTTTCAGCCGCCGTTGCGCCCAATGCAACAACAGACATAACCATTGCTAAAACCATGTGACGGAGTACCGATCGTGACATACTCATTTTTTGAATCCTTAAAAAAACCGACTTTGCCATAAAGGCAAAGCCGGCTGGAGGTATTACTTCAATGTACGACCAAAGAAAGTCGTCAACTTATCGAGTTCTTTATCAACATATTCTGGAACGAAGTACGTCTGAATATGCGTAGCACCCGGAATCTTATAAAGCTCTTTATCTTTCGTACCGGTCGCAAGTTTAAAAGCTTCCTCTGTCATGTAGAGAGAATCTGCCTTTTCGCCAGCCATCATCAAAAGCGGCACATTGATCAATTCAATCTGATTGCGGGCATCCCAGCTCATCAAATCCATCAAGCTTGATGTTGTGTAAGCAAAGGTGGAGTTCGGATGACGATGTGTACGACCGTAATACTGCATGCCTTCTCGATACAAATCGGTCGGAATCTTGGCGATTGCTTCATCAGTAAGTTTGTCAAAATCCACATTGCCGGAAATAGAAATTTCACCGGTAGTAACTTCCTTTTGACGAGCGTCGGCCGCTTCCTTCAAACGAGCTTGAATTGTCTCTAACCCGGAATTGATGTAACCGTTGCGGCGTACCTCACCGGAATTAAACATGGAAAGAGTTGCAACAGCCTTAATACGCTTATCGGCCTTAACCGCATTCAAGGTGTATCCGCCGCCACCGCAAATGCCGAAGGCTCCCAAACGCTGCGCATCAACACCCGGATAGGTGGAGATGTAATCTGTCATGCCCCAAATGTCTTCTGTTCTGAATTGCGGTTTATCCGTGTGGCGGGGTTCGCCTTCACTGGCGCCCTGGTATGCGGCATCAGCGGCAATCGTAATATAGCCCTTGCCAGCCAAACGGTCGGCAAATAAGCCGGCCACCTGCTCCTTCACGCCGCCGTTCGGGTGAGCAATCACGATCGCGGGATACGATTTCTTTGCATCATAGCCCGCCGGCGTATAGACATTGGCGGCAATTTTCAAACCATGAAGCTCATACGTTACCTGATGAATATTGACCTTGCCGGGTTCATTTTTTGTAATCGCATTTTGATAGACCAAACCAAACGGATTTGTTTGTGCGGCACAAACTCCCATTGAAACAGCCATGGTTGCTGCAACAGCAGCGGCTGCAATCGTTTTTGTCATTTTTTTCTCCTTACGAAAATTTATTTTTTACGAGATTGCAAAACAATTTTTAGCGCCTGATCGGCCAAATCCGCTTCCTCTGAGCCGACCTTATCGCGAAGGACTTTGACGAATTCGTTCAAGTCATCCGGCGTCAATCCAACGTTTAAGCACACATTCAAATGTGAACGTAATTGCGTTGGAGCGGGCAAGGAAGCCAACGCCGAAACGGTCGCAATTTCACGAGCCTGATGATCAAGCACATCACTGGCAAAAATATCGCCAAACAGGTGCTCTTTAAGGTATGTATCAATTTCTGGTGAGAAGTCGTAAACAGGACCGGCTGCCGGGCGTCCAATCAATTCCGTTTGAACCTTCGTACCCAATTCACGGATATTTGTTCCTTTCGGCAACGGAGTAGGTCCCCTGCCAACCTTATCGTTGATTCCGGAAGCCTTTCTCTCTTTTAGTAAATTAACAAACACTCCTAAACCGGTCAGACTTCTTGGGAAGCCCGTATAGGCGTACATCTGCACCAGGACTTCCTTAATTTCATTAACGGTTAGCCCATTATTGAGTCCTTCGGTCAATGCTTTCTTTAAAGCTTGTTCATTACCCTGAGCCGTATAGGCGGCGATAGGAACAATATTGATTTCTCTAGAATCCAATGAGGCGTTAGAAACCGCAGGGATGCTCAAAGCCATAACGGCAGAAAGAACGGCAGCAGCAGTTTTTTTCTTCATAGCGAACTCCTTGATGAGAAAATGCTCTCGAGACCTAACTATCTGATCTCATAGCGTTTTTATTGTATGAATTCAAGGAGTTGGGCTTTTGCCAATAATTAAGGAGTTTTTGTCAAAAATTTCGCGTAAGAAAAATAGATAATTTTTTGAGTGTTTTAGTCAAAATTGGCAAATAACCAGTTATTGGTCGTTCGAAAATAAGTTTTTTCAATTAATTCGTTTTCCCGGCGGACAGAAAACGACAAATCCCACTTTTATTCTGGGATGAATCGAGAAGCAAAAATATCAATATCTCTCTGAGAGAGTTTCATACGTGTAGCTACCCTTTCCCACTCTTTCATGGCAGTTATGACCTCTGACAGTATGGTGTCAACAGTTTCCTGCGAGAGAAAATAATCTTTGGCACTTTTTCGAAGAACATCAATATTGGAACTTGCTGAGTAGTCATTGATCAATAGACTTTGATACCGGTTAGTTGTTGGATTCAGATCATAGGCAGGAGATAAGGTCCAGCCCTTTTTCATCAATAAAAATCCGTGGTTTCTAAAGTGGTCATCAGTGTTTCCAATACAGATATTGAAAGCCACACGCCTAAAAAGTTCTTCCAAATTACGCTCAACTTCTACACAATTTTCAACGATCGTTCCCGCTATATCCAAATAGCCATACCCTGTTGCCGCTCCATCACCATCCTTCAATCCTAACAATGTCATCGAAGAGGCAAAGTGCGTGCGTTTACTTCCTTTTCGGTCAAAGCGTTTGGTTAACAAAATATGGCTTTGTTCATTGATATCCAGAAGCTTAGTTTCAGCAGTTGTGATCCCTGCCTTTCGAGCCATTAAATAGGCAAATTGTTCCCATGCCTCAAGATCGTGATCATCGCTTCTTGACGGAAACTTGGCTATCCAAAGATCTCCATTTTCGTCTCTTACTGTTGCTTTGGGTCTGGCACCGCCCAAAGATGAACCCGGCTTGAGCAGTTGCAGCAACCATTTTTCTTCCGGCAGGCAGTTATTTAGTTCACTATCTTCAATTGCTTGAGCCGATTGCATCAGCACTCTCAGCTCAGTGAGCGGAGGGACTGAAAGAATTCCTTCCTCATTCAAGAAAGGACCATCAGGATCAGTTTTGAAACGGAACCCTCCAATTCTTGAATAGTCATCAACTCCGCTCAACAGATCAAAAGCCGTAAGAGTTTTAGGTGACCGATTCTGTTTTTGGGCGTCAAGTTGCTCTCTTCGATTCATCAAGAGCCGCCCCCAACGATCAGGCATAGCATCAGAAAAACAGCCGAACATATCCGCATCTCTAGGCACGTACTGTCGTCCAGAGAAGTTTTCTAAGTCTGCGGAAAGCCTGATATTGGTGTGATCTTTTAACCATTGCTTATCGAATTCGAATGCGTACTTAGGCACGCCTCGCAGTACCTCTCGGTAGAGTTGGCCGAGAAATTGCGGAGTGTCTGATAGCGAGCAATCCAAATACACGTAGAGAGTTTGAGTTTGCGGTTTCATCTTGAAGCTCTTTTACGTTCTTTTAAGTCCTGTAAATCCCTGCCGATTGGGTCATTTTTAGCAATCATCTCAATATCATCTGCTAACTGCAGTGCAAACAAGATGCGTAAATAAGTTCCCATGGATACTGTCGGGTCGCCTTTTTCCACTTTTGCTGCCGTAATACGAGAACACTGCGCTCGCTCTGCAACAAGCTCTAGAGAAATATTTCTTCTCAGTCGAGCCAGACGAATTTGCTCACCCACAGTCCTTAACTTTTCGGCCAATTTTTTGGGCAGAAGAATTGAACGAGTTGATTTTGACATTTATGAACAATAAAAAATACACATTTATTATTAATGTATATTTTATTTATCGTTTTCTTATTTCGCAATTAACCCATGCTACCTTGACTACTAATTGAAAAACGGGATGTCAAATTCCTGCCCCCGCAACCAATTGAATGTCTCAGCAGTCGAAAGACTTCTGAGATTTTTTATTTCATATTCAAGCAGTCGCAAATATCTCTGTGTTGTCCTTCTTATGATGACTGAGATGCTAAGCCTCAGTTCATGCAGCACAAGCCCCCATAGAAATGGCCATCGTAGCAGCAACAGCTGCAGCAGCTACAGTCTTTGTCATTTTTATATCCTTCCAAAAAAATTACTTCCGAGATTGCAAAACCGTCTTTAACGCCTGATCAGCTAAATTCGCCTCTTCAGTGCCGACTTTTTCACGCAACACCTTCACGAATTCTTTCAATTCGTCCGGAGTCAATCCGACATTCAGACAAACATTGAGATGAGAACGTAATTGCACAGGAGCCGGCAATGAGGCTAAGGCAGAAACGGTTGCAATTTCTCGCGCTTGATGATCGAGTACATCACTGGCAAAAATATCGCCGAACAAATGCTCTTTCAGATAGGTATCAATTTCAAGAGAAAAGTCATAAACGGGACTTGCTGCCGGACGTCCGATCAGCTCAGTCTGAACTTTTGTTCCCAATTCACGAATATTGGTTCCTTCGGGCAAAGGGGTAGGACCACGACCGACCTTATCGTTAATTCCGGAGGCTTTTCTTTCTTTTAATAAATTGACAAAAACACCCAAACCGGTCAAGCTCCGCGGGAAACCGGTATAGGCATACATTTGCACTAAAACTTCTTTAATTTCATTAACGGTCATCCCATTGTTGAGCCCTTCTACCAGAGCTTTTTTCAAGGCTTGTTCATTGCCTTGAGCCGTATAGGCAGCAATGGGGACGATGCTGATTTCTCGTGTATCCAGTGCGGCATTAGAAACCGCAGGAATACTCAATGCCATAACAGCAGAAAGAACAGCGGCAGCAGCTTTTTTCTTCATGACGAACTCCTTAATGAGACAATCGCTCAAGTGCTAACTCCTTGAGCTTTAAGCATTTTTATTGCATGAAGTTGTCAGATTGTGCTATTGCTGATTTTTAAAGTATTTTTGCCAAATACTTCGTTTTAGGAAGAAAAGAATAGGTTATGTTGTTTTTCCTCTAACGGACTGGCTCAATTATTTGCTTATTCAAACGGAGAGAAAATTCTCTGAATTTTTCATTGGCATGAAAGCACAAAAGGTGCCCGACTGAGCGACAGCGAACACCTTTTTGGTACTAAGAGTAGAACGACTAAGAAGCTAAGGCTTCAAGACGTTTAATGGCCATATTGGCAACCACACTGACGGCAACGGGTAAGACTTCATCATTGAAGTCAAAGTTCGGGTTATGCAAACTCACTGCATGGTCTTCATCTTTAATACCCACGCGAATGATGCAACCCGGTACACGCTGCAGATATTCGCTGAAGTCTTCAGAACTCATAAAGGGATCAATCACCTTCACGTGATCTTCACCCAACAGTTCACCTGTCACCTTCAAAGCTGCTTCGGTTTGAGCAGGGGTATTGATGACAGAGCCGCACTCGTGAACATATTCGACTTCAGCTTCACAGCCGTTGGCTTTAGCAATGGCAGGCACCATTGTCTTCACGGTTTCTTCAACGAACGCTCGCGTTTCAGGCAAGAAGGTACGAATTGTGCCGCTTAATGTGCATTGAGCCGGAACGATGTTGACCGCTTCAAAGCGACCGGCATTAATTGAACAAATGGACAGAACAGCCGTATCGATCGGGTTGATCTTACGGGAAACGATTGTTTGCAAAGCGGTAACAATCTGAGCGGCTACCGGAATCGGGTCTACACCCAAATGAGGACGTCCGCCGTGCGTGCCGAACCCCTTAACCGTCACATAGACGCTGTCAGAGGCAGCCTGCAAGGGACCGGGCTTAAAGCCGATGGTTCCCTTGGGAAGCATCGGTTCGGTATGACCGCCGTAAATTTCTTCAATGCCATACTTTTCCAAAAGACCGGCTTTGACCAGTGTTTGTGCGCCACGACTGATTTCTTCAGCCGGTTGGAAAATCAAAACAACCTTACCCGGGAAATCGCGATGAGCGGCCAAATAACGAGCTGTTCCCAATAACCACGTCGTATGACCGTCATGACCGCAGGTATGGGCCAAGCCTTCATTTTGGCTGGCATATTCTTTACCACAATGATCATTCATCGGCAGGCAGTCCATATCGGCACGAATACCGATCGTATGACCCGGGCGGGTCCCTTCGATGACGGCGATAACCGCCCCTTTGACAAATTCGGTATTGATATCGGTTACACCCCATTTACGGAGATTTTCGCAAATAACTCCCACCGTCCGATCGGTGTCAAAACCACGTTCGGGATGGCTGTGCAAATCATGACGGATTGCGGTTAATTCATCGGCCCAGTCGGCAACGCCGGGCAACAATCGATCGGCTAATAAAACTGCCATTTTTCTCTCCTAAATAGAGTACGTGTCTGTCACGAATAAAAAAGTTATGCCTTTATGAAAAAGCCCGAGTACGTACCTTTTCAAAGACTATCGCTCACTTTAGCACTCATGGAGGTATTTTCTCCACTAAATTCACACACAAAGCAGAGAATTCCTCTTTCGCCGTATAATTCCGCAAATTTTATTTCTCAATAAGATAGCGTAAATTGTCGCTATTCTTCATTGAGTTACCGGATAAAAAAAATTCCAACTATTGATAAGGAGACGGTCAACAGCCTTTGCCTGAAAAGCGAGGTTTCTGGACCGATATTTTATGAAAGCACTCAAAGAACGCATCCTAAAGGATGGTAAATGCCTCGATGGCGGTATTCTGAAAGTGGACAATTTCATTAACCATCAGATGGATCCCATTTTGATGAAATCCATGGCCGTGGAATTTGTCCGTCGCTTTGCAAGTACCGACATCAATAAAATTCTGACGATTGAGGCCAGCGGTATCGCTCCGGCCATTCTGGTCGGCTATCTTTTAGAGTTGCCCGTTGTGTTTGCCAAAAAGAAAGTGCCGAGCACCATGGACAACATGCTTTCCACCAAGGTGTTCTCCTTTACTAAAAATCGCACCTATGACGTCTGCGTAAGCAAAGACTATCTGCGTCCCGGTGACAAAGTTCTTTTCATCGATGATTTCCTTGCCAACGGCAACGCTGCCAAAGGCATTCTGGATTTGGTCGAGCAGGCCGGCGCAGAACTCGTCGGTATGGGCTTTTTGATTGAAAAAGGCTTCCAAGCCGGCGGAAATGAGTTGCGCAAAATCGGCATTCACGTTGAATCCCTCGCCATTATTGACAGTCTGGATAACAACAAAATCACGCTTCGCTAAAGGATAAAAAGTGGCCGAATTAAATTTCGAAGAACATTCCTACAACGCTAAGTCCTCCGAGTTGATTTACGGTCTTGAGGATCGTCCCCCTTTAAGGGAAACTCTTTTTGCCGCATTGCAGCACATGCTGGCCATTTTCGTGGCCATCGTCACCCCTCCCCTTATTATTGCGGGGGCGTTGCAATTGGACCTTGAAACAACTGGCTACCTTGTGTCCATGTCTCTTATGGTTTCCGGTATCGCCACGTTTATTCAGTGCCGAACCGTGGGCCCCATCGGTTGCGGTCTGCTTTGTATTCAGGGAACCAGCTTTTCATTTATCGGACCGATCATTTCGGCCGGGATGACAGGAGGGCTGTCCTGCATTTTCGGGGCAACGATTGTTGCCTCCACGGTGGAAATGTTTGTGAGCCGCATTCTTAAGTACACCCGACGTGTGATTACACCTTTGGTCTCCGGCATTGTGGTGACCTTGATCGGCATGAGCCTTATTAAAGTGGGCATTATCGCTTGCGGAGGCGGCTACGGAGCCAAGGCTGCGGGCACCTTCGGAAGCTTCCAACACTTGGGCATTGCAGCTCTTGTTCTGTTTTCTATTATTTTCTTTAACCGCAGCTCCAACCGTTACCTTCGCATGAGTTCCATCGTCATCGGCTTGGCGATCGGCTACGCAGTCTCCTGGTTCTGCGGTATGGTGGATTTTTCTGCCGTTAAAAGTTACGGCGGTTTCAATATCCCCATTCCCTTTAAGTACGGCATTTCTTTTGACTGGGGTGCCATTATCGGCTTAGGTCTTGTTTACCTCATTACAGCTATTGAAGCTTACGGTGATGTAACCGCCAACTCGATGATTTCAGGACAACCCTTCCGCGGTGACCGTTTCATGAAGCGTGCTCAAGGCGGCATCCTAGCCGACGGATTCAATTCTATGTTGGCCGGCGTGCTCAATTCTTTCCCGAATTCAATTTTTGCCCAAAATAACGGCATGATTCAATTAACCGGTGTGGCAAGTCGTTATGTCGGTTACTTTATCGCGGGCTTTTTGGTTCTGCTCGGCCTCTTCCCTGCCATCGGTCTCGTATTTTCCTTAATGCCTGATCCGGTGTTGGGTGGTGCCACTCTTTTGATGTTCGGTACAGTCGCTGCTGCCGGTATGCGTATCATTGCCAGCCAGCGTATTGACCGTAAAGCCATTTTAGTAATTGCGTTGAGTTTCTCCTTCGGCTTAAGTGTTGAATTGGTTCCGGAAATTCTTTCGCAATTCCCCGAAACCCTGAAAAACATCTTCGCTTCGGGCATCACTACGGGCGGTCTGACAGCTATTGTTGCCAACACCTTAATTCACATTGAGGAATATCAAGACAACAAAGACGAGCAGCTTTAATGCTCTTTTGAAAAGCTCCTGGCAAAAATCAGGAGCTTTTTTCAAGCGTGAGGCTCATAGGTCATTTCGCCTACCTGCTTTCTCTAAAGATTACCTAAAATCGTTATACTTTCTGGATTCGCTTAATTAATTGTGATTGGATAGCACTATGCGTGAAACTTACTCTCCGCAAATTGTTGAAGCAGAGGTACAGGCAGCCTGGAAACAGGCTGACGTTTACCATGCTCACGAACATGCTAAGGATAAAAACGGTAAAGAAAAACCCAAATTCTATGTCCTGTCAATGTTGCCCTATCCGAGCGGCAAACTGCACATGGGTCACGTCCGTAACTACACATTAAATGACGTAATGTACCGCTACCTTCGCATGAAGGGCTACAACGTCATGACCCCGATGGGATGGGATGCATTCGGTCTGCCGGCCGAAAACGCCGCCATCAATCACGGCATTGCCCCGGCCAAGTGGACTTTTGACAACATTGCCGAAATGAAAAATCAAATGCAGCCCTTGGGCCTTGCATTTGACTGGTCCAGAGAAGTCGCCACCTGTACACCTGAGTACTACCGCTGGAATCAATGGATGTTTTTGAAGATGCTCGAAAAGGGCATCTGTTATCGCAAAACACAGATCGTTAACTGGGACCCGGTCGATAAGACGGTTCTCGCCAACGAACAAGTGGTCGACGGAAGGGGTTGGCGCTCCGGTGCTGTTGTCGAAAAGCGAGAAATTCCGGGTTATTACTTGGGCATTACGCAATACGCCGATGAACTGTTAAAGGATCTGGACATCCTTAAGGGATGGCCGGAGCAGGTTCGTAGCATGCAGGAACACTGGATCGGCAAATCCGTCGGTGTCAAACTTGCGTTCCCCTACAGCATTGACGGCCATGACGAAAAACTTCAGGTTTTCACCACTCGTGCCGATACCTTAATGGGTGTGACGTTTGTAGCAGTTGCTGCCGAACACCCCTTGGCCAAACGCTTGGCTCAGGATAATCCTCAAGTTGACGCTTTCATTAAGGAATGCGCCAAGGGCGGTGTAAGCGAAGCCGACTTAGCCACTCGCGAAAAAGAAGGCGTTCCGACCGGTTTCTGCGTTAAGCATCCGTTGACCGGTGAAGACGTGCCCGTGTGGGTGGGCAATTACGTGCTGATGAGCTACGGCGAAGGCGCAGTAATGGGCGTGCCGGCGCACGATGAACGTGACTTTGCCTTTGCCAAGAAGTACGGCTTACCGATCAAACAAGTGGTCGGGATGCCCGGCAAAACCTACTCGACTGACGCTTGGCAAGAGTGGTATGCCGATAAAAGCGACACAACCGAACTGGTTAATTCCGGAGAATTCGACGGTCTGACCGTTCATCAAGGTATCGACAAGATTGCCGAAGCGCTGCAAGCCAAGGGCTTGGGTGAAAAACGGACTCAATTCCGCATCCGTGATTGGGGAATCAGCCGTCAACGTTATTGGGGTACGCCGATTCCGATCATCAACTGTCCGCACTGCGGCCCGGTTCCGGTCCCCGAAAAAGATCTTCCGGTTGTATTGCCTACGGATCTCGTACCTGACGGCTCCGGTAACCCGCTCAACAAGTGTGAATCCTTCTTGAAGTGCAAATGCCCGGTATGCGGAGCTGATGCCACGCGTGAAACCGACACGATGGATACATTCGTGGATTCTTCCTGGTACTTTATGCGTTATTGCTCGCCTGACTGCGACACCGCTATGGTCGATGAACGCAACGACTACTGGGCTCCGGTTGATCAATACATCGGTGGTATTGAACACGCTGTGCTGCACTTGCTCTATGCCCGCTTCTGGACAAAAGTCATGCGTGATTTGGGCCTGGTGAAGTTTGACGAACCCTTCACCCGCTTGTTTACCCAGGGTATGCTCACTGCTGAGTGCTACTACCGTGAAATGCCTGACGGTAAAAAGCGTTGGTACTACCCCGACGAAATTGAAATCTTCTACGATGAAAAAGCCCGTCCGGTACGCGCCATTGCAAAGGATGACGGCCAACCCGTCACAATGGGCGGCGTCGAGAAGATGAGTAAATCGAAAAACAATGTGGTGGAACCGAAGACCATCATTGATAAGTTCGGCGCCGATACGGCCCGCAGCTTCGTGATGTTTGCCGGACCTCCTGATCAATCCGCTGCTTGGAGTAATTCCGGAGCCGAAGGTACCTTCCGCTTCCTGCGCAGACTTTGGAACTGGTGCTTCAAGAACAAAGAGACGATCGAGACGGCAACAGCGATTGATGTTGCAGCATTGTCCGCTGAGCAGAAAAATCTTCGCCGCGATATTTATCAGGCGCTCAAGCAGGCAACTTCTGACATCGACCGTATGCAATACAACACGGTTGTTTCTGCCACGATGAAAATGCTCAATTCGCTTGAGAGTGCCAAGATCGGAAGCGATGCGTCGGCTGCTGCAGTCAAGAAAGAGTGCGCAAGCATCCTTATTCGCACGCTCTATCCGATTGCCCCGCACATCACCACGCAGTTGTGGCAAGACTTAGGCTTTGAAGCGGTCCAAGGTTCCATTCTTGATGCTTCTTGGCCTGAAGTGGATGAAAAAGCCCTCGTTGCTGATGATATGACGTTGGTCGTACAGGTCAACGGCAAACTTCGCGGTTCCGTGACGGTTTCTGCGCAAGCCGCGAAAGAGGAAATTGAAAAGGCTGCACTGGACAACGAAAATGTGAAGAAATTCACTGACGGCAAGACGATTCGAAAGATCATTATTGTTCCGAAGAAGCTCGTTAATATTGTGGCAGCTTAATTTCTAAGTTCTGAGATCAACGGGAGTCCCGAAGTCGCATTGGCTTCGGGACTTTTTGCCCTATAATGAGCCTATTGTTTTGAAGCTATTCATTTTTGGGAAGTTAAATCATGGCTTTGGCCCGACGCTCCTTTCTTTTATCAGCTCTTGCCCTGACTGCTGCGGCAGCAACCGGATGCGGTTGGCATTTGCGCGGACATGTCACGTTGCCTTTCAATACTCTTTACGTCAATATGCCGGTCAACAACAAGGTTGCTGCTGACATCCGTCGCATGATTGCCGCCTCAACCAATGTCAAGATTGTCATGGAGGCAGAGGGTGCCGAAGCCATCTTGGAGTTGCTCTCCTCCGGACGACATCGTGAAGTGGTCTCTCTGAACATGGAAGGCGAGGCCCGCGAGTACGAGCTTACGCTGAACATGACTTTCCGTCTGGTCAATCCTGATGGCGAGGAATTTTTCCCGCCTACAACCTTCACTGCCTCTCGTAACATGTACTACAACGATGATGAGTACCTTTCCAGAAACGCTGAAGAAAATGTGCTCTACAACGAGATGCAGCAGGATTTGATCGCGCAGCTTCTGAGCCGTTTAACCACCGTTCAAGCTATCTCGCATGAATATTAAAAGCGAAGAGTTGCCTCGCATCCTTGAGCGTGAACGCGCCCAAGGAGCACTGTCACCCTTATGGATTATTGTGGGCGAGGAGCCTTTGCTTGCTCTGGAAGCCGGAGATGTGCTTCGTAATGCAGCGAAAGATCTCGGGTACTCCGAAAGGGTGGTGTTGGCTTTCAATTCCGTAAGCGACTGGTCTCCGCTTATTGATGCGGTGAGTTCCGTCTCGCTTTTTGATGATCGAAAAATTATTGAACTGCGTTTTCTCTCTTCGGGACCCGGCATTAAGGGCGCTAAGGTATTGGCTCAATTTGCTCAGCTTGTCCCGCAGATTGATTCCACGGTTACGGTCGTTCATTTAACGCAAACAGATTATTCCACTCAAAAAAGTTCATGGTTTAAAACTCTGGCCGCCTGCGGGCATGTCATTTCCTGTCAACCCATTTCTCACGCTCAATATCCGACCTGGATTCGGGAACGGCTTCGTCAACAAGGGCAAAGCATGCAGGATCAGGCGTTGACATTTTTTGCTGAACAGACCGAAGGCAATTTGATGGCAGCCAAGCAGGAACTGATGAAACTTGAGTTGCTGTACCCCGGAAAAGAGCTGACACTAAAAGAAGTAGAAGACTGCGTGATGAATGTCTCGCGCTACAGCATGGAAGATTTAATTGAGGCGGTAGCCCAAGGTGATGTTGCCCGTACGGCCCGCACGGTCTCTGGGATGCAATCCGAAGATGAACCTTTACCCCTTATTTTGATGCGGCTGAGCAGTTTTCTTCGCGACACCCTCGCCTTAACGGTTGATCGTCAGGCTCCTATCATACCTTCAACACGTTATCTTGCCACACAACTGGCCAAGCGATCCAGCACAGCCAAAATCGCCAATATGCTGGGACGTTGTGCAGACTTAGACCGGTTGGCCAAAGGTCTTACTGTCGACAATCGAGATGATGTTTGGTCGGAATTAAAAACTCTTTGCGTGTTTCTTGCACATATTCCCAATAGGAAGTAATTGTCATGCCCGCTTACCACTTTTTTGCGGTTTGCCCCCGCACACTTGAACCGGTTTTAGCTGAAGAACTGCGTGGACTGGGTGCACAGAACATTAAAACCAATGCGGGCGGAGTCTTGTTTGAAGGACCGCTTGCACTGGCCATGGCTGCCTGCTTAAGAAGTCGATACGCCAGTCGGATTCTGCTTCGTATCGCTACCCGCCAGTACTATGACAGTCATGACATTTACGACATGGCTCATGTATTGCCTTGGGAGCGTTTTTTTGACTCTGAAGCCAAAATCCGAGTCGATGTGACCGCTCACCGCTCACCCTTAGAAAGTTTGGATTTCACAACCCTTCGTATCAAAGACGGCATTTGTGACCACTTCCGTGAAGGATGCGGAAAAAGGCCGAGTATTGAAAAAACAGATCCCGATGTACGTATCCATGCGTTCATTAATGAGCGTTACTGCACGTTTTATCTGAATTTATCGGGTGAGCCGTTGTTTAAACGCGGTTGGCGCGTGGAAAAAGGCGAGGCACCTTTGAAAGAAAATATGGCCGCCGGTCTTCTTGCGCTCTCGGGCTGGACTCCTGATCAACCATTGTTAGATCCGTTCTGCGGCTCGGGCACCATTGCCATCGAAGCCGCTCAGATTGCCTGTGGCATCGCTCCCGGACTCAATCGCTCCTTCGGTTTTGAAAAACTGCATATTTTCGACATGCAGGAGTGGCGAGAAATGAAAGAAGATGCCAAGGCAGAAGTCAACCTGCACGCCAAACTGAATATTCGTGCCAGCGACATTTCAACAATTGTTGTCGGTAAAGCTCAGGCAAATGCTCAACGAGCGGGGCTTCAGGCACTGCTCGATGACGGGAGGCTCTCTTTCAGTCAGTGTGATGCCCGCGAGGTTTCCCCATCGAGCGAAAAAGGCTTCATCGTCACCAATCCGCCTTACGGGGAACAGTCCAATCCGAAAAGCGCTACGGTCGGTTCCATGATGAAAAATGTAGCCGACAATCTGAAAAAGCAATTTTCAGGATGGACAGCCTGGATGCTCACAAGCGATCGTAAGCTACCCAGTCAGATGCGATTGTCTGAATCGAGAAAAATCGTTATTTTCAACGGACCGCTGGAGTGCCGTTTCTTTAAATTCGAAATGGTCAGCGGATCTTTTCGCAATAAGAAAAACCAGGCTCAGGGAAGTTAACGAAAAACCAAAAGTTTGGACAATATAAAACCCAACACCAGGCTTGTTGCCGATGAAAGAACCAATGTCACCATCGGGTGCCAGGAACTTTGATCGGCACACCAGCCGATTCCCCAGGAAATGGAAGCCATCACCACGACCATTCTCAGGTAGCCTGCCAAATTTTGTTCCTTTTTAAAGGTGAATTTTGCATTCATAACATAGGAAAATGTCACCGCGATCAGGAACCCCAACAGATTCGATATGCTCTGAGAACAGTCCAAAAAATTATAAAAGCAACCGAAAGCTCCCCAATGAATGCCTGTATTGACTACACCGATCGTGGCATACGTCAAAAACTGTTTAAGTTTCTCATCCATTTTGGACCTCATCATCCAATCCTTGTGCAACGATTTCCGACAACTCAATAATGTCCATTCCGGAAAGAACCTTATCGGCCGTCATGGCACTTTCAAACATAGTCAGGCAATGAGGACAGCCGACCGCAACGGTCGAAGCAGATTTACGTAAGTCCACCAAACGGATAAAGTTGATCTTCTTGGTTGAACTTTCCATCCACATCTGACCGCCACCGGCGCCGCAACACATTGCCGTCTTACCCCTCTCAAGATTTTCTACTCGCGAAACGCCTTCAATGGAATCTAAGATCTTGCGAGGCGTTCCGACACTGTTGTTGTACCGAGCCATGTAGCACGGATCGTGGAAAACAATTTTCTCGGCCTGTTTGAGTTTCGGTTTGATACGCCCCGACTCAATCAATCCCAAAATCAACTGGGTATGACTGATCACATCAAATTTACCGCCTTCAAACTGCGGGTATTCGTTTTTGAGCGTGTTAAAACAGTGCGGACAATGAGCCAAAATGTGTTTGAATTGATACTTATGTAAGTTTTCAATGTTTTCAAGCGCTGCCAGCTGGAAGGTATACTCTTCGCCACTGCGTCGGGCAAAATCACCGTGACAGCGTTCTTCCTGCATAACGGCAAAAGAGACCCCTGCCGCATTTAAAATCTTTACCATGGCGCGGGCAATTTTCTGCGCTCTTCGGTCATAAGAAGCCGAACAACCGACCCAATACAAATAATCAACAGGTTGGCCTTCGGTGGCAACAGGGACGTTGAGTCCTTTAGCCCAATCCAAGCGCGAAGCTGGGTCCATCCCCCAGGGATTTCCGACGTTTTGAGTATTTTGTAAAGCTTTGGGAAGTCCGGCGGGAAATTCTCCCAATTCCAACGCCAGGTGCCTGCGCATATCCACAATGGTTGAAGGCAAATCCAAGCGTGCCGGACAAGCCTGCATACAGGCTCCGCACGTTGTACAGCTCCAGAGTGCCTCCTTGCTGACAATATCTCCGATCAGGGCCTTGTCTGCGGGATGATGCAGACGCTTTTTCAAACTCATGACCAGCGCTTTAGGATCCAAAGGAGCACCAGAACGTAAGGCAGGACACACTTCAGAGCAACGTCCGCATTCCGTGCAGGCATCAAAATCCAAACGCTGTTTCCAAGTAAATTGATTGAAATCAGAGACGCCGAATGATTCCTGCTCTTCAATATCCTCGATCTTGGGCAACTGTCCTTTGTGAGCAAGTTTCCTCCAATAGATGTTTGCAGGAGCTTTAAACATGTGGCCAAAGAATGTAAACGGAATTAAGGCAACAAAAATCAAAGCCCCCGCACCATGCACCAGCCACCAAGTAAAGTGCGCGCCTTGGAGCTGCTCGGGGGTAAACATCTGAAGGAAAAGAAGTGACAGGGCATAGCCCACGGGCGAATACACAGCCCACTCAGGTTGCTGCGACGCCAGACGCAAACCTTCGACGATGAATCCTGTAAAAATAATGATGGCCAGAGACGTCAGAATCCAGGCAAAACGCCATGAGCGTTCCAGTTTCTTTCCTTTTACCGCGAATCGTCTCCAGGCGGCCACTGCTAATGCGATCAAAGAGAAAAGACCGGCAATATCCAACACAAATTTGTAGACGAGATAGATATCGCCCTTGAGTAAACGCGCATCAAACAGATAGTGTGCGATATCCCAATCCAACACCGCTGTCGCAGTACCCAAAAAAAGAAAAATGAAGCCCCAGAAGATGGCAAAGTGGATCAAACCGCCCGGTGTTTTCAGTAAGCGTCTGTGCATAAACCCATCCCGCCAGAGTCCGAGCCATCGCTCTTTTCTCGCCTGTGGCAACTGAAGAGGACGTCCTTGACGCCAAAGATGCACACAGCGGCAAATGCCGACCACGCAGACAACGGCAGCAATCAATCCCACTACATAAACACCAATTTCCGCCCAAAATGGAATGTTCCAAAATGCGGGACGAATCGGCATGGATTCCATGACTTATTTTCCTTTTAATACTTAATTGAAGACCATACTTTATCGAGTCGCTTGACGCTCACCGGCATAGGTGTTCTTAATTTTTGGGCAAAAAGCGACACTCTAAGTTCTTCAATCATCCAACGGAATTCTTCCAAACGACTGTCGGTCACTCCCTTTCGAGCTGCAAGTTCGCGCTCATACATCGTCACAAAACGTGTGACATCGCGCATTTTCTGCGCATCCTTTTCCGGTTCGTCGCGTCTTTTTTCCAAACGCAGCTCTATAGCTTTTAAGTAACGCGGGTAGTGAGACAGATGTGAGTAGCCAATTTTAAGCAAAAAGTCTTTAAAAAAGAGACTCTTTAGCTGGTGATTCACATCTTCGAGAACCCATTTGTCCGAACATGATTTCAATTTCTTCATCACTGATGCGGTTTGCTCAACCACTTCGCTTAAAAGATGAGAAATATCCTGAGCAATCAAATTTAATTTGCCTTTGGCATCCTGACGTCTGAGCTCAAACTGCTCGGCATTAACCGGCAACGGTTCACATAAAGCACACTGCTTCAGTGATGCGTCCACAACCGCCTCTCGCATCGCTTCAAAACTCTCAAACACTTCTTTCATCGGTTCAAGCATTGATGCTTGCATCTGAATGCTCTGAAGGGATTTGAGATTTTTTTCCAAATAACGTATCTGTTCCCGCAGTTGCAGCTTAAATAACCTCAGCAACCCCTTTTGATGCTGACGGGCCGCTTCATCAGGACTGTCAAATACTTCCAATGAACAGAATGTTTCGTGATCAACAAGCGCTGGGTGACCAATTAAAGATTGCCCCTTGCGTTTAATCTCCATAATGTCAGGCAATTCTCCGAAATCCCATTGCGTGATTTCCTGTTCGCACTCCTGAGAGACGGAGGTATCTTGAGAGGCAACCTGTTGGAATGATTTTTGAGCCTGAGGGCCCAACTCAGATTTCAATTCCGCCAAGTTTCTGCCCATCTCTATTTGTCTGCCGTATTCATCGAGAACTTTAAAATTCATCGTCAAATGGGGCGGTAATTGCTCCGATTTAAAATCCTCAACTTTCGGTCGGACAGCACATTGTGTTTCGATATCCTCACAAAGCACTTGCAAAAGCGGTTTTTGTCCGGCTACGGACTCACTTCGCTGAGCAAACCCTTTGGCATAGTCACCTAACGGCACGCAGTGCCTGCGGTAGCGCTGGGGAAGGCTCTTAAGTAAAAGCTGAACTTTTTCCTTGAGCATACCCGGGACAAGCCACTGAGTTCTGACTTCATCGACAAGGTTTAATGCATAAAGCGGAACGGCAAGTGTCACCCCGTCTCGAGGACTACCCGGCTCAAAGTGGTAGGTGAGCGCCATCGATACGCCTTTCATTTCCATTTGTTTCGGGAAATACTCGGTAGTGATGCCGCTTGCCTCATGACGCATCAGCTCATCACGAGACAAATACAAAAGCTTCGGGTTCGATTTTTCAGCCTTCCTGCGCCATTGTTCAAAGGTCACCGCACTGACAACTTCTGCCGGCAAGTGCGCATCGTAGAACTGAACAATCAACTCATCGTCGACCAATACATCCAAGCGTCTGGCCTTATGTTCAAGATTTCGAATCTCACGAACAAGTTGTTGATTGTGCTTAAAGAAAGGCGCCTGAGTTTCAAATTCTCCATTGACCAGTGCCTCTCGGATAAAAAGCTCACGACACAGTGCCGGATCTTTGTCGGTATAGGTGACTTTTCGCTGAGCGTAAACCGTCAATCCGTACACGGTTCCCTTTTCCATTGCCATCACGGCGCCGGCTTTTTTCTCCCAGTGCGGTTCTGAGTAGCTCTTTTTAATCAAATGTGACCCCACCCGTTCAATCCACTGGGGATCTACGTCAGCCACCGTGCGGGCAAAAAGGCGGGAGGTTTCCACCAATTCTGCCGCCATGATCCAACGGCCGCATTTTTTCACTCGAGGAGAGCCCGGCCAAATGAAAAACTTAATCCCACGAGCTCCTAAAAAAGGAGCGGCTTTTGGTTCTGCATCGGGAATCTTGTAGCCGAGGTTACCGAGAAGACCGCTCAAAAGCGCGGTATGAACCTGTTCATAGTTGGCATCCTTGTCATTGATCTTCCAGCCCAGTTCAGTACAAAGCTCTTTGAGCTGACGGTAAACATCCCGCCACTCACGCAAACGTCTGGGGCTGAGAAATTGCCGTCTGAATTGTTCGGTTAGTTTTCGGTTACTTTCTTTGTGTTCCATGGCGTTTTGCACATAACGCCACAGCTTTACAAATGTCGTGAAATCACTTTTATCATCGGCCATCGCCCGATGAACATTGTCTGCTGCTTCCTGACGATCCAGGGGACGCTCGCGCGGATCCTGCACGGACAACGCACTGGCAATAATCAACACTTCGGCAAGAGCACCGTTCTCTTTAGCGGCCAAGAGCATTCGAGCCACTTTGGGGTCAACGGGAAGTTTTGCCAAGGCCCTGCCCGTTTCGGTTAATCGTTCCTTATCATCGAGCGCATTAAGTTCCTTTAAAAGTGAAATACCGTCGACGATGGCTCGATTGGGCGGCGCCTGAACAAAGGGGAAGGCCCGCACGTCTCCTAACTTGAGCGACTTCATCCGCAAAATTGCCGCAGCCAGATTGGTACGCATGATTTCCGAGTCAGTAAAAGGTGCTCTTCGGGCAAAATCTTCTTCACTGTAGAGACGAATGCATACACCGTTTGCCACACGCCCGCACCGACCCGAGCGCTGATTAGCAGAGGCCTGGCTGATAGGTTCAATTAGCAGTTGATCAACTTTATTGCGGTAAGAATAACGTTTGACTCTGGCTAAACCCGTATCCACAACGTAATGGATACCCGGAACCGTAATAGAGGTTTCCGCCACATTGGTTGATAAAACAATGCGCCGTTTCTCACTGGGTTTAAAAACTTTTTCCTGCTCTGCCGCTGACAGTCTGGCATACAAGGGCAATATCTCTGTTGTCGGCGGTTGTGACCGCGTCAATGTCTCAGCCGCTTCCCGAATTTCACGCTCCCCGGGTAAAAACACCAGGATATCGCCCGGTCCCTCCCGACAAAGTTCATCACAAGCGTCTGAAATAGCATTCATCCAACTCTTATCATCGGTCTCATCTTCGTCTTCGGGAGGTCGGTAACGGATTTCTACCGGATAGGTTCGGCCTGAAACCGTCAGTACCGGAGCGGGGATACCCTTGTCATCTGCAAAGTGCTTGGCAAAGCGCTCGCTGTCAATCGTCGCTGAAGTCACAATGACTTTGAGATCGGGCCGTTTTTTCAACAAGCTCTTTAAATAACCCAACAAAAAATCAATGTTGATACTTCTTTCATGGGCTTCGTCAATGATGATCGTGTCGTAGGCTCGAAGTAAAGGATCGCCTTGAGTCTCAGCAAGCAAAATGCCATCGGTCATCATCTTGACTTTAGCGCCGGGCTCGGTCTTATCGGTAAATCGAATTTTGAATCCCACCCACTGGCCGAGCTCTGTTGCGGTTTCTTCAGCCAATCGCTTGGCAATTGAAGATGCGGCGATTCGACGCGGTTGAGTATGAGCAATTTTTCCTCTACGACCGCGACCGGCTAAAACACACAGTTTCGGCAATTGAGTTGTTTTGCCGGAACCCGTTTCGCCGCAAAGAATTAAGACGCGATTTTTCCTAATAGCCTCAATGATCTCTTGGGCACGCTCTGAAACCGGCAGTCCCGGCATCGGGGTCAGTCGTGCACGGGGTACGGCCTTTTGTTCGCTGCTTTTCGTTACTGTTTCGGAAGCTTCTTTCTCAGTATGCTTGAGCTCAGACTTAGCGGCGGGCTCTTTCTTTTTTTCCTCTTGCAATTGCGCCTGCTCACGTTGCTTTTGGCGCTCCAACGCCAACCCTTTTAACTGATCACGAAGACTGTTACCGCTCACCGCGTATTCCTCAAAATTTAACTCGCCAAGACAAATGCTTGCCGAATACTTACAATTAGCGAAAGTTTCACTCTACGATAGGAGAGACAATCAGTATGGCTCGCATGGTCCACTGTCTCAAACTCAATAAAGAAGCCGAAGGGCTTGATTTCGCCCCTCTGCCCGGCCCCTTGGGTCAAAAGGTTTACGAAAACATTTCCAAGGAAGCCTGGAACGAATGGATCCGTCTGCAAACAATGATGGTCAACGAATACCAACTCAATCTTGCAGATCCGGAGGCCAGAAAACATCTTCTGGGTCAGATGCAAAAGTATCTCTTTGGTGACGGCGTGGAATCCGTTCCTAACTACACGCCACCCAAATGATTCATCGGGCACCTTAGGTGCCCGTTTTTTTTAACGTTTAAAGGTCTTAACTCCCTGCGAAGTTCCCAACAGCAAAACGTCGGCTCCGCGCTTGGCGAAAAGCCCCACCGTCACTACGCCGACGATTTGGTTGAGTTTTTGTTCCCATTGCTCGGCATCAGCAATCTGCCAACCGTGAACATCCAAAATTTTGTTGCCGTTATCCGTTGTGAAATCGCGCAAAACGGGCTTGCCGCCTAATTTTTCGATTTCACGACTCACGGCTCTGACAGCCATCGGAATGACTTCAATAGGCAGCGGGAATTTACCCAAAACATCCACCTTCTTGGACTCATCGGCAATACACACAAAACGCTCGGAAACCATCGCCACGATTTTTTCTCTCGTAAGCGCTCCGCCACCGCCCTTGATCATGGCAAAGTGAGGATCAATTTCATCGGCTCCGTCCACATACACACCGATTTTCTCAACTTCATTCAAGTCGAGGACCTTAAAACCGTAAGCCTGGAGCTTTTGAGTCGATCGAACGCTGCTTGAAACGCAGGCCGGGACGTCGATACCGCTTTCTTTTAAGGCATCGATAAAACAATCCACCGTAGAGCCTGTCCCCACCCCAAGAATTTCACCGGGTTTGACATACTCAAGCGCAGCCCGCCCTACGGCCTTTTTCAGTTCTTGCTGATCCATATTGACCTCTTTTAATCCGATTGTCCAACAGCACGAATTCTAAATGACAGCTATTATTCGGTGTTAAGAATTTTTCAGTTTTCTATACAGTGCAAAGAGCTACTCCAATTTTTGCCGTCGAAACCTTTAAGAGTTTGGGCGACAAATCGTTTCGCGGTCAAAGCATGTTCGGTGTCGTCATGACATGGATCATGCTCATTTGCGTCATTATCGGATTACTGTTTATCGGCCGAGTCATTCAATCGGAAGACGAGAAATCTCAACTGTCTCAGTTGCATCAAACGACGGAATTGTGGGCCGAATCTTTTTCCATTCGACTCAATGCAGACTTAGATCGACTCGGCCAGCTCAATAACTCACTGCCTCCCAATCTTGATTTTGCAGAAAACATGGCACTCATTGCCCAACAGGCGCGTGAGTTAATGCAGCAACGAGCAGAAATCCTGGAGATCAATTACCTGGATAGCCGTAACCGTGTTATTTCAACATTTGCCTCTCCTCACCCGTTCGGCAATATCACCTCTACCGTCGGTCAGCAATATCGTCGCTCGGCAAATGCCATTGTGCGTACCAAACGTACGGGATCCTCTTCTTTTTCGGAACCTTACTCGTTGCCGATTGAAGGTTCTCCATTTATTGACTTGGTTTCGCCTGCGCTAATCGGCGGAGAGCGCTATCTTCAGATTTCCCGTTTATCGATCTGGTCACTGTTGCGTCAGGCCACTCAGAACCGTCAGAATTCCTCTTTCCGCATCAGTATTCTGTACGAAGACAAACCGATCATCGCAGCCAGTACGGACTCCCGACGCCAATCCATCTCATACAAAATTCCTTTAGAGCCCCTGCCCGCCGGATTTGAACTGCAGGTATCGAGTTATGCTCAAGGTCTCATAACCCAGAACACTCTTTTTTGGGTGATCAGTGCTTTGGGAATTTTTCTTATCGTCGCCCTTTTGGGACTCATTCGTTTCAATTGGCGCCAAAACAGTACGGAAACAGCCCTTCGTGCAGAATCGGCACTAAGACGAACCATTGCAGACAGTCAATTATCCGGCCTTCAAGTCACCGACCGTAACGGTCGGATTGTCTACACCAATAAAACGTTCACCGACCTTCTCGGTATCGGCTCCAATGACCATTTAATCGGTCAGCTTCCGCCTTACTCCTATTGGCCTAAAGGGGATGCAGGCTTTCGCTTGATGGAGCTTTTTGAAACCATCAGACGCGGTCAAATGACCACGACCAGTTATGAGTTTCATCCCATGCGACCGGACGGATCCACGTTCAGTGCCTACCTGCACATCTCGCCGATGATTACGATGGAAGGCACGCATTTAGGATGGCTATGGACCTTAACCGACATTTCAGAAATCCGTCAGGCACAGGAACGTGTGACGGCTGCTCACGAACGATTCACCCGCGTGCTCGAATCCATGCAGGATGCGATCAGCGTCGTTGACCCCCAAAGCAATGTCTTATTGTTTTCCAATTCCGTTTACGATTCGCTCTTCGGAGATGATAGTTCCGGCAATCTTCAGGCGCATATGGAACTCATCAATGAAAAAGGTGAAGAAAAAGTCAAAGCAGCCAACGATATCTCCACCGACATTTATTTGGAAAAACTAGATCGTTGGTTTGCTCTGCACGAAAGGACCATTACTTGGACCGATCGCACGGAAGTGAGACTGCAGATTCTCTCCGATATCACGGAAAGACGTAAAAACGAAAATTTACTCGTTGAGCAGCAGGCTCGCTCGGAACTCAACTCCCGTCTGGTTACCATGGGTGAAATGGCGAGTTCCCTCGCTCACGAGCTGAATCAACCTTTAAGTGCCATTTCCAATTACGCCTACGTGGTCGGTTCCATGATGAAAGCGGCCGGGGTGCCCGAAGAACATGAAATGTTTTATTCCGTCTCACGCATTAAGGCACAGGCACAAAGAGCAGCCGGAATCATTCAGCGTATTCGCGCTTTCACCAAACGCAGTGAACCGAAGATGGAGTCCATTCCGGTTATCAACCTGGTTAAAGAAGTCATGGAACTGGCCAACATCCAAGCACGACGTCATAACGCCAAGGTGCAATACTTTATCGCTCCGGACGTCAGTAATGTCTGGTGCGATGAAATCATGATCGAACAGGTTCTTTTGAATTTGATCAAAAACGGTATTGAAGCCAGTCTCGGCATTGAAGGTCAAAAGCCCGAAGTCTCTCTGACGATTTACTCGGACATTAATCATCATGTCGTTTTTGAAGTAGCTGATAACGGCTGCGGCATTGACGATGAACATAAAGCCCAACTGTTCGATCCGTTTTTTACGACTAAATCGACCGGTATGGGTATGGGGCTCAATATTTGTCGCACGATTGTTGAGCTGCATCACGGGCGACTGGCGATTTCAGACAATATCGGCCGAGGAACGATTTTCACATTAACCCTTCCTTCCGAAAAAAAGGAAACAGGTTAAAATGGTTGGTTGTTGACTAAAAAACAGGGACTTTACCCACTATTGAACTATGTCTTTTCCTGCATTTAATTTTGACAATATCCGCAAGGAACCACTGGGAACGGTTTACGTTGTCGATGACGACGTTGATGTCCGCGATTCTATGCGCAGACTTCTTGAATCCCAAGGCTATCGAGTCGAAGCGTACGACAGCGGTGAAGCCTTTATTGCTAAGTATGACCCCAACGCCATTGCGGTTCTTTTGCTCGATCAGCGCATGCCCGGCATGACGGGCACGGAGGTGCAGGATCACTTGATCGCGCGCAAGGCTACGATTCCCATCATCTTCATGACCGGTCACGGTGACGTGCCGATGGCTGTCAGTACGTTGAAAAAGGGAGCGGCCGACTTCATGCAAAAGCCTCCTCAGATTGAGCTTCTTTTGCCGCAGATCTCACGCCTTTTATCTGAAGCGCGTGAACAGCGAGTCAAAAGTGAGCGTCAATCCTTAAATGAAGCCATGCTCTCAAAATTGACTCCCCGCGAGCAACAGGTGCTCGAGCGTATTGTGGCTGGCCGCCTCAATAAACAAATCGCTGATGACTTAGGCATTTCCATTAAGACTGTGGAAGCCCATCGTGCCTCTATCATGGATAAAACCAACTCCGGAACGGTGGCCGATTTGATGCGCGTGGTGATGAGCGCCAATAAACAAATTTAAGTCGAATTTTTCAGTGCCGGGAAAGTCCGCTCGTGTGGGCGGACTTTTCCGTATGAGGACAGTCACAAATGTCAGCTCAAATCATCGACGGCAAAGCAATTGCCAAAGCCATTCGGGAAAAGACCAAAGCTGCGGCCGCTCGTCTGCGCCGTGCTCCGGCTTTAGCCGTAGTCATGGTCGGAGAAAATCCTGCCAGTGCCGTTTATGTTCGAAACAAAGTTCGGGCCTGCAACGAAGTCGGAATCACCTCGATTGAACACCGCCTGCCGCAAGATTGCACCGATGAGCGCTTACTTGAAGTCATCAAAGCATTGAACGAAGATGCAACGGTTGACGGTATTCTGGTTCAACTGCCTTTGCCCGAGCATATGCATGCAGGCTTAATTCTTGAAACCATTGACCCCAACAAAGACGTGGATGGTTTTCATATTTACAACACGGGCAAACTTGTGACAACCGGAGGGGGATTCAAACCCTGTACCCCGGCCGGGATCATTGAACTACTTAAAGCCATTGATTATCCCATTGAAGGCAAGCATGCCGTGATCCTCGGGCGCTCCAACATTGTCGGTAAACCGTTGGCGATGCTGATGCTGCAGGAAAATGCAACCGTGACCATGACACACAGCCACACACCGAATCTGAAACACTACACATTGGATGCCGACATTTTGGTGGCTGCGATCGGTCGGGCCAAATACGTCAAAGCCGATATGGTTAAACCGGGTGCGGTAGTCATTGACGTCGGCACGAATCGGGATGAAAACGGAAAATTATGCGGCGACGTTGATACGCAAGCCGTACAGGAAGTGGCCGGCTGGATTACCCCGGTTCCCGGTGGCGTCGGCCCGATGACCATTGCCATGCTGATGCACAATACTTTGATATCTGCACAGAAACGGCAAAATATTTTCTAAGCAAAAGAGTGTTGAATGCCGCTCAAACCCAATGAGCGGATCAACACTCTCCTTTAAAACGCATCATCGAAATCATCTGCCTGAACGACTTTTCGGGCGACTTCCATTGAAAAACCTCGAGCCAACAGGTATCGCATCTGTTTGGCTCTTTCTTTATAGTCCTGCGCAACTTGTCCGAAGCGCTTGGACCATAAGGCTCGAGCCCGTTGTCCTTCGCTTTGGCCTAAATCATCGAGCGCCTGATCAATAAGTTCGTTCGAGACCCCGCTTGATCGAAGCTCATAGGCCAAGCGAGCGTTACCGTATCGGGCAGCTCGCAATCTGACGCGAGAACGAGCAAACCGTTCGTCTGATAAGTACCCTTTTCGCTCAAGTTCATCGAGGAGAGTATCTAACTCTTCTTCGCTTTGAGATTCCTGCAGATAGGGGCGTAACTTCTCACGCAGCTCACGGCGACTGTATTCCCGCCGTGCCAGGTAACGCACTGCCCGAGTTTTTAAACTCGGGCCTGCGCGACGGGAGTACCCCTCCTCGTTTTTTTCTTCGCTATTGCGGATCGGCATGGGCTTCTTCAACCGCTGCAGTCTTGACCAGAGACTTCACGCCCTTAATTTCCCGAATACGATTTTCCACCTCTGTCAAAATTTCCGGATTGGCCTTGAGGTATTCACGAGCATTATCGCGTCCCTGTCCGATCTTACTGCCTTGATAACTGTACCAGGCACCGGACTTCTGGATGAGGTTGAGGTCAACGGCCATGTCAATCACTTCCCCCTCATGCGAGATCCCATCACCGTAGAGGATGTCAAACTGAGCGGTCTTAAAAGGAGGCGCCACTTTATTTTTGACCACTTTGACCTTGGTATCCGAGCCGATCACCTCATCACCCTTTTTGATAGCACCGACGCGGCGAATATCCAGACGAACAGAGCTGTAGAACTTTAATGCGTTACCGCCTGTTGTCGTCTCAGGACTACCGTAGCTCACACCGATCTTCATACGGATTTGGTTAATGAAAACCACGAGCGTATTCGTGCGTTTAATCGACGAAGTCAGTTTTCGTAAAGCCTGACTCATCAAACGAGCCTGCAGTCCGGGCAATGCCTCACCCATCTCACCTTCAATTTCAGCCTGCGGAGTCAGTGCAGCGACCGAGTCAATCACCACCATATCAACAGAACCGGAACGAACCAGGGCATCACAAATTTCCAAAGCCTGCTCACCGGTATCCGGCTGAGAGATCAACAGATCTTTGAGGTTAACGCCCAATCGTTGCGCATATTGAATATCCAAGGCGTGTTCAGCGTCAATGTACGCACAGGTGCCGCCTGTTTTTTGCATTTGCGCCACCACGTGAAGCGCAAGAGTGGTTTTACCGGACGATTCCGGTCCGTAGATTTCAATGATGCGTCCGCGAGGCAGACCACCCACACCGAGAGCGATATCCAAGCCGAGTGAACCCGTTGAGATCACGTCAATATCTTCACTCATGCCCTTATCGCCCATGCGCATAATGGAACCCTTACCGAATTGCTTTTCGATTTGAGCCAGGGCGGCACTCAGAGCCTTTTTTCGTTCTTCACCTTCAACGCGTTCGACCCGCGGTAACGTTTTCTTTTCTGCCATTTTTATTCCTTTAACAGTTATCGTGTGCCCCAACTCTTGTTCGTTTTGACTAATATATTTTTTAATAATTTTTAAAAAAAGATATCAATCAAGATCAAACTCCCATCATTCGGGCGATTTATTTTCTTCATAGGTCAAATTATTAACAATAAAAGATCATTTGTCGAGACTTTATTTTGTTAAATTTGTTATCGTTTACCCTAACTTTCATATCAATCAATGATCTATATCAAGATTCCAAAATTTTATCCGTTTTTCATGTTTTTCACTTTTTTCTCCAAAATTATTTGACAAACCGATTTTAATGAGGCATCATTTCGCACTCGGTTGGACACGTTACCTGTGGGCTTGTCCCGCTCGTTAATCTACGGGTCGTTAGCTCAGTCGGTAGAGCAGCGGACTTTTAATCCGTTGGTCGAGAGTTCGAGTCTCTCACGACCCACCACCACCGAAAATTGTTGAAGGTTTGGGAGCGTAGCTCAGTTGGTAGAGCAGCGGACTCTTAATCCGTCGGTCCAGAGTTCGAGTCTCTGCGCTCCCACCATCGCCAAAATCCTCTTCCTTTTCTTTGTTGACTTCCTATCTTCGCTTCTTTGTAACGACTTGAAATTTTTTAGTCGCAGAAGGCATTTTTTCGTCCAAAAATAAGCGCTTACCTTTAAAATGTTTTTTTGTTTGAATTTATCTGAGTGGCTTTTCAATATGATTCTTTTGCCTTCGCCCGATGATACGGATCGATTGGGAAAACTGTTGGCACACTGCCTGACTAAATTTCGCCCAAATATTGTTCTTCAGGGCTTTAACATTCGATTGGAAGGCAATTTGGGTGCAGGCAAAACCAGTCTCACCCGCGCCACGCTTCGTGCGCTCGGCGTCACCGGCAGAATCAAAAGCCCGACTTTCACACTTTTGGAAACTTATCCGATCGATTCTGAAATTGAAGTGTTTCACTTTGATTTCTATCGTTTCGAAACACCTGAAGAATTCTTGGATGCGGGTTTTCGCGATAACTTCGGCCCGGGTCACATCACGTTTTGCGAATGGAGCGAAAAGGCCGGCGAATGCTTGCCGCCCGCCGATCTGACGATTGAATTAGAACCCTACAATGACGGTCGGTCAGTCCAAATATCCGCCCTATCCGACTTAGGTGTAAACGTTTTAAGCGAATTAAAAAAACAATGGCCCTCTCCCGTAGAACTTTAATCAACACCACGACAGGAACACTGGCTCTGTCACTTTTGCCTGTACGTGCGACTCAAGCCGCACAAATGGTAGATGTGCGTATGTGGCCGGCCGAGGAATATACCCGCGTGACGCTCGAACATGATGAGCCGATTAAATTTAAATATTTCCTCGTTCGCTCACCCATGCCCTATCGCTTGGTGGTTGATATCGAGGGGCTGACACTGACGGCCAAACTACAGAAAATGATTTCCGATGTCTCACCTAATGACCCTTATATTCAGGCGGTGAGAATCGGTCAGTACACACCGAGCGTTGTTCGCCTGGTCATGGATCTTAAAAACGAGGTCCGACCGGAAGTGTTTTCTTTAAAACCGATAGCCAATTACAAGTACCGTCTCATTTTCGATATTTACCCCGTCGACAAAGACCCCATTGCAGGCGTGATCGCCGGTCTCAATGACAAGTCGAAAAAATCAGATCCGGTGGGAGACTTATTAGCGAAAAATCGTTCCCAGTCCTCAAAGTCGACAAGCAGCGCAGCTCAAAATAAACCCGCTCAATCAACGGGCCAACAGGCCGTTTCGCCTCAGAAAACCACTCCTCAGAAGTCTCAGCCGACACAGACTAAAAAGCCGGCTCAAACCAAACCTGCGTCCAAACCCAAGCGTGACATTATTGTCGTGGTGGACGCCGGTCACGGCGGTGAAGACCCCGGAGCAGTGGGTAAAAGAAAAACGTACGAAAAGCACATCACTTTGTCGATTGCCAAACGACTGGAACGGTTGATCAAAAAGGAAAAGGGCATGACAGTTGTCATGACCCGCACGTCCGACCACTTTGTCAGTTTGAGTCAGCGGGTGATGATTGCTCAAAAAGCGAAAGCCCACCTTTTTGTGAGTATTCACGCTGATGCTTGGACGAAACCCTCTGCCAAGGGCGCCTCGGTTTACGCATTGGCCGAACGCGGCGCGACGAGCTCTGCTGCCATGTGGTTGGCTAAAAACCAAAATGAAGCCGACTTGATCGGCGGGGCCAACTTCAAAGAAGTGGATAAAAGACTGCAATCTGTTTTAGTCGATATGACGACCTCATGGAAGATCAACTACAGCCTTGAATTGGGTCACAGTGTGCTGCAGTATCTGGGCAAAATCAACACCTTGCATCGCAGACAGGTTGAGCAGGCGGGCTTTTTAGTCCTTAAAACGCCGGGAGTCCCCTCCATTCTTGTTGAAACCGCCTTCATCAGCAATCCGCAAGAAGAGCGCAAACTGAAAACCGCTGCCTATCAGCAAAATGTTGCGGAGGCTATTTTAAAAGGCATAAAAGCTCAGGTTAAGAAAAATGACTCTATCATGCAGGGCTGATCGGAAAAGTTTTGCAACGTTGTTTTGTTAACAATTTAAAGCTTAACCGCTAAAATTACCTAATCGTATTGATTTTTAACTCTAGGACATCGCAATCATGGCTATTGTCTCTCTACGTCAATTACTGGATCACGCTGCTGAAAACGGTTACGGCGTTCCGGCTTTCAACGTCAACAACATGGAACAGGTTCAGGCCATCATGACGGCCGCCCAGGAAGTAGGCGCCCCCGTCATCATGCAGGCTTCGGCCGGTGCCCGTCGCTATACGGGTGAACTTTTCCTGAAGAACCTCATTCAGGCGGCTGTTGAAACCTATCCGGATGTCCCGGTCTGTATGCATCAGGACCACGGCCAAAACCCGGCCGTCTGTCAAGGCGCTATTCGCATGGGCTTTTCTTCAGTCATGATGGACGGTTCACTGCAAGCCGACGGCAAAACCATTGCCAGCTACGACTACAACGTCAATGTGACGCGTCAGGTCGTTGAAATGGCTCACTGCATCGGCGTAAGCGTGGAAGGCGAATTGGGTTGCTTGGGCTCTTTGGAAACGATGAAGGGCGACAAAGAAGACGGTCACGGGACGGACGCCAAGATGACTCGTGATCAATTGCTCACGGATCCCGATCAGGCAGCCGATTTTGTCGAAAAGACCCAATTGGACGCTCTGGCCATTGCGATCGGTACGAGCCACGGCGCCTACAAATTCACACGTAAGCCCACCGGCGACATTCTGTCCATTGACCGCGTCAAAGAAATTCACCGCCGTCTGCCCAACACGCATTTGGTGATGCACGGCTCGTCCTCTGTTCCCCAGGAATATCTGGCTGAAATCAGAGAGTTCGGCGGCCAATTCCGTGAAACTTATGGTGTTCCGGTTGAAGAAATTCAGGAAGCCATCAAGCACGGCGTGCGCAAGGTCAATATTGACACGGACATCCGTTTAGCAATGACTGCAGCCGTTCGTCGCTTCCTGGTCGAAAATCCGACGAAGTTTGACCCCCGCGAATACCTCAAGGCTGCACGCCAAGCTGCTTATGAGCTTTGCAAGAAGCGTTACCTTGAATTCGGTTGCGAAGGTCAAGGTGCCCGCATCAAGCCGATTGATTTGTTCTCGATGGCTAAGCGCTATGCCAACGGCGAATTAAAGCAAAACGTCATCTAACTGTTTTTGACCGATAAAAGAGGGGGAAACTTCCCCCTCTTATTGACTGCAAATATCAAATGTCTGACGCAAAAGATCTCAAAGGTAAAACCGGGGTTAAACGCCTCACCAATGCATTTTTTTACTCTAAAGACGGTTTTGCCGCAGCGTATCAATCGGAAGAGGCATTCAGACAGGAATTCTGGCTTTTAGTGGTCGGTTCGATCATTGCCTTTGTCTTACCAGTTACTCTGCTACAGACGGTGGCTCTTATTGCTGTTTTGCTGCTATTGCTGATTGTGGAAATCCTTAATTCTGCCATTGAAGCGGCCATTGATCGAATCGGCACTGAGATTCATCCCTTATCCAAACGTGCCAAAGACATGGGCAGCTGCGCAGTACTGTTTGCCTGTTTCCTGGCAGCCATTGTCTGGATTGCTGTTGTTGTCGATTGTTTTTTCCTGAATTGACGAGCTTGTTGTTTTTCCGTTAAGACGAATCTGCTCAAAAACACTCGCAGCGACGTCAAAAACCGCTAGAATGTATCCGTTAAGCAGTTGGCAGTGGGCCAACCCATTTTTCAAACGGAATCAAACGATCATGCCCATTCTTGATACTTCTTTGCACTCCTTAAAGCGCATCTATCGCGGCAAAGTCCGCGACAGCTATGAGCTCGACGATGACAAATTGCTGATCATCGCAACGGACCGCATCTCCGCATTTGACGTGATTCTTGACGATCCCATTCCTTACAAAGGTATGGTTTTGCAGGCACTCACGGATTTTTGGTTTGATAAGCTCAAAGGCATTGTGCCGAATCACTTAACGGGCATTGATCCCACTACGGTCGTTGCCGAGGATGAAGTCGAACAAGTCAAGGGCCGTTCTGTAGTTGCCATGAAGCTCAAACCCATTCCTATTGAATGCGTCGTTCGCGGCTACATCATCGGCGGCGGTTGGAAAGACTATCAGGCGACCGGTAAAGTCTGTGGTATTGAGTTACCCGCCGGTCTCAAGCAAGCTCAGAAACTTCCCGAACCGATTTTCACGCCGGCAGCCAAGATGGAAGTGGGCACGCACGATGAAAATATCTCCTTTGAACAAGCCGTTGAATTGGTCGGTGAAAAGATTGCCAACCAAATTCGCGATTACTCGATTGAACTGTATACGCGTGCAGCCGAGTATGCCCTCACCAAAGGTATCATCATTGCGGATACAAAGTTTGAATTCGGTCTGGATAAGGACGGTACGGTGCGCCTGATGGACGAAGTCCTCACACCTGACTCTTCCCGATTCTGGCCTGCCGATCAATATCGTGAAGGCATTTCGCCGCCTTCCTTTGATAAGCAGTTTGTTCGCGATTGGCTCGAGACGCAAACGTGGGATAAAACCCCTCCGGCTCCCCGGGCTCCTGAAGAGATTTTGGAAAAAACCTCCCAGAAGTACCGTGAAGCGCTTCGCCGACTCGCCGGTCGTGATGTGGCTTAAAAAGGTCGCTTAAATGTATCCGATGGCGCGGAAGAGTCCTTTCTTTCCGCGCCCTTCTTCTTTTTTAATAGGTAATCTGACTATGCAAAACAATCCTGTTGTCGGTGTTGTCATGGGGTCAAATTCTGACTGGGACATCATGAAAAATGCTTGCGATATTCTTCAGCAATTTGAAGTCCCGTTTGAAGCCAAGGTGGTTTCCGCTCACCGCATGCCGGATGAAATGTTCCGTTACGCCGAAACGGCCCAAGAGCGCGGTCTCAAAGTCATTATTGCCGGTGCGGGCGGCGCTGCTCACTTACCCGGCATGCTCGCCGCCAAGACTGTTGTCCCGGTTTTAGGCGTACCGATTCCCTCTCGCTATCTTCGTGGTGAAGATTCTCTGCTGTCGATTGTTCAAATGCCCAAAGGCGTTCCCGTTGCTACCTTTGCTATCGGTGAGGCCGGTGCAGGCAACGCCGCACTTTTTGCCATCGAAATGTTGGCAAGCGCAGGCTGCCCTGAAATGCAGAAAAAGATTGCCGAATTCCGCAAAGCTCAGAACGAAAAAGCCCGCAACATGATTTTGCCCCTTCAATAAACGGACACATCACGATGCAGAAAAAATTTCCCTTAAATCCCGGAGAAACGCTCGGCATGATGGGCGGTGGCCAACTGGGTCGAATGTTTGCCATCGAAGCTGCTTACATGGGTTATCACGTCACGGTATTGGAGCCCGGTGAGTTGCCGCCTGCCGCTGAAGTTTCGCTTCATCATATCGCACGACCCTATTTGAGTGAAGAAGGGCTTGATGCATTGGCGGCCGACACCGCTGCCGTCAGTACAGAATTTGAAAACGTCCCGGCACAAGCCTTGGATCGCTTGGCTCAAAACGTTTTTGTTGCTCCTCCCGGATCGGCTGTCGCAGTCGCACAGGACCGCAACAGTGAAAAGCATTTCATTGAGAGCGTAGCCCACGTTCCTGTGGCACCTCACTGCCGCATCAGTGCTCAATCGGATATTGAAGCGGTAGAGGATTCACTTTTTCCTGCCATTTTAAAAACAGCCCGCCTGGGCTATGACGGCAAGGGACAAGTCCTCGTTGACTCCCGCCAAGATCTCGCACGTGCCTTTGAAAGCCTTCACGGAGTTGACTGTATTCTCGAAAAGAGATTAAAGCTTTTTAAAGAAGTCTCGGTCATTGTGGCTCGTTCGGTTAACGGACAAACCGCCACTTTCCCGGTGTGTGAAAACAAACATCGAAACGGTATTTTGGCCGTTACTGTGATGCCTGCGCGTGTGAGTGAAGCCATTTCCACGCAGGCTCGCCGTTATGCCACGCAAATCGTTGACGCACTGCACTATGTAGGGGTACTTTGTGTGGAATTCTTTGTCCTTGAGGACGGCAGCCTCGTTGCCAATGAAATGGCTCCCCGTCCGCACAATTCCGGACACGCCACGATTGATGCTTGCTGGAGCAATCAATTTGAACAGCAACTTCGATGCATGACCGGCCAACCACTGGCCGATACCACTCAACACAGCCCTGCAGTGATGTTGAATTTGCTGGGAGACATTTGGTTTGACGGCGACAAGCCCAAACAACCTCAGTGGTCTGCCGTTTTGGCGATTCCCGGTGTGAAGCTACACCTCTATGGCAAAGCCCAAGCCCGCCACGCCCGTAAAATGGGACATGTGACCTGCCTCGGACACACGATCGAAGAAGCTCTTGATCGGGCGAAAAAAGTTGCCAAAATTTTGAATTTACCGGAGCCGCAATAATGCAACCTGTTGATGAACGTGCCATACGAGCTGCTGTTGATGTCTTGGAATGCTCGGGACTGGTCGCAATGCCCACAGAAACTGTCTACGGACTTGCAGCCAATGCCGAGGACGAAAAGGCCGTAATGAAAATTTTTGAGGCTAAACACCGCCCCACGACTCATCCTCTGATCGTTCACATCACGGGCGAAGAAGCACTGGATCACTGGGCCCGAGAGATTCCTCAGAGTGCCTACGTATTGGCAAGACGCTTCTGGCCCGGACCGCTAACTATGATTTTGAAAAAGAGTGATTCTGTGGGCGATTGGATTACCGGAGGTCAAGACTCTGTGGGTCTTCGTTGCCCCTCTCATCCTTGGGCTGTCGCGCTGATCAAGTCTTTTGCGGGCAAACACCATCGAGGATTGGCAGCCCCTTCTGCCAACACTTTCGGTCGGATCTCCCCCACAACAGCTCAGCACGTCAGAGACGATTTGGGAGAAAAACCCAAGGGTAAAGTCGACTTCATTCTCGATGGCGGCGAATGTGAAGTGGGAGTTGAATCAACCATCATCAATCTGAGCGGTGAACACCCCGAAATTTTGCGTCACGGAGCCATCACCCGAAACATGCTTGAAGAGGCTCTCGGTTGTGCTGTACCCGACGGAGGAAAAGACTCACCTCGCGTTTCCGGCTCATTAAAGAGCCATTATGCGCCCAAGACCAAAGTCATTCTGTGCGATGACCTGGTCTCTGAGCTCAAAAAGTACGGGGATAAAAAAATTGCCGTCATGGCCAGTGCACGATCCCTTGCACAGACACCTGATCACGTCATCAAATGGTTTGTCGCCCCGGATAATGCCACGGCCTACATGCATGATCTGTACGTTCGTCTGCACGAGCTTGATCAGGCCGGTGCCGACTTGATTTTGATTGAAACGCCTCCTACGGGTGATGCCTGGAATGCCGTTCAGGATCGCTTATCCCGTGCCGCTGCTTAAGCCATGTCAGAAGAACTTGTCAGACTCTCCAAACGCATCAGTGAACTCGGTATCGCCTCGCGTCGCGAGGCCGATGCCTGGATTGAAAAGGGTTGGGTCAAAGTCAACGGAGAGATCGCTACGCTCGGCATGAAAGTTACTCATTCCGATCGGATTCAAATATCTTCCAAAGCGAAAAACGAGCAGAAAAAACTCGTCACGATTTTGCTCAACAAACCGGTAGGATACGTAAGCGGCCAGGCCGAAGACGGCTATGAACCCGCTAAAGTTCTGATCACCGCCCAAAATCATTGGGCAAAAGATGATGCACCTATTCGATTCTCCCCCTCGCAACTGAATCATTTGGTACCTGCCGGCCGACTTGATATTGATTCGGTAGGGCTTTTGGTTCTGACTCAAGACGGACGTGTTGCAAAATCCATTATCGGAGAAACCAGCGATCTGGAAAAAGAATACATTGTGCGCGTAGCCGCGCTTGACGGATCGCGCCCGACATTAAGTGCAGAGAATCTTGCGCTCCTCAATTTCGGATTGCAGCTTGACGGCAAACCTTTACTACCGGCCAAAGTCTCCTGGCTTAATGAGGATGAACTGCGTTTTGTTCTGAAGGAAGGGAAAAAAAGACAAATTCGCCGCATGTGTGAGGCCGTAGGTCTGAAAGTTCTTCGCCTCAAACGCGTCCGTGTCGGTCGGATCGTTCTCGGTCATTTACCGCTCGGTCAATGGCGTTATTTAAAACCCGGCGAAAATTTCTGAACACTTCAGTATGCACAACCGCTCGATATTGGCTCAGCTTCTGTTGGTTTTCGTCACACTCTTGTGGGGCTCGACGTTTCTGACTCTTCAGATAGCTCTGACCTGGGCTGATCCTGTGGTTATCGTCGCATTGCGCTTTGTCATCGCCACCGGCATCCTCACTTGTCTTCTCAGAGGCGAAATACTGAAAATCTCCCGCTACGAGTGGAAGGCCGGAATAGTAGTGGGAATTTGTATTTTCGGTGTTTACACCCTTCAGACAATCGGCTTGCAATCTATTGCCAGCAGCACTTCCGCTTTTCTCACCGGACTTTATGTCGGCTTTGTGCCGCTTTTGCAATGGCTGATTTTTAAAAATGCCCCTCAACCCATGACCATCGTGACAATCGTGCTCGCCTTTGCCGGCATGACCCTTTTTGCCAATCCTTTCTCTGTGAGCTTTTCCGGCCAAATGGGAGAATGGATCACCGTTTTAAGTGCACTTATCTGTGCTGCTGAAATTCTTTCAATCAGCTATTTCACGAAAGGTTGTCGACCGCTTCAACTGAGCTTTACTCAACTGATCACCGTTGCTTGTCTGGCATTATTGACCCTATTGTGGCACGAGCCTTCTCGTCCGACTCAATGGACGTCCGGTCTTTGGTGCTGTGTCATCGCTTTAGCGGCCATTGTCAGTTTTGTGCAATTTGGGATCGGTTGGGCTTTGAAATACGTCCCTGCCATGCGAGCAACACTCATCTATGCATTAGAGCCGGTATTTGCAGGTATTATCGGGTGGTTAGCCGGTGAGCATTTCGGCTTATCGGAACTGTCCGGTGCTGCACTGATTATCTTTGCAGTTCTGATCAGTGCCTGGCGTCCCAGCAGCGGCAAGAAAAATAATGGAGAAGCATTATGAGACAAAATCAACCGATCGGTTTTTTCGATTCCGGCTGGGGCGGTCTGTCCATCATGAAAACGGCTCGTCAAATACTGCCATCGGAAGATTTTATCTATGTAGCCGACTGCGCCAATGCTCCTTACGGTGACCGCACTCACGAATTCATTGTTGATCGGGCTCGCAAAATTGCCCGTTTCCTTTTTGAATCCCAACAGGTCAAAGCACTGGTCATTGCCTGCAACACGGCAACAGCCGAGGCCATTGATACATTAAGAAAAGAGTTACCGCAAGCTCTGATTGTCGGCGTTGAACCAGCAGTCAAACCGGCCGTCGCGTTATCGAAAAAACAGTGCATCGGTATGATCTCCACAACCCGTACCGCCACATCCGATCGCTACCGTCAACTTCTCAAGCGTTACGGACAAAATTCTCACATTCTCTCAACAGGCTGTCCGGGATTAATGGACTGTGTGGAAGCAGGAGAATTTGACACAGCGACCACGCGTGAGCTTTTACACCGTTATCTGGATCCTATGCTTGAAGCCGGAATCGATACTTTGGTTTTAGGCTGCACGCACTACCCGTTTTTGAGCGATACGATCTCATCAATTGTCGGCCCTGAAGTAATCCTCTACGAACCGAGTCTTGCTGTCTCCAGACGCCTTCAGATGCTTTTAAAGGATGCTCATGCTCTGAGAGAAAATCACCGTGGTAAGGAATGCTTTTACGTCAGCGGACTCAATGAGCAAAGAAAAAGTGTGGCCCGCCGTTTATGGCGCAATGCCACACTTTTTGAAAATCTGGCAGTTTGACTCAGGCTTCTGTCAAAAATGGAGTCATCCGCTCACGAAGTTTTTCAGGAATGGGGGTGGATTTTCTGCTCACGGGATCAATGCAGACCATGACTTCACGACACTTCACGTGAAGGGTCTCCCCTTTGTAAAACTCGATTTCTACCGTAAAGGAACTGTTGCCGATATGACTGACCCAAAGGCGCATTTCACCTTGATCCCCGATTGTAAAGGGTTTGAAAAAATCCGAGTGAACGGAAACAACCGGGATTAAGACCCCGAGCTCAGACATACGCTCCCACGGCAGCTTCATTCCTTCACGAAACCAATCTTCCGTTAAACCGTTAAACAATACAAAAAAATTGGGATGAAACACAATGCCGGCAGGATCACAATGCGCAAAACGAATCATGCAGGACTTTTTAAATACAGCTCCCACTTTCACCACTCCTTTGATCGATTAATACTGCCCGCACTGGGCTTGCCTCCAACCCCTTAATTTTCAGAGGCAGAGCAATCAATTCATATTCGCCTGCCTGTACGGCAGATAGTTCAAGATTTTCCAAAATGAGAATCCCGGCGTCAATAGCTAAAACATGGGAGGGAAGTTTTTCATCCTCTGCCGGATCAATGCTGGGCGTATCAATCCCGATCACTTTTACGCCTTGCTCAATTAAAAACGCAACGGCATCGGCTGACAAATAACTAAACTCGTTCGTCCAGCAGCAAGGCCTGTTAAAGCCCGTTTTAATCAGCACCCGTCGTGCAGACAGCCTCGAAGGTAAATCTTCGGCAGTGATAACTTTTTTCCCTATTCTTTCAATGACCTGACACGGTCCGATCAGCTCTGTCAAAGCTATTTCGGAAACATCTCCCACACGGTTGAGGTGCTGAGGAGCATCCACATGTGCTCCCAAATGCGCACTCATAGTCAACGTACCGACACACACCTGAGATGAGCGGACAAATGACAAACTCAAAGGGGCATCGCCCGGATACACGGGCGATGCTTCTGTAATCAAGGGAGAGATATCAAGGATTCTCACAGGTTACGGGGATCCAATTGAGCGTCTTTTTCGCTCGACAGTTTATTGACGACCTCTCGAGCAATTTCAATCATTGTCAACGGAGCACAACCTTCGGCCTTATTATTGGTAATCACAAAACTCTTTTGCCCGGATTTTTGCGCAATGTCCAACAGATGAACGATACCGGAGCGGGTAGCAAGATCCGGATGAACAACACGGTTAAACGGCGCATAGGTCATCTTGGCTACACCGTGACGTTGAATGGGATTTAAAGACCAACGAACTACCAACGGTCCCTTCATCTTCCAATCCTCTCCTTGGGCCTCCGGGTCTTCGTAATAACGCAAGGCCGCCGTTTGACGGATGACATCCGGCATGGAGGGATGAACCCCGACAACCAAACGTACTCCGCTCGGACGCAAGGCATTCAATAAACGTTTTGTATAAATAGAAAGCGTACGGACTTCAACCGCATAGACGGGATGTTCCCCTTCCACTTCTTTCGGCAAGTCTGCGAAAAATTGAGCAATTCGATCAATGTAGCTGTAACACTCAGCTTGGGTGGGTAAAAGCGGTCTGGGGATGGGAGACAATTGAAAGACCAAGGGACCCGCGTTTTCTCCCAAACCGTTAATCACCGGATACACAAATTCATGCATGGCTGCGTGCAAATCAAGGAAATCCTGATTGAGGGAACGGAAACGTCCCTTAGGATCACGCTTGACGGCATCGGTCACACTTTGCGGAGCCTTGATAAGAAAACGGAATTTTTCGTCCACCTGAGCAGCCATGGCAGCGTAGGACATTTCATTGAGAGTGCCGAAAAACGACCAATCGATACCAACGGCACGCAAAACCGGGTGCTTGCAATACGCTGTCAATCCCCGTTTGGTTAAATCCTCTACTCCACTTGTTTCACCCCAAACGATTCCCTTCCAACCCGGAAAATTCCAACTGGCACAACCCAGATAGATGGAAGAAGGTAATAAGCGCCCCAAACGCAAAACGTCTTGAGAAGGGGTAACCGGAGTAATGGGGGAAGATGTCACTTCATCAAAACTGTAAGGATCTGTCGTAAATTGATCAAACATAACTTTCCAATCTGTATATCAACAAACAAAAATAAAGCCGAATGACTGCTTTTCTTTAGTATACGTCCGAAAATTCAACAACATAGGACGAAAAATGAGTAATTTTGCTCAGAAGATTGAAAAATAGCAGAAAAAATTTTCTACTTCAATGTCTGAAGTTGAGCAATTGAGACAAAAGTTCGGTTGAAGCCCATGGCGGGAATTTTATATTTCCCGCCATTGATAAATATTACAGACGAGGACCACGGGGAGGACGAGGTTCTGCACGTGGGGCCGGAGGCTCTAAAAGGCTGCCGGTGTTGACGATGTAGTCAAATTCGTGCATCTTCTCTTGTCCGAACACCTTTTGTAATTCGGCTCGAGCCTTGACGTAACCGTCAAACGCCTGAGCATGAGCACTCATAAAAGCACTGCGTGCCTGAAGTCTTTCCTGCCGGTTCTGAGGTGCTTCACCCGTTTTCCAACGATCAAATCGAGTCTGAGCCAAATCGGCATAGGCTTTTTGCATCTGCTGCCATGCCTTTTGCTCGTTGCTCTTAATTTCTAAAACAGATCCGACTTCCGTCATGAAGTGCTCTGCCTCTGCACGATCCATACCGAAAGTGCGCACTCCCAAACCGTAAGGAGCTTGAGCCCGAGCACGGTGGTGAGGCCCGAAGCGAGGAGCGTCTCCACGCATCATGCAGTGAGGCCCTTCATCGTAGTGATGCCAACCCGGCGCTCCGGCACCCCAACAAGGAGCCCCATGCCAAGCAAAAGAAGCCAGCGGAATAAAACCGACGGAAGCTACCGCAGCGATCAATAATGTTTTCTTCGTCATATTTTCTCCCCTACTAGAAAAATGTCCCCTGCGAGTCGTTGCTGTCAGGCAGGGGGAAAAGACTTTAGCTTGTTTGTTAATTGCAGTGTACGGATCAGTTAAGCAACAATCTTTTGGCAACTGTGTGATTTTGTTATTAAGCTCAACAGCTGCTTATCGGCTCAATCTTAAAAATTTCAAGCAAAATCAGGCCTTCTTACCAATAGACTGAAGCTTGCTTTTGATACAATGAGGACGTCGTATATTTACATTTTTTCAGGACTTTACAAAATGGAACTTTCTGCATTGACTGCTTTGTCACCGCTTGACGGTCGTTACGCCCGCCAAACCGAATCGCTGCGTGGTATTTTCTCTGAATCTGCCTTTATGCGTGCCCGTGTTCGCGTCGAAGTCGAGTGGTTGATTGCTTTGTCTGAAGCTCAACTGCCCGAGCTCGATCACCTCTCCGATCACGGCAAAGCCTACCTGCGCGGACTAGTTGAGAATTTCACGGTTCAATCCTGTCAAGAAATCAAAGACATTGAAAAAACAACCAATCACGACGTCAAAGCCGTTGAATATTGGATCAAAGAGCAAGTCTCTCACGACGAAGAGTTAGCCCGTGCCAGCGAATTTGTCCATTTCGGCTGCACCAGTGAAGACATCAACAACACTTCTCACGCTTTGATGCTCTCCGAAGGTCGTCAAGAGCTCGTTGCGTTCCTGCGCAGTATCCATCAGACTCTGGTGGAAAACGCCCATCGCTGGGCCGAAGTTCCGATGCTGTCCCGTACCCACGGACAAACAGCCTCTCCGACCACAATCGGTAAAGAATGGGCCAACGTAGCAATGCGTCTCAAACGCGCAATCGAATCGATTGAATCGGTAACGATTCTGGCCAAAATGAACGGTGCCGTGGGTAATTACAATGCCCACACCATCGCTTACCCGGAAAAAGATTGGGAAGCCTTTGCCAAGAAAGTGGTGGAAGAACGCCTGGGGCTCACCTTTAATACGCACACCATTCAGATTGAGCCTCATGACTACATGGCCCAGCTTTTCGATGCTATTGTTCGTGCCAACACTATTTTGCTTGACTTAGACCGCGATATTTGGGGTTACATCTCCATGGGCTTTTATAAGCAAAAACTCAAGGAAGGCGAAGTGGGTTCTTCAACCATGCCCCATAAGGTCAATCCGATTGACTTTGAAAATTCCGAAGGCAATCTCGGTATCGCCAACGCACTTTTGACGCACTTGGCTCAAAAGCTGCCGATTTCCCGCTGGCAGCGCGATTTGACGGACTCTACCGTTTTGCGCAATCTCGGTGTCGCTTTCGGCTACTGCTTCGTGGGCTACAACGCCTTAACGCGCGGCTTGGGCAAACTGCAGCTCAATGAACAACGTGTCGCAGAAGACCTCGATCACGCCTGGGAAGTGTTGGCTGAAGCCATCCAAACGGTGATGCGTCGCTACGGTGTGCCGCACCCCTACGAACAACTCAAAGCCCTCACTCGCGGCAAGGGCATCACGCCGGAAACAATTCACGAATTTGTCTCCCAGCTGGATATCCCTGCCGAGGCAAAAGAGCGTCTGATGAAACTGACCCCTGCCACCTACATCGGTAAGGCAGTTGAATTGGCTAAGCGCGCCTAATCCGCTTTGTTTGTTTTTCGGCCCGGGAATCTCCTCCGACGAGGTTCCCGGGCTTTTTTAATGCCATCAAATCGTGTCGTTAAAATCTGCACGCGATAGCGGAAATTTCATCATCATATGCTTACAATGTGAAAGTTGAAACACTAAAAAGCGTCTTGATTTTCAGAGGTTTTGAGCATGGCGTCGGCTACCGTTTATCGCAAAGATTACATTCCACCCACTCATTGGGTTGATTCAGTCCATTTGGAGTTTGATCTCCATCCCCAACAAACCCACGTTCACAGTACCTTGATAATCCGCCCCAATGAAGATCGGATTAACAATGACCTTGTTTTAAACGGTCGGGATTTGGAATTGGTCCGTATCGTCATGGACGGGCGTGAATTGGATCGGACCGAATACACGCTGATGCCCAACGGTGACATTGTTTTGCGTGGAATTACCAAAGAAATCAAGCTTGAAATTGAAAATATCATCAATCCTCAAGCCAATACCTCACTGATGGGTCTTTACCTTTCCAAAGGTAATTTCATGACTCAGTGCGAAGCCGAAGGGTTCCGACGCATCACTTATTACCCGGACCGCCCGGATATTTCAGCCAAATTTACAGTCCGAATCAACGCACCGAAATCGGTCTGCCCGGTGTTGCTCTCTAACGGTAACCTTGTCGAAGAAGGGGAATTAGACGGCAACTGGCACTACACCTGTTGGGAAGACCCGTTCCCCAAACCCTGCTACCTTTTCGCTTTAGTAGCCGGGAACTTAAAGTGCCGCGAGGAAAAATTCCAACTGAAAAACGGCAAAAAAGCACTGCTTCAAATTTGGGTCGAGCCGCAAAATCTGGATAAAACAGAATTTGCCCTTGAAAGTCTCAAGCGTGCCATTGCTTGGGATGAGGAACGCTTCGGGCTTGAACTGGATCTGGAACGTTTCATGATCGTCGCCACGGATGACTTCACCATGGGTGCGATGGAAAACAAAGGACTCAACATTTTCAATTCCCGCTGCGTACTGGCAACACCTCAGGTAGCCACCGACCGGGATTTTGCCCGAATTGAAAGTGTGATCGGTCATGAATACTTCCACAATTGGACCGGGAACCGTGTCACTTGCCGTGACTGGTTCCAACTCACGCTTAAAGAAGGACTCACTGTTTTCCGTGAACAGGAGTTTGCCGCCGACATGTTAGGCGACAGCACGGCACGCGCCGTCAAACGCATTGAAGATGTGCGTTATTTGCGTGACAGACAGTTCACGGAAGACGCAGGCCCCATGGCTCACCCGATTCGTCCGGAATCCTACGAAGAAATTAATAACTTCTACACGACTACCGTGTACGAAAAAGGTGCCGAAGTCATCCGTATGCTGCAAACCCTTTTGGGTAAAGACGGCTTTAAACGGGGACTGGAACAATACATCCGAGACCATGACGGCTCGAGTGCTACTTGCGAAGATTTTCTCAACGCCATGGCAGAAGCCAACATGCGTAATTTGTCGCAATTTACCCGTTGGTACTCACAAGCCGGCACTCCCCACGTTCGTGTTCGCACGCATTGGGATGAGCGCAGTGCCACGTACACCATTACCCTGTCGCAATTCTGTCCGCCGACTCCGGGGCAAACGAAAAAAGAACCGTTCTTTATCCCGTTTGACGTGGCGCTCTTTAACAGCAAAGGCAAACCGATTGCTTTGCAATTGCAAGCTGAAACGAACGCAAAAGGAACTTCGCGCGTACTGGAACTGACCGACGAGGAACACTCCTGGGTGTTTGTGGGCGTCAAAGAAAAGCCGATCCCCTCATTGGCAAGAAACTTCTCCGCTCCGATCATCGTTGACTACAACTATTCGCCTGAAGAACTTGTCTTTTTAAGTCAGTGCGACAATGATGCGTTCAATCGAGCCCATGCCATGGAAGAGCTTTCTCTTTTATGCATTAATGAGATGGTGAGTGATTATGAGCGCGGCACTCGCATGGTCATCAATCCTCACTACAGAAATGCCTTCGAGTCCATGCTCACGGATAAGAGTATCTCGCCGGCATTTAAGGCTATTGCACTGACCTTACCCAGTGAGACGCGCATTGCCGAAGCCCAACCGATGATCAATCCCATTTCGATTCGAGCAGCTATCCGTTCACTGCGTGAACAATTGGGCCGCCAATTCTCGCATCTGATCATGCGTGTATTTGACGACAATGCCCCCAATCCCGTTTACTCACCCAATGCAGCCGACGCCGGCAAGCGTGCGATGCGTGCATTCTGCTTCGAACTGTTGTTAGCGGGCGGTAATGCCAAATCTCTGCTTCGAGCCAGACAAATTTTTGAAACAAGTAAAAATCTGACCGAAAGACTCGACGCTTTGCGAATCATTGTCAACAGTGCATCTCCGACGAAGTTCACCCTTTTGGAAGCAGCAGAGGCCGAATGGCGAAACGAACCCTTGCTGATCAATAAGTGGTTTACACTTCAGGCTACAGCGACTGTTCCGATGGACGAATGCCCGATTGTTGATGTAGTTCAAAACCTCGTAGAACGCTACCCAGGTTACAACGCCCACAATCCGAATAACGTTTACTCACTTGTGTTGGCTTTCTGCCAGAATAATCTGGCCGAATTCCACCGCCCCGACGGTGTGGGTTATAAATTCTGGGTTGAACAGGTTCTCAAACTCGACCGAATCAACCCTCAGGTTTCAAGCCGCCTAGCTCGCTGCTTGGACGGCTGGAGACGCTACACACCGGAGTGCTCTAAATTGATGTTCAGTGCACTCAAATACGTGTACTCTCAACCCAATCTGTCGACTGACCTTAAGGAAGTCGTCGGCAAAGCGCTCAATAACGCTACCCATTAATTTCGAGAAGGACTCATAAAGATGGCAAAAACTTTAGACCTTTACCTGCATGATCTGGAAGTTCACCACCAGGTCGATCCTCGACTGACCGCTTTGATCAATCATCTGGCCTGTACCTGTAAAGAGATCAGTTTCAAAGTCAGTCAAGGTGCCCTAGCAGGCGTCTTGGGCTCAGCAGGCAGTGAAAATGTGCAAGGCGAAACTCAGAAAAAGCTTGACATCATTGCCAATGACATCATGTGCCGGGCTTGCACGGAAAGCGGCTTTGTGAGCGGGGTAGCCAGCGAAGAAATGGATCATGCGCTGCAGGTTCCTGAAGACTGTGAAGTCGGTCCGTATCTGGTGCTTTTTGACCCGCTCGACGGTTCCAGTAACATCGACATCAACGTTTCGATCGGTACGATCTTTTCCATCCTACCGGCAGGCGAAGCCCGTCGTCAGGTCAAAGACGAAGATTTCCTGCAATCCGGTCGCCATCAATTAGCTGCCGGCTACGTCATCTACGGTCCTCAGACTCAACTGGTTTTCACCTTAGGGTTCGGTACGACTCTCTTTACGTTAGACTTGGGAACCGGCAATTTCTACCAAACGGTAGAAAAACTGGAAATTGCTCCTCAAGCCAAAGAATTTGCCATTAACTGCTCGAATATGCGCCATTGGGAAGCGCCCGTGCAACGTTATATCACCGAGTTGTTAGCCGGTTCGACCGGTCCGCGCGGCAAAGATTACAACATGCGTTGGGTGGCTGCTATGGTTGCCGAAGTGCACCGCATCCTCAACCGAGGCGGTATTTTCATGTACCCGAAAGACAATCGTGATCCCTCCAAGCCCGGCAAGCTCCGCCTGATGTATGAAGCCAATCCGATGAGCTGGCTCGTTGAACAAGCAGGTGGTCGAGCAACAAACGGCAAACAAAATATTCTTGATATTCAACCTGAAGGTCTGCACCAGCGCGTTGCAGTCTTCTTAGGCGCTAAAGAAGAGGTGGAACTTGTAACGTCCTACCACAACTGAGACGGGGCAAATGGTTGTTATTGATTTTTTGATCAACTGGGTGTTACTACCCGGAATTATTATTTACGGCTTTGTCAGTTGGTCCAAGGAAAATCCGGATACAAAATTCTGGATTGAGCCCGAGGACGACAACAAGACAAAAAGCCCTCAGGCAAATCCTGACAAAAAATCTGAATTACGATCCTGATCTACAGGCGTTTTTGATAGACAAAATCAATCAAAAACGCCTTTTTGATAAACAAAATCTATCGACCAAAGTTCAAACTTAAATTGAGTTTTAAAGTTTGACTTCTTATACTCTCATTTAACCCCTTTTTGACCCCTTTAAGCTCTACACTAGAGTTTGGGAGAAACTATGTCTAAACACGAGTCTATGGATGTTCGGGTTGCTGTGGAACCCGATAATCCGGCGTTGGCGCGCAACGAGGCCTTATGCGTCAATTGCTCCATGTGCCGTCAGGTTTGCGAAGACTATATCGGCGTACATGGACACTATGATTTGACTAAGACAGGCGACAAAGCCATTTGCATTCATTGCGGTCAATGCATCAATGTTTGCCCCACCGGCAGCCTTTTTACGCCAAACGAATATCCTCAGGTACAACAAGCCATTGATGATCCCGACAGTATTGTTGTGGTTTCAACCTCACCGGCCGTGCGAGTGGCCCTAGCCGAGGCTTTTGGATTAGAGGCTGGACGTTTTGAAGAAGAAAAAATGATCGGCCTTCTGCGTAAACTCGGTGCCGATTATGTCTTGGATACCAACTTTGCCGCAGACCTCACAATTATGGAAGAGGCCTCCGAATTGGTTGAGAGAATTACCAAAAAAACGGCTCCTTTACCTCAGTTTACAAGTTGCTGTCCGGCTTGGGTGAAATATGCCGAAACGTTTCACCCGGAAATCATTCCGAATATCTCCAGTGCAAAGAGTCCCATCGGGATGCAAGGTGCAACGGTTAAGACCTACTTTGCCCGTGAAAAAGCCCTGACGGCCAAGCAGATTGTTCATGTGGCACTGGCCCCATGCACGGCTAAAAAATTTGAAGTTCGTCGTGAAGAATTCAACAGCAGCGGCCGCTATCACGGTGATCCCGCTATCCGAGACACGGATTTTGTCATTACCACGACGGAATTAGCGGAATGGGCCCAATCCAAAGGCATCGGCTTTGATTATATCGAACCCTCTCATTATGACAACCTAATGGGAGAAGGGTCCGGAGCCGGCGTGATCTTCGGTAACACCGGCGGGGTAATGGAGGCGGCTTTACGTACCGCACACTACTTGATTACAGGAACAGCTGCCCCGACAGAATTTTTCGACCTTCAACCCGTCAGAGGCTTAACGGACGTTAAGGAAGCTCAGGCTCAAATCGGTGATCTGACCTTAAATGTGGCGGTTGTCTACGGAACAGCCAATGCTGGCAGACTGATTGAGCAGATCAATCGCGGCGAAAAACAGTATCACTTCGTTGAAGTGATGACTTGCCCCGGCGGGTGTATCTCAGGTGGCGGCCAACCCAAACTGAATTGGGGACAGGAAGATCTGACCCGTCAACAAAGAATTGATGCGCTTTACACTCGTGACCGTTCGATGGATATTATCCATCGTACCAGTTACGACAATGAAGAAATCAAGAAAATTTATGAACGTTTTTACGGCCATCCCCTTTCTGAACTGGCCGAAAAGCTTTTACACACGCACTACACGGACCGTAGTGCATCTTTAGGAGTTAAAAAAATGAAATACCGTTGCAAAGTTTGCGGTTTTATCCATGAATGCGATGGCGAATTGCCCGCCGACTACATCTGCCCGATCTGCAAAAAGGGTGTCGAATTTTTTGAATTGGTTGAAGAACCCAAACAAGGTTGCGGCAAATTAGCCGGCACGAAGACCGAAAAGAACTTGATGACCGCTTTTGCCGGCGAATCTCAAGCCCGCAACAAGTACACCTATTTTGCTGAAGTAGCCAAGCGTGAAGGCTATGAACAAATTGCCGCTATTTTCTTGCAAACGGCTCGCAACGAACAAGAACACGCCCGCTTGTGGTGTGACGCTTTAGGTTGGATCCAAGACACTGCCAAGAATTTAGGTGCTGCCGCTGATGGTGAAAACTACGAATGGACGGATATGTACGACGGCTTTGCAAAGGAAGCTGACGAAGAAGGCTTCCCGGAATTGGCTGCTAAATTCCGCGCCGTAGCTGCCATTGAAAAAGCCCACGAAGAGCGCTATCGCAAGCTCTTGAAGAATGTCGAAATGAAGCAGGTTTTTGAAAAAGCCGGTCAAACGATGTGGGAATGCCGCATCTGCGGTCACCTCGTTATGGGCGTGAAAGCTCCTGAAGCTTGCCCGGTTTGCGGTTACGCACAAAGCTACTTCGAAGTACGTGCTGAAAACTACTAAACCTGTTGCGCTCTAAAGAGCAAGACAAAAACATCAAGGACCAGGCCGAAATCGGAATGGTCCTTTTTTGTACTTCAATTTCGGATTGAAGCCGCTTCGCCGACTCAGCGTCGATTTTGCTGTTGTTTGAGCAGGTCGCGAATTTCCCTGAGTAAAGCGATATCCTCAGGAGTGGGCGCAGGAACGGCAGCAGCCTTTCTCTCTTCTTCATGTTTGACCCGAAGCTTGGCTTGGGCGGCAGCACGAACTTTGCTGACAACACGTACCAACGTAAAAACGACTAAAGCCATCAAAAGAAAATGAAAAACCGCGGTAAAAAATGCCCCGTATCCGAACACCGCTGCCCCGGCTTTTGTAAGAGCCTCATAAGTCATCGGACCGGTGTAGTTTTCCGGCATTGAAAGAACAAGGAAAAAGTTTGAGAAATCCTGTGATCCGATTAAAACACCGAGAACTGGATTGATCACATCCTTAACCATGGAATTGACAATTGCTGTAAAGGCCGCTCCGACAATCACACCAACGGCCATGTCAATCACATTGCCTCGACTGATAAAAGATTGAAAATCCGAAATAAATTGTTTCATAGAAAAATTTCCTTGCAAAAAATTTAGCCGATTATATAAGTTTATTTTTCTACTCTGGAATTTGAAAAACCATTTTCCGAATAAATTCATTAAAATAACAATCCTGTTTCGCGGATGTAGCTCAATGGTAGAGCAGAGGCTTCCCAAGCCTACGACGGGGGTTCGATTCCCCTCATCCGCTCCACTTCTACATTGATCGCAACGGACCTGTGAGTCCGTTTTTTAATATGACCGAAAGAAAAATCCTGACCGCCGAAGAAATTGAAGCGTTCAAGAAAAAGCATATCCGCAGTTTTACCCTGCGTCGCGGCCATATCAGCCAAGCCCAAAAACGTGCTTTAGAAGAACTGCTACCCCATTATGCGGTTGAATACACTCAGAACCTTATGAACCCGGAAGAGATTTTCGGACGGAAAGCTCCATGGGTTCTGGAAATCGGCTGCGGTATGGGAGAAACAACCGCCGCCATTGCCCAAATGCATCCCGAAGTTAATTTCCTGGGCTGCGAAGTCTTTTCCGCCGGCGTTGGTGCTCTTGCCAAACGTTTGGACGAAATGTCATTGACCAACGTTCGGATTATTCAGCACGATGCCGTTGAGGTCGTCAAAGACATGATTGCGACGGATTCATTAGACGGCGTGCATATTTACTTCCCGGATCCTTGGCGTAAAGCACGGCATCACAAGCGCCGTCTTGTCGCACAACCGTTCATTCACGAGCTTGTACAAAGAATTAAACCGGGCGGCTATATTCATTGCGCTACCGATTGGGAAAATTATGCTGAGCAAATGCTTGAAGTGCTAACAGGAGAACCTTTACTTAAAAATATGTACGAGGGCTACTCACCTGTTATGGCCAATCCCATCACCGAGCGGCCGATGACGAAATTCCACGCTCGTGGAGAACGTTTGGGACATGGCGTTTGGGATTTGGTATTTAAACGTCAATAACCGATGGATCGTTTCAGTATGGACATAGTCTACCAAATCAAAGCTTTTATTCTCGGAATTGTAGAAGGATTGACCGAATTTTTACCGATCTCTTCAACCGGTCACCTGATCATTGCGGGGGATTTGCTCAACTTCAACGGTCCTGAGGTCAATACGTTCAGCATCGCCATTCAAGCGGGGGCTATTTTTGCTGTCTGCTGGTTTTATCGGGTTAAATTGTGGAATATCCTCATTCACTTATTTGAACGGGGTAAGGATCAGCAGTTAGCGATTAATATTGTTGTGGCTTTTTTACCGGCAGCGATCTTGGGCGTATTACTTGCCGATTTAATTGAAGAGCTTTTATTCAATCCGATCACTGTTGCTATTGCTTTGGTTATCGGCGGTCTGATTATTTTTTGGATTGAAAATATGCATGCCAAGCGCACGTATGCTCCCCGCGTGCAAAACATGGATGATATGACCGTCAAGGATGCTTTTCTTGTGGGTTGCATGCAGTGCATTGCCATGATTCCCGGTACAAGCCGCTCGGGCTCGACAATCATCGGTGGCTTGGTATTGGGTTTATCCAGAAAAGCAGCCACAGAATTTTCATTCTTTTTAGCGATTCCGACGATTTTCGGCGCGACTGTCTATTCCTTAGCCAAAATTTTCCTACGTGTCTCTAACGAGCATAGTTTCGTATGGACCACTGACATGACAATCGGCTTTATCGTGGGCTTTGTGGTTTCCTTTATCAGTGCACTCATTGTCGTCAAGTGGTTATTGCGCTATGTTTCCAGCAACGATTTCAAATCATTTGGCTGGTATCGCATTATTTTCGGCTTTGTCATCCTCGGTACGCACTACAGCGGGCTGGTGCAATGGTAGTCTGAGGCGGTACTGAAACATTCTTTTTCAGTACCGCTGTCATTTTGTTTGTAATTTTGTTCATTCTGATCCAAAATTAACTTGTTCCCGGTAGGCGATAAGTTGCTTTAAGATTCCTTGTTCCAATGCTTAACCCAACCGGTTGCTGGGCTTGGGGCCGGCTGTGCGGAGGCACGTGTTGCTTCCCCGAAACCCGCCTCAGAGGCGACCACTCTTGATTCTTCGGACTCAGGATGCAAGGCAACCCCTATCGGGAACGTTTTCTTTTTATCTTTCCGAATATCCTTACACCGATATCCCATGACTAAAAAATTCTGGTTAATGAAATCTGAACCTTCCGAATGCTCTTTTGAAAGTGTCTTAGCCAGACCGGATAAAACCATTGATTGGTTCGGAATCAGAAACTATCAGGCAAGAAACTTTATGCGCGATGAGATGAGTGTCGGTGATGCGGTGTATTTCTATCACTCCTCTTGTCCTAAGCCCGGCATCGTGGGTCTTGCACATGTGGCGACAAAAGCCCACCCTGACGCGACGCAGTTTGATCCCGACAGTGAATATTTTGATCCGAAATCAGATAGAAATAACCCTCGTTGGGTGTGTGTTGACATCACGGCCGATGAAGCCGTGGAATTGATTGATCTGGCCACCCTCAGGCAATATTCGGAACTGACCGAAATGAAAATCCTGCAAAAAGGTAACCGTCTTTCCATTACGCCGCTGACTGAAAATGAATATTTCTTCATTTTGAACAATTTGGTCCGAAAGAAAAAATAAGAGAAATTTTCAAAAATAGTTTGCAAATCAAAAAAAACTACGGCATAATTCTGCTTCTCCCGAAACGGGAGACTGAAAATGGTAAGCCGGTTTAGCTCAGTTGGTAGAGCAGCGCATTCGTAATGCGAAGGTCGGGAGTTCAAGTCTTCTAACCGGCACCATCTCCTAAACTCGTCATCTGACGAGTTTTTTTGTTTCTACGCCTGTTTTTCTGTGTTAGGCTTTACATTTCTTTGTTTTCGGTACTCGTATGATTGATATCAGTCACCTCTCACAGGCTTTCACTTCCCCGGACGGTAAAACAGTTCATGCCGTCAAGGACGTGTCTCTACACATTAATAAAGGGGAAATCTTCGGCATTATCGGTCGATCCGGCGCCGGCAAATCTACGTTGGTGCGAACCATTAACTTTTTGAATCGGCCGACAGAGGGCACGGTTACAGTCAACGGTCAAAAACTCAATGAACTCAACGCTGAGCAACTCCGAACGATCCGCTCGAAAATCGGCATGATTTTCCAGCATTTCAATTTGCTGAGTTCTCGTACGGTTTTTGACAACATTGCTCTACCGCTTGAATTGCATAACGTACCTAAGGAAGAAATCGACCGAAAGGTTAATCTATTGATCGAATTGGTGGGGCTTACCGAACACAAAGACAAGTATCCTCGTCAACTTTCCGGCGGGCAAAAACAACGAGTCGGTATTGCGCGTGCTCTGGCTAACGATCCCATGGTGTTGCTCTCTGATGAGGCCACCAGCGCACTTGACCCAGAAACCACTCGTGCCACGTTAGATTTATTGTTAAAGATTAACCAGACTTTGGGCGTTACCATTGTGCTGATTACTCACGAAATGGAAGTCGTGAAACAAATTTGCGATCGCGTCGTTGTGATGGATAAAGGCGAGATTGTTGAAGCCGGTACTGTACTGGACGTCTTTCGCCATCCCAAACATGCCACGACAAGAGCCATGCTTGCTGATGTTGTGGTTCACGACATGCCGCAACGCATCTACGATACGGTTCGTGACCGTATCAATATCGCCACTGCAAACGGCCGTTTTGCCAAACTCTTACGATTAACATTCGTCGGCTCTGAAGTAACATTACCGGTTTTATCGATCATCACGCGACGCTATGAAATTGATTTCAACATCCTGCAAGGTCAAGTGGAAGAATTAAGAGGAACCAGTTTCGGCATGCTTACCATTCTTGCCGAAAGCCCCAACCAAGACAATTATGAAGCTGCCTTGCAGTTCCTCAAAGACAATCAGGTCGAATTTGAAGAGGTTGAACTATGAATGCCGATATCGTTGCCCTTCTAGGCGAAGGATTTATTGAAACCGTCATTATGGTAATCGGTAGCGGTGTACTGGGCAGCATCATCGGTATTCCGTTAGGTGTTCTGCTGCATGTCACCGATAAAGGCGGTCTTATGCCGAAATTGGCCACCAATGCTATCGTCGGAGTGATTGTCAACGCTATTCGCTCCACTCCTTTCATTATCTTACTCGTGGCAATTTACCCGCTCACCCGTCTTATCGTAGGGACGACGATCGGCACTACGGCAACACTGGTTCCCCTTGTGATCGGCGTTGCGCCTTTCATTGCTCGCCTGGTAGAAACCAGTTTGAGAGAAGTTGATCGGGGACTCATTGAAGCGGCTCAATCCATGGGAGCCACAGATATGCAGATCATTACCAAAGTACTGATTCCTGAAGCTATGCCCGGCATCGTAGCCGGTGTCACCATTGCTATCGTGACACTGGTCGGATACTCCGCTATGGCCGGAGCGATCGGCGGTGGTGGTTTAGGTGATATCGGCATCCGCTATGGTCACAACCGCTATATGCCTGATGTTATGTGGACTGTGGTTTTGATTCTTGTTGTTTTTGTACAGGTCATTCAAAGTTTCGGAGATTGGTGCGTCAGAAAAGTCTCCAAGCGCTGACAAATAATAAGCGGGCTTTCAATTTAGCTGAGAGCCCGCCGTCTGATCATTTCAAAGCTCTTCTTTTTATTGCTTCTGGTTGGATTCGATTTTCTTTTCACGAATCTCAAAATCCTTCCCCGCTGCCATCTCAACAAGTTGAGTCAATCGATCCTCCACTTCTCCCACACTGGCCGAAAGAGAATTCACCGTCTCATGAGCACTTCCCTCAACTGCTGACTGCAGGCCGTTGACCGCAGCCATTAAGGATGAATGACGAGAGGCGCTTTGATTTTGCAACTCTAAAATCTGCTTTTGCATCTCGCTCTTGAGCTCAACATAACGCGATTGCTCGGCCTTTTGCGCTAAGTCCCTTGCCTGCTGCAAAAGTTTGTTAACCCTACGTAATTCCATCGAAAGCGCAGCCTGTTGAACAAAACCGTAAACCAAACAAATCAGGATAACCAGCCCCGGACCTAACAATAAAATCAATCCCAACGGAGCTTGGATTTCAGTGTAAAGCAGGTTAACGGTGACATTGGCCATTACCCCTTCCCAATTCACAATCAGGAACACGGAGCAAAGGACAAAGAGTAATAACAAAAAAACAGTTCTTAAATGCATGACAGATCTCAACAACAGTTTGTCGATCCCTTAACTCTAACACGAGCCAACGGTCTGAGAGACTAAATTTTGAAAAAGAACTTTTCCATTATCGCGAAAACGACTAAGATGATGAAGATTTGATCTAAGGAGTACGTTTCATGCAACACGATTCTCGTTTTCCCCGTCTGCACATCGTTGATCACCCCCTGATCCAGCACAAGTTAAGCATTATGCGTGATAAAAATACGTGTACGAAAGATTTTCGTGCACTTTTGCGCGAAATTGCTCTCTTAATGGGTTACGAAGTAACCAGAAATTTGCCCTTGACCACACACAGCATTGAAACGCCGCTTTGCCGCTTTGATGCACCGGTACTGGCAGACAAAAAACCCGTCATTGTCCCGATTCTGAGAGCCGGTCTGGGTATGGCCGATGGCTTTTTAGAGCTGATGCCGTCAGCTCGTGTGGGTCACATCGGAATGTATCGTGATGAAAACAAACGCCCGGTAGAGTATTTAGTCAAACTCCCCGATTTGGAAGGCCGCACGTTCTTTTTAGTCGATCCGATGCTTGCCACCGGCTATTCTGCCGCCCATGGGGTCGATGTTTTGAAAAAACGAGGTGTTCAAGGCAAAGATATTATCTTTATGTCTTTGCTCTGTGCTCCGGAAGGGATGGAAACATTCCAAAAACTGCATCCGGATGTTGAAGTGTATACGGCAAGCCTTGACGATCATCTCAATGAAAAAGCCTACATCGTACCTGGTTTAGGTGATGCCGGCGATCGCTTATACGGCACTTTGTAGTATTCTTTCTTTCAAACTGAAAATATAAGGGTTAACCCTAATATTTCATTTAACTTTTACAGTTGTGAAATATTTATCTAAGGGTTAACCCTAATTTTTGGCTTAAGAAAACTTAATTTAATCTGAAAAATCAGCAAAACATATGACATAACTCAAACCTTTTTACATAAAAATGGAGGATGATACGCATGTCGGAACGCAGAAGCGTTCTGTCTGTTTGTGTTTTTAAAAAACTCATCAAAGCGCTTGGACCGCGTTTTGAATTTAGGACATAACTTCTTAATAAAAGGTTGAATTTCATCATGTCGATGTATACCTCTGATCAAGAAAAATATTCCAACACCCCGACTTCTGAAGAAGTCATCGCCGGTGTGGAATTGCGTAATGCCAAGCGCAAGAGCAGATGGCCGGCTTACTGCGACGTCGCCCAGTCTGTGACAGGCTTGTTGCTCGGTATCTTCCTGTTCTGCCACATGGCTTTCACGAGCTCCATTCAATTGGGCAAGGATGTGTTCTGGAACTTGGTCGCCTTCTCCGGCGGTTATATTTTTGACGGCGAAGAACATGCCTGGATGCACGTGGCTTTGATCGGTGCCATTACCCTCTTGGTCATCATCCACGCTTTGATGGCTTTGCGTCGTTTCCCGACGAGCTATCGCATGTTCCATAACATCAAGAGCCAATATCAATTCATTGCTCACCGCGACACCACGCTTTGGATCGTCCAAATCGTGACCGCTGTGATCTTGACCGGTATGGTTTTCCCGCACGTCACCCCGATGATTCTCGATCCGGAAGCCATCGGCCCGAACTTCTCCTCTGTTCATACCTATCACAACGGTTTGCTCTGGACGTTCATCTTCTTGGTGGCCACTGAATTGCACGGTATGATCGGTCTGTATCGCTTGTGCGTGAAGTGGGACGTGTTCGCCGGTAATCGTGAAGCTCTTCGCAAGATCATGTACTGCGTGGTCGTTCTGATGATCGCCTGCGGTTCTATGACGATGTGGACGTACTACAGCAACGGTAAGGCTCTCGTTGAAAGCGGTGAACCGATCGTTAAGTACGAACCGGTTAACAACTGGTGGAAGTAAGATTCAGGGTTAACTGAATAAATACTTACAAACGCGGCTTTCGGGCCGCGTTTGTTTTTATATGCATATTTTTTTCGGTACACTCTTTTTTGATGAAATTAAAAGGACTGGATATGCGTGTTTCTTTTTTGATAATTGCAAGTGCCATCAGCGCACTGATGACCGGTTGTGTAGCCAATTCCGTCACGGAACAAGGCCAAAAAGTTGTTATTGTTCAGAGTTTGCCCACTCAATACCAATGCACTTATAAAGGTGAAGTTGTAGGCTCTCAAGGCAACTGGCTCACCGGAGGCTGGACAACCAATCGCAATTTGGCCTTAGGTGCCCGAAACGATTTGAGAAATGAAGCTGCGAAGTTAGGCGCTAATGTTGTGGTGATCGCAGAAACTATCAATTCAACTGACGAGAAAAATTCGCTTGAAAACATTACTCACGTCGGCCGAGCATACAGCTGCCGCTAATCGTCAGATAGTTACCCCTCTGTCACGGGCCCACAAAGCTGCTTGTGTACGAGAAGCAAATCCCATCTTTTTGAGAATATGCTTCACGTGCACTTTGACGGTCCCCAGCTGAATAGACAGGTATTCCCCGGTCTGCTGATTACTCATCCCGATTGATAAGCACTTGAGGACATCTTTTTCACGACTGGTCAGACAATTTAAATCCCGATCAACTTCACCCGTATCCTCACGGAAAGCACGTGTCAGAGCGCCCATCAGGCGATTGCTCACCACTACTTTTCCGTGACAGACCCTTTTTATTTGGGATAATAGCTCCGGAACCTCAATCAATTTTGATAGATACCCTTCAGCCTGTAATTGGACCGTTGCCATCAGCTCTTCACTGTCATCCCTGTCCGTCATCATCACCACTTTAGCGGGACGGTGAAGATTTTTTGCATAGCGAAGAACATCAATAGCAGAGCCCTTCTTCATGTGCATATCAACCATAACCAGATCGGGTTGGAGTCTATCAATGTAAAACATGCCTAACTGCTTATCACCGGTCTCAGCCACGTTGCCGAATTCGACATCTTCATGCAAAAGTTGAGCGAGTGCCTCCCTAAACAGGGGGGAACCGTCAACTATGACTACACAAAATTTTTTACTGTTCTCGTCTGCTTGAGTCATAAGCATTTTAAAAAAGGGCGCACCCTCAGTACGCCCCACTCCCTAACGGGTTATTTGTCGTCGTAGTGCGACACGGCAGCCCACAAAATATCCGTGCCTTGCATAAAGTCTTGCATCTTCATGGCTTCATGCGGATTATGAGATCCCAATTGATTGGCCACAAAAATCATGGCAACCGGAATACCGTTATTGCCCAACACAGCAGAATCGTGACCGGCACCGGAAGCCAAACGCATACAAGGAATATTTTCAGCCTTGGCACTGGCTTCAAGCCGATCGCTCAACGCTGCATCGACACCGGACGGAGCCGTCAATAAGGCCGGATCATACTCAATAGTCACGCCGCGTTCAGCTGCCACTTCTTCTCCGTATTTTTGCATCAGCTCGTGGAAACGATGAGCAGTGTCGGCACTCAGACTGCGAATATCCACGGAAATCGTCACTTCTCCGGGAATCACCGAAATAGCTGCACTAGAAGCCATCTTCAAAACACCGACTGTGAAGACCAAATCCTCGCCTTTAACTAACCAGCGATCCCAAGCACGATCAATGCGTTGCATCCAATCGGTAAAAGCCATCAGGGCATCGTGACGATACTGTTTATCGGTTGCGCCAGAGTGTGCCGCTTCACCCAAAATCCGTACGGCTTTATGACGAATGTTGCCGCGAATACCTGTGACGATACCAGCACGGGCCTCGGTTTGTGCATCAAGTGTCGGTCCTTGTTCAATATGCAATTCAACAAATGCAGCAATACGATCGGTGTCCACCAAAGGTTGACCTCCCGATACAGCCTCTGTATCTATACCGCAAGACAGCATGGCTTGCGCCAACGTGCAGGAGCCATCACGAATCTTTAAAGCAAGGTCCTTCGCAGTGAGCTTACCCAACATACCGAGTGAGCCCATATAGGCTTTACCAAAAAAGGAGCTTTCCTCTCCACGCATCATCAAAACGGTGTAATCACGTTCGGGAACAAAACCCGTCTCACGCATCCACCAGGCTACTGTAAGAGCTGCCGTAACACCGGCCAGACCGTCGTAGTTGCCGCCTTGCGGAACACTGTCAACGTGGGAGCCAGCCACAAATGCAGGCAATGTACGATCTTTACCGGGCAGTGTCATCCAGACATTGCCTGCTCTATCCGGTTGAATTTCCAATTGGAGTTTTTGACCGATTTGAGTGAGGTATTCAAGTACCTGTGTTTCTTTGGCAGAAAAAGCCTGACGAGTCACGCCTTGAACATCGCGACTCATTTCCCGCACATCATCAAAAATCTTTTTGGCAAACTCCAAACCTTTTTGCTGCAATTCAGACATGGCTGATCTCCATTAAATAAACAAACAGGACAATTGTATGTATTTTCGTTATTAAAAGGCAATCTTAAGAATTCGTTAAATTCTTTTATATCAATAAGTTAGACAATTCTTACCTTATCTCACCGAATATTTGTTGCCTTGAGTCAAATCAGACTTGAAATTTACAAAATTCTTGCTTTGACGCCTTTCACTTCAGGGAATCCCCTATGGGCAAAACCTGCAAAAGTGTAGGATACTTAGCTCGGTGAGGAAACCGCCGATAAGAGCGGCAATTTCTCGTGTTTTTCAACCTTATAAAGGAATTTCTCATGTCGTTGCTTGAATGGTTGGCAATAGCTGTTACGATTCTAACGGTATATGCCTTGATCAAACGATTGGAAACGCGCCTCGTGCTCTTCACCGCTGGCTTCGTGCTCTGCTTGGTGTCTATGGACCCGATGAGCGCTTTGAATTCGTTTGCTAAGTCCATGACCAATAATTCTTTGGTGATGGCAATCTGCTCTTCGATGGGTTTTGCTTTCATTGCAAATTACACCGAATGTGACCGCAGTCTCGTTCACTACTTGGCCGCTCCGATCCGCGGTTTGGGCGTCTTCCTGATCCCGATCTGCACGGCTGTGACCTTCTTCATTAACATCGCTATTCCGTCTGCCGCAGGTTGTGCTGCTGCCGTGGGTTCTACGTTGATCCCGGTGATGTTGCGTGCCGGTATTAAGCCTGCCGCTGCTGCCGCTGCCGTGATGGGTGGTACGATCGGTTCTTACCTCTCTCCGGGTACGTCTCACAACCCGTTCGTTGCTGAAATGGCCGGCATTGACGTGATGGACTTCATCTCCTACCACGCCGTTTGGTCGTTGCTCTGCGGCGCCATCCTGGTTGTCGGTTTGCTCATCGTCTGCATGGTTTTGGGCGACCACAAGGGTGAAAAGGTTGAAGCCACTGCCGAAGTTAAGAAGGAAGAAAAACCCTTCAAGCCGAATGTTCTTAAGGCTATCATGCCGCTCGTTCCGATCACGATCCTCGTTGTCGGTAACGTCTGGTTGCCTGTCATCAAGATGGGTGTGGCACAAGCCATGGTCTTGGGTGCCGTGATCACCTTGTTGCTCTCCTTTGCTGTTGACCGTACAGACCCGCAAGAATTCTCCAAGCGCTTCTTCAACGGTATGGGCAAGGGCTACGCTGATGTGATGGGTATCATCATCGCCGCCGGTGTGTTTGCTGCCGGTTTGCGTGCTACCGGTTTGATCGATACGTTCGTTGACGTCTTGAAGCACTCCAATGACATCGCTCGTTGGGGCGGTTCTCTCGGTCCGTGGATCATGGGTACCATCACCGGTTCCGGTGACGCTGCCACGATGGCCTTTAACGAAGCTGTGACGCCGCATGCTCATGAATTCGGCATGGAAATCAAGTCCTTGGGTGCCTTGGCCTTCTTGACCGGTGCCTTGGGTCGTACGATGAGCCCGATTGCCGGTGCTATGGTTGTTGTCTCCGGTATCGCTATGGCTAACCCGATGGACGTTGCTAAGCGCACGGCTCTGCCCTGCACGGTTGCAGTGTTCATGCTCGCTTTGTTCATGGTCTAGTCTGAACTGACTGAACTTAACTAAGCTCAAAAGAGGGGAAGATTCATGTCTTCCTCTCTTTTTTTGAGACTACAATTTTTGATGAAAGAGAGGTCCATCCTCTCAGCTTTCTATCTTGCTTAGGGAGATTAATTATCATGACTCAATGTGCTTATCACGATCAACTCATCAGCATTCGTCGCCAATTGCACCAATTCCCTGAAGAAGGCTGGACAGAATTCTGCACAACCGCATTTATTGTTAAACACCTTCGAGAATTGGGCTACGAAGTCTTGATGGGTGAGAAGGTGGTTTCCCGCAAGGACTGCCTCGGACGCGACCCAAAACTGGTTGCTCAAGCCATTGAAACGGCTAAAGCTCGTGGTGTTGAACAGGCTCTGCTCGATGAAATGCAGGAATTGACTGGTTGCGTAGCCGTGTTGGATACCGGTCGTGCCGGCCCCACGGTTGCACTGCGCTTTGATATCGACTGCAACAACGTTCAGGAAAATCCGTCAGAAGAACATCGCGCAAGTAAAGAAGGTTGGGCTTCCAAACGCCCCGGTTTAATGCACGCTTGCGGCCACGACTCGCATATTTCCTCCGGTCTGGCCATTGCCCGTTGGGCCATGGAACACAAGGATGAATTAAAGGGCAAACTCAAGATTGTCTTCCAACCTGCTGAAGAAGGTGTTCGCGGTGCAGCTGCTGTTGCTGCCAGCGGCATTGTTGATGATTGTGACTACTTCCTCTCCAGCCACATTGCCATGATGGCCAAGAGCGGAGAAATTATCACGAGCCCCGTGGGCTTCCTCTGCACAACCAAATACGACATCTCCTTTAAGGGCCGTCCGGCTCACGCGGGCATTGAACCGAATGCCGGCCGCAATGCACTGGCTGCTGCTTGCCACTGCGTCACTCAGCTTCTGGGTATTCCGCGTCATGGCGCCGGCATGACCCGCGTAAACGTCGGTAAGATCACCGCCGGTGAAGGCCGCAACGTGATTCCTGTCAACGCTAAACTCGTGATGGAAGTACGTGGTGAAACCGGTGAAATCAACCAATTTATGGCCAGTGAAACCGAAAATATCGTCGAAGGCGTCGCTAAGAGCTTCTCGGTCGGATATCACATCGAAAAAATGGGCGAAGCCGTTGACCTTTTCAATGACAAAGAATTGGTCGATATGCTCGATGATGTGTGCGCTCACACCGATGGCGTCAAGAAGGTTCTCCATGAAGTGAATTTCGGCGGTTCGGAAGACGCCACGATTCTTGCTCGTCGTGTTCAAGCCCATGGAGGCAAGGCCGCTTACTTCGTATTGGGTTCCGACCGTACGGGTGGTCACCATACGTCCGACTTTGATATTGATGAAAACTCGTTGGACATCGGTTTGAATATTTACTCTGAAATGCTCAAACGCTTGATGAAGTAGTCTATTCGGATTCCAACCCGGCCCGCGTTAGTTTTCTATCGCGGGCCTTTTTGTAATCTGATCCTTTCGCTACGATAATGACAGAAAAAATAGGATAGCGAAATGACCGATTGCATTAAAGTTCGAGGTGCTCGCGTTCACAACCTCAAAAATATTGATGTCGACATCCCGCTCAATAAAATCGTGGGAATTGCCGGAGTGTCGGGTTCGGGGAAGTCTTCTCTCGCGTTGGGCGTTTTGTATGCTGAAGGATCGAGACGTTACCTTGAAGCCCTATCCACCTACACACGCCGTCGAATGACTCAAGCGGCCAAAGCTCAAGTTGACGAAATTCTTTTTGTTCCGGCCGCTTTAGCTTTGCATCAAAGACCGGCCGTTCCGGGTATACGTAGCACGTTCGGAACCGGAACTGAATTACTCAACAGTCTTCGCTTAATGTTTTCCCGTCTGGCCAGTCACCGTTGTCCTAACGGTCACTATGTAAAACCGTCCTTGGCTGTAGCAGCCGGAGAAAAATTA